>JAABUP010000015.1_pt1 | contig 404439 bp, 328 predicted proteins | sample 5559201 | NCBI WGS metagenome assembly JAABUP01 (sample SAMN10711887, study PRJNA513373) | rock metagenome | isolation source: Antarctica rocks | place: Antarctica
TGGAGTTTAGGGCTTAAGGTTTATGTGGGGATGTGTAGAGAATATGTGTTTTTAGACTTGAGCTTTCCAGGAGGGCTTTTGGGGAGAGGCTGGAACTTGATGATAAGATGGTTTGGCAGATGGGAGAACGAGTGCGTGTTGATATGGGTCTATTGGACGGTGTTGGATGTGGTTGTTGAAGGGGATGGGAATGGTATTCTGGGTAGGGAATTGTGGGAGATGGAAGGGGATGTTGAGTCGGGAGGGGAAAGATGGCGGGATGGGATGGTATTGAGGAATGTTGTTTTTGGCTGGGGAACGGACGGTAGATGGAGGTGATGAGATTTGGGAGTGTGGGTTGGTGAGGTTTTTGATGGATGGGGAAGGTACTGTTTTCAGTTTTTTCATTGATGCTTGTGTGGGTATGGGTATGCCGTTGAGGGGAGTCAAGGCTTCGTCTGGCTCGGATCCGGTGGAGAAGGAGTTCTGGAATGGTGATTGGGGTTGATTGTTAGCGAGAATGATCGGCAGGTTTGCACTTTTGAGGGTGAGAAGGGCGGCGGAACAGGCTGGGATTTGGATATCTGATCGGAAAGTCTCCGATAAACTATGAAGGCTTCAATATCTGATACTCGACGCCCCATTCCTAGTCACTCTAGGAGACAGACTCCTTCGTTTCAACGAGCTGACTGTTCACAAAATCGAAATTGATCCTTGGCGGTCCTCGAGAGAACTTATGACGAGGCGTGACGAGGTGTGATGAGAGCTTCCGTGTCAGCTGACTTCTTCCTCATGCGGGTGGTGTTTTGTGGAGATTGCTGAGGCGTGTCGAGCAGGCTGTTATCTCAGAATACAGTAGCTGAAGCCGACTTTCTCGAGTCATTGAACATGGGTCTATAAATACACACACACTCAATCACATCAACTCTGACCAGTCGCATGGGTGCGAGGAGGTGTCCTGTTGGGGATGGTCCAATAGGGAGTACACATACGTTTCGAAGGATTCCTGTTGCATTTCGTTCGGTCCCTGCGTCCTAGCAATCCAGTTCCCTCACGGCTGTAGCCGCTGGGCGGATTCGTGGGCGTGCTCTTTGCATGCTGGTATCGTCACCGCGGAGTCGAGAAAGTCAGGCCATGCCGGCGACAGCCAGCATCAGGGATCTGTTGTTTGCGCTCGCTAACGTGCAATCAATCCCGTCTGAACTATTCGTAACACTTGATGGTTTGAGTCATGTCCAGCGGGAGACCTTTTCCGGAATTCCGAGGTGGGCGGCACACTTTCAGGCGCATTGTTGGCATGCAATAAATGCACGCGACTTCACCTGCAGCCGTCAACCCCGCAACTGCTAGAATACCCAAATCCGCGATGGTTGGGCATCAAGCGAACCCTGACCGAAGCGCACCGCTCTTCTGCCGGTGATGAGCACTTTCCTTTACTACCCCGAGTAGGTACGACATCAGGCGAGATTGGTCGGTATGGTGCAGGAGGGGGAAACTTGTTATTCCATCGACAGAACGCGTCATATCCTCTGCAAAAGTGATCATCGGCCGTTGGAGATGCGGGAAGCGACAGTTTCGAGGAGACTGCCTTGATCCTCGCTGACTGGCTATCGTTGCACCCTACACCCTCGTGGCATGGGGGCACAGCAGGGGGCTCTCCCGTCCAAGTCTCTGCATCGGTCGGTGCGGTCCTCGGGCCGTCAAGTTAGGATGATTGGCACACACTCGCACTAGCAGGAATCGGTTAATGTTGGACCATCTTTACGAGTCATGCCATCCGTCGCGTTGTTTGAGGAGGGAACGTTGAAGCGGCCAAATATATTGACCCCATCGGTGTGCATCCCTTGATCTTGTCCAAGGCTCTGAAGTGGCATGCAATGAGTAGAATAAGGCAAGCGGTGGGGTGCTTTCAATCTAAAGAACGCCAAGAGTGTGCTACTGCAGCACGAGCATTGGTGTTCTCTGCCATGGCCAACAACCAGCGGTGCCTGCTCCAGGTGCTTCTTTAGCAGATCGGTAACTCGCGACACAACACTGATTGATTTCTCTGTCGACTCCATGTACAGATCCTCCGTTGCAAATCCGTAGAGGTCAACTTTGAAGCATATAATCTCATTCACGAAGAAACTTTCGGGTATTCTAGATGACGAGATGGAAGGCTGCCAAACACGTGGCGAGTGACAGGTCGACCGAGCTAGCATCGCACTATTCCCCTTATCGAAGCGCCTTCCGTTCGCTTGAAAGGATCCTACGACTAAAGTAAGCAAGGGTACATTGGGATCAACCATTCGAGAGCCATTGATTGGTGGAGGAAGACAATGCTATTCTCAGATAGAACTAGGACTATTCCATTAGTAGTTTGAGTGACCAACGAAGGCATGAGGGGGACAAGCATATCCATTCCTGCTTACTGTACATGGACGACAAACACCGACTCTATAGCATAATGTGTGTGAATGATCAAGCCAGGTACAAGGATACAATGGCATTGTTGAGTTCATGACATTGTGAGACAAAACACAAGGCTTATTGTTGCTTTCTCCAGAACTAGCATCTCGGGAAGCATTCACCCTCCGTTCCCCACCGAACCCTGCCTCGTCCCGCAGCGACCCTTTCCTTCCTCGCATTGTCAATTTATTACCCTCACATTTCCTCCCTTGCTCGCATGCTCCTCACCGTCCAGATGACAGCAAACACCCAATGATGACTTGACGAATTACACGAATTTCATAATCCAATTCTGTCCTCCGGCTTGCGCAATTCCATTCTGCTGTCATCAAGCCGAATCAATTCCACCATGTCAAAATCCGTCACGCCGCTCGAGAGCTTCACACACCTTACCGAAAATATACCCTCATGGCTCATTAAACTCGACGATCTCACAGCTCAGGTGGCCGAGCAAAATGCTCGCTTCATTCGAAGCTCGGAATTCGGCGAACAATTGAAGAAGAAGAAACACAATTCCACGGAATCACTGCGGCCCAATGACGATGACGATAACATTGAAGATAATACTGCTGTCCCACCTACGGACAAATATATACCTCCGAACCCCTCGCACAAGTGCCTCTCGCACGCCTCTCGACCAAAGGTCGCTGCCAATAATGCTCTCGTCGCAGCTGAGATCCGACGGAAACGAAAACCTGGATCAGGGCACTCTCATGCTTCTGGCCACGCACGCTATCGTACCAAATCCATGGTCATCGTCTACTATGATTCCGCAATACAAGAGTCCTTCGAAGCCGTCGTCCGGAACATCGCTGGTGCCCGCAATACGTTGAGAAAAGGAAAGACGACCGCCAGCTTCAAGGCTCGGATGGCCTCTATAGGTGTGGGCATGGATGATGATCCGTTCTCGGGTGCCAGCAAGTTCAAGATGATGGCGCCTAAGATAACGAGACCTTCCATACCAAGCACTCGTCTTGGTGGACCAGATCTGCTCAGTGGCGGCAATATGACGCCTTTTGAAGAAGCGGACAAAGACCTTGAGACGGCCCAGAGCTTGTGCGAAGTGGCCGCGCATCAATTTCTGCGCGACGGTGATTGCAGGCTTGAGATTGAAGGGACAAGGAAGAGGTTTCAAAACGTTCTTGACTTGGCCGGGAAGGAGGTAGAGAGGCTGAAGGAGGAAGAGGAACAAGAGAAAGCCAAGGAGGCAACAACGGCAGAGCAGCAGACCAACGGCGTCACGTTGACTACGGACACCCCAAAGGCGGTGGAAAGTGTTGAGGAGAGGGTGCAGCCCAAGACAGAACCTCCTCCACCGAAGCAGGTCAACTTTACGGGCACCGGTACCATCGAGATCGATGATGGCTCGGATGCCGAGTCTATACATCTTGATCTCTCTGCGTTTAGGAGGACTCGAAGGGGGTGAGCTCCATGCTTCGAAGTTTCAGTGTGGCTTGGTATCTGGCACTTTCGAATACTCCTTAGTTTGAATTGCTGTTTCTTTGAGCGATATTGGGGGTTAGCTTCTTCGCATATGATGCTAGGAACGGACGATAGGAGCGGTCGTCCAGCGATGGCGTTTGCTTCCCGTCCTCTCGGAAATCCGATGAGGCCCACAAAAGAAGACAAATATAAAGTGCCTTGCTCGACATGGCAGCATCAAGAAATCTGGAATGCACGTGCTTTCGTGAGACGGCGAGAGAGTACTGTGTAACTTTAGGTCTCTTCTGTTATTGCCCTTCGTGCCAAGAATCTCCTGTCAACCTCACTTCTCCTCCTTTCATCTCTCCCATTTACAATCTTCCATTGCTCCAACACTCCTAGTTATTGGGCAACTCAATATAGCAATACTAGTCCAATACTCCCCAGCCACATACCAGGAATCATGTGCTCAGGCCACTGAACGGGCTTGCGAGCAGATGACATTACATGAGGTCTGCATTAACATGTTCGGTTACACGGCCGGAACCACGCCAATATTAGATGCATCAATCTTTGTGCACTTTAACTTAGGATAATCCCGCTGCTGGCATGGAAGTCAAGCATCATAACGACATGACGGTCAGCCATCAAGTCGCAGCTGAGAGTTCGTGTGTATACGTCGCTGGAAGTGGCAAGACACAAGGCAAGCATTCGTCTCCATCTTCCTACTTGTCCCTCTTACCATCAACGATCATGCTTTTTCATGTCAGCCTTCAAGGAGACCAACCCTGCCGATTTCTAGTTTGGCAGCGAATTCGCACGATTGGCAGCATGGTACCACCGAGTGTAGGGCAGCGGAGGGTGAGTAACCATGCCGCAGTCCTATTCTTCTGCTATTCACCCTGACAGCCCATTTTGTTGGAGGTTGCATTCAGCATCAAGCACTATGTATGATATTGATGTTGGCTCCGACTCTGGCTTGTCGGACGGTGAAACACCACCTGTAATCCCTGTTAGGACCGCTTCAGTTCTAGCTAAGAAAGGCATGAAGTTCGATGGAGGAATTGACCTTAGCAACGCCATATGGACTTCGGCTCGCACTTACTCCAGCTTTCGTCGGAATGTATTTGACGACGAAGATCCGGGTCCAAAGCGGCAGTGTGTCACTCGCCTCCACCCCCTAAACAAGTACACTCGCCCTGCACATGTTGCCGGAGTGAGTGGAGAGTACGGAACAGCCCCGCCGAATTCCAAGGGTAGCAACACTTCAGACGAAGGTATCAACTGCGAAATTGACGAGGTGGAAGATGCAGTTTCCCAGGCATCACAGGAAGCAAAGTCCACAATGGAGAAGAAACTTGTGAAGGTCTCTCGCACAGCTAAGCGTACTTCAGTTGCCAAGTCCAAACCGTCGGCGTTTGTCAGGTACCCAAGGTCGAAGTGAAGCGCTAGGCTATGCCATGAACTGAGGTTTCTTCTTCCTGGTTCCTGAATTTCCCAGCTACGTTTCTGATCCAGGCTAAGTAACTCAAAAAAACTCCATCTGGGCTACGACCGAGTAGACCGCCCAGCCACGATCAAGGCTGCTTCGAGAATGAACGCGGAGGAGCACAAGCATCGTCGAGTGCATGCCAGAACGGATGCTGCGACAATCCGAGTGAGCGATGACAGCGCGGCGGCGATCTTTGCAGGTGATGGAAGGTCTGTGCTACGCCGAGACGTTGTAAGTATAAGTCTTACCTACCCTTTACGGAACACAGTCTATCGCAATCCCTCCGCTGTCTGTGAGCAAAGACGGTAATTCCCCAGCGTCAGCCAAAGGTAGAGCACACCCAAAATCTCTGCCACACGTAGGAAAGGGCCTAAAACGACGCCTCTAGAAGATGCGGGAAACCCCTTGCAACCACTTCCAGATATGCTAGAAAGAGTCTCAAAGTTGTCATCATCCAACGACGAGTGTCCTTCGAATCTGCGTGGTAAAGCTCCTCTTAATGTTCATGACCTGAACAGTCTTGACAGTCGTCTTCACCGTATCCAGAATCGCGCTCGGACGCATGGAAACTCTCTGCTGGTATGATGGGACTACGTCAAGCAGATACTGTTTCATAATGGATAAATGAGCCTCGACCTTTTTAACAGCGAAGGTGCGATGCGGATCAAGGCGCGATATGAAGAGGTTCGACATGGTGTTGACCCCTTTTGGACCGGCAAGCCCGTTCCCATAGAAGACCCGAATTGGACGGCACGACATGACGAAACCTTCGACGTCTTTGACCAGGATCGTTGGTGAAAGTACCGGAGTCCTTATGAAGACTGTCTCTACCGTCCAACTTCTACCAGCTGGAAAGGACTTAGCCGGTCGTCGAAAAAGCTGATAATGAAGACGCCTCTCATTAAGTGTAAAGTAAGTGCACCTCTCCTTAGATCATGGGTGCCGACGACGTTTCTTCTAGAGCATCTTCACCCCTTCACGCCTGTGCTGAAGAGGCGATCTTACTCAACTTCGAGGACTGGAACAACAGATCTTTGCAAATGGTTCCTTGACTGCTATCCTGCGCTGCTAATGCTTCTAAACCAGATAACAGATAAGATCCTGGCATCATTCATTACATCTCAAATCACAAAAGACATTCCACATCTCTCCTACCTACCTACCTGCCCGTCTACATATCTCAATTTTCAGCATGGGCCTGAATGAGTAGATTAGCAGCTTCTTCTACGATATATATCATGCTTGTACAACTCATAAATTCTGATCAGAGATGACAGCCTAAAAGCTCTCAAGATATAGGGGGATGGAAAAGGGCCATATCTCCCAGATCTTTAATATATTGTAAAAGTATCCTAGGTACTTCGTCCGAGTAAGAATGACGCCAAAGCCTAATCTACCTTGTCCACCAGAATACGACCCCCCGCCCCCAAAGTCTCCACCTCCACCTCCACTTCCAATACCAACATTCCAACACCACCCCTCCCCCCATTTTCCGCCTACGAAAACCGCCAATGCACATAACTCTTACCTCATACATAAAGGATCCTATAAAATCACAACCGTGTCATCTAGGAAATTCTAATAGGCATAAGGTACCTTACATAATTAAATCTCCTATTTTATAGGTATATTGAAGAAAGAAACGTACCTACTCGCTTAATTATCCCCCATCCCACCCCCCTTCCCCCCTCTCCTTTATCACAACCCTATCCATCCCCCCTATCCCCTATCCCCACCCCTCCCCCTTCCCCTCCCCCTCGCTCTCGCCCTCCTTCCCCTAACATTCAGCATCAGCAGCATCACCCCACACGCACACCTCTCCCATTCGCCAGCACATAATCTCCAAAGCGAGGATAATGTAGTGTAGTATAGTGCTGATTGGTGAAGTGGAGATCAGGTGTATGTGTATGAGTTAGTAGCGCTGATGGGGGGTTTTGGGAAGGGGTAAGGGAGATGGAGGGGGAGATGGGATATGGAAGGGGGTATGGGAGATGGGAGATGGGAGATGGGAGATGGGAGATGGGAGATGGGAGATGGGAGATGGGGAGGGAACATGGAAGGGGGTAAGGGGAAGGGAAAGGGGAAGGGGAAGGTGGTAAGGGAGATGGGAGGGGGTAAGGGGTTAAGGGGGAGGGGGTATGGATGGGGATGGCTGGATGGATGGCATTGGGGATCGTGGTGCACGTTGTTGACTCGCAAGTGAATTCTAGGTGATTTGTAGAAGATTGGTAGGTGCATGAATTATCTAGAACCAGAGAGTAGGGGAATGAGTGGTTGGAGATGCTGTTGTCTTCATTGCGTATGGTACCGTGCAAGAATGATGGTATGGTTGATATACCCTAACGCCCTTTATGCTGATATTCAAGGTTTGCAGGGTTGGATGCCTGGACATGTGGTGGACCGAATCAAGAAGCGTGGGGATCCGCGTAGGTTGGTCGGTGCGAAGGTCGATTATTGGTGATATTCGAGTGTTGCCGATTCGAATGCGTACGCTTGGTTGTGGGATTTGAGGAAGCAAGCGGTAGGTGGGTCGAATTGCAACAGGCGGAAACCCGCGAGATGTTGTTGTGCGAGGTGTTGCAGCCACCAAGTCGTCATCGGGAGGAGGTCGACCAGAGCAGTACAGCCCCGCTTCAAGGAGTCTTGCAGCAAAGTGACCCGAAGACATACTAATCCAGGCCCATCCCGTCTCCTTCAAGCTCGTGTCACCGTCCAAACCCAAACAGCCCCCCAAGCCCATAACTCCCTCCCTTACCTCCACTCTCCCCCCTCATAGCCTCGTCTTCGATCCACAGTCTCAAGAAGTCCCTATCTTTCATCTCCGCAACGCTCGTAAGTCGCGTCTGCAACTGCGCCTCGCCACGACTGATGGCCAGGAGCGTGGGGATAGTTGTAATCTGTTCCCCCTCGAGCAATCAATACACGACCCAATAAGTCCTGGATAGAACAACAAACGAATGATCCTCTCCTGCCACATAAAGGCAAAGTACGTACCATATACCGTCCCGCCACCTCCCCCAACGTAGGCGAGTCGAACTCCACCTCCGCGAACCCCACGCCCCCTTTATTCTCCCCCGCTCCCTCTTTCTCAATCAGGTTGCGTACGAGTGGACCCACGGCTTTGCACGACGGGCACCATGATGCGGTCCAGAATGTTATCAGCGCCGTTCGGCTCGAGGCGTGGAGGAGAGTGAGGGTGTCGAAGTCTGCGGGGGAGCGGATGCTGGGAGGAGGATGTTAGGACGGCAAAGTTGGGGTTATATGAGTGGGGGGTCATGTGATGTCTGGGTGGGAGTGATTGGGACGAGGGAGAGGGAGGTTAACGTACTTACGGATCGTAGATGCGATTTTTCGCTGCTAGGCGAGAGGTTGTGGCGAATGCTCTGGCTATGGGATATGGATTTGGCAAGCTGGTATATGGAGAGCGAATCAGCCTGAGGAGGCTATATCGTATCGAAGGTGGAGGCTTCATGGTGCGTGGTGTTGGTCGTTGAGTAGTAGGTAGAGCTTTATTCAAACATCTAAACATTCAGCCCTATGAAATTCGATGACCACCTTCAAACATCACTAACGTTCCATTCGAGCAGTTCTTCCTATCTCTAAATAATAGACTCAGTGTGAGTAGCATATTCATGATAGGTCACTTCCGGACTGCGTTAACTTCTTGCTCAATGGCACTACGTCGAGGAGAAGCACAATAATCTGAACCAAAACCGCGTCTCCTGAGTCTTTCAGTCCTTTCGTCTCCTCGGTCGTCCCATCGTTTGCTATGATGACCCATATCTCTCTCCAAAGACTTCAAATCTCCGACGCTCCCAGGCATCAGGCCACTTCCTACTGTCCCTCTTTCCTTGATTTCTTTGGCGACCCTCTCTTTCTAATCACGTGGTCTTCCTCATCAATTTTCTCCAAAACCTCTCCAGATGATTATCCGGCACCCTCAAACTCATGGTACTTGAAATCAATCATTGGGGTCTTCACGCTCATCGGTAGCTTCTGCGGCCTTCACTGTGAAGCCGCAATCAGGTGTGACTGCTAAGCTCAACATTGGCTTGCAGTCTCTTGTTAAAAAGGTTGGTACTGGCGATGACAATCATCTATTCGGTCGTACTCTAAAGGAATGTTCGAAAGCCTTCTCCGACTAGCTCAGTTGATATCAACGTCTGGAACAACTCGCATTGTCTTCTTTGGAAAGATGCTACAATGCTCTATTGAGCCTCGACTCCGTGGCCCTCCTTGTGCTCTCTGCCTTGACCATCACCAATCCTAGATTATCCGGAAGTATTGACATAGTCATATACAGAATAGGAGCCAATTGTCCAAAGGACTCAGTCTGAAATGAGAGGCTCTATGTGGATAGTAAACCTCTCAGCCACAGGATTTATGCCGAAAAATAATGTCACCACAAACATTGTGAATTTCATGGAAGTCTATTGTCTTTTACCGTATGATCTCATTGGGTCTCTTCGCCTATTGATAGTGTATAGTTCTGCCGTACCACGCAAATCGCTTGACAGATCGGAGCTTTTCTTTGCGCGTGCTTTAGTCTTCGTCGATTATGCGCGGGAGAAGTTCCACTTGGTACCATGCGGGTCTCCCACACTTTCGTTGACAGACAGAGTCTACAAGATGCATCGCTCTGCCTTTTTGGTGCCTATCGCAATTGGGGTTGTCCTGGCAGCACCTCCACCACACTCCGCTACCAGCATCAACGTGACCAACCTTCTACCTCTAATCTTAGTTCCACCAAGGTAAATGCAATCGTCCTGCCTGCGACGTCTCTCAACTGAGAAAGCCTGCCAACACTAGCACTTCGAGACTTGCCATAGGTGCACCGAGGTAATATCAAGCCCCTGTATCTCGTCATTGTCATCAATCGGACTCACCTCCAGAACAGTAACAACACCTTCCTCTCCGCGGACGAAAAGACATATGCCGTTCCCGGCAGTGACATAACACTGAGAGTGCGGTGGTGGAATGATCGTCCCATCAACCACAAGATCCTCGGCGCCTACCTTTCAGAGATGCAGATGCAAGTCATGCAACACATTGCGGAGAACAGAGACAGTTCGCTCGCAAAATTCGACGATGATCCTTATCGCAGGCGTGGCATTGGCTTCTATGCCATCTTCTCGTCGACACCATCGCCTTCGCGCGCAGAGCAGCATCTAACATACAAATATCTCTTTGAGACTCTGGAGGGATTGTATGATGTAATGTTTGTTGATAATCATCCCGACGGGTCATACACAACGATCACACATGAAAGATTGGGAGTCTTGGGCACAGCAGTGATCTTGCCCAAGGATCCAGTGCTTTATGATGTGGCTACGGCATGATTCAACGGCACTATCTTAGTTCACCAACGAGTGCTTGCTTGTGTACTTTCAGATCAGACACTTCCTACATATGGTTGTTTGGGTATTGCTGTCAACACTGCAGAGTCGTCATGTATCATAGCATCGTCATCAGAGATACTTTGACAATTTTATGATGGAATTCGTTCGCTTTTGCGGGTCATGCAATACTCGTTCGCATGGTAACCCGGGTTGAAGACAGGTTGGTGCATTGGATCTGCTCTAAGTAAACAACGCCGGTCAATGCAATGCTCGCTCCATGTCAATGCCCAAGATTCTACGCTTCTAAATGCTTCCAGCAGAACTCAAACCTCACCCATTCTTCCTTGGCCTCACAGTACGCCAGCTTCCTCCTGCACCCGTCTGACAACACTTTGCAGAGCCGTGCAAGCTGGACTGTCTGGAAAGTTGTCGAAAAAGCTCTCTCCATAGTCACACGCCATGCCGATCCGGGGATCGAGTGGCACGGCGCCGAGGAATGGTATGCCCGTCTCCTTGGCCAGCTTCCGTGCTCCACCTGTAGTGGCCTTGAAGATCTGGTTCTGGTGTTTGCAGCTCGGACACACGAAGCCTGACATGTTCTCCACAATTCCCAGCACCTTGATGCCTGCCTTTCTACAAAAGTCGATCTCTTTCCTGACGTCCAGCAAGCTGACCTCTTGCGGTGTGGTCACTACCAGTGCCCCATCGACCCCAGACTCCTTCAAATATGAGTTGACACTCAAATGCTCGTCGCTAGTCCCAGGTGGTGTGTCTACAAGCAGGTAGTCCAAGTCACCCCACTCGACGTCTTTCAAGAATTGTTTGATGAGGCCATTCTTCTTCGGCCCGCGCCATATCACAGCATCGTCTCTTGACGGCAGCATGAACTGCACGCTCATAACGCCCAGATTGTCGGCGACCCATACAGGACTCCAGCCCGCATTGCTGACATGGATCGTCTCAGCTTCTACCCCCATCATCTTTGGTATGCTAGGCCCGCAAATGTCTGTGTCCATAATACCCACCGTGCTTGCTTCATCATTAGCGAACGCATGACCGAGCATCGTCGTGAATGTGGATTTGCCAACGCCGCCTTTGCCACTCAAGACCAGAATCTTATGCTTGATGCCAGAGAGGCGTGCAGTTATTAAGGGGATATCCGGATCGGGGCCCTTTGGTGTTGACGCGCATATTGACTGGTTGGGGCAGCCAGCACAGGCATCGCCCTGACCTGCAAGCTTGGACTCTGGACCTGGACAGTGTTCAGGTTCTGGGGCGATGAGGTTAGGCTGATTCTTGAGCGGTGCGGATAGGTCCACTTGAATGGGCTCTTCGACCGTGATTGTGGTGGTCGAAGACATTCTATGATAGCCCCGCTAAGCGTTTGACAAGTTGACTGCCTAATCGATTATGGAATTAGTATGGTATGGAGATGAATTATGCGGTTTATCTTAGTGTATGTCGTGACTGGATCAACGGCCGATTTGAAGGGCGGCGCTCCTCCGGAGGGCGAGGCTTCACTTGCGACCCTGCATCCTTTCCCCATGCGTCCGCCATATTTAATGTGCATAGAATATAGGACAGAAACTAGTTGGATAGTTCAACTTCTGCGGCAGTCGCATACGTTCAGGCCCCTCGAGAAGTCTTGCAGCTCGGTGGAATGGATTGTAGGATCGCCATCGCGTTTCCTGACCCCCACCCTCTGAGAGTTCCTTGGTCCCAAAACCCTGCAGCAGCGTGCAACGGTGGCAGCAACATGCGTCTGCCCATAAGGAGTAATCTGCATACTATTACTCCTTCGGTCACTCAATGGCAACTCAGTGTCGATAGTCAATGTCCGCGTGACACTACAAAGACTCTATCTCGATTCAACATCCTCGACTCTTAACGCCAGAACCTGCTCGAGTGTCAATTCAAATTAATGGTCTTCTAATACACGGCCTTCACCAGCTCAACCTGGCGGTCTCCAAGCTCTTAAGCTACATGAAGTGGAATGTCTGCAGAGGTCCCCATGAGCGTCGATGGCTTGCGAGAGCGGAGGGGGAAAGAACAAGGCAATGAAGCGAACGGCCATGCAAAACCACCTGCTGAACCAGTGAAGAGTGACAAAACATATGGGAGAACACCCGATGGGACAGGTAGGCTCACGACTTCGACAATCTTCACACGGCGTTTCTCATGTTCATGGATCAACTTTCGTATATAACGACTGACCGTTTGCACGAACAGTCTTCGTCGTACCACAAACCCACGACATGGTATCTCAGCTCCTCTCTCCTAGCCAGCCGAAGAACTTTTCCGATGGCGTTGTACTTGCGGTCTTGGGGACAATCATTCTAACGATCTATTTTCTACCACCCTCTCTCCGGATCCCCGTTTACGCCGGAGTCTTCCTTTTCTGGCGGGCTTGTTACAATCTGGGTATTGGATATCTCTTGCATCTCCAGTCCACGCATTGGAGATTGGTGGCGTGGGCCAAGCGATCGAAAATATTCGTCAACCCAAAGACTGGCGATAATCCACACCCGATATTGTTCCACATCTTAAAGCATGAGATGGAAACCAAGATCCCCAAAGACTATAAGTTCGAAGATGCACCTGTCGAGTACAACACGTGGCTTGTATTTCGAAGGGTGGTAGATCTCATCCTCATGTGCGACTTCGTATCCTACGTCCTCTTCGCAATGGCATGTGGAGGCAGACCTGTTGACGAGTCAATTGTGCGAACAGCACTGCGCTGGCTCGTAGGGCTGAGCCTGTGTGGCTTCAACCTCTGGGTGAAGCTTGACGCTCATCGAGTAGTAAAGGACTACGCTTGGTATTGGGGAGATTTCTTTTACTTGGTTGACCAGGAGTTGACATTCGATGGTGTTTTCGAGATGGCTCCTCATCCAATGTACTCAGTCGGGTATGCCGGTTACTATGGCATATCACTTATGGCTGCTAGCTACAGAGTCCTTTTCATTTCCATCATAGCCCATACGGCTCAATTCGCATTCTTGTTGTGGGTGGAGAACCCTCATATCGAAAAGACCTACAATCCTCCCCCATCGAGGAGGCAACGATCCGAATCAACCCCGGAATTCGACCATGAAGACGCACAGTTTACCGAACTGGATCATGTGTACAACGCGCCACCCTTAGCGTCCATCAATCAACCTTCCCCTGTACACAATCTCTTCGGGCTTGGCAATATTGATCTTCACAGAGTGACAGATATCGCGGTCATACTCCTCCAATTCTACATCTTCGGCCTTGTGGTCCTGACACCATCCACTGCCCCCTATCAGACTCTGTTTGTTATCAACGCAGCGGTATGGCGTCTGTGGTATTCCATCGGTGTTGGTTATCTGCTCAATCGACAATCGACAAAAAAGAGATGGACGCGCCATTTCTTGAAGTACGGCGAGAGCACCGAAGAAGCTTGGCGGCAATGGAAGGGCACCTATCACCTCTCAATGACACTGTGTTACGCGAGTTTTGCCGCAGCGTCTTGGAAAATGTATTCGATCCCGTCAGATTGGGAATACGGAATGGTCATGTTGAGGCATGTGGTGGGATTTAGCTTAGTGGCTTTACAGATCTGGACCACCATCAGTATCTATGACTCTCTAGGCGAGTTTGGCTGGTTCTTTGGGGATTTCTTCTTCGACCACTCTCCAAAATTGACATACAGTGGTATATACCGTTTCCTCAATAACCCGGAGCGAGTGATTGGTTTAGCTGGTGTTTGGGGTGCAGCTTTGATCACTGGCAGTACCGCAATGTTTTCTCTGGCTCTGCTCAGCCATGTCCTCACCCTGATGTTCATTCAGCTTGTCGAGCGGCCACACATGCAAAAGTTGTACGGACGAAATCTGCGAAGGGAATCAGGACTTGTGAAAAGCCTCAAGCGATCCTTGCCTCCACATCTGTGGCAGTGGCAGGGCAGTGTCGACAAGATGCTGGAGGGGACCCTCGATTCCGTTGAAGATTTCTTCGAGGCGGCTCAGCCTAAGATTGCAGCAGGGGTGAACACCATGGTCAGGGACACAACGGCCCTATTCAAGCATCCTGCCCGTATCAGCATCACGAGGCTAGCTCCGGATCTCGCGGGCTATGATCCCAAAGATTACTCCCTTGATGTGGAGGGTACGCCTTCAGTAGCCTCATGTACAACGATCAATGGAAAAGAGCGTTCATCAAGGCCAGAACAGCGATCCCAATTCAAAACGCTCATCTTTGAGTACGGCGAACCCATCAAAGTGCGATGGACGGCGCCATTGAATCACTGCGAGAAGGACTGGATAGGTTTATATATGGTTGCAGATAATGGCTCCAGAGACGCGACTCGAGTCTCTTCTCAGGGCCGATGGGTAGCTACGACAAAAGACCAATACGGGTCTATCATCGCTGATCGTGGCATTTTGTTGAGCGATGTTCGTGTCTCTGGCGCTGCACGTAAAGATGGTGAAAGTAAGGATTTTCTATCGGGTGAGATGGAGTTTTCTGGGGACAAGCTCTGGTGGACGACAGGAGTTTTCGAGTTCCGGTATCACCATAATGGGAAACACAATGTAATGGCCATTTCAGTCCCTTTCGAAACTAAGATCAAGAAATTCGACGAAGACGACGTCGAGGTAGATGCGAGTGGATCCATAAGACCAGCTGTTGAAGAGGCCGTGCTGCAGCTGGTGAGGAATTGCTTTGATAGAGATCCGGAAATTGCGCCCTCCACTGTTGATGAGTGTTTCGGAAGTCAAGTTGAGCGAAACGGGAAGTATTCCAAGCGGGTAGTTTTCGCCGTGCATCAGATGTGAGCTGCTTCTTCGACCCAATCAGTTTGTTCCCATGCTGACAAGGGCGTAGGTTCGGCATCGAATTTGCGCCGGAAGTCGTACAAGCCGATGGCACTGTTCGGAACCTGTCCTGGCGGATCTGCAATGCAAAGAAAGTGTTGGTTGGTGCATTCCCAGTACCGTCATCTTGCTTCATCGGCTGACACTGCATTGCACAGGAACCCTACATGCATCTTTCCGGAGGCAAAAATACCCCGACAGAATCGAGGTACTGAAATTAGCAGCATTGGAGGCTATCGTCATGATCGTCAAGATATCCCATTATGCATTTTTGATAAACAGCAGTGCTGCAAAAGGAGTATATAGTGTGCAGTACGGTGAAGTCATTACGAAGCTTCCAGTACATACAACAACGTCCGCATACCTAAATGAGCTCATTTTCTGAAAATACACGTCCCAAAGAAGCTCAACGAATGTCTGTCTGCATTCAGTTGACTCGTGAAAATCGCCAGTATAATTGTTGCGATCGGAGCAGATTTCTACTCATCAAAACCATGTTCCAGCAGCCATGAGCGAAACACAATTCGCTGCACCACTTTACATCAGCTATCAGCGCCCCAATTCAATGACATTCACTGACCCAGCCTCACGCTCTGCATTACTTCTAATCAGTGGCGGCAGCATGTTGACGTAGGACGCAGTACACATCAATGTTACGACTTCGGCGAGCACTTGTATAGGGCAGAGATGACCGGGAAGGAATACTCGCACTCGCGCCGCATCCGTCGTGGGTACTGAATCCCGCACTGTAGACCATTTTCTATGTGTATCAAGAGCCCTGAGTTCGAGCCACTGCCTGTGAGTATTGTAACAAGATGCTGCTATGGACTCGATGTACCTCAAGCAGCCATAGCGATTATGAGCAGTGTGGACGCTTAGCATTTGGGATCTTTTGTTAAGTAAGTCCAACGATTCTAACCTTGTTATACTGTCATCTCCTACGTTCAATGCTTTTGGTCCATAAAGTAGGTATTATCATGCCAAGGCTCGCTTAGATCTGTTGTTGACTCAATCCGCAAGCCATTGCGACTGGTCTATGTAGTCCCAGCACCACTGACAGCACTACATCTTTGAATTGCATCGTATTGACCGAAGCTGGCCCCCTCCAAGGCTTTGATCCTCCTGCTTCGGTCCCAAACCCTGCGAGTCTCCGGGGCCTACACTCATCCATCCCGACGTCCAACAGCCGGCTACATCTCCTGCAGAATGTCAACTTCTACCTCCTCCCCGAAAAGTCTCACAGCATTCCTCCATTCCTCCTTTCCCTCTGCCATACCAGCCGCCACTGCTGAAGCCGATCTCCCGACCGTATCCCATAAGCTCTACCCTAACACCACCTACACAGATAACGAAAAAGTCGAGATATCACAATGGCTCACAACTTCCTCCCGTCTCGCCGCGCCGGATGAGGACGAAGCAAAACATGCCGAACGTCTCGGTTCCCTCAATATACACCTCTCCACACGTACAACGCTATTGGGCAGCAAGCCTTCCGTGGCCGATCCAGCCTTGTTCTTTAGACTAGCACCGTCGGTCAAGTCGTGGAGCGCTGAGGAACGGACAGGAGAGAAAGGGTACCATCATATTGTACGCTACATTGATTTTGTGCAGAGTGCGCCGCTATTCGGGCTTTCACTAGCCTTAGAGGACAAGGTCGATATCGATGTGGACGACATCAAATTTATACATAAACCAATAGACCCCAAAGAAGAGAAAGAGCGGAAGAAGAAAGAAAAAGCAGCTGCCGCCGCTGGCGGAGCAGAGAACCAAACACCCCTAGTAATCGGCCGAGGCAAAGGCGAAGACAAAGCGTCAAAACCACAACAAGACCCCACCTCCCAAGCCAAACCCACAACTACCGAAAACCCTCCTCACCACCAAGGTCAAAAGAAAGAGAAGAAAGAAAAAGCCCCCAAGCCCGCCAAACAACCACCGAAGGAAACGCCCCTCTCCCCGCACCTCATCGACCTCCGCGTCGGCCACATCCTAAACGCCATCCCCCACCCAAACGCCGACTCCCTCTACGTCTCGAAAATCGCCTGCGGCGACCCCGCCGGCACCGAAAACACCTCCTCACACGAAGGCCAGATCGTCCGCACCGTCTGTTCCGGCCTGAACGGTCTCGTACCTCTATCAGAAATGCAAGGACGGAAGATAATCGCAGTCTGCAACCTCAAACCCGTAACGATGCGCGGCGTAAAATCGGCAGCGATGGTGCTCGCCGCATCACCACGGATGAAAGAGGGGGAGACGGACGACACCGACGGTCATAAGGGGGAGGGGCTGGTGGAGTTGGTCAGTCCGCCCCCTGGGGCTGAGGCGGGCGAGAGGGTCTGCTTTGAGGGGTGGGAGGGGGAGCCGGAGGGGGTGCTGAATCCGAAGAAGAAGGTTTGGGAGAGTCTGCAGCCGGGGTTTACGACGACAGAGGGGTTGGAGGTTGGATTTGAGGCTGGGGGGGTGGAGGCGTTGAAGGGGGTGGAGGGGGATAAGGGCGTTGGGGTGAGGAGGTTGGTGACGAAGGGGGGAGGGGTTTGTACGGTACGTAGCTTGAAAGGTGCCGCTGTGAGGTAGTTCAGGGGGTGGAGAAAGCTTTCCCCGTTGATCATTACATTTGCTACTGATGATGATGATGCTGCTGCTGCTGATGGTACAAGCTGCTCAAGTGGCACCCAATCGTGCTGGCCGCCTGCCACGGTAGTATCCTGCCTTCGCGTTCATTACCACCGCCATGCATTAGCCTTGGTCATGCACCCGGCAATTCTCAGTCAAAGACAGCGCCATCGCCTTCCCCACCCTCCTCTCCATCACCCACCTCGGTTTCGCTGACCGCCTCCTCCTTGACCTCGGTCTTTCCAGCTTTATCAGTTTTCTTTCCCTTACCCTTACCCTTACCCGTAGCGATAGCTTTCTTTTTCTTTAGGGATTTTTCCTCCACCTTCTCCTCCTCATCATCCACTCCGGACTCCTCAGCGTTGCGCTTCCCCCCTATTTTGGGAGTCGACGACGCACCCGCTGCATCAGGGTCCATACGCTGCTTGAGACGGTAGAAGCGTGTATTGGCGGCATTGGGCTTGATGTTGAAGGTTTCGGCGACTGCTTGCATGTTGATCTGTTGACGGCATCAGATGGATTTCTGTCATGATGTTGGCTGCGACAGAAGATATTTCACCTTCTTGTAGTCTGAATTCTTGAGACACGCCCAGAGGAACACGAGGTTCTCGTCGGGTGGGGGCTTGGGTGGCATTGCGGCGATGGCAAGAATGTGAGAGTAAGAGGTGTGAGAGTTTTAAGGCTGGTGATGTGTGGATGGTCGGTCGAAGATTTGTGTTGTCGTTGTTTTTTATTGATACATTATTGTGCGAATGATGGGCAAGGTTGGATAGGTTGTGTAGAATTATGTGTGGAGGTTGAAGTGTTGTGTGGATTGTATAGAGTTGTGTGTTAAGGTTGTGAGACTTCGAAAGTGAAGTTTACGACGAGGTAAGGAATAGAGCGTGATGTTTTGCCTTACTCTACCTTCAGTGATGAAGCTTGAAATTTCGTCGCCAGCGTGCACGCCAAGTATTCATGAATTTTGGAACTTGCGCTTGCTCCCCTGCACTGGTAAAGGTACGGTTGAGGACACCAGATGGATAGATATTTAGAATATTGTAGACTTGGCTCCGGAATACCAGACTGCTTCAAAGAGACGATTCGGTGATAAGACTTCAGCTGCGAATTCCTGATCCAATCTCATGACAGTCATGATAGATTTCTGAATGAAAGGGTATCATACACCGGCGTTATGCAGTCGTTGCCTCGTAGAAACACTCGACCTGAGGTCTTCATATTGTTAGTATCTCCCACCAGTAGCTGCTGTTGTTCTCTTCACATCGCCGATGCTTTCTCTGGTATCTGAGGCTGTTTCGACTGAATCTTGCTCTCGGTAGCCTCCTGTAAAGCTTCTATCAGCACCAAGCGTGCCGTCATCGCAGCCTCCACAGCCTGGTCAATAAGTGGCTCGAATGTCAGCGAGTGGCTTGCTTTACCATTAGTTTGTACCATATTTCCTTTCGCCCACAACTCTGTGATCTCGTCTCGAGACTGTAGGTAACCAATCACACAGGCGGCTATGATTTCCTCTTGGTCGGATGGAGAGGGGTCGAGGACAAATTGGAGGGGGCCTGAAGGCTGACGAACGATTGCAGCTACACCACCGGTGACCAGGTCAACACAGTCAATGCCAGCATCAGTGATGGCAGCAGAAGCCACAGTGATACAGCCTGAAAGGATCGACATTGAGCCCCAGCTACTAGTCCTTCCATTGCGATGCTGTCCAAAGTTCTCGTGTGGATGATCTTCCTCGCCTTCGAGAACAGTGACAATAACATCGACTCCACTCTTCGGCCATCTCTCCCCAATCAAGACACTTCGTAAGGCAGTCTCCAGATGAGCAGCAAGATCTCGTTCGCTGGCATCAGGAATATATCGTCTTCGTTGCCGTGCTGCAAAGGGTGCGAACTTGACGCGAGTCGATAAGAGGAGCTGGGGGGAGAACGGTGCGGATCTTTGCAACGGTCGAGGGCCATGGACGGTACAGGTAAGTTTCAGACTTGATGTCTGATACGTGAGTGATTTGCTCTGTATTGTGGAAGTTGGCTGAATTTCGATGTAGGCGGAGCCGGACGCAGATGGGGTTAGTCCGGTCTTGAGAACTACAGCATCCTCAATGATTAGTATGATGATAGGTTCGCGAACTAGAGCTCGTACTGAATGGAGCACTCACATATCTTGCGAAGTTCATTAGGTCCTCGAGTACGTCTTTGAGGACTACTTGTCGTGTCAATCAGCCCAGGAGCGAAGACAGGCGGCGTCGTACCTCCAGGCGGTCCATTGACGCGCCTTCTATCGGTGGCCATATTGCCAATTTGATGTTCGCAATTCTTAGCAAAGAAGATCAGACTTTTGTATATTCTATCGCGCTAATAGAACATATGAATCCGGAATTATCTCCGGAGGCTCTTTTATGCCAAGCCGAGCTAGAATACCTGAAGGAGCGCCAACAAACTGCTAGTGCTCACGACGGCGTAGGATTGCGCTCCTTCGATGGCAATGTATCTAGCTCATGACAATTCTTCTGCTATTCCAGCTTTCATAGATGCTGCGGTGGCGCGACATGGCACCAAGGAACGAACAACGGAACCATTCTCGTGCATCCTCGAGCACGTGCGCCATGAGTACAGTCAGGGACCGCGTATGAGAGCGTCTACGAGCGCTCGCGATGGCATATGCCAGGTTACACTATGATCATCAACCCAGGGACTCTGTCGACCAGCCAGAAACATCGTTGTCCGATTCGGAAGATGATATCGAGCTCACCGGAAAGTCTAGACGAGAAGACACATCAGGAGATTTCGAATTGAAGGACCTTTCCCACACCCAGCATGCATTAGAAATTGATGGACTGCCGTTCGATCCAGAGTTCGAAGATTGGCAAAGTGACGCAGAAAAAGGCACCGACTTTAGTAGAGAGCGGCGAGCAAGCGCCTCAACCGTGCACAGTTTCATGCTCTACACGCCAGATGAAGAGAAATCCGTGATCAGAAAGTTCGACAAGAAGCTTGTGCTCTTCGTGGCTTTACTATATATGCTTTCCTTTCTCGATCGATCTAGTATGTGTTGCAATAATAGTCCGTTCGCCTAGGAGCTGTGCTGATGGTGGGCCAGATATTGGAAACGCAAGGATCGCTGGTTTGTCCGAGGATTTGCACTTGAGTTCTTTGCAATATGAATGGCTGTTACGTGCTTTCTACATTTCTTATGTATCATTTGAATGGATGACCTTGCTATGGAAAGTCTTTCCTCCTCATATCTATCGTATGTATGCTTCCTCTCACATTCGAGTATCATAGAGACTAACCGTAGTGATAGTTGCCATTTGCGTAGCATCATGGGGTCTCATAGCCTCCATGCAGTCCCTGGCCTTCTCTTTCACGTCCCTACTCGTCTTCCGCGCAGCCCTCGGGATTGGCGAGGCAGGTTTTGTGGGCGTTCCATTCTTCATGTCTTTCTTTTATAAGCGAGACGAACTCGCTCTCAGAACTGGCCTCTTCATCTCAGCCGCACCACTGGCCACATCATTCGCCAGTAGCCTGGCCTGGGTTATCACTGAACTTGGAAGTCATATCCCAATTGCTGCGTGGCGTTTGTTGTTTCTCGTGGAAGGCTTTCCAAGTATTGTCGTCTCGGTGTTCGTGTATCTGTATATACCTGACAATCCGGAGACTGCCAAGTACCTCACACCAAGAGAGCGAAAAGTAGCCAAATTGCGCCTCCGCAGAGAGAAAGGCATCTCTGGAAAAGGAACTCCAAAGGGCCTGAGATGGTCAGAAATTCGAGAAACGCTCTTGGATCCAAAGAGTTATCTTACTGCTGTGAGTTTCTTCACCAATTCGTCACAAGCTAGCCTAATGAGTGTCCGCAGGCAATGTTCTTCTGCGCCAATGTAGCGTTCAGCTCATTGCCCGTCTTCCTACCAACGATAATAGAAGAGTACGCTAAACGCGACTCACTCATCTCATGCTACCTATGCTAAATTCCGTGCAGGATGGGTTACTCGGCCTTGAGTTCCCAAGCCCTCTCAGCGCCACCCTATCTCTTCGCTTTCTTCACTGTCCTCCTAACCGCCTACCTCTCGGACCGCTACCAGAACCGTAGCGCCTTTGTAATTTTCCACGCCCTTCTAGCCTCCACTGGCTACGCAACAATGGCTGTTGCTGGCTCCCTGCATGCAAGTCCGCAGTGGCGCTACATAGGCGTGTACCCCGCAGCAATGGGCTTCTTCTCTGTAGTGACCATCATCATTACCTGGACAATCAACAATCAAGACTCCGACTCAAAGAAAGGGACGGGTGTTGCAATGTTGAACTACATTGGACAACTGGGACCGTTGGTAGGGGTGCACTTGTACCCTGACCGTGATCAACCATATTATGTTTCTGGAATGGCAATCTGTGCGGGCTTTATGGCTGCTGTAGCTGTCCTGGCATTTGGTTTGAGGACAATCTTAGCTGCAAAAAACCGAAAGATGGCTGCTGAACAGCCGAATGACGACGGAGAAGACGCAGATTTGGTCGCGTCAGATCGACAGCGTCGAGAAGCAAAGCGATTCATATTTATGATTTGAGTATAGCGTGTCAGCTCTTGATACCCTCTCCAGCGGATGGCATTCCCAGACGAGACCCAATAAAAGATATTCGCCAGCTCTGGAGACAGATAACCATACCACGCCAAGTCCCAATCTATCACTCTGACACATGCGGCAACGAGCGGCTACGGAAAGCGCACATCCACTACATGCTTTGCTTGTCCCATATAGCTAGCAACGACGACGAAGGGAAAGCGCCCTAAAGAAAGTACCTGACGAACGAGGGTATCGTGCGAACAAGTCACTGCGACTATTTCAATTCATACTCCATCTTGCTAACAATCGTATTCTTTGTCCAGTCATGCAAATATGACAGCCCTGTCTTGTCTTCCAGACCCGCATGTCGGCTGGCAGTGCGCAATGCAACCAGGAAACTGGGCAGTACCGTACGGACTTCATCATCGATTGTGGCTGAATAGATATTTCCTCGGTGGCTCTTAGCACAGATTTCAAGGCGGACATCCTGTGCAAAGTTTGCAACAGCAGAATCATTGTGTGCAGAATTGCACTCCGACACGGCTTGCTTCTGGGAATAAACCAGCCTCGACCAGACCCTAGCAGTGCTGATATGGAGCGTGTTGTGGTAGGATGCTGGGGCTTTTGGCGCTGATGTGGGATCTGGAAGTCCGGTTTGGCTGGTGTATGAAGGACCTGACCCATAGAATTTGCTCAGATGCTCGGCCCTGCGCGCACGGATCGTCTGCCTCGCAATTTTTGCTCCATGCTTATTCTCTTCTTTGGAGAGAAATTCGAAGCTGCATCCTGGTATCCCGCAGCGTAGGACGCTGGCCCCAAAAGGGCTGGCAAATGGAGGCATAACGTTGCTCAGATGAGCGTTCTGCGAAGCTTTCACTGGACAGAATATTGACATCAAGACCTCCACGATGGCTTTCTGGGGAACGGTCCCCGTGGGATCGAGGATTGCTGGAGCTAGTGGCTCTCGAGATTTGGTGTTGGCGAAAAACGTCTTGGGCATGGTATGTCCGTTCTGCATGTACAGAGCCCAAAATGTAAGCAGTTGTATGCGTGATGCCATGTTCCTGCAGACAGAATCATGGTTGGAACCCTCAAACCATGACAAAAAGCGCCTATCATGCTGTCCCTCGCCTAGAGCATGTTTGAGTCTGGGCCAGAAATTGCCAGCGGAAACCAGGGATGCCGGTCCCAAATCTCGTGGCACCCCTGGTGCATTGAACTCTTGGTATACAAGACCCAGGAAAGGATAAGTCCATGACTTGTCGCCATCTTTCTGCCGAAGCAAACCATTCATCATAGCAGTAACAACCTGGTGTATGAGCTTGGCGTTTTGTACTGCCTGTATCTTGTCCTTCGCTACGACACCCAGCAGCTCATACCATCGCAAAAGTTGACTAAAGCCGGCCAAAGGATACTGAATAATCCAACTATCAAGACCTGCCGTTTCGTATTCCTTTACTGCCGACCGAAGAGCTTGGGGATAGCCTACCCATTCACCAGTCTCATTGAAATTTTCACGACACCTGCAGTTCCGTAGGAGGTTCTGAAGGGTCCAATCAAGGACCTGTCGTCGATCTCGAACTTCCACATCTTCTGCATTGTCAATCGAGCACCAATCCTTGGTTTCTAATGTTCGGTCTAGGATGGTCATGAAAAGCTGCACTATGCCCGAAGCCCCTGTAGCAAGTCCAGCAGTGATGGCCATCGTCAGCTGGTGATCGATGTACTTTTGATTGATGCCTTCATAGTCGATACTTGGAATGGTAGCAGCTATTTCTTCCTGAAAGATCGATCGTGGTAGGAGAAGAGCGCATTGAAAGCAGATACATTGGCTTGAAACCATGTCCGCATTCTGTTGTGCTTGCGCGGCAGCTAGTGGGAAGTTTAAAGCGAAGTCAGTGGTGTTCTCCTCGACCGTGTCTAAGCTCTTGAGTACGACAGACATGATTTGCTCCTCGCCGCAACAAATCGGGCATGTACCCCGAAAAGCGTCAATACCGTCCGAAAGGTCTAGTGCTGAAATGTGTATCTCAGCATCAGCAGCAGACACGGTTTGTGACCGCATGGCTCTGTTACTCTTCCTATTGAGGATTTCCGCGGTGTAGGATGCCTTCTCAAAATCTGCTATAATAGCAAGACCCTGGTTGATGAGTTTATTTGTTACCTTAGAGAGCAGGACTTCTTCGCTCGGAGAATCCTGCATAGTCAGATATGTCTCCCTATTGGCGGTATGAGCCCGTCGCAGCAGTTCCATGAGCTCCTTCATTTCCTCTGGCTTGGTATCCTGCAACTTCTCCATGATCTTGCCTGCTCCATGACGGTCTTCCAAGCGAACAACAATGTCTTCCTGCTTATGTCGTAGGAACAAGTCCCTCAGTCTACCAAGTTGACCACGAGTCTTACAGAGAAGAGCGAGCTGAGTGACGGCCTCTTCCTGGAGCACCTTCCTCAAATCTTCGTAGCGTAAATGCCTTTGCTCAAGCAGAGCAGGGACGTCGACAAGGACATTGCCAGTAGCGGTGTCCCACTCTGGCCCAAGGCATACGGCTCTTACGACCGATCTCCCTTCATTTGGCGCAAATCCAATGCCTAACTCGCCACAGTGCTTGTCAAGAGCGGCTTCATTCGTGTATGTAGGGAGTGAATTCCAGTCTGACAGATCATCAGAATGCGTCACTTTCAACGGTTCGAACGCTCCTTTGGCATCAATGACAAACAATTGCCCCGTGGCATAGTCCTTGTACAAGATTAATGCCTCTCGAGCGTTGGCGAAGAACGAGATGCAAACAGAAAGATTTGCCTGATCTGGGGCCTTATACCGCGCGCCAACTACGATCAGTACAACGGGAATTTGGATCACATCTAGCGCATCTGCCGTTTGCGTAAGTTCGGTGACATCGCGCGCAAAAATTTCTCCGTCTGTCAATAAGATCCACAGATCCGACCCCTTTATTTGGTCTACTACGAGGGGCTGGTTAAGAATAGCAACGGGCGAGGTCCCTCCATAGCCATCGAAGAATTGGGCGCCCACGGCATCAACGAAGGAAGGCTTGCCGCATTGGGTATCCCATAACGCGACGTGGTCATCCGGGTTTCCATGAAGTGCCATGACTGTTCTCTTCTGAGCCTTCATGATCTCTCCCCTGGTACTACCGGAAGCATCGACAGCAAAGAACTTTTTGGCATCGTGAAATGGGACCTGGACCGTTGCTGGAGCATCCTGGGCAGTTTCCGCCGCCTTCACCTGCCAGGAAGGCAGCGCCATTGTACGAAGATTATTCACAGGAAATGCTAGGATCCAAAGATGTATCAGATCTTAGAATTTGCACTCACAGATGGACTGTAGAGATGTAGCTTGCGTTAATTCGACATCAATGTCAAGACGGCCCGATCTGATATTGGATATATTTGCTGGAGTAGAGTCATCTGTGAATTAGAAAGAGCCGTGGCAGCTTAAAGAGAAAAGTACGTGAATGAGTCACTCAGCTCAGCTTGATGAGGAGGTAAGCCACAAGGGCTATATGACTCAAGGACATAGTAGCGCGCTGTAGCCAAGGCATAAATGTCAGACAGTGTAGGCCAGTTGGGTCACAAACACTTGGCTATTATAGTGTAGTAATACAAGGCCCACATGAACGCGGTTGCACTATCTAATGCTTAGCGAAAGCGGAGGAAGGCTTAGACAGCTTCCCGCCGCAGACATAGTGGACTGACATGTTATTGCCATCCTTGACTTCTTCTCTTTCCAAGATGTTAAGCCTTCGATTAGCATGTGTGGCGGAGGCAGTGTTACCACTGGTCTCGCCAAGTCTAGGTGAAATTGTCAGTAACTACAGCTACGGAGCAGTATATTCGGATCGGCCATTCCACCAAGATCACTCAAGCACCGAAGTTGATACTATCGCTGTACCGTAGGTTCGTATCATATATTATCCCGTCGGTAGAGAACTCAGCCTTCTAAGCTAGGTCGACCTACAGCTAATAACTCAGATCAGTCTTGCGACACCGGTGGGAATGCCCTTTGGTCCTCTGTCCAAATAGCGAATTAGTGGCAGAACCACGCTTAGAGGATGACGATAGTGGGAGGAGCGGTGTATGTGCTCAGAAAAGCCGGTTTAATCAAGCGCCTTCCACCGGCTCAGGGCAGGCGAGGTTCAAGACGACCAACTCAAGCCATGAGCTCTGAAACCACTGGATGCCATCAAAGAGCAAACAAACTCCACAACCGATCATCATGAAGCCCAAAGACTCTACTCCGGTATCAGGGAGGGTGGCTCGACGGATGACGCAGTCATAGAATGGATTGACTTTTCTCATCGTGGCACGTATAAGAGATGAAGAGAGTAGAACTCACTAGCACGAACATTAGTAGCCTAAGTGGCGCGACCTGATAAGCATTCGTATTAGCTGGATACTTGCTTATGCTAAGTTAGTCGTGGAAGGAGTAGTAGATGCCATAGTATCAGAGAATATGGTAAGATTGGTAGGTGTTATCATCAAGTTTTATCAGAAGCAGAACTGATGTATTGATATCTCATCATGGTAGAAGACTGGGGGGAGTGGAAAGCTGCGAAGCATGTACATACCAGTAGGCAAATCGTCTACGGCTGCGGAAATGATCAGTCTGCGACCCTTGAATATGCATCAGCAAGAGAGCACCGAAGACAATTGACTATAGAATGATAATATATGACGTAGCAATCAGATGGTAGTGCATGTTGTTCAGTAGCTCATTGAAATGTCGCCGGAACTTGTGTGATGAATTTCTTCATAATGCTGAAGGGCTGAATAAAGGACTCAGGGGATAGTAGCACGTACCTATGTAGAAGAAGCGATGAATGCAAGATCCAAGCACAACTAACAGACGACATCTCAGGGGTCAACTAATCTTTAGCCTGCACGCTTTGTGGTTGAGTGCTACAGACTCGAGGCAGCCACATTCAGCGGATTGGAGTGGACCGGGCTGAGCCATGATTGCACTGATACTGATTGCTCGATATGCACATCAATTCTCTGGCAACATTGTTTCGATACTAACGATTTGATAACAATGATGCGATCGTGGAGCGTTGATGTCGAAAGAACTGTAAACGTTAGAAATTTTAACCTTCCTCAAACGCGCGCTAAAAAGTCGTCCTAAAGTAGATCGCGCCAACTAAACGTTGTACCTCGACTTCTGTCGTTGCAGTATACTTATCAAGCGTTTAGCTGTTGTACGGAGCACCATTTCGGGCCTTACGAGTTTCCCTAGCTCGAACGCTCTACCTGACAACGTGCTTTGACCAGTTCAGCAACTTCGCCGAGCCTTCACCAAAGAGTAACCCAAGGGCTAGTGGCCTGAGCTGTAGTCATTGGCAAATGCAAACCATATCTCTATGGATATTTAGGAAGTTCTACGTATCCCCACGGGCGTGAGCCTAGCAAGGTTCCTTCCTCACACGACCGTGCAGACAATCGGTACTCAGACTTTCGCATCTGATTATCGACCGCAACGACCCCTGCTGAGGGGCAGCGGTGTATGGGAAAAAATGAACCGGCACAATGCCTACCTGAACGGGACTAACAAAGCGTATTCATCAAGAGAGAGCGGAAGTCTTTCGATATCACCCCACAGGTAGTATTTTTCCTTCTGCTAAATCCTAGTCATAGCCATCATACGCATGATTTGAGATATACCGCTAACGTTCCACAATTTGTGAATAGATTCCAACCTAGATCCCAGCCCGCTCTACGACGAAGAAGACAGTTGCTTCTACGGCTGGCCGTGGCAGGAGGCACTTCCCTACTGCTGATCCTACTATTCTTTCCTTCACTGCGGTCTACAATCATCGGTGCGTTTTCTCTTGGCTTATTGTCGGGTGGCCCACCGGAGTTACAACTCGAGACTGTCCGGTACTACGACTTATCGAGCTCCGTTGGTTCGGCTAGAGGATGGGAGCATGAAGAGAGAGTCTTAATGTGCGCCCCTCTTCGTGATGCTGAGTCACATCTTCCAATGTTCTTCGCACATCTCCACAATTACACATATCCCCACCACCTGGTCGATTTGGCATTCCTCGTGTCCGACTCAAAAGACAACACTCTCAATCTCCTGTCTCAAATGCTCACAGAGCTACAAAATGACCCAGACCCCAAGATGCCTTATGGAGAAATATCAGTGATCGAAAAGGACTTCGGCCAGAAAGTCAACCAGGATGTGGAAAGCCGACACGGCTTCGCTGCCCAGGCAAGCAGAAGGAAATTGATGGCCCAAGCTAGGAATTGGCTGCTGAGTGCAGCATTGCGCCCGACGCATAGCTGGGTCTACTGGAGGGATGTTGATGTTGAGACTGCTCCTTTCACCATTCTGGAGGACTTGATGCGTCATAACAAAGATGTTATAGTGCCCAGTAAGTTTGCCCCAATCTCAACCGATGTATTCTAATCGTGGTCACAGATGTGTGGCGCCCTCTACCTGACTGGCTTGGTGGGGAGCAGCCGTACGATTTGAATTCTTGGCAAGAATCAGAAACAGCTCTAGCGCTCGCCGACACTCTAGATGAAGATGCGGTAATCGTCGAGGGCTACGCAGAGTACGCGACCTGGAGGCCCCACCTAGCATATCTAAGAGATCCGTATGGCGATCCCGACATGGAGATGGAAATAGATGGCGTTGGGGGCGTTAGCATCCTGGCGAAGGCGAAGGTCTTTCGGTCAGGCGTCCACTTTCCGGCTTTCAGCTTCGAGAAGCATGCAGAAACAGAAGGCTTTGGCAAAGTAAGTTCAGAGCCTTCTTCTTTACCGTGTTGCTCATTGGATCCTTAGATGGCCAAGAGGATGCAATTCTCGGTCGTCGGTTTGCCTCACTACACGGTCTGGCATCTGTACGAGCCGAGTGTCGATGACATCCGGCATATGGAAGAGATGGAACAGGAACGGAAGAACCACGAGAATGAAGAGCGGGAACGTGCAGAGCGCATGAAAAAGATCAAGGACGAATTCAATGATCCCGGCAGTCAATGGGAGAAGGATAAAACCGGAATGCAGGATGTTTCATCCCAGGAAGACCAGATACGTAAGGAGCACGATGCGGCAATTGCTGCTCAAGAAGAGAAAGAGAAGGCAGACAAGCTAGCAAAAGAATCGGTACCCAAGGAGTCGAAGGAAGTGACCAGCGGTATCAAGGACACTAAGGATACCGAAGCCAATAAGCATTCCAAAGAAGTCAAGGATGTCAAAACCACAAAGGATGCGAAAGCTGGCCCTGATGCTAAAGATACCAAAACCACAAAGGATGCGAAAGCCGGCCCTGATGCTAAAGATACCAAAACCACAAAGGATACTGTGCCTATCAAAGATTCAAGGGACTCTAAAGCTGTCGAGGAGGTGGTAGCTGTAAGGGGTGCCAAGGACTCAAAGGCGGAAGCAGCTGGTAAAAGTTCCAAAGACGCGAAGGAGGTCAAGGCGAAAGAGAAAGAGGCTTGATCAGGCGGAAGATCATGATGCTTAAAATCGGCTACACCTAGTCGCATATCAGGTACATCTCCACAACATGTACAGGTCCTTCCAATATTCTAGCGATTTTCGCGGGGGATCTTGATGTGGTATTCTCTATGCCTGCGTCACACTTATATGCATCTTTGTTGGGAAGGCTCTAAGACGGACTCAATCTCGGCCTGATCGATCGTCAATTCCTACGTTATGTGACCTTTGGGTTTTCCTCGAACCAAATTACGAATTGGAGTAGGGAGTCACTTAAGGCCGCTGAAGGAAAGCACCCCATGTGGTAACGGCATGATGCCTCAGATCCCTCACTTCCGTAGACTTGTATCATACTTGAGTAGATAATAAAACTTTTGGAACGCAGGAATCGGGTTTTGCGAAGACGTAAATCTGGGGTCTCGGTTGACATGGTAATTCTACTTGTGCAGCTTAGAAGCTGGTCGTAGGCCCCCTTTTTGCACGAAGCCAAAGCATATTCTACCGTGAAATAGACAGGTACTTACTCAGATACCTCGAGGCTTGGCGAAAGTAAGGTGACCGACAAAGAGCATCACATAAATATGACTCCGGGTGGCCTTGAGTTTCCCACGTCCTCTTTGTACAATTTCTGCTACAGCTGACAGTTGTGACTCAGTATTTGTCGGTTGCAAGACTCTTGCGAAAGCTTGGCGCTGAAAACAAAAAATCCCCCCCCCCTTTCTTGGATATAAACCCACCCAACAGATCATGATTGTTATCATGTCAGTCTAGAAGACGTCAAGAATATCTTGTTAGCGTATCTTCTGATTTATTTACGTATACTGTCGTATCTACCTGAGTTTTAAATATAACGTTGTAACAATGGGGCGGGGAATTATTGTGTTCAGTGCCAAGCTTTCGCAGGAGTCTTGCAACCGACAAATGACCGGTACCTGGACAATCTACAGGGACAATTAAGTGTTCAGCTGCGACGACCCAGCTCAAAAGAATCTGGTCTACAGCAAAGCCAGAGTACAAGGGTAGTATGACAAGCGCTACGGACTGGAAAGACGGCTTCCTATAGTCACGACATATTGTAATGCCTGGCAGCTCTGTACATCCTGTAATTGCTGACAACCACGCTGCTATGGAGTTGCCAGCTCGGATGAAGGACCAAGACCACAGTCCGGGGATACACGCGAATCATTCTTGGGACACGAGAATATCCATAGCTGTGGATCCTGTGGCTTTGATCACTACAGAATGTATCACAGTCACTTCGGCAATGAGGAAGCATGCTCGATGGGCACATTCGTCGGTGTCTGCAATTCTTGGGGGCCCAGCCACACCTAGCAAGAGAGACAGCAGTAGATTTCCCAAAGCCAGTGATAGGAGCTCAGCAGCTACCTATAGGCGGTCAAAACAAACTATCAATGGGGACTCTGGACCGGACGATACCCTGGCCAGCCGTTGGGGGCTTCGGGGCAAGAGAGGCAAGAGCATGCAGGACAACCCATTGCTATCTGCATTTGCACGACTGAGAAACGATCTCCGAGGATGCACAGGTCAGCTTCCCAATTGTCCATGATTCAGCAGAGAACTGACCTTTCCCAGACATCAGGAGCTTCGACATGCCATCTCTACTACATCCTTTCCTTCAAGTGATACGATCCTCCTCGACCTCCGCCCCAATCACCTCGCTGGCGATCGTTGCAATTACTAAGTTCTTCGCATACAATCTCATCGGTAAAGAATCCCCACGACTCTCTCTCGCTATGCAATTACTTTCAGCTGCTATCACCCACTGTCGATTTGAAGCAAGCGACTCGGCAGCAGACGAGATTGTCCTTTTGGGGATTCTGGAACTCATGGAAATAATGCTCTCTGGCCCTGGTGGTGATCTGCTCGGGGATGAGAGCGTATGTGAGATGATGGAGACAGGCCTCAGCATGTGCTGTCAGACGAGACTGTCAGATCTACTCCGAAGGAAAGCAGAGATGTCAATGATCACTATGTGTCAAACGATTTTTGAGCGCCTGAAGTCTCTTGAGATTGAAGCCGGCGAAGACATAGGGGTTCTCGAAGCTGACATCGTAGAGAAAGCAAACGTCGTCATGAATGATCCAGCTGTGGATGGGACAACAGGTGCTCTACAGCCCACGGCGAATGGTGGGCCATCTTCCATCGATTCTGAGCAACGTAATCAAGCCCCGACAGAGACTGTGTCGGAGCTGACAAGCATCAAAACTCCATCAGAAAGTCCCGCTGGTGGGGCTTTTGCCCCACAAGACAGCAATACCCAAGATCTCGCATCGACTGGGATTAATGGAAACTTAGCCGCGGTCACTACGAGTGCCAGTGTATTAGACAATACCCAGCAGTCAGAGCAAGACCCGGACGATGCTGCTATCATCACACCTTACTCTCTGCCATCTATCCGAGAACTTTTCCGGGTCCTCGTCGACCTTTTGCAACCACATAATCGCCAACATGGGGATACCCTGAGGATAATGGCCCTGAGGATAATAGATGTAGCTCTTGAGGTCGCCGGGCCATCGTTGGCGAAGCACCCCAGCTTGGCAACACTCGCAAAGGATGACCTCTGCCGGTATCTGTTCCAATTGGTTCGTTCCGAAAATTTGGGACTCCTCAATGAATCATTGAGGGTGGCGGGGACACTACTTGCTACGTGCAGAGAGGTTCTCAAATTACAACAAGAGCTTTTCCTTTCGTATCTAGTTGCTTGTCTTCACCCACGGGTCGAGATCGATGATGAGCTGGGTATAGATCCTGCACTTTACGAAGGAGTTCCCAAGACGCCAAAGCTTGTGAAACGCGATGCTTCTCAGGCTAGCAGTGGTCGGTCAACGCCCGTTCCGATCAAAGAACGTCAAAAACTTGGCATGGAGGGTGGCTCCAGGAAACCCGATTCGAGAGAAGCCATGGTGGAAAGCGTGGGTGCGCTGTCACGCATACCCAGCTACTTGGTCGAGCTCTACATTAACTATGATTGCGAGGTGGATCGTAGCGATCTATGCGAAGAGTTCATAGGCCTACTTTCTCGAAATGCCTTCCCGGACTCGGCAAGGTGGAGCACTACCAATGTTCCACCTTTGTGCCTTGACTCCCTACTCGGGTATGTACAATTCATTGCTGATCGTCTCGACGACGAGCCAGTCTACGAAGGATACCCTGACATGGACAAGTTACAAGAACAGCGTAAGCGTAAAAAGATAATCATTCGCGGTGCGACTAAGTTCAACGAGAATCCCAGAAATGGTATAGCATTCTTGGCATCTCAGGGTATTATTGATAATCCTGATGATGCTAAGTCAGTCGTAGGATTTCTCAGAGGTACGACAAGGATATCGAAAACTGTTCTTGGCGAATACTTGTCGAAGAAGTCCCATGAACATCTATTAGAAGCTTACATTGATTTATATGACTTTACTGGACAACGTGTTGATGAGGCTTTGAGAGATATGCTCAACTCGTTCCGCTTACCTGGGGAATCCGCACTCATCGAGCGGATCGTTGACGTTTTCTCGACAAAATACTGTGGGAGGTCTACACCTGAGGGCATTGCCAACATAGATGCCGTACTTGTTCTTACGTATGCTATCATCATGTTGAATACGGACCAGCACAACCCTAATGTCAAGAAGGAGAAAAGGATGACATATGATGACTTTGCCAAAAACCTAAGAGGCGTGAATGGAGACAAAGATTTTGCCCCTGAATACCTCCAAGAGATCTATGACTCCATCAAAAGTAACGAGATAATCCTCCCTGACGAGCATAATAACAAGCAAGCTTTTGATTATGCCTGGGAAGAGTTGCTCATCAAGACGCGAACTGCCACTCCTTTGATAATGTGTGATACAAATATCTTTGACGCCGACATGTTCAATGCTACATGGAAACCGATCATCGCAACATTGTCATACGTGTTTATGTCTGCATCGGACGATGCTGTCTTTTCCAGGGTCGTCCTAGGCTTTGATCAATGTGCAGGTATTGCAGCCAAGTACAACCTTACGGATGCACTTGACCACATCATCTTCTGCCTAAGCTCGATGTCAACTCTAGCTTCCGAGATTCCTACAAACACCGCTTTGAACACAGAGGTACAGGCAGAAAGGAAGAGCGTCATGGTCAGCGAGCTAGCTGTGAAGTTTGGCAGGGACTACAAGGCACAGTTGGCCTGCGCTGTACTCTTTCGACTCATACCAAAGAAGGAAGCCCATATCAAGGACGGTTGGAACCATGTAGGTCATTTCACTAACGCGGTATCCTTCTTGGCTGATCTTCCGACAGATCGTCCGCATATGGCTCAATCTCTTTGCAAATTCTTTGTTAACGTCTTCATCTTCAAATTTCATGGATGTACTTGATATACCAGCGATACCGCTGCAACCGCCATCTCATGTCATCGACCGAGAACAGCGTGGCAGTGAAGGTGGTCTAATCTCAACTTTCAGCTCGTTTCTGTCGAGTTACGCCGCGGACGATCCGCCTGAGCCATCGGAGGAGGAGCTTGAGAGCACCCTGTGCGCCGTTGATTGTATAGAATCGTGTCCAATGAACAAAATCTTTTTGAGGGTGCTGTACGTGTCGGAGCTGTTGCAGAAATGCCGAACGCAGGTGCTGACTACTTGGCAGTATGATGCCACCCCATGGCCGTGAAAGCCTCGTTCACGCACTCCTCAGGCAACTGCCCGAACAATCGTCACCTGTTGTCATTGTTGTCAAGCCTGAAAAGCCTGCTCCCGCTCCGATAAGAACTAATGGACATCCCTCGAACCCAGCAAGTCCAGCATATGATCCATCCGTAATCTTTGTTTTGGAGTTGTCAACTATCTTGGCTACGCGAGATCCGGATTCTGTTGCATTGATGGGCCAAGCTGTTGCTGACGCACTTCAGGCCATTGTCAGGAATGCAGCTAGTGTTCATCCTCTCATACTATCAAGAGCCGTTTTCTACCTCCTATACCTTTTGAATGCGAGCCAGGTAACGAAGTCCTTTTCTTTCTGGTTTGCCTGACTGAAACCATTCAGGATCACTCTTTCGTCCGAGCTCCTCTCATACTCCATACTATCGCAAGCTACGATCAAACGACCCTAGAGAAGGCAGCAATGCCAATTTTGAAGGGCTTGAGTCTTTGTGTACAAGACCCAAGCCCACTGAGGAACGAGATCACGAACACTCCCGACTTTTGGGCGATAAACAAAAACCTTCAGACCGTGCCGGAAGCGGCACGTAATGCCTTCGACATTGCGACAAGAGTGGTGACCGGTCAACCACCGGTGGTGACTGCCGATAACTATACAGAAATAGTATCTCTCTTGAACCATTATGCGGCGGCAGGACGTGTCGGAGCAGCATTTGAGCAGCAACGTGACAAACACGCCAATGCCCGAAAACGAGAGCAGAAGCCCACCAAGCCAGCCAAGCCACGCGAGAATGAGGTGGTTGACCGTGGTGTTAAAGCCGTGGGAATGATATACCGATTAACGAACCGAATACCAGCACTGATTGAGAAGTCACATCTTGAACGCAAAGAAGGTCAACCACTCGATTCCCCTCGAATTTATCATGATAGCTGATAGTCGTGTAGCATGGCTGGCCTATTGGTCGCCAATCTTCGAAGCCCTTCGATCCCAATGTCTAAATCCTTGCCGCGAAATTAGACACCAAGCAATCACCTGCTTGCAAAATTCCCTTTTGTCACCCGAATTGGCCTCCTCGGATCATCAAGAGTGGACAGCAATCTTCGGTGAAGTACTCTTCCCATTGATCTCTCGACTCCTGAGATCAGAGATCTACCAGACCGATCCAGTTGGTATGAGCGACACAAGGGTGCAAGTTGCCAATTTGCTGTGCAAGATTTTCTTGCACTACCTAGTACTGCTGTCCGAGTGGGACGGGATGCTCGATCTTTGGCTCAAAATCTTAGACATCATGGACCGTTTGATGAACAGCGGACAAGGAGACAACCTTGAAGAAGCTGTTCCTGAGAGCTTGAAAAACATCTTACTCGTGATGGCGGATGGCGGCTACATTGAACCGCCTTCGAGAGGTCAACGGCCCACCGAGCTATGGGAAGAGACCTGCAAGAGAGTAGACAGGTTCCTGCCGAATCTCATAGCCGAAATATTCCCGCAGCTCAGTAATTCAGATCCAGAGCCGGGACATACATCCACGGGAAAAGGTGCAATTTCAGAGCCTGTCGAAACCCCGAGAATATCTGCTGACCAGCCTACGGCGGTACGGCCGAAGGAAGAAGTCGAAAGGGCTACTTCGTGAGCAGAATTATATTAGCGGGGAGATTCGGCTTTGTATTGATTGGCACATGGCGGCATAGCGGCATAGCGATTAGAACAATAGATATGCATATATGTGCGTGTAGAAGGACCAATTAGCGACCTGGGTTGTATCATTTAGCATGCCTAATTGGGATCGTCATATAGATCATCGTGCTTGGTTAAAAGGGATTGATTCGATGTACACTCAATTCTAAACTTGGTAGATGATTGCATCTAAAACCACTTTCAAGGAATCTCTGGGTATCATGTTCGTTGATCGCCACCTATCCGCGAACTGCCTCCTAATATGTTGTATCTCCCTACGCACCTCGACCTCCGCAATCGAAGCTCCTTCTCTGCAGCAGCCTTCATATCTGAAGATCGTAGATCCCTTATTCCCGCCCCCTTCGTTCCTTTGCTGCAGGTCTGTCTCTCCCGAGAACTGGAGTCATCACTTGCGCAAGTGCAGTCACCGGATTCGGGCCAAATGATTCCGCCACCATACATCCCGAAGGCTTCGAGAGATGAGCAGTGGTTATGGTTCCGAATCCCCTGGGAGCATGCATACTACGTGATCAGCTTCTGTTTCGCCTATAAACGTCCATCTCCTCTAGCACGGCAAATGCCAGATAGATCGTCACTTCTTATTCATCATCAAGATCCACATCCAATGCATCAGGGTTAGCAGCCAAAGCCGACTTGTCAGCTTCCGGTATATTCCCTGCTTGAGGACCAGTACTAGCCGCAACGAAACCTACAGGAGCACGAGCCTGACGTTCAAGCGCCGCCATTGCGTCAGCCTGCTCGGCTGGGTGCCCTTCAGCGTCCCCATTAGCGGCGTCCTCGGGCCGCTGTTGGCTTCTTGCCAGTGCCTGCGAAGCGATGAAATTGACATCGGTGTTGTACTGGGCCTGCACGCTCCGCTTGATACGAAGCATTTCCTTGAACGTATCCTCGTTGCCGTGCTGGACTTCGAAAGCCTCCCATTTCTGCCAGAACGTTGGTGTAGTGCGAGGATCGCAGAATTGGGAGGCATGTCCATAGATAGCTCTGGCTCGATCGATTTCGCCGAGCCTACGTTCCATCTCTGCGAACTTGAGGCACATGTCTCGGGCTTCTCTGTCTGGTAGTGCGGCAATCGCTCGTTCGTAGATTGGGCGGGTAGATGTGAGACCAAAGTTTGATGCTGATTTCGTAATATAAAAGTAGAACATCTCGAACTTGTCTTCGTCGGATACTGCGCGAGTGGCCCTCTCGTAGATTCGCATAGCATGCCGCGCGAGGCCTCTCTCCTCTTCCAGGCTCCCATACATGAGGTACAGGACCTTGGCGAACTTTGGGGGGCAGCCTTCAACTGCTTGCTCAAACAAATCCCTAAGCCTTTCAATGCCGATCTTGCGGTCTACTGCTTTCGTCAAATAAAGGTTCCAAAGCTCGAAAGCGACAGGGTAATTGAATAAATCCAGACCTCGCTCGTAGATCTTGAACGATTCCTCGAAGTACTTGCTCTCTTCCAACAGATTGGCATAGTTGACCACAGTTTGAGGCGTAGCTATCCGAAGCTCGAAGATTCTGTCGTACACCAATTTTGTTTCTTCCAAAGTGCTCTGACTCTCTACAAGGTCGACATAAAAGCTCCACAGTTTCCAGCTTTTATGTACGCGCTGCTGTGGAGATAGCGTCTCGTCAAAGTAGTCAACTGTAGATCGCTTTGGTGCCTGCGTTGCTTTAGCCATAATGGCTACTGCCTCATCGAAATTTTCATGTTCGAGCTCTATCTCTGCCCACCCACACCACATTTCTGCCAATTCTGCCACTGACTTGAACGGTACCTTAACGGCCTTTTCACAAATAATCCGAGCAGTCTTCAAGTCGCCACCCTGTTCGTACAATTTTGCGTAATTCAGCCAGAGCTCGTGAAACTTCCCAACAGCTTTCCTTGGCTGTACCGCTGCAATGGCATCGGTATATGTCTGCACAACCTCCTTTTTGTTGTCTCCCCACAATCCGGCCCTCTTCTCCCATTCATTGACATTGTTGGGATTCTGCCGCAAAAGTACATCGTTTACTAAAAATGGCCGTCGGTCCATAAGCTGCTCAAAGCGCATCATTCGAATATCCAAATCAAAGTCGGCATCTTCGTCCACTTTACCCTTGTCGGACCGTGTTGCTGCGGCGTCCATTAGGTTGCCAATGATGGATTCCTCGAATTCCGCGTATGAATCAAAGATGATGGTGAAATCCCTGACGGTCATTACCGTAGTGATTCCTTCTTCAAAAACATCCCGAGCCTTCTCGAAATTACCTTTCGTGATCCAATACGTTGCAAGTCCTGCCCAAAGCTTTCCGCGTTGATCTGCGAATCGTTCGATACCGCTGCGAACGATCTTCTCCACATTTATACCCACGGTGTCGCCTGTATCGATCTCTCTAGCACGGGTGACCAATAGATCCACCATCTCACTCCAGATTTGAAAATCACTCTTCCTATTCTTACTTCGAAATCTTGGATTATTCAAGATGTCCATGTACTTCCTTACAGCCTCTGTGTAGTGGCCCATCTCTACCAGGAGCTCTATGAAATCTTCAGTATCTTCTGGGTGGATCTGCATGTATCGTCTCCAAATTTTTATTGCCGTGTCTCCAGAAGCTGAGCTTGCGAATGGCCGAAACAACGCCCAGATACGGTTATGTTGTGTGATTGGCAAAGCTCGCAATGCCCTGTCAAAAGTCCGGCGTGTAGGCGTGACCAAGGGCTGCCTCATCAGAAAGGAGAGGTACATCTCCCATATCTTAGGCATTTTATTCAAGAGTACGAGCGCTCGCTCGAACAGCGAATTGACCTTTGCGAACTCAATCGAATGAATAGCAGCGTTCTTATTTCGTAGGTGTTTGATTCTTAGTTCCAGATACATCTTCCATAACTTGTAGGATCGTGGTAATTGCTTGCAAGCTCTCTCAAGTACGAAGGCCTGCTCGAGGAGGGTGCCATGCTGGTGCTTGTATTCGATATAGATCAGCCACGGCTTGGTGGATCCTGGATCCCTCAAGATGTCTTGCTCGTATACGACATCATCGGAAGACTGCGTTAATAGGTCAGCAGCTAAACCTCCGAGTATCAGGCTAGCTATCAGGAACACGGTTGCGACTGGGTTGTAGAACTCACGATGAGATATAGACATGAGCCCGACACATGCATAGCGCTCTTCGGCAAGATGGTGTTGGATACCATAGCTGCCAGCAGTCTACCTGGCATGCCTACGCCACCAGCAATGTTTGGAAAAAGTCGGCGCGCAAAGTATTAAGTACCGTAGTAAAGTCTGGGCAGATGTTGCCCAGCGCCCAAGTCTGTAGACGCTAGAACTAGCGGCCGTGCTCCAGGTCGCCGATGCCAAGCTTGGGACTCCGCCACTTTCTAGCAGCTACGTCGTCGACGTTCGCCCAATCATCTACTAAACGATCTTAACGTAGGCTCGGTTTACTCGATCTTGTAGCCTTGCAAGAGCGGAGACTAAGCGCATACATCCGTGAGAATTCGCACGTCACTAGTGATCATCAAGGATGGGGGTATATCTCAGAGGATTCGGATTTCTCTACTGGGTTAAACGCTGAAGAGTCAATTTCCAGGATCGAGAAGCGGTATTCCCGACGCGGCAGTCGCTAGGGCTTATGAAGAACAAGCTCAAGGGCGCAGAGACCGGACATAGTCTGCTAAAGAGGAAGAGTGAGGCATTGACAAAGTATGTCCCCATGTTCTTCTTAAACTTGACTTGATACTGTCAGACTGACATCCATCAGGCGCTTTCGAGGTACGGCAAGATTCTTTGACAGTGGATATAGTTGCTTATTCAAGCAGAGATTACCCGACGCATCGATGAGGCAAAACGAAAGATGGGACGAGTGATGCAAATAGCGGCTTTCTCGTTGGCAGAGGTCACATATGCAGTAGGCGGAGACATAGGCTATCAGATTCAGGAGTCCGCCAAGCAGGCACGTTTCCGGGTTCGAACCAAACAGGAAAACGTCTCGGGTGTATTTTTACCACAATTTGAAAGCTTTACTACAGAAGGGAACAACGATTTCGGTCTGACTGGGCTAGGAAAAGGAGGACAACAGGTCCAGCGCTGCCGAGAGACGTACGCGAGGGCTGTGGAAACCCTTGTCGAGCTCGCCAGTCTGCAGGCAAGATAAACATTCGAGGTTGACTTGTGTGGTTCTAACTCTCTCCCTAGACCGCCTTCGTAATCCTTGACGAAGTCATCAAGGTTGTGAATCGGAGAGTCAACGCCATTGAGCACGTGATTATACCCCGAACGGAGAACACCATCAAGTATATCAACTCAGAATTGGACGAGCTTGACAGAGAAGAATTTTATCGCCTCAAGAAGGTGAAGAATAACAAGCAACGAGATAATGCTGCAGCGGAACTGGAGGAAAAAGAGAAGGCGAAAAGGCGCGGAAGCGACAAGGAGAACACTGCTAACGATTCTGGAGCCACTGATGTCCTCGGGGAGAATGAGGACCAAGATGTGATATTTTAATTTGCAGACCGATGGTTGCCTCCCTAGAACGAGAAACGTATTGGTTCCTGAAAAGTCTAACATGTGCTGTTCTAAATGGCCTAGGTAGGCCTGTTAGGCGTCACTAAGGTCAATTATCTCAGAGGACTCAGAGTATTGCATTAGCTACGGGTGGTACTTCATAGCGAAATAACGGTTGCAGTACATAAGGGTATCATTGCCGTTGATATACAACTTTAATGACTTTTCCCTCTTCGCCGAGGGTCATCCCAGCAGTGCTCTCTTTAGCTCTGATGGCTCCTTCTTCGGCTTCATATTCCACGAAAGCGATCCCGCTCCTCCCAGGCACTAGTCTCACCTCCCGGAAACCCTCGAACCTGCCAAATATGGCTGTGAGTCCATCGACGCCGTATTCCTCTGGTAAGTTTTGTATGAAGAGAATCTTGTTCGGCGGTAGATATTCCTCGGGTATGACTGCGCCAGCTGCGGGGTTTGAAGACTTGAGGCCAGCGCCACGAGATGCCTTCACTGGTCGGGCAGCACCAATATCTGGAACGGCTCCTGCTGCTGGTCGTTTGAGTTTCTTCTGCATTTCTGCAGCTTCGGCCGCTTGTTTCCTCTCTAATCCCGAAAGTGTCAGTGCAGCTAACACCTTACTATCGAGGCGTGCAACTGTTACCCTTCTCTGCTATTCTCCTCCGCTTGTGTGTCTCGAGTTCCTCTGCACTGCCGTCCTTCTGTACCGTAGCATCACTTCTTGTCCTGGCATAATCTAACTTCATTGGTTTTTCGAATAATTCGAATCCCTGGACTTCCTCAATCGCACGGGTGGCTGCCTCAGTGTCTTCGAAGACAACGAAGGCCTGCCCCTTTGCCTTCATATTCTTTCTGGCGACCAGATCGATGACATTGCCGTATTCCGAAAAGATTTCCCTGAGCGCCTCAATCAATTGGTCCTGCTTGATAGATTCTTCCAAATTCTTGACCTATGATACGGTCAGTTTCATTCGTCGTGGTGCAAGTAGGAGAGATTGGGCGTACTGACATAGACCCTAGATATCATGAGCTTCGCTTTACTGTTAGGGATAACACCAACGTTGGATTGGGCGGATTGAGCGCGCCGTCTTGTCCTCCCCCCACTGCAGCCATTTCTTTTTGGGTATATGGTCAAGGTTGAGTTTAAACTGCCTGAGGTTCTGACATAAGTAGACACTTGTTTTCTACTTTTTTACTTATGTTACGTTATTTCCCAGGAACGAGCGCGTCTGAACAAGCGCGAACGCTAGCGCTAAGGAACGCTCGCAGCCGCATAAGTACCTCGACACCTCTAATCCAGTACGAGACTGTCAACGTGCTTGGCTCAAATGTGTCTTGACTTAGGTGAACATATATCTGATGTAGGGTCAACTATTAAATGATCTTGTTCAGACCACGCATCAAGTACTCATGGCTTGGTTTCAATCTCAAAGCTAAATACTCTGAATTTGTCAATGCGACTATGGAAGGTAAACTATCGTTGACAGATAAGGAGTCAACACTGCGGCAGCTCTTGCTCGATGTATCGACATACATCGGTACGCTGGAGGGTTACACCAAGCCTGAGCTGAGATTTACGGGAGGATGGGTTCGAGACAAGCTTCTCGGCTCAACGAGCGTAGACATCGACATCAGCATCAATACGATGACCGGCTACACTTTCGGGACCCTAATGAAACAATACTTAGCCCAACCGGACACACAGACTAAGTACAAGCAGAGTGTCCTCGGTGGATTATCAAAGATTGAAGCCAATCCGGAAAAGTCTAAGCATTTGGAAACGGTCACCACTCGTATTCTTGGTCTTGACATCGACCTCGTCAATCTCCGTAAAGAGACGTATGTCGAAAATAGCCGTAATCCGCTTATGGAATTTGGTACTCCTGAAGAAGATGCTATTCGTCGGGATGCTACCGTCAATGCCTTATTCTACAATCTTTCCACCAGTGAAGTGGAAGATCTGACAGGTAGAGGTCTCAAGGATATGCAGAGTAAGGTAATCAAGACACCACTAGCTCCGTTACAAACATTCAAAGACGATCCACTAAGAGTTCTGAGAGCCATACGTTTTGCAAGTCGCCTGAATTATAAGATCGCTGTCGAGGATGAGAAAGCCATGAGCAATGGTGTGATTAAGGATGCATTAAGGCTGAAGATAAGTCGCGAACGAGTGGGCGTCGAGGTCATCAAAATGCTGAAAGGTTTGGTTGAATCCTGACCGGTACGTTACTCGCCTGATATCTTGCAGGGCCAAATCCTCACACCGCGCTTACTTTGATCGATCGTTTGAGTCTATATAACGAAGTGTTTACCATACCTACCGACAAGGAGTGCAGTGTTGTCGAGACAGCGCATTGGTCTAAGGCTTACAATCAACTTCTCGACATCATTAGAGCCAGATCGGGGATATCGAATGGGCAATCTACGTTACACGATATTTCTGCAATCCTACTCCGCAACTCTGACGATACCTTTCTAGCTTGGATGGTAGTTTGTTTTGTTCCTTGGGCGAGACAGACTCAAAAGCTACCGAATAAGGCAACCTCGAAGAAGCCTCCGTCTGCTGCGAGCCTGGCGGCTAAAGAAGGCATTAAAGCTGACAACAAGATCACTAAAGTAGTAGACGAGGCTGTCTCCCACCTGGACGAGATTATTGCGATGAAAAACGACGTCAATGATCAAAGCCAACAAACTACCTCTCCCTTGAAGCGAAAGCATGGTACAGCTGACCGCGCATCACAAGGACAGTCTATCCGCAAATGGGGTACGCATTGGCGTACGAGCGTGATCTATGCGCTACTAACACAGGTCGGAGAAAGCGAGACACCCAGTGGTAAGCTGTTAGTGTTCGGAATGTTGAATGCTTTGCTTACAAGATTAGAAACCCAGAAGATCTTGAATGGGTATGCCTTTTGGCTGTCGGACCTCCAGTCATTTGACCTGCTCGATGTTGACCAATTGAAATCCATGGTGCACGGCAATCAACTTACTAAGGCGCTTGGAGCCAAGAATGGCCCATGGGTGAGTAAAGCTCTCGACATGACGATGGAATGGCAACTTCGCAACCCGGATGAGACGGATCCCGCCGGCGCTATTGCAGAAGTCGTGGCCAGAAGAAAAGAGCTAGGCTTCAATTGAGCAGATCAAGTTGCGTTGTACTGGATCGTTGCAATTGTGAAACTTACATGCGAGGATTAGTTTCCCCCAGCAAAATTCCAGAGATACGACTTTCGAATGCGTGCCCGACTAAATCCAGCGTCGTCATGACTGCGAGAAAGAGTCATGGGAGCGCACGTCAACGCACGCGCCGCTCCCACTATCCAGATGCCAAGTCAGGACAAGCCAGGACTTTCCGCATGCGGTGTACGTTGCGTGGCCACCACGAAGGGGTTTCATGACAATGGGCGATGGTGCGAAAAGGCCTTTAGATCGTGCTATATGCATCCTAACGAGATGACCACAAATAAGGTAATTGAATCAATGGCTATGACACCAACTGTCTAAGACAGACATGATTACAAGGACCAAACAATATTACATCCCGCTAGATAAAGCATGTCTAACGGAGTTCCGAACTTTTAGATGTATCACGTAATGATAGAATACACAGTAATAAGGATCAGCTTAGAAGTATTTTGCAGCTTTCGTAGCGAACGTTTGTTTCTTCAGTAGCTTCAGCCCGCCATGATCCGTGTACACTACACACCTTCTGTGGTTGGACTCGGCGACTAATTGTATGTTATAGGGTGAAGGTTAGTGGTGGTGAAGAGTTTATCCGAGTTATCCCGAGCACGTCAGCAGGGTTAGGTGCCTCATTCAGAGTCACACTGAAGTACCTAAAGACTCAAGTACAGCACATTGGAAATCAAGGTGTTGCTGTCCTTAGCCCCACTTGGCATTTGCATGCATAGGTAGTCAAGTCCAATTTATGCGCTCCATGATGAAGAAGTCGGAAGGAACACCGGTCTATGTTCAAGAATGCTTGGATATCATCGGGTTACGAGAAATAGCTCGAAAACACATCGAACAAATCACAGCCACTGACTCTTTAACTCCACTGCCCCATGAATTGCTATCGACAGATACTCAGTCGACAAGCCTAGCATCTCTGGTCGAATTACTCGACCTTTCAGACTCTAACGAAGACAGACAGAAAGTAAGGCTGCGCGATCTTCGTAACGGAAAGTACGATTTGACAGAATTACTGATAGTCGTTTGAAAACATCATCATATTGGAAGCCTGTCTCTCCAATGAAACGGATATGAGCGAAAATCCTTCCAGGCACGATGCAGCAATCCCAATTTACGAATGGGTAGCAACTGCCATTTTGCCTCCCAGGGCATTTGCCGAGACCTCCCCATACTCTGCTGGTTGGTTCCATGCATGGATGTAGCAAAGCTTGGCTGACGGTGTGTAGAGGAGAAACCAGCGCTCACTCCTGATATCGTAGCTAAGGAGCATGCTTTGAGCTTACATGGTCTACTACTCCTTTCTCATTTGCAAAAACTTGCTCCTCTCTCTTCCAAAGACTCAAAGACAGCCGTGTACACATGTCTGGCCTCTTTCGGCGACGACAGCGACCCATGGACTTCCTCGGAAGCTGGGAAGCTGGCCCGGTCTCTTGCCGAGGATATGGTTGTTCCAGAAAAGATATCCGAAGTACTCCATGCACTACTTCAAGAGAAGATCAGGCCTCTCTTTGCCAAAGTCAAAAATCCAGCGGTCACACAACAAGGCCGAAAAGCCATAGATCCACTTCCAATCGACACTACTGCACACAGCGACAGGGACGTGGAAGCTAAGCCTTGGAAGTACCGTGACATGTATATCGTCACCGTCTTTCAGTGGGTATTAAAACACTTAAATGTTAGTACCACGATTTCATCCGTACTAAATCTATGCTAAAGACTAGTCCAGGAAACCTCGATGGAAGCAAACTGGCCCCTCATCATCCCTCCACTGCTAGCACTAATTGACGACTCCTCAATTCAATACAAAGCCAAAGGATGCGCCTACCTCAGCACCTTGCTCCAATCCTGTCCTTCACCTCTACTTGAGCGTACCGGCCTTGGCGAAGTGTTTGAGAACGCCGTGACGCCATGTCTAATGTATTTACCCTCTCTGACAGAGGAAGCGGAGTCATTGCACTTATTGAGGGCAGCTTATCCGGCACTGATATCTTTGGCTCGTGTTCGCTTTGCGGACGAGAAGCAACAAGACGCCAAAATGGAAGCGCTTGATAGGATCCTCAGGTATGGAATTCTGGCTGGGTATGGCCACGCGGGTGACCACGTGAGGATTGCAGAACTTTTGATCAATCAGACTGTAGAGTTGATCAACGAGATGGGCATTACCTCTGTTAAGTATCTAAAGGTATGTTGCGAATCTTCGGAAGTCAGTACTCATTGACGTTTTTCTGAAGCATCTTCTCCCCTTGCTTTCCGCCATCCTGGCAGCCCCGTTTGCGACAGCTTATCCCCCATTGCTAGAAGCGTCCATCAAAGCGTTGGAAGCCGTCATGGTCAATGATTGGCCACGCATAACGAATCACAGGGGTGAAATTCTTAGAGGGCTGACGATCTGCTGGTGCAAAATCAAGGATGAGGAGACGAGATCTAAAGGGCTCACAAAGGTACAGGAGAGCATAGAGCGATCTGTGCGTCTCCTGACGCTCCTTACAAAGAAGAACGTGGACATAGCAGCAGACTATCAGATGTTGATCGATAGTAATCATCACCTTCGAGATCTGTTGATCTTTTAACAATCAATGCATGAGAAGAGAGCCCTGGGATGAGAGTCCTTCTCCCAAGTCTGGCACGCCCAGCGCCTTGCAAATGCTCATACTTCCTCGGCAACGCTATGGAATGCTGCGCAACGACAATGATGTTATCATCCAAAGGCCCATCAAGGCCCATCAGGAGTCCACACGCTGCTTGAACAGCGATTTGCCCTTCACCCACTGTTGGTAAGCTTTATATCGCTTCTTTGCCGTATCTGCCTCCGTCACTGTCAAAGGGTCTTCTCCAGTATTCAGAAATTCTACATAGTCGGCGAGGTCATCCTCTGTGGAATGCATGTTTGTGACTGCGTCAGCAGACGTACTATTGACATAGTTCACCCATTCCAGACTCGCATTCGGTGGTGTTTCGGAAGAGACGACTAGGGGTAGGTTCGATGGATGATTCACATAACGTTGATATTCATGGGCCTCGAGGTTAGCGACGCAAGGGTTCAGCGAGTTGGTGACAAATTGATCTAGGGTCCATTGTGTCGCTAGAGACATGTCCTTGGACCCTTTCTGATCTTTCGGGGGTTTGGCTGATGCTGGGTTTATATTCTTCAGTGACGAATCGGTTGGTGGGTGTTTCAACGTACTGTGCTGGGGGAGCCTGTGTCCACTGGTTTGGGATTGTACAAGGCGCGGTAGAAGGTTATGCTGAGCATCTTGAGCAGGCTTAGCCTCAGTGTTTAGCATGAATTCTCTACGGAGATCTGCAGTTGTGGCTTCTTTCTTCGTCTGTGACTTTCCCAGCGAGCTGTTATCGTGTCCGTCCCGGACTTGGAATGGGCTCAGACTGTAATTGCTGTCTTTGGTCGCATTGAACGGAATATATTTGTACGTTGAACTCATCCTGATCGCGAGCAACTTATCAAATTGGGATAACTGGTGAGGACGATAATACTCAATCCACCATTGGTCGAGAAGACTGATTGGTCTCCCAGCAAATGAATTTTGGGATCGCGATGCGGGTGGCGCTTGTACGCTACGCAGATGTTCCGGCGTGAACCACTCTATGTAGCTTCTTCGTTCTCGCTTGGACCAGAGCCTAGGGTCTGCGTGGTGTAAGTGGTAATCCGTTGAAAGATCCCAAAGCATAGGCTGTCCCTGGACGAAAATGTAGTTTCCAAGGAATAGATTGTACGCCTCCTGTCGTTGCTTGTCAAGGAACGAGTTGTTGTAGTACCGCTTGAAGCTTTCGACCATGTCCCGCGAGTGACTGCTCCATTGGTTGATTTTCCTGTATGTTGCCATTGTGTTCACCAGATGAGAACCACCATATTGAATTGCAATAGTATCACCGTGATCGTGAAACCTATAAGAATTCTAGTATCAATGATAGATCTCCTCCGCACAAGGCCGAACCCACATGTGTGTGAATAAATTGACCGCGTCGGTATCGTATTCAATGGACGAATCGTCTATAATCCCTAGTGCGTGCAGTTGATGACCCAGAGCACGCTTACCAATGACAAACTGGGCGGCATTGGTTCGGTCTAAGCAGTCAATACAATTTGTTCTCGCTACCCCATTCTGTACCTTCATGACATCGAAATTGCAGGACCCATCATGGAAAAATCCGGTCAAGTTTACAATTTCCTCGCCAATTGACTCCAGCGTACCAATAACATCTTGCTCTTGGCTTCGTACGATATGCGTTAGCTCCTGAGCGGTTCAATTCTCAATGGAACGCTTACCTTTTTGATGCCCGACTCATGTCCCACGCTTTGTACCGAATCTTGTGGCCGTCGGGTAAGAACTGGTTTAGGTAAGAAATTGCATTCCCGAATTCATGAAGGAGGATCGATTCCCGAGGTGTTCGCTCGCGAGACTACGTAATCTCAGCAAAACGACAGACGGCGTGATCATAGTCGAATATCCCTACCTTGACCAAGTTTAGCACATAGACGGGTGAGCCGTAGCGTTCGAAAAGATTGTTAAAATGAAGAGCCGCTGCGCTGTAGAAAGGATCCACAATATTTACTAGACTGATTAGCATGACATCGCCCAAATCATGGAACAACTAACACTCAATATCAGGTTTAGGAGATACTCCAGTATTGTCTTGGGTCCAGTACAGGGGTACACTGCCACGATGTTGCACATAAGAGGTATAGTTTGGGTTTGAGAACGTTCCGGAGCCCGGCGCATGGAAGGATGTTGTTAGCATATGCGACACTATCTGTTCTGTCTCGACATCGTTCGCAACATATCCCTAGCGTTCACGGGGCGTTAGCCTAGGCTCGATGGTCATAGAGCAGGTATGGCTTACCAGATCATTTGCTCCACGCTTCAAAAAGCGGGCTCCGGCAAAGAAGCGCGATCGTCTCGCGATGATGGTGATATAGATGCTTCGTCCGTAGTTGGAGATCTCTGCACGAAAGGTCAGTAACCTTAGGTCACGAAGGACATAACCTTGTGTACTGGCTTGATCTACAAATCCGTGAATTATGGGTATGCACCAGTCATAGGTAGTCCTCAAATCAATAGCTGCGGGCTTGAGCAGATGGTGGTTCCAAATAAACATGGAATTGTAATCTCTGGCGGCATTGTCTGTTTGGCCCTTTCCGAGTGCCTGACGCTCTCGAAGAATATTATGCTGTAGTGTTCGAGTAATGTTGTATGAATAGCTGAAGTAAAATGATTGCGTGAGATCCAAATTTTTGAAAACTCCGATGGAGCGTGCTTCTTCGGGGTCTCTGTCCAATTTAGGGCGAGTTGAAGAATCTGTGAGAGGAACGAGCTCAGTCCCATCAATCTGATAAACGTAATGACCACCAATGACGGCAACGGCGCTTCTTTTGGTGGCAAGGAGCATATAATATGCACCAGTGAACCTGATGAAGCCCAGAAGGCCCCAGAAGCTATACACGAGCTTCAGTCCTCCGGAAGCCTTGTTCGCCTCGTCCATGGCATTCAGGAGCCGGTTCATTACCATTTTGCCATACATGATGCTATCATCTGTAATACCGAGATGCCCGTTGTCAGTCGTCCGATCAATTTTCAAGAGCCTGAACTTGCGTTCCATAACGTCCCCTCCAACCACGTAGAAGCGGTTTGCAGCTTCGTACAGCCAGAATTTCTGGAGGCGACAAATTTCGTTTTCGCCTACCTTCTCGTATTCTGCAGTCTTATTGCGCTGCACTGCGGATGCTAGGCTCTCTTCAGTTGCTGATCTAGCGTCCTCGCCGACGGACCGGAATCCATCCTCGGCGGCCTTGTCGGAAGCCGGTGCATCGTTGGACATCGGAGAGATAGGAGCACCCACGGCGGGTCTATCAACATCTACGGCTACGTCATCGATGTGAGTTAAATCTATACCTTGTTGGCGACCATGGTTGTTGCTGACTACGCGACCATTCGACGGGTCGTCCTTGAGGGCAGCTGGTGGGAGCATTGGTGGAGTGACCTTCCTCAATGTAGAACAACTGTGGTGGCCAGTGAGACCATCATCTCGATCGATGTGACGTTGCCTCGTCTCCATTCTTTCAGCCCAAGCGTGAGAGTTCGTCCATCATGAGCTTGCCACCCTTGTGCATCGCTTATGGCCCATAGTCATGGCTAAAATAATCATGGAGCCTACAAGGCACACACGCAGGTTAGTGATTAGCAGCCTTTGAATGCAACATTAGATTTCCAACAATCGCCGCAAGAGATGCAGCGTCTATAACATTCTGACCTCCTCGAATAGAGTACTTTAAAGAATTTGTGTGGTACTGTATTCCCAACGACGATCGCCCAAGTTGTCAGAATCGGTATTATAGGTCCAAACTTACTCCTGGTCCAGCCCTAAGGGGCTAGCGTCCCGGAGCTTTCCATTTCCGTACTCCGGGGTTTCGTTCTGGGTCTCTTAGGCCAGAATACTGTCACCTTTATAGGTAGATTGATAACCAGGCCAGTTATAAGAAAGATTTCGCATTAAGAACTATCTAGACCTAGATATTCCATAATTCTTACAGTAAAAATAAGTTATCAAAATCATTCGTTACGGAAGTAGAGGGCGTTAACCAGAAGTAGGTGTAGATTAGAAGTAGTTCTAGAAGGGTTCACCTGGTAACCGTCTACACCTAGTGTCCGTCCAGCCTTATAGGGCTCACACCCTAGACTTGCGGGGCTTTTCCGGGTCTGCTAGGGCCCTAAGGCTCCTAAGTTTAAGGGCTACTAGGCCCCTAAGTATATAATTCATACGCGTATATTATAGTAAGAGCCCTACGTATAAACCCCTGCTATTATTACTACCTCTAAGAATATTACCTTAGCAGATATCTATAAGCTAAGAGTACTATATTTTAGTAGTAGTAGATACGAGTATAGTATCCTACTAGTAGTAGAGTAAATATTTACTATTCTATCTTTTATTTATAATATTTAAGGTTATTAATTATATCTTAAAGTAAGTAATTATATTTTAGTCTTAGGCCTACTATATACTTTACCCTAGTACAGTTCTAGATTAATACGGTCCCTAAGAAGATTACTACTAAGGCTACTAAGCCTATTACTTAGAAGTATTAGACTATAAATCTTATTAATATTACGCGGAATCCGATTATAAATATAGGCGATTCAGCTAATTTCTACGCGGGAGGCTGAGGGACTAGGTGAGATAGGGCGTGCGCGGCGTATAGAGTAGGTACCTAGGTACTATAGTATCTACCATTTTAAATGTTAGCGTAACAGGGTTTATTTACAGAGGGCTTACTAAAATAATCCCTGTTACGCTAATATCTAACCCCCTAGATACGTAGTAGGTACACTTAGACTAGTATACCTAACAAGGTAGGTAGGGCGGGTTTTATTAGGGGGGTTTTTAAATACCGCGCTAGTAGTACTAAGACTAGGGTTATAGCTTACTTATATATTTATTCTAAGTAAACTATTTATCTAGTATTACGTATAAATTTTAACTCCGCTTAAAGGTAGAAGGATTTTAATATACGTCTTAATACTATTATAGTAAATAAACCGTGTTACTATAGTATATTAATTACTAAGACTTCCGCTAAGGTATATAACGTATTACCTAGCGGCCTGCCCGTATACCGTTCACCCAACGAATTTAGGTGGCGAATCATGCGACTTCCTAAGGGACTGTACCCTAGAGCTTAGGGCGCTTAGTGGCCCTTTAGCACGCCCTGGGGCTAACGGTATTGGGCCCAATTTTACGGGCTGGACGGCTACTAGGTGTAGACGGTTACCAGGTAAACCCTTCTAGGTGGCAAATCGTCAAAGCTCCCCCATACGAATTCGGGTGGCAAGGCCTTAACAGCTTGCGATCATAGATATAGCATATAATTACTGGTAGACGTCTTATTATAGCCCCCGGAGACGTCTTATAGCCCATGCTGTCGTCTTATTACCCCTATAGACGTCTATGCTCCGCAATTCTGAATCTATCCAATTACGGTACCGTTGCCGTATCTCGCCCTCTCCCATACTCAAGTTCCTTCCTAATGCAGAGCTGAATCACCTTTTGGTCTCATCTAGAATCGTTATCTCGACTACACTACGCCGGCCTAATTCTTTGCGCATCTACATCTCTTGTTCTCAGCCCGCAAGTCATTTGCTGCAGATCCAGGCTCCAATTTCCGGCTCAATGTCATCGCTGACAAGACCGCTGATTGACAGGAACGTGGACGGCAAGAAAACTTTGTCACAGGATAGCAACATTGTAGACAAATTGATTGAACATAGTGCTGCACATGCCTGCAGCGGCATGAGTATCCGCTCGTACTTCCATTCTGTCCAATCCAGCGATGACAGCTTGGTACTGGTCTCAGAATCCTCGTCTCGGGTTTCCTCCCAATTTCTGCGCCACCGTTAGAATGTCACCGAGCTCGCAGCTTGGCTGAGTATCGATGAAAGGAGAGCCCACAGCTGGTATCAACATCGGTCTTCTACGTATAGAGAATCCCCGGGTTTTGGGCATTTCTAGGGATAGGAAGATGTACCAAGATTGAAAATGCGCTATCACACACCTGTAGAGCTACTCCGTCAAGGCCTGTTCATCATATCAAGGACTGTCTGCCGTGCTGTAACCGGAAGACGGTCACGACGAGAGCCAAATCTCGTAACTAGCCAATTGCCATTGATCCTGCCATTAGACACTTCATCTCAGTTATGCGCCCAGTGTCTGGTGACGGGGCGTCTACCCAGCTTCTACCGGCAGCATGCTTTACCTGAAATCCCTGTACAGACGCCTCGTAATCAGGCACCGAAGCGGTTTCAGCTCCGAAATTGATGGGTCGGCATCTTCATTGCGCACTACACAAGCCGGTCGGAGACTTCATTTGCCATGCCAACAGATTCCTTACGCTGGTTGGATATGAATTGGTTATGGCATCGAGGTATGTCCATTCATGGCGCAGCACGACGGCAGCTCATCAAAGCCACGTCGCAAGCCCAGACAAGGGGCGCCACTTCGTGGGATGGGTACATGGGACCCTGGGCTTAGAGTAGGAGGGATTTAAAGGCCACGTTCGAGCGAAAGGAACAGATGATTGGTATTCATTGCTGCAAGAAGAGATAAAGGTTGTAAGGCAAAGATATATCGCGATCTTTCCGTATCCTTCTTCCACTCCGCCTTATAAATCTTAGACGTAGTTGATGGATACAATATAATTTTGCCAACCATCTGGGAAGGTCCTCAGCTGGAGCTAAGCTGGAAACCCTGATCCAAGGAAAGAAGCGATCAAATATTCGAGATTAGCTCAGTCAAATAAGAACGCGTACCCCATATTGATATGAGCATTTCGTCGATTGAATTACCCTCTAATCTGTTTCTTGATTGGCCTCCGGATATCAAAGAAATTGATCTCTTGACTACGTTCCTTTGGTATCTTCCTATAGATATTGCTGATCCCCTGTAGAGGGATTTAATGACTCTAACCAACACCACAAAATTGTCGATCATCCAAAAGACGATATTGTCGATGACTGATTGCATCCGCAATAGATCAAACATTGTGAGGCTTGCTTGTACAACAGATCGGCGAGACATCCAACCTTCCCTGCCTTTGTTGAGTGCATACAGTTTCTTAAAGTGCTTAAGTCCCACCGATTCGCCGAAGCTCTCGACCATTGCCAGAGCCGTGGAAGAAAGACTTTTGAGGTCTCGTCCGTTCAATTCATGCTTCTTTGGCAGCTCTATTACCATAGCTCCGCCATATTCCCCAGTAGCTTCAGCAGCGCTGGAAACAACATTTTCCCAGATGATAAGGCGCTGCTGTCCGTCTTGCAAGTCATAAGGGATGGAGAGGTGGATTCTGAAATAGAAAGCCGCATCGAAATCTTCTCGGCGATTTGTGGTGATGATCGTATGTCTTGGTAGTATTCCAATGCTCTAAGACATATAGAGACAAATGCATTCTGGACGATGTCTGTTGCTGTTCGCTTCGCCAGAAATACATCCGCTTCATCTATCAAAAGGATTGCCTGCTGCGTCTGGGCGAGCTGGAATATACGTTCTTTTGGGATTCACGTGCTGGGTGACTCTGCCCTGGCTTTGAAAATGCAGCCACGGTTGGACCGCGAGGTTTCCCGTTTGCGAGCTTCCGTTTTCCTTGACTCTGGTCGGCCGTGACAAAAGTTATTTTGAATAAAATTCCATAGGCATCTTGGACGTGTGAAGAAGCTCTAATCTTTGGTGCAACCATTCAGCCTTTATCCGCTTGCTCCGTTCCACCTGGAGCAGCCCGTTGCTAATCACAAGCAAAAGTTGTGCGATCCCGTCACTACATTCTGGGTCGCCCTGGAGGTCTCGAACCCATTTGATGACGGCGGGACGCGTGATGGCTTGTATAGGGTTGGAAAATTCGTCGAATTCCAGAGTGAAGAAATAGTCGTCTTTAAAAACGTTACCAGCTATTTCCACGTCATTTAAACGATCTTCTGCAAAAGCATCGATTGCGCCAGATCCTTTGATCAACCACGCCGTACATTCTAAATATATGCACCCCAACGACCAAATGTCGTACGCCTGCGAGATGGGCAGTTCCATCTGGCACTCTGGAGGTTCATAAGTCCCAAGTCCGGGATGCGGTGGTAATTTTTGGCTTGATTCTTTCGGGCGAATCTTGCTAGAGCCAAAGTCGCTGATTCGCAAACGGTAAAGGCATGAGGAAGAATCGAACTCCACCAAGATATTTTCGGGCTTGAGGTCCATATGAAAACCTGCGAGAGGTTTTGAGTCTTGCGTCACAAGATCGTTATGTAGATAAGAAAGAGCAGTGGCTAGATCAGCCATTTGTTTCAAGAATTGATGATGTTCCAATGAAGATGATCGTGCATGTGCCCAATATTGCCGAAGATTCTCGTCGGCCAGAGGAAGAATCATAGAATAACGACCTCGGTGCTCGAAAGAAGCCAGCAACGTGACAATGTGACTCTGACATGACGGGCGTACTGATCTCATGACAGCCAGCTCTCGCTCGAAGGTTTGCTTGTTGAGGTCTGCAGTTCCCCGCGTAAATTGCTTCAACGCAAATATATGGCGCTAATTCATCTTGTTAATGACAAGCAGTCGTGGCTCTCGACAGAGGACTCACTTTTTGGCTCGTAGGCGACCGTAGGTCTTCAAAATTCTCGTGATCACGGTGGATTTCTATGCGATGAACGCCGCCGCTGTTTTCACCGCTTGCAATCCGCTCGGTCTTGATGAAAGGCAATCTCGTATCATCGGCAAGGATCAGATGCTGCCCTTCTGAGAACACGGGAGCAAGCAGTGTCCATTGAAACTCGATGAATTGCTTTCTGCTATCATGACTCCAATTGGAGAAGACTGAGCATAGCTTAGCATCCTCCATAGGCAAGTGGTTATCTCCGTAGTCTTTCTTCATCAAATCCCGCAATGCGCCCAGCTTTTGGATCGCCAGTAATATGGCAAACACTCGTTTCCCACGCCGGAATACGAAGGAAGATAAGTATCCCAGTCCATGGTTTTGAAGCTCTACCTCGATAAGGTCGTCGGTCAAAATCTCTTTTAAATCTCCCACGGGAATGAATTGCTCATTTGTATCCAGAACTCGCTGAACCCTTGCCAATAGACGACTTCGCAGTGAACGATCAACGGTCGCCTCAACATTCTTCCCTTGTGGAGAACACTCTTCACTATTTAGCGTGTTTCCAAGTTCAATATCTTCTGTTCGCGTGAGTGGAATGCTAGCATCGCCAATGAAGCTGTCGACGACGAGTCCATTACCAGCACATCCTTCATCATAGTTGCTGGATGAGCGTGCAGAATAAGAAGATTTGGTCGAATGTTGAGAACAAGTGTAGCCGACCAATACCTCTCTGGTCTTGACATAATGGCCCCGGCTACCATAAGCAGGACAAGCGTCCATGCTATGGGAATAGTAGATGCAACGACATATGCCGTATCGCTCCACGATCTTGATGCACATATCACTTCCGGTTTCTAGACGATGTCATCTTTGGTAGTACATCTGCGGAGGTCAAAATATGCAAATGGCAACGGCAAACTTTCCATCGTGTGGTCAGGAACGTGACCGTCTAGGCTGCTCCGTGCTTGGTAATGCTTGCCGTACGCGAGACATTGCATTGAATAGTAAGCTGCTTGGTGATGACACTGGCATGATGATCGTCAACATAATCGCAAATCCAAATCTGCCATTTCCAGGAGGAATCTATTCCAAGAACACTGACACCACCCTGCGTTTCTTAGCGGCATAAGCGGGGTCGTTGGCATTCAGCAAGGCACAATCTTGTACAGACCTGAAGACGCGCACCCAGCATTGTCTGATGGCATCCTGCTTCCCTCTGATGCTTCATCTGTTCAAATACAAGATGGTCTAGGTTTACTAGCAACACCATCTGTTTCCGACCCTGAATGCATAATGCCCGCGCAAGTCCTTCGCTCTAGGTACATAGACCGCAGGAAGCTGGCAGCCTTGCTAAATACGTTGTACCAACAAGCCGATTTCAGCATCACGGTGCGTATCACTGGAATCGTAAATTCACGTAGCTGACTAAGGGTCAGTTGAAGCTGGATAATTGGATCATCGACGTACCTGAGCCTCTCACCCAAGTCTGTCAGATTCACCAAGACGTCTGGCTCCTTTCCTGACGACTCCGTTAGGAGCAAATCGATTCATGTCTTGTCTCAGAGAAGCCAATTGCTACTCATATAGAGTACTCATCCGATGAGGGTCTCTGAGGAACTCGCGGTCGTACATCTACTGGCACTATTACTGCAGCTCATAGCCCAACATCAGATATCATTTACAGAGTCGTCTAGCAATAGGTAGACCCAGCTCTGTCAGCCGAGGTCTCAATGGACTGGCATATACGAAATAAGTTTTCTTTCGCCTCGGACATTAATCGACTACGTTTCGAACCTAAGACGAACACAGTGATCCAAGACTACCAATACTCAGTGAGGCCAAGAGCTCCAAGCTGCTTGCTTCCTTCTGATCAAGTCACAGAACTCTGACCAGATTGAGCATGAAACAAAGAAGATCCCAGATCACATGCTACACGCCTGGCTCAGCGAAGTATCTTAAGGATCACCTCTCAGCATATAAGATCTGATCATTTACTAGGCTCCAGATCGTTCAAGGGATAGGGTGCCCGTTCGGGGTACGCGTATTGTGTAAGCTACCTCTACCTCATTGCGATTGCAGATCTAATCGTATTAGGTTCCTATATCGGCAAAGTGATGCATCAATCCAACCAAGTGATCCGGGCGCGGAGACTCTTAGCCACCTACCCTTATCGCGCGTCACCTTTCTTGAACTTATGGAACACTTCCACCTCTCCCGGTCATTTGTTCGCACAGTGCTCCGAGGCGGCTTACACTTCTCTTGCCACATAGCTACTGGAGCTTAATCTTCGGAGTCCTTCAGGTGTAAGCTCGACATTTCTATTACCGACGGGCGCTAACTGTCGTCAGCAGGCTTCGACATGCGCATGGACAATTCCTGGTCAAGAGACCTTGCTATGTCCGCCTCGGCGAACGTTGAGACTGGCATGACTTATGCACTTTTCCATGGGTGCGACGAGCAGGACATCAAAGTTCTGACCGACTGGCTAGAATTGATGACCCACTCAGCGGGGCACCCTATGCTCCTGCCAGCCTTCTTCGTTGAATTACAGCTGAGACGTCATAAAAGACTAATTCGAGACAATTGGAGTAAGTTGGTAACTCTTTATGCTCAAACAGGCCAGTATGGAAATCGCGCTCCAGGTACACAGCCCGTGTCTTTACAGCGAGATGCATTTGACTATGACACTACAACGAGGGAAGTACTTGGGATGTATCAGGACACTGGCTTCCTAGAAAAAGGCCTAGTAAAATTTCAAGGAGGGCTCAAACTTTTGGTAAGCCAATTGGACGTTATCAGATCAAGCGTGCCAGAAGCCAGGAAGGATTTCATTTCCACTGAAAACGCTCGTATTGCGGAACGCTTGCAGGAAATAAGCAACGATTATGATGCGCTTGTTATAGAGTGCAAGCTTATAACGGATGGAGCGTCACTGCTCAACAACGCTGTGAGTCGCTCTATTGCTGTACTTTGCCTATAGTCGATCCAGATCAAGTAACCTATCAGCATATAGATATGGAATCTAATGGCACAACGAGACAACATCGCTAACCAATCAATTGCCGCGGACTCGCGGGAAATTGCATCCGCAGCCAGAAGAGATAGTTCAGCGATGAAAGCCATTGCGCTATTAACGATGACCTTTCTTCCAGGGACGTTCGTTGCTGTAAGCGGCTAGAATTCATCGCATAATGCCATCGCGAAGCTGATAATTGTTGTCTGTAGTCTTTCTTTGCAATGCCATTACTCGACTGGCAAGCGCCACGGGGCGCGCCTGTTGTATCGTATCGCATCTGGATATACTGGGTGGTGACGATCCCCTTGACTGCTGCAGTACTTCTGCTGTGGAGTACTTGGTATATCTTCTCAGATGATGAACGCGGACAGCCTTGCCTAGCTTACAGAAAGTGGTTAAGTGAAGGGTTGAGCAGACGAAAAGCCTTGGCAATGCACTGTCTAAAGGCGTCTGGGCTATCATGTTTGTGGCAAAGATATAACGGGAACATTGGAGATGATGACACCGAAGTTATGACAGATGATATGGTATGATGAATTCACGACGTTGTTGGCTTTTGATCTGGCCAAAAGCACCATCTACTGGCTTAGCTCTGTAGCTTCGATGGGGTGCGGCATTTTTCGCTTTGACTTCGTTACGACCTCCATGATACCATTGCCTGCTCGATTGGAGAGAGTGAATTTCTCAGCTCTAATTGGCCTTTGCACTACTCACTCTGACTTTGTGCACATCATTGTTCTTAATGCATTGGCTCGGTTAGAGCAGCAAACGTCGTACCTAGATCCTAATACGCGCATACTTGGGGCCGTACCCCGGAGGATTGTCGATACTTAACCATATGCGTTGACAACTATAAGAGAGTGTACATTAAAGGACTTCCGAGTCACGGAGCTATAATTAAATGCTATCTAAGTAGTCAAGTTCGTGTGTTAATATAAGTCGTAATACGAATTAACAAGCTTAAATCACATTTAAGACTCTTGTTAGAGCCTAGGGCTGAAAACAATTATCCCCCCCCCCTAATTCTTAGGATATAAATCCATATAATATAGAACTATTACAGCTATATTAGTCTATATAAAATATCTGTAGATATTAGACTTAAAGCGAGGTATATAGTAGTAGTAGTAGTAGGAATATATAAAAGATCTAGATATTATAAGATATAAATAGCTACCTAGATAGATAATAGTATAATAGAGATATAATAGAGATAAGCTACTTATTATAAGACTATAATTAAAGATTATATAATTATAGTAGTATATATAACTAAATAGAAGAAATACTAATAAGATATTCTTAATAACTTATATTTATATTTATATTTATATTTATTAATAGGGACTCTTTTAATTTATATAGATTAATTAATTAAGAAAGCTATTAAGGCTATTAAGAATAATAAAGTATTAGGGAGGTAGAAGTATTCTACTATTACTAAGTAAATATAAGGGTACTACGTAATAACGTAGCTATTAAGTACTATAAATAGTACGTATATATATATATATAGAACTCTCTATTCTTATTAATAGTAAGATTAATCGCTACCCTTTCCTTTAAGGGGAATTCCCTCCTCTATATACTATAGGTAAAGGGGTAGCATAGTACTACTACGTACTATAAACGCTATATTAATAGTAGTATTATATTCCTAACTAGTCCTTATAATTATCTCCCTATCTAGGCTCTTAGGCTCTAAGAGTATAAAAGGTTATAATCTATAAAAGATACTCCCTTAGTAATAGAATATACCTCTTATAAGAGCGTAATAATATAATTAATTATAAGGCCCTTAAGCTAAGCCTTAAGGAATATATAATTTTATTAAACTATAATAATTATAAATAATACTCCTATATATAATCCTTATATTATAATATATTCCTATTATATTTCCTATTATTCTTTATTAATTTATTATAAAAGTAGTTAGAAGTCTTAGTATTTTAAAGTAAATAGGAAGTTATTATTATTGAGGGTTTATTAAGTACTTAAGGCGTACCTCCTTTATATAACTTTAATATTATTCTTCTAATTATAATATCTTTATTTTTTATTAATTATACTAAGTCCTTTTTAATTTTTATTTATATTATTATCTCCTCCGCGCCTTATTATACCTCCTTATAATCCTACTAATTACTTTATAAATAATCCTTAGTAATAAACTTACCCTTACTACTAATTAAAAAAAGACTACTACTACCCCCTCTACTTATAATAGTATTTAACCTCCTTTATTAAGTTACTTATAGCCTATCCTTATATTATCTTATATAATATACCTTTAATATATTATATTTTAAAGTAAAGAGTTATAAGTTTAATATTTTTTAGTTAAGACTTTACTTACCCCTTTAATAATATACTTTATATACGCGCCTCCCCTAGCTCTACTAAATATAGTTATTATAAAGATCTTAATATTAAATATTAATAGGAGATTCCTACCTTTACTTACCGCGCTTATATACGCCTTCTTTAGTCTTTAGATATTATAACTACTTTAAATACTAGCTCTAACCTCCCTTAACTTATTAGATTCTAGTAAACCTTTAATAGGCTTATTTAATAATATTATTACTACCTCTATTATACCTCCTCCGCCCCCTCTACTACTACTACTCCTACTAAGGTAGACCCCGCTATTACTATTTATATTATAAATACCCTTAAGGGTATTCTTAATATCTTTTATTAATATATATATATTACTTTATCTCCCCTTTTAAAGCTTTATTAAAGCCTTACTAATATATTATAAAAGCGCCTTCCTCCTATTATAAAGGATAAAGAAGAGGATAAGGAGGATAATCCTATTATTAATAGTAGTAATAGTAATCGGCTTAGTACTACTACTAATATAATATAATAGCCCTCTCTTATAATACCTTTAGTAGTTTAATTATATTAAGTATCTTTTCTTTTTTATTAATAATAATAGAAATTATTTCCCCTCTTATATAATATAAACTTTATACCTTAAGGTAATCCTACTTAAATCTTTCTAATATATTTAGTATATTAACTAAGTCCTACTTATATAACTATTAATTATAATTATAAGACTAATCCTTCTACTTTACTAAATATTAAGGTTTATTATAAGAGATTTTATAATTAAGAATAGCTTTAACTTCCTATTTATCTTTTTTATTTATAAGCTCTACTTATATAGCTTTTATAATACTCTTACTATTACCCTTATATAATCTTATAAGTAAGACGTAAAAGATATTATATATATAAAAGGTATTAAGTAGTTATAACTTATATACCTAATTACTAATATAATTAAAGACCTTAAAAGGTCTTAAATAATATTATAATAATTTTCCAACCACTCATATTAATCTAATATACTTTATATTTAATAAGATATAATTACTTATATTATATTATCTTTACTTTTACTATTTATTTATATACTCTACTTATATAGCTTATACTTAATATAGGTACTATTCTAAACCTTCCCTTTATTTTTAAAGTAATTTAACCCTTCTTTATATTAATAGGACTTCTCTTAATAATAGCTTTAAAAGCTCTATATCTAGCTTAAGTAAATAGTTATAAAGCGCTTTATATAAAGGTAACCTAATACTAGTATACTTTATATAATTATATATAAACTCTATTAAATAAAGTAACTCTACTTAGTTATCTTATCTCTAGGTAGAATAGTAGTATAAATACTACTTAAGCGTACTATTCTATCTCTCTATTTAACTATCTATTTAAGGATAAAAAGTAGTACTAAGCTTCCTTTTTATATTAATATAATAATATATAGCTACTTAAAAGCTATTTATAAATATTATCCCTTAATTATTAATAATACCTTCTAGCTAATTAAACTTTAAGAAGATTTTATAATATAATAGATTAATAATATTAATAGTATTAATTATCTTTATAATAGGTAAATACCTAGCTATCTTAATATAATAGTTTATAACTACTAAGATTATATTATAAATACTACCCTTTTATTTACTTAGAGGGAGATTTATAATAAAATTTATTATAATTTCTTAAAAAGGTCTTATAAGTATTATTAATAATAATAGTATATTATAAATAGTATATCTATATAGCTTTATTAATTAGTAGGTTAAGTATTTTTATATATAATTATAAATATCTTATCTTATTAATTTCTAATAGAACTTCTACTTAATAAGCTCTTATATATACTTCTATAAGTAGTAGCTAGTATAAGGGTTATTATAATAAAGCTTTAAGATTTCTTATCTAATTACTTTATTATTAGGTATAAAAATTATACTACCCTTATAAAGGACCCCTATTTTATTTATTAATAGAGATATATTAGTAGCCTTTTTATAATCCTAGGACTTTAATAATTATTTTTTATTATAAATATCCTTATCTCCTTAGAAATATTAAAGTATCTTTAATATTAAGTTATTATACTTATTTTATACGCGCTCTATTATTAATATAATTATAATATACCTTCTAAGTACTATTTAATTAATATTAAATTATCTTATAATAGGGTTTAAGCTAATACTTATACTACTTTATATCCCTAAGAGCGCGTTACTCTCCTCTATTTTTAGGGTATAAGGCTCTCTAAGCCCTATCTCTAACCTTTTATACTACTTATAATTATAGGCCTTACTATCTTATAAACCTTTATAAATACTATATTTATAATACTTATTAAAAGGAATATACTTAATATTCTTTAACTTATTTTATAATATTAATAAATAAGTATCTTCTTTATTTATTATTAATATATAATCTAGTTACCTTAATAAGGTATTAGCTAGGTTCTTAATACTTATATAATAGTATATCTTAAAGTTATATACTATAAGCTTTATTACTTAATATACTTATCTCCTTATTAATAATAATATTATCTAGAAATACCTTAAGTTATTATAATTAATAATAATTATAATTAGGTATAAGCTACCTTCTAAGAAGTACTATTATACCTAGAATACCTTAATAATTATAAGTAATTCTTAATTATAGGTCTTATATCTAGTTTCTACTAAATATAACTTATAGGAATAGAAAGTAATTAAATACTATTTTACCTCTACCCCTTTATTACTAATTAAGAGCTTTTATAATAAAATAGTTATAATAGCTAGTATTAAAGTATTAATCTCTAATTAGATTTCTCTTATAAAGTTAAAATATATAAGTAATAGTATCTCTTAGAATAGTTACTTTAATTATTTAAATACTACTCTTATAATATTATTTAATATTAACTTCCTATTTTTAATATATAAGTAATTATTTTTTAGATAGTCTATTAATATTATAGTAATAGAGGAATAGTACTTAATAAAATAATAATAGAAATTAGTAAACCTTAAAAAGATCTAAATATCTTTAATACTCCTAGGTTCTAGCTATTCTATTATAATATCTACTTTATATAGATTTATATATATACTATTATAGTTAATAATAAAGCTAAGGAATTCTACTTCTATTATTATAAATTTATATTTCTTTAAGCTAATATAAAGTTTAAATTTATAAAGATATTATAATACTACCTTTATAGCTCTAATATAAGACTTTTTATCTTAAGAGTAGATAAGAATATTATTTAAATAAATAATATATATAATATTAAGTAGTCCTACTAAGGCCTTATTAATATATACTTAAAATAAGGTAGGTATATTAATAAGTCTAAAAGGTATAACTATATATTTAAAATAGCTATACTTTATATAGAATATAGTCTTCTATTTATTACCCTTTCTTATTTATAAGTAATAATATATATCCTTAAGATCTAACTTAGTTAAGTACTTAATATTAATTAATCTTATTAATATTTTATTAATTAATAAAAGTAGATAGTAGTTTTTAATTATAATCTTATTAAGCGCCTTATAATTAATATATAAGTATAATATTCTATCCTTTTTTAGTATAAAAAGAATTAATATACCTATTAGATTTATAAAGTAATAAATCTACCCCTTTTTTAAAGCCTATTTAAGGTATTCCCTTAATACGCGTAACGCTTTCTCTAATAGTTTATAAAGTAGGTTAAAGGGAGGTTCTTTATTCTCCTTTATATTATATTTATATTTTATACTCTACTATCTAGCTACTTAGAGCTAATAAGGGCGTTCTAACTCTAGTTTTAGAAGGAAATTATAAGCTGTAAAAGAAACCCTCTCTTACCTACCTAATTTACTATACTACTTCTACGCTTCTAGATACTATATACTATCTTCTCCCTTATACTCTATACTACTCTAGTATTAGATCCTAATATCTATATACTCCTCTCTTAAGCTAGGGCTACGCCCCTTTCTTTACTCCTAAAAGGTTTATACTCCCTTAACTACCCTCTTACCCTTCCCTATATAGTTTAACTAATACTAGTAAATGCCGCTAGCCCTCCTACTATTCTATTACTACCCTTACCGCTCCTCTCTTATACTATCTAGTATTAAGATATCCTTCCCTCTTAAACCTATAATATATAGGTTACTACTATTACTAGCCTAGTAGAGGGCTTATAATACTCCTATTAGGAATTACCGCGTATCTTTTCCGTTATACGTAGGAGGGGGCTATTAAGGTTATTAAGGGGGGGTATAAATATACTTTATTACTACTATTATATTACTATTTCCTAGTACTAGGTTATATAGTAATCTACTTATAAGAGAACGTAGATTATATTAAAATCCCGCCGGCTATACCTATAATTATAGGGTTATTACTCCTACTCCTACGCGTAGTTACAGTCCTTCTAGCTAGGAGGGGTAGCCCTAGCTATTATTCCGACTTTTCTACTTAGTATAATACCTTCTATCTCTTAACCTAGAGTCTCTTATACATAGAGCCGATACTACTAGTAGGAAGTAAGGTAGGTATTATTATATATACTAAAGGCGCGCTTACCGCGCGTATAAAAACTCTATATAAGGGGCTCTACTACTACGTAACATCTTAGTTTTATTCTAACTATATTTAGACTAAAGATCTCTTAGCTCTATTAATAAGTAATAGGTTCGTAGCTAGTACCGCGTATAAGTAGATCTCGTTACTAGCCTCTCCTTTATATTAATTATATAATTATAATATATATAAGCTAGTAGTACCCTAGTATTCTTAATTAAGAAGATATCTTAGAATTCTTAAAATTTTAGAAGGAGCTTAACTTTAAGTAGTAGGCTTTTATTACCTACTTCTAAGTATATTATAATAAATATAATACTATTAAGCTACTCCTCTAGGACTTTAATAGTATTAAAGTACTCCTTAATATTACTTTCTTTAATAGGGAATTACTAATTTTATATAAGCTAATCTACTTAGGGATTTTATTCCTATAATTATAAATACTTAAGGTAGAAGTTATAGTTAAGGTTTATTATTATATAAAAGGCGCCCTTATAATATTATATAATACTATTAGAATTAATAAGTTTAATTTTTTTTATATAAGAACTTAGTAATAATATTAAGTTCCTAACCCTATTATATAAGGTATTATTAGAGCTAAGGTTTATTTTCTAATCCTACTCCTTTATTAAGTATATATTAATATAATTAGTATTTACTCTAGAGTTAATTAATATGATAAATTCTCTTTATAAGCTCTTAAGCTCTATTTATATTATAATAATAAGTCGCCGTATCTACTTCTTCCCTTATACTATAATAGTAGATATAATTATAATACTTAAGGGTTTTTTAAATTTAAGCCTTTCTTAGCTAGCTTATTACTAGATATCTTATTAACCGTAGGCTTATTAGTTATAATACTTATAACTATTAATTTTACGCTCTAATAATCCTTAGTTATATATCCCTTCTTTTAATAATTATAATACTTAGTAGTAGAAAGGTTAGGCTTAAGCCTTTAAGGAAGGTATAATAATACCTTAATAGTACCCTACCCTTCTTACTTTATATATAAGCTATTATCTCTTTACCCTTAAAAATTTCCTCTTCCTCTTTAAGGATATTAACCCCTAGTAGGAGTATTATCCCTTTAATCTTTATATATAAGTAGTATTATATAAGGCTCTAATTAGGTTACTAATATAATAAGAGTATCCCTTATCTTAAGAATATTAAATTATATTATAAGTTAATTATAAAGATCCTTATATAATTTATTTAAAAGGTTATTATAAAGTATATATTTTATTAATAGCTTAAGTTATCTTTATAACTTAATAAAATAATTTATAAAGTTTATAATCTTTTAATATTCCTTTTACTTAGCTTTTAAGTAGTACTTACTAATTATAAGGTATTAATTTTAAGGATCTTTTATTTAATCTATTAAGAAATTATTAAAGTATTCCTAGGACTATTTATCCTTTAGTATCTCCTTTATATACTTATACTATATAGCCTTAGGGTCTAGGGCTATATATTATAACGCGTATTAAATTTTTATAGAGTTATTAAGAAAGTAGGCTATACTTATTTTAATTATATCAACTATATTATTAAACTATTCTTAATATTCCTATACTAACTTCTTATTATATATATAAAGGTCCTATAGCCTTAGAATATAAGTTTTATATTAAGGATACTTTAGTTCTAATTCTTTTATTAATAATAGGTAATAGTAATAACCCGTTTAAGTAGTATTATTAATATATATTTCCCGCTTTAACTCTTATAAATATTATTATAGATTTTATATCTACTACCTTTTAGAGACTTCTTCTTTAAGTTCTTATATCCTTTATAATAGTACTTCTTAGGTTTTAGGTAGCGGGGACTAGGTTTATATACTTAATAGTTATTATAATATACTTTCATTAGTAATTAATATAGCTTAGCGTAATCTACTTAGGGCGCTAAGCCTGATATAGCTTAGTTTAGATAGGTAGACTAGACGTCTTAACGTCTAGAAAATAATAGCTCTTATAACCTATAAATTATACCGGTTTATTCGTGCCTTAATATCTAGTAGTAATACTAGAAGATCTTAAATAGATATACTAAGTTATCTATTTAAATCGGGTCTATTTATTAGTAATTAACTATTCTTAAGGGGATTATAAGGTATAAAAGTCGCTTCCGCTCTATTTTATCCTATTACCTTAAAAGATTTCTATTTATTAGCCTTAATAATTCTATTCTTCTTTATTCTATTCCCTATCTTTCTTTTAAAAAGCTAGAGCTGGAAAGCCCTCTATATTATTTAACCTAGCTTAACCTACTATTACGACTAATTATAATACTCTTATTTTTACCTTCTACCTATATAATTTCCTTTCTATAGAACCTAAATAAGTAAACCTAGTTAACTATCCTAATTAGCACCTTATTAAGTACCTTACTTAGAATAGTCTTAGACCAGCTTAGTACGGCTTAAGAGTAGTAGCAGATCTTAAAAGATCGGCCTAGCCGAAATCCTAGTAGTTTAGACTAGAGCTAGAGATATTTCTAGCTACTCTATAGGATTTTAAGTAAGGTACTAAGACTATCTAGCGTTTATTAAGGGCCCCTCTATCTACTAGAACCCCGGATTCTAGAATAACCCCGGATTCTAGAATAACCCTAGTAAGGATAGCTAACTAAATTAAATTAGGGAGAAATAATTTAGGCCTTAATAATCCAGTTAACCTACCTAAATTTATAGAGGTAGCCTAGGGCGAATCCTTAGTAGTAGCTAGGAAACGAGCTATACCTCGTCTAGGTACGGCGGAATATATTTCTAGGTAGATTAAGGAAGCTATAGGAATCCGGAAGAATTCGGGTAATATAAGGTATTTAAAAACGGTATATTAATAAGACTATATTATAGTACTAATTATTATAGGATAATTAACTAAGAGGACCCTAGGATATAAAGCCCTATTCCTTTAAGAACTAATTAGTAATATTAATATAGGGGCTACTTAGGCTATCTACTAACTCTTATTAAAAGCTAAGAAGAAGTCTTTCTAGTTAGAAGCTAAGTAATAACTTCTTAACTACCTATACTCTATTATTAAAAATAAAGAAATATTCTAGGAGTAGCTAAATAAACTATATAATAGGCCTAGTAAATAGGGTAATCTTAATCTTTCTTAATAAGTAATTAAAGAGGTTACCTCTAGCTATTATCTATTACCTATATAATAGGAGCTAGCTCGCCCTTTAGGAAGAGGGCTATAGGCTAATGGAATCTAGCGTCTAATATTAAATAGAGCCCGTTAAGAATAAAAAGACCCTTTTAATTAAGAAGTTAAAGAAGATCTAATAAGAGTATAATATAATAGGTCCCTACTTACTCCTAGCTTTAAACTAATTATAGCTAGTCTATAGGGTTAAAATACTCTAATACTACCCCGTTAGGATACCTAGCCGGAGACTTTTATTCCTCGCTAACCTTTTATAGAAGATTAGTCTAGATTATTCTAACTAAATTAGTTCTAATAGGATTAAGATCGCTATTAATAGGACTTAGAGCTATAACGTCCTTTAATAGAGTAGAATAAGTTAGTATAATTACGCGCGAAGGTTACCTAATAAGAAGTAGAACTCTATTATAGTTAACTATAACCTTAGCCCGGAACCTAGGTTTATTTCTTAGGAAAATTATTAGTTAGAGTTAATATTAGGGTATTATAACTATAAACCACTTAGGGCTAGATATCTAAATCCTCCTTAGGACTTTCCCTAAGAACTTTAACTAGACCTACCCTAAAACTATATTAAGGGATATAATCCTCCTTAGGATATTCCCTAAGAATTTTAACTAAACCTACCCTGAAACTATATTAATAGGTATAATTATCGTTAATATAAGGACCTTAATAAATATCTACCCTAATTAAGGGAGCGTAAGGAGTGAAACCTTTAACCCTAAGAAATTATAATATTTAATCCTAAAAAATACTCCGCAGCCTTCTTTATCCGCCGCTTTTACTATATAGCGGAATTAAAAGGTAGTAATTTAGTCCTTAAAGTACTCCTAATATATCTAGAAGGGGATACTTTAAAATAGTATAATAGCCTTTCTATAAGGGTCTACTAAGAAATAAATTATAATTTAACTATTTAGGAAGATAAACTTCTTTAAGAATATCGGCCTAATTAATTTAAATTAATAAAGGAAGCTAAGAAAATAAAGTTCTATTTTAATTAACTATTACTTACCCTTAGCTAATATCTAACTTAAAAGACTAACTACTTATATAACGCGGGTATTAGTAATAAGGATATAATTATTAGATATTTATAATAAGGCCTTAAGCTAAACCTAGTACTTATAACCCTAATACGGGAAGAAGGGGATATTATAGAAAACTTTAATAGGCGAGTCTAAAATAATAAGGTAGTAGCTAAGCGGGTTTATAAGATAAATAGACCCTATTAGAAACTAGTAGTAACTCTAGCGTTATAAGTATTATCCCTAGCCTAAGTCTAGTAATTATTTAGTAATTTAGTAGCTAAGGGGATTATCTAGTTAGCTAATCCTAAGGCCGTAGAGATAAAAAGATATCCTTTAGAAAAGATAACAGCTAATAACTAATAACTTAAAAGGACCCTACCTCGTCCTTATTAATATTACGGTGGAAATTATTAGGATAGTAACTATAGTAATAAAAAGAAAAAGTCCTTAAAGGTTAAGTTAGAGGAGGAGATAGATATTAACCTAACTAATAAGGATTACTATAATAGGGATAATAATCTCGATCTATATAATCTAGAGACCTCTATAACTTTGGAGATCCTTACAGATAAGGAGCTATAGGGGGAAGCCTCTTAAAGCTCCTAACTAGTAGTCGGGGCTTACCGGAGGGTAATAATTCTACTAATAGCTTAATTATTACTACTAGAAAAACTTTAGAACTATCTTATCTTAATAACCTTACTATTTTATCCCTAAGGGGATTAGAACCTAGTATTTTTACTTTTCCCACTATACTAACGGGAGTTAGTATAGATTTTAGAAAGTTCTCTAGTATTATATACTAGTATATTAGTAAAGATAGTAGAATACTAGAGTTTTATTTTAATACTAGATCCCTAGTATCCCTTATTTCTAAGTATTACCGTCTAATATTCTTTAAAGGTTATAATATCTACCTTATAACTAGGGGGAAAAGGCTTTAATATAGGGGAGTCGGTTCTAGGGAGTTATTATTACGGGACTATATTAAGGTAGATATTAGGATATATAGTTTAACTAAGGAATCTATTAAAATATTTAGAGAAATCTATATAGTTTCTAGACTCCCGTGTAATATAATTATTAATATAGATATTATAAAACCGAATATAGTTAATATCTAATAGGATAAATACTAGGATCTCGTTCTAATATACTAAACCCCCGTTCTAATTAAAGTTACCTCTAAATTAGATTTAATTCTAAGGATCTACGCTAGTATCTAAGAATCTATAATAATACTAATACTACTAATTAAACTAAAAAGGCTAAGGGTCTTAAAATATAAAAAGGTTAATATCTATATTAACTTAGCGGTAATACTAGACTCCGGGATAGGATAAAATATACTAATTAAATACCGCCCGTTAGCGATAAATTATAACTACTTATTTAAACCTCTACTAAAGGTCGATTTCTAGCTAAGAACCTTTATATTAGGTATTTAAGTAGTAGTTAGTAATAATCCCTAAGCCTACCTAATAGTAAATTTCGGTTAATACTCTATTAAAATCTATAAGGGATAGCTACTAGGTAGACTATTAGTATTATAAGAATTAGTAAAGCTTATAGAGGTAGATTTCTACTTTACTAATATCTATACCGGTAAATTCCGGGAGGAACCTAATATACCTTATATAGTAGATCTCTCGGAGGAGGTAGTAATTCCGGAAGCGGATATCTCTACCTATTAGGGGCCCGAATACTAGGAATATATTAAAAAGATACTTAAAAAGTATAAAATACTTTTTTAAAATAGTCTAGGAAAGTTTAATAATAGTATCGAGATATTAATACCCTTTAAGGATAAATCTAATATAGCGGGATTAAAGTAGAACCCTTATAACCTTTTCTAAAGGGATTATAAGGCTATAGATTTAATCCTAGACCCCCTAGTAGAGTAGGGCTGAATTAAAAAGGTTCCTCTAGGGGTACTATCTATCGTATTATCGCCGGCCTTTATAATATAGAAGAACAGGAAGCTAAGAGTAGTAATAGATTTATATAAGGTTAATACTAAGCTCTACTTAAATATATATCCCTCCTAAAATAAGATATAATCCTAGGAGCGCTTAGTGGATTAGTAATATTCTCTTCTATTAACCTTATAAAAGGGTTTTTTAATAGGGTATACGCCCTTTAGACTAGTAGAAAATAACTTTTATTAGCCCCTACTAGGGTTAGGAATAGCTAAAGGTCTCTATAATAGGATTAGTAAATACTCTAAGTTTCTTCTAATATTAGATAGAAATACTACTATCCCTATACCTATAATAATTTATTCTAGTATATATTAACGACGTAATAATCTTTTTAGCTACTCTTAATAACTATCTTAAGTACTTAGACTAAGTCCTAGGGCTACTAAAGAAAACAAGTATTATATTATCCCTAGTAAAATAATATTTTACTTATCCTAGTATTACCGCTTTAGGATATTATATCTCTAGACTAGGTTTAAGTACTATAGAAGAGAAAGTTAAAGTAGTTTAAAGTATAACTTTCCTAATAAATCTTCGGGAACTTAAAACTAAACTAGGATTTTTCGGCTACTATTAAAAATTTATTAAATATTACGCTACGATAGCTCGACCTCTTATTAGACTAAAAACGGAAGGCTTTAGAGGTAGCCTTAATAAGGGTCGCCTCTAGAGGAACTATATATAAAAGAAACGTCTATTAGTAGATACCTCTAGCCCTTTACCGGCGAAGTCGTTACTATTAAAATTAATAATAAACCCTAATAAACTTAAAGAACCTAATGGATCTAGGTCTAAATCTAGGCGGTTATACGCTAGCCCCTAATGCTACGAAGTATAGGAAATACTTAAGGATAAACTATATAACGCCCCTACTTTAGCGTTCCCTAACTTTAGTAAGCCTTTTATTCTTTATATAAACGGTAGTAAAGAGAAGGGTTATAGAGCTACGCTATACTAGATTAAGTCTAATAGAGTAGAAAGACCGATCTTATTTCTTTCTAAAGACCTTTTAAATACTAAAATAAGATATTAGGCTATAGAATTAGAGGCTAGTACTCTAGTCTAGGCCCTTATAAAGCTTCCCTAATTCTTTAACAACGGCGATTTTACCGTTATTACTAACTATACTATATTAAAATCGGTACTATAGAATAAGATAAATAGACGGCGGTCTACTAGGGTAAATAAATAGGCGCTATATTTATTAACGTTCTAATTAAGGATAAAAATTATCTACTAGGTAGGGAAATCCTATAGAAACGCTAATAGCCTTTTAAGACTTCCTACTAAGAAACCTAATCTAACTAATATATTCCTAGTAGTAGTCGTCTAGGCTAAATAAGATTTTCTTAAGGAAATCGCGGTTACCTTACTAAAAGACCCTTATTTCGGGCGGATCTATAAGTAGGTCTAAAAGTAAGTCTAGGAATCCTAATAACTAGAAATAGGGTTAAAGACCGTTTACTAAGTATACTAGCTTAAGATTAATTCTTAACTATTATATATAGTTAGCTATCCGGGGCCGGACCACTTATATATTCCTAAAAAACTCACGAGGAAAATCTTAGAATATAGATATAATTACTACACGTATAGAGGTATTTATTATATATATAACTACCTACGGAGTTTAGTATATTTTCTAAAGATATATAAGGTTATCTAAGGTTATATTAATAGGTATCTAGCCTACTAACTATCTAAGCCTTCCAGATAACTACTATATAGGGAACTCTAACCCGTAGGGGTATCCTAGTAGCCGCCAGAAGAATTATTAATAGATTTTATTATTAGCCTTCCTTTAACTACTAGCGGCTATAATTTTTTACTTATAGTAACGGATAAGTTTTCTAAGTTTATTTATCTAGTACTAGGTAATAAAACTAATTTAGCGTAAGACTAAGCTAATAGATACTTTAATAATATCTATAAAACTTAGGGTATACCTAGCCATCTTATTTTAGATAGAAACCTAAAACTTACTAGTACCTTCTAGAAAACCCTATTTACTAGATACGGAGTTTCCCTAGGAATAACTACCGTATACTATCCCGCCGCTGACGGCTAGGCTAAATAAACGAACTAAATAGTAGAGACGGCTTTATATTACTTATTAGTCGGCTAGTATAAGGAAAACTAGGATACCCTTCTAGTAGAAGTTAAATACGCGTTAAATACTTTAGAGAATACTAGTATAACTATAATACTATTTAAAGTTTTATATAAGGTAAAGCTAAGAGGATTCTTATTATCCGTAGTACCGGAATCTAACTCTACGGCCGGAAATTTTCCTTATAACCGAGAAACTATTAGGAATAATATATTTAATACTATTAAATTAGCCTAGGCTAAAATAGCTTATAAGTAGGATTTAAAGTATCGCGTACTAGACCTATCTAGATATACTTATTTAAAACTAGTAAAAATAGGGGATACTAGGTACTATATCCTTAAAAGTTCGTCCCTTACTACTAAAAAGATAGGGCCTTATAGAATTCTATAAAAAAATAAGCCTACTCGCCTATAAGCTAGAGCTTCCTCCTAGTATAGTAAAGATTTACCTAGTTATCTTAGTTATCTATCTTAAATAATTAAAAGTTGACCCGTATAACTAAGATATACCCCTACCGGCTCTAATTATTATCTAGGGTTAAGAAGAATTCGTGGTAGAGAGAATAATTTAAAAGGAGAAATAGGGTAGGTAAAACGGGTATTAAGTTAAGTAGAAAGGCTATAAAGAGGATACCTATAAGCCTACCTAGAGACTTAGGGAAGATATACTGGACGTTATTAATAAATTTAAGAAGTCCCGGCGAGTTAAAAATCGGGATAGAGATTAAAGAATCTACGTCTATACCGAGATATTAAATTAGTAAAGGGTAGTAAAATAGAGGCTTCGTAAGAAAATTACTATTAGATAAAAAATATAGTAATAGCTAAAAATACTAAAGCGGGTACTCCCGTACTTAGCGTTAATATATATTCTTTTACCTATACCTTAGTTTAAACTATAACTTATTACTTATAATAATAGATTATTATACTACTATTACTACTAAAGTAAAGTCCTTACCACGCTAGTTTTATAATTATAAAGAAGATAAATACTATTATTATTAACCCTTTAAGGCGTAGATTAAGGCCTACCTAGTAGACTAGTTAAGGATTAGGGTTAATAAGGGCTATATCTAGCGCTTCCCTACTATAGACTTCTATAAATTTAGACTAACTACTAAAGAAATTCTTAAGTATCTACCTAACGCTTCTAGCCTACTTTAAGTATAGAGATTAGAGTCTAAACTAACTAAGATTCTAGACTACTTAGTAGGAGATTAACCTATCTACCTAGACTAGTATTTAAATACCTTAGTATTAATATTCCTTTAACGTAATATTTTTAAAAAGCTATTACCTCTATATAACCTTATCTATCTAGTTCTTAATAACTAATACCTCTCTTTCCTACTCTAGGGAATTCTAAGGAAATCTACCTAGAAAGCTTAAATCTAGCGAGCCTAGTAGCCGACTAGGATTTCCTTAAATATAGCTATACTAGTGGTATATAATAAAAACCTTTATTAGGTAAAGGAAGATATTATTTAATATCTATTTATACCTCTAGTTATATACTCTAAGGGCTATAATAAATACCCTTAGGGAGCCGTATTTACACTAATATAGGACTAAACTTAGGAAGAAGCCTAAGTCTAGTTAGAAACTCTTAAAAGATTCTAAGTATTTAACTTTATTACCGCTAAGGCGGCGGTTAGTCTTTAGAATAGGGTTAAAAACTTTTCCTTTTAAGACCCTAATAACTACTTAGAACTATATCTAAAAGCTCCTCCCTCTTAAGTCTTTAAAGTTAACTAAGATCTTAGATACTTAAAAGATAGCATTATTAAGGCATTAAATAAGAATATAGGGAAAAGAAAAATAATAATAGCGAATTTAACCTTAAGTATTTTTAATTCTATTAATAAATCGGAGGAATACTAGGAAAGGGGACCTAGCGTATTATTAAATATCGACTAGAACGTAGAGTTAGAAAGTAGCCTATTATTAAGTATTAACTAAGAGGTAGACTTAAGAAATATAAGCACCCTAAAAGATAATCTTAGGATAAATAGCGAGGGGCCTAAAAATATAAGCGCTATAAAATTCAAGTAGGATAAAAGAAGGTTAACTATAAAGCTTAGTATAAAGGAAACTAGCTAAATCTATACTACACCTATAAGTAGACTTAAGGAGTACGCTAAGATTATAGATAAAGATATAGCTATTACCTATCGCGATCTAAAAGGCCTTATTAGAAGGGGAGTTTATAATAGGAAAAATGCTAGGAAAAAATTTATAAGCCTAAAATTATAGGAACGGGTAGACTATAATAGCTACCCTAAGTAGCTTATAATAAACACGTTTCCCGATAAAGTTATATAAGACCTAGCGGCGGAAATTAATAGAGATAATTTTATAGTATATTATTAGGCGTTTATAGTCCTACTAGATTTTTAGGCTTTCTAGGCTATACGTCTTAATATTAAAAAGCGGAGCTAGTTCTAGAAATTAAATTTTAATACTAATAGATAGCTTACGGGTAATTTTTAACTACACGGGGCCCCTACCCTTATAAAAGACGATAAAGGCTAACTCTAATTTATAATCTAGAACGGTTTTTAACTCTATAGAGATATAGGGGAAAGAATAGGAAAGAGTAGAAAAATTAGTATAAGCTACTAGAAATTTATTAAGGAAAAGGAGGTCGCTAATATATTAAAAAAAGACTAGGTATAGGTTCTAGGGGACCTCTATCCTATATATATAATACCTAGTAATTAGGACGTGCTTAGTAAATTACCCCTAAGAAAGCGAGTAAAAATCGGGGAGACTAAGGCGGCTAAGTCTAGAAAATATAGAGATTTCCTAGTATTAGGCATAAAGTCCGGATTACTAAAATTCTAGAAGAAAGGAAAGACTAAGGGTAAAGGTAAGGCGGTTAAGTCTAAAAAATATAAAGGTTTCCTAGTATTAAGTATAAAGCCCGGATTACTAAAATTCCTAAACCTATTCTTAATAGACGAACTAATAGATTTATTATTAAATTAAAGGACTATTCTAAATCTAGAGTAAATTTAACTAAGTCTACTAAACCTACCTAGGTTTCTAAAAGTAAGAATCCTAGAAAGGTATAAGGTATAACTATAAAAGTAGGTAAATAGTCTTAACTAATAAGTAATAGAACTCCGGGCGCTTACCGTATTTATAAATAAAAAGGTTAAGGCCTTAACCCTTTTTAGGTTATAATAGGACTAGTCGCTATAGTTACTATCTAATAAATTTAATAAACTTACTGTTACTAAGGACGACGCTACTAAAGAATAATATAAGTTAGATATCAATAAGATTTTAGAGAAGTTAGATAATATAGTAGTTACTCTAAGTAAATACTTCCCTACTCTAAAAGCCCTAGTATTAGAATATAATCCGGATAGTAAAACTATAACCTAAAACCTTAAAAATTAGCTTAATTAAGAGGATTATATTAAAATAGATAAAGATAATAGTTTACTATAATAATAGCTTAGGATAAGCTTTTTTATAACGGCGGGAGATACTATAATATACTTTTATTAGTAATTAATATAGCTTAGCGTAATCTACTTAGGGCGCTAAGCCTAATATAGCTTAGTTTAGATAGGTAGACTAAACGTCTTAACGTCTAGAAAACGATAGCTCTTATAACTTATAAATCGTACTAGTTTATTCGTGCCTTAATAATAGTTACCCTTAAATAGTTAATTATAATTATAATATATCTATTATTAATTAATTAATTAATTCTTAAGACTTACTTTCTTTATAAGCTTAATCCCTTATATTTAGGCGGGTTATTTATACTATTTAACTAACCCTTTTACCTTATACTTATAATAACCCTTCTCTACTTATCTTACTAATAGTCGGGCTACTACCCCTAAATAGGGTAGAGTAATTAGAATATAAGGGTATTATATAATAACGTAGCTATTAAGTATTATAAATAGTATATATATATGTATATATATAGAACTCTCTATTCTTATTAATAGTAAGACTAATCGCTACCCTTTCTTTTAGGGGGAATTCCCTCCTCTATATATTATAGGTAAAGGGGTAGCGCAGTACTACTATATACTATAGACGCCACGTCAATAGTAGTACTATATTCCTAACTAGTCCTTATAGTAAAATATATACAGTAGAGTAGATTCTATATTAGTATACTAGTAAAATAAAAAAAGTAAATAACCCTATTTACTAGGACCTATTAATTAACTATAGTTAGTAATAATATTAGTAGCTATCTATCTTTATATACCTTTATTAATTTACTAGCCTTAGATAAATCTATAAGGTTATATTATAAATTATCCTTATTACTATAATTAACCTATTTAACTAAGTACTAAGTCTTTCCTCTTAAATACCTTTTATTTAGTAATCTCTTAATTTCGTACTTATCCCTATAAATAGCCCTATCCTTAAGGGTAATAAGTAGCGGCCTATTACTAAAAGTTCTATTATATAGATCTACCCCTTCTATTTTTAGCTTAAGTTATACTACTAATACTACTAGCTATATACGTATTATAAGGGGTAGCTTAAGCTAATAGGCGAGTAATCCTACCTTTTATAGAATCTTAAAAGGACCTGCGTATTATTAAGAGAGCTTCCTATTAGTAATACCTAGGATTTTATATCCTTTATATAAACGGAGAAAGACTTTATTATTTTCCTTAAATTAGAGACTTTTATATTTACTATTATATTAAGATTTTATTATTATATTACTAAAGGCTATAATATCTTCTACCTATTTCTAGTAGGTAAGTTATAAGCTATTAAAGGCTTTTATAAGGATATTATTAATTACTAGTATATCTATACTATTATTTACCCTAAAGTTATAATAAAGCTTATTAGAAGTATATCCTATAATAGTAGGGGAGTTATTAATATTAGCCTAGATATATAGGAGTATATAATCCTATTAATTCTAGGTATTTAAATAGTAGGTAAGGTAGAATTATATAGTAATTTCTATAATTTAGTTAATATACTTACTCTATCTATTAGTCTAAGGGTAGTAGGCCGTAGATATAAGAAATTTAATACTAAGATATTTAAAGACTTCCCGCTAAAAGTCTAATATAAATTAAGGATCTTAATTACTAATAATACTACGCGGAATTCCCTAGTTATAGGATAGTAAAGATAAGATTATAACCTAGGCCTACTAAAGGGCCTTCTAAGTATTAATACTAGGTATAAGAAGGACCTTCTTTAAAAATTTATAAGTAATTATTAATAGGTAATTTATATTTAATAGCGTAGTAGGTAGGGTAATTATAAAGTCTATTATAATTATATAAAATAGTATAAGTAGTATTAGTATAAGGACCTATTCCTTATATAGTAGATATCTTCTTATTTAACTAAGTTAGTATTAAGGGTAGTAGCTAATATAAGCTTAGAGGTTCTTAGCTAGATATCTAATATATATTATATAAGAAAGTTAGTTATAATATTTATAATAACTATTATAATTAGAAAAGTTATAAGCTTATTTAAATAATTCCTTCTTTATAATAGGGGGAATATATAATTATTACCTTTTCTCGCTATTATTATAAAAAATTAGTCTATTCTTAAGAATAAATAATATCCTAGGCTTATTATATTTAGAAATTATACTTAGATTACTATTTATAAGAGGCTTTAGTATATTAAGGATCTTTTACTATTACTTATTATTCTAATAGCCCGTTTAGAATTAAAATTTAAAATCCTCTATTATTTCTATATTTATTATATAGTAGATAGTAGGGCTATTAAAGTCTTTAGTATTATAGAGAAGATTATTAGATAAAGTAAAGAGAATATTAAGGATTCTATATAATAAATTAGAGTTCTTAATAGAGTTAATTATTTAAAGTCTTAATAGTATATTAGGAATTATATTTAATTTCCTAGATTTATAATATAATTCTAAGTTAAATAAAGAAAGGTACTAAGAAGCTTATATAAGCTAGAGATTTAATTTATCTATACTTATAATCTTTAATATTAATTATTTTAATATTAGGATTATAATAGAATAATTAGTATAAATAATTATAGGTAGTTATAGATTTGATTTAATTATATATTAAACCTTCTTAATAACTTATATAATACTAGTAATCTCTAATTTAATAGGCTAATAGTTCTTTTTAGTATTATTAAGATAATAACTAAAAAATATAATAGGCTATATATTAGTTCTTATAAAAGGCTTTAATAACTATATAGGATCTCCTTTAATATAATATATAATAGCCGTAAATCCTACTACTTTTAAGGTATCTAGATCTATATATAGAACCCTATTATAATTATAATAAATAAGAAATTAGGGAGTCTTAAAAGCCTCTTATAAATCCTAAAAGTACTAAGCTCCTCTTATATAGATTTATAAAAAAATTACCCTAATTACCTTCCTTTTTTATATATAACCCTTTATACCTATATTAAGGCCCTTATTAAGGACTACCTTTCTCTTTTATAAGGGGTCCGCCCTTTATATATATCTCTTAATTAATAAACGGAGCTATCTAGTTAGTCTAAGAAATATTTCTAGGTTAGCTAGGTTCTATAGAAATTATAATAAAGTAATAGTAGTAATTTTCTCTTTTATTATAAATATCCCTAGGCCGTTAATATACTAGCCTAGTAGGGTAATAGAGGGGTAGCTAATATATAACTTTAATAATGATAGGCTTATATACTTCTACTAGAATAGATTAAAGACCTTATATAAGTATTTAATATACTTCTATAAGGTATATAAGTAAATAATAATATTATTAATATAGGCCTTAATAAATACCTAGTATTACTAGAGAATAGTATTAGTTTATTACTAAATATATAAAGGTAAGGCCTTATAACTTATAAGGGCTATTAAAGACTACTCCTAGTTATAATAGCTTATAATTATAAGCTTATAATAGTCTTTAACCTAGACGCGGAACTAATAAAATTATCTTATAATATTAATAACTATTATATATTAATAACCCTATACTAATATTATTATATTAACTTATAAGGGGAGCGGATATATATTATTCTCTATAATTTTATTAAGCTCCTATATATTAATTATAATATAGCCTTTTTACCTAATAGGAGTATTACGCTAAACTATAAAGTAGGGATAGTTAAACGGGGTTAGCTAATCTAACTATATAAGTTTTCCTTATACTTAAAGCTTATTAAAGGTCTTATTAATAATATTTTTATCCTTTTACTTAAGAGCATATACTTATATAGGTTTAGATAATATATTTAGCTTTAATAAAATCAACATCTATTATTCTTCTAGGATATTAACTATATCCCTATTATTTATAAAAAGATCTTAATATAATTTAATAATTTTAGCTAGTTAATTTATAATATATACTTCTCTATAGATTCTAACTCTATTCTTAAGAGTATTCTTAAGACTAGGGTTAATAATAGTACTTAACTCTATAAAAAGAGCCTAATTAATAGATATAATAGATATTATAAATATTATAAGAGCCTTCTTATTAATTATAGTTAATAAGGATATAACTAATATAGCTAATATAATAGCTATTATAGTAATTTTAGTATATTTATCCTTCTAACTATTATACTAACCGCTAGTTATAAGGCTAGAGTAGTATATATTAATTATAAAATATCTATTATAATTAAACTCTTCTATAATCCCTAATCCTACCTTCCTAGGTATAATAATATCTTTATTAATATTATTTTTAATAAAGACCTTCTTAATAAAAGTATTAATAATATAAGTAAATATACTACTAATATACCTAAGATAGAGATTATAAGAGGGCTTAAAGAGAAGGTCTTAATTATCTAGTAAAGTCCTATTAAAGATAATAGCTACTAAGACGGTAGTCTTTATAAGAATTAAGAATTTTTTCTTATTCTTAATTACTTATTTTACTAGTAAAGAGCGAATTTAAGTACTTATTAGGATTTTAATATTTTAATAGCTATTAATAGTAATTTATTACTTTATAAAATCTAATATTATAGCTTTTAAAGTAAGAATATTAGCTCTTATAAGTATTTTAGTTTTAAGATTATTTATAATATAAATTTGCCTAATAATACTTATAACTACAGGCTTATTATTATTAATAAAGCCTTAAAGGAAGAAAGTTATAATAGTAAATTTATTAGAATAATAAATTTTAGACCTAAGACCCCTAATAGGAGTACTAGTAGGTATAATTTTAATTTCTATACTTATAAGAATAAAAGTTATATCTATAATTAATATATATCTTAGATTAGAATAGACTTTAATATCTTTACTATTAGTAGTTTACTTAATAGTTATAATAGTAAATAATAGTTCTTAAAAGTATAACCTATCCCTTATATATCTACTATTAATAAAATAATTATAGTAAGATCCCTTATAAAGTAACTTACTAAGTTAGTATTTACTAGAGTATTTATAGCTACCTAGTAGATTAATTATAGAAGGCTTTAAGATAATTATAAAAGGCTTTAATAAGTAGACTAACCGCGTCGGGTCGGTACTTTAAACTCAAGTCAGGTTCCTAACTTAACTCTTAGTAAGTTAATACTAAATTCCTAGCCTAAGTATTTAGGTCGGTATTAATAGTTAGTACTAAGTATTTAAGTTAATACTATAGGGTAGTACTAAGTATTAGTACTAAAGTATTAACCTGACTTACTAAGACTTTAGTTTTAATAAGGGTATTTTACTAGATTATAATATTAGGAATACTTTATAATAATATAAAAAGGTAATATAATTATTTAATAATTATTAGTAGATAGCCTCTCTATAATCTTATATTTATAATCCTTCTATTTATTACTATCCTCCTTACTATTATTATACTTACTATTATTATCCTTACTATTACTACTAGTCTTATTAGTATCTTCTAGCTTATATTCCCTATCTTCTTCTTTATCCTCTTTAGTAGTATACTAAATTTCTTTCTTATTAGTACTAACTTTAATTAAGATACCCTCCTTATTTTAATTCCTCTTTATAAGGTTAGGTATAACGCGATCCTTTATATTAAACGCGTTAGTATACTCTTATATAAACTTAATATAAGTATTTATAGTATTAGGGTCTTATATATCTTTTAACTCCTTTAAACCCCTATAATATATAATCCTTTACTTAATAATTTATATAATTAGTAGATTAAATCTAGTAAATTCTAGCCTAATAGTATCTATATCTTCCTTAGAAGTATTCTAAAAGTTAAGTTAATTAGAAGATAGGAATAAAGATAGATTATATATTTACCTCTTTTATAAAACTAGTTATACTATTTATATTCTCTATATTATTTACTAATTTATCTAGCTTAGCTTATTCTTTAATAGCCTCTTTATTATCTTTAAGGCGTAGCTTTATCTTAAAATATTCTATTATATAGTATTAGCTATTTAGGAAGTATTATATTACCTAATTATATTATTATAAATCCCTCTTTTATATCTTTCCTCTTTTATATTAAAATATATAGTAGAATAGTTAATTAGGTTACTAAGTCTAGATATATAAGAACTAAGTATAGATACTAAGAGACTACTTAATTATATATTATTAAGTATACTAGTATCTTAGTAGGACCCTATATCTTAATACTCCTACTTAAACTATTTATACCCCTAAAACTAAAGAATATTTTAAAAATATTTTAAAAATAACTATATTAAACTACTAAATACTAAAAATATCTATATTAAACTATAAATTCTACTTTTTATAAAAATATAGTTATTTAAGATTTTTATTTTAGGATAAAGTTATATATAATAAAATTATACTAAAATATTATTAGATATATTATAGGAAGGTAACTATTATTAATTATTAATATATTATTAGTCCTTACTATTATTATCTAGGCTTAATAGTACTTATAATAGCTAGGTAAGTAGTTATAAGGCTCTATATTATTATAAGGTCGCTATTACTAGTCTTTAAAGTAGCTAGTCCCCGTAACTTAATAATAGTTTAAGGTATCCTTAAGCTTACTCCTACTAATAATAATACTCCTATTATATTAAAGGACCTCCTCTAAACTAAGTCCTTTATAAAAAGTAATAAACTTCTCTTTATAAAGGAGTTTAATAAGGCTATTAGTTAACTACTAATTTATAGGAATATATTTAAGGTTAATAGTTTTAGTAGTAATTTACTCCCTTATTTAATAATATTAGAGCTTAATATACTTAAAGTAAGTATAAAACTTAAGGTTCTTTATAAGGGTAATTACGCCTTAGTTATTATTATAAATAATTACTATCTTAGGTACTTCCTTAGAATAGAGTTAACTAAGAAGGTTCCTTAGCTAGATAGCTTTCTTAAAGGCTTATATCTAGCTAATATATTCTACTTTATATAAGGAAAGGGCTACTATAACCTATTACTTAGATAACTAGCTAAGGGTTATACTTCTAATATTAAAGATATACCTTAAGGTTAACTTATAAGTATTATAATTACCTACTTAGTTAGAGTTAGTATACCTAAGAAGGTCTTATAAAGAGCCTTAGAATATAAGTTAAAACTTAATTATAACTTATAAATACTAGAAAATATACTTAATAGCCGTTTAATATAATTTATTAAGGTTAGTAGTATAATAGCTAATAGTTAATATTATATAAGTAATATTAAGCTAAGTTCTAAGTATAATATATATAAGGGACCCTACTACTTTTTAATAGTTCTTCTTAAATATAGGATTAGCTTTATACTTTTTATTAGCCTTTTTTAGCTAAGTACTAGTTGTTATTAGTATAATAATATACTTATACTCCTATATATTAAAGTCCTATAATACCTTCTTAATATAGGCTACCTAACCTAATTATAATATTTACTATTAATAGTCTTAAGTAATTATTATACTAAGGTAACAGGTATATAAACTTAAATCTATTATCTTAAACTAACTATTTAAGGTATCCTTAATCTATTAAATAGCTTATTTATTTAGACTTATAATTAAGATATTATCTATATAAAGAGCTATTAAAGTCCCTTCCTTTAAGTTAATAAAGATACTTAAGTTAATAAATAGTAGTATAAGGCCTAATTCCTTTATAAAGTTAATAAAGGTATAATATTAAACTTATAATAACTACTTTAATTTATAAAGGGCTTTATAAAGCTAATAGACCCTGTTTCCTTATTTATAATTAATAGGTTAATTAATATAAATCTCCTTATTAATATTATTATAAAGGAAGGCTATCTTAATATCTATTTACTCTAAGTCCTAGTTTATAATAGCTATTAGAGTAAAGATAGCTTTATAACTTATAAGTTTTACTATTAAGGTAAAAGTCTTATTATAATTAATACCTTTATACTATTTAAATTTATAAATAACTTAGTATACCTTATAATATATAAACTATCTTTAAGGGCTATACTTTAAGGTATAAATCTATTTACCTCTTAAGGTATACTTACCTATTAGTAGATTAATTACCTTTTAAGTATTATTTTCTTAAAGGGATTTAACTTTATTATCTATTCTAAGGCTTTATTAGATATTATAACTATCTTTTATTACCTCTTAATATGTCTTTAACTCAAATAGTTTAATCCTATTAATATTAGTAAGGAGTATAAGGGCTATTATAGCTAGAGAGTTTAGTAATAGATCCTATAAATCTAGTAGGGCTAACTTAAGATAATCTTATATTACCTATTAAATAGCCTATTCTTCTCTATTAATATATTCTACCTTATAGGTATAAACTTATTACTAAGTAGGAGTTATAACTTATTAAATAGGGTTAATATTATCCTAAATATCCTACTTCTTATTATTCTCCCCTAGAGTAGATATTTATAGGCGCTTATTTAACTTAAAGTTTAGCTATTACTACTTATTAATATTAATATATTAAGGGTATTTTTCTTAAAAATAGATATTATTTACTTATATAACCTATTATCTTATAATATTTTATAGTTAAAAGATATAATCCCCTTTATAATTAAGAAGGTAGTATTTATTACTCTTATCTTCTAACTTCTTCTAATTATAGTATAAGGTATAGGCTATTAAGCCTATTATTTAAAGGTATAAAAGCTTTAATAGGTATTTATATTATACTTTATAAAGAGTCTTCCCTAACTTTATATTAAGAGATTAGATAGTAAGATATTTAATTATAAAGATAATCTTAAGCTAAAAAGACTTATTAAATTTAAAGTTAAAGAGTATTAATTATATCTTATATAATAATATCTACCTAAAACGCTTTATAATCCTATTTATTTAAGGGTTCCTAGGTATTATAAATTTATAGTAGATACCTTAGTCTTAAAGGTAGTTAATAAAGGTATTATTTATATATTCCCCTCTATTATTAATATAAAGGTAATAGATTTAATAGTTTAAACGCTTATAAGCTACCTTAAACTACTAGAATAATTAGAAAGTATTACTCTTATACTTAAAGTAAATAATAATTAAGACATATATAAAATTATCCTTAAATATTATAAAGTATTAACTCCCTTTAAAACCTATTAGATTAAAGGGGCTAATAATATTATTATAAATAAATTCTATTAGATACTCCTTTAATTAAATAGTATCTTTATAAGGTACTACCTTTTAACGGCTTTAGATATAATATTTATATATAAGCTTATTAGAGATAGGCTTTAAAAAATTAATTTTAATTAATATAACTAATAATTTATTAATACTTTATTATTTAAGGTACCTTAAATAGGCGTATTATAGCTATTAAACTTTATTTAAGGGAATATTATAAGTATTAAGGGCTAAGGGCTTTTATAAGTTTAGAGTAAAGACTCTTATAAATTAGTTAGTATTAAAGGCTATTAGTCCCTTTAAGATAATATAACCTACTTTAATATAAGTTATATTTATATTAATATTAAAGAGTTAAATAATAGATAAAAGACTACTAATACCTAAATTAGGTACTTATATAATATTAAATATAAGTATTAATTTAAAGTTACTATTAAATAGGGGTATAAAGCGATAGATCTATTAGATAAGGGGTCCGGGAGATCTTTAGGGTTTAAATATCCGGATATTCTATTATAGTAAGAAGATAATAGAGGAATAGTAATCGCGTGAATATAACTCTATTACCGTTCTATATATTAGATTCTAAGGGGTATTTATTAAAATATAAGGGGTTTAAGAAATCGGAGGGTTTTATAAGAAAATATATGAAATCCTTTAATTTCTTAAATCTCTTATATCTTAACTAATTTATTATGGAACTCTACTAACGGAGCGGCGATATAGTCGCGTAAGTTAATATTATATTAATCTTACTTGCTAATAACTATTATAATTAAGGTTTACAGACCTAATTATACACGTATAGAGGGAAGACACTAGAATAATTAGTTACTAAGGTAACTAAATATAGTAATTAGGTTAATTAGTCGTTAAACGAACTAATCGTAATTAGTCTAATCAGCTACTAATTAGAGAGAATATACCCCTTAGCGGGATCTTATATATCTATATAGAGAGCGTGCTTTCCTTCTATAAGAGCTTCGTGCTTAACTTATATTATCTACTAGACCAATCTCCTAGATACTAAATATAATTCTATACCAGACTAGTTTAGTATAAAGCCTGCTTGCCCTATCCTTAACACTCCTCTCTACGAGATAAACCCTAGACCCTGTCGACCTCCTAGAGACATGGGTCGTAACACTTTAAGCACCCTCAAGATAAGTATCTCAGGATAAAGGGATACCACCCCAAGTGAACGCGGTTCACGACAGTCAGTAATAGCTGAAGCTAAAGATGGTATCAAGATTACTAAACCAGACTTATACTATGGCGACCGAGACAAGCTTAAAGAGTAGTTAGTGTAGATACAGCTATACTTCTCTTTCAACCGAGACGCCATATTATCAAGTAAGTAACCACTATTTACAATGACTTATATGAGAGGACGGGCCTAGAGATGGTCCGCCCCCTTTCTTAAAAGATACATGGAGGACCTAAATGATGCGAATAATGCGAATATTAAACGATAGATAGAAAGCTTTACACGTTTCCGCGTCGAGATAGGACGCATGTTTAGACCTTCTAATAAAGAAAGTGTGGCAACTAGAGTTATCCAGCACTTGACTTAGAAGAAATCAGTATCAGAGTATTTAATACAGTTTCAATAATACGTAACGCGAACCAGCTGGGATGACAACGCACTAATGGTAATATATCGAAGAGGATTAAAGGACAACGTCAAAAAAGAACTCATGCGAGATGGAGCGACCAGCGACAGTTTAGAGTCACTCATCAGGAACGCAACAAGGATTGACGACAACCTCCACGAGCTTGCGATGGAACTACGCCACGATGGCGGAGTAGCAGGACTCGGACGAGTAGGGATCTATTCCGGGGGATACAAGAAGAATGTACAACATGACCCTTACGGACCCATGCCAATGGAGTTGGACTTCACTTAGAAGAAAGGAAAATTCAGAGGTAAGAAGCAGCAAGGGGATAGAAAAGCAATGAAATGCTATGGCTGTGGTAAACCGGGTCACATTGCCAAAGACTGCAGGTCGAAAAACATGGTGAAACGACCTCAGTTGAACATACTGGAGAGAATACCAATCAAAACGACTGGACCTCCAGAGGATCGGTTAGAAACGGAGTACGAAGACGAGGAGTTAGATGAAATCATGAATGATTTACTAGCGCTCGTTAATCCGTTATTAAACAACAACATCAAAGAGCTAGTAGCCAAAGAGGATGGTCTGCGCAAGGAAATTGCTAAGAAGCAAAGAAATATCGGTCGAATCGAACAAAGACTTACGGACATCCACGAACAATTGAAAGAACTAGGCTCTAATGATAAGAGTGATGATAGTCAGGCTCGGAAGGAAATGCCTGAGCAAGGACAAGATAGAGAAGGCTCAGAATGGGAATACCTTAGTACGACATCCGGCGAGGGCGAGGAATCGCGCCTTTCGGAGAAAAGAGCAAAATCTTGTGCCTCCACGTCAAAAGATCCACAGACACAACTCGAGAAAAACACGGAATTCTACCAAGAGAAAGTATTAGACGGGCTCCTACAAAAAGAGTTCAGGAACGACTCACAGCATCCACAGCACGGCGTGATGCACTGGACAGCCTGTGCTAATGCGACATGCCCAGTACATTGGGAAGCCAAAAGTAATTTGGGAAAAGCAATTAGAATACGTACTTGCGGAAAAACTTGGACAAGCTGTCACGATCTAAGCTGCAACTGGCACTTAGCAACAAAGAGAAAACGCAAGTGGTTCCCAAATCATGACCAAAGATGGCATAGTAGTCTCCACGGACACCTCAAGTATGACGAGCATACAGTTGAGTGTCATCTAATAGAATGGTACGCATGTTTCCACGACAAGTGCGAGAAACACATGCGTCAGAAAAGAATTACCGGGTTTCTCCCCGAATCGGGAAAAGAGTAATCCCTTGTACTAAGGGGAAGTACAAGGAGATCAATATCCTAACCCCCAAAACACGACAGTTATGCTTAACAGAGTATGCGACACACGTGAATATACCGGTTAGAATAGATGGTCAGAGAACCATGGCAATGATAGATTCTGGAGCATCTGGAAACTTTATTTCTAAAGCACTGGTACGGTTAGTGGGCCTACTAACGCGAAGGAAGAAGTCACTATATGACTTATAGATGGCCGACGGGTTAAAACTATTAACAGGAAGTATAGACGAGGAGATAACCTCGCTACCATTTGTAATTCAACGCCACTATAAGGAGATGTCCTTCGATGTTATTGGGATGGCCACTCATCACATCATTTTAGGCATGCCTTGGTTAGAGAAGCATAACCCAGCGATTAACTGGAAAAGAAAAGTACTTAAGTTTAAGAGAACTGGCGATATCACTAGATTCCAACCTATACGTCGATAGCGGACGACGGTGGATAAGAAATCGAACCGAAAGACGGTCGAGGCATATATTACCTTAATTTCGAATAAGGATGGCCTTAAAAGAAAAGGATCCGACTTAATAGATACTGGCGGGGGTCAGCCGGATTAAAAAGTTAGAGTTCTTAGAGTAACTAATAGTACTCCTGATATCTTATAAGAGTATTAAAGATAGAAACGCCTCTTTATAAAAGAGATAATAGTAAAAGCTCTACCTAAACACTAACCTTAGGATTATAAGATCGAACTCGAACTAGGGAAGGAACTAATATTTAAACCTATTTATACGTTATCCGAAAAGGAACTTATAATACTACGTAGGTACCTTAATAAGAACCTAAAAAAGGGATTTATTCGAGAATCTAAATTACTAGCAGGATATCCGATACTCTTCGTAAAGAAGAAAGACGGATTACTACGATTATACGTAGACTATCGAAAGTTAAATAACGTGACGATTAAGAATTATTACCCGCTACCTAATATTAGCGAGCTACAGGACCGGCTAGCTAAAGCAAAGATCTTCACGAAGCTAGATCTTAGAGGAGTATATAACTTGATTCGAATAAAAGAAGGTGACGAATAGAAAACCGTATTCAGGACTCGTTATAGATATTACGAGTACCTTGTCATGCCGTTTAGCCTTATTAACGTACTAGTAACCTGCTAGGTATTAGTTAATAATATTATACGAGCTCATTTAGATCTTATAACGATCGCATACCTCGACGATATATTAATCTACTCTAAATCTCTTAAGGAATATATCCTTTATATATAAGATATATTAACATGCTTATTACAAGCTAGACTCCTCTTAAAACCAGAGAAATACGAGTTTTATAAGACCTTAGTAGAGTTCTTAGGGTTTATAGTAATAACTACAGGCGTCCGTATAAGCCCTGAAAAGATTCAGGCAATATAAGACTAGCCTATACCACACGATATTAAATTAGTATAAGGATTCTTAGGATTCGCTAACTTTAACAGACGTTTCATAGAAGGCTACTCCAAGAAAGCCCTTCCACTAATAGAAATCACCAAGAAAGATATAGGATTTCGATGGGATACTAACCAGAAAAAAGCATTTAAAGAACTTAAAAAAGCTTATATAGATCCTCTAGTACTCTACACGTTTCGTAATAGAGAACTAGCGCGAATCGAGACAGATGTATCGGACCTTGTAATTAGAGCATGCCTTTATTAGTAAAAGGACGGTAAGTAGTATCTAGTAGTATATTACTCGCGCAAAATAATAGTAGCGGAATAAAACTATGATATACACGACAAAGAGCTTTTAGTAGTCGTCTATTCTCTGTAGTATTAGAGAGTATATGCCGAGAGTTATTCGGAGCTTACTATCTTCACCGATTATAAAAACTTAGTAGGTTTCACGACTATAAAAGAGTTGAATCGACGGCAAGTTTAATAGTCCGAACTCCTTAGATAATATAAGTTCAAAATTTAGTACACCCTAGGTAAAGATAATAGACGAGCAGACGCTTTAAGTAGACGATCTAACTATATATAAATAAAGGATATCACGAGCTAACCTATATTAAAACAAGAAGATAATGGATCGTTAGTACTAATAAGGAACTTAGCTACGACTATACAAGTTACTACACATATAGTTCCTAATTTAAAGGAAGTATATAAAGATAACGAACTAGCCGGACGACTTAGGAAAGAATAGCCTAACCGGGACCTGTTACTGTACAAGTAGAAGCTGTACTTACCACTAAAAGTAACGGAAGAAGTGATTAGAGATCACCATGATAATCCTTTACTAGGACATCTAGGAGTATCTAAAACGTTAGAACTTATTCAGAGAGTATACGCCGCACTAAACCTGCGAGCGTTAATCGAGTAATACATTAGAGAATATATATATTGCCAGCAGAACAAGTCTACACGACATGCCAAGTACGGACAGATCTAGTTTACGGAAGTTCTAGACACATTATAGAAAGATGTTATAATAGACTTTATTATAAAATTACCTCGGTTAGTTAACCCGGTAACTAACGATAAATACGACTTAATAATAGTTATTATCGATAAACTTACTAAATACGCCATTATAATTCTATATAAAGAAACCTATAATGCTAGTCAGCTTGGATTTATTTTATTAGATAGACTTATTAGAGATTATAGCATACCAGAATTAATAACTTTAGATAGAGACAAGCTCTTTACATTAAACTATTAGAGGACTCTAATAGTATTAATCGGAACTAAACTACGAATATTAATAGCCTATTACCCTTAAACGGATAGATAAACTAAACGTACTAATTAAATAATAGAAGTGTACCTTAGATACTACGTTAATAAAAAATAAAATAATTAGGTAGTACTACTCCTAATAGCGTAGTTGGCATATAATAATAAAAGATCAGATACTATAAGGCTCTCACCGTTTTTTGTAAATTACGGACGACATGCAAACTTGTTTCTAGATCCTAGGAAAGGACCAGAAGTAGAGAAGGCCTTGGTACTAACATCGGACATGAAAAGTCTGTATAAAGACATGCAGCAGAAGATTAGTGAGGTGAACGCTTCTATAGAGAAGTTAGTAAACAATAAAAGAAAAGATGGACCTCAGCTAAAGAAGGGGGATAAGGCATACCTCCTTATAAAGAATCTAAAAGGTATAAGACTAAGCAGGAAATTGGACCACGTTAAAGTCGGACCATTTTTAATTATTAGAGAAAGAGGACCTGTTAACTACGAATTACAGCTTCTACTAGACGCTAAAATATACCCAGTATTCTATATCTTAATATTGGAACCAGTAGACCCTAACACACCTTTACAGGAAACCTTCTATTATGAAATAGAAGAAGAAGACGAGTTTAAGGCCGAAAAGATTCTATTATAAAGAGGTCAGAGTTACCTAGTAAAGTGGAAAGGATACGAAGACTCGGAAAGTACCTGGGAACCAGTTAAGAACCTTGAGAATTGCCAGAACCTTCTACAGCAATTTCACTAGAACTAACAAGGCCACTCCAGTTAAAATCCATCGGAACCTCAACCTGTTCGGAAGACAAGTCGAAAAGGAAGTCGTCAGGATTAGGAGCCGTTGCTCGCTCTTCCTGCTCTAGCTTATCAATATTCTTGAGCTCTCCTTCGACTATCTCCAACTCCTTGCTCTCTAGAGCATCTACCTCAGCCTATAGACGAGTAAACTTGGCCAGAGCCTCTTTAGCCTCTGCAGCCTTTTCCTTTCTTAACTTTCGGATACGAGCCCACTTTGCGGGCGAAAATGGAGCAAGATCACAGCTATAGCCCAGCCGGGCGTATTCCACGCAGCGATTAGATGACCCTCTAACTTTATACTTCTCGGAACGGTTGGCCCTTGAATAATTATAGTAAACGCGCATTGCAGGAACTAATGCTTTAAAGGAATCTACCAGCTGACGGCGACGTTTAGTAGAGGATGGTTTTAAAGCTTTAGTTGTAGGCATGGCGGCGGATTGTCGGGACGATAATTCTAGGAGAGGGGTCTAGTGTTATAATCAAGGTTTACGGACCTGATTATACACGCATAGAGGGAAGACACTAGAATAATTAGTTACCAAGGTAACTAAACATGGTAATTAGGTTAATTAGTCATTAAATAAACTAATCGTAATTAGTCTAATCAGCTACTAATTAGAGAGAATATACCCCTTAGCGGGATCTCATATATCTATATAGAGAGCGTGCTTTCCTTCTATAAGAGCTTCGTGCTCAACTTATGTTATCTACCAGACCAATCTCCTAGACACTGAATATAATTCTGTACCAGACCAGTTTAGTATGAAGCCTGCTTGCCCTGTCCTTAACACTCCTCTCTACGAGATAAACCCCAGACCCTGTCGACCTCCTAGAGACACGGGTCGTAATAATAACGTCCGTCCCTAGGTCGCGAGACGCACCCCGTCGCGAGACGAACCAATAATTTAGACCTTTAAAGTCTCTCCCTCGCAAGTCTATAAAGATATGGTTGGTAAATAACTTATCCGCAGTCATTTCTCCTCCCGGACACCTGTTTACAACGAAAATTACCGCGGTATAGGTAATGCTGTCGCTCGTTCGGTTAACGCCATCAATTGCGGCTTTAACTGGTTCCCCCTACTAAATCACGACCAGTCACATATTTTCGGGTTTCGGAACTATAATATGATAGTCCTATAAAGAAAGAATATAGCTCCAAGCTTAAACATGCATTCCGAAGTCTCGCCGTACAAGAAAGGGTGGCGATAGCCTCGCGCCTTGGGGCGATAATTTAGCGTACCTTGGCGTGCGTTAGTTTATAGATTAATACCGTATTTTTTTAGCATTATACGGAGCTACCCCCTTTTCGATATGCTTCTAAAAGATAACTATGGCGCATCGCTGTAGGTTCTAGAAGTGTCTATAGGGAGTCACGTGCCCGGTCTCTTTGTGCCTAGCGCGGCCTCTTCCGCCGTTTATTGTTGCTGACTCGTTCCGTTCCGTTCCTATTACTATCAGGTATAGTAAGCTAATATAGACCTTAAGATAGTCGCGAAATCATCTTTGCTGCGTACTATTCCCCAGCCGCCGTGCTGTTGACATCCTTGCGTAACGAGGCCAAGTGCAAACCCTCCATGCGCCACATACTAAGCGTGTCTTCCGACTCCTTCGTAAACGGGTGGTCTTGGCTAAGGACCTGCTTCCGCTTTCTAGCGCATTCTTCTATAAGCGCTATAGCCTTTTTATCCTCGCTTTTATCCTTCAGAACGATTGCCAGATTGGCCATGCTGGTCAGCGTATCGGGATGCTCCTCGCCTAGTACCCTCTTCGTTGTCTCTATCACCTGCACCTGTAGCTCTTCAGCCTCTTTCCAGCGTCCCTGATTCCAGTATATCGAGGCCAGATTAGCTATACTGGTTAGCGTAGAGGGATGCTCCTCGCCCAGTACCCTCTTCGTTGTCTCCATCACCTGCACCTGTAGCTCTTCAGCCTCTTTCCAGCGTCCCTGATTCCAGTATATTGAGGCCAGATTAGCTATACTAGTCAGCGTGGAGGGATACTCCTCGCCTAGTACCCTCTTCGTTGTCTCCATCACCTGTACCTGTAGCTCTTCAGCCTCTTTCCAGCGTCCCTGATTCCGGTATGTCGCGGCCAGATTGGCTATGTTGGTCAGCGTGGAGGGATGCTCCTCGCCTAGCACCCTCTTCGTTATCTCCATCACCTGCACCTGTAGCTCTTCAGCCTCTTTCCAGCGTCCCTGATTCCAGTATATCGAGGCCAGATTAGCCATACTGGTCAGCGTGTCGGGATGCTCCTCGCCTAGTACCCTCTTCCTTATCTCCATCACCTGCACCTCCAGCGCTTCAGCCTCTTTCCAGCGTCCCTGATTCCGGTATGTCGCGGCCAGATTAGCCATGCTGGTTAGCGTGTCGGGATGCTCCTCGCCTAACACCCTCTTCCTTGTCTCTATCACCCGCACCTCCAGCGCTTCAGCCTCCTTCCAGCGTCCCTGATTCCGGTATGTCGCGGCCAGATTGGCTATGTTGGTCAGCGTATTAGGATGCTCCTCGCCTAGTACCCTCTGCGTTGTCTCTATCACCTGCACCTGTAGCCCTTCAGCCTCTTTCCAGCGTCCCTGATTCCAGTATGTCGCGGCCAGATTGGCCATACTGGTCAGGGTAGAGGGATGCTCCTCGCCCAACACCCTCTTCCTTGTCTCTATCACCCGCACCTCCAGCTCTTCAGCCTCCTTCCAGCGTCCCTGATTCCGGTATGTCGAGGCCAGATTGGCCATGCTGGTCAGCGTAGAGGGATACTCCTCGCCTAAGATGATCTTCTTCTGGTCCCATATTCGTTCGTTCCAATTTGCTGCTTTCTGATAGAGCCCACAGACATCAAGATAAACCGCAGCCCAAGTACTTGTATCCAAGAGTCCGGCATCCTGAAGCCTATATTGCTCTGCAAAGGCCTCCAAGGATTCAATGTGGCTAATAAATTGACCACATCGGCTCCAATTTTGTGGAGACCGGCGATCACCAATTTTCTCAAAGGCCACGCAAACGACGCGGATAGCCGCTTCAAGCTATTGCCCGCGGTCTGTATCGGTTATGAGCTTCGACCGCAGGAGAAGTTGAACCAGATCATGAATCCGTATTATACGCTCAGATCCCTCAAGCGTATAGGCCGCTAAAGACAGCCGCTGGACCTCTTGAATGGCCTTAGAGAGGCGCATCCGAGACCGAAATAGGTCCGTTACGGCTTCAAGCTCGTCGAGTGGTCGTGCTGGACGTATGTTATGCCGGTCTTCCTGGTGCAGAGCGCCACATCCTTGGGTAAAGATACTCATCGGGATGTTTTCAGGGTCACAGAAGCATAGGACCCGAAGAAGCGTCAATGCGTCGGGTGCTGTGCCTTGAAGTTTGTTCAACGCCGGAGTAAAAGTAGCTGCTATCGATTTCTCTTCATGACGTGACAGATCGTTCTTCCACGAAAGGATCTGTATTCTCGTCAGCCTATAGTCACTCACGAGTGATTGCTATTGCTTACTCACCTCCATGACTTCTTCGCTTTCGTATACGTCAAGCAGCTCCTGGGGGCTGCTTCCCGTATCCCTCATATAGGATGCCGCCTGATCAATTGCTAGCGGTAGACTCCCGACTGAACGGACGAGACGCTTAAGATCCACACAGTTCGCCTCCTTCCGACCCTCCTGCTCCAATTTTGCTCCAGCTGAGAGCATCGTCATAGCATCGTCTATCCCAGGGGGCTGCAAAGCCAACTGAAGTGACCCCCCCGAAGCAGTGTATCTCTCCGCAGTCGTAGCTATTCGAGTTGTCATAAGGATCCTGCCTCCGTGATTATGTCGCGGAAGGAAATCACGGAGTGTTGTTGTAGCTGTCTCCTCGCTTAGGTTATCCAGAACGACCAGCCAGCTCTTCGCTGCCGTTGAATCTTCTAACCATGATCGCGCCGTAGTGACCCTGCTGGCCTGATTTAGTGTATATCGAGCAGGAAGACGAAGAAGATCCACCAATTTAGAGGCGTCCTGAGTCAACTTTTCCACCGACACGGCAGACACCCAAAATATATACGGATGTTGGCCTTTTTGGAACGCGAGCGTCGCAAATTTTAAGGCCAGCTGTGTCTTTCCCACTCCTGGCATGCCATGGATAACGCAGCATCGGGGCAGGTCGCCAGAGGATACGCTAAAAATGCGATCGATCTGTTGCAGCTCATCACCGCGACCGGTGAAATACGGGGAGAGGAGAAAGTTGGGCAACTCGCAGATCTTCGATGGGAGCTTGTTATCTGTCTATGGTAAGCGGCATCCCACCTCGCAAAGCTCTTCAGAACCTGAACGTACCGGAGTTGGAATCGAAATGGATATCGCCGCCACCGGTGTTGAAGCTGTTTCCCACGAACTGCGAACCTCCATCGCTGTTAAAGCGCCCGCCAGAGTCATTCTCTGTCCTGGCACCGCTTGTTGGCATGTCGAGGAGGTACCCTAGATTGTCATGGTGGTCGCGCGCCCGTCTGTGAGGAAGAACGATCGAGCCCCGTCCTGGTGGCTCTCGACGGAGCCGCGCAGTATGATTGGACAGCTCGGCTCGTTGCAAGGCTGATCATGCCGTTCGGTTGTGGCACGATCCCGTCTCGCTCGTCCATTATTAAGGCACTCCAACAATCGCAAGACCATCATGAGCCTCGTCCACAAGTTGTGGTCCCGGAAAGGCGAGGTCGAGCCGCAAAGCACAAACGAAGGTTTGAAAAAGACTGAGCGGCTCGCGCCTACCCCAACCTTAGGCCCGCGAGTGGTGAATCCGGGGCGAGTCGATGCTGTGATTGAGTGAGAATGTCCAACCGCTTTGTGCTTCCTAGGCTGACCCGAAAGCCCAGTATCGTGTTCATCCACGGCCTTACGGGCGACCGAGAGTCGACTTGGACTGTAAAGGGTGCTGCGGCCGGCTGGCCGGAATCGCTCCTCCCCAACGATCTCCCTCAAGCCAGGATTATTCTATATGGCTACGATGCGGACGTGGTCAACTTTTGGTCAATGGCATCCTAGAATACGGTTGGCGACTATAGTCAAAAGTTCTTGATGTCGCTCGCCAACCTGAGAGACAGGACAAATACCGTTGGTTCAAGGGCTGTTACTTGCGCTACTCGACTGATTCTTCTCCTATAGAGCACAAGACCGCTCGCATTTGTTGCGCATAGCATGGGTGGAATCGTTTGTCAGGATGTAAGGCTAGATGTGCTGATTTAAGGACCTACTGATATATTACAGGCATTGCTGAAGTCAAGGGGCAGTGCCGACCAGTATACCCAACGCATCCTGGAAAATACAAGAGGCATCCTCTTTATGGGAACACCCCATTGTGGCTCGGGTCTGGCAGAGTGGGCAGTTATAGGCAGCAGATTTCTTCAGTGTTTTCGGCGAGTCAATCAGCAAGCTCTGGAGGTCTTGCAACAGAAGTCTGAGGTCATGGCAAGAATACGACAAGATTTCCATATGATGTTGAGAAAGTGGGATTAAAATCAAGAGCGGGAGATTGCAATCATATGCTTTCACGAAGAACTGCCAGGGCGAGCTGTTGGCGAGGTAATTCTCAATTAGAACTATTTGAGAACGTCTTGATACTGATTTGTGTAAGATTGTACCCAAAGCTTCGGCAACCCTTGACCGGTATCCGTCCATTGGCATCCATGCGAATCATATGGATATGATAAAATTCATGAGCGATCAAGACCCCGACTATTACAATGTACTCTCCGAGCTGCGAAGACTTATTGAACCTGTTCCGCACCAAGTAAAAGAGGCATTAGGCTTGGCATCTTCGAGAGTCTCCGAGACCGGCGGCAAGTTTGACGAGGAGACTTATCATCAAGGTCAATCGGCGAGGGATGACCACCAATCCACTGTGCACGGTGACTCCACTTCGACCCAGCCAAAAAGCTCAGTCAATACTGTTTCCAGTACTTTTAACAGCGGAGGAGGCAAAATAATTCAAGGAAATCAATTCCATTCAGGTGGCCCGATGAGTTTTTGATGAAGAAGCAGGATCTTCGGGAGATATTTCTCTTTTCCTCACGAATGAAAGGGTAAATCTCAATATAAGTAGTATCAACGCTCGCGTAAAGAGAGTATCGTGGCGTACTCAAAAATTGTGGTATCCAGGTGCCGCACGCTGGTGCTAGATGCATACCAAGACGCTCTGCGGCGGGGGGGAGGCCGTCCTCGCTGCACTAGAAAGCCGAAGGGTTTCGCTGTCAGATTCAGTCAGCCCTTTCGGTTTCTCGCATTTAGGGTCTGCGCGAGCACGCATGTAGGGAGCTACAGCTGCGTTCGTCAGAAGAGCCCAGCCACAAGCTTACCAGCCACAGGATCAGCTTGTCTCGCTTACATAGAATAAATTACACGTTTATTATTATCTGAGACGTCCGGGGCCTGTTTTGGGCTAATCGGGACCGTACCGCTTTGATTGGAGGTACCAACCGATGTGGCAACATCGCATGACATAGCGCCTCACAGCCGCCACAAGGCTGACCATAACTTCTCAACGCTCCTATATGGTTCTAGGACTGGGATAAGGTCCTTTATGATTTCCAACAGTGGTATAAGCTTGATGGTGGTACTATAGCGGATGAGCACTCTTATACTATGAAAATGAGGCTCGCCGTAAATTAGGGGGGCGACGACGATGCGAATGTAAATTTCCAGTAGCTGCTCACAGAACCGTTCACGATTGGCCGCATCACAAGACTGATGCAAATCTACGGGAGACTTCCATGCCTTCACAAATTAGAGTCGCTTGAAATCAAAGTACCTGTGGTTTGTCTCGCAACGGGGTGCGTCTCTCGACTAGGGACGGACGTTAGTAAGGTAAGGTACACATATGAAGGCTAGCCTAGCCCACGCGGGTAGCAAAATAATTCGAACACTTTGGTAGGGATCTCAGCCAGATGTACCACACGGTATCTCTATTCATCTGTTTACCACCACCGTACTACGGGTCTGTACGTACCCATGCCGGCACCGTACCCCAGAAGCTTTCTTCTGGTTTATACTACCGTACCCAGAAGCTCTTCATCTGGTTTACCACCACCGTACTACGGGTCTGTACGTACCCATGCCGGCACCGTACCCCGGGTCCGTACGTACCCCATGCCGGCACCGTACCCCAGAAGCTCTTCATCTGGTTTACCACCACCGTACTACGGGTCTGTACGTACCCCTGCCGGCACCGTACCCCAGAAGCTTTCTTCTGGTTTATACTACCGTACCCAGAAGCTCTTCATCTACGGACCGTACCCCAGGAAGCTTTCTTCTGGTTTACTACTAACGCTGGCACCGTACCCAGAAGCTCTTCGACGATTGGATTGGGTAGCATCCGTGTTCCTTTGGTTCATATGACAATTCACTGTAACTAATTCATGAAGCTTCATATCATCCTATATATTTGGGCTGCTCTGTCCCGCCTCCAGCTTTCTTATAGCGTCGTACAAATTCCTAGAGTAATGTTCTGCTTTCGAAAAAGATTCGCACATATGCCTGTACGTTAGCTTCCTGAGCGGCAGACCATCCGCAGACGTACTTCTCTTGTTTCAAGATCCTGGCTTCCAACTGTTCCACTTTGACTTCCAGATGAACCATTTTCTTACTGTTGGACCTCTTGATGCGCAGTAATTGCCGATACCCCAGACACAAATGTTCCAGCCTAGCTTTCATGTCCAGTTCTTCCGAGTCGTAGTCCTCTTTCTCATCCACCTCAGGCACGCCATCGGTTGACGAGCAAAGTACTGATTGCTCACGCTGGCCAAGCTCCTTGCTTTGCGTTGAGATCGAGTTTTGAGTGGATGATTGGCGAGTAAGTGCGTCCTGGGGGCGAAAATCGTTCGAAATTCCACTAGGTAGGTTGAGAGTGTTTGCGGTAGGAAATTGAGTATTAACGTGAGCAATGTTCTGATATGCTGGATTGTGGAACGCTGGAGTATGAGCAAAGGCAGTCTGCGGACAGGACCCGTTGCAATAAGCACCCCTCACGAACGATGCTGATGAAGCTAATCAGACCGCCGCTGAAATTAGCAAGATATAAAATGATCATCAAATCCCTCTTTCCTAGGAACCCAACCTTCCTCCAGAGCTGCAAGTCAGTAAGTAAGACATCGTATCCGTTGGGTGATACTCGTTCTGACCGCTCATAAGACAAAATGTGCTTCACAGCCAATCCGGCTCCAGTGACCTATGTCAAATGTGGTCATAGGGTCATTACACCTCGGGTAGCAAACACCAGTCCAATGCCCCCAGTATCTCGGTAGCAGCCAGTGGCACCAGCCCCTACAGCAATTAACTTCAGCGTCATCAACCAACCGGATCAGCAAGTGCCCAGAATGCCTGAGAACGGAGAGGGATGCAAAAGGAAAGGAAGGTTCAGACAAAGATAAAGACAAAGGTCAAAAGCAGCCAGTCGCAAGTTCATTAGGCGCTCTGTGGTGGTCCACTGAGTTTTGGAAGAGATATATGGGAGAACCAGCTGTTAGAGATTGTCGGTATCGATAAGACCGAGTCTTCTTCTAGTAGTGCTTGATCAATGTTGTGGACCCGAATGATCTCTCGCGTATAGTCTTTCCTCAGTAGCACCTTTTCATGTAGCTATGATACGTCGTTCTCCAAGAGCTCTCGGCAAGACCTTGCCGCAGCGATTATTGTGTCACTTTACGAATCTCGATTTAAACTTTGGTAATCTATCGACCTAGCTTCAGGCCACTCCTCGTAACCTTTCTCGCCCCTCACGATGTACTAATTATCAGATCGAGCAAGCTCTCCTCGTTCGCTCTGATGACATACGGAGCAGCATCGAAATCAATAAGTATCCCTGCTATAGTACGTGCCTGTCAATATGTCGTACCAAAAATACGAAGGAATACCGCTCTAGGAGGCCGTTGTGGGTTTAGGGCGCACCGATTAGTTATACGCCATTATAAGAATGCTTTAAAGATCCCTCGCGTATATAGGAACCCGCACGCTTTATTAGAGGAGAGGGAGATCGAGGACATAACCAAGGAGCAGAACATCACGTTCCTAGAAAACGAAAAGGAAGTCTACCTATAATTAGGAAATCATGACGGTATTATTCGCTGCATTAATCTATCCGAAGAAGGTATTGAAATGGTATATCTAAAAAACGGATCTCTATCTCAGTACCTCGAACTTCGGAAGCCACCTAATCATCTGGTTTCTCGATGGATCCTTTAACTTGTAAAGACTATACTCCATATATATTCAAAATATGTTATCCTAGCGGATATTACCACGTAAAACGTCCTACTTAACGATAATATATCGGCTAAACTTTATAACTTCAGTGACTTAGCGGTCGTGCCCCTTAGTAGCGACATAAGTCAAATACTGCATTACGGACTATCTACCTAGATAGATATATTTCAGTTCGGCTCTTTAATATACGAGATATTTGAAAGAAAGCCTTTCGAGTATAATCTGCTTACCAACGAAGACGTGGACGCGCTGAGGCTTAAAAGTGGAGATGAAGATTGGCAAGCGTTCGCTATCTACCCACTGCCAGAACTTTTGCCAAACACGGAGCATCTTCAGCTTGATCACATTATTTTGAGATGCCAAAGACTTTACTAAGCGTTATTATTATCTTCTTATATACACACCGTTATACCTTAACGATTATACAGATTCGCGTTTTACTTCTAATCAAGACTAAGAATCTCCGTTACGTAGAACTTCATCGAAACCTAACGCCTAATTCCCATAATTCCAAGTAACTAACCCTCCGTTAGATTACGATATATTGAAGGGGCCTATTAGGTAGTAAGGTTTTACCTCTAATCACAGATTAGAATCACCTATATCCAAATAGAATGTTCGTAAATATAGTCTCGCAGCTCCTCCTAGAATTCTATATCGGAGATAAGGATAGTTAGCTCCGTCTATAAACGCCTGTATTATCCCAAGATAAACTAAGTCGTATTATATTAGTATCTCCTGCTGAAGTATAAGTCCTCGAGATTAGTTGTTAATGTATTATTAAGACGACACCTGTTTTAAACGTATAGAACGCTGCTATCGCATAGATCGTAGCGGAGATTCCAAATCCTCGATTTAGTGCTGGAGAACAAGATAGAGGGGGAAAAGAAGGGTGTTAGACGTCATAAGGATCCCGATCAAATAGCGGAGGAAGGGATCGAGGGGTATTAATTACGAGTGTGGTGCTTAAGGCAAGATATAGTACCATCGAAGCATAATAGAATATAGTGAGTTAGATAGAAACCGCTCTGGAGTAGAGTATATTTGCTTTGCTTACTTTAATAGTCCCACCTTTTCCTGCCGTACAGCCCCTCCTTTCTGCACCGTGGGATTGTAAATCCCCATGTACTCTGTACGTCCCCTGCAACAAAAACGAAGAGTACCTATAGATCGCCATCCTGTAAGCATACTATTTCCGTCTCCTCAGCCTTTAATTTATCAATATCCTGATCCCTTACTCCTCTAGGGTATTCAACCGCCTGGTGTAGTTGATAAGACCCTGGGTACGATTACTATCCCACTAATTTAGTGTGTGTTTAGGTGATTATGCATTCCTTATACTTCGAAGCGATAGAACTCTGCCCACGTTTTAATATTTACGTAATTCCCGGCTCAGTTACGTGGTGTCGCCATTCCTGACCCTCTGAACGCAGGCTACCGGGAAAATTACCAATCTCATCGTCGCCTGCATGCCTGATATGCGGGGAGCCTCATTTCATAGCGTGGCACGACTTCTCTAACATAGCTTTATTACCAAGCCCTCATTGATTCTGATACTAACAAAAGGGTCTTATCGGAGCCTTAGAGCTATATTACGATAGTAAGAAGTTATTGGTTTTATGGCGGCCGTGGTGCCCCTCATTCATGTAACGCCCGCACGCTGATCGGTACCTTCTAACTAAAGCGGTACGATCCCATTTAGTGTAAAACCGGCCCCCAGATGTTTTATATTATGATATACGTGTAATTTAATCTACTTAAGCTAGCCAAGCCGATTATATAGCTGGTCAAGCCTTAGCTGGTCTCTAAAAAAACCTAGAAATTCGGGCGATACGCACATAAATTCTGGTAGTGTTCCCCGCTACTAGCTTGGCTTGACATTTCTAGGTTTTTTTGTCCACCGCGAGCTGGTAAAGCCTTGGCTGGGCGCTCTCGACAGCGTAGACCCTGATTGTGCGACATTCCAGTACAACGATGACGGCTACTTCCCGCTGCCGTCAAGCGCCTTCGCAGTAATAACCGCTGTATAGACGGCCTTTACTGTTGTCATGCCTTATAATACACGTACTGCGCCCATTATAACGGTCGTTTACAGTACTCTTCGCTCTTATATAACTTCATCACCGCTTTATAAAGTGCTAGCGCGACAGCTCTATCCTGATATTCTATCACGCCGCTCTGTCCTAGCTTAGAATAGAACGACTTCGCAATCTCCACGCACACCTTGTCAGGGGATAGCCACAGACACCTAATTATATACCTGAACCCAGCTACCTGGAACCCGCTAACTACATGCAGCACCTTATCTACTAACCTTGAACTCCGATTCTCTGCCGTCGAGCACGCAGAAAGGTACGCAATCTTCCCCTAGCTCAGATGAGTCTAGGATATTTTCCGAATACTGAGGATGTCTTGTCTCGGTTCTGCAGTCGCTATCTAGAGTAGGAGGCCGCTTTCGGAAGGGTCGCTTGGATTTAATACCCTATGACAGGCGAAGTAGGCAACTCTATATTATTAGATCTAATATAAAATACTCGTGACATCAGGCTGCTCTAAGATCTATATATAAATAGAATGTCCTAGCGCTTCCCCTACCGTATACTTCTTAATATCTACTCCTGGAAGGCTGCTAGCACCGGGTGTGCTGGCTATTACGACGACAAGTAGCTTCTAAGGGTTAGTTTTTGGCGTAGGATCTGTAGAAGCAGACCCTCTAGAGTATAAAAGAGCTCGGATGGAAGGGGTATATAACGACATAATCCGATAATATACGCTTTCTATTAATCCAGCAGAGCTATTAGTGGCTACATGGAACGGGAATAAACTCGCGAGGCTAGCTCCCACCTACTATACCCTAGGAAGGCGGTCTACGTCAGGCTCGGAACGATATTAAAGCTCCTCTAATATAGGCCTCACGCATTCTCGCCATAGCCATGCTAAGAATTAAAGGTAGCGCTTATTATTCTTACCATCGTTAATAGGATTGCTTGTCGAGAGTACTGTAAGGTCCTAGTTGATCCACCTCTTTACACAGGCTGAATCGAGGCCGGGAAGTAGGATTGCCCTGAGCCCACTTTTTAACACTATAATAGCATTACTTCTTAGATCGCTGATATTAATAATAACGATGCTGCTATCCCTCGAAGCCTCCTTTATCTGCTCCTCGGTTAGTCCCTTTTAAAATTAACCGAAGCTCGGAAGTTTCCGTATGTCCTAGATGCAATTCTCTAATTCCTCGATAGCCTACGGCCGTCTCTTAAGCGCAGCTTACTATGCCTGATAATCTACGATACTCTCGATAGGCTTATTTACTTCGAGGCGGAGACTCTCGTATAGTTCGCATAGGGTAGAATCCGCCGCCTCTAATTCAGCTGTATCGCTCCGATCGTCCATAAGGAGGCTTAGAATAACTCCACGTCCTCGCTCTAATAATCCGACCGCCTTTGTTAGAGGCTCTCCTATTTAGAGAGTAAGAGAGCAGGCGTCCGTGGCTAAGCCCGAGAAAAGAGAGACGACGTATTACTGATCTTGTAAGCTCAAGGTCCTATTATACACGCGAGGGAGGAGATTAATAGCATCGACGGATAGCTTATAAGCAGTGTCGTAATCTCCTCGCTCTCGGAGTAGAAACAGCGATGGAGTAGTAACGCGAATACGGACTAGAGGGGCCGTATTAGAACAGTTCTAGGCCTGTAATAGTAGTAGTAAAGGCTCGTCATTATTAGAGAGATTTAAAGAGGAAAGTTAGCGGGCTAAATTATTTAGCCTGCCTGCGAGATCGGGATGGTCTTTAGGCGTGACTTCGACTGCTTGCCGGGATACTCGGATGGCCTCCTCTAGATCCTCTATCTTTCCCCTGCGTTTATATCGCCGACCGAGGTTGTTTTCTAAGGTACTTAGACGGCCTGCGAGATTAGAATAGTCTTTAGGCGTGATTTCGACTGCCTGCTAGGACACTTAGATAGCCTCCTCTAGATCCTCTATCTTCCCCCTGCGTTTATATCGCCGACCGAGGTTATTTCCTAAGGTACTTAGGTAGCCTGCGAGATCGGGATAGTCTTTAGGCGTGACTTTGACTGCCTGCCGGGATACTCGGATAGCCTCCTTTAGATCCTCTATCTTCCCCCTGCGTTTATATCGCCGACTAAGCATGTTTCCTAAGTTACTTAGACGGCCTGCGAGATCGGGATAGTCTTTAGGCGTGACTTTGACTGCCTGCCGGGATACTCGGATAGCCTCCTTTAGATCCTCTATCTTCCCCCTGCGTTTATATCGCCGACTGAGTATATTTCCTAAGTTACTTAGATGGCCTACGAGATCGGGATAGTCTTTAAGCGTGACTTTAACTGCCTGCTAAGATACTTAGATAGCCTCCTCTAGATCCTCTATCTTCCCCCTGCGTTTATATCGCCGACCGAGATTATTTCCTAAGGTACTTAGGTAGCCTGCGAGATTAGAATAGTCTTTAGGCGTGATTTCGACTGCCTGCTAGGACACTCAGATAGCCTCCTTTAGATCCTCTATCTTCCCCGTGCGTTTATATCGCCGACCGAGCTTGTTTCCTAAATTACTTAGACGGCCTGCGAGATTAGGATGGTCTTCAGGCGTAACTTCGACTGCCTGTCGAGACACTTAGATAGCCTCCTCTAGATCCTCTATCTTCCCCGTGCGTTTAAATCGGCTTCCGAGCTTGCTTCCTAAGTTATTTAGGCAGCCTGCGAGATTAGGATAGTCTTTAGGCGTAACTTCGACTGCTTACTAGGACACTCGGATAGCCTCCTCTAGGTCCTCTATCTTCCCCATGCGTTTATATCGCCGACCGAGTATAACCCCTAGATTATTCAGCCTTTCTACGTATTTCTCGTCATCTAGAGTTATTCCTTAGAGAGCTAGTCTCGCCTTTTCGATCGCTTCCTTAAGGTTTAGTGTCTGACCCCACCGCTGGAATCGGCTGAAGACAAGAAGGGTATAGTATAAATAAATGTTCGCTCGAGCGCTTTAGTTATTATCTGGTAGTGATTATGAGATAGTATCGAAGATATTAAGTAACAGCGCATTAAAATCAGTGTTCTTATCCATGATCTCCCTAAGTGTCTGGTAACAGCTGGAGGCCTACTATATAATGCAGAAGCGAGTTAAGCTCGGGACAATCTCGTAGGGCTTAGCTGGACACAGCCCCTCTGCCAAGCCTCTAGTACCCTAGCCAGCGCCTACTTAATAAGGCATGTTATAACTTATATACGCGTGACTTCCTTTATATTCTTACTCCTTCGACGAATTGTCTTCTGCTATAATACCTGTCAGCCTCCTCCTTTTATAGTTCCTGCCTTAGTCAGCCGTCAAGCTCGGACGTTTTATTACCAGCGTCGATAAACCTCACTAACGTTACTATAACCTAAGCTATATTTCAAGCTTTTAAACCGTCGAGAAAGTAGAATCACACTATGATAGCATTAATTCTTTAGCCGGCTATCATACCTTAGCCTCTAAGCTTACCTCTCTGCTCTCCGCTATATATTTAAAACGTTATAATATCTCGATTCGAATTATAACGAACCAAGTTAAGACCTATTATCTCGATAATTACGGAGAGTGGTTTAGGAATACTATATAATCGGAAGACGTCCGGAGATAGATTAAGCGAACTATAGATAAAGGAGAAGATATCTATTTCGTGATCGGTTATTATACGATAATAGACGCTCGTGTTATAACGCATACAGGAGGACAGCTAGTGTCGGGTAGAAAGCTAGCGATGCCAGTCTCGGCAGCATTAGCCGTAATAGGTATAGTGGTGCCGATAGGGAAGCTAGCTGACCCTAGCTTAGCTAGTAGTAGGGGGCGTATAGAAGATTAGTAAAGATAGTTCGTGGCCGAAGGCGAGTAGATCATTATGGTATAATATCGCAAGGTCTATTTCAGATAGTTCTCAAGCAAAACTACTGACAAGGCGATGCTGGCAAAGAAGACATAATAGGAGAGGTATAACCGGCCTCGTTATCTCCACGGCGGTAGGGAAGATAGGGTCGAGGTCGATCTAGAGGATAATCTGGAATTAGAAGGGGACCGTAAGAAATACACTACAGATTCGGGGGAAATCCTCTTTTCAGCTCCAGATCTTGATAGTAAGGAAGAATAAGTGTTTATCTCATTAATCTAAATATATATTATCTGTCACTAGCTTGTTTACTAAAGCATGTACTTAGTAAAATCGGGTCTAAATACGTTGAAGCCCGGATCAAGAGATTTATTTCCTACGCATTGGTATCCTTTCTAATAAATCACGCGTCGAGAGGCCTGACTTAGAATCGCGAAATAGTATAGCTTGGGAGAACAGGTGAATGCGCCTATGCCGTAGCTAGAACGATATAGCGGTACTTCGTCAAATGTTTTAGCGAGCTACGCCTTTCTTGAGATTATTATAGATAAAAGCGCTACCTACTCCTCGCGATAAAGGTTGCTTTTACCTGATTAGGTTCGAATAAAATAAAGCTATATAAAAACCAGTCCTAAGCTAGCTATATACTTACAGTATCGTTGAGTTTCTTACCCTAAGGAGGAGAAACTCAAGCTTTTCTAATCTTATTACCGCCGCCAAGGCGCCGATTACGGAGGCGATAAAGGACCTAAGACATGCTCCTATAAGTAATATTCGACTCGGTTACAGAGAACAGAGAACTAAGAACTATCCTACTCGAAGGGCTGCCTATTTGATTTTACTGACACCGAAGAAGATTTAAGGGCGTGGTAAAGTCTTAAAGTGAAATATAGCGCTATTACGTAGAATCAGGCGCCTATTAGAGATCGCCTAAGACTTCCTATGCTGATAACCGCAGCCTATTAACTGCCAGCTCTACTACGAGGAAAGGCCGGATATAGTCAAGTTACCTGATAGATTAATATCCGGGCATAGCTTTAGAGGGTATAGATAACGTAGATACGGTGTATTATATATTACCTTGACTATTTAGCCAACCTTTCTAATAAGATTATATAAATAAGATTCTGAACTTTAATTGGTAGTACTTATCTTGCCGATCAGGAAACTAACGTTCAACCGATTCCGGCTCAGTAGCTCACTTTAGAAGTATCTAAGATCGAGATATTCTGTAATGCTATACGCATGTTAGAGGCGCTTCGTCTTCTATATAACTAGTTACTCGGCGACAAACGCTTAAGAAGTTACAAGCCTTAAAGGTTAGTAGCCGCTTGACGTCGATACCTGTTTAGGGCTCGCGATCATTTCTTTATAACTGCCGCCTTGGTCACTTTCTTTACTATACACGCTCCTATCACGCTGCTGTTATTATCGGAGCGGCTCCCCTAGAGGAAGCATGGGCTTTATATTTATTAGTCTGATCCGGTAAATTATAGAGAATAACACGTACTGGGAATACGACACCGTACCGTATAGCCCGTTTCACTTATAGTATTAGAACGCTTGGGTCGTACTACGGGGTATAGACTTGGACCGTGCAGCTCGTCCTCGCTTAGATTATCGAAACAGCCGTGGCTAGGGTTTATCTCAGCTACTATATCTGGCGGTGACGCTTTCCTGTATTAATACTCCTTCGACGTTATAATAGTAGTCGTGGGCAGGTGGATACTATTAATAGTCACGTCCAATAAATCCTTAAGCGAGGAGGCTATAGTAGTGGTAGAAAAGGAGGAGTCCTTCGCCGTGTCTCCTTGTTCGTCTGCTTTACTAGCCTGCGATTGAGGACCCCTAACTACTTTATACGGTTTAATACTTTTATATATATCGTGATAGACAAAGTCGTCTTCCAAGGCATCGGTAGTAGAAATAGCTAAGGGACTCTCATCGACATTACTAATAGATAGATCACTATCTTCACCTTCGGAAATCAGGATAGGTGTTTCTAGGACTGTTAGCAGATATTCTTAATAAGCTTAGGATACGTACCCTCGTTATCGCCGACGGCTAATCGAGAAAAGATATAAGACGGGCGGTAGCTGCCTTGATCCTTAGGACTTATCGAGAGGTCTACGCAGGGAATAAATGCGGGTTATAAAGTGAACCTCTTGATAGGTAGAAAGTCATCCTAACCAGGTGCTTTATCCTCTACTCTCGGTCGAGATTCCTCGCCGGTAGATATATCGAATGATACTTCGTCGATCGCAAGATCTAACTTGGTATCTAAGGCCTAGAGCCATGGCTGCGTATAGGACTCTATTACTAGGTAACCTTCAGCTACTCCTTCGTGCGCCGTAGCCTGGAGTAATTCGAGACTGGGAAAGTCTAGATGTCTAGGACTAGGCTGGTCTGATATAGAGGGCGTATCGTTGGTACGGCTTGCTACCGGAAGACCTAGTAGCTTAGCCGTGGCTCTCAGACCTAGGGTAAGCTCCTTACCTATGGTTTGATCTTTAAAGTCTCGTCCCAATATATCGTTGGCTGGTAGATCGCGGCATAACTTGGATGCGATGGGCGTAGTTTAAGAGCAAGGTTCCTAGGTTAGTCGCCTATTAGATACCTGAGGAGGGCCGTGGTAGAAGGCAATGTCGTCTAGAGAAATCGCAGCCATTGCTGTAAACTGACGTAAGTAGGGCTCACGAAATATCGAGTGGTATAAGACCCGAATGCAGGCTTTCTATTAAAGGTGGTATCTAGGCAGTCAAATAATAATTAAAGAGGGGTAATTCGTACTCCGAGAGAATTATAGCCGCCTTTAAGCTATAGCATATCCTCCTGTAATCTACCGTCGGTGTCGTTATTAAGCGCCACATAGATCTCTTACCGTCCCTAGCGGCGAGGCACTCTGCCTGGAACGAGCTAGGTAAGGCGGACTTTCTATAGAGGCGCAGACCAGGTATGTGCAAGGTATATACTCGCCAACTCGAGAGGCGAAAGGCGTGGAATCGGTAGGCTAGAAGTGGCGATAACGGCGAATCCTAGCCACTTCTAAGTTATGGCTAAAGAAAGACTGACTCCGGTAGTAGTATATAGCTCGCATCGCTCCTAATTAACACCTGCAAGCGGTCTATTAGTAAGGTGGACAGGACGACTAAACCAGGTGGAGCAGTACCTTTAGCGTTAGATTAGCTTGTCCTTGTCAATCTTTACCTAACCAGGGCCTACCTCCCGAGACCGAGGCGTCTTAGCTAGGTGCGAGCGAAGCGGAGCTGAAGGGGAACTATCAAGGGTTATATAAAAGAAGCAGAGCTGTAAGGGCCGGCGAATATATATGCAGGCAAAGCAGCGAGGGCCCGCCTTTACCCGGAAAGGACGCACTAAACCCGGACGGGAGGGAGCCTAACCCGAACGCGTAAATAGCGACAAAGTTCTTATATAAGTTAAGGACCTTAATATAGCTCTTTACTAAGTCTACCTCTTTAGTATTATACTATTTCTCGTCCGTTAGAGGTAGCTTTAATAGATTTCTTAATAAGATTTACTACCCGCTAAGAATTTAATCTAGAGAAGGTAGTTATAACTATATTACCTTACCGCCTATTTCCTAGTAAATCCCCTTTAGAATTTATAATTATTTTATTAGAGTAATACTCTAACCTACTACCTATTATATTTAACCGTTTATTATCTAGTCTACCTTATAAATAGTTTATTAAACTAGCTTTTATTAATAGAGATATAGTTATCCTAGCTTTCTAGCTTTCTAATTTCTCTATTATAGTATATACGCCGGTACTATTAATAATATTAATTATTATCTTATCTCTCTAATTATATTAAAAAACTTAAGGCTACCTAGGCTAATTAATTAGCCTTAAGAATATATATATTATTCTTAGTCTACGTCTATTAATTCTATTAGTCTAGTAGAGTTTAAACTATTATACCTATTAGACTAGATAATTAACTATTCCTTATTCTATACCTTACTTACTAGATTCTATTAGTATTATTAGATCTAGGATTTAAGGCGGCTTTTATAATAACCTCCTACGCCTTATAAAGATTATTCCCGATCCTCTTTACTAATAGGTATACCTCCGCTAGAGTTTATAGTTACTCCCTCTAACTCTACTAATAAGGGTAATACTATAACTAGGGTAACCTTAGCTAAGGAGGTAATTTATAACTAGCTAATTAAACCCTAGTTATTAAATACTTTAAGAATAGTAAATAATAGAGGCTAAAATACTAGAAATACCTAGCTTATAACCTAGCCTATAAGAGGCTTTATAACTAAATAACTTAATATAATATTAAATCTCTTTTAGATACTAATTAATAGTATAAGCGGACTAGTACTTACCTTATAACCTATTATAAGAGGTAGTATAACTAGTAATAACCTTTAGTTTTACCTAAGAGATATTAGGTATTTTAATCTAAATCCTAATATACTACTAGTTAAAGTTAAAGATAATTATAATATTTATTATAATATATTTAATTTTACTAACTACCTCTAGGTAAAGGCTATAATTATAGATACTACTATCTTATAATAGAACCTTAACTTATACCTCTTAGGAAAGGTAGATAATAAGTTTACTAACTAACTAACTTATATTAGCTAGGTTAGCTTATAGAATAACTTAAATAATATTATTAAGTAGTATAATATACTTTAGGAGTATTTCTAAGACTTATTAGGTAGGTTACTTAGCCTCCTTAAGGTAATTTACTATACTATTAAAGATACTTATAATTAATAGGATCTAGTAGACTATATATCTAATATTATCTTAAATAGTAAAAATATAATTATAATTATAATTAAATTAGCCTAAGTCCTCTTTATATATAAATACCTTAATAGCTAGCTATATCGCGATCTTTTAGTTTTAATAAGTTTATTTATAATTCCCGCCTTACTAGAGAAGTCAAGATATAAGAAAAATATTTAGTTTAATATTTATAAGAATAAAGGCTTTTATAAGGTAAAATAACTAGAATCTTATTATAATAATTATTATAATTAAGATCCTTAATTAGGTTAGTATACTTCTAGTTTATCTTATAATAATAGCTTTAGTTTTAGTAGTACTAGTTAGAGATAGTATTATAATAACCTAAATTATACCTAGCTATTTATACCTTATAATAATTACTAGAATAATATTAATAATAATCTATAATAGAATTAATAAGTACCTTAGGTATTTAGCTAGCTATAAATCCCTAGTCTATATTAGCTACTATAAATTACTAGCGGAAATATAAGCGGGTCACCTAGGTAGAGTTAATACTAGACTTAGAACTTAAGATACCTATTTTTAAATACTTTAAGTAATAATTAAAACGCCTATTAGTAATAGCTATAGGCCTACTAAGCTAGGGTAGAGCCTAAGCGATATAATAAATAGGCTAAGTATAAGGTATATAAGGAAGCCTTCTACTAAGCGGAATAAATAAGATAGGAGGATTAGAGAAGTTATTAGGAAAGCTAGGAGGATACTAGGTTTTAAAACCTAGATTAGATAAATAACTATAATAGCTAAGAAGGTAAGGATATAATAGAGGTATATTTCCTAGCTACCCTAAAGGTAGTACCTATAAAAAGCTTTAGATATCGCCGCTACTATTCTAAATTTACCTTAAATAATTCCTTATATAAGCACGTACGTTTGGGCTATACTAAAATAAGGGCTTTAATAGCCTTAATATTATCTAATACCGCCTAGGCGGGAAGCCTTCCCTAATTAGGTAAAATTATTAGAAGTATATCGCTAGTAGATACTTCTCCTAGAGGCTATACCTTCTAGGGCTACTATTTTATAATAGTTATAGTTAGCCTTATAAAGGATAGTTTATATTATAAGCTATATACTAATATAGGTTATATAATAAGTTTAATTAATCGTAATTTCTTATTAAAATATACCTTAAAGGTAAAAGTAGTTAAGATACCTATACCTATTAATATATAAGGTCTTAGGGATAAGAGATATAATACTAATAAATATATCCGGATTAAGATATATTTCCCTAGTAAAGATAGTATAATACTAGTTAAGAGAGAGCTATATATAATTAATAATCTATTAGCGAATATACTAATTAGAATTAATATTCTTAAGCCTAAAGGGATAATAATTAATCTTAATTAAAATACTCTCCTAATTAGATTATACTAAGGTATAATTATCCTAATTAATATCTCTACTAAAGGTAATTAAACTAATACTACTATTTATAGTTAAAAGGTAATAATTATTATACCTTATATAAATACATAGATTCCTATTACTAGGCCTTATTACTAGTCCTTAGTATTACTACCGGATTATAAATTTATATTTAAATTAGAGAAACTTAATAAGCTCTTAGTTTATACCTATATAATAGACTATAATATATCCTATATTATTATTTATAATAATATAAATAGTAAAATTAAACTCTTATAAAATATTAGATTAGGCTAAGTTATAAAGTATAAGGCTACTAACTACATCCTAGTAGAAGCCTTCTATAATAACCTTACTACTTAGCCTCTTAAGATAATAACTAATTAGGTTAAGATAAATTTATAATAATTAATAGCTACTACCGCTACTTTTATAATAACTATCCCTAGTAGCTTAGTAGAATCTCCAGCTAAGGCTATATACCCTACGGGAGTTATAATCTATAATACTCCCTAATTAAGGTCCTTATTAGGAGTAGTTATAGATAAATATCCTAGCCTATAATAAGATACCGGAAATATTAAGTATATACCTAAGTCCTAATAGATAGATATCCTATTAATTAATAATTAGTAAGAGTTATACAAACTAGGCTAGGCCTAGGTTTACCTACTTAAGAAAGCGGATAAAGAAGTTATTAATAAGGTATTTAATAAACTTTATAACTAAGGCCGTATAAAATAGATAAGTAAGGTAATCCTATTCTCTTTCCTACCTTATATTTTATTATCTAGAAAAGTAGTAAGGTAGGTAAGAAGGGCCGTATAATAGTAGATATTAAGGTACTAAATAAAATTACTATACTAGACGTATATCTAATACTATCCTAATCTAAAATCCTTACCACTCTTAAGGGAGTAACTTATATTACTATAATAGATACTATAAGCTTCTTCTATTAATAGTAGGTTAATTAAAACTATTAGTATTAATTAATAGTAGTAAGCTACTATAAGTAAGAGTTATTTAATATCCCTATTATAGGATATTAAAATTCGCCGGCGTATATATAAAGAATAATTAATAGGATTCTATAGCCGTTTTATTATTTCTATTATATATATATATTAATAATAATATTATTTTCTCTAATTCCCTTAAGGAATACTTAGCTTACCTTAATAAGGTCTTCTAAACTCTATTAGAAATAAATATATACCTTTTACCTAAAAAGTCGTTCCTAGGATACCCCTTTATATATTTACTAGGTTAAAGAGTTAATACCTTAGGCCTAGCTACTACGGTAGAAAAACTTATAGCTATTATTAACTTTATATTCCCTAAAATACTTAGTCTTCTTAAGAAATACCTTAGGTTAATAGGGTACCTAAGGTAATATATTACCTACTACGCCGTAATTATTAAACCCCTATAACTATATAAGACGTACCTTAATAAAATACTTCAGGGCCCTAATACTAATAGTATTCAGGGTAATACTTATAAAAGGCTAGCCCGCCGTACTTACCTAGGTAGGCTAATACCTAAAGAACTTAATACTTTCTACTAATTATAAAAGCTATTTACCTTATTAATACTATTATATTATTTTTATAAACTAAGGTAACTATTCGTAGACTTTAATATAAGTAAGGCGTTTAGTTTTAGAGTATATATCTTCTTACTATAATAGAAAATATGTAATTTAGGACCCTGAGCTTATCGCAGCCTATCTATTAGTTAATAAGTGCCCCAGATTCCTTTCCTAGACTAGCGCGAATATTAGAACTCTTATAATTCTTTACTTTCTACCTACGTCTACACCCGCGCTCCATGATATTTTCTAATTAAATAAAGTTATACAGCTTATTTTAGCCTACTTAACGCCTTAAAAATAATGAAAATTAGTGTTGTAGTTTAAAAGATATATCAGAATAAGTGGATTTACCTACTAAATTCCATGCGCCAACGGCTAGAATATAGATTACGAACAATAAAAATCCTAGCATTATTTATATTTTACTTATTCTATAATAACGCCTACTAACGTGTCTACTATCAGTCTAAATAGGGGGAAATATCCGTCTTATTACTAGGTATACAACGCTATTAGAATAATCTAAATCAGTATATTACTATATTAGCTAATGCTGTCGTATTTATAGGCTACCTACCTACTAAAACGTCTGATATACTCCCTAATATTCACCTCACCTACTAACGTGTCTGATATCGGTCTAAAAGGGGGTAATATCTATCTTATTACTAGGTAGGCAACGCTATCAGAATAATCTATATTAGTCTATTAGTGTATTAGCTAATACTATCACATTTATAGGCCACCTACCTACTAAAACGTCTAATATACTCCCTACTATTCACCTCACCTACTAACGTATCTGATATCGGTCTAAAAGGGGGTGATATCTATCTTATCACTAGGTAGGTAACACTATTAGAATGATCTATATCAGTCTATTAGTATATTAGCTAATACTATTATATTTATAAGCTACCTACCTACTAAAACGTCTAATATACTCCCTACTATTTACCTTACCTACTAACGTATCTAATATCAGCCTAAATAGGGGGTAATATCTATCTTATTACTAGGTATATAACGCTGTCAGAATAATCTAAATCGGTATATTACTATATTAGCTAATACTATCGCATTTATAGGCTAAAACCCCTACTATTCACGTCACCTACTAACGTGTCTAATATCGGTCTAAATAGGGGTGGATATCTATCTCATTGCTAGGTATATAACGCTGTCAGAATTATCTATATTAGTCTATTAGTGTATTAGCTAATACTATCGCATTTATAGGCTAAAACCCCTACTATTCTAATATGCTCCCTACTATTCACGTCACCTACTAACGTGTCTAATATCGGCCTGAATAGGGGGAAATATCCGTCTTATTACTAGGTATAGAACGCTATCTAAATGGGTGCATACATATGATATAGCTAATGCTGTCGCATATACAGGCTACCTACCTACTAACGTATCTAATATACTCCCTGCTATTCACCCCACCTACTAACGTGTCTGATATCGGTCTGAATAGGGGGAAATATCCGTCTTATTAATAGGCTAATATGTCTAATATACTCCTTACTATTCCCGTCACCTACTAACGTGTCTAATATACTCCCTGCTATTCACGTCACCTACTAAACGCTAGGTAGTAGGGGTGATTTTCCGACGTAAAAATCTTGAATTTTTACAGGTATTTTCTAGTCTACTATATCTTACTAGAGGCTTCTATAAGAGATAGCCCTCATAGGTAGAAATCTTAATAGCCTATTTTATTCCTTAGCCGTCTTCTAATAGACGCTAAGATACGCTATTAACTAACTAAGCTAAAAGTCGCTAGTATAATATAAGTAGTAAAGAAGATTAGGTATATAATTAAGGTAGTTAAACTTATAACTATTATATATATTAATTACTCTACCGTAGTATTAATAGCCCGTTAAATAAGTTTAAATACTACCTTAGTAGAAAAGCTAAACCTCCGTCTTATCTATATATCTAAATACTTATAACGTTTTTAATTAAATATCTATTATAAGCCTAGTAAATCTAATATAATACCTAATACCCTATCCTATTTTACTAGCTGTAAATATCGCCTATCTAATAAATCTAGTCTAGACGCCCTAATAGTAAAGGCATTCCTAGTTAGCCTAGTAGAAATAAGTCTAGAGTTTTAGGAACGTCTTATTAAGGGCCTTAATAAACCCCGCTAGGCGCGTATTATTATTATAGTTAAGGTAAATAATATATTAAATAATAATACTACTAAGTTACCTTACTATATTATTAATAGGGTACTCTATTTTAATAATAATAATAAAGGCCTAAGGCTATATATACCTTTAGCTTTAGAAAAGGAAGTTTTCTAATTAGCTTATAATAAGATAGGGTACCTAGGGTATACTTATACCTACAAACGCCTTACTAAGGGACTCTATATATATAACCTCGCTATAAAGCTTTATAAATTTATTAGGTATTACCCGTATTATTAGCTAAATTAAACTCTATAATATAAATTATATAGATCCCTTTAACCTATCTTCTTACTAATAAGACTATTTTATATAATTATAATTAACTTTATACTAGCCCTACCGGTATTAGGCCTAGACTAGTATAAGTATATTATATTAATTACTAATAAATTCTCTAAGGTAGTTAGCTTTATTCCTAGTAAAGTTATATAGATAGGTAAAGACTAGGTAATTAGGCTACTAAATTAGTTAGTTAAACTCGGCTAGAGTATTCCTAGGATAATTATTTTAGACTAAGATAGGAAGTTTATAGGTTAAATATAGAAATAAATCTTCTAGTCTCTAAAAGTTAGTTTATTATACTTAACTACCTAGTATCTATAAATAGATAGTATATCTAAATAATTAAATTAGATGGCTAAAGTAGTACTACGCTATTATATCGCAGCTCTTAATAATCCTAGGTAATAGCCTACGGTTTTATATAGGATATTATTTACCTTAAATAACTCTACTAAATATAGCTTAATAAACCTAACCCTAACCTAGATTATATAGAGGTTTTAAACGCGTAAGGTACTAGACTTACTACGCCTTAATAATAACCTATCTACTAAAGGCTTTACTAATACCTAAGCTAACAACCGTAATACCTTAGTAAATAATACGGAAGTCTATAGTAATAAGGGCCTTATTATAGTAAATCCTACTACCGCTAAAGAAGGAAACCTAATAGAGAGACTAGCTTCTATAAATAAGTATTACCTAGTATATATTAATACGAAGGACGCTATTATAATAGCTACCCTTAAGATAAAAGAGTACTATAACGCCTATTATATACCTATATTCTTTAAATTAGGGGATATAATTAACCTATATTTATACTAAGGTTATAGTATTCTAGTAATTAATTCTAAGAAAATCGGGTAATAGATAGTTAGGCCTTTTAAATTTATTAAATAAATAGGTTAATTAGCCTACTAGCTAAAGCTCCTAGATAATATAAAGATTTATAATATTATCTTAGTTACCTACCTTAAACCCGTAACTAACCCTGTTAATAACTTATACTAGCGGCGTTAACTAGCCGTTCCTATTATTATTAACGGCTAGGATAAGTAGGAAATTAATAGGTTAGTAAATAAACGCCGGATATATTAAGGCCGCGGATAGTTAATTTAATACTTAGTAAAGTAGAAGAATAGTGGCCCTAAGGAAGACCTCTAGATATTAGAAAGGAAACTTATAAGGAATACCGCTAACGTAATTAAGGAATATAATAAGTTATATAGTAACTAATTAGGTATTATATAATTAAGCGGACTATGGTCCTTATTAGGGAGTCTTACCTTCTAGCTATACTTAGCTATTAGGGTGATAGTATTATTTATTTACCGGTATTTATTATAGTTACCTTATTAAAGGCTCTTATAAATGCCTTTATACTAGCTATACCGTATTAGGCTTAGCGTAGTAGTTTATAAGGAGGCTCTCCGCCTCTTTATTAATACATCTTTCTACTATATCACGAAGCATTCGCTATATCCTACTACTTATTATTATTAATAAGTTCTAGAGGTAGTAGCTTAAGTATAAAGGTATTACTTTACCTATATATATAAGGCTCTAAAAGGGAAATATAAAAAACTAGATAGATTAAGTATATTAATAGTAATATTAGATAATATACCTACTTATTAATAGGTTTAAAGATATAGATTAGATTAATAAACTTATAAGATAGCTTCCTACTTAATTACTTTTACTTTAAGTTCTTTATATTTAGTATAATTAAGTCTCTTTAATTAAAAGATATTAGCTTATACTTTTTATTATAAAACTTTACCTATATTTTTAATATATCTTACTATTAACTTAATAAGTCTTTATATAATTTATAGAGTTTTTAAATATATTATCTTATATTTAGTACCTCCTCTTAATAAGTTCTATCCTTAAAATATATAAGAATCTTAAGCTAATAGTTATAATAAAGCTTAAAAGGATTATAAACTATTATTATATTCTTTATACTATAATATATAAATTTAGTTAGGGGTAATAACCCTACCTAATTATCTTATCTATTATTATAGTAAGTTCTATTTAGGCCTTATATAAGAAGCTACGCTTATATATAACTAAGCTCTAATCGGATTAGTACGTAAATCTAGTAGTAGATTAGGAACTCTAGTATTCTTATTATTCTACTCCCGTAGTAATACCGTAGTATTATAAGATAATAACCTGCTTATAATTCCTAGTAGTAGACTATAGTTAGACTATAATATTCCAACTATTATACTACTAATTTAAGAAAAGTCTTAGTTATCTTATAGTAGTACTACCTAGTAGAGTTATAAGATAGTCTTAATACGGTAGAACTACTATAGTTATACTAGGGTAGCACGGTATAATAACTATATACTAAAGATAACTTAGTAGTAATACTAGCTAAGTCTAGAGGTAACACGGTTATAGTATAGCTAAGAAACTATATAAATATAATAGGATAACGGTTATAATAAGGGCGAGTATTAAGTTTTATAAAGGGAATAAAAAGTACTCTTACTCTTACTCTTATAGCTATATACCTAATTTATAAGAGATATAATAAAGTATAATACTCTACTATTAACTATATCTAATACTATATAATACGTATATATATTAGGATAAAGCCTTTAATAGTTAGGAAGGTAAACTAGATAGGATAGGAGTATTATATATTATAGTAGAAAAGCTAATTAAACCTTCTTATAGATATACTACTATAGTCTATTATAATAATATACTATATGATTAAGCTATATATTCTAATCTACTATAGTTATAAAGAAACCGGTATACTCTAATACTAAATTATACCTAAATCTTAGGTTATTTATACCTCTTACTTATTATAATTAGTCTCTATCCTACTTTAGCTATAATTACTAATTCTATTATTATATATAGACTTATTTTTATAGATTTCTTTAATAGTAATATAATTAGGTGTACTATTATTAGGTATACTATTATTAGGTATACTATTATAGTCTACTAGAAAATACCTATAAAAATTCAAGATTTTTACGTCAGAAAATCGCCCCTACTACCTAGCGTTTAGTAGGGAAGGTGAATAGTAGGGAGTATATTAGATATATGCACCCATTCTAACAGCGTTCTATACCTAGTAATAAGACGGATATTTCCCCCTATTCAGACTAATATTAGATACGTATCAGACACGTTAGTAGGTGACGTGAATCTACCCCTATTTAAACTGATATCAGATACGTTAGTAGGTAACGTGAATAGTAGGGAGCACGTTAGTAGGTAGTAGACCTATAAAATTTAATAGTATTAGCCTATATACCTATATAGCGATATAGATTATTCTAACAGCGTTCTATACCTAGTAATAAGATAGATATCACCCCCTATTTAAACCGATATTAGACACGTTAGTAGGTGATGTAAATAGTAGGGAGTAAATTAGATATGTTAGTAGGTAGGTAGATAGCCTATATATACGATAGTATTAGTTAATATACTAATAGACTGATATAGATTATTTTAATAGCGTTATATACCTAGTAATAAGACGGATATTACCCCTATTTAGACTGATATTAGACACGTTAGTAGGTGGATATTAGACACGTTAGTAGGTGACGTGAATAGTAGGGGTTTTAGCCTGTAAATGCGATAGTATTAGCTAATATACTTATATAGTAATATGGACCGTTCTAATAGCGTTACCTACCCAGTAATAAGATAGATATTACCCCCTATTCAGACTGATATTAGACACGTTAGTAGGTAGATATTAGATATATTAATAGGTGACGTGAATAGTAGGGTTTTTAGCCTGTAAATATAATAGTATTAGCTAATATACTTATACAGCGATATAGACCGTTCTAATAGCGTTACCTACCCAGTAATAAGATAGATATTACCCCCTATTCAGACTGATATTAGACACGTTAGTAGGTAGATATTAGATATATTAATAGGTGACGTGAATAGTAGGGTTTTTAGCCTGTAAATATAATAGTATTAGCTAATATACTTATACAGCGATATAGACCGTTCTAATAGCGTTACCTACCTAATAATAAAACAGATATTTCCCCCTATTTAGGCCGATATTAGACACGTTAGTAGGTAATGTAAATAGTAGGGTTTTAAGCCTATAAATGTGATAGCATTAGCTAATATACCTATATAGCGATATAGATTATTCTAATAGCGTTATATACCTGGTAATAAGAGGGATACTTCCCCCTATTCAGACTAATAGTAGTTATATTAGTAGGCCTTATTATAGAATAGGTAAAATGTAAATAATATCAGGATTTTTATTATTCGTAATCCCTATTCTAGCCGTTAGCGCATAGAATTTAGTAGGTAAATCTATTTATTCCGATATATCTTTAAACTACTATACTAATTATCTTAATTTTAATATAGCTAAGTAGTATAAAATAGATTAAATAATATAACTTATCTAGAAAATATTATAATACATCAGTGTATACGTAGGTAGAATATAAAGAAGATTAGGAATTTAGTATTCTTTATAAAAGTAAGCCAAACTAAAAGTAGTTAAATAGGGGTATAAAGCGATAAATCTATTAGATAAGGGGTCTAGAAGATCTTTAAGGTTCGAATATCCGGATATTCTATTATAGTAAGAAGATACTATTATTATCTATACTATCTCTAATAGTATGCTCCCTATTAGACTTACCTAGAGAACTATCTAAGTCTTAGTAAATATTAACCCGTACTAGTCGCTTATACTATATAGAATAGGGTATAGAGTACTTAGGATATATATTAATTAACTATATCTACAATTTATACTATATATAGAGGGTATTAAATATATTTAAAAGGTTATAATATATATATTTATATAGTAAAGGTACGCTAGGATTTATATCTAATAAGTCTATTAGATATTAATAGATTATTAATTATAAGAAAGTATCTTAATATAATAAATTATTATAGAAGCCTTTAATAGGATTAAGATATATATTTTAGGAATTAAATAACTTCTATTAAAAGACTATTAAATTCTACTACCTTAATACTAAATTTAAATATAGTCTTAAGCTAAGAATTATCCTAATCCTTATAAATTACCTATTTTATATTTATAAAGGTTAATAGCTCTACCTAATTAAATCTACTAGTTATAATCTACTATTAAATCTAGCTTAAAGTAGTATTTAGAATACTTACTTTCTAGGTTTTATACTAGGATTAAACTTACTTCTTTCCCTCCTTATAAATATTATTATCTACTTATATACTAGGGAAAATAGCTTAGACTAGTTTATTTATAAAAGTATTAAATAAGTAGGTAAGAAAATAGTAATATATAATAATATTAAGCTTAGCCTATACCCTTATCTAAGATTTAGTAGATAGGATTATTTTCTAAACCTTATACTTATTACTTTAAACCCTATAATCCTAGCTTATACTCTACTACTTAATTATAACTTAGCTATAATTACTACTTACTAAGAGCGTAGTAGAGGATTCTCTATAAGATTAGACTACCTCCTCTACCTCCTTAACTTAATTATTAGAATTTACTATTTATTATAACTAACTTAATAGGCTATACGACATATACGCTTAGTATATATCACGTCCTTGTATTAACCTGTAAGAGGAAATGATATATAAGGCTTACTAGTCTCTTTAAGGGGTTTATAGGATCCCCTATAAAATAATTCTTAGATTTCTTAAGGATTAGTTTTACTATAAAAATAGACTAATTTTATATTACTATATAACCCTTATAATTAATAATTCTAATAATTCTAATTCTTCTACCTATTTAAGGATAGTAATCTATTATTAGTTATAGTTAATATAACTTATTCTAGCGGAGTTATAAGTAATACGCTATTATAATATAATTAAGATAAAAGTAATTTATTAAATACTATTAATAATAATCTCAGCTTATAAGAAAGGGGATAGGAGAGCTATATTAAGGGTATAAATAAATCTAATAATACTAAAAATACCCCTAAGAGAGATTTAGAAAATTATAAAGGAAGTATTCCCCTTATAATAGAATACTTTACGTAGGTAAGGTATAAGTAAGAAGAGTTACTATAAATTTAATAACTTAAAGAAGTTAAAGTAGATATTACTACTTTAGAATTAGGGGAATAGATTTCTATTTATAATAATAATATTATAGGTTAAAAGTATATATATAATAAGGTTAAGGAGTACTCTATTCCTATTTAAAGTATATTAAAGTTAACCCCTATTTCTAATTATTATAATAAGGATATTTATAAGTATTAAGACTAGATATAATAATATAATATATCTTTCCTATAAACTTTATTTAATTTTATTATATAAATAATATATATTCTATTTATAATATTAATACTTAAGAGTAATTTAAAATAACTTCAAGCTCTTATTTATATTCTTATCCCTTAGAAATATTAAGTTAGAAGGATTTTATAAACTTTTTACTAAATAATATTAAAGATCTTATAAATAGGGAGTTAAGTATATATTAATAATATACTAATATAAAGTAATTTATAAATTTAAAATATACTTAACCTCTTTAAAGTCTTAACTTCTTAAAAAGGTTAAAAGTAAGTAGGTAATAAATTTATATATTAAGCTTATTAAAGAGCTTTAAATCATTTTTATAAATCAGGGGTCTCTAGTTAATATAAGGGATAAACTCTTATTATTAATAGTATTCCTTAAGGCTAATATTAATAAGACTAGAAGCCTTAATAAAAAAGGCTAGTAAAATATATTATATAAGCCCTTAAATTATAATAAAGGTAAAAAACTATAAATAAACTAAGATAATATTATAAAAAGATAAAAGATAAATAGTTATGATAATAAAAATAGTTATAATAAACTTAAATTATATAAGTTATTAAAATTATCTATTAAAATTATAATAATAAGGGCTATTACTTTATTAATTATCTTAATTTACTAAAATAAAGTAGATTTTAATTAAATGGAAGATACTTAAACCTTAGTATTATAAGTAAATAGGGCTAATATATAAATAAAGAATAGGGAAAAAGCTAGACCCTATTAAAGACTTTAAATTATTAAGGGAGAAGTTATAAAGAGTAGAAGTTAAACCTCTATTATTATATTAATATAAAGTTAAAATAATATTAAAGTATAAACCTCTTAAGTATAAAAGATATCTTAATTATAATTCCTAGCTAAATATTATCTTATAAGCTTATACTATTAAAGTAAGTTTAAAATATATTAGAGATACTAAGTTATTATAACTAGGCTTTATAAATAGTAAGCCTATCTTTTATTATAATATATATAATATAATATATTAAATTATTAATAGTTAGGATTTTTTTTATTAATATACTTATATCTTTTATATAATTAATAAGATAGGATTATTACTAATTATTATTAGACTTATATAATATATAATAGGTATTAAAGTTAATATAAGTATAAGGAAGTAGTATTTTAAAATTAATAAGTTATTATTCTAATTAAATAATTTATAATAGTTTTTAAAGTTTTTAAAGAAATAGCCTACTATTTATATATTTCTTATTTTTAATATTATTAATCTAGAACTTATATAATTAAAACTTAGAGTAGTAGGTATAAGTAATTTAAATAAAGAACTTATTATTAACTTATAAGTATTACCTCTAAAGTTTAATAAGTTCTTAGATATATTCTTAGTTAAAGAAGCTAGATATTTACTATCTTATTAAGGAAGTAATTATACTATTAATATAATTAATAACCCGCCTTATAAACTCTTATATAACCTATTAAATATAGAGTTAATAAAATTAAGATACTATTTAGATAAAGCTTTAATAAAAGGATAGATTAAGTACTTTAAGAGTCTTATAAGATTACTTATCCTATTCATCTTAAAGAAGGATAGAGGCTTATATTTATATATTAACTATTATAAGTTAAATAAGGTAATTATTAAGAATAAATATCCTTTACCCTTAATTAATAAGATATTAGATTACTTAAATAAAGTAAAGGTCTTTATAAAACTTAATCTTAAAGATATATATTATTATATTTAAATTTAAAAGGGAGATAAGTAGAAGATTATATTTTATATATAATATAATTATTTTAAGTATTTAGTAATATTATTTAATCTTATAAATACTTTAATAATCTTTTAAGCTTATGTTAATAAGTCTTTAATAAGGTTATTAGATAAGTTTTATATTATTTATCTTAATAATATTCTTATCTATTTAAAATTATATATAAAGTATAAGGATTATATATATAAAATACTTAAGCGGCTTTAGTAGTATAAATTATTTATTAATTTAAAGAAATATTAATTCTTTATAGTTAAAGTAGAGTTCTTAAGATTTATTATTTTAATATAAGGCGTTATAATAGATTAGTGTAGGGTAAATTCTATTTAATTATAACCTAGGTTAAAGAGCTCTTATAAAGTATAGATTTTTCTTAGATTTATAAATTTTTATTATTATTTTTATTATTAGTATTTATAAATTATATTACCCTTAATAGAACTATTAAAGGGTAGTATAAAAGGTATTAAGATAGGTCCTTTTAATTAGCTTAATAGAGTAGAGTATACATTTAATATACTCTATTAAGTATTTCTTAATATATTAATACTAAGATACTTTAGCCCTATATTACCTATATAATTTAAGGTTAATATGTTAGATTTTAAACTGGCTAATATTTTATTATAGCTTTAAAAATTAAGTTAATAGTATCTTATAACCTTTTAAAGTAAAAAGATTAACTTTATTAAAGAATATTATAAAACTTATAATAAAGAGTTACTTATAATAATTATAATCTTTAAGTAATAGAGATACTATTTAAAAGATAGTTTCTATCTAATTAAAGTACTTGTTAATTATAATAATCTAAGGGGTTTTATAAATATAAAGGCCCTAAATAGTTAATAGGTAAGATAGGTAATAAGGCTCTTAACTTATAACTTTATTATTAAGTATAACTAGGTAATACTAACCTAGCTAATATACTATTAAGGCGCCCTAATTATAAAAGTAAAAATAGGGTAATAAATAAATTTATCCTTATATTATAATAAAAGCTATTAATAATAGTAGGTTTATTAAACCCTATTTTCTATATTATAATAAAGGCCTATGTATTTCCTATACTAAAATAGGGCTTATAACCCTCTAGTAATAAAGGCGAACTTACTATAATATATATATAAGGTAGTTATAGATATTAGTATTAATTATAAGGTTAGTAGTACTAAGAATTATTAATATAACTATTAGAATAATAGTTTTAGATAGAGTATATCTATTAAGGCGTAGGGACCCTTAACTACTGGCCGGAAAGATATAGGATATCCTACAGGATATCCCACGTAGGATAGTATAGAACCGTGGGATGGGATAGGTAAATTAGGTCCTAATCCCATATCTTTATAAAGATATAAGACGGGAATAGGATAGGATCTTTTAATAGGATAGGATATTCTTAAGATATCTCATGATTAGTAAGCATATAACGTAGTATTTTCAAAAAAAAAACTAGAAATCTTTCTATATAGTAATAATTTCTAGATATCTTTAAAATATCAGCTTTCTAGTTAGCTTTCTAGTTATAGCTTTCTATATAAGAAAGATTTCTAGAATATTTTTTTTTAGAAAATACTACGTCATATGCTTACTAATTATAGGATATCCTAAAAATATCCTATCCTATAAAGTAGTCCTACGAATAACCTATCCCGTGGGATTATCCTAATCCTATACTATACTACAGGTTGGCTAGCGAGACAAATATCTCATACCATCCTATGTCTTTCTAGCTAGTACCCTTAACCTAGAATTATAAGGAGTATAAGTAAGATACTACCTTAATATACTTATAATATAGCTAAGAAATAGCTTAACCCTATTACTAGAACTATTAATTATAAATAACTTATTTTATATTTTCTAGCTATTAAATTAATTAAAGTACTTTAATAAGAAGATATTTTTATTAGCTAATAATATATAGGTAAAATAATAGATAGATAAGTTAATAGAGCTAGTTAATAGATATTTAATAATTAAGATTTACTTAGGTATAACAAGAAGTTATATATTCCTAAAGACTTATTAGTTTATAAAGAGCTACTAAAACGCTATTATAATAAACCTTTAATAGGGTATTTTAGGTTAAATAAGATGCTTAGTTACCTTTATTTAAAGTATACCTAGATAGGTATAAAGGTAGATATTAAAGAGTATATTAATTCTTATAATATTTATTAAAGAGTTAAGGTAATAATATTAATTATATAATAACTCAACTATACTTCCTAAGCCTACTAGGCTATAAAGGTTAATTATAAAAGATTTTATTATAAATCTTCTTTATATAAATAGTAGGGAGATATTTATATAACTATCCTTATAATTACTACTAGGTATATAAAGATACTTTACTACCTTCTTATATAAAAGGACTTTAAAGTAACTAATCTTATAAATATCTTATTTAAAGAAGTCTTCCTAAAGTATAATATACCTAATAATATTATATTAGACTAAAGAAGTCTATTTATAAGCGCTTACTAGTCTAACTTATACTACTATTTAAAGTTAAATTATAGGCTAAGTATAGCCTTCTATCTATAGACTAATAGCTAAATAGAATATTAAAATTAGATATTAGATTATTATTTAAGAACTTACTATAGTAATAGATAAGATAATTAGGTAGGGTTATTACCCCTAACTAAATTTATATATTATAGTATAAAGAATATAATAATAGTTTATAATCCTTTTAAGCTTTATTATAACTATTAATCTAAGATTCTTATATATTTTAAGGATAGAACTTATTAAGAGGAGGTATTAAATATAAGATAATATGTTTAAAAACTCTATAAATTATATAAAGACTTATTAAGTTAATAGTAAGATATATTAAAAATATAGGTAAAATTTTATAATAAAAAGTATAAGCTAATATCTTTTAATTAAAGAGACTTAATTATACTAAGTATAAAGAACTTAAAGTAAAAGTAATTAAGTAGGAAGCTATCTTATAAGTTTATTAATCTATTCTATATCTTTAGACCTATTAATAAGTAGGTATATTATCTAATATTACTATTAATATACTTAATCTATTTAGTTTTTTATATTTTCCTCTTAGAGCCTTATATATATAGGTAAAGTAATACCTTTATACTTAAGCTACTACCTCTAGAACTTATTAATAATAATAAGTAGTAGGAGTTAGAAGAGATTTTAGATAAGAAGATAAAGAAGGGTAAACTCTAGTATCTTATTAAATAAAAGGGATATCTTCCTTAAGATATATATATAAAAAAGGCTTTAATAAAAAATATAAGTATTATTATTATAAATAGGAGTTATAAATATTAAAATAGAATTAGAGAATATTATAAAGGATATTTAATTAATTATTTAAAAGTAAGTATAAAGAGTATTAATCTCTTTTATCTTACCTATTAAAAGTAGGTAAAACGCCCTAAGGGCGCTAGTATATAAGGATAACTTAAGAAAGAAATAAAAAAACTATCCAATTAAATTAAGAGAAGGAAACCTAGTATTAAGTAATTAAAGGTTACTTAGCTACTTATATAAGTATAGATAATATAATATTAATATATTTAGTACTTACTCTTTATTATTTATATCTATCTTATCCTCTAGGCTAGAGGCTAAGGGCTTAAGGCCTACCTAAGGATATATAAGTAATAGTTATAATAATTAATAAATATAATCAAAGTATAAGGGAGTATACCTTAGCTTACTTAATATTATAAATACTTATAAGGGTTTTATTAATATACTCTATTATTTAGAGAATTATAATCTAAATTTTTAATATATTTATTAGCTTTTTACTACTATTAAAATATATTAAAGGCTAGCGATAAGATCTACCTATATATAGTACTAGCTACGAACCTATTACTTAGTTATAGAGCTAAGAGGTCTCTAATCTAAACGTAGTTAGAATAAAACTAGGATATTACGTAGTAGTAGAGCTTATATATAATATAGAGTTTTTTAGTATACGCGATAATACCTACCTTAATTCCTATTAATAGTATTAACTTAACGTATAAGAGACTCTAGGTTAAGAGATAGAAAGTATACTAAGTAGAAGAGATAGAATAATAAGCTAGGGCTACCCCCCCTAGTTAAAAGAACTATAATTATATATAGGAGTAGGAGTAGTAACCCTATAATTATAAAGGTATAACCGGCGGGATTATAGAATCTACTTTCCCTTATAAGTAGATTATATTAAAATGTATAGTAGAATAGTTAATTTAGTTACTAAGTCTAGATGCGTAAGAACTAAGTATAGATACTAAGAGACTACTTAGTTCTATATTACTAAGTATGCTAGCGTCTTAGTAGGACCCTATATTTCAATAGATTACTATACGGCTTAGTACTAAGAAATAGTAATATAATAGCGGTAATAAAGTATATTTATACCCCCTAATAATTATAATAGCTCCCCCCTATATATTAAGAAAGGATATATAATAATTCTTAATAAGAGTATTATAGGCCCTCTACTAGGCTACCTAGCTAGGAGTATAATAGTAATTAAGGCCTATATATTATTAGTTAAATAGATAAGGATACTATAATATTAGATAGTATAAGGAAGGAATAGCTAGGGTAGTAATAATTAATAGGAGGGTTAAGGATACTACTTATATTAGTTAAACTATATAAGGAAGGGTAAGAGGGTAATTAAGGGGAATAGACCTTTTAAAAGGTACTATTAGGAAATAGTATAAAGGAAGGGGCGAGGCCCTAGTAAGAGAAAGGAGTATATAGGTATTAAGATCTAATATTAAGTAAGTAGAGTGTAAGGGAGAGGATAGTATATAATATTTAAAAGCCTAGAAGTATTATAATAGATAGTATAAGTAAGAGAGGTTTTCTTCTATATATTATAATTTCCTCTTGATAAAATAGAGCTAGAACGCCCTTATTAGCTCTAAGTAGCTAGATAGTAGAGTATAAATATAAATATTAAAAAAAACCTTAGTAATAGTTATTTACCTAGCTAATACTATAAATAATATATAGTATTCTTATAAAAGGGGGCTAAAAAGATAGAGAAGGCTAGGAATATTTATTAACCTCTTTATAAATTAGCTATATCTATCCCTTCTTCCCTAGATTCTTCTCTCCCTCTTTCTTATTATTATTCTAATTACTTTATACTAGAACTTAAAGAATCTAAATAAGAAATCTATTAATAGTTACTTAAAATTTACCTTAAAAGCCTTCTAAATAACCTTTAAATAAACTATTACTTCCTTAATTTCCTATATCTCTACTAAGATATTAGTTATAAAATTAATTAAGAAGCGGCTACTACTATTAACTATTAGGGAATACTATTAGATAATACCTCCTTTATATCTTTACTAATATTAAAACCTCGCCTTTAAAACTAAATACTATTATTTTTAATAGAAGGACCTAGATTACTAGGTAAAAGTATTATCTTTAATCTTATAATCAAGTTAAAGTTATAGTTATTAATATTAATACTAACTTAATCTCTAATATTAAATCTATATAATCTAGATACTAATATTAATAATATACCTCCTACTAATATTAAAGTAGAGATTAGAGGGGGTAGTAACTATTAAAATATATTAAAATAGGATATAATTAGTTAGACTAGGCGCGTACTAGACGCGCGCTAGTACCTATCTTAGTATCCTATATATTCTATCTCTCTCTACTTATATAGCTAGTAATAAAAATAACTATTACTATTCTACCTATTTTAATAGGTTATAAGCCTAGGTATAGGGTATTTATTTATTTACCCTACGACTACTATTAATACTATCCCTTATAAATTACCTCTATATTAATACTATTACTACTATTAAAAGGGGGCTAGGGAATCTACTAGTAGAGTTTTCCGCTAAGATATTAAAACCTAGCTAAAATCCTCTCTAACTTAAATAATAATAACCCCTTAATAGTAGTATATAGTAATTTATTAATTATATAAATAATATCTATTCCTTATGTATACTAAATACCTTAATAATAGTTATTTATACCTATAACTTAGCTAATACTATAAATAATATATAGTATTCTTATAAAAGGGGGCTAGGAAGATAGAGAAGGCTAGGAATACTTACTAACCTCTTTATAAATTAGTTATATTTATCCCTTTTTCTTTAAACTCTTCTCTCCCTCCTTCTTATTATTCTAACTACTTTATACTAGAATTTAAAGAATTTAAATAAGAAATCTATTAATAGTTAATTAATATTTATTTTAAAGGTCTTTTAACTAACTTTTAAGTAAACTACTACTTCCTTAATTTCTTATATCTCTACTAAGATATTAATTATAAAATTAATTAAGAGGTAGCTATTATTATTAATTATTAGGGAATATTATTAAATAATACCTCCTTTATACCTTTATTAATACTAGAACTTTATCCTTAAAATTAATTACTATTATTTTTAATAGAAGGCCTTAGAATATTAGGTAAAAGTATTATCTTTAATCTTATTATAAGGTTAAGACTACCCTTTATATATTTATGATTATTAATATTAGTACTAATTTAATCTTTAACGCTAAATCTATATAATCTAGATATTAAGACTAAAGATATACCTCCTATTAATATTAAAGTAGAGATTAGAGGGGGTAGTAACTACCCCCTTATACTTATTCTTATACTAGAATTTAATTATAATTAGCTATTATACCCCTATAATATATAGTCTTATATTATTCTTAATAACCTTAGAGCTATCTTTAAGATAGATTATATTATCCTTATAACTTAAAACCTTTAAGAGATTTAGGATAATAAGTATAATAAGGCTTATAAAGTAATAAAGGTATACTATAATATTAATATTTATAATATAATTAAAGATAAGACTATCCCTTTAATAGCTTAAAAGATCCTTAAAGACTTTTATAAGCCTTAAGGTACTAATATCTTTAATAAGATTATTTATAATTTTAATACCCTCTTTTATATTAAATATTAAAGATATTAATAATTATATAAGTAAATTTAAAACTATTAACTCTAATCTAATTAACCTAGGATATAAGCTCCCTTATATCTTTATTATTAATACCTACCTCTAATATCTTAGCGCGAAGTTTAATACCTTTTAAAGTATATTAATTTAGATATATACTATTACTATTAAAGAAGGTACTATAATAATCTTATTTAATAAACTCGCGCTAGTTATAATAAAGAAAGAAGCTTACTAGAACTTTATAAAATCTTCTATTATAATTATAGCTATAATTATAACTACTACTTACCTACTACACTAGGCTAGGTTAAATATATAGTATAATAATAAGTATTATAACTACTATAATTATTTAAGCTACGTAAGGTAGAGTCTAATACTAGACTAAGTAATCTAAGTTAATAAAGGCCTACCTTACTAAGGGGGCTATAACTAAGGGGGTAATAATACTTAAGGTAAGCGTCCCTATATACTTATAGAGTTTAAAGACCTAGTTATTAGCTTTATAACTACGCTAGATATAACTAGCCTTACTACTACTATCCTCCTAGATATAGTATATAACTAATATATTACTAATAATTAAGATATCCTTAAAGAATATAAGGTAATTCCTAAGTCCCCTATTTATAAGATTAGCTAGGCTAGTCTTTATATAATAGGGCATAGTACTACGGTTATCCCTTATAAGATTAATAAGGGAATCTAGGTAAAAGTATATCTTACTAATATTCTTTATATTTTAAATATATAATTAAATCAAATTTTAGTATTCTAACTACTTTATCTTAGGGCTAAAGTCTCCTTTAGCTTATAAGAGTATATTATTACTTATAAAGGCTATATCTTTATATATACCTAGTATAATAATATCTTCTACCTTAATACCTAGGACTATTTAGCCCTTACCTTTATAGCTTTAATAATTATATTATAACTTTTTCTTAAGTTAAAAGTATATATTTTATAACCTTTTAAGTCTCTTTATCTATTAGCTTCTAGTATACTTATATAAGTTATTTAAGCTAATAGAACCTAAAATAGTTAATAAATATATCTAATAAAATAGACCTTATCTCTAAGGATTATATATATAATATCTATATAAAGACCTAAATAATAAGGGCTTTATATAACTATCCTATTACCTTAAGGAAGTACTTATATAAGTATATTAATAGTAATTTAGTAGGCCCTTATAAGGTTTATAAGGGGATTATTATAATTTATAATAGCTCTTAATTCTTTAATATAATACTATATAATTATACTAAGGAATTAGATATTAAAGTACCCTACTTAAAGTTAAAAGTAAATTCCTACTAACCTTTAAGGCCTTTAAGGTAAACTAGGAGCGCTTTATATAATATATATAATACTATTATATTAATAGTAGAGGGGAATTTAACTTTATAACCTTTATAAAGTACTACTAGGTTAATAGTATTATCTAGGAGAGTATAATATAAGATACTCCCTAGGTTAATAAATTTATAAAGTATCTTAATAAGACCCTAATAAATAAGGCCTATATTATACTTATAAATACTAGGATAAATTATAAATATTAACCTAAATTTATTTAAGTAGCTAGCTACCTCTAAAATAAGTCCCTTAAGTCTAGTATTAAGATAATACCTTATAAGAAGTTTAATAGCTACTAGTCTAACCTCTCCTATTTATAAGCTCTTAACTCTTAGGCCTTCTATTATATTAGTAGGACTACTATTAAAATTAGTTACTTTAAGGCCTATTCCTATCTAGGTTGACTTATTAGTTATAAAGGTAAGGTTATCTACTATCTTATTAATAATAAAACTAGGAAGCTTACTTAGTTATCTAATATCTACTTTATTAAAAAAGTCCTTATAAGTTATATTAAATTAAAAGTTAAAAGGTATATATTTATAAACCTCCCTTACTACTCTAAGTAGGTAGCTAGTAATTTAAGGGGGTAATCTCCCTTTAAAAGTAAAGTATTATTAATCTAAATTAAAGATATACTATTAATTTATATTAAAGATATAGTAGTTAAGGATAAATCCTACCTTAAGACTTTATTAGATATCTACCTTAAATTAAATTAGGCCTATCTAGTAATATTTTATTAAGATACTAATAAGCTCCTATTATTAATTAGGGTCCTATCTAATTACTTTATATTTTAAATACCCCCTAATAAACCGCGTAATAACTCCCTAGATCTATTAGTAATATTTACCTTCCTAATAATAGTTAAAGGTATAAAGCCCTTTAAACCTAAATTATATAAGGAAGTTATAATAAATAATATTAAGAAGGACTAGGAAGTAATATTATAAAATAAAAATAACTCCCTTATATAAAATAATATATAGGCCCTTAGATAACTACCTTTAAGTTAGAAGGTATTCTAGAGGAAGTAGATATTTAGATTAAAAAGGGGGCCTTATAATAAAGTCCTCTATTATAAGGTATATTAAGTAGTTAGGGGTTTTAAATAATAGGAAGGGATTAATTATAATAAGACCTTTACTTTAATAATAAAGCTAATAAGTTATAAAGCTATCTTTATACTAGTTATATCCCTTAATTAGGAACTAGATTAAATAGATATTAAGATAGCCTTCCTTTATAAGAATATTAAAGAAGATATTTATATTAAATAGCTTAAAGGCTTTATAAATAAGGGTAAAAAATACTTTATTTATATCTTAAAGAAGGTACTTTATAACTTAAAATAATTACTTTAAGTCTAGTTTTTTATACTATTAATATTCTTAAAGACTTAGGGCTTTATATTACTTATAACTAATAAAAGTATCTTAATTAATTATAAAGATTAAGTTATTATTATAACTTATATAAATAATTTATTAATTACTAGATTTGATTAAACTACTATTAATTAAGTTAAGGTTATACTTAGTAAATACCTCTAAATAATTAATTTTAACCTATATTCCTTCTATCTAAGTATATTAATTAGGTAGGATTAAGTAAATTAGGAATTATAACTAAGTTAAGAAGCTTATATTAAAAAGGTATTAAAGGACTTTAATATATAAGAGTTATATCTTATAATAACTCTAATAGATATAAATAAGTTATAAGTATTTAAAGAAGATTATATAATAATAGGGACTCTTTTAATTTATATAGATTAATTGATTAAGAAAGCTATTAAGGCTATTAAGAATAATAAAGTACTAGGGAGGCGGAAGCTATTCCGCTATTACTAAGTGAAACATATATAGTAGAGTATATACCATATTAGTATACTAGTAAAAGAGAAAAAAGTAAACGACTACGTTTACTAGCTATTAGTTAACTATAGTCAGCGATAACATTAGTAGCTATCCGTCTTTATATACCTTTACTAATTCGCTAGCTTTAGATAAATCCGCGAGGTTATACTATAAATTATCCTTATTACTATAACTAACCTATTTAACTAAGTACTAAGTCTTACCTCTTAAATATTATTTATCTAGTAATCTCTTAATTTTATACTTATTATTATAAGTAGTACTATCCTTAGCTATAATTAGGGGTGGCTTTTAGCTAAACATCCTCCTATATAGATCTACCCCTTCTATTTTTAGCTTAAGTTATACTATTAATACTACCGGCTATATATATATTATAAGGGGTAGCTTAAGTTAATAGGCGAGTAATCCTACCTTTTATAAAATCTTAAATAGGCTAGTATATTATTATAAGAGTTTTCTATTAGAAATACTAGGGATCTTATATCCCTTATATAAATAGAGGAAGACTTTATTATTTTCTTTAAATTATAAACTTTTATACTTACTATTATACTAGGATTTTATTATAATATTACTAAAGGCTATTATATCTTCCGCCTATTCCTTATAAGTAAGTTATAAGCTATTAAAGGCTTCTATAGGGATATTACTAATTACTAGTATATCTATACTATTATTTACCTTAAAACTATAGTAGTATTAGGCTTAGATGTATATACGCCTCATACGCTACCTTATAGCCTGCTTTAGGTAACCTTCCTTAGAAATACGGGGTAACGTCTTAGTAATAGGAGGCCTAGACTACGCCTATACTAAGTAGATATATATCTACCTAGCTATCCCCTATTCTTCTTCTAAATTCCTTAGAGATTAGTTCTACTACTATAATAGGCCTACTACCTAATCTATTAGTAGACCTATACCTATTATTAAACCCTATAATATAACTCTATATCTTTTATTATCTAATACGCTACTATAAAGCTAGCGGGTATAGGCCTTATAGTTCTAATCTCTCTCCCTTTCTAAAGGAAAAGGCCTAGAGTTATTATTATATTAGGTTTACCCTATAATAATTAATAGGCTAAAGGTAATAATTAAGTAGAACTACTACTACGCGAAATATTACTAGAACGCTATTATAGCGCTTTATTAAAAGGAGGACTTTTTACTCCTTCTACTCTAGATAAGCTAGAATAGCTATTAGAGGAGGCCTAGAATAAAAATTATTATCTTAAATAAAAAAATTAATTAGTAATATTATTAGCCTATAATAAAGTACTTTATAATCCTTAGGTTAGTATTAATTTAGAAGTTTAAACTACTACTAGCTTAGCGCTATCTTAATATACTTATATATATATACTTTACCCTAAAAGGATAAGACCTTATAAAGGATCCTCTAAAGGGGAGTACTTATATTAGTTCTATAAAGTCGACGTTAAATTTATTATAAGTCTAGAGTATTTTACTATAAATAAGTCTTATATAACCTATTATATAAACTCCCTAAAAGGGGACTTTAAAGCTTAATAGTATACCTATTTTAGGAGTTATAATTTAACTAATATTATATTTAAATTCTTTAAGAGGTTTCTACTTAACTTAATTATAGATTTAGTAAGCTACTATCTCCTTACTTATAAAAAGTAGGAGTAGGTACGCTAATATAATAATTAAAAGGTCTTAAATTTTAAGGCCTATTTAGAGGAGTTAGAGTCTTATTTACTACCTTTTAATAAGAAGTATAAGGCTTATATTTTCCTTATAAAGCTCTATAATAAGTTAAAGAATAAAATTCTTAGTATTAATAATATTACTAAGTAATATAAGGAGATATTTACTTAGGCTATTATACTAGAGAATACTTTAGAATATAGGCGCTACGTAGGCGGCTTAGGTTCTTAAGGAAAAACCTAGGGTAGGTCTTAGCCGAAATTAAAAGGTAGTAATAAATCCTTAGAAGATTATATTATAAAGCTTAAGGGTTTTAATAGTAGTAGTAGTAAGTAGTCGCGCTTTAAGGATAATACCTTAAAAAGGAAGGCCAGGCCTAATAGTAGGATAGATTCTATAGTTTCTTTTTATTATAATAAAGAAGGTTATATCTAATTAAATTATACTAACCTTAATAAGCCTTAGGCTTATTTTAATATTAGTATAATATTAATAAAAAAAGAACTAGCCCCTTAACTACCTTAGAAGAGGGGTAAGAAGACTAATTAATAGAGGTAATATTATTAATCCTTATAAAGGGTTAAGCGGAGTTATAAGGTAATTAATATTAAGTTATAATACTTTTAGACTCTAAGTTATACCTAAACTTAATTTTATAAAAGTTTATAATCTAATAGGATTTAAAGCCTTACAAAGCTATCTTATTATAGGTATAAGCGCTTAGTAGAAGTAGTATATATATCTATAAAGCCTACTAGTTATATTACTAGTTAGTAGATAGCTAGAGTTATAAAAAGGAGTATACTACTCTTTTCTATATAGTAGACTAAAAGGGCCCTAATATTATTTTAGGTATACTAGGATTAAAATAATAGTATATACTATTAGATCTAGAGGCGGATTACTAGTACTTTAAAGTTAATTCTAGTATATTATAAGTTAATAAGCCCTAAGTATTTACTTAAAATATTAGGAAAGAGCTAAATATATTTACTATTATATACTCCGGTATAATATCTAGTAAACGGGAAGCCCCCTAAGTTCCTAAGGAATTAAAGGCCTTTACTAATATCTTTTCTAGTAAGAAGGCGGGTACCTTACCTATTTTTAAGGAAGGTAACTATATTATAAATCTTATAAAAGGTAAAGAACTACCTTATAAGCCACTTTATAATTTATCTTAAACTAAGCTAATAGAGCTATAGCGCTACCTTAAGGATTTACTCTAAAAGGGGATTATTCGCCACTCTATCTTATTAGCTAGAGTACCTATTCTCTTTATACTAAAGAAGGATAGTAGGCTACGTCTATATATAGATTATAGGGGGTTAAATACTATAACTTTAAAGAATAGATACCTATTACCTCTTATTACTAAGACGTTAGACTACTTATATAATTCTAAGATTTTGATAAAGTTAGACTTAAAAGATACCTATTATTAGATCTATATTAAGGAAGGTAATAAATAGAAAACTACTTTTTAAACTTATTATAACTACTTTAAATATTTAGTTATACCTTTTAAGCTTACTAATATACCGGCTATATTTTAAGCCTATATTAATAGAGCCTTAGTAGGTCTAGTTAATATAACCTATATAATATACCTAGATAATATCCTTATTTATAACTTTAACCTAATAGATTACTAGTAATATATTTAGTAAGTACTAGAATAGTTATATTAGTTTTCCCTATATACTAATCTAAAAAAGTACTAATTTAGTACTAAAAGGGTTAAATTTTTAGGGTTTATTATCTTAACTAATAGCGTTAAGATAGATCTAGAGCGTATAATAATAATTAGAGACTAGCTTAAGCCTAAGACCTATTAGGATATATAAGTCTTTTTAGGCTTTATAAATTTCTACTATTAGTTTATTTATAGCTACTCTTATATAGTTAAGCTACTTACTAGCCTACTTAAAGGTAGTAAGGATAGTAAGAAAACGGGTCCTTTAAATTAGACTATTACTATTAATAGAGTATTCTAATTACTATAAGATACCTTTATATTAGCGCCGTTTCTACGCTACTATAACCTTATAAAGGCCTTAAGGATAGAAATAGATACCTTAAATTTTATTATAAGTACTATCCTATTCTAACTAGATAAGGATAGTAACTAGCGACCTATTATATTTTAGTCTTAAAAGATAACTAACTTAGAATAAAATTATAAAACCTATAATTAGGAGCTACTTACTATTATAGTAGTAATAAAATAGTAGTAATACTACTTAGAAGGAAGTGCTTTTATAGTTAAGGTATAGACTAACTATAATAACCTAAAGGGCTTTATAAAGTAAAAGGAATTAAACTCTAGGTAAGCTAGATAGGCGTTTAAGCTCGCTACTTATAGCTTTAAGATATTCTATTACCTAGGAAAGTTAAATTCTATTAATATACTATCTCGCCGACCTAATTATAAGGGTAAATTGCCCCTAAATATAAAGCTCTTACTAATATTATAAAATAAGCTTACCTTATAAAAGAATAATAGTTTTAAAGAAACTTAAGTAATTATCGCGGTTATAGCGCCTATATTTAGAATTATAGGTATTTAGGTTATTATCCCTAGAAGGGATATTATAAATATTCTAGACTTAGCCTATAAAAATACTTAAAGGCTTATAAAGACCTTAATTTATAACTTATAAAAGTATAATAATTAGGTAAAGTCCTTTTTAAAGCGCCTACTAAATAATATTATTATAGATATTCTAAGGCCTAGAGTTTAGACTCTAATAGGCTATTAACCTTTAAAGGTTATCCTTATATTCTAAGGGATAAAGCCCTATATAGTAAACTTATTAATTACTATTATAATAATCCCTTATTAGGATATTTTAGCGCTAAGAAGACGTATAATCTTCTTATATATAAATACTACTAGAATAATAGTATAAAATAGGTTACTAAGTATTATTAAACTTATAATATCTATTAAAGAACTAAGTTACCGCGCTATTATACCTATAGCGAATTAAGTTTATTACCTATTACTACTTAATTATAGAAAGAAATATCTATAGATTTTATTATAAGGTTACCCCTAAGTAAGGCTAAGGGAATTATTTATAATTCTATCCTTATAATTATTAATCGTTTTATTAAAATAGTTAGGTATATACTTATTATAATAATAATTAATACTACTAAGCTAGTAGATATATTTTATAATAAAATCGTTTACCGTTATAATATACCTAATAGTATTATAAGTAATAGGGGTTCTATCTTTATAAGCGCCTTTTAGTTAGTAGTCTATTTTTACTCTAAGATAAAGCGTAGCCTAAGTATAGCCTTTTACCTATAAACTAATAGGTAGACTAAGTATTAGAATTAGGTATTAGAATACTACTTATATATATTTATTAATAATAAGTAAACTAATTAGGCTAAATAACTACCTATAACTAAATTTATATATATAAATAGTATTTATTCCTCTATTAGAACGACACCGTTTTTTCTTATATATAGGTATTACCTAGAAGTTTATTAGGAACTTAAGGATAAGTCCCTAGAAGGGAGAATACCCGCTATAAATAATAGAGTTAGAATATTATAAGTAGTAAGGGATAAAGCTATAAAACACCTTTAGGCCGCCTAAGCGTCTTAAGTAAAGTACTATAATTAGAATTATAAGCTATAGATATATAATATCGGCGATTTAGTAATAATAGCTATAAAGAACCTAAAGTAATAATACCTAAGTAAGAAGTTAGCCTATAAGTATATAAGACTATTCTAGGTTATTAATAAGATTAGTTTATAAGCGTATTATCTACTATTACTACTATTATATAGGATCTATAATATATTCTATATATTACTAATTAAACCTTACTACTAAAGAGACTACTCTCCTACGGCGGATATCTTTATATAAGTACCTAAACTCATTAATAATAAAGAATAATAGGAGGTAGAAGAAATTATTAGTAAGGTTAATAATAAATAAGGTATCTAGTATAAAGTTAAGTAGACTAGTTAGGGTAGTAAATATAACTAATAGGTACTAGATAAGGACCTTAATAGGTCTTATAAGTTAATAAGAGCCTATAATACGTTAGTATAATTAAAGTATAAATAAAATATTAAATATATTCCTATATTCCTATATTAAATAAGCGGCGACGATATAATAAGTTATAATATAGGTTAAGACTATTATCTTTATATATATTATATAATAATTAATCTCTTATATATAAGTATACTTATAAGTATAATAATATAATTTAAAAATATTCTTTATTAATATTATCTAAGGAGTTAAGCCGTTAGTAATATATTATATTAGAAGAATACTTTTAATCTTAATATAATCTAATAAGGATACTAGGGATATATTAATAAAAGATAAGCCTAGGTATCCTATACCTAGTAAATAACTTAAGTAAATAAGATATATAAATAACTTATCTATACTAAAGTATAACCGCGAACTAACCTTTAATTATTAAACCCTTTAAAGTCTAAAGGCTTTATAGGGTTAGGATTATCTAGCGTATCCTTATACTACTAAATACTATTAAGTTTAGTTTAAAGGAGTTCTACCTAACTCTCTAACTTATTATTCTATATATTTAGCGTATTAATTAAAGCCTATAAGTTAGTAATAATATTAGGCGCTAACCTAACTATTATAACTATCTACTTATAAGCTTTCTACTATTAGGTTATCTTCTTACTAAGTTTCTTTCTCCTTATTAAATATACGTCTACCTAGCTAGTCTTAGTAATAGCGCGTACGGATTTCCTTACCTTCCTCTAAAAGGGAGCCGGAATCTATTATAATAAGTGCTTACGCTATTATAAAGCTAAAGGGTTAATATACTTACCTCTATATAATAATTAATACTATAATAACCGTTAGTATACTAATAATAAGGGGGAGTATTACCTTATTTATAATCATCTAAACCCTTTATAAAATAAGTCTTATAAGGAAGAGATATACTATATAAGTCAGCGAGCCGTTATATAATATATATAAGTAAATATACTTAAAATAAGTTAATATCTATATATAATATTAGTATATTAATAAATATAACGCGATATTAATAAGACGTTATAAGTACTTATAAGAGAAATATTATATATAATATATAATAAGAATACTATATATATTAGTAAATATATTTTATAATATTATTAAGTTAAAGTAAGTACTTATAAGAGAGGCTAAGGGAGTTATAAGAAGTTTTAAATATTAGGATAAAAACTTTATTAATATCCTACGGCGCTATTATAGCGTAGTTTCCTTTAAAGCTATTTAAATTATAATAATAATAATAAAGGTTCTATCTAATTCTATAACTAATATATTAGAGTAACGCGTTACTTATTATATCTTATATCTATAAATACTTAATCTATTATTAATAATTAAGTATACGCGCCTACTAGTTAATATTACCTTCTTATTTTATATTATTACTAATATATATTATTAACGCCTATACCTAATAAGTTATTCCCCGCTAGTATATAGTAATATTAATTATATAGAAATATTATACGTATTAATACTTAAATATTAATAAGCTAAGTAGCCGACTATATATTAAAAGTATTTAGAATAATTATAAATTATGTAATATATTATCTTAATATAATTAAAGGATATAAATAGTTTAGAAGTATATATATACTATCTAAATAATTTATTAATATACTCTATTACTAATTACTAAATAATATTATTACTACTTTATAAAAGGTTTTAATACGCGCGTCTAGCCTAGCTAATATTAATACTATATTAGCGGTAGTATATTAAATAACTCTTTTCCCTTATTTTTCCTACGTAGTTTTAAGGTTTTTTAACAAGTATTCTAAGTAATCTTATTAGCCCTAGGGACTAGGGCCTAGGAGGGGAGGTAATTATTAAGCTTAGGTGTATATACGCCTTATACGCTACCTTATAACCTACTTTAGGTAACCTTCCTTAGAAATACGGGGTAATATCCTAGTAATAGGAGGTCTAGACTACGCCTATACTTAGTAGATATATATCTACCTAGCTATCCCCTATTCTTCTTTTAAATTCCTTAGAGATTAGTTCTACTACTATAGTAGGCCTACTACCTAATCTATTAGTAGACCTATACCTATTATTAAACCCTATAACGTGACTCTACGTCTTTTATTACCTAATACGCCGCTATAGAGCTAGCGGGTATAGGCCTTACAGTTACTTATTAGGCTTGGGTGTGTATACGCCTTATACGCCACCTTACAGCCTGCTTTAGGTAACCTTCCTTAGAAATACGGGGTAACGTCCTAGTAACGGGAGGCCTAGACTACGCCTATACTTAGTAGATATATATCTACCTAGCTATCCCCCGTTCTTCTTCTAAATTCCTTAGAGATTAGTTCTACTACTATAACAGGCCTACCACCTAATCTATTAGTAGACCTATACCTATTATTAAACCCTACAACGTAACTCTACGTCTTTTATTACCTAACACGCCGCTGCAGAGCTAGCGGGTATAGGTCTTACAAGTAGAGCTTATTAGGAGTATATCCTATAATAGTAGGGGAGTTATTAAGGTTAGCCTAAATATATCAGAGTATATAATCCTATTAATTCTAGGTATCTAGATAGTATATAAGGTAGAATTATATAGTAATTTTTATAATCTAATTAATACGCTCACTCTATCTATTAGTCTATAAATAATATATTATAAATATAAGAAATTTAACTCTAAAGCGCTTAAAGATCTCTTACTAAAAATTTAATATAAATTAAGGGTCTTAATTACTAATAATACTACGTGGAATACCCTAGTTATAAGATAGTAAAGATAAAATTATAACTTAGGCCTATTAGGGGGCTTTCTAAGTATTAGTACTAGGTAGGTATAAGAAGGACCTTCTTTAAGAACTTATAAGTAATTATTAGTAGGTAATTTATACCTAATAGAGTAGTAGGTAGGACGATTATAAAGTCTATTATAATTATATAAAATAATATAAATAGTATTAGTATAGGGACCTATTCCTTATATAATAGATATCTTCTTATCTAATTAAGTTAGTACTAAGGGTAGTAGCTAATATAGGCTTAGAGGTTCTTAGCTAGATATCTAATATATACTATATAAGAAAGTTAGTTATAATATCTATAATAACTATTATAATTAGAAAAGTTATAAGCTTATTTAAATAATTCTTTCTTTATAATAGGAGGAATATATAATTATTACCTTTTCTTACTATTAATATAAAAAATAAGCTTATCCCTAAGAATAGATAATATCCTAGGTTTATTATATTCTAAAATTATATCTAGATTACTATTTATAGGAGGCTTTAATATATCAAGGATCTTTTACTATTACTTATTATTCTAATAGCCCGTTTATAATTAAGATCTAAAATCCTCTATTATCTCTATATTTATTATATAGTAGATAGTAGGGCTATTAAAGTCTTTGATATTATAGGAAAGACTATTATAAAATATAAGAAGAATATTAAGAATCCTATTTAATAAACTAGAATTCTTAGAGTTAGTTATTTAAAGTCTTAATAGTATATTAGGGATTATATTTAATTTCCTAGATTTATAATATAATTTTAAGTTAAATAAAGAAAGGTACTAAGAGGCTTATATAAGCTAAAGATTTAATTTATTTATACTTATAATCCTTAATATTAATTATTTTAATATTAGGATTATAGTAGAATAATTAATATAAATAATTATAAGTAGTTATAAATTTAATTTAATTATATACTAAACCTTCTTAATAACCTATATAATACTAGTAATTTTTAATTTAATAGGCTAATAGTTCTTCTCCGTATTATTAAGATAATAATTAAAAAATATAATAAGCTATATATTAGTCCTTATAAAAGGCTTTAATAACTATATAAGATCTCCCTTTATATAGTATATAATAGCCGTAAATCCTACTACTTTTAAGGTATCTAAATTTATATATAAAACCCTATTATAATTATAGTAAATAAGAAATTAAGGAGTCTTAAAAGCCTCTTATAAATCCTAAAAGGCGCTAAGCTCCTCTTATATAAGCTTATAAAAAATTACCCTAACTACCTTCCTTTTTTATATATAACCTTTTATACTTATACTAAGGCCCTTATTAAGGACTACCTTTCTCTTTTATAAGGGGTCTACCCTCTATATATATCTCTTAATTAATGAATAGAGCTAACTAGTTAATCTAAGAAATATTTCTAGGTTAGCTAGGTTTTATAGAAATTATAATAAGATAATAACTATAATTTTCTCTTTTATTATAAATATCCCTAGGTCATTAATATACTAGCCTAATAGGGTAATAGAGGGGTAGCTGATATATAACTTTAATAGTAATAGGCTTATATACTTCTTTTAGAATAGATTAAAGACTTTATATAAATATTTAATATACTCTTATAAGGTATATAAGTAGATAATAATATTATTAATATAAGCTTTAATAAATACCTAGTATTACTAGAGAATAGTATTAGTCTAGTATTAGATATATAGAGGTAAGCCCTTATAACTTATAAGGGCTACTAAAGACTACTCTTAACTATAATAACTTATAATTATAAGCTTATAATAATCCTTAACCTAGATATAAAATTAATAGAACTATTTAATAGTATTAATAACTATAATATATTAATAACCCTATACTAATACTATTATATTAGCTTATAAGGAGAGTAGATATATATTATTCTCTATAATTTTATTAAGCTCTTATATATTAATTATAACGCGGCCTTTTTACCTAGTAGGAGTATTATATTAAATTATAAAGTAGGGGTAGTTAAATAGGGTTAGCTAATCTAATTATATAAGTTTTCCTTAGGCTTAAATCTTATTAAAGGTCTTATTAATAATATCTTTATCCTTTTACCTAAGAGGATATACTTATATAGGCTTAAATAATATATTTAGCTTTAATAGAATTAATATCTATTATTCTTTAGGATATTTACTATATTACTACTATTTATAAAAAGATCTTAGTATAATTTAATAATACTAGCTAGTTAATTTGTAATATATAGTTCTTTATAGATTTTAACTCTATTCTTAAGTATATTCTTAAGACTAGGGTTAATAATAGTACTTAATTCTATTAAAAGAGCCTAATTAATAGATATTATCAATATTATAAATATTATAAGAGCCTCTTTATTAACTATAATTAATAAGGATATAGCTAATATAGCTAATATAGTAGCTATTATAATAATTTTAGCCTATTTACCCTTCTAACTATTATACTAACTATTAGCTATAAAGCTAGAATAGTAAGTATTAATTATAAAATATTAATTATAATTAAACTCTTCTATAATACCTAATCTTACCTTTTTAGGAATAAAGATATCCTTATTAATATTATTTTTAATAAAGACCTTCTTAAGAGAAGCGTTAATAATATAAGTAAATATACCTCTAGTATATCTAAGATTAAGATTATAAGAAGGCTTGAAGAGTAGCTCTTAATTATTTAGTAAAGTCCTATTAAAGATAACGGCTATTAAGGCGGTAATTTTTATAGGAATTAAGAAATTTTTTTATTCTTAATTACTTATTTTACTAGTAAAGAGTAAATTTAAGTACTTAATAGGATTTTAATATTTTAGTAGCTACTAATAATAATTTATTACTTTATAAAATCTAATATTATAGCTTTTAAAGTAAAAATATTAGCTCTTATAAGTATTTTAGCTTTAAGATTATTTATAATATAAATTTCCCTACTAATACTTAGAATTATAAGCTTATTATTATTAATAAAGCCTAGAAGGAAGAAAGTTATAAATTTTAGACCTAAGACCCTTAATAGGAATATTAATAGGTATAGTTTTAATTTCTATACTTATAAAGATAAAAGTTATATTTATAATTAATATTATATATCTTAAATTAGAATAGACTTTAATATCTTTACTATTAGTAGTCTACTTAATAGTTATAATAGTATAATAATAGTTCTTAAAAGTATAACCTATCCCTTATATGCCTACTACTAATAAAATAATTATAATAAGATCCCTTATAAAATAACTTATTAAGTTAGTATTTATTAGAGTATTAATAATTAGTAGATTAATTATAAAAGGCTTTAAGAAATTATAAAAGGCTTTAATAAGGTAGCCTTCTAATATTAATTATAAAGATAATTAAAGAGTTTATTCTTTAATAAGAATCTTAATTAATAGTAATAATATTTATAATCTAATAAAAGAATAATTATAGGGAAATAGTTTTTAAGGTTATAAGTATTATCTAATTTAATATTTTCTATTATAAATATTTAATAATATTATAAAGATTCTTCCTAGGATATTTTATAAAAACCTTCCTAGTAGAAATTAGAGGGCTTATAAATAAAATCCTAGTATAAACCTTCCTATTTATAACCTTAAGGGCTCTAAGAAGGCTATCCTTTAGAGGCTTCTTTAGTAGCGGCCTAGTAGACTTATAGAGGTCTTAGAGGCTATTACTATTATTCCCCTTATAGTCTAAAGGGAAAGTAATTTCCTTAATTCTAGTTTTAGTTTTAATTCCCCTAGTATTAAGGACCTTATTAAGGTGCCTTATTAAAGGAATTAGACCTATTTAATAGGGCTAGTACTATTATTTAAAGCCTTATAAGCTATACTAGGAGGGTATAGATATTTACGCCCTAATTACCCTAATTTTAATAGCCTTAGTAGGGTTAATAGCCTAGTAGAGGCTTCTAATATTAATAGTAAGTATTATTATATTTTTATAATTATAGTTAAGGTAGTAGTAACTACTAGGAAGGCTATTAAGATTAAAACTAAGATTAAGATTAAGATTAAGATTAAGAAGGTTAAAATAGAGATTAATACCTATTATACTATTTTCACTAAAATAGCTAATAAGATTTCGGGTATTAATATATATAATTCTAATCTAATAAGGTAAGGAACTTATTATAATTAATATTATTACTAGGTTTAGGGATATTATACTAGAATTCTATATTAAGACTATATTAGATAAGAAGAATATAATCCTTTATTACCTTAATCTCTAAATTCTTAGCTACTCTAATAATAGTTTAAGAGTACTCTTAAGGCTCTCTCTATTAAGAATTATTTTATATAATATACTTCTTATAAAGTAATATACTTATATTAATATATTATAAGGCCTCTTACTATTATATCAATAGATAATACTATTTATTTTTATTAATATTATAAGTAATAAGATATTTATTACCTTCTTTAAGCTTAGTAGTATACTATCCCTAGGTAGTTCCTTAGAGATATAGTTAAAGGTTTATATAAATAATAGTATTACCCCTTACTTAAATAATATCCTTAATATATTTTATAAATATATAAATATTATAAAAATAGGTAGTCTTACTAGTATATTTAATATTAGAGGTAGTATTTATAAATTTATTATTATAAAAGGGATTAAAATATTTAATATTATTAGGGTTAAAGCGGGGAGTACTATTATTATAAGGTACTCTAGGAGGTATACTAGGATCTATAAGTCCCAGCGGTAGTAGTAGGGCTAATAGTATAATACTAATAATTATTTCTTATAACTTAGTATACTAAGCCTTAGTAAAGCTTATATTCTTACTTATAACTAGATATTATAATAGTTTAATAGGCTATTTATATATAAGTTCTTTAATAGAAGTCCTATAAGTTATAGGATCTATACTAAAACTTAGTAGTATAATACTTAGTATTACTAAGGGTATTCTTATAAATAATTCTATATTAGATAGAGTAAGAGTAAAAGATATAATAGGTATTTTAATTAATAAGAATCTCTTAGGACTATTCCTAGTTAATAGTAGCTAATACTTTATAAAATATAATAAGAGTTATAGGAGACTTTAGTACTACTTAATACTCTTAATAAAATATTTAACCGCTTTTTAAAAGGCGAGGCTATTAGTAGCCTAATTAAATAGATAGAAGGATAGTTCTACTAAGGTAATATATTAATTACTTAACCTAGGGATCCCTAGTTATAGGGGATAATTATAATAGGTAATAATATAGTTAATATAATACCTAAAAGTCTATAGTACCTTATAAATATATATATTACTAGTATCTTAAATAAATTTATAGATTTAATTTACTAATATAATAAGATATTAATTAAGGGGTAGTATTTAAGCTACCTTAATAGCTTCCTTTTAATGAAAGGCTTCTTAGATCTTAGGGAAGAAATATAAAACAAAGTAATAAGCTTATATAAAATTTGATAAAAGAGGCTATTAAAGTCTTTAATAAAAAGTTAAAGTAATATAAGGTTATACTTAAGTATAATAGTAGAGTATACTATTAGGGCTTATTACTATTATAATAGATAGTAATAAATAGAGATAGATTAATTATAAAGAAATAGGCTTCTTTATACTACTAGAGGACCTTAGGGATTATTAGTATTATAAGGGTAGCTTTGGTATTTTTAGTAGTTTAAGATAATTAATTAGTATTATAAAGCCTTTTATATAGTATTACTACTATATTAATAGGGACTCTTTTAATTCATATAGATTAATTAATTAAGAAAGCTATTAAGGCTATTACGAATAATAAAGTATTAAGGAGGCGGAAGCTATTCCGCTATTACTAAGTGAAACGCATATAGTAGAGTATATTCCATATTATATAACCCCTAATACTTTATAAAAGGAGTATTAGTTAGCTATTAGCTCTTTGATATATATTATACTAGGGACTAGGCTAGATATTACCTTTATAATCTTAATAGTTAGTAGATATAAATTAAACTTAAATTAGTTATATTAAATAGCTATTAAGAGGATTTTTTATTACCTTTAAGGTATAACTAACTTATAACTTATTTCTTATAAAAGTATCTTTCCTCTTATTAATTATAGTAATACTAATTAAGCTAGTAATTAAGATAGTTAATAGTTAATTATAAGCTATATTTTTAATATTAATAGTAGAGTAATAAGTTAGTTATTAAAGTAATAGCCTACTATTACCCTATTTAGTTATAAAGTAGAATATATAGGCTAGATATAAGTTATAAAAGAAGCTATTTAGCTCTAATAGCTCCTTATTAAGCTAGACCTCTCTAAAGATACCTATTAGCCTACTATTATAATACTACTATAATAATTAGGAAGCTATTACCTTAATTAAGAACCCCTAGTTTTATATATATATAAAGTATGTTAATATCTAATATTACTATATATAAGAATAGGTTACTACTAGTAATATTAAGCTAGAATATGTTAGGATTAATAAGTAGGTAGCTAATAGCTTTATTAAAGCCCTTTTTAAGGATAAATTTATCCCCTTCTATAAGGCCTTAGGCCTAGAAGTACTATAATAGTAGGAGTCTTTAGTATAATAAGGCTTTATAGGTACTCCTAGTAGCTTTATAAGCGCTCTTATTACTAATTAAGGGATAGCTAGCTCTTAACTACCTACTTTTCTAGTCCTATAACTCTATATTAGAATATTAGAATATAAAATAGACTTTATAAGCCTATTTACCTCTATTATCCTTTTATATTTTAAGCTTAAATAGTAAGTTATACTACTAGTAATATTATCTAAATACTAGACTACTCCTAGTTATAAATTAATATTATAATAGATAAGTTAATTACTTTCCTATAAAATTATTAAGCTTAGATTATAATATATGTCTATTATAACCCTATCTCTTACCCTACCTCTAATATAAAGTAGAATTAATATAATATTTTTTGATACTAGTAATTATAGTACTTATAATAGCTTCTAGCGTAGTATATCTCTAAGTTATAATAGCCTTACTATCTTTACTACCTAGATATATACCTAGGTAGGATAAGAATAGGAGGTAGACAATTAATACTACTAAGGAGTTATAATCCTCTATCTTAATATAAAATTATTATCTTTAACTATAATACTACTAAAGATATAAATACTAAAATTAAGCCTTATAAAGCCCTCCTCCCTACCTAGTATAAGCTTATATAATATATTAAAGGCAAGAAATATACTATTAAGTTACTATAATAAAAAAACCTTAATAGCATACCTTTATAAGATGAGTATATCTTAGAAATAGTTATATAGATAGGATTAGTAACCTTATAATTATACCTATTTTATTAGGGTCTATCTAATTTATATTTAGAAGAGTTTTACTAAATTACTACCTTATAAGGGCTTCTACTATTATCTACCTTACCTTTACGCCTCTTACCTAGTATTTAATTAAGAAGGGGGATTAGTTAAGATAGTAGGAATTAAATATTATAAATTAATTATACTATTATACTAATAAGGTACTTTATTTAAGTAGGAGTATTAAAATATATTAAAATAGGATATAATTAGTTAGACTAGCCGCGTGCTAGACGCGCGCTAGTACCAGTCTTAGCATCTTATATATTCTATCTCTCTCCACTTATATAGCTAGTAATAAAAATAACTATTACTATTCTACCTATTTTAATAGTAAATACCCCCTTATACTTATTCTTATACTAGAATCTAGTTATAACTAGCTATCATACTCTTATAATATATAGTCCTATATTATTTTTAATAGCCTTAGAGTTATTATTAAGATAGATTATATTATCCCTATAACTTAAAACCTTTAAGAGGTTTAGGATAATAAGTATAATAAGGCTTATAAGGTAATAAAAGTATATTATAATATTAATACTTATAATATAATTAAAGATAAGACTATCCCCTTAATAGCTTAAAAGATCCTTAAGGACTTTTATAAGATTATTTATAATTTTAATACCCTCTTTTATACTAATTATAAAGATATTAGTAATGATATAAATAAATTTAAAACTATTAATTCTAACTTGCTTAACCTAGGATATAAGCTCCCTTATATCTTTATTATTAATACTTACCTTTAATATCTTAGTATAAAGTTTAATACCTTTTAGAGTATATTTATTTAAATATATACTATTATTGTTAAATAAAGTATTATAATAGTCTTATTTAATAAACTTATATTAATTATAATAAATAAATAAACTTACTAGAACTTTATAAAGTCTTTTGTTATAATTATAATTATAGCTACTACTTACCTATTATACTAGGCTAGGTTAAATATATATTAAAGTAAAAAGTATTATAACTATTATAATTATTAAGGCTATATAAAGTTTAATTACTAGATTAAGTACCCTAAGTTAATAAAGGCCTACTTTAAGATAATTAAAGTAAATAAAAGCTAAAGTTAAGGGGCTACGGTTAAGGGGGTAATAATATTAAAGGTAAATATCCTTATATAATTATATCTTTATAAAGTTAAAAGACCTAGTTATTAGCTTTATAACTATACTAGGTATAACTAGCCTTACTACTACTATCCTCCTAGATACGGTATATAACTAATATATTATTAATAATTAAGATATCCTTAAAGAATATAAGGTAATTCCTAAGTCCCTTATTTATAGGATTAACTAGGCTAGTCTTTATATAGTAGGGCGTAGTACTATAATTATCCCTTATAAGACTAGTATAAGAATTAAGGTAAAAGTATATCTTTCTAATATCTTTTATATCCTTAATACTTAATTTAATTTAATTTTAGTATCTTAGCTATTTTATCTTAAAATTAAAGTCTTTTTTAACTTATAAAAGTATATATATTCGCGGCCTTTTAAGTCTCCTTATCTATTAACCTTTAATATACTTATATAAGCTATTTAGGCTAATAGAACCTAAAATAGCTAATAAATATATTTAATAGAATCAACCTTAATAAGATTATCTTTAAGGATTATATATATAATGTTTATATAAAGACTTAAATAATAAGGGCTTTATATAACTATCCTATTACCTTAAGGAAGTACTTATATAAGTATATTAATAGTAATTTAGTAGGCCCTTATAAAGTTTATAAGGGGATTATTATAACTTATAATAGCTCCTAATTCTTTAATATAATATTATATAATTATATTAAAGAATTAAATATTACTCTACTTAAAGTTAAGAATAAGTTCCTACTAACTTTTTAAGTCTTTAAGGTAAACTAAGAGCGTCTTATATAATATATATAATATTAATATATTAATAATAGAGGGGTATTTAATTTTATAACCTTTATAATATTATTTAAGAGAGTATAATATAAAATACTCCTTAAACTAATAGATATATAAAGTATCTTAATAAGATCTTAATAAATAAGGCCTATATTATACTTATAAATAATAGAATAGATTATAAGTATTAACTTCAATTTATTTAAGTAGCTAAGTATTTTTAAAATAGGTCCCTTAAAGTCTAATATTAAAATAATACTTTATAAGAGGTTTAATCTCTCTTATTTATAAGTCCTTAGCTCTTAGGCCTTTTATTATATTAATAGTACTACTATTAAAGTTAATTACTCTACAGCTTATTTCTATTTAAATTAACTTATTAATTATAAAGGTAAGACTATCTATTATTTTATTAATAATAATATTAAGAAGCTTACTTAATTATTAATATCTACTTTATTAAGAAAGTCCTTATAAGTTATATAAAATTAAAAGTTAAAAGGTATATATTTATAAACCTCCCTTACTACTTTAAGTAGATAGCTAGTAATATAAGGGGGTAATCTCCCTTTAAAAGTAAAGTATTATTAATTTAAATTAAAGATATACTATTAATCTATATTAAAGATATAATAATTAAGGATAAATCCTACCCTAAGACTCTATTAAATACTAAGCTTAAATTAAATTAGGCCTATTTAATAATATTTTATTAAGATATTAATAAGCTATTACTTTAAATTAGAAATACCTCTTAACAAACTATATAATAACTCTTTAAATTTATTAATAATATTTACTTTCTTAATAATAATTAAAGGTATAAAGCCCTTTAAACCTAAATTATATAAAGAAATTATAGTAAATAATATTAAAAAGGATTAAAAAGTAGTATTATAAAATAAATTTAACTCCCTTATATAAAATAATATATAAGTACTTAGATAATTACTTTTAGGTTAGAAGGTACTCTAAGGAAAGTAGATATTTAAATTAAAAGGGGGGCCTTATAATAAAGTCCTCTATTATAAGGTATACTAAGTAGTTAAGGGCTTTAAATAATAAAAAGGGATTAATTATAATAAGACCTTTACTTTAATAATAAAGTTAATAAGTTATAAGGCTATCTTTATATTAATTATATCCTTTAATTAAGAATTAAATTAAATAGATATTAAGACTACCTTCCTTTATAAGAATATTAAAGAAGATATTTATATTAAATAACTTAAAGGCTTTATAATTAAGGATAAAGAATACTTTATTTATATTTTATAAAAAGTACTTTATAACTTTAAATAATTACTTTAAGTCTAATTTTTTATACTATTTATATTTTAAAAGACTTAGAGCTTTATATTATTTATAGCTAATAAAAGTATCTTAATTAATTATAAAGATTAAGTTATTATTATAGCTTATATAAATAATTTATTAATTATTAGACCTAGTTAAACTACTATTAATTAGGTTAAGGTTATACTTAATAAATACTTTTAAATAATTAACCTTAACTTATATTCCCTCTATTTAAATATATTAATTAGGTAAGATTAAATAAATTAGGTATTATAACTAGGTTAAAAAGCTTATATTAAAAAGGTATTAAAGGACTTTAATATATAAGAGTTATGTCTTATAATAACTCTAATAGATATAAATAAATTATAAGTATTTAAAGAAGATTATATAACCCTTAATACCTTTTAAAAGGAATATTAATTAGCTATTAGCTCTTTAATATATACTATATTAGGGGCTAGGCTAGATATTACTTACCTTATATAATCTTAATAGTTAGTAGATATAGATTAAACCTAAATTAGGTATATTAAATAAGGTAGCTATTAAGAGGATTTTCTACTACCTTTAAAATATAACTAACTTATAACTTACTTTTTATAAGAGTATCTTTCTACTTATTAGTTATAATAATAGCTAGTAATAAGATCTACTTATATATAGTACTAGCTATAAACCTATTACTTACTAATAGAGCTAAAAGGTCTTTAATCTAAATATAGTTAGAATAAAACTAGGATATTATATAGTAGTAGAGCTTATAATATAGAATTTCTTAGTATACGTGATAATACCTACCTTAATTCCTATTAGTAGTATTAACTTAATGTATAAGAGACTCTAGGTTAAAAGATAGAAAGTTTATTAAATAGAAGAGATAGAATAATAAGCTAGGGCTACCCCCCCTAGCTAGGAGAATTATAACTACGCGTAGGAGTAAGAGTAGTAACCCTATAATTATAAAGGTATAGCTAGTAGGATTATATAATCTACTTTCTTATAAGTAGATTACTATATAACTTAATATTAGGAAATAGTAATATAATAGTAGTAATAAAGTATATTTATACCCCTTAATAACTATAATAGCTCCCCCCTATATATTAGGAAAGGATATATAGTAATTCCTAATAAGAGTATTATAGGCCCTCTATTAAGCTACCTAGCTAGGAGTATAATAGTAATTAAGGCCTATATATTATAAGTTAAATAGATAAAGATACTATAATATTAAATAATATAAAGAAGGAATAGCTAGGGTAGTAATAATTAATAAGAGGATTAGAGATACTACTTATATTAATTAAATTATATAAAGAAGGGTAAGAGGGTAATTAAGGGGAATAGACGTTTTAGGAGGTACTATTAAGAAATAGTATAAAGGAAGGGGTAAGGCCCTAGTAAGAGAAAGGAGTATATAGGTATTAAGATCTAATATTAGGTAAGTAGAGTATAAGGGAGAGGATAGTATATAATATTTAAAAGCCTAGAAGTATTATAATAGATAGTATAAGTAAGAGAGGTTTTCTTTTATATATTATAGTTTCCTCTTAATAAAATAGAGTTAAAACGCTCTTATTAGCTCTAAGTAGCTAGATAGTAGAGTATAAATATAAATATAAATATAAATATAAAAAGTTATAATAATATTAATTAAGCTAGGGATTAAAATACTTAATAGTTAATTATAAGCTATATTTTTAATATTAATAGTAGAGTAATAAGTTAATTATTAAAGTAATAGCCTACTATTACCTTATCTAATTATAAAGTAAAATATATAGGTTAGATATAAGCTATTAAAGAAGTTATTTAGCTTTAATAGCTCTTTATTAAGTTAAACCTCTCTAAGGATACTTACTAGCCTACTATTATAATACTCTATTATAATAATTAGGGAGCTATTACCTTAATTAAGAACCCTTAGTTTTATATATATATATATAAAGTATGTTAATATCTAATATTATTATATATAAAAATAGGTTACTACTAGTAATATTAAGTTAGAATATATTAGAATTAATAAGTAGGTAATTAATAGCTTTATTAAAGCCCTCTTTAAAGATAAATTTGTCCCTTTTTATAAGGCTTTAAGCTTAAAAGTATTATAATAGTAGGAGTCTTTAATATAATAAGGCTTTATAAGTACTCTTATAATTAATTAAAAATAGCTAGCTCTTATTTATCTACCCTTTAGCCTTATAACTTTATATTATAATATTAAAATATAAAATAGACTTTATAAGTCTATTTAACTCTATTATCCTTTCTTACATTAAGCTTAAATAGTAGGTTATACTATTAATAATATTATTTAGATATTAGACTACTCTTAATTATAAATTAATATTATAATAGATAAATTCATTACTTTCTTATAAAATTATTAAGCTTAAATTATAATATATATCTATTATAATCCTATCTCTTACCCTACCTTTAATATAAAGTAGCATTAGTATAATATTTTTTGATACTAGTAATTATAGTACTTATAATAGCTTCTAGCGTAGTATATCTCTAAGTTATAATAGCCTTACTATCTTTACTACCTAGATATATACCTAGGTAAGATAAGAATAAAAAGTAGATAATTAATACTATTAAAAAGTTATAATCCTCTATCTTAGTATTAATACTATTATTTTTAATTATAATATTATAAAAGATATAAATATTAAAATTAAGCTTTATAATATCCTCCTTCCTACCTAGTATAAGCTTATCTAGTATATTAAAGGTAAAAAATATACTATTAAATTATTATAATATAGAAACCTTATATAAGGACTAGATAGGAATACGGTACTACTATTAACGTGGCGTCTATAGTATATAGTAGTACTACGCTACCCCTTTACCTATAATATATAGAGGAGGGAATTCCCCCTAAAGAGAAGGGTAGTAATTAGTCTTACTATTAATAAGAATAAAGAGTTTTATATATAAGTATATATATACTATTTATAGTACTTAATAGCTATATTATTATATAGTACCCTTATATTTTAATTACTCTACCCTACTTAGGGGTAGTAGCCTAACTATTAATAAGATAAGTAGAGAAGGGTTATTATAAGTATAAGGTAAAAAGGTTAGTTAACTATTATAAATAACCTACCCTAATATAAGAGACTAAGCTTATATAAAAAGTAAGTCTTAAGATTTAATTAATAAATTAATAATAGATATATCACGATTATAATTAATAGTATAGGGGTAATTACTAGGTATATAAACTAAGTCTCTATTACTTAATACCTAAGAAGTACTATTATAAATAATAAAAGAACTTAAAGAAGAAGTCTTAAAGAGGGAGTAAATATAAAAGTTAAGATAATACTTATAAGAATTAAAGAGGAAAATATATATTAATAATACTACTTAAGTAGATTATTAATATTATTTATTATTAATTAAAGAATTAGAATTAAAGTATCTTTAATACAAAACTTATATACTTAAGCTATAAGATCTATATATATATATAATAGGAAGTTAATATAAGAATATTAAGAATAGTTTAATAATATAGTTAATATAATTAAAATAAATATAACTTATTTCTTAAATAACTTTATAAAAATCTAATATATATTATATTATATAGCCTTAGACCTTAAAGCTATATAATATAAGTATATAAAGGATATATTAAAGGATTTAATTTAATTTATATTTATACTCTACTATCTAGCTACTTAGAGCTAATAAGGGCATTCTAAGTCTAACTTATTAAGAGGAAACTATATCTTATAGAAGAAAACCTCTCTTACCTTCCTAATTAGCTATACTACTTTAGGACCCTTAATTACTATATACTAACCTCTTCCTTTTATTCCCTACTTCCTTAGTATTATATCCTAACCTCTAGATACTCCTCTCTTATATTAGGGCCTCGCCCCCTCCTTTATACTATTTCCTAATAGTACCTCCTAAAAGATTTATACCCTATTAATTATCCTCTTACCCTTCCCTATATAGTTTAACTAATCTAAATACCCTTAGCCCTCCTATTATCTACTACTATTATAGCCGTTCCTTTTTTATATTATATAATATTATAATATCCTTTTCTCTAAAACTTATACTACGCGGGCCTTAATTACTATTATATTCCTTAGCTAGGTAGCGTAGTAGAAGGCTTATAATACTCCTATTAGGAATTACTATATATCTTATCTTAATATATAAGAGGGAGCTATTATAGTTATTAAGGGGGTATAAATATACTATATTACCGCCGTTTTATTATTATTTCCTAGTATTAAGCTATATAATAATCTACTTATAAGAGGAAGCGGATTATATTAAAATCCCGCTAGTTATACCTATAATTATAGGGTTACTACTCCTACTCCTACGCGTAATTATAATTCCTCTAAGCTAAGGGGGGTAGCCTTAGTGTATCTATTATAACTTTTCTACTTAATATACCTTCTATCTCTTAACCTAGTATCTCTTATATATAGAGCTAATACTATTAATAGGAACTAAGGTAGGTATTATTATATTTACTAAGGGCGCGCTTACCGCGCGTATAAAAACTTTATATAAAGGAGCTCTACTACTATATAATATCTTAGTTTTATTCTAACTATATTTAGACTAGAGACCTCTTAGCTCTATTAATAAGTAATAGGTTCGTAGCTAGTACTACGTATAGGTAGATCTCGTTACTAGCCTATTAAAGGATAAGTAGTCTTAAATATACTTTAATAATTTTCTAATAGATTAAATAGAGGATCCTTAGAATTAATACTTTATAACTAGTAAATAGTACTTAGAAGTTAAGTAAAAAGAATATTAAAAGATTATAAACTTTATAAGCTACCTTATTAAATTAGAAAGGTAGCTTAAGCTATTAATAGAGTATATATTTTATAATAACCTATTAAATAAATTATATAAGAATCTTTATAATTATCTTATAATATAATCTAACATTCCTAAAATAAGAGATACCCTTATTATATTAGTAACTTAACTAGAACCTTATATAATAATATTTATATATAAAGATTAAAGGGATAATACTCCTATTAAAAGTTAATATCTATAATAAGGAAGAGGAAATTTCTAAGGGTAAAAAGATAATAGTTTATATATAAAATAAAAAGGGAGGGGTATTATTAACTTATTATTATACCTTTTATAAAGGCCTAAGCCTAACCTTTCTACTATTAAATATTATAATTATTAAAAGAAGGGGTATATAGTAAAGGATTATTAAAGTATAAAATTAATAAGCCTATACCTAGTAATAAGTTAATTAAAAAAGGCTTAAATTTACAAAACCTCTAAATATTATAATTATATCTACTATTATAATATAAGGGAAAAAGTAGATATAATAACTTGTTATTATAATATAAGTAAAATAAGAGTAATTATAATAAAAAAATTATATTAATTAACTTTAGAGTAGATACTAACTATATTAATATATACCTAGTAAAGGAGTAGGAGTAGGAAATAGATCATAGCTCTAATAATACCTTATATAATAGGGTTAGAAACCTAATAGGCTTTTATATAAGGTAAATTAAACTTATTAATTTTAAGGGTATTATATAATATTATAAGGGTACCTTTTATATAATAGTAAACCTTAATTATAACTTCTACCTTAAGTATTTGTAATTAGAGGGAAAAAATCCCTAAGTAGATTAGCCTACTTAGAACTAGTAATTCCTTATTAAGAAAAGTAATAGTAAGGAGTACTTTAATACTATTAAAGGCTTAAAGGAGTAGCTTAATAGTATTATATTTATTATAATATACTTAAGAGTAGGTAATAAGAGCCTACTATTTAAAATTAAGCTTCTTTTAAAATTTTAAGAATTTTAAGATATCTTTTTAATTAAGAATATTAAGGTACTATTAACTTATAATCGGGGCCCCCCTAGTCGCAAGCTCCTAGAGGTATTTAGCTACTAGTCGTCACTACCTAAATAACGTTTTTTCGTGTTTTTAACCCATTATCTTTAAACTATTAGTACGTAACTATATTATATCATAATAACTCTAGGATACTAAGGATAAGATCCTAGAAGCCTTATAAGACCTTACTAACAATATCTTCCCTAACCCTAATTAGGCTACTAAGTACTATAGAATTTCGGCGCGTACCCTCTAAAGATATATTAATAGATGTCCCTTACTATTTAAATAACTAGTAACTAACTAAGCACTTAATCTAGCCTAGGAATAGGTACTAATTAAGTATATTAAGCGTCTTAATACTATCGGCATATTACTTAAAGTAGGAATAATTAGGAGTAGTACTAACTAGATCCTAAATCTAGCTAGTCTAGATATACGTTAAGAGGTAGGGCTAAATTAGGTAACTTAGTTTATTACTCATAATAATGATATCTATAAATATAAATAAGCTCCCCTTACTACTAAATAGAAGAATACCTATTAGGTTAATATCCTTATAACTTATTTTTAATAGTTCCATCGTGTCTATTACGAGCGTAGTATTATTATTTATAACCTCTATAATATAGATAAGATAGGCTTCTAAATAGGTATAGGCGTGGCGTATTAGGTTATATTATTAGAACTAAAGAAGCATTTAATCCTTATAAACTTAGGTAACTATAACTATATTATATTAATTAAATATATTACTACTAGCGATAATAGTTAGGCGTTACTAGTATTTATTATTTATATAGGGGTATATATTCTGGAAAAATAGGCCTTAGAAAATAAACTTTATGATAATACTATACTAGCTACTAGTCTCTTAGGCTATTTAGACAATAATCTAGTAATAGACTAGATCTATTATTTTAATAAATATACTAAAGTACGCAGGCGAGGAGTATAGCATATATTAATAATAGACGGCTATATTAGCTATATAATACTAGATTTCTTAAACTATATATAAGAGGCTATAATATAGCTATTTACTTTCCCTCCCTACTTAACATACCTCTTATAACCCCTAGATATTAGTGTCTTTTAGCTATATAAATACTAGTATACTAAGGGCGTTAACGAGGCTATATAGTATAGCTAGACTAAGTTTAATAAACTTAATTTTTTTAAACTTTTTCCTTATATATATAAATAAATATTTAATCCTAAGATAATTAGGTTAATATAGGAGAAAGTAGGCCTTATCCTATATAATCTAGATATTATTCTTAGTGAAATCTATATAATTAAGGAGAAGCGTCGTCCTATTACGCCGACCCTAAAACCCCTACTACTTAAACGGATACCCTAAGGGTTTAAGGAAGTTATTAACTATAGAGAAAATCTATTAGCCTTAGTCTATACTAATAAGTCGCTATTAAGTGACTTTAAGTTAGCCCTTAAGCGTTATATTAAGGGAAGTACCGCGTTAGCCTACTTAAGGGAGCTTATAGAGCGGGATCTATAAAATTCTTACGCCTACTAACTAATAAAGATAAGACGGGATAGGCTTAAAGGGATATATACCGTAAAGTCTAGAGTTATTACTATAGGTATAATACGTGCTATTAAGCGAAAACGGGATAATAATAAAGTAGATAAGGCCTAGAAGGCCGTAAATAGTATAGAGGCTAAATTAAAGAAGGAATAAGTAAAGGTAGAAAAGGAGTAAATTAAGGCGGTTTAAGTAGCTAAATAGCCCTGGAAAGATGTTATAAAGGATATTAGAAGGGTATCTATAACCTTCTATAAGCGAAGGGTGTAAAAGTAAAAGGATAAGAAAGCTATAGCTAAGAATAAGTAGATATATAGAAAAAACGTCATTTAGGTAGTAACGACTAGTAGCTGAATACCCCTAGGAGCTTGCGACTAGGGGGTCCCCGATTATACCTTATAACTACGCGATTAATATAAAGGAGAATAAAGAACCTCCTTTTAACCTACTTTATAATTTATTAAAAAAAGAGTTACGCGTATTAAAGAAATACTTTAAGTAATCTTTAAAAAAAGGTTAGATTTACTATTTTATAAGCCTAATAAGTATATTAATCCTTTTTATACTAAAAAAAGATAGAATATTATATTTATATATTAATTATAAGGCGCTTAATAAGATTATAATTAAAAATTAATATCCCCTTTTATTAATTATTAAAATATTAATAAGATTAATTAATATTAAGTACTTAATTAAATTAGACTTTAAGGATATATATTATTACTTATAAATAAGAAAGGATAATAAATAGAAGATTATATTTTATATAAAGTATAACTATTTTAAATATATAATTATACCTTTTAAATTTATTAATATATTTACCTTATTTTAAGTATATATTAATAAGGCCCTAGCGGGATTATTTAATATTATATATAATATTTATCTAAATAATATTCTTATTTATTCCTAGGATAAAGAGTCTTATATTAGAGCTATAAAGGCTATATTATAATATCTTTATAAATTTAAACTTTATATTAACTTAAAGAAATATAAATTTATAATAATAAAAATAGAATTCCTTAGCTTTATTATTAGCTATAATAGTATATATATAAATCCGCGAAGAGTAGATATTATAATAGAATAGTTAAAACCTAAGAGTATTAAAGATATTTAAGTCTTTTTAAGATTTATTAATTTCTACTATTATTTTATTAAGTACTATTTATCTATTACCGCGGCGTTAATAGACTATCTAAAAAATAATTATTTATATATTAAAAATAAAAAATTAATATTAAGTAATATTATAAGAGTAGTATTTAAGTAGTTAAAGTAACTCTTTTAAGAGGTACTATTACTTATATATTTTAACCTTATAAGAGAAATTTAACTAGAGATTAATATTTTAATACTAGCTATTATAACTATTTTATTATAAAAGTTCTTAATTAATAATAAAGGAGTAGAGGTAGAGTAGTATTTAATTACTTTTTATTCTTATAAGCTATATTTAGTAGAAACTAGATATAAGACTTATAATTAGGAACTACTTATAATTACTAAGGTATTCTAGGTATAATAGTACTTCTTAGAAGGTAGCTTATATTTAATTATAATAATTACTAATTATAATAATTTAAGGTATTTCTAGATAATATTATTATTAATAAGAAGATAAGCGCGTTAGATAATAAAGCTTATAATATATAACTTTAAGATATACTATTATATAAGTATTAAAAACCTAGCTAATACCTTATTAAAGTAACTAATAGATAAAGTATAGCGGTAATAACGGGCGAATAAGCGTACGCGCAAAGACTGCAGGTAACGTACTAGGCGTTACATGCGAACTTATAGGAAGGAGACGAGAGGGGGGAAGGGGACGGAGGAGGTGGTAGAAGTGGTAGTAGGAGGGAAGCAAGAGGGGGGGCTCTTAGGGTCGCGACGACAGGACCCCTAACACTACTAAAGTCCCCGGAAATTAGGGAGAAAGAGTAAGGGAGATAAGGCTAGGAAGGTTAAGATATTATAGAGTCTATTATAAAAGCAAGGGATATAATCCAGGTAATCCAGAGTCTCCGGTTCGGGGAGATAACAGAGGCGATATGAGGCGTTACCTAGGTCGCCCTTCACACTATAATAGGAGGCTTCAAGGCTGCGGAGGTACGTATTACTAAGCTAGAAACGCGTCTAGAAAGAACGGGGAGGGATAGGAACGCGTCGGTAGGGTGTGGCAGGGGGTTATAGGCCCAGGTAGCTGGGGCCAGCATGGGGACTAGGTCCTGGCAAAGCCCGGGCCCGAGGATAGGACCGGGCCTAGGGGGGACGCGAGGTAGCCAGCCACTTAAGTAATTAGACGTTCGGAGGATAAGGGAAGTAGTAGTACGATTCGGAGATGAAGAAGGCTATAAGAAAGCGAGTTAGATAGAAAAAGAGGAGCTTATTAAAAGCTTTATTAACCCGGTAAATACAGCTATAAGGAATATCGTCGGTGCCTATACTAGGGGCACGACAGACGTGGTACTACAGACGGCGACGGTTAAAGGGCGTAAGGCCCTTAAGAGAATATAGGAGTGGGCGAGCGTAGCCTACCCCTCAGTGAAGGTAGTAAGGAAGACCTTCTACTTGGCGGCTAAAGGGGCGTGCATAAACCTCCTCGATAAAAAGGAAAAGGAGAAGGGGCTAGCGAGAATTAGGGAGGACAATGTTATTACCTACCTAAATACTAACTTTACCAGTTTTAAGTAGGTAAAATATACGGCGAGACTAAGGCAGGATAGGAGTAAGAAGACCTGCTTAACCCTAATTATCGGGGTGGCGACACCGGAGGCGGTGAACCGCCTAGTTCGAGGAGGGATAGCTCTTAGTAGTAGTCTCTTAGTCTATAAGAGATAGGAGCAAGGAGCAGAGATAAGATAACACTTTAACTGCCATGGATACGGACACTTTACGCGAGAGTATTAAAGGGAGAAGAGGTACGGCTATTATGCAGGTAGCTATAACTTAGCGGACCACGTTACGGGCGAAGGAGTAATAATATGCGCTGCTTATAGAGGAGGCCATAAGGCCTGGAGTAAGGACTGCCCAGTCAGGCGAAGGGAGTACCAGAGAGTAGTATAAAGACGCCGGACTAGGCCGGCGTTCTATAATACGCAGGGCTTGCGGGGAACTAATACCCGCAGCGAAGAGGAGATAGACGCAGATGGTTTCAGGGTAGTCTAAGGTATATCAAGGAAGAGGAAGTCACCGATACAGGCGGAAAGGGAACCACTAGACCTAGCCCCTCCCCGACAAAGAGGGCGGCTAACTACGATAGTCTAAATAGCCCGAAAGGAGGATAACAGGTCCTCCCGCTACCCTAAGGGGTACCTGGGGTCGAGGTTACCCTTAGGGGCGCTTAGGCTACAGACGATTAAATGGCAGTAGACTCTAGCCCTACACCGACTATATAGTAGGATAACCGCTCAAGATCCTGTAGTATAACGTACGAAAAGAAAAGGACGGCGTGTAAACGCTACTCCTAGAAGATACTGAAGTCTAGTAAATGGATGTCTTAGTAATATAGGAGCCATGGACTAACCCGAGGACTAAGTCGACGTACGACCTATCCTATAATAGGTTCTACCTAGTTTATAGAGCTAAGGAGAACACTCGAGTATGCTTCTATATTAATAAAAGAGTTGATATAGAGAGCTAGGAGGTAGACTTCTCGAGCGGCGACTGCTACTCGCTGAAAGTCAGCCTCAGGAAAGGGTAATAGGGAATATAAGCGGATGATATCTGGATATATAATATTTATAGCCCCTCTCCGACGACGTATAAGTTAAAGGACAGCCTAATAATAATCCTGCTAATAGCGGAGGCCCTAAAGAGGCTAGGGGAATATATCCTCCTCGGGGACTTTAATCTCCACCATCCCCGATAGAATAATAAAGGGAGAAGTATACACCACGTTATAATAGATATATTACTAGGCGAAACGAGTAAATATAGCATAGAAGTCGCCCTACCGGAGGGTACGGTAATATAGCGGGGGAGAGGTCTGAAGTTAGTAATCGACCTAGTCTTTACTACCAAGGGTACTACTAACGCACTCCGAAACTGCGGCCTAAGGGCAGACCTCCAGTATAGATCTAACCACCTCCCGGTATACACGGAATTCGAATGGAGCTGGGAGAGCTAAACCCTAGTCTAGAGGAGGGCGTGGAAGATACTTAAAGACAAGGAGGTCGCCATAAACGTAAGGAACGGGGCCTAGTAGCTTAGACTCTCTCTAGGGCTTCCCTAGATTAGATCCGCCGGCGAGGCGGACGAGTACCTAGGGTAAATACTAGATAGGTTCCAGGCTATCGTGCAGGAATATATTCCGTAGGCGAAGCCGTCTAGCAAGGTAAGGTCCTTTTAGAACTCGGCCTATAGAGATATAACGTAAAGGGCTAAACGGGAACTAAAGGCCTACTACCGGTACCGTAATACGGAGACGAGGGAGACTCTAAGAGAAGCGGAAAGGGCGAAGGTGGCCACGATCCGAAGAGAGAAAACCCTCTACTTCCGGCAGGCTATATACCAGGCCTTAGAAGACCCTCGCGGGGTATAAGTACTAGCCCGGTAGGGGAAGAACAAGAGTATATCGCTAAGAGCCCTGCCTAAGTTCCCCTCCCTAAGTAGATAAGACGGGACGCTGGCGGCTACCTTCAAGGAGAAGGTAGAGCGCCTTTAGGAAACCCATTTCCCAGTTCCTTTAGGGGCAGATTTAGAAGATATTACCGAGGTAGAATACCTAAGCCTAATACTAGGGGAAGGGGATCTAACGGAGGCGGAAGTCTATAGCTTTATAAAGAGACCGTCGCAGGATAAGGCTCCCGGGATAAATAGGATTCTAAATAGGTTCCTACGCGCCGTATATAGTGAACTGGAGGAGGAGATCCGCTATCTCTTTCAGGGGTGCTTTAAGATTAGATACTACCCCCGGAAATTTAAGGAGGCTAATATAGTAATCTTAAAGAAACCGTAGAAGGAGAACTACGCCGACCCTAAGTCCTATAGGCCGATCGCCCTCTTAGATACCTTAAGAAAGATATTCGAGACGGTAATAGCGGCTAGGCTTAGAGATTACGCGGAGGCTAATAACCTCCTTCCGGAAGAATAGATAGGTATAAGGCAAGGGAGATTAGTGGAAACCGCGCTAGAAACGATTACTAACGCAGTCTATATAGTATAAGGAATAGGGAAGAGGAACGTAGCGAGCCTCCTCTCCCTAGATATCGCCGGAGCCTTCGATCACGTCTCCTATTCCAGGCTACTCTACACGATAAAGATAAAGAGAGTCCCTAAGAGGATAGTATGCTAGACGGCAAGCTTCCTTACGGAGAGGGCGACTTCGATTACCCTCGGTAGGAGGACGAGTTAGATGGAGTTAGTAGAGATAGGGATCCCCTAAGGTTCACCTATCTCTCCGATATTATTCCTGTTTTTTAATACTCCCCTAATCGAGGAGTATAAAAAGCTAAAGCTACTAATTTAAGTCGGCGGATTTATAGATAACGTCTATCTACTAGCCTATAATAGGAGTACTAAACGGAACTACGAGGTTTTAGATAAAGCCTACGAGGTATACTTATAGTAGGCGAAGACCTATAGAGCCTCGTTTACACCGAAGAAGTACGAGCTCGTTCATATAACCCGTAGAACGAAGGGTATAAAGATGGACGTAATAGTTAAACTCGAGGGAATTAAAGTTAAACTAAAGATGTCGATTAGGGTCCTAGGACTTATGCTCGATAGTAAGCTAAATTAGAACGTACACCTAAGGAAGGTACAAGCTAAGATAGATAACTAGATTCAGGCGCTCTACTACGTCGCCGGCTTTATATAGGGCGCGATTCTACCGGTTAGTAGGCTTATATACGCGGTAGTAGTAAGGCCTGCGATAACGTTCGCGGCGCTAATATAATATAGCCTAAAGAATACCCCCGGGGTAGTAGGGAAGCACGTGAAGACCCTGACGACGATCTAGAATAAAGGACTGCGTAAAGTACTAGGGGCGTATAAGGCCACCCTAATTCCGGTCCTTGAAGTAGAGGCGGGAATCCCGTCGGTAAGAGACTTCCTTGACAAGGCCCTACTACGGAGTAAGATCCTCTGAGGGATATATAAGACAGTCCTGAGAGGGAACGCGAAGATCAAGTCTCGGTTATAACTAAAAAGGGGTAGGAGGCTGCGCCCTCCGCTACCCCCGTCAGCTAAGAAGGAGTCTTGGGCGAAGCGGTCGCTAAACGGGGTACTCGATAACCTAACGCTATAGAAAAGGATGCTAACCTAGTAGGAAGGCCGGTAGTAGGGCCGGTAGCGCCACTACTAGCGGGGATTAGAGGGCCGAAACACGAGCCTAGTATAGAAGGGTGACCTAGTAGGGGGGAGATGGGACCTCTATAAGGGCCTAAAGAAGCCGGAGAGCTCTGTAACGGTCTAGTTACGCACGGATAAGATTAGGTTTAACTACTTCTTATTTATTAGGAAGGTTCCTAGGATCCTAAGTCCTAGCTACCTGTGCGGTACGGCGAGGTAGACCGGTAAACACGTCCTACTATTCTATCCTAACTATTATACTAGTAGGAGTCAGATATTACTAGAGGCTGGGTCGGAAGACTATAGTACTATTCTCTTATTACCGATAGGGATAAGGGCGGCGGCGAGGTAGTTAACTAGGTCAGGCGCCCTCTACTAGTTTATACTAGTAAAAGAGATATTAGCGAGAACTAATAGAGAGGACGGGCTCTACCCTAACTAAAGAGAAGAGAATATGGTTAATAAAACCTTAGTATTATAGACGGTAGACCCGACCCCTCGATATACCGCCCCGATGGCAGGCCTATCGGGGGGGGGAGGGAAGGAGCCGAATAATAGTATAGCCTGCGGATAGTAGGTGGAGTTTTTATCCCTTAGCTAGGTTTCTCCCCGAACGACAGGTACGCTAGGCGTACCCCCTGAAAAGTCTACCCTTATTAGCTTTAGCTAGTATAGGAGTATAATTAATTAATAGAAGCACGTCTTTAATTCGCCCTACGCTTTTAATACTAGATAGTAGAGGATTAGAAGAAGGTAATATAGACTAATAAGATATCTATCTATCTTAGTAGTAGACGTGGTAAAGTAAGAGTCTAGCGTATATTAAGAGAGAAATATTTAAAGACTATTACTAGAAATCGCTGGGCTAGGTTTTTAGAATTTATATTCTAGGGGTATTTTTCTTATAATAGGAAAGGGCCTTACTACGTCTGGAAAGAAGAGACTATAGTAGAAAAGACCACGTTAAAAGAATATATTAATACCCTTAATAAAGAGTTAGAGCTATATATAAGGGCTAAATAGGAGCTTAATATAGCGATAATAAGGATAGGTCTTAGAAATAAGCCTAGTAAGAAGCCTAAATGGAAATAGGATAAAGAATACAGTAAAATTATATATAATAGTAAGAAAGGAGGTATTAATTAGTATTAATATTAGATAGCTATTCTTAATAAGAAGCTTATCCTATTTACTATTTCCTATAGACCTAACGCCCTTATTTAGGAGGATAAGGCCCTTAGCTATATATTAAAATACTAAGATAAAGTCTTTATAGACGCCGGCGTACTTAGTATAATCTAGTACGGGAACTCCCCTAATCTAAATACTATTAAACTATACTAGTGGTAGATAAAGCGGCGTACTACTTATAAGGGATATCTACGGACTAAGGTGATTCTAACTTAAGTCTAGACTTACTATTAGGAGTCTAATTTATCCTAATCTTATATTTAGTTATAGATAGAGCGCTTACCACGTTATATCACTAAGGTGATAGAGCTAAAGGGAGGGAATAAGTACTATAAGGGTAAGGATAAGGGTAAATAGAGTGATATTAGGCTATATATTACTATTAATAGGTAGGAGAGGTATCGCTAACGAGCTGTAGGTATTAGGCCTGGTAGTAGTAGTTTACTAGGTGACTAAGTAGTAGTTAGTAATATAACTACTACGTAGTTGATATATAGGGTAGTATAGATATATTAGAAAAAATATAGTAGTTAGTACTAGTAAAAAGCCACGTCTATTTTACCCCTACTTAAGACTTTTAGTATTAACCTCCGTAGAAGAATACTATATTAGATATAAAGCTTAAAATAATTAAAGAGGTAGAATATTCTACTTATATTTATAACTAATAGCTACCTCTTATATCTTATCTACTAAGGCTCTATTAAAGCCCTTATATTTAATAACTTTATTTACTCCTAGGTTCTCCCTTATTATAACTATATTACTAATAGTAATCTATTATTAGTAATTATAGTTAATAATATAAGTATTTATTAGAACCTAGAGCTAGTTAATATAATAGATAAGGCTAGAGTTAAGTTAGCTTATTTACCCTTATATTTATTAGATTTAAACTCTATTCAGATATTATTTATTATATTAAAGGGCTAGATTAGGAAATATTAGGCTATTACTATTATATATAAGGAAGATAGATAATATAAGTACTTTTTAGAGCTTATAATTAAGGCCTAGGTAGGGTAGGTAAACCCTAGTAACCTATTCTAAAAGTTAGGTATTATATATAAGGGATAGTATATAAAAGGTAGAGATAATAGGCTAATTTAATATTATATACTCTATAAATATTATATAAAGTCTTATTACTACTATAATAGTTATATATCTAAATAGTCTGACCTATTAGACTTAATAGGACTAAGTAGTTAATTATTATATATATTATTATAATTATTAAACCCCTTACTATTTATACCTTTATCCTACTTAATACTTATTAGGATATAGCTATATTAACGTCTTAATCTAGGTAGTAGAGTAACCTTATAAGGTAGGGTAATAAGAGGTTTAGCTAAATACTTATAATAATAAGGTAAGGGCCTATTAGGAAGCCTACTTATATATTAATTATATAATATAATCTTATCTCTTTTATAACCCTATTAGCTAATACTTTAGGCTAGATATATACTAATATTATACTTGATATTAAGGGCGATTTATAACTCCCTATTAGACTTCTACTCCTATATTAAGTTAGTAGTAAGGCCTTTATTTATAAGCTTATTATATATATTATTTAAGTTAACTATTTTATTTATAAGCCTACTCCTTTTTATCTACTTAATAAACTTAGTAAGATTACCCTTAATAGGGCTACTCTAGATATCTATTAGGGGTACTAGTATAATAGAAGGTCTTAGAGTATAAGAGGCTCTTATTAATACTATTATAAATTATAATTAAAGGCTAGATAACTCTTATACTTACTTTTTAAGCTCCTTTTATAACTCTAAGGCTTATATATTTTATAAAGTAGGTAGGAGGGTAAGTAGTAGGATTAATAGTAATTAAATTAGTAGGGTAAAAGCTCTATTATAAAGAAGATATAATATAAGAGTAGGTTATTAAAATACTCCTTTAAAAATATTATATTAATTATATAAGGGAGCTACCTAAGAGTAACTTTTAAATAAAAAAGGTAACTTAGCTTATTACTCCTTTAATTACTTCTTTTCTTTTAACTTTATCTACTTTTTTATATATACCCTTATATCTCTTATAAGTATAACTAGAGGGGTTTACTTTATAATCCTTTTTATATTATCTTATAATATAGTATTAGCCTAGATTATTACCTATTTTATTATAAAGAAGATATAGTTTAAGTTATTATTAATTTAATAAAATACTTTAAGTATAATATTATTTAAATACCTTTTATTAATATATTTTTATATTAATAATATCTATTTATATAACTTTTTAATAGGGCTCTTATTCCTAATTTTATACTCTTATAAAAGAGCTTTTATAAGATTACTAGAAATAAGAGTTATAATATAGCTATTAAGGTAAATAAGCTATTATTAAGTTATTAAAATTATTATAAAAGTATTATTTATAAGTTAAATATAAAATTTAAATATAATATTAATATTAAAGCTATTAAAATCTTTATTATAAAAGTCCTAGATCTCTTACTTTATACTTTATTATTAATAAGGATCTAGGATATTAATTATATATTAATATATCTTAAGTAACTTATTATAATTTATAATTACTTTAATTAATATTAAATAAACTCTAATAAGATAATAAAGTAAAAATATTTATATAAAATATTCTTATTTAAACCTTTATATTATAAAAGGAGGTTAATTATAATTTAAATCTTATATATAAAACTACTCCTTAATTATATTTTTTAGAATATATTTTTTAAGGATTAATTTTAAGTATATTTTAAACCTTATTAATATAGGCTCCTTTATCTCTATAACTTATAAGGGTAATAAGGAACTATTTATAATAATAACTTATAAGGGATATGTAAAATTATTTATAATAGTAACTTAAAAGAGAGAAATAGCCCTAGCTTTTTTAGTTATAATAGTAGTATAAGTAGTAGTAATATAACTTCTAATCTTAATTAAATTATACTTAAAATTAAGGTTTTTACTTTAATTATATTTAAGATCTAATATATTATTAATTATAAAAATAGTAGTATCCTTTAAAGCTAAAGTTTATAAGTTACTTACTCTTATAAAAAGATTACTAGCCTTATTCTTAAGCTTATATTACTAAGTAGCCTAGTTAGGATACTAAGAGTTAAATAGATAATTTTATATAGACTCTACCTTATTTCTCCTCCTATTCTTTAATAAATAATAGCTAAGTAACTATAATTAGATAAAGGGTATAAAATATTTAGAGGGTAACTTAAAGGGTATTAATAGTATTTATCTTAGAATATTTATAATTTACTACTTTAAGTTTAATACCTATTTTAGGGTTAACTAGAAGTTCTAACTTAAAGGTAGAAGAGAAGGAGGAGGAGGTAGAGGTATATTTAATTATAATATATTAAGAGATAGAGGTAGAATTAATAAGAGTAAGTTAAAAAGAAGGGATATATTATAAGACCTTATTAGTAGTTTTAGCCTATTAAGTTATAAATAAGGTATTTATAATTAAGCTTAAAGCTTTATAAGAAGTCTAGGTAATAATAATCTTACCTTAAAAGTACCCCTTAGAGTGCCTCTATTAATAGTTAGTATATTAGGTATAATATTAGGCCTTAGAATAATACTATTAAACTTAGTTATAATATCTTTAAGCTTATTACTAGATATATACTTCTAAGTACCTCTCCTTTAAATTTAAGGCTTACTTATTAATTATAATTTAGGTCATAAACTAGGCTTATAATAGACTACTATATACTTAGATTTAAGTAGCTACTTACTACGCTAGGGAGTTATAGTAAGTATATTAGAAGTAGTAGTAGTAGTAAACTCTATAAGAATAAAATAAGAAGTAGGTAGAAGATTATATAAATAATAAGTAGGCTAGTTAATTATACTATTATAAAGCTATTATATAAATAGTATATTACCGTATATTATTAAGACCTAATTACCTAATAGGAATAATAATAGTATAATAGTAATAGTAGAATAGTAGAATAATAGGACTATAAGCTAGGATTAAAATATTAAGGATTAGATATATAGGATAATTTATAATTTTATTTAGATATTATATATAAGTATTATAGCCTATAAACGCGACCGTATATTATTAAGGCTTTACTACCTAATTTTAGTGGGGGACGTTCGACGATTTACGGCCCACTAGCGTCTAGCCAATGCCTTCGCAAACTGCTGTAAGCGATCGGGACTCACTTAACCACAGCCCCAATTACAATTAGATTAAGTACATATCTTGTACTGTAAAGGCCATCACGACTGCTCTAGAGCATACTACTAATTTCCCAAATCTTTCCATGATGACATCTTTTAGGCAGTGAGTTATACGCGTACTAAGGCGTCAGATTCTGCTGGCTAGATCAATTGGCCTCACCTCTTTGGCTCCTCCTCTCCAGCGTCTAAGGTGCATTGTTCCTCTGGGGAAAGGAACTCCTTCCTCGTCGAACAGCGCTGAATCTGCACATGGATACTCACATATCACATTCTTCCCCAACATGGAGCGCCTCATGTTTGGAGAACAGCTGAATCTGCATATCTGCGATTCATACGTATTAGTGTCTTCCATGTCTAAGAGCGCCATATGCTCCGAGCAGAGCTGAATCTGCAACCGAGTGATTCAGACATGTTTATGTCCTCCAAGTCTAAGAGCGCCCCATGCTCCGAGAAGAGCTGAATCTGCAGCCGAGTGATTCAGACATGTCCGTGTCTTCCAAGTCTAAGAGCGCCCCATGCTCCGAGAAGAGCTGAATCTGCAGCCGAGTGATTCAGTCATGTTAGTGTCTTTCCAAACTATGAGCGCCCCATGCTTCGGAAAGAGCTGTATCTGCAACCGTGTGATTCACACGAGTTCATGTCATCCGAAACCAAGAGCGCCCCATGCGCTGAGGAGAGCTGAAATCGCTCCCATGTTCTTCACCTATGTTGAAATCTTTCTAGATCAGGCGTGCGGCCAGCGTCAAGTGGAGCTGAATCAATAGCCGTGTGATCAGCTCCGGCGCCACGGCTTCGTTCTACTGTTCTGGACCACGGTGACCGCAAGCCTTTGGGTTGATTAGGCCCTACGGCTATGTGATTTACCCATGTAGGTCTAGCAGCCCTTCATTCTCCTCCACATCATTACTCTTGACGATCCTTACACGCTGTCTATAAAAACATCCGTCTTGGCCACGAAAAGAAGAATTTTAGGAGTTGTTCCACGCTCAAGTTTACAGAGCACACAGAGGTTAGCCAGCATAGCTAGGTTGCGCTCAAGATGGGGTTCAAAGATCTTCCAGTAAACCCTTGCCCCATCCATATTCTTGTTGAGGCTAATACTTATACACGTAGCCCGTGCCAAAGCCCAGTAACTCCATTGGTCTGGCATACCTTTACGCAAACCAACAATGCTATATCTTTTACTATGACGGAGGCGATCAAAAGCTCTCCATGGCCAAGGGTAAAGAAGAAAAGGGATATAATGGGAACGCCATTGCTGTGGGCCTCTCGAAAGATTACATCACCTTCAATCAGGAACCAACTCCAACTCCACTTGCTGCTGCATTCAATGAGAAAACCAACGTAAGAGATAATTCTAGCATCTGTATGGTACGAAGGCTGACGTCGGGAAGGAAATGCGTGTTTTCTATGTTCAAAACGATTCCACGATTGGAGAGCTCAAATCCCTTGACTATGGTGACACTTGGGATTATGGCGCTCTGACGAAGGCAGCGTTCAGTGTCGAGTTCCTGGGAGGTCTAGCTGCTTGTGTTGGGGATTTTTGGCGGATCATTATTCACATGAAAGGCGAGCCAGACACGCTTGTCGAGATCTATGAGGAGGCCCCTGGGACGTGGGTCAAGTACATCATCCCTTGAGATTTGCCTTTTGACAAGTCAAAAACGTCCGCCTTGGATGAAATGGTAACTGAGAGTCTGTGGTTCTTGCTTTCTCTGAACGGATTATGTAGCCCGAATCACTCGTTTAAACCGCAAAGTCGCGAAAATCTTAGGCAATTCATTCGGCGTCTGACCCCGGAGCCCTTTCTTCTTTAACTCCAAAGCCCATGACGGGAAGGAACTTCTCTGGTCATTGCAAACACGTAAGTTCAGTGAAGGTGATGACTTCTTCGTTGACTTTAGACTCTCATCTTGCTCAGTGGCCAAAGGACTACCCAGCTGAATGGTCATCTTCACGCCCCCCAGAATTTTCTTGCAATCGAATTCTCAGCTTCTCCCAGTGTTCGCGGCCACAGCTATTGTGAAAGATTTTGCAGGAATCGAGCATTTGACAGCCGTGCAACAATTCGATTATAGACGAGTTTTTCGTTGGGCTTTGAAACCTGTGTCCTAACGGTAAGAACGCCTCAAACGCCCCAGACAAGTCGACTTTGGGCTTCAGGAGGAGCTCGTGCTGTTGTCAATGCCGTGACGAGTATCTTGACGGGATGCATCCGGTAGGTCGTGTTTCATAAACCCGTATATAGCTATCTCAAGTCTCTCGGTTCCCTAGTCAGGCGTTGTGGCTCCAGGCCTCCCTCTGCCGGGAGGTACGCCTGGAAGACTTATTCGATCACTTGTTAATCTCCTAAAGCCGGTAGTCATCAAGACGATGTACGAGCGTATTCATGTGCTTGGCTTCCAGAGCTCCCCTAGTCCTTAGCTGAAATGGCTTTACAACCCTCGACATCAGGGCTGTCATACTGACTTTTGGCTGTGCCGTGGGTGAGTTATTCGAGGCAGCAGCTGTAATTCCTTTACGATGCGGACCTTCTGGATCTGAGAAGCCTTGGAGAACGATTCTATCATCGAAGATGAAGATAATTTGCATGGTAGGAGACATATCCACCTAATTCCTCCTTTACGGTTATCCAAGCACGCTTCGATCGGCTTCAAGAAAATTTGGTCGATAATCGCGTGCCCGGCGTCCATTAGCCAGGCTGCTGCTCAAGAGCGAGATGGAGATGCTTCTAATGTTAGGCGTCCGATGAATTACGCAGACCGTTGAACCTTGTTCTTGAGGTCTCGGGACAGGAACATCCTAGAGCATTTATGTCTTGTTCTCCTAGCTGGAGGTTTGCGTCCCGATGTGTGATCGATATCCTCTCTGATGGCTATAATGTATGTAAACCCTCGTATTGTCTGATTCGTCAAGCGACTGGAGCGATGGCAATTAGATGCTGAGACCAATCCGTGGAAGGCTCCTATGTCTAAGGTGTTTCATGTGTGTAGATGGCCAGGCCAGAAGAGACCTGTGAGTAAGGGCCTATAACAACACAGTACGCTGAGAGCCCAGATCGATATAGAAGCAGGAATATGCTAAAGTGAGAACTCCAGACTTCATGTTGGATTGCTCCATCACATAGTAATCCAAACTCGGATTTGGTCTCCAATAAGCAGGGTCTTGGTGATATCGTATTCTACAAAGTAGACACCAAGATTGGCCGATGAGTGGAGTTCGGATCGATCGGTCCTGTCCCATATGATGTGGAGGTAAATTCCCGTAGCTTCTGCCTCCACCAATGCTAAGGAGACTAGAAAGTTGTCAATGCATGACTAGCGACTGTAGCAAAGACCTACTTATCATTTGGTTATCACTTGGTATCGAGACAGTATTGGATGGAGTCTCGAAAGTTGAATTTATCAAATGTGTAAACATATCGCGAATCCCTATTATCTTGCTAGGTGGTTGCGATATTTCTCTAATGGTTAAAATTCGAATGCATGCAATATGCGTACCAAACATATGGTACTCCGATCCCTGATCTGCTCTTAGACTTCCGGTCTGAGGGCGGTCGTTCAAAGTGAGCCTCTTTGCCCACTTCTCTAAAATTTTCTCGTCATCGAACTATTTGGTACCGCGCAGGACTCTAGTGTCCCCACTCTCCGAACATTATTGGCTGTCAATACTACCGTCATTCTTGATCTAGCGGCTTTCACTACATGACCCGTTGTACCTCGCAGCGTCTCACAGAACAGAAAATTGTAGCGTTCTCCCAATACTCGAGAGGCTGCTGCTCTCCGTGCTAATTTATCATCATTGTTGCATTTCGTGATACTACAATCGGTCGAGGTCCTATGACTGGTTCGTACAGGGGTCCCACATTGACCTCTGGTCGTTCCCATTGACGTAATGGGAAACAGTATGAACAACGTCGCATTATCCGCAAAGGTTTTCTGGCAACTCCCTTGAGGTAGCTAAGGCTTCTAAGGAAACACTCTTCGGCAACCTCTCTGCTTACGGAGAGGCAGACGATGGGATATTGAAATTGTCAAATTGCGCCGAAGGAGCTTTTTGGTGCGGCGCGGAAAGGAGTGAACAGCTCTCTCCAGGGTAGGGCACCGCCGCAACTCTGGCAAAACCAGAACACCGAATATGCCGAGCGAAGTGTGTATGAGACATGTTTGTAGTCTTGTAAGAGACCCTAAAACACGGTCGGAACAAACAAAATCCATTGAAGGTCTATTCATGCGATCATATAAGTACCAATGGTGGTCGAATGTGCAACGACAGTCTCCATTGCTTCTTCAGAACTGGCTGCTGTTGCTCGTCTTAGTTTCTCGTCCGCTGTCTCACACTAATATCGGTCACACAATGTACTAGCGTAAAGTCATATCACCATGTAATGATCATTCAGAATTTCAACGCTTTTCGTCACCTCGTCCGTGATCCGTACTATGAGCATCTAATTTTCAAGGTTTATCGAAGTTGAGATTATAGTTGTCCGTCACGGAAGCCCCGGAATGCGCTCGAAAAGCTATCTGTACTCGCCTTGTCACTTACTGGAAAGCAGCCGTGATATCACCGAGACCTGTGTCGCAGATAAGTCGTACAATAGCGCCATATCACTTCTTGCCGATGGTATATTCCGCTACGATGCGTGAGGGTATCTTGAACCTTGTGAACCTTACCTCTCTTCTCTTGGCCTTCTTCAAGCCTACCCTCGATTAATTTCCACCGCAGATACAGAAATACTTGATACCTACTCAGAGCCACTGGACTTTGCCTCTACCACTTAAGAGATAGGATGTTCGGACACAACGACCTTCGGAAGGTAAGCTAACGTCGGCTATAATATGGCATGTCTTCGCATCTTCAACTATCTTGAGTACATGCATCCATCCGCATCATAGGCCCGCTTCTGCCCGGAGTTCCATATACTGCAGCTCGTAATACGGACACTGCTGTAGCTAAATGAGTCCGAGGATTAGTGCTTGGAGTACCTTTTTTCGGCAGCCAACGATGTCATGGAACTGATCCAAACTGTGCGTCGGGTCTTGGCACCATCCATTTGTTACCCAAGTGGTATGACCGCAGATTGATACCGACAGGTAGTACCAATGTTGACAACATCATTAGGATTCACCCTTTTGAATACCTAGCATCTATGTTCCCGTTCTGTAGGGCACCATGGAGGTCTCCGAATCCGCCTTTGATCATTGTCATTGCCACCTATCAAATCCCCTTCAACGCTGCCCTTATCCAGGACCCTGGCTGTACGTGGAATGACAACCTTAACTTGGACATTGACATCACGATTACACGGAGTAGCTTTCGACCTGTTGCACGCGGAGCTACATCTCGGTGGTACACCTGGATCTATCCTGTGCTTCGGCTTATCCTTGATCTCAATCCCATGCAGCTGCTTCCGCCGATGGTCATGAGCTGCAGTATCGTATGGCTTGTCCTCGCTGCTCTCTACCCATCCATCAAAGCGTCTCCGTTCGTACAAGGTCGTTCTGGATTTTCGTATCATTTAGGGCGTGCTGATCGGCTGAAGAACCTTCAACGTCGACTTGATTGCACATACTCCACGAAGTATGGCTGCAGGTTGCCTGGCACCATCGAACACCATATGAGCCATTGCTACAAACCTGCTCTATGTGCATCCAGATATAAAGAACGATCGAAGTTCCATAGCTGTACGATTGGGGAAGGATCCAAAGGTATCCTGGAGGGAGTTCTCCTCACATGGCTCGTTGTCCTGACCGCGATAAGCTTAGTGATAAAGGCGGGTATATCATATCTCCAAGGCACTTGTGGCTATGCTGCAGCCAGATTGTGGGCTACATGTTGGACATTGTATTGAGAAAAAACAAGAGGGCTGCTGTGTTTACTTCAGGATGAATGCAGGTGTGCGGCCGGCGCTATTATTACGGAATCCTCATAGAATACAAGATGAGATCAGACCTGCTCTGAGTTGCTTCTGTGGGTTCCTGGTGCACTTGCAACGAGCTTACCAGTGTAATGCCCGGGATGCTTTTACGGTTATTGAATTGGAGTTTCCGAGCAAATTAGATGTCCCCTAGCTCTGTTTCAGCATTCTAGCTTGTGGAGTAGTCAATGCGTGGCGACTCGGGAGAAAGCACTGTACAGCCTGGTGTAGGGAAATGGAACAGGATGGAGGAAAACGACGGAAGGGAGTTCCTTTTGTGTTACGCTATGGGCATAGGATTGGAAGAAATGAAGACCACTTAGGATAAGTGAAGCAGATGCGTACCTTGCGATACTGCCTTACTTTCTCAGTTAAGCCTCAAGAATCTTGTTCATGATAACATGATGACACCGAGATGTTCAGGGTGTGTCGATACTGTAGCTGAGACGCCCAGCACGTCGTTGTTCGGTAGGAACCTTTATCCTTGCCAGGGCTCAACGTCCTGCGCTGGCGCAAGCCTAGACGACAAATTGCGCACGTATCGATCGTATAGTTGATTATCCCTATTCCCTGCTACCTCACAATCAATACCGATCAACCCTACGAAGGGGTAATTTTGCATCATCGGGAGTCGGTAACGTTCGAGTGGCCAGCATTCTGAGTTGTGAAACCTTCTCCATCAATATCATCACTGTTGTAGGAAGGGTGGAAGAAAGGCGTAGGCTGGCCAAGCTGCTCGCTTTCATCTGCAGTACTCGTACTCAAATCGACCTCGCCGGTGCCCACATCGATCAAGGTTGGAGGCGCAGCTGTTTCTTTGTCGCCTAGTGCATGGACCAACATTTGCCACATGGGCTGCATACTGTTGACAGGGAGGCCTGCAGGCTGTTCGTTGTCGTATCCATATAATCCCTTTGCGACTTGTAATCGAGATCGGGCATAGGCTAATTTGTCGAGTCTTATCCAAGACTTCGAAGCCAAGATGTTCCACAATGCTGCTTGCCTTCTACGAGAGCTTGAGACATACGTGGTCGCGTCCACGCGCATACCATAGCAGTCCGCAATGCGCTCAGTGGCTAATGCCTGCGCGAAAGGGGTCAAGACACCAAGCTCGAGTAACCTACCTCCCCACCGAGCAGCATCATCTACAGCGATGGGACCTCGAGATGTAAGTAACTCGATGGCAATGGTCAGGCATCGAACAACGTTGGAAGGCATTGAACACCTTGTCAAATACGAGTAGGTAGTAGCATCGAGCATCTGATCAATGTTCTCGAGCTTAGATTTCGAGCTATATGTCTGCGGAGTGAGCAGAGACGTAATTACGGCCATCTCGTTCGCGGCTGCATGGTAACTCCATGCTTTGTCCTGACTGTAATCGGCGCGTACAAAGTCGTATGTGCTGTAGGCCAGTTTCCAATCTCGTAACATAAAGGCATAATCACCTAACTGACGCATCGTAGCTTCTGGCGAGTCGGGTGGGTAAAAGCCTTGTTGCTGATCATAATTGCCAGAAGAATTTGGAACTCCACCTGCACCAGACGTAGCAGCCTTGGCAGATCCAAATCCTGTCCAGCGCTTGGACAAGGATATGAATCTTCCACTGATGCCGCGCCTTCTGGATGCGACTTGATCATTCCATGTCATCACTCGATTTTTCATGAATGGCACTATTGATTGTGTCACCATCTCCCGTAAGAGAGCTCTGATGGCGGTGGCATCCGATTCCAGAATGTATCTCTCGGAAACCTCGAAACCATCAGTGTAGTCTGAATGTATCAGCATGCATTAGTATGAGTTGAGAAAATGGACTTACCTCGGGTGCGAATCTGATCCAATTCCTCCCCTGCCGAGAGCCACTCACAAGAGGGAACTCTCGCGCTATCATCGTCAGTTTCGACGCACTGAGAACTTCGTAGCCGAAGGAGATGGCAATGAAGGCCGAAATGCCTCTTCATAAGATCGAACAGAGCAGTGGACTTGGTGATGTCGTCCGTTTCTTCGTCATGGATCAGAACATAATATCTGAGAAAATCTGTGCCTACCCATGCTAAAGTCTTGTTGCTCCCATGACCTGTACTGACGTATAGCTGGCGTAAGGCTTCAATAGGAGCGGGATGATGGGAGCTGACTGCAATTACACAAGCAACAGGATGAGAAAATGTCTCGTAGGGAACCAGAGGCGCTTCCGAAAGAATCTTGCGAAGATAGGTCTTATGCAGTTGGAAAGATTGGGGTCGCGGCTTGTGGATATTGCCATCAATTTCGAAGATTCCATTTTCGCTGCCGAGCGAATTTTCTTCCCGGTCTAGCACTCGGTCAATTGCTTTCTCTGGGTCACTACTTTGGGAAGCTTTGCTGTGCTCGGAAGCAAATTGGAAACCGTTGACCGGGCCTCGAGAATCTTGGTCAATCGCTCCACCAGCCAGATGATGTGTGTTGGCGCGCTGCAAATGTTCTGAATCGACGAACCTGATCCCAAAGTCATCCCAGGCTTTACTGCTGCCAACGCTGTCTCTTATAATGACCTTGCCTTGCAATTGTTCCCCGTAAGGCCTAAGTAGACCGCAAAGTCCGTCCTTGAAACCCTTACCCCTCACAAAATCTTCAGTATCTATCGATGCGTAAACAGCTACACGAGGCGCGAACGATCTTAGGATAATTTGTCGATTCTCTTGATTGCTATCACTCGATGTAACGGAAGGGGACGTTCCTCGACTACCAACAGCTAATCGATCATGGCTTTGCGATCGTGAGTCAGACGGGGACCTAGATTGTGGTACGGAGGATGAATGCGGCGTAAGCGTCCGTTGAGGTAGTGAATAGGGGAGATCAGTTTTATTGCCGAATGTAGGAGCTGTTGCTGCCTCGGGATATGGTTGACTGTTCGAGGGGTCTTCTCTTGATAATCTATGAGCATTTTCTGAGGGCAATGGTGCGGATACTCCATTGGCATTATTATCCCTCAGTTCCGATGACCGGTTTCTTGACGTAGACATCCACACTATATATTCCTGTCTTCCTTAGTAATTGAAGCCTTCTTGTTCGCGTAGCTCTCCCGTTGGCTATGGGGAATGATTGCTAGGACTCGAGACACTCGGCATCCCCTCAATCTCCGAACAAGCTCGATACGGAGACATGTGTTGCCTGCCCGGTTCAGCCGAGTATTCCTCGAGGCATCTTGAGGAGGCAATGGGGCGGCGGCACTTTTCAGTCCTAGAAATGGAACAGTCTCACCGTCCGAGGGTCTAGAGATTATTTGAACGGCGTGAACGGGAATTCGGGTCCGCAATTTAGCCGGGAGCCCCTCGGTCCATGTCAACAGTACCTAGCATTCAACACCGGACAAACAAGAGTACTCCAATTCAATCTTTCGGAAGTCGGTCTCAGTTGATCGCGTCGAACTTCATGGCTCTTTGCTACAAGGGACTGCCTCTTATAACGATATTTCAACATGACTGAGCTTCTGAGCTTTATTTTGACCCAAGAGGATCAATTCCGAAGGTCAGATCCATGTTTGCCGCTAGCTGTGGTTGGGGTACGGTCCATATCATGAAAAGTTCGCTGACTATAGAATCAGACAGCGCTTGCCGTCGCTGTACGCAGACTTTACTCTACAACGTCATTCCAATCCAGACGGATATGCAGCAAACACATCGGCATGGATCAACGCTTTGGGGAAAGCTGCTCAGGCTGGACTGGTGCCAGCAAAAGGAGGTGAACGGGACAGGCTTTCACTACGGACAGGGGATTCCCTCTTACAGTCTTTGGAGACTAAAGATTGGGGGAGGCCTCTGGCCCTCGGAATCGTCATAGTAGGTATATATATCTTGCTGTTTATCTACTTAGTGGATAACGCCTTGATAACCAAAAACGTAGGATGAGGCCGTGTCACAGCGCCGGATGATGCCCTACGCAGAGTTCCTCACAGCTCACAGCAGCATATACCAACGTACCTGGACCGTTCAGCCGTGGTGGCTTCTTTCTTGGGGACTGCGGCAACTCGGTCTCTTTGAGTCGTCTACAAGTGCAAAGACGTTACCCGCTGGTCGCTTTGTTATTCTGCAGAATGTTGAGGTGTGTCAAGGCTTGGAGATACGGTGCGGTAAGGCTCACAAGTGATCTAGGATGCTGCCAGCAAAATATTGAGGCCAATGCGCGACAAAAACAATCAGGTTGATCGAGTTTACCCGATGTCCCATTTCAAAACACATGTAGCGAATACACTCGAAACGCGCGATGGGTTGACCGATAGTGACTTTCACATTGTACTTACACATCTTAGCCGAGACAAGTCAGCAATCATCTATGACTCTCAGGTACGTGCCGCGGTACTCCGCCAAAATCACCATCCAGGCTTAGATGATCATAGACTGTCAAATTCAAAACCGTAGGCGAGACATCATCCACGACTCTATCAGATCAGGACAGGACAGTGTCTTCATTGAAGTCATTGATCACGGACATCAATGACCAAGTAGCACAACTCTCCACTCGAATTGGTACCTTGTCTGCAAACGCACAGATGGCAATTCAAATCGAAAATCGACCTTCCGCATTGGCAGCGCTTAGGTCTAAAAGGTTGAATGAGTCCATCTTATCACAGAGATATAAAACCTTATCCCTTCTCGAAGAGCTCTACGGCAAGATTGAAGAAGCAGCTGATCAAGCGACCATTGTCCGTGTCATGAAAGACAGCACAGCAGTACTTCGTAGTCTGCATGCAAAAATCGGTGGGGTCGACGAAGTCGAAGATATTGTTGAGGGTCTGAGAGATGAAATGAGTAAAGTAGATGAGGTCAGCAGTGCATTAGAGGCGGGTGTTCAAGGAGACGTAGTTATTGATGAGAGCGCTGTTGATGAGGAGCTGGCGATCATGGAAAGGCAAGCCGAAGTCGAGCAGGAGAAGAGGGAGGCGTTGGAGACGCAGAGGCGGCTTGCCAGCATTGATGACGTGAACAAAGCAGCTAAAGCCAAGGCACCACAATCACAGATACCAGCTGAGGGTGGAGAGAGTCTGAACGAGGAAGGTATCATTGCTCTCAAACGACTGTCGCTCCACGAGGAAGCGCCAGCTGATGCCAAGAAAAGCGGTATTTCTGAGGTCCCAGCGGAGCGAGTGCCGGATAGTGTTGCAGGCAGCTGAAACGCTCTCAAGGATCGGGTCTTTGGCTAATCTGACGAAGGACCCTAGGCAGGGTTGTAAACCCCAAATGCACAAATTTGGGACCAGCGTCCGTTTCCTGGAAGACTAGACATATCATTGACAACAGACTCGGAAGTAGGGACTCGAGGCTTTACAGTGGTCATTCACCGGGGGATTTAGGATCTATAACACAGGCTTGTGTTATGACCTTTTGATTCTCACTCTAGAATGATGCGACTCGATGAGAGAAGCGGATCAGCTGATGTGCTGCTTTGTGCGTGGTCCGATGCTGAGTCGGTAGTTGGCTGGTTGTTACCATCAATGTTATCGGGCACCAGGCGATTTGGTCCGTCGATGTTACTGGTGTCTTCAAGCTTGGGGTTCGGCTTTTTCCGAGCCATTGCAATGAGAGATTGAAAATCTTGGTCATGGCTAGCGGCCCAGGCAGCCCCGTCAAAATTCTTATCCATCACCGACGACGTGCTGTTTCCTCCCGTCGAGGCGTTCGCGATCTGGCGGCCCTGGGTTCTATCCCAAACGTCTAACTCATGAAGCAATTCGCGTTTCGATCTCGGCCTGGTCGAATCGCAATTGGCGTTGATAAGGTTGACCCATTCTGTGTGTCTGCGAATAAGAAGTGCTCTTGGACCACCACTAGGTATGCCGATCTCCGAAAGCTTCTTGCGCAGTGCGTTCTCTTTGAGGAGGGAATAGTTCAGTTGTGGTAGTCGCTCTTTTGACTTGGAAGGTTTGGGAGGATTCGAGATAGAATCGTTGAAGTGAGGTGATGTTCTTGGGTATGTTAGCACTGAAGTCAAGCATTCTCCATGGAGAATTTCTACCTTGTTGGGATGGGCTGAGCTTTCAAGTTGTTATCTGATCCATTGTGTATGTCTAAGTGTGGAAAGACCGCCTCTTCTTTCATCCTTGCATTGCAAATTGGGCATGCACTTAAACCATCGTCTACACCTAATATCAGACTAGACTTGATACCATATTCATACCCACCTACCCAGCTCGAACACCCCATCTACGTAATCTTCTACCGCCTGACCAGAGTCGAGGTTGTGAGAAGCTGCAGTCTTTCTGTGTTGTAACCTAGTCCTTCTTTCCTGACCCCCAGATTTATCGCAATCTTCTTTTCCGATATCAGTGTCACTCAACTTCCTCTTACTCTTGCCTTTCGCGGCATTGGATTTATTGTTCTTCGCAGCTTCGCCTAGCTGCAGTATGACCGGCCTGGCGACTTGAAATGTATCCACGAGCTCTTGGACGATGGGATTCGGTCTAAGCTTGATCTCTTGGTCTTGTGCTCGACAGCTAGGACACCTACCGTCCGTCGTGAGGCACCGTCGTATGCAGAGAGAACAGAAGGTGTGAGAGCAAGACGTGATCATAGGTGTATTGAAGAAGTCTTTACAAACTTGGCAACGGAGAGCGGATTCAACGGGGCCAAGCAGTGATACTGGAGTCTGTAGCCAATCCGATGGATCTGGGACACTGAAAGAGCTGTCCATGTAGACCCCACCCCTCTCTACGAATCCTCACAAGAAGAATGGCGTATACCTTGCTGTCGGAAACAGCCTTCAATATTGTATTCTATACTCGTATAAAGAGTGAATAGATCGTAAAGTGGATGCCGAGCGCCAAGGCAGGTGGTCGCGTCCAACCGCGAAAGACGCGTTACTCGACCACTAACCTGCAGGTACTTTAGACTAGAGATCTTCAGTACTTTATGAGCCTTGGATCAAATATACCGGCTAGTGACATTGCGCCTGCGAAGTACTTCGATATAATGGCTGCCGAGTGGAAGACATTTCTGGCCGCGACTGTTCTGAACGATGGGCAGATAGTAGGCTACTGCATCTACACCCAATCCTTGGGGCAAGTTTATTGATTTCTGTGATAAAAGGTGTCGTACCGCTCTTTAGGCAGAGAGCTGCAGGTGCACAGCAATGAGGCCAAGAAGTACTGCACAACACTATGGCCTGCGAGTACACTTCCTGATACCTTCCCAGAATGCTCTATGAGTTCCACCGTGTCCAAAACTCCAAGAAGCCAGGGTCGGTCTATGCGACCTATCTCCTCGAAGGAATGCCGAAGAACGCTGTAGAAATCAACGTAAAAGGACATCCCGAAAATGCAGAAGATGTGCACATGCAGAGCAGTCCATATATGAGTAGTTCAATGCCACAAGAATCCAACGAAGAAGATGCAGTAACATCGAGGAGGATTATGCTGGCCAGAGAAGAAGAACTCGAAGGTAGGGAAGCAGCGTTCACATCAGATACTGCCTACAGCATACATATAAGTCTTCGTGCTGATCGATCCCGGCAGCGGCGCGAGCAAAGTATGAGCAAATCCAGTCAATCCATGTCTATAGCCTAGGGCCCAGCCCCGTGCAGGTGAGCTAGAGAACAGTCAAATAGAGACCATCACCACAGTAAGCTAATGTCGCCAGAACCTCCAAGTTCTATCCGAATGCAACAGAGCAATAACTGCGAAGCATAATGGCGAGGATCCGTTGGTAGTAGGCAAACGGTACGGAGTCATCCACAACAATGGCGTGAAGGTCAGAGCCTCTCCCGTGAAAAAAAACGCTTTCTAAATACATTGCTCTAAAGCGAAGGACCGCGAAACGACCAGTCATACAAGCACCAACAGTTCAAACAGTCAAGAGTAAGGAGAAACCGAGCACCAAGCCTCAAGAGACCCAGAAAAGCACCCAAGAATCGAAATCCTCCGACAGACCCTCGTCAAGCGGGAAACCAAGCACATCACTTTCTCAAGCCGAGAGCAAGTCCACCGACAAGAAACCAATCAGCAAACCAACGCCCCTCCAACGAGAAAAGTCCGACATATTCAAGTCCTTCTCGAAGTCCAAAGCCAAGATCGTTAGGGAGGACACTGGTAGCTCCGCCGGTGCATCTCCTGCTCCTACCAACGTACAAGCGGTGAGGACGAAGACTATTGTGTTCCAAACCGCCTTCGCTAAAACAACCAGCAGCAAACAAATAGCATTCCACCAGATGGTAAGAAAATCCCCATCCCATGTCGATAATAAGAGACTTCCTCGACTGACATTAGCAGAACCCATGAAAGATGCCTCGGAAGACGAAGACGAGGACACTTTCGTTCCGACTACCAAGCCCAAAGCGGAGCCGGGAAAGTCACGATCGGAAAGGGAAGAGCGGCTCCGTAAACTAATGGATGAAGAAGGTGAGTAGATTATCCAAGGTTCAATGCGTTGAGATTGACAGCATACAAGACGAGGAAATGCAAGATACTGCAGAACAGCATGTGCAGCCTTCCCAAGCATCAGAGCCGGTCGATAGTTCCATGGCGTCTTCCCCCGAGCCTTCTGCGATCACGACCCAAGGCCGTCGGCGTGGGAGGCGGAAGATTATGAAAAAGAAGACGATCAAGGATGAGGAAGGCTATCTGGGTAAGCGTACCTTGACGTTCTGTATTGGTATGGACTCCATGAGGATTAACGATTTCAATTCATAGTCACGAAAGAGGAGCCGGCATGGGAGTCCTTTACTGAGGACGAGACGGTGCCGCCTAAAGAGAAAACAGCTGCAATTACAAGCTCGACCACTGACAAAGCTAAAAAGCAGAGCGGAAAGCCTGGACAAGGGAACATCATGTCATTCTTCGGTAAAAAGTAGACTGGTATTACAGAAGGCACTTTCACTTGATAGAGTTGATGCAATTGAATGCATTTTCCTATCAACTTGTATGGACTGTCGCCCGCACCACTCTCATCGTTTCGTCATGTTCCCATGGTACTAGGTCAGTATCTCACCAGATGAGTGGACTAACTTAACCGCCAATACCCCTCTTTCCATCACCATCAGTATCCTTCATTGGGTTGAGTTTGTCCATAAGGCCAGGCTTCTTTGTTCCAGTAGTGCCGCTACCATAACCCCCGGTGGTACCTGTGCCAGTGCTTGAGCCTAGATGATCACGACCAGTGCCCATACCACGAGAACCATCCATGTCCGAATCTACGCGAGGATCGAGCTTGTTCTCGATGTTGGAATTGTGAGGCCCAGCATTTTGTGTACCGTGGTGGTGACCGGTGTGACCTGTTGATGAGCCGATACCAGTATGGCCTGTTGATGAGCCGAGACCGGTCGTAGAGCTGCCACCAAGGGCACCGCCAACCGCTCTTGGTTCGCCCTCAAACCCATCGTAACGCTCCTCACGACCGGACAAGCTTCCACCTTGCTTCTTGAAATCGGCCATGCTTACTGCGGGCAGGGCAGAAGCAGCATGATGCTTAGGCTCGTTTTGATGGACTTCATGGATGGGAACGGTCGTGTGAACGACAGATGGCTGAATGGTCTCTTTGTTGATGACGGGTTGGATAGTCTGTCTGATGTCAATAGTTGCGTGTCAGGGTATGGTGAAGGCACTAACCTCATGTACGTGATGATGAACGTGCTCGCCAGCAATGACTGGTGCTACGGAGTGAGATTCTTTCGTACCAGCCTCAGTGCGAGTATTTTGGAATTGCAGACGCTCCTGCTCGAGACGAGCCTTGATGGCCTCAGCATTTCCGTGCTGGTGTTCACGGTGTTCGACCGGGACCATGTTGTGAATGTGTTGCTCTGGCAACACTTCACGGTCTTTGACTGGCTGCACGGAAGTGTGGTAGTGATCTTGGTGCACTTCGCGATCGATGGCGGTCTGAGCCTCCTCATGACGGTGCGAGCGGATCTCCTCATTCACAACAGCCGGAGCGACCTTCTCATGGACGGTGGTGTCATGATGACCCGCCTTGGACCTAGTATCGGTTGTGATTAGTTGTGTCGCCAGTGTGAGGAGTTTTGTACCGCAATTGGAATTTGTAGCGGTAGTAGTAGGAATGATGCAGCAGAATCATGGAGCAGTCCTTGGTGGGGTAGTTCTAGTGAGACTTACATGAAACTCTCAACAGCCGCTTTTGCTTTGTTGGCCATGATGAATGAAGATTGATAGTAAAGTTGGTTGTTCTGTGAGGTGTTGTTTTGTAGGATTGAAGGTGGTAATGGTTGATGATGTTGGGAGATGGAAGTAGTTGTAAAGATTGCAAGGAGGGGTGGTAAACAATGCGGGTCAGCAGGGTTATTTAGGGTTCTTGGAAATGGCGCTAACTACATCATCGATTTGAGGTCACTGCCACATTTCTGGTGGGCTTGTTCCAAGTTTTTAGCTGGTCAATTCGGAGTGTTTGCGGGCAAATGGTGGTGCAATGCTCCGTAGACTACTCTAGCTGCTGGGGTGGGTGGGTGGTCACGTCAGAGGTCGAGGCTGCCCTCCTGTTGGTGCCACTCCAACCGGGCTTGCAATCCACGCACAACTTTGAGGCAAGCTCTTCACAAGCCTCTTGATGGCTTACTACATCTGGTCGAGCCTCTCGGCTTGCCTTGCTCGATCTTGGAAAGGATCGGCTGTGTGAACGGTGTCAAGATCGCAAAATCCCATATCAGAGCCCGCCATGGGATTTCATCAATGAGACCATGATCCCAGGCTACGCCACCGCTTGCTTACGGAACTTGGAGACCGGAAGGCGGCGTGGCCGTGTTCCAATTCCCTCTGCAAAGGTCGATGGGCTAGATTATCGTTGGATTGCTGCTACTCACATCGACGGAATTCAGATTGGCAGTGTTGTGTGGGACGTACCAATCTACGTGTTTGGGGAGCCTTGTAAGGGAAGAAGCTTCTAGACCACACGGCTGGACTTAGAGCTACCTACTTAAGCTGTTTTATCACTTTCTGCCAAGACGGGGTAATAAGTGTGCTCGACAATACTCATTACATTTTACCTAGCACTCCTAGTAGCAGTAGAATATGGTGACGTTGGCCTGAAATTAAGGACTTAAACTAGTCATCAGTAAAGTTTGGAAAATTCCCGTCATTGTCGACCCTGCGCGTACTCTGGCGATAGAATATTCCTTGCCCCTTCGACATAATTCGTCAATATTCACTGCCGCAGGATATCTTCGTAGGTCAGCATGGCGTCACGTATGAAAAAGATATTCCATCGCAAGAAGGACGAAGGATCGGAAGGGCCCCCACAGCGCACTCGCGCGCCTGCCACTGCAAGTACCGATCCAGCCATTCGAACATCGCTGTATGAGTCGACCACAGCCGGTGGACTGCCTCAAACTGGTGACTACCCAATCAAGGGCAACGACAGCTCAGTCATCCTGCGGGCAGACCGCAAGTCCTCAGTCCGTTCAATCCGGAGCCGGCGTAGTTCGAGCAGGGGCAGCCAGCTCAATACGCCCTACCAAGCGCCAACACCTAATCAGAGTGACGTCGTCCGGAAAACTCCTCGCATGTCTCAATCACCCTCACATGCTAACATCCCTGGCTCCTACAATCCCTACAACTCCCATCAACACCCGCCATCAACCATGTCGGGCCAAGACGCCCAACGGAACAGCTCGTCCCGTACACCTCTTTCCCAAGAGTTTGCAGGTCTAAATCTTGGAACCGGACAAGGTACGCTTACTATGCACTGACTATACATGAGCGGTTGTTGATATCCCACAGGTTCGACTACTGTTACCTCTACTGTGACTACTACACGATTTGGTCAACAGGCACCTAACGTGAACCAAGGTAACCCCCGTCGCCAATATCCTTATGCTGGACAGCAATTCCCCGAATCTGGAGCCACAAGCCGGAACATTGAACCTCAAAGTCCTTATGCAAATAGGGGAGTCACACAGACTCAGGGCAATGGTACCAAGAACAACTATCCAGGTTACGGATCCAGCCAGGATACCCAACCCTCAAGTCCCTATACAAACAGAAGCACTCCGCGTTATCAGGACTCTGTCAACCCGGATTGGAACGCTGCATCTAGACCAGCTCACATGGAGACCAACCCGCCAGACTCTTATGCAGAACGAGGGAACGATTCTCTGAACAGTGGCAGTCCTAGAATGGTCCATGATGGAGCTTACCGACAATCCGCTCCATCTACCCCATATCGGAATGGGATTTCGAGCAATACTAGATCCAATGAACCAAATACCTCAATCAGTCGGGATGGGTATCAAGATCTGGCAAGACAGAAATCAATTTCCAGGAAACAGGTTGGCACTCCTACGCACGCCCCTTACTCCCCTGTTCAGCCTTCGACATCTTCAAGCCCCCAGCTCAGTCATAATCAACACCAGAGTGATTCCAAACCGCTGCCATTCGTACCAACATCATCCAATGATGGGTACGGAGATCATGGGACTCCAGTATTGTCACAGCCATCCAGCATCCTCGACAGATCTCGACCGATTACCAAAGGCTATGCGGCCCCACGGGACGGAAAGGACGTCGTTGATCGAGCCAAGAGCAACACTTACGACACCGAAGTCATCGAGAAGATCGCTCCAGGTAATCCCGTGCTGTCATCTTTCAGGGGATCTTGGTACTGATATTATTGGTGCAGCTGTGGTTCATGAAAATGTCACCAAAGATGTACATCATATCCGAGAAGAGGTCATCACCCGGGAAATTCATACGCACGACGTTTATCATCGGATATTACCAATAGTCGATGTCGAGGTGCTTCCACCGCGCCATTTCCTGCCGGTTGAGGGCGGAGGATTAGTGGAGGTCAGTGCAGCAGAAGTACCTGGCAGGGGCCACAATTGGGTCATCGCGGAGACAGCATCCAAGATACCCTCAGACCAAGCTGCGCCTCAGGGACGCCGACGCTTCACTGCTCGTACTTTTCCGGGTCAAGAAGGAGACACCGTCAAATACATAACTCCTGATGGATACGAGAAAACCGAAGAGACATGGGTTCACCCACCCGAGCTCGAGGAGGGGGCCAGGCTCACCGGACAGTCCTGGCCGATGGTGTTTGGGGACGACAACGCGTCAAACTCATCGTATGCCGATCCAACACCCAATCAGTCGAGCAGGAAGAGCGATAAAAAGGGCCAAGCAGCTCAGGCCAGCCCAGCTCAAAGAGCCGGTGGGTTTGGCAGGATGGCCCAGTCACCACAGGTTTGATCGTCCGATACAAGTTGACGGTGTGTGCATCATTTCCAAAAGCAAAGCGTTGTGCGTTTAAGGGGTCCATCTGTGTTAAGAGGAAGTCATTCGGCTTCCTTCTCTGTACACTAAATTAGCTCGATCCTGTACCGGTGTGCTCTTGTACATATGAGATTAGTCGGAGGAGGTTAACATAGCATTTTAGCATCAATAATCAGTAAGCAACAGTGACCCTATCCCAGTCCGTGGCAGGCGGGCCGTTGCCAATGTAAAAGAGTGCTAGCAGCTACGATGGTCGATGAAGAAAGCTGTGCGATATAGATGTATGACAGGGGCTGTCCTTTGATACAATAACTACACATTCTGATGAATGTGGCGCCGGATGGTATTCGGAATAGAAGACAACGTTGGGTAAATATGAATATGGATGATAAGGTGTCGTGATAGATTCTATACTATTATCTGAATGGGAGGCTCGAAACGATGTCTGACAGGTGGAGCACGTGCGCGTTTGCATTGTGTACATACTCTATCAGCTCTACGTTCTACGTATATCGTTGGTGGTAAGTTTGCCTGGTCCTGGAATTGAAAGGATGCTATTAATTCTGGAGAGCGTCGAGATCTCGCCGTGGAAGCCTAAACTACTTTCGCAGATGTGATTGTACCCATAGAACCCAAGTTTCAAAGCCTATGTATTCTAAAGAAAGGTCAATTATCAAACACTCTACATGGCTACTACGTGTAGATCGTTCCCACGCTCCGTCGCAGAAAATTTGTGTAATGAGGCGTGAAGCCACGACTTAGAGGCCTCGGTCCATGTTATAGGAAGCACAGAGACTGGTCGCAGATCCGATGTTGCATGATACCGGTGGCAGCGGAAATAAGGGCAGAAATGACGCACAGATATTGGGATTTCTGTTTGGTCGTCGTGCGCCGTTGTAGAAGAATCCCGGTACCATATCTGTGCCTTTGTAGAGACTTGCCACAGACCAGTTTCTCAGTACTTTATCAAACCATTGCGAAGAGGCCAAGTCAGACGCCATGGCTTGACGCATTTGGCGCACGTGGATGGCGTTAAACGTGTTGTTGTTATTCGTGAGCTGTCGCTCTGGTGGAGGCCTCGCGTCGGGTCACCTTAGTGGTCGCAGGTTCTGGGGGCCAGTAAGGCGTGTTGCATTACGCCGTTTCAGGGCCAATGTGGAGGCAATTTGGGAGCCACGGACAGCCTCTGATTTGCTCGTTTCCTGCCCGTCGCGGCAGGATTCCAAGCCCTTTGCTCCTGGCTAGCTCCAGGAGCAGATTGGATATCACCATATCACCGTTCAAGGTGCATAGCGGGAAAGCTGGCAGGCTCCAGTGTTTCCAATTTTGCATCACAGCGTGTAATGGAATCATAGGCGCAATTTACGATATGTGGACCGTCACAATAACAATGGGTGTCCCCCCCCTGGCTAGCTCTCTGTTAGATTTATCACCCTCCATCCATCTGCTGTCCGCGCATGTTCCTTACATCCTCATTCTCTTTTCTATTTTGATAGATTGACCGCTGATTGACTTGAGCATACAGACTCATTCTTTTGTCGCTGCTCACTCTTTGTCCTCTGTCCATTTAATTACGCTCCTTCGCGACACTTTGTTGTCAAAGACTTAATATCCTTCATTGTAGATTGGTTGTCTCGCACCAGTCACTCTAACTCATAATCGGCCATCACTTCTCAAAATAGACAGGTGCTAATCTCGATTGGCTACCTCAAGCGTTCCTTTGACAGCATTTCACACGACCACTTGACGTGGTTCTTATAGTCCTGCATCGGTTCTGCTAGCCAGCACCATCTCGAACTATGCATTACCTATGGAGCTCATCGCTCCTCTTCACCATCCTCCTCGAATTCTCGTCGGCGTCTCCGCTTGCAAAGAAGGACGTGACGGCATACTCCAAGATTCATCGACAAGTCATCCCGGGGTCGGGACCCAAAGACTTTTCAAGAGCGATGAATAGGGCGTGTCTGAGATATAGTCTGGATTGTCAAAGCCCGGCGCAGGAGAAACTCATCGCCGATACTGTCCCTACTCCATCTCCTAATGAAAAGCTGGCTACCGGAGGAGGCGGTCGTGGTTCGGGGCAGGTATCTGCTTTCCCCGTCAATCAAGATTCCGAATACATTTGTCCCATCACAGTCGGAGGTCAAATCTTGAATGTGAATCTCGACACCGGATCTTCTGATTTGTATATGCTCCAATCTTCCTCTCCCACATGATATATTTCGCTGACTGGGCCTTTGATCAGTTGGGTGTTCAACACAGCGCTGGAAGCCGCCGATCAAAGCGGTCGCGTTGTCTACAACCCGGCCAAGTCGCCAACGTACAAGAACGTCGCAGGCTCTTCATTCGCTGTCAACTATGGAGACGGGTCGCAAACATACGGAACTGTCGGTGTTGATACGGTGGAGGTGGGAGGCATCACTGTGTTAGGCCAGGCAATCGAACTGCCGAGCGCTGTCAGCTCAAGCTTCACCAAGGATGTTAATGCAGAGGGAATACTTGGCTTAGCGTTCTCATCGTCCAACACCATCAAGCCAGAGGCCCAGCCAACCTTCTTCGAGAACGCTCAGTCCTCTCTGCAGCACGCCGTCTTCACCGCGAATCTCAAAGCGAATACACCAGGAAACTATCAATTTGGCGTAATCGACCATACGGCCTATGCTGGCGACACCATCAACTACACTCCCGTCAACGGCTCCCGTGGTCTATGGGAGTTTGCAACAAAGCCAGGCTCGAGCCCTGGAGTCGCTGATACCGGCTCGTCGTTGCTGCTCCTCGACGATGATATCGTCAATACGTACTGGGCCCAAGTGTCGGGCAGATCTACCGATAGACAGGGCAGTGTCACATTTCCCTGTAGCACCACGCTGCCGGACTTTCACATCCAGCTAGGGGGAGATTACGTAGCGACTATCGCCGGAAACCTGATCAATTACGCATCAGCGGCGGGCCAAACAGGTTGTGAGTACTCCCATCCCATTCATCTTGGCCGACCAATTTCTCCCGATGCATGTACATTGACTAACTAGTTTCTCAAACTAGACTGCTTCGGAGGCATTCAGTCGAATACCGGCCAGCATATCAACATCTTCGGCGACATCATGTTCCAGTCGCAATTCGTGGTCTTTGATACCCAGAATATGCAAATAGGCTTTGCGCCTCACGCAGCATAGGTTGCGTGGCGGATAGCGCCTTATCTCTGTGCCACACTTAGGGGCTGGCAGGCGGTTGCCTTGAAACCGCGAATGGCTCCGGAGCGCTTGAGGCGACGAGTGGGTCTGGCGGACGGAGATATTATCATAGACTTTGTAATTAGACGCTCTTTATGAAGGAAGAAATCTCACGAATATCACTGCTTTCCGTCACCGCATGGTGAGGTGTTTGAATGACAGCCAACAGCTAAGTAACGTTGGTTGGACTAGTCCTGACTCTCTGCCCGTTTCAGAACGAAGGATTCATAGAAGGATATAATTTTTTTCCATGTTCGGCTATCGTTTCGACTATATAATTGGTGCATCATGAAACCACACACGCCGCTTTTCTCCCCTTTCCCTACACCGATTCCTCTATACCGTTACAAGTTTACTGCTTCGTCGACTTCGAAGCCGTAGCCGCAGCCCTCACCTCCTCATCCTTGGGCAGAATATCTGGCGTAGGCCCTACCGGCGTGATACTCTGCAAACACAGATAAGTCAGCAACATATCCAAATACCGCACTCCGACAATATCAAGCCCGAACATACAAAAGGATTAATCTGCTTATGGCTCTTGGTATAATGTTTCTTGATATGTTCAAACTGCGTCGTCTCCCCAAAGGCCGGCACGTCCCAGTACAGCTTCCTCAGCCACTTGTGCAACGCCGGATACCCCGACCTGATGTCTCGGATGTTGCACTTGAAATGCTGCACGTAGACGGGGTCGAAGCGGACGATGGTGGTGTACAAGCGCACGTCCGCCTCGGTGACGTGTTCGCCGTAATAGTAAGGCGCGGCGTGCCCGGCGAGGTGTTTCTCGGCGCGGTCGAGGGAGGCGAAGAGCGGCGTGACGGCCTTTTCGTAGGCTTCTTGGGTGGTGGCGAAGCCGGACTTGTAGACGCCGTTGTTGATGTCGTTGTATGTCCACTCGTTTGAGCCTTCGATGTCCTTTTTGAGGTTCTCGGGGAAGAGGTCGATTTTCTTGTATTGTTCTGGGAGGAGGTCGTCGAATTCGGTGTAGAACATGCGGATGATCTCGCTGGACTCGTTGCTCACTATTTTGTTCTGCTTGTGGTCGTATAATGTTGGAACCGTGAAGCGACCCATATGGTCCGGGTCAACGTCGAAGTAGATATCCCGCACGTGTGTAAAGTCTTTGTGCAGTGGATCGGGCGTCACGTTATCTCCTGGGACGTCCTCGTCTGGCTTTGCAAATCGCCAACCTTCCGATGATCAGCAGGTGACTCCAGGCATAGAGCATCAACTGTCGGTACCTTTCTCTAGCATCTCCCAGTGAACGGAAATATATGGTATGAACTCTTCAAGACCCTTGAGCTTGCGGACGATGAGTGTCCGTTGAGCTACAATCCCAATGAGCGTCCGGAAACTCGACAGCATGCATGGCTTCTACTGACCCCACGGGCAGGCATATGAAACATAAAGATGATATCTGCCCTTCTCCGGAGGGAACTCTGCCCCGGGTTTCTTTGAAATCCAACTGCGAAATACTGACGCCCCACGTTTGAATTCTCCAGATTTGTCTGCCCAATTGGTGATGGATTTACCAGTTCCCGAGAGCTTGATGACTATTTAGAAAAGAAGATCATAGTCTATCGGGGTCATCTTACAGCCATATTGTACGAAGAAATACAGGCGGTACGAATATAGGTAAAAGTAAATGATTGTGCTTTGGCAAGTATTCCTCTTGTAGTCAAAGCAAACATAGACTGATATAAGAAAATGGGAGCTAAATAAGACTGGGTACTTACTCTGCCCTTATACAACATGCAGGTGGCATGAACGCTAAAGTACATATATTATCTTATCGATCGTCATCATTCCGGCAGGATCCTAGCGCAGAGTTCACACCCTGACAAAGCATTAGTAATGGAAGGATCAATAACTTGTAATTGAGCAGACATAGATCAGAAATCTGGTTCCAAGAGCTGCATTATGCGCCACCTTTACGTACAAAAGACCTCACTATGTCACGGAAAGCGTACGAAGTCTATGCGCCTTGCTAAAGCAAACTGCTGCCTCCGATATCTATGCCAACGTTAATGCACAAGCGCCAGCAATCTATGCCATGTGCAGCCACTTTATGATCGTCCCTCTAACCATTACGCTATACACCAACAATATCCCGGGTAAAAGTCTGACACCCATTGCGAACGGCCGAAAGCTATGGACCTGAACTCTCGTCTGGGCATATCTATTTCTTTAGTTTCAGCATAACATATGGCACTTCCACGTCCTCCTCAGTTTGATCTTCCACAGTCATCTCGAAGATGACATTCTTTTGGTGATTTGGTATCGGCTTCTTGCTGATCGTCTCGACCAGCTTGCTCAACCTGTATCACTGGTCAGCTAAAGGTGATGGATACGAGCACAACGTAGACCTACTTGAGAGGAAGGCGGTCCTTGAGCTTGCTAGGTGGGTAGAAGCTAGCATACAAGAGACTGACACCGGAACTCAGCATCATGATGTCTAATCCTTTTGCTTTGAAGTCGTCAATGAACTCCTGTAAAGTAACATCCTCCACTTCGAATCTGTCCCAGAGCTTGTCAATCGTGACCTCGCCCTTGCTGCCCAGATATTTTCCTTTCGGACTTGCAATGGGCTCACTGAATCCAAAGAAAGGAAGTGCGAGATTTACGAAGCCGTTCTTGTATTGCTCGATATCGTCCTTGCCGTCCACGATCTTGTAAAGCTCAAGCACAACAAGACCGGTGACCAAGGCTGTTGTCGTTGCGATGGCGGGGATGATCTTGCCTGCAATGAACTTGGTCTTGTGCCGATCTGCCTCCGCAATCCCATAATTCTGAGCACGAAGGTTACTTGCTGCAGTGATGAAGTCGATGTGATGATTGGAGTCATCGTCTTTTTCGAATTCCACAGGCTCGAGCTTGGAACCTTGTAGCGACTTCGCAGGTGGCAGCTGGGATACAATCTGCTGCAACGTGTCGTTGTCATCAAACCTCGATCCTGGCTGTTGTGCATTTGGATCGGGTTCATTGTCGTCGGCCTGTATTTTGACGGTCGAGCTGGGAGAGAACTCCGGGATGATCATATCATCCATGACCTTGTGCACATGCTGATGAGTAATTCCAGTGCCTTTGATGCCATAATTAAATGCGTGTAAATGAGCAGCTGCAATTACGAAGCTCATGTGGGTAGAGTTGGATGCATCAAAAATCAATGCATCTGGTGCACGTTTCGGTCCAGACCAGAACGGCGCACCACTTGATGTCGTAGAATCCCTTGGAAAATTATAGAGCAATTGCTGGATAGCATTATTGTACTCGTTCTCAAATTGTTTCCTAGCCCACACGATACAATCATTGAAGTCGTGTGGTTTCTCTTTCACCAGGTAGTCCCGGAGGCTCTCCAAAGTCGGTATCTCATTACCAGCTTGCTTCAACGTCTCCTGAATGTAATTAGGCTGCGAAATATAGAGGTTCACAGTCTCACAAGGCCCAACGAAGTAACCATGAAACTTTTCTTTCGCCCAAGCAATCGTGTGATCGATCTTGTTTGGAAAGCTGCGCAACGTGCACTGAGGAAAAGACTGCTCTGGTGGATCCTGAGAGCTGGAATAAGATTCCGTCAGACTGGGCAGGACGACTTGGGTATTGCCTTTGGTACCGAGAGTTCCGCTATCAAGTAGCGGCTTACGGAAAAATACACACCGACGATCGACGTATTGCCGGGCATCCACATTGTCTAAAGCATTCGTAACACCATCGAGCTCTTCCCAGAAGTCCTCGTTAAAGATGTGCTCCGTTTCAGCACCGACTCTGTCAGGCAGGATACGGATTTTTCCTGTGAGATCTGGATTCATGGCCTGAACAGCTTCCGCAGCACACTCGCTCTTCAGCTTCCCTACGTCCTTAGGGCGAAACAAGAATTGTCGGTTGAGATTGCTCTTCTCGATCTGATCCATATCCGCCACACTGATCCTGCCTTTGGGTCCACTTGCTAATCCGATCATAGCCCAATTCTTCAACATCTCACATCCAATTGCGCCAGCACCTACAAGGAATTCTTTGATGTTGGCAAGCTTCTCCTGGAAGTCTCTACCAAATACAGCAATCTGTCCATCATATCGGCTGTCCATGGGTTTGCACAGCTCTTCTGAACGCTTCACGGAGCTAGGCAATGACTCCAAAGAATCGAAATAGAGCCATTGTACAATTGGATGAAATTTGCCGGAAACCGACTTCAGGACCTCCTGCGCCGCCAGACCCCCAAAGAAAGCAGCCATGGGTGCAAGATCTCCTCGAGCTTGGTAGCTGAGCTCCTTTAGGAGCTTCTGATCCAGCTCTACCTTCTCATCTCCTTCACCAGCTAACTCTTGGGCATACTTAAATACTTCAGAGGCATCTTCATCAGAATGAGCGCGCGGCAGGCCACCACCGTGATGACTAGCGAACTCCTGCAGCGCTTGGAAGCCAATGTGTAGCTGTTGAGGGCGGTCAAATTTGGCAAAGTCCGACATGAGGAGCTCGGGCTTCTTCAGTTGCTCTGAAAGAGGCTGGAAATTTACAATCTTTGGCACTTTGACTTGGGTGTAGAGACCACCACGTTTGTACTGTCCTAGCTTGGAGACGTCTCCAATCGAGAAAGTATATGGACCTTTGACTGTGATCTTCCGAGGGTCCGAACCATTCAAAGCTTCCATACCCTGCACTTCGCTAAATGTTACCATGTCCCCATCTTCGAGGCCATGCCTCGTTTCATCCAATGCCGATACCAGGCCATCCTCGTCAATACCGGCAACGATTCCACTCACAGGGTTCTCTCCGGTGGGATCCACTATCGCAAACTCCTTGCCAAAGTCGGTGAAAATGGTACCGAAAAGTCCAAAGATGTCTGTGACGATAACAAAGATGCCGTGTTGGTGGCAGTAATCAGCGATGGTTATTTGGTCTTTCAGGGGCGTCCCTGTAAGGACAACAACCTGATAACGATTCAACAAGCCAAGGTCTGCGGTGAGGCGCTTGCCTGGATGCTCGGAGATAGGCGTATATGCGTTGAGTTCGGCAACTCTGGGGATGGTGACTGTAGCTCGTGGCTTGCCAACGTCATTTGGATGTAAGAAGAATTGCGAAGAGAGATCAGACATGGTAGCTGGTTCCGGATCAAATAGTGTAAGGGATTTAACCCCAGCCAGGGCAACGTTCTTAGCTGTTGATGATCTATCAGTGCATTGGTCGAGGTTCATCGAGGGTATAAGATAGCTGACCTATCTCGACACCCAAACCCCGCAGGCCAGCGATGAGAACGTGTGACGAGCCCATTCGTTTCATCGCCTCATGACCCAACACATAGAGTTGTCGACTGTATAGAGACTCATCGATTTCACCATTCTTCAGCACCTCGGAACCGACAGAGGGGAGATCGACATCCATCTTAGATTCCTGGAGAGAAATACTCAGCTGCGCTCGATGGAAAAACGGGATATGATGCTTTCAACGAGGCACACTGCGTAGAGAGGGTATACTAGAATGTGAGGCTGATGAAAAAGTGGATATCGATGCTGCCGAATACCCAACTTTGAGGGAGCACAAGCTTAAGCACGTACCGTCATGACCTTCTTATTTTCCGGGCGGCTATGCTCGTCAGAAGCTTTCCTCTTGCCCAGCGTTGCCGCCTTCGGGATATCAGCGTGAGGATGAATTTTGGGTAATGTGGAGGTGCTTGCACAACGGCAAGCTTAACTTCTGTGAAAGCGTACGTCGTTAAATGCAACAGGAAAGGCAGAACTTATGCCTCACAATCCTCTAGCAATAACACACGCGGTTGAGGTTCCGTTTGACCTCTCAGACTCCACAGTTGTTGGAATTGATCTAGCTGAGCTTGATGCAACAATGTGAACGAATGTGAGAATGAGCGCAAGGCGAGCGATGCAAAGGAATCAGTATTTTATGCCGATATGTAATCTGAGCCATCAAGGAAGGGCTGGATCTTTAAGGATCTGGCGGGTAAATACCGGCGGGAAGTGACGATCTTCCGGGGATGCCACGCCACAATGGCGTCTTTGAGGCTGAAAGACAGGGTGACAGGCTGATATCGTACCTGATACCGCAACCTGCACTGCCTGGGCGCCCAAAGTTTTAAGGAGAAATGTCCACACGGACTTATCACGGCGCCAAGACTTGTTGAAGATGGAGATCCCTCGCCCGGTATCATGGTAAGATAAATGTCCCAGGGGTCGTCGAAAGCTAGATGATCACGAGCCACTAATTCCGCCGGCAGATACAGCCAGCTTAAGAATCAATCCATCCCGGACCACTCCTTTCAAAAGTCCAGCCATATGGTTGATGCTGGCAATGGTACTCTCCGCGTTAGTGTACGCACTGCTGGGGGCCACGACTCTGGTCAATGGCGTCACTGAAGATGAGTTCAAAGCTCGAGGAAGAGCAGGTAACGGACAAGAGGCTTTGGGCTCAGGTATAGATGGAGAGAAGTACAAAACAGCGTGTCCGGACTACAAGCATTATGCAGTGGTCCCACAGTATGTTACAACGTCTTCTGCTGAGCAATTTGCTAGAATATTGATTGATTTCTCAGTCGGCCGTTGAGCAAAGGTCCATTAGCTTTACCATATCAGCGGCCTGCGCCACATTGCCGGACCTTCTCATCACCGCTGGTGGAGGACATTATTGGGAACATCACGGCTCGAATGGAGGATAAAGACCTTGCCAGAATATTTGAAAACGCTTTCCCAAATACACTTGACACCACCGTCCGATGGCATGTCGATGGGACAGAGAAGCACATGAAACATTACAAGGATGGTGCCTGGGGAGGGGCGCAGAGCTTCATCGTGACTGGGGACATCAACGCGGAATGGTTGCGGGATTCCACCTGCCAATTGGCCCAGTATCAAACATTGGCCAAAAAGGACAAAAAGCTGGAGGTCCTGATTCTTGGTGCTATCCATACTCAAGCGGAATATGTGATAGAGTCACCATATTGCAACGCCTTCCAACCTCCCCCACCTAGTGGAGAATCAGCAGTCGGCAACGGCCAAGACGATAATGTTCATCCAGCGTATGAGCCATCAAGGGTCTTTGAATGCAAGTATGAGCTCGACTCGCTTGCCCATTTCCTAGCCTTAGGAAATCAATTTTACCAGAGCACGGGTTCCAAAGCGTTCATGAATTCGAGATGGTTCACTGCTATGGATATTATTCTTGAAGTCTTGACAGAACAAGCTAAACCGACGTTTGATCCAACAAGTGGAAGGTTCGAAACGAATGAATACCGATTTCGCAGGACCACGAATCGGGGAACGGAGACACTGAGTCTTTCGGGCATTGGGAACCCACTTGGTGCGGGAACCGGTCTCATCCGTAGCGCTTTCAGACCCAGTGATGACACTACGATCTTGGGTTTTTTCATACCGGCGAATGCCATGATGGCGGTCGAACTGAAGCGGACTGCTAGAATCCTGAAAACCTTGGAGAAGAATATCCTAGCCGAAAAGCTTCAGGAGCGCGCTGAAGGCATAGAGAAAGGCATCTGGGATTTCGGAGTAGTCCAACACAAGAAGTATGGCGAAGTATTCGCGTTCGAAGTTGACGGTTATGGATCCTCGATCCTCATGGACGATGCCAATTTACCATCTTTACTTTCACTGCCTTTGCTAGGATTCGTGGATAGAGAGAACAAAGTCTATCAAAATACCAGGAAGATGATCTTGGATCGGGCTGGGAATCCATACGCCCTTGTTGGCAAAGGATTTTCTGGAATTGGAGGCCCTCACGTAGGTCTGCAGCATGCTTGGCCTATGAGTCGCCTCGTACAGGCTATGACTAGTAACAACGATGAGGAGATCAAGCAAGTACTGGAAGATGTGAGAGATACAAGCAGACTCGGCCTTGTCCACGAGAGTGTCAATGTGAACCGGGTGACGGATTATACTAGTAAGTGCTCATTTTCGTTCCTGTTAATGTGATCCTGATCTTTGTACAGGAAGTTGGTTTGCCTGGGCGAATTCAGTATTCGCTCAGACAATCCTAGATGTGGCCGCCAGGAAGCCGCACATCATCTTTGGGAAAGACGCTCTCCCTTTCGTCATTGGGTGAAGCTTGGGCATGGGTGACGACCCTTTGCTGCGATTAGCGAGCATTGCTTGGGCGTTGGAATGAGTCTATACATAGACATTGGGATACCACAATTGTACTCAGTCGAAATTGTGTAAGAGGGCGACGATCACTGTTCAGCCATTGCTAATGAACGATACCTACATACCTTCAAGGAGCCTAGAACAATTAGATAGTTCGAAGCTTGGTACTCCAATGACGATCTTCATTCTTGCCTCCGAAAAGCCGTTCTAGACAGTACAGCAATTTGTATATGGCTATCCCACTGCAGTATCCACAATCTGATTCCATATGAGACTCTCCCCGGTCCACTGCCTCAGATATACTCGCATGGCCGCCGCAAATCCCACCTCCAAGCTCATCTGTAACCAAACCCAAACCCCCACCTCACACCCCTCCAGCACCATGCTAATTCGCGGATCCAAGTTGCGCCTGCCGGCGACAAATCCACCCAACAAGCAGACCAATACACAAAAGGCACCTTGGAACGCTCCCAGCTCTCCGCCTCCCCCTTCACCCAATTCCACACCTGGTTCTCCGCCGCCCAAGCCTCCCACGTCCACCAACCCGAAACCGTCTGCCTCTCCACCGCCCACCTCCCCTCCGGCTCCGTCTCCAGTCGCTACGTGTACCTGAAAGAACTCGACGCCGCCGGCTTCGTCGTCTACAGCAACTGGGGCACGAGCCGCAAAGCGGCAGATGTGGAGAGCAATCCGAAAGCGAGCTTGGCGTTCTGGTGGCACGAGATGGAGAGGCAGGTTCGGGTTGAGGGGAGGGTGGAGAGGTTGAGTAGCGCCGAGAGTCAGACTTATTACGAGTTGAGGGCTAGGGGGTCGAGGATTGGGGCGTGGGCGAGCGAGCAGAGTAAGGTGTTGCCGGAGGAGGAAGGGGGTAGGGAGGTGTTGGAGCAGAGGGTGAGGGATGTTGAAAGGAGGTTTGAGGGAACGGGAGATATCCCAGTACCTGAGTTCTGGGGAGGGTTGAGGGTTATACCTGAAATGGTTGAGTTCTGGCAAGGGAGGGAGAGCAGGCTGCATGATCGATTCAGATACGTGAGAGACGAAAAGGGGGAAGAGGGATGGAAAATAGAAAGGTTGAGTCCTTAGATGGCAATATTCACGGAACAATGAAGCTTTGATGATTGAATAATAGTATTGTCTGTTGTACATCGCTTGCTCCAATAGCTTGCAGACGACCTAGATGCTGGCTATCCAGATCTAGCGCTGAGTTGAGATGGTCTATTTCTTACATTGTTGCCCCTTGCGTCGACTCATGTGCATGAAGCTTCCCCAATCTTTCCATACAGTAGCAAATCTCTTCCCACGCAAGCTCGAACTGTGAATACAGGAGCAGCCTGAACTCCATAACCGACTCTTCCTAAGCGCACAGTGTGTATCAATGGACACCAAGAACGCCAACCAATGCATCACAACGCCTGGATATTGTACCGAGAACTCAGTAAGCGCCAAAAAACATACGAACAGAATTGCAAGTTTTCTAGACCGGGAGGTCTGACAGGGCTACACTGCCAATTCGATTCATGCCATGACCAATCAATTCTAGTATCTTGCCGGAGACTGCTGATGGGTAGCCTCTTGCCAACATTTCGTGTACAGTAGCCAACGCACCATCACGATCTTTTGCTGTGAGGAAAGCTCGGGTCATAGCCTCGTAGGTGCTTGGCTCTCTCTTTTCCATGCCGACACTGTCGTACATGGCCCTCGATTTGGCGATGTTGTTCTCCGTGGCCCAGCCATGGATAAGGGTATTAGCGATATAAGGTGTCATTTCGACTCGGTTAGCAGCCATCTGAGCAAGGACTGCTTCAGTTTGTCCAACACAGTGATTGGCTACCATTGATTCGAATAAGGCCTGATATAGGCAAGCCTGCGGGCGAATCTCGCCGCTGGCCAAAACTTCGTCAAATATTCGACGAGCACCCTCCATGTCATGAAGTGCACATCCCTTGGCATGAATGAAAGAGGCATAGTGAACCGCCTCAGGCCGTTGACCGGACGCACGAATCGTAGCAAGAATGCCCTCAGCTGCAGGCAAGTTCACAGGCTCGAGAGTAGCATAAGTATCGATGAGCAGCTTGTAGGTGTGCATGGTAGGTTGGATATTCATTGACTGCATTCGGTCGTAGTATGAGAGCACCTTCTTGCTGTCACGCTTTGTCGTGAGAAAGTATTGCATCAGGCTGTTGTATGGAGCTGGCCGAGCTTTATAATTTGGCATAGACTCCATCTCGTCGAAAAGCTGCTCAGCAAAACGTTCGTCACTGACCCGGCATAGCGCATTAACGACTGTACCGTAAGTGACACTCGTAGGCCGAATGCCTGCTGCACGCATCTCCTGAAAGTATCGAAGACAATCATCAATTCGCCGAGCTTTGCCCAATTTACCGATCAGGGCATTGTACAAGAACGATGAGGGTACAGCTCCCTCGGACACAGCCCGACCAAATATGGCTACAGCTTCTGAAGCCTCGTCAAATGTTTTGGTCGAGTCCTTCAAGGTAGTGATATACAGTCCAAACGTGTTTGCAGTAGGAGCCGAACCCATGTCAAGCAGTTCTTGATGAAATTGCGCGGCCATTTGGCGACGGCCAACCACAAGGCATGCCCCTACCATGGAATCCAGGATGGTAGACCATCCATGTCGGACTACTGAGTACTGAGCCAACAGCGGTATGTCAGTTCGTGCCATTCCTATTATGTCATGAATTAAATTGGTGCGTCCCTCTTTGGCAGCCGCAGAAATGAGTTTTGCATAGACAATATACCGGGGATGTCGACCAGCGCGACGAATATTGCGAAACCTTATTAATGCCTCGTTTAGACCAGCACTATTCCGAGAATTCTCCAGTTCATCCACAATGATTGTCGAGCCTCGATAGTCAGTAGTGGTGGCGTATGGGTCGTACGTATCCGTCAAGGGCACTCCAGAAGAGACGGCAGAGCTTGACTGTGGAGTGAACGTTCGCTGAATATGTGCTTGCCCAATAGGTAATTGCTGGTGGCTCTGCCACTTGGCGAGGAGGTCAGGTCGCTCATCGGCAAGCGTGCCTAGAGCCTTTTCAATCACGCCTGTAGTGCGCTCGTCTAAACTAATCCCAGACGCAACCACGATTTCGAGAAGGTGTGCGAATCGGGCAGAGTGAGTAACGTCCTGTATGAGGTCACCGTTTGCTAGTAGCCCAGCCTCGACCTGCAAGGCGAGTATCGTGTCTTGCCAGCTAAGGTTTGCAATGTCCTCAGATCCGAGCCCAGCAAGCATTTGCTCAGCAACCGGCGAAACTAGGCCACCATTCTCAACCATTGCCCATAAAAAATTCATGCTGGCACTAGGCGATGGGACTACGTGGTTGTCTGCGAGGAAGGCACCGATGAATTCGATGGCTTCGTCGATTTCTTCGGTAACCTCCTTCCTGGAATTGGGTGCGAGGACAGCTGCGCGGATGCGACCAAAACCCTTGCGGGCTTGCATCAAGCCTTGATCAATAAGTCCACTGCGAATAAGGGCAACAGCATACAGGGCCGCTGGCTCCACAAAGGACTGTCCAAAGCTAGTTGGGAGTGCCCACAATTCGCTCGCCGCATCGAGGTTGCCCTGTCTGATGCGAAGCGCGAGCATCGAGAGCACTGTCGCTGGTGTTTCACTGGCGTTTCTTGAGAGATACTGAAAGGCTTTGGTAGCAGATTCGACGTCGCCATGGTCAGCTGCTGAGATACATATTTTTGCCATGGCTTGGGTTTTAGCGAAAGGGGTCAAGCTTCGCTCTTCCGCTAATCGCAATGCTCCTACAAAGTTCGAGGCATTCAAGCTCTCTTTAATGAGAGCACCGAATATCACCGCGTCTTGAACTGCTTCAAGCCGCTCTTTGCGATTCTCGGTCACATTGGCGTAAGACTCAAGTATCCTGCCAAAGAAGCGATTACCACCATCAAGTTTGCCACAAATGGCATAGGCCTTTACAACAGCGGCATATACCTCATTGTCATTGCGATTGATGATGGAGGACTGACCAGCATCGTCAGCAATGGCGAGGTTCTTGTACTCGTTGTAACATTCAATGGCGCTACTCAGGTCTCCAGATTTGGCGAAAGCTTCAATCATTGGCGGAAATATGGTAGCGATTGGCTTGACCTTGTGAGACTCCATGTGGGTGTAAGCGCCGATCATATCGTCAATCTCGCCCTTCGAGGCGCAGGCTGTAATTAGTGACTGATATGTTTCAGCAGTGTACTGGCGTTTCTTATCCAGAGCCGTCGATATTCGAAATATCTTAATAGCGTTCGACAGAGCATCGTCCTGAGCTAGGATGTCATATTCAGCTTCATTAGACGGAAATAAAAAGCTATCTTTGCCCATGATACCTCCGAAACGTAACCTCTCCTTGTTCAAGACACTTTTCATGTGGACCACATCCAACGTACGTTGTGAAAGAGCGCAAATCAAAGAGGTATAAAAAGTCGTATCCGGATTTATCTTACGGCGAAGCATGTCCGAGTATATGTTCAATGCTTTCGGAACGACTTGATGCTTGGCGATAGGGAGATGGATCGCAGACGCAAGAAGCGCATTGTAATCCTCAATTGTGGGCTTCAGGCCCTGTAGAACCATCGACTCGAACACAGGAGGTATCCGATCGTAGGAAAGCTGCTCGTGAAGTTTGCTGATATGCTCAGAGAATGCTTGGGGATCCGTGTCCTGCACGGATGTGGCTACTGTGACATTGCTGCGAGGGCTGGCGGTTTGTATAGGTGAAACGGAGAGAGGCGCAGGCGAGTCTCCCGGTTCATTGACGGAATTTTGCTCAGCACTATGACGACCCAATCCTAGGTTTCCATCTGTCGACGGGGGAGATCGCTGGATCTGGGTAATGACTTGTGCAATCGCTTCGTCCACCTTGGCCAGAGCGGCGGCCTCTGCAACTTCATCCTCTGCTCTTTTGATGTCATCCACGGCACTCGTGCTGTATGCGCGATCTAACCCGCCATGACTGTGTGACTTAGCCTTGACGGCAGCAAGGTTCGCTCGCTCCTGAGCATTCCCAGCCGGCACGACGGAGGGTGGGCTCCATTCAATCCTCTTTGCAAATTGAAATTGCGTCCACTCTTTTGCTTCTTCACCAGTTTGTTGCCGTTTCCACAGCGCTTCATAATATCCTCGAAGGTTCGGATCTCCATCTTTCCGGTCTACTGTTTCCGAGGCACCAAAATTTGACTTGGCAGCGGTCTCAGATTGGCCTAAGGCATTTTGGAAAGTTGTGTGAAGCTGAGCAGTCTGTGGTCTCCCAAGCCTGCTTGGCCGTGGGTATGGAGTGGTTGTGGAGGCGTACGATGATTGTGTCGCTGCAACGAAAGACTGAGCATATCCATGGCCAAGACCTTTGCTAAAACTTGGGCGTGCGATATGGGTGAATGACTTGAACACCATTTGGTGAAGCGACCTGATCGTTTTTATAGGAAGAAATCAATGTCTGTGGACGAGGGTATAATAGTTAGCGTCCTGGGAGGCAAGAATCTTCAAGCAGGGGACGGCAAGAAAGCAGCAAGGCAAATTTCGCCAAGGGGATGGATAGAACTCACATGGTGTGAGTAAGATGTCGAAGGCAAGTTCATTGACTACTGGAACCTTCACAGAACGCTCATGAATAGGTAGACGATTTTGCCTGCCCCAGAGACATAAACGGAGGTTGATCCGGTATAAGCCTTCAATTATGTCTGAAGAGCCTGGGATGTGGAATATCTGGAATTAATACTTGGTAGGTACTTCCCTTGGGATATAATCGTATCTGTCCGTGCAGAATGGAAGTGTAGGAGATGTTCAACTTCGGCCTGCTAGGCACCTAGGCAAAGAACTCCCTGATAATGGCCTGGTAGGTCAATGCGAACGGACCAGTGCGATTAGCTTATCAAGCGAGCTGAACTAGGACACGGTCATGAGATCAGTACCATCATAGTTGGCGGCCAGGTATTGGTGAATTGCTGAGGGAAATCCACTTGGAGAGAGACTGGCTGAGAAATACGAAAATCGCGAGGAACGTCTGTCCGAATACTTCTCGCCTGAACCCTATCTGTTCACGCTAGAACTATCCTAGCCCAGTCTCGGGCTCCGCATACACCGACCCGCTCCGTAACGAAATACGCCAAGTGTTTCAATATCAAAGTCACCTTGATAACGTGCGTTGACAAGCCAGCAATGGAGAAACCAACAGTCGCATTCTCGGCTCCAGGGAAAGTTTTGTTGGCTGGAGGATATCTCGTCTTGGATAGAAAATATACAGGTTTGGTGTTCGGACTTGATGCTCGCATACATGTACACGTACAGACTCCGACTATGGAAACCTCTCCTGGTCTGATCCCACCCGAGATCGTTGTCAGGTCTCCTCAATTTAAAAATGCAGAGTGGCGATACAATTATCGCGAGACTGAAAATGATGGGGGAATTGAGATCATACAGCTGAAAGGGTGAGCATGTCGATTCCTTCATCAATTCATGGATTCATGACCAACCTGTCCCCCGCGGGGCTCACGAGCTTGGAGTTACTGTCGTAGTTTTCCTTCACTACTTGAAGTAAGGAGCTTAGGCCGAAGTCGAATTCGATTGAAGATCAGGAGCTTGACATTCTAACAATCTTTAATTGCTGTAGCATGTGCGTGGGACTATATTGATAGCGTACCTATTCTTTGCGCTAATGTTCACGCACTGATCCCTCTCGGAACTGGTAGACATTCCACATCTCTAGACTCGCGGAACATATTTGTCGAGACAGCTCTTGGGTATGCGCTGACATACTCTTCGACAGTCGACCATACGAAGTTTGGGCCAACGGTAGTCACCATCCTAGCTGATAGAGATTACTACTCGCATCCTGGAGCTTCTGAGAAATCCTTTTCTTTGACCCAAGACCGGTTTTTCAATTTCAACGTTCCGTTGGATCAAGCTCATAAAACAGGCCTAGGGTCGTCGGCTGCGCTTGTCACCGCCCTGACTACCGCTGTCGTAGCACACTATGCTCCTCACGAGGTGACAAGTGCGCAATCCCCTTCTGAACAAGCAAGAATGCATAATCTTGCACAAGCTGCTCACTGCGCTGCTCAAGGTAAGATTGGGTCAGGGTTTGACGTTGCAGCGGCAACGTACGGATCCTGCGTCTACAGACGATTTTCCCCATCAATCCTGGAAGGACTTGGCGAAATTGGGCTCAAAGATTTCTGCAAGCGCTTGAAATCAGTCATTGAGGACGTAGATGCATCGAGAAAATGGGATACCAGCATCGACAAAATCTTTGCTGCCGGCATGCCCCAAAATGTAAGACTTGTGATGTGCGACGTGGATTGCGGCTCGCAGACTGTGGGTATGGTCAAGAAAGTCCTCTCGTGGAAAAGGGAGAAACCAGAGGAAGCGACTCTTCTGTGGGCGAAACTGCAAAGAGGAAACGAGGATCTTGCTTCGGAGCTCCACGAGCTCGTGAAAGTTGGCACAGGCAGAGCTGAAGGCTACGAAAACCTGCGTACAACTGTGTTGGCTATCCGCTCACTCATCCGTGAAATGTCTACGAAGTCCGGCGTCCCAGTGGAACCAAAGGCTCAAACGGATCTGATAGATGCTTGTTGTCGAATACCTGGTGTTGTTGGGGGTGTAGTCCCTGGTGCTGGAGGCTTCGACGCTATTGCTCTGTTGGTAGAGGACAAGCAGGATATTATTGACAGTCTTCATCGGTTCCTTGAGGGCTACCGAGTGAGTTCGGAGCATGGCCAAGGATCTCTTATCGGCAAAGTCAGACTACTAGGTGTAAAGCAAGAGGACCAGGGAGTGAAAAGAGAGGATCCATCACAGTACAAGGGATGGCTACGATAAGTATCGTAAGGCGATGAGGAAGTGGCCTAGCTCGTATTGTAGTAGGCGTCAATACTGAGCCAGAGTTCCTCCACAGCGGTAATGGATGTGAACTGGTGCATGGCGAACATCAAGCTCATAAGAGCGAATCTGTTCGTAGAACTATATTTCTTTCGGGCAGGATCCTGAAACGCACAATACCTTACTTTCCTTGAATGCCTTCCGAACTTGAATTTGTGACTTCTTTAGCAATTCCATTCTTCCGGATTTTTCAGTTGAGTGGCAATTCTCATCGATAAGGTCTTTTGTATACATATGTATTTGTAAAGATAACCCTAAACGTCTCCCTTCCCTTGCGAGACCATGGCGTGCATGGTTATTATGTGCGGAGTACCACCTGTCACCACTAGCATAAGCAACAAGTGCACAGCCGTGACAGCTTCCCGCGGCTGATCGACAACGATTTCGACTTGCTTGAAAGCTTGGCAACGAATGATTACTCCTTCCATTGCGTTAGCAATTAGCATCGTCATCACATACAGCTGCTATCTTTACTGTATCATCATGTCCATATCTACCTGCTATTAATCATGCGGGTCATCCAATGTTAACGTATTGGCGTTGCTTCTCAGGGATTCTGCCCGCCACAAGTACACTACATCACCTCGATTCTGGTAACAACCTCTGCAGTCTGCTGATAGCTTGACTTCTCCTGTTGCATTCGCCGCGCTCATTAACTGTCCTGCTCTTCAGCACCAAGCGCTACAAGCTCGTTTTCTCCATTGTGACAATGGCTTCCGCAGAGATGCTTCATCCAGCGGCTGCAGGCGCAAATAATAGCAGTGGAGACGCGCCAGTCCTAATCAATGATACTACCCAAGAGATGGTGTCCACACAACCTATCACAGGATCCTCAGCATCTATAGGTGCGGAGGAGGATCTTCCGCCACTTACATCAGAACCTTCCACGAAGTCGTTATTTGGGCCATTTCCTGAAACAACAAATACAATTAATGATGATCCACATCCGACCGCATCCTCGGGGACGAGGCAGACGCCAGTATCACATCCGTCTGATGAGATCGAGTCTTCCCAGGCGAACCGGCAGGAAGTGACCGAGCCCGCTCTGATATCAAATCCTCAAGATTGTGAGCACTTAAGCTCCACCCATATCAATAACCCCAGCACTCCAGTCAAAACCTCTCTGCCTCCTTTAACGAGAGAGAAGACAGCACCTGCGATCGGCCCTGCTACGGACAAGCCAACACCTGTGCCAAAACAGTCAGATGTAGAAGGCCCAGCGCTGTTCATCACGTTGCTTTTGAGCAGGACTGGTGCAAGGCATCTCTATAAGCTTGACGAGAAGTACTTGCGAAAGCGCAATGTAGCAGTGGATGGCAATAATCCGATTAACATAAGTTTATACAAATTAAAGGAGTTGATCCTAAGGGACTGGCGCGATGGTGAGATCAATTCTTCGGGGAAGGCTGGTATCGACTAGTATTGACCTGCTGACTGTGTTCATGTGATTAGAGTGGGAGGCCAAACCTTCGAGTCCGGAATCTATTCGCTTAATATCGATGGGAAAGATGCTTAACGATAAAGCTCGGTTAATTGGTGAGAAGCACCTTGACTGATTACTCGCTTGCTATAGAATACTAACACTGATTGAAGATTGCGGCTTTACGAACGGTACTACGCCCCACATAATCCATATGACAATCAAGCCACAAGACATTGTGGACGAAGAAGACGCCAAAATGAAAGCTGGGGGAAGCGGCCGTCCAGAAAGGGAACGGAGTCCGGGCTGTCGATGTATCATTCAATGACTGGCGTTTCCGTTTATATACCCAATTGCAAATGGAGCACAACAACGGCAGTTTGCTTTGGGGAAGAGGAGTAGGGGACGAAGGCATGACGGCGTTCAGATGATGGGGCCAGGTGATGATAGCATTGTCGGCGTGCATGGTGTTTATACGCGACGCCATTCGGGGCCTGGGCACATTTGCGCTAAGGGTTTGTACATGTACCCAGTGGTATTTCCTTGCGTGTAGCATAGATGGAGGAATTTATCATCTTGGATTCCGGTACGACATCCACCCTGCAAGCTAAAATCATTGCCTTTGCTTCAGTATAATTCAAATTCTTCAAGGTGCCGTAAAGACCATTTCTACTTTACTGCTGTCGAATTTAGGACACCATTACTGGGCCCCATATGACCTCCTCCAAATTTCCTACCACGAGTCCATCTTTAGTTTCGCCTCCATCTCCGCATGGAAGCCCGCCCCCTCCCTCGTCTCATCACCCCGATAAACATCCTCCCAACTAATCTCAGCATCTCTCCCACCCAACACATCCCCCCCAACACCAGCACTACCCCCTAAACACGCAGGCCTCCACTCCCCCTCCCTACAGATCCTAGCTTCCATCCCTCGCCTCACCGGCTCCGCGATGCCGAAGTTCCGACGCAGTAAGTTCATCTTCAGCGCATCTTGCGTTGATTGCCAGGCTGCAAGGCGGGCTTCGAGCGGGTGGGTTGATGTTACTGGTTGGGGGGCGCCGGAGGTGGTGGGTGGCGGGGCGGTTAGGGAGGAGCGGAGGGTGTCGTGGATGCCGGGGGCGGAGGGAGCGCCTTTGGAGGTGGCGGAGGAGGTGTTTGTGGTTGAGGAGGAATGGTTGGATGGGGGTGCTATGCGGAGTGACTGTGGATGGCGGATTAGTATTGTTGGGACGCTGTGCTCTGGAGAGGAGGGCAAGACGCACCATCGTGGAATGTGATGGTGGCGTTTGTTCGATTGTTTGGCTGTTGGATGAGTCGATTTGGTGTTCAATACAGTCTTCAAGTAAGATGCTTGGATACACGCGGCGGAATCTACGTGGTACTAAGAAACAGCGCTATGTTATTTATTGAGATAAATTACGCCTTACATTCAGTCTTCGGGAGTTGTAGAACATTGTTCAATGATACCAGGTTCGCGATTAAGAACATCACAAGGTTGACGACTTCATAATACTCTTTAACAGATTCGAGCAAATTATAGCTAGGATTGATCTCTGGCAAGAATCATGATTGGTATCCAAGGATTAAATCACAGCGTTCTCCCCGAACCCTTTCAAGGTACTCAGTAGATGGACTGGACCTGTTAAGGACTAGTTGAAGATTACAGCTGGGGATCAAGCCCCGTTAGCTTACCGTTCACGCTAATAAGCAAATTGAGAACTTCACTCCATCCGCTATGCAAGGGTATCGTATGATAGGGGAACAAAAATTTCATCCAGCTTTTCGACTTCGCCTTGACCCGGGAACCTTGGCTCCTTTGGGCTGCTTCTCTTCCGTCCTCTCTCGCTCCCCCTCTGGAGCCCTAGCTAACTTCTCCTTTTCGGATATCTCAGCTTCTTTCTTGGCATGTGCTCGTTTTACTGCTCCCTCCTTCTCCAGCGCCTCTATCTGCTTCTCACTGAAAGCCCATAATTTCCTTTGAGCAGTTTGGTCGATGACCTCCTCTCTCAGATATCCAACCTCTTTGCATTCTCTCAAAAACTTACCACCATTGCCTCGACCCAGCTCTCCTTCCATTGCTGCCATAAGGAAGCTCTGGGCGCCCTGGATCGGTGATTTGAGGACTAGCCACCAAATTGGCCATGTGACAAGATAGAGTAGTAAACCCCACAACGACCCCATGGTCATCCACCGCCGCATACCAGGTGTTCTAGTAAAGCCTGGATCGACCAGTACAACTCTGGCATTATTCGTCTGCTTGTCAGGTCGCTCATACGCATCTAGATGCCTTTGAAACGCTAGGGCAAACACCATCGATGCAAGTTTGCTAGTCTCATACTTCCTTCCTGGTGGCAGTGGATCTCTTTCGTCCTTCAGAGCTGTAAGAACCCCTCCAACATGACTGGAACACGTTGCAAATATAATGCGAACATCTCGATCTGGGGGCTGCGCTCTGAGTGCTGGACTCAGTATGCTCAGGAGGTGAAAATTTGCCAGGTAATTGATTCCCCAGACCGGGTCGACACCGTCCTGGGTCTTGGTGGAAATACCGAGTCTGGGTGTCAAGGTGTCGGCACAAAGAATGATCATATCAAGTCGACGAGGAGGGGCGTTGTCGACCCACTTAGTCGCGAAAAGTCGGATAGATTGTAACGACGCTAGGTCTACCTGCTCAGCGTAAATCAATTCATTGCCGGTAGTAGATCGTAGGTCCTCTATGTAATCGACCAGAAAGGCATCATTAGGCGCATGATGCGTGAGCAAGATTATTTGAGCACCCCGAGTCGCAAGATGTCGGACGACTGCTGCACCGATACCAGATGTTCCTCCCTGCATAGGGTCAATCCAAACTCAGAAGGAATGGAGCAATCATAATACTGTTATCATGACCACTTTGGAGTGCATCAGGCGCTCCGACGTATTGTTGGCTCCCCCGAAATACCATTTCAGAATCCATGTTAGGACCACCCAGGGAAGAGCCTTCAAGAGGGGGATGAAAAAGGGAAACGCATCCGATCCCTTGAAGATGATGTCCGAAGCCAAATGAATTGGCATAGTAGCTACACAACGCCACGATGGATCTATGCAAGGACTGCTGAGCGATTGGGGACTTCGACTGGGAGCAAGTCCAGAATACAATAGAATAGTACATAATTGAAAACGGTATCCTATTGACTCACTATTCTAGTTCTAGAATAGCTCTCTTTGCAGATATATCTGAGAATCCGCTCCTTCGATCATCGCTGATGTCGGATGAGATGTACTCGCCGCAGGAGGAGACGCGAATAGCATCCGGAGCTGGTATCAAGAGACGACGAATAGAATTTGTTCGTGCAAATGTCGAGACGGAGTCAAACGATACTCAAGTTTTGTCCCATCCTATCATTTCAGCTGGCGATCGATACCTCTCCATTGTTCTGAAGAGTGGTGGATCTACGAAAGAGCTCGAAACTACGGACACCAAAATACCTGGTGTATCATCGGAAAGCCATACAAAGCAAGTGCCTGTACCGAAAGCAGTTCTGTGTGACATATGCAAACTACCTAGAAGCGTCCCGGACGACGACACAGCCACCAGTGCCATACCTCACGAAGCCTCTATAGCCCATTTGGTCTGTACCAAACATTCATATCCTCCGTCACATCTGGATCGCAACCGGCAGGGACTCAAATACCTTTCTTCCTACGGATGGGACCCGGACAGCAGACTTGGCCTAGGCGCGGCAGGCGAGGGCATACGGGCACCTATCAAGGCGAAAGCGAAGAATGACACTGTGGGCTTGGGTGTTAAATTGAAAGACTTCAAGCACCTTCAGCAGAAGAAAGTCGAAAGCTTAAATGCGAAGCAAGCCAAGAGGAAAGATTCCGAGGACAGAAAGAGGAGGGAGAGATTGCAAGAAATATTTTACAGAAACAGTGACGTGGAGAAATACCTCGGTGGTGCGTAAGAGACTCTCAGGCGACCTCGTGTAAATTTCTGCTAAGCACAGTAAAATCTCATGTTGTTTGTCAAGCCGGGCATTATCTCAACACATTGTGACAGTTCAAAAGAAGAAAATGCATGTCATCTCGAGACTTGAAAATTGCTTGTTCGAATACGAATATGCTAAAAGGCTAGAGATGATTCCAGTGGTATCTTATGATGTCCAACGCCTGAAATGAAGACCAAAACACCATCAAAACACCATCCCATCCATTCCTTATTATGATAGCTAGAAAGCCAGCAAATGGGAAAATGCGTCATTTCTTAGAGCCGAAAAAGTGATGCTTCTTCTTTCCTTTTGGCTCCTTCTCCCTGTCCTTTTTGCTGAGCTTACTATTCGCGGATTGGACGGTATTTGGGGGTGCAGGTAGCGAATGTTGTTGTGCATCTGTGCCGTTGGGAGGAAAAGTCGAATTAATACTCATAGCACCTATGCTGGCAACTACGGGCCGATCCAATTGAGGAGTCGGCTCTGGTACCCGTTGCGGCACTCTCTCGAACAAATGAGCAGGGGCACGAGGTTTCGGTCGTTCCGCTGGAAGGTCAAGCTGTCGCTTGTCGACACTCAAGTCTCCAAGTTGCCTAAGATACAAACTCGGAGTGACCATATGTGATGTTACTAGGAAGACATCCTTATTGTACTGCTGAGAGACCTCGTAGCTGGCCCGCGACTCTGAGTAAGTGGCCCCACCTGCTATGAAGACAATTATGCGTTGCTTTGGTTCCAGAGCTGAGGATCGAGTCCTCGCCCATGTAGGCTTTGCACTCCGCAAAGACGCCTGAGAAACGTTATCTTGGCCGGAGAGCCCCTCGGCGGCGTCAAGATGAGGTTTTGTGAAGGGAAACATGCCCTGATCCAGCGTGCCTCGAATATGATCTTCAAGCATCGGCTTGATGGCAGGGTCAAATCGCGAAAGCCCTGACTCTTCTTCGCCTGGGTTATGTGGGGCTTGTTTTCTACCAAAACACGGTTGTGCTAATGGACGAGTGTCCTTCAGCGATCTCGAAACATGTGCACCAAGATGGTCAAGGTTTTGAATCACTTCACCATCTTGCGCAGGTAATTGGGCATGTGCAAGAAGTTTTTGCGTGTCAGAAGGCAAGAGACCATCTCGGTAGAGTAAATATTGCATAATTAGTCGGAGACGATCAGGAAACGTGATGTCGTTGTCATCAAGTAGCCTTATGACTTGATCTGCAACGTTTTTCGGCTTCTTATAGTCCTCGTCTAGTCCTGTCGCTAGTGACTGCTCGGATTAGTGAATATAAGATAACCCATCCATTCTATTGACGAACCTGTTCTACCGATGCTATATCTGCTAATCGACGTTTCTGAAAGACGCCCATAGCATCAGATGCCATGTTCAGGTGTAACGAGAAAGCTTCCTTTCCTTCCTGGAATTGTGGAAGGCCAGCGAGCATGTCCTTGATATTGTTCAAGCTGCTGGGATTATCGCTATATGGACCATCATTAATTGACCTGTTCTACTCGTTCTTTACATTGGGACCAACCTTTCCGAGAATTGCGGGTTTTTAGCTTTGAAGGCCTGAAAATCGGAAGCGAGCTTTTCGAGAAGGTCTTTCATGTGCAGATGGCGGTTTTTGACCCATATATTATCTTTCTCCCCAATTTCGATATTTTTTAGATCCATAACACCTTCTTTCTGATCCGGGGTAGTCTTATAGTATACTTTATCCCCTTCTTCCAAAGGCAATAGGTCATGAACCATAGCTTGGTACGTAAACTCATGAACCAAAGGAGCAAATAAGTCCATTGATCTATCTGTAACGATCAAAGCCCCTCTAGGACGTGGGGACGGAGGCGGGAACTCTTCGTGAAATTTGGCATATTGATCCAATTCGAGCTGGACGAAGCGAGCCAGGTGCGAGCAGAGGACACTAGCATCGTGTGTAGGGCTCCGTGGACTGTAGTACCGAATCGTAGGATATTCTCCTAATGACACACATACCGATACGATCTCAAGGAAACAGTCAGTAAATTTCATAACCTCATTTCTGGAATCGTGGAGGCGAAACAATACCTTCTGTGCCAATTCATCCATGTGCATCCGGACAAGGTGATTGCAGGCTGGGTGGAAAAGCGTAGGAAAACTCCAAGGGTCTCGAAACGTTACAAGATGGGACTCGCGAGGGTAGAAATCGATATTCAGCACCCGAAGCTGAGCTATCTGTTCCCTTGCCATTGAAGATTGATCCAAACGAGCGCGGAGTTGGGGAGGAAGCACTGAGAGGTCATCGGATTAAAATCTGAGCGAGGCATGCAACATTTCGGCGAGAACTTTGGGTTCACGTAAGGTATCTTACATGAAGTCCATATGACAAAAGATCTGCGGTATCGCCGACGCTCAAAATCTGCCATTAAGCAGTCCACGACATGCGGCTGTGGCGTAAGCAGGTACAGAGCGTCCATTTCTTGGTTCATTGGTCGTCTCTCTTCAATTTGCTCGATGTCTATCGCTCGCTTAGTCCAGTCCTCCGCATCCTGGTCTTAAAGGATTTACTCGTGACATTCTCCTTCAATATGTCGTCTTCTCTGACAGTACCGTCCACAATTCGCTTGCTTCCAATGTCTAGAATCATCACCTTCCACTGGAAATGAACGTATTAGACTTGTATCCCTATGCCGCAAAATCGGAAGGCATACTTCTCCTCGAGCTGTAGACCTTACGGTCTCGAGAATGACTGCAAGGTCAGCTACTAATCTTGGTATATACCCAGAAGTCGACTGACTGTCTTGTTGTACCGCGATGGCAGAGGTACTCATACTGGCGGTACTGTTGTCCGAGGGGCAAGCAACGCGCAGGTCAAGCGGGGCTCCGTAGTGGAACTATGGGTATGGCAGCAATATTAGGGTATCGAGCAGAGCATGCTGAAGACCCAAAGCATTGGTGCGTGTCATCCAGTATCGTTGAATTGAAGGATTCATGGATTCCAATTCTTCGACACCTGAAGCTATAGACAAGAATGGGGGGGGTATCTACAGATGCGGGTATGTAATGGTAACAATGCCGCTAGTATGTAACAATGCTACTAAAAGTCCGGGCCCAATCACCCAAATTGTCTCAATAACCCTTACTCTTTGAATCTGTTCATTATGCGGCACATAAAATTTACGCCTCTTGAGTAGAAGTGCTCCGATAGACAACCGGGACTCAGGCTGACCCCAAGTGGGGAATGCTACCTGTTCATCGAGCCTTGACTAATCGTCTGCTCGCCACCAACAAAGTTGCAAAATGGACAGCCAGGCATAGGTCTACGCGGGGCTCGGGAGGTAGTACAGGCACCTCGTCGATTATAAGATCAGCTTCAAAAGAACATGGCAGGAGGCGAGCTCCAAGTCCGATTCCTGCTTTGCCCAGGGCAGAGTTTCTGAAAGCGAAACATTTCATTCCATGGCTGATTATACGGCTCCAGCACATTAAAAGGACCTCTCTTGATGAGGGTTACGGGATATTTGCCAGGAACCTGATAGCGATATTACCGAACAAATCGATCTGGGCAGCGTTAGAGACTCGAGATCATTTAATTCCGAACGACGGGGACTGGAAGCCTGTGGAACAATCAAGACCCTTGTCTCTTCTCAGCTCTCTTAGAACGGCATTCAGGTCTTACGGAGAGTCCGGTGTCGATACCCAACTCAGATATTCGTATCATGGCCTCCGTGCGAGCCAGAAATTTTCGAAGATCGATATTGAGGATCAGGAGAAGCTTGCAGATTTACGTTATCCTGTGGAATGGTATCCAGCCACAAGGGCTGTGCAGAGAAAGATCATATTGCACGTAGGACCTACAAATTCCGGCAAGACCTACCATGCCTTGAAGCGGCTAGAGCAAGCGAAGTCAGGCATCTATGCAGGGCCTCTGCGGCTGTTGGCTCTCGAGGTTTACGCAAGGCTAAATACCAAAGGGAGGACATGTGATCTTGTTACTGGCGATGAGAAAGCTGCTCACGACGGATCTGAAATGCAAAGCTGCACGGTCGAGATGGTGCCGCTCAACGCAGATGTAGAAGTGGCGGTCATTGACGAGATACAGATGATAGGTCATAAGGAAAGGGGCTGGGCTTGGACGCAAGCACTTCTTGGTCTCAAAGCTAAGGAGATTCACCTCTGTGGGGAGGAACGCAGCGTACCCTTGATCAGGGAGCTCGTAGCGTCCATGGGAGACGAAATCACTATCCATACGTACAAGCGTCTGAGCCCACTCGAGACTATGTCGACAAGCCTCAACGGGAATCTCAAAAATCTGAGAAAAGGTGACTGCGTAGTCGTCTTCTCTCGCGTAGGTATTCATGCCATGAAGCGCGATATAGAGAAATTGACGCAGAAACGAGTGGCAGTTGTATATGGGAGCCTGCCTCCAGAGATCAGGGCACAACAAGCCAGGCTTTTCAACGATCCTGATAACGACTATGACATTCTCGTTGCGAGCGACGCCATTGGCATGGGGTTGAATCTGTGAGTGACCAATAATGTCTTCAGTCAGTGACCAAGCTGATATTGTTTGCAGGGCGATCAAACGCATCATTTTCGAGTCTGTCTCGAAATTCAACGGGTCCCAGCACGAGGTAATTGAGGATGCCAGCCTGAAGCAAATAGCGGGACGTGCAGGTCGATATCGCACTGCAGCTCAAGCAGAAGGAGGAGCCAATGAAAACGCGACAACTTCACAGGCTATAGCAAAGCCCATCTCTCCTCCAAGCCTAGGATTGGTAACTACTCTCGAGACGGCAGATCTGCCAGTTCTTCGGAAAGCTATGCAAACAGAATTGAGTCCAATAATGAGTGCAGGGATCTTCCCTCCGACCAGTGTATTGACAAAATTTGCGACTTACTTTCCACCTTCTACGAGCTTCAGCTACATCCTGCTAAGACTTCACGAGCTCTCAATGAATCACCCGAGATATCATCTGTGCAATCTCAACGATCAAACTGCTATCGCAGATAGTATTCAGCCTGTCAGCAACCTGACTATCCACGATCGGATAGTCTTTTGTGCATCTCCCGCCTACACGAAAGGTCCAGGCATGCGGTCAGTACTCCAAGCCTTTGCCCGATGCGTCGGCGAGCATTCCAGTGGGGCATTACTGGATATCCCCGAACTTGATCTGGAGGTGCTGGGTGAAGAAACAAAGATCGACAGAAGTCACATAGAGCGCTTGGAATCGCTCCATAGAGCCCTCATTTTGTACCTGTGGTTGAGCTACCGGTTTGCAGGAGTCTTCGTCGATCAGACAATGGCCATTTACGTGAAGAAACTAGTGGAAGAGAAAATTGACACGGTGCTCGCTGAATATTCTGCGAGCCCTGAAATAAGGGAAAGAATTCGTAAGATGAGAGAGGATGCGTTAATGCAAATCAGCAAGCTCAACGAGCCAATTTCCGAATCTGACGATTTCGAGACTCAACGAAAGAGGCTGGAGGGTTCGCTAGTTCCGGATAGTTCATCTGCCTACGAACAATCAGTGGGCATCTAGTAAGCATACTCTCACTGAGGAGCAGCTACAAGGCATAGATATCGAAGCTCAATGAAAGACGATCGTTGCCTCACTATGAGCTCCATGCATCATATCAGTTCAGTTTGGGGTCGATGGATACTCTAAGATCCTTGCATAAGATATACGGATGGGATGACGGTAAATAATCAAGGATGAAAGCATAGCGGATTTTCGTCGTTTTGGTTGTTTGTACAGCATCTGTGTCGGCAGGATGCCGATGGCGATATGTCTGGAGTTGTGGAAAGGTTTTAATAAATCTTACATGGGAAGATGGGAAGACCCAATACCGCGTTTGAGGAGAATCACTCAATCGAAGTGGTTAGTCATGTATACAAAGACTATGTGCAGTAGAGAAGGTGTGTTATCATAAGAATTTCTTTTGAATCAGGAGTACAAGACTGGTAGGTGCAGATCCACATCCCTTGGGAGTCTGATCCCGGTGCGCAGTTCATTCGGATACCAATAAAACCATAACTTTTGCTCCTTCGGGTAATTTCTGGTTTGATTACATGGCACGCACTGGAATGTTGATCATATAACTCAGGACACAGGCATATGGATATTAAATTGGGGATCTGCCTGCCGTGCATGTGTTAATCCTGCGTCGGAAACGATCCGTACGACAGATGTTTTGATAATGCTAATGCGGGGCAGATAAAGAAGCTAGCCGTATCGAAATGTAATATAACGCATTTCACCCAATACTCACACCTTTTCTTCCCACGTACAGGCCTGATCATTTCTCCCATCTTCTCCTTCCACTCACATCAGCTATGGATGATCTTGCCTCGTTTGAGCTGCTTTCGCTAGTGTCAAAAGTTACGTCTGAATTGCAAAATCATCTAGGCATTAATGACAAGACTTTGGCAGAATTCGTGATAGCACAGCATTCAAAATGCCAATCTTTGTCTGATTTCAGATCCCAGATGGAATCTATGGGCGCTGAATTCCCGTCAAGCTTGGTAGAAAGCGTGGACCGGCTCATCCTGACCATGCATCCGAAGTACAAAGGAAAGGCTGACGGACGTGATACCGTCAAGTTCACGGAAGGTGAAGTGAATCTAAACGATGTGGACAAAAAAACACGGATTTTCAAAGGGTTGGCTGTACCGGACAGGGAACAGCAGTGGGAGGATGAACCATTAGAGTCAGGTGCAAAGGACAGTGCCCTCGACGACACCTTTGCAATGCTGGAAGGCATGGCTGGGAAGGCAAAAGCCGTGCAGAATGGCGCGATTGGCAGGAAGAGGAGCCGAAGTCCAGATGATGTGGACGGTGAGCGGAGTCGACAGAGCAAAGATAGGCGAAGATCACGTTCAAGATCTGGTAGCCGAGATAGAAATGGTCGATCGTCAAATGGCCATCGCGCAAAGGGCCAGGGTTCTCGTCACGAGCACGAAAGCAGCAAGAGACGGCATCGACACGTTGAGGATGACTACTTCAAGCGGCCTCCAACTCCTGAAGTTGACGATGCTCCCAAAATGTTCAAGATCTACAATGGCAGAATTAGCGGCGTAAAACCATTTGGAGCCTTCGTTGATCTTCAAGGCGTGAAAGGGAGGGCCAGTGGGCTGGTGCATGTCTCTGCCATGCTGGAGGGCGAGCGGGTGAATGATCCCTCGGATCTTGTTTCCGTTGGGCAGCTTGTGAAAGTGAAGGTTGTGAGCATACAACCGGGAGATAAGGGACCCCGGATCGGTCTGTCAATGAAAGAGGTAGATCAGGTGACGGGTCGTGACTCCGTGCCTCAAAAGCGGCTGGCATCCGGCGCAAATATGGAAAGGCTCGATGGTATGGGTCCAGAGGTTAACGGCATTGACCGGCATGGTAGTGCTCCCGTAATTCCTATCATTGAAGGTAGAGGGAATCGAAGGCCCACAAAGAAGAGAATGGCATCTCCAGAGAGGTGGGAGATCAGACAATTGATTGCATCAGGAGTTGCATCTGCGCTGGATTACCCCGACATCGACGAGGAATACAATGCGACGTTAGCCGGAGAAGGCGAGTTTGAAGAAGAGGAAGATGTGGACATCGAAGTACGCGAAGAGGAGCCGCCATTTCTTGCTGGACAGACCAAGCAATCTCTAGAACTGTCACCCATACGAGTCGTGAAAGCTCCAGACGGTTCAATGAATAGAGCTGCTCTAGCTGGTACATCGCTGGCCAAGGAGCGCCGAGACCTACGCCAGCAGGAAGCACAGGATAAAGCTGCCGAGCAAGCATCACAGGTTGATCTGAACGCGCAATGGCAAGATCCTATGATGGCCCCTGATCAGCGCAAGTTCGCCAGTGATCTTCGTAGTGCACAAGCCGACAAGACTCAAAATGTCGCTCCGGAATGGAAACGAGCGACACAAAGCAAAGACCAATCTCTCGGGAAGAGGAGCGAATTGTCGATCGACCAGCAGCGAAAGGGTTTGCCAATGTATAAATTCCGCAAGCAACTTCTTGACGCTGTCAATGAGAATCAGCTCATGATCGTTGTGGGTGAAACTGGGTCTGGTAAAACTACACAGCTTACACAGTATCTGGCAGAGAGTGGTTTCGCTCAACACGGTATGATCGGGTGTACTCAGCCTCGCCGTGTTGCTGCAATGTCTGTTGCAAAGCGTGTGGCAGAAGAAGTGGGCTGTAGGCTTGGTAAAGAAGTTGGGTATACCATTCGATTCGAAGACTGTACGAGCCCTGAAACGAAGATCAAATATATGACCGATGGCATGCTTCAAAGAGAGGTGTTGCTGGATCCGAACTTGAGAAAGTATTCTGTCATAATGCTGGACGAAGCCCACGAAAGGACTATTGCTACCGATGTCCTATTTGGGCTCCTGAAGAAAACCTTGAAAAGAAGACCTGACCTTAAGGTCATCGTCACTTCAGCAACTCTCGACGCAGACAAATTCTCCGAATATTTCAATAAATGCCCAATATTCACAATTCCAGGTCGGACATTTCCAGTGGAGGTCATGTATTCGAAAGAGCCAGAGTCGGATTATTTGGATGCCGCCCTGGTTACAGTGATGCAGATCCACTTGACGGAGCCTCCAGGTGACATACTACTATTTTTGACAGGGCAGGAAGAAATCGATACTAGTAGCGAGATCCTGTTCGAAAGAATGAAAGCTTTAGGTCCAAGTGTCCCCGAGCTTATCATTTTGCCTGTCTACTCTGCTTTACCAAGTGAGATGCAGAGTAGAATCTTTGAACCTGCTCCACCCGGTTGCAGGAAGGTTGTCATTGCTACTAACATCGCAGAGACCTCGATCACGATTGATGGCATTTATTATGTTATTGATCCGGGATTCGTTAAACAGAACGCGTATGACCCCAAGCTTGGAATGGATTCCCTAGTCGTCACCCCTATATCTCAAGCACAAGCTCGACAGCGAGCTGGCCGAGCTGGGCGAACCGGACCAGGAAAGTGTTTTAGGCTTTACACCGAGGCGGCCTTTCAATCCGAGATGCTACCTACATCAATACCTGAAATACAACGCCAGAATTTGTCCACTACAATTCTGATGCTCAAAGCAATGGGCATCAATGACTTACTGCACTTCGACTTCATGGACCCTCCTCCAACCAACACCATGCTAACAGCCCTCGAAGAACTCTACGCTCTCTCAGCGCTAGATGACGAAGGACTTCTCACACGTCTTGGCCGCAAAATGGCAGACTTTCCTATGGAGCCAGCTCTTGCCAAGGTTCTTATCTACTCTGTGGATATGGGTTGCTCGGATGAGATTTTGAGCATTGTTGCAATGCTCTCCGTCCCAACCCTTTTCTACCGCCCGAAAGAGAAACAGCAACAAGCTGATCAGAAGAAGGCTAAGTTCCATGATCCCCACGGCGACCACCTCACGTTACTCAACGTGTACAATGGGTGGAAACAGTCCAAATTCTCTACTCCTTGGTGTTTCGAGAATTTTGTCCAGGCTCGATCGCTCAAACGAGCGCAGGATGTCCGGCAGCAGCTTGTCAGCATCATGGAACGGTACAAACACCAGATCGTATCTTGTGGGCGGACCACAATGAAGGTGAGACAGGCCCTCTGTTCTGGGTTTTTCCGCAACGCGTCAAGAAAAGATCCACAAGAAGGGTATAAAACGCTTATAGAGGGTACACCCGTTTATCTGCATCCGTCTAGCGCTCTTTTTGGCAAGCCTGCTGAACATGTTATATATCATACACTGGTCTTGACGACGAAGGAATATATGCATATTACTACAGCCATCGAGCCCAAATGGCTTGTGGACGCAGCACCTACGTTCTTCAAAGTCGCAGCTACCGATCGATTGTCGAAACGTAAGAAGGAAGAAAGGATCCAACCTTTGTACAACAAGTTTGCTGGTGAAGATGACTGGCGGTTATCAGCACAAAAAAGACAGGGCAGAGGCGGTGGAGGCGGTACATGGGGCTGAGTTCAGGTTAGAACCACTCGTATCACACCCATACTCAAACTCAATTCGTACTTTATTGTTCATACTCAATCTCCCCATGCTTCTATTATAGTCTTAGCCGCTGTCCAGGTCAGGTTGCGCTGAGCTTCTCTACCCCGATCCCTTGGAATGCCTTGACCACTCGATGCATATTTGATGTCTCAAGTATGGTTGCTTCTTACAAACTTGCAGTGCTGTTGATTTTGAACTCGTCTCGGCTCCTGCAGAGATCTATGCCACCGCTTCCACAAGACAAACAAGCGTATGATATCTGCCTTTGAATTTGAAGCCTGCCTTTATAGTCTACAGCCAGCATCACGTCTAATGTTGCTTCAGTACGTCCGATGGGGTAACACTGGTACCGATATCAGACCGTCAGCGCTTTTCCTTTGTCCAAGACCCACTAGCCTCATCAAAGCACTTCTCAGACTCAGAGTTAGCCACACCGTTTGAGTACTCCATCATATAGCAATCAAACAAGCTCAGTCTCAAGCTCGGAACTTCCGCATCAGGAGCGCAGATATCTCGAGGTTTGAAAGTAAGTCGAAATCCAACAAATTTCATCAACAACCTCCGAACCTGTACTGAATTATCCTTATTCGAGCAGTAGTGCCTTGAAAAACTCGAGGCTACCGGCATTGGATAGTGGGGATAATGACGATGACGAGAGCATCAAAGTCATCGACAACAAACGCTCCTGTGTGGAACGTAGAGAGCAGTACCTGCTGTTCGAAGCGATTGTAGAACTCCGAAAGACTGCCTCGGAGGGAAACGAGGCGACGAATTGTGACAGTTTGCCTTTTAACAGCGGAGATGCGTCGATAAAAGACGTCTTTGTTGGCGGTAGTGTGAAACGATTTAATACCCGCCATCTTACGCTTATGGGGATGTACAACACACGGAATTCAGAATGGTTTTCACCAACGTGGGTGTCATCCAAGTTCTACGGATCCACATCCATAAGCTTTATTTGATTGCGCTAGGTCTGTACAATATCGCTAAAACATCAACAGGAACGGGCTCCCATGTATAGAGGTAGCTAGCGAACACCACACAAAAGCAGCGTTGGTAGCTGCCATTGCAATCTGTGTACCAGAGTGTTAATGAACAATTCTGGAAGAACAGTACGTACTGTATACGACGCTGATACCTCAGTCCTCAAGGCAGTTCCTGTTCCCATAGCTCCTCTAGATCCCTCCTGGCCATCTACGCCAAAAAAACCCAGAAAGTTTCGCCAGCGCCATTAGGAGTGCCGACAACGCCTCCGCTTCTATCAACGCATACAGCTCCATACCTAGCTTATTTTCGCATAAGTGAATAGGCAGCCGTTGTCCCATCAAATGGTATATCTCCCAAGTCCACGAACCCTACATTCTAAACGACATGAAACAGCCTCCGCAAAACAACTCAAGAAACTCAAGAAACTCCTCAAAGTCCATCCTATTCTGCCTAGCGCTGAATTCAGCAAAGATTCATAATCTCCTAGTTGACATATAGGTAGGATATCCAAGTAGATCGATAAAGTTTGGGATATCTACCAATGACATGGTGAAGGGGACTGGATGATCTTGTCCTAAATATATCTACAGACTTTCTGCTTAGATGATACGATAGCAGCGAGAAAATAATGTAGGAAATAAGGTATATAGAAAGCGTCGTTTGTGTGCTCTGATTTCATCTGCTGCTTTTCCTATACGTTGATTGCGGATGGTGTATTTGGGATTTGGGGGTGTGTAGGGGTGTAGATACTAAATCTGGATGAAGGAATGCTGGTAGTTATGGAAATGGGCGAGAATTCTGATACTCTCGGTATTAGATACATAAATGAGGCTGGTTCGCAACATCAGGTCCGGCAAACAGGAGATGTGGCCGTATGTTTCGCTACGCACTTTCGTGGTTAATATCATATTACATGTATATCACTACCCCTCACCAGGCATAGTCCGTTTTCATTTACTTGCAACCTGGACTGTATTGTCAAGTACCTGGTCATTGGCTGGCTTGCTAGCTAATATTGCAAAGTCGTCTTCAGCTTAGATATTCAGCTGCTCTAGAACTACTGCAAAGGGTCAAGCTGCTAATTTGGGTATCATGCATTCGTAACCCGATTCATATCGTGATCCATCAGCCCCCACGGCTTATTGTCGTCGCTGTTGCGGCGGAAAGCCTTGCCCAAAGTTCCCTGCGTCGAATGCCCCAAACGGCATTCCCTCCTGCCCAAATGCTAATGGGAAACCTGGAGGCGCGGGATGCATGAAACCTGGGGGGAGCATGCCTCGACCGTTGGTTGGCACACCGAATTGAGTCCTCTCACTTGGAGTGAGCCCAGGAGGGAAAGCATTTTGATTACGTGGGGGAGTTTGGAAACCGGGAGGAGCGGCCATATTTTGGCGCTGCGAATGCAGATGCTGAGGATAGCTAGGGGGCAGCTGGTCTAGCCCCGGAGGGCGCTGTAAGCCCGATGGAAGCATAGGCTGCTGTGGTCCTGTCGATGTCTGACGCGGTAGATTGCCATCAAAGAATCCTGGCGGAGGGCCTCTTCTCTCTGTGCCAGGATTCAATTTGTCGCGACCTGGCACGTCATCGAAGAAACCAGGAGGAGGCCCAGTGGTAGGCGTTTGCTGTAATGTGTCGTGGGGTGATATCATCAGATTGGAGAATGGCAGCGAGCCGGGTGCTGTATCTTGACCCGCTCGACGGCCATTGAAGTCGCCTTGCCGCAGGTCATGGCCACCGCGTCGTGGTTGCTGCATCAGTTTCAGCAGAAATTCGCTGTCTGTGTTCTGCGCAACAGCTTTCACTGGCGGCGAAGTAGCACCAAGCAGGCTGTACAGTTCATTATCCTCAGGCCCTCTCTGAAGCTGATTGGGGGGTGATGCTGGTATTTCTCGTTGTTGTCGATGCTTTTGCTGGCTACGTGGTGGTGTCTGAGACTTCCCATTCTGTTGTGGTTGCTGCTGCTGGCCCAGCAAGTTCAATATTCGCTGGAAGCCTTCCTTATCCTCACTGGAAGAATCTGCAGAGGGAGCAACCAGGGGAAGAGATGGCTTCTCTTGTGTTATTCCCGGTTCTGGCTTGGGATTGAAGAAACCTGTGAACTTTGAAGCCTTCGACATTTTTGCTGCTGTCTTCGCCGCATTTGGCTCTCCTCCGTTAGCCGATTCGGTGATAACCTCCTTACTTTTAGGCTGGTTCCAAAGGCCAAAGAATCCATCAATGCTCGAGTCGACAACCAGAGGCGTATCTACTTTACTCTTGATCGAACCCGTGCCAGTACCTGGGACAGTGCGATCGGGGCTAGGTTGCTTTTCCGCAGGGACCTCTGCTTTCGCAGTGTTGCCTGTTTTCATGCGCTCCTTCCACCGCTCGAAATCTTCCTGAGTGTGGATATGATTCTTCGGTTCTGGCTCAGGGGTGTCCATCCACTCTGGATCAAGCTCTGCTTTGCCACCCCGATTCCATTCCCGATCCGATCCACGTGTCGCTCGTCTCTCTTTGTCCCGCCAATCTCGAGCTCTCGTAGATTCCTGATCTTCCATGCCTCCTTCATCGGTACGGCCCTCATCGCGATACCAAGGCGGCTCATTACGACCTCTCCCATTGTCTGTACGACGTGCTCCGTTCTCGGCATTAGCGTCACGGTCTCCCTCCCGACGATGGTTTTCGAAGCCTCTTGGTGGTCTGTTCTCACGTACTCCGTCCTTGTCTCGGTCGTGACCTCGGTCCCCATTCCTTCGATACGGACGCTCGCTGTCTTCATGGGTAGGATTCTTCTGTTGCCGTGCATTCGACCAAAGGTCGCCTTCCTCCTTCATGCTCCGCCTGTTTTGATTGGCTCCTTGCTTGGAATCTCGAGTCTGATCCCCATCTCTATGTACATCTTTGGAGTATCTGTCTCTGAAGTTGGTGCGATCATTCTTAACGATCGTATCATCTGGACTATTGAAACTTGCGCGCTGCGGAGAGTCAAACGTTTTAGAGGCGTGTCGTGTGCCAGAAGCCGAAGCAAAAGCTGTTTTTGGAGGCCCGAGGATGAAATCTTCGGGCACTGTCCGGATCGTGGATCAGCAGAGATGATGTATAGAAATTCGGGGTTATAGGTACCGTTTGTTGACCGGGCCTTTGATTCGAACGGTGGCCTTCGGCTCGTCGTGCTCTCGACCGTAGAAGCCTCCTCAGTCTTAGATCTATTGGTCGTCTTCCTCTGATTCTGATTTTGTCCTTGATTCTGTTCCGGGATAGGCCTGTAACGAGCATTAGCCTGAAGCAGGTCCCAATGCATGCAACCGATTGTTTACCCCATCCATTCTTCCACCGGCGGCAGGCTCGCAGGCTTGTACACCAATGGAGATTGCCGAAGCCTCAGCAACTCGTCATGAGTGTATGAACGTGCCATCTTAAGCGTAATGGGAGGCTTGAAAGCAGTGTGAATTATGTGCACTGCAAGAAAGAGACTTGTTTTACAATTCGGGTTCAGTTGCGGAGTGAGGAATTGAGGACGAGAAAGACCCTCGACATGAACGTCAGTATCGACTTGGTCAAGTACCTCAGTAGTCTACGTACCAAGTATGATGTCTAGCCAAGGACAAACGTAGGAAAAGGTCGAGAGAGCGATGTGTCGTGGAGGGTTTTATAGAAAGCTGGGAGTCAATTGCAGCTCTTTGAAGGGAGGAAAATCAGAAATTGGGGGATTATAAGGCCATGATATAGCTCTTGTGGAGATTGATATATGACTGGGTGGTCATGGGCAGTATTTATGGACTTTGTTAACTTAAACCTAAGATGTCCGAGTGAGGTTGAGATTATAGGGCTGGATCCTCGCCGCTAACGAACTTCTAGGGCTCCAGATTCTAACGGCGCGGGGGGAGGGGATCTGGGTTAGCGCCTATGACTGTCTCGTGCGACTGCTTTGATACTTGCTAAAAGAACGTGTGCAGATATGTTTATATCGTCACCATGATGATCATCAACGAGTACGTAGCATACATGATCGTAGCATACATGATCGTAGCATCCATCATGTATGCTAATCGTGTTGGACATGAACGACGCAATGTACTGTTGTACATGTGAACAGGATAGTTCAAGACTAACTCGTCAGCATTCGGAAAGGGCTGCATGTTTTTGATGCTGGTTCTCGATCTTGCGTTCAAAGTTGAAGAACATGGTTAGATTAAGGGGAAGCCTATAAAGGGTATGCGCAGAGGTGTCTGATCAAGGGGTTGCGTCTCAAAAATTCAAATCAGCTCATCACACAGGCAATATTACAGCAAGGCCAATAGCATGGATGATCATCAGCTCTTCGATTTTCGAATATTCTCTATGGCGGCACTCAGAGTCTCATGGCTCCACTCGTTGACACGTGCCTGATCACTGATCTGATAGGACCTTGTGGCCAAGAGTCTCAGACTTTCCTTTGTTCCATCGGGACTCCCACCGAGGGCAAGACGAGACACGATCCAGCCAACCAATCCACACCGAGTGATGAGCGTTGAGCTACCTTCGACGTAAGTACAGCGAAATAGCAAAGCCAGAATCTTCTGAAAGCATGCGTCTGGTATCAGTGGCGATGCTGAGAAGGAAAGAAGTCTTTCGAATACATGGCAGCCATGATAGATGACGAAGTCCTGGGGGTATTTCAGCCTCAGACTTGCAGGCAACGGTAGTTGGACTTACAGCAGGTGTGCGAAGACCATCAACGAGAGCATCGAGAAGCCACTCGGCTTCTTGATAATGGGCTTCGTCACGTGTGGGCGGATTCAATAATATCTTGTCGACCCAATACGATGCTAGCTTAGCCACGTTCCATCGAGGTGCTTTGTGTAAGAACCTGTTAACCTTCTCATACATGATATGCAGGGGATCTGCGACGACTGACAGAAGGCGTGCAGCGAGCACACCTGCGATGTAAGGCAAAGAGTTGTCAGACGTAACATCTTTCGCAGTCTCGATGAGTTCTCCGGCGATAACGTAAGTCTGTCGCCACTCATTGTACCCCGATGCCTAAGTGAAGTAAGTCATGGGTACAGTATTGCATGTGCATCCATACCTCGAGCTTTGCCATAAAGGTACCGACACTCGCTATTGCTTGTTGGCGAATCTCTGCGTATTCTGAGCACAGGCAAAGGAAAAGTTCCTCAATTGCTCCATCGCTAATGGCGTCCATGACGTCTTTGCGAGTCCATCGATTCAACCCTGGATGATCCTCAGTCTCCTCTGGAGGGCCCGGTGGTACTTGATTCACACAGGGCTCGGGCTCGCGTGATTCACCCTGAGACGTTGGTTTTACTTCGAGCTCTTGCTCACTGATGCTATCGAGAGTGGCTGATTTGATGGATAAACCTAGCTCTGGAGGGTCGTTCAGAGTTCTATCGAGCATATTGCGGCATGCTTCATCGTTGACTGCAACACTGATCTGGTCACGTATGAGTGCGAGGACTCTCGTACATCCGCGATAGAGCCTATCATCGTCCTTGGTTCTAATGCGGAGCGATGAGAGTTCTATGTAGCGAACAAGCCAGGTCGCCACGTTTGTAACTGCTGCCTCGTCTGCACTTTTCACCAGGAACGGCCATTGCTCGACGACTGTGATCAACAACAGATCGATGTGAGTGTCAGCGGTCTCATTTGCACCAGCTGTTGTAGCAACAATGTTGGAAAATGTGTCGTAGTAGTGCACAGATTTTCTCACCACACGTAAGATGCAGTTGTCAAGAAACTCGAAAACCTTGCTCGAGGCCTTCCACTTTTCGCTATCCTGCAGCGTAAGGACCAGAACTTCCAAAGAAAGCATACCATTGCTGGAATCCAAGAATTGACGTTCTTGAACAATAGAAAAAAGTATGGTCCTCAGTTTCAAAGAATCATAACGGACTTGTCTGCGTTCAACATACAGCTTGAGGAGCGTAGTGAATGGTGATAGCCACAATTTTTCTATCAATGTTGTTAGTCGTGGACATTGTGGTAAGAAGGCTTTCCGCACCTGATTTATGCCACCATTCTATACTAGGTGAACATTTCGCTATGTCAAGGATATGGTCCAGCTCAAGGATCCGTACAGAGTCCTTCTCTTGACTCCGAACATCCGGATCGTTACCTTGGAGCAAGGCCGAGAGCGCTATTGACGCATCAAAATTCGCTTCTAAGGCTACGTGAGGGACCACTACATAATAGAGCACCAGTAGACGGCTGAGACATTCCCGTAGGACGACTTTCTCAGAAGAACAACCTCGAAGCTGTGCGATGACATGGCTGATATCCGGAATACGGCTACAAAATTGAGCGGTTATCTCTAAAGTAGCTTGTTTCCATTTACTGGACTTTCGATTCTGATCCTGATGACCGTGTCTACCTCTGAATATTCGCAGGACTTCTGCAAGCTTTTCGAAACCCGCGGTCAAAAGCTTCGCAGATAGAAATGTTATCAAGTCAGTACTCTGATTCAGACACCTAGTCATGATCTTTTGAGTCAATGGCTCCGGCATGATGCTGTCGATGAGCTTGTCATATGGGGGCGGAACCCGGTCGTCGAAATTGGAGACTGTGAATGTTCTGGGTAGGGGTAGTTGCACTGTGGCACGCAAGAATGATGAGTAACCAATCCAAGTGGTCGTGGCTTTGGGATCGAATGAAAACGCTCGATTCCTGGCAAAGTAATCGGGTACCATCTCAGGCGTGGTTCGGAATACGGCCAGTATCAGCTCGCCATGCAGTACATTGGCGTACGGTCGGAGGCTCTGTAGAAATATCGCAAGTTTTGTGTTTCTGCCTACTGGCTGATTGTCTTTGCGAACGCTTGGATGGGAAACGGGCTCCGTTTCAGAACGATCTTCACGTTTGCCATCCCTGATTCCGGTCATACGCTGCTCTTGGGCGTCTAGTACCCCATCACCGGGAGAGGTGCAAAGGAACAGCAGGAAATTATGGATCAGCTGTTGGACATTGATCCGCCCCTCAGCGGTATCATCGACTTCGGTATATCTGTACAAGGTAGCGAGACGGCTGAGAACCCAGTCGTTGAAGAATCGGGTTTTGACCATATGAGGTAGGGTGCTGGCTGAAGCGACGTCTTTCCTGAGGACCTCAAGGAGTTCGAGAATCACAATGGGCGAGTCTTCAAGGATATCTTCGAAGATCGCACGTACAATCTTCCCATGAGTCAATAATTGTATTTTTGCAGCGGGCACTTGAAGCCTGAGATTGGCATATAAGTATCGTAGTGCATTATTCCTAACAGAAGGCCTTTGCCGACTCTCAGCTCCTTCTCCAAAGGCATCTTTTCTCATTCTCAAGAATATTTCGAGCCGCTTGAATATTACCTCTCGCTGGCGGAACATACTATGAGCAGAATGGCCACCATCAAACGATACAATCTCTGTCAAAAGGCGCAAACATCGAGATATTAGGTGCTCCTTGGCTTTGTTGGCACTTAAGCCTCTATCAAATAGCCTGATTTGATCATCTTCTAGAAGGGACCTGCATAGGTGATTTCCGCAGTCGCGGAACTCAATCAGGGTTGAAATGGTTTTGAGGAGGAGAGCAAGCACAGCGACGATCAAGGAATAAAGACTCTCGACGTTTTCTTGTGCTACATAGTGCCATGTTCGTACTATGTCTGCCAGATGCGTGGAAGAGGTGTCGCCTTCCTTGGTCGTTTGAGACTGGAGGTATTTCAGGAGTATCTTCCGCCTAGCAGATCGCTCGTCATGTTCGTTGCCGTAGGCAATCGAGTCTAAGAATGACCTGAACGACTGATATCCTTTTAACGGACTTAGTTCTTACCTTATGAAGGAATGCTGGAGAAGTTGGGTTCTTACTCTGCTTTACATGAGGTCCAGCATCTTGCTGAAAAGCTAGTAGTGATTGAAGATCTTCAGATGATTGTATGTTGACGGGCTCCTGTTGAGCTACTGACTGCCTAGTGAGTTTCTGTCTTTTGCTGTGAGGGCTATCATCATCGGATCCTGATTTACGCTTGGCCATGATGCCGAAGGACACCACGCGAAAGGATTGTGATTATGTAGTATGAAAACTGTGAGACTGGATAATTTCCGGCGGAAACATACCGCACGAAGTCTTGGCAACGTTAGTCAAAGATAAGATAGATAAAGTATGACGGCGGGCTTCCTACCACGCGTTGGCCCTGAAATCTCGACTTTACATACCTTACTTCTCAGGCACACTACATACATAAATCATTCTTAGCCATGATCAATTGAGCACAGACATGATGCGCAATGGATCGACAAAGGTCTTAGCCCAGCTACGGACCTTTCCCCAGACATCGAGGACTCAACTATCCCTATCGCCAAGCAAGTTGATTAACAGGAGATACCTATCAATTGACAATGCTCTGCAAACATTAAAGCGTCGACAGCTTGGACGCTACAAGCAAAAGCTGTGGACCCATCCTAAAGAATCCCCCTTCCCCTACATTTCGACCCGATCAATATCCACAGACCCACTTCCTCATCAGCGCGGTCCTGTTTTCCGCTTCGTCTACCGCCTTTTTGCCTACGCTGGAGGCTTTCTCTTGGTCAGTGGCGGTTTAGTCATAGCGTTCTTCATATACGATGCATCAACATACCGGGAAGATCTTTCATATACGGATATACCTGTCTCAGAACATGCATTACAACCGAGAAGAGGAGGTCCAAAGAATCTGCCAATAGCAGAGGTGCTCGTCGACGACGACGACTGCCCTGAGAATTCAAGAAAAAAATATAAGCCCAAATTGGTTATACTGGGTAGCGGATGGGGGAGTGTAGCACTGTTGAAGGTTTTGAATCCCGAGGACTACCATGTTACTGTTGTATCCCCCGTCAATTATTTTCTGTTCACTCCTATGTTACCTTCAGCTACTGTTGGGACGCTGGAACTACGATCATTGGTAGAGCCTATTCGCCGAATCGTACAGCGAGCGAGGGGCCACTTCTTGAAGGCCGAGGCCGTCGACGTAGAGCTCTCCGAGAGGCTGCTGGAGGTTGCCCAAACAGATTCCAAGGGAGAGGTGTCCCGCTTCTATCTTCCCTATGACAAATTGGTGGTGGGAGTTGGTAAGAGAGACCTTTGCGCGTCGTTGGGCTATGGCTGACATGAGGAAAGGGGCCACTACCAACCCCCACGGTGTCAAAGGGCTCGAGAACTGCCATTTTCTCAAAGATATAGAAGACGCTCGACTAATCAGGAACAAAGTGGTGCAGAATCTTGAGGATGCTTGCTTACCAACGACATCGGACGAAGAACGGCGGCGCCTTCTGTCCTTTGTCGTCAGTGGCGGAGGGCCCACTGGTGTAGAGTTTGCAGCAGAGCTCTTTGATATGTTGAACGAAGACATGGGTCGGTCGTTTCCAAAGATACTTCGGAACGAGATCTCCGTGCATGTCATACAAAGCAGAGGCCACATCTTAAATACTTACGATGAGGTACTGTCTAGATTTGCGGAAGCTCGATTCGCACATGATCAAGTCGAGGTCTTGACGAACTCTCGAGTCAAGGAGGTGCAGAAGGATAAGATCCTTTTCGCTCAAAAGACTGAAAGTGGCGAGACGGTGACCAAAGAGCTCCCTATGGGGTTTTGTCTTTGGTCTACAGGAGTTGCTCAGACCGATTTTTGTAAGCGCATAGCTGACAAGATCGATGTGCAAACCAATAAACACGCCTTAGAAACCGACACACATCTTCGTCTTAACGGCGCTCCGCTAGGCTCAGTCTACGCTATTGGCGACTGCTCAACGGTACAAAACAACGTCGCTGACCATCTGGTCCACTTCCTACGCCATTTGGCTTTGGAGAAGGGCAAGGACCTTGAGAAAATGCAAATATCATTTGCGGAATGGCGCGGTGTAGCCCAGCAGGTCAAGAGACGCTTCCCTCAGGCTTCGGACCATCTCCGCCGGTTGGACAAATTATTCGAGCAGTATGACGAAGACCACAGCGGGACTCTTGACTTCAATGAGCTGCACGAGTTGCTAAACCAGATCGATTCAAAGTTGACTTCCCTTCCAGCCACAGCCCAACGTGCCGACCAACAGGGACAGTATCTTGGGCGGAAGCTTAACAAGCTAGCGCAGGCCGCACCCGGGATGATGGCTAACGAGGTCGACTATGGCGATCTGGATGATGCAGTATACAAGGCTTTTGAGTATCATCATCTAGGTAGTCTGGCTTACATTGGAAATTCGGCGGTCTTTGACATCAATGGACTGAGTTTCAGCGGAGGCTTGATGGCTGTCTACTTGTGGAGAAGCGTCTACTTTGCGCAAAGTGTAAGCTTGAGGACGAGGATACTCTTGGCCATGGACTGGAGCAAGAGGGCCTTGTTTGGAAGAGGTGAGTCCAAAGATATGCCACTATACTGAGATGGTGATCCTGACTGCGAATTAGATATGATGAATTACTAGGACACCTGCCCGAGGGCAACAGCACATATACAATCAGTTGCGCGTAGAATGCAGCAATTCCCGTGAGCAACTCAAGTATTCCCGAACTCACTTTATCCATGAGATGGCCAGAGTCGATGTGAATTGGTACTATAGGAAGCTAATATAACTGTCCATGTCAATGTGTATGAGACATCGCAATCCGGTCCGGAAAGTCAATCTTTGGCTGTAGCTGAGCTTGATGCATTGTGGATACTATTCTTTTTGTGATATTAAAAAGGGGTGAAAGGTTTCTGCCGAACAGGCTCAATGTTCCTGTAGCTTTAGGTTACACTCTCCATGACTAAATTCTAGGGGCTGGAGAATCCTCACTGTGGTTTGCACAACGTTTATGCGAAGATTGATTTCGCTTCAGGCAACATGTCGCACGTCGTACCTCTGTAGGGACGATCTGAAGGAGAGCATGGTTCCTCTCATCTGATCAACAGACTCTTTAGTATACGGTCAATTACACGCATCGATCCACGATTCTCTAGCCATCTATCGGTCCGCGATGTTATCTAACCATGACCACCGAGACTAAAGAGCGCTCTCAAACATGGTTGACTCGTATACATCTTCCCAAAATCGTGAGTGCACACCGAATACTATATCCAACAATAGAAGACATCGGGTCAAGGCAACTATCTGCCACATTAGGATTTCGAGACAATGCTGCTGAAATTCCCAATTGTCAATTGTACGCGACGTTGTCTTGGAGGCATGGGGGCTTACCATGAGGTCCTGGAAGCAAGCTTGGAGGTGGTCAAGAGTTCAAGGACGTTTGGACTATAGTCCCATACGCTACAAAACAATCTCCCCCACATCAAGCCCACACCTATCTTCATATCCTCATCCAAAGTTCAGACTTCATGTATCAGCGAAGGAGATGGCTCCAACAGGAACAGGCATGGATTTCATATACAATTCAAAACTTTGACTGTAAACCTCAACGCCCGAACCAACATCGAATGAGTGATAACAACCCGTACCACAAACCCCCTCCCCCCCTCCTTTTCCCCCTTTCCCCCCCGTACGATACAACACACCCGAATCTTGCAAAACCCCAATCAGGTCGCGACTCGTATACACCGCCCACCGGTCCCGCCTCAACAAACCCGAATAGAGATCGTTCAACTCCATGGAACGCTTCACAGGAATCCAATCACCGCAAGGAACGAAACGCTCTATCTATCCCTCGAAATCCCACGGACGCCACACATTCTACCTGCCACTATGACCAGCGCTGGCCATTCGCAGTCCTGAACGCCATCCGGGACGCAGCCATTTCGGAAGACAAGCTGGTAGACGTTCTCCGTACGCTACGGCATCTGCAGCCGGGTGCGGATGAGATGGATTGGGAATTTACGTATGCCCGTCCTCGGCTTGGTAGGGATGGGTTTGGGGTACTGTCGAAGCTTTGAGAGAGGGTTGATAGATGGATGGGATACACTTGCGACGCGTCCTTTGAGTTAGAACGTCAGTCATGTTGAACCATGGAATTGTCGAAGAGATATAGATGAGGTCTAGAGTAAGATATCATGAAGTACCGGCCACCTTCTTCTAGAATAGTGAAAAAGTACGTCGCTGAACCGACAAACCCATGAACTTGGACATCTTTTATTTCAATAAGTCTTGAAGCAAAATTGACAAATGACTCTATCGCAAAAACCAATCGCCATTGGAGAAAATCGAAGCATACCATCTATCAGCTCCTTCTTCCGTCGATGTAGAACTGGAATAGCATGTGATGTCCCTTGCGATTGTATGATAATCTCCAAACCTAACTATTTTTACATAGAAGCCATCTTAAAATCGAGACCATGACTGGTTGCATAGTGTAGTGGTTATCACTCTTGGTTCTGATCCGGATTGGAGTATCCAAGCGACCCCAGTTCGAATCTGGGTGTGACCTTTTGCAGTTTTTGCATCTCTCCTTCTAGAGATGCATGTTTTTGGGGTCTATGTTGTATGGCAAGAAGATATGCCATATACCTTAGATTGTGGCATGGTTTATACGGGGCAGCTGAGGTATGAAAATTACTTGGGGTTTGTGTTGAGTTGAATTTCAGATTGGTGTCACCAGTAGAATAAAGCAAAACGGTTCTAGGAAGCTAAGCTGTGAATACATAAGGTAGGTATATCCAAGTGCCAGTTAAGCCATCTTATCATGACTGGTTATTGAGAACGGTGCGGGTATCATTATCACCATCCATGCCCTGCGTCAAGCTTCCAACCTTTCTCCTGTTACATCTTCCCCGCTGGCGGGAAGACTCGACGTGTCACGCTACTTCTTCTCTGATTCCCTAGCGTCAAGGTACGCTACCCTGTGCAATAGCTCAGGCTTCGTACTTCTCAAGTACGCATGTGGCGATCACAGCGACTGGCTGCGACTCAGAACCAATCTCGTAGTACCTCTGATCCAGGCCATTTTGCTCGGCCGACGAAATGTAGCCCAAGAGACGAGGCTTTCACCTCGACTTGGCTCGGCTCCTTATGTCTCAGAGTCCCATGCTTGAATTTGGCCCAGCAGTATTTATTTATTCACTGTGCTACCCTGACTTATGCATCTGACCGTTCACCGAGTCAGCAAGGCCGTACATCCAGTCCCCAGGCCTTGAAGCGGGCTCACCACTTCTGCAAACTCGATCCACTCTCCCATGCCTTTGGAAAAAGCATCGTCTTCGTCGACCATACTCTCATGACCCCAAAGCACCACTTCATCGAAGGAGCCTAAACCATGAAGTTCTTTGGCCTCTTCCTCGTCTTTCCCATCATCCCCTTCGTCCTGTCGATGCTGCCCTCGAGCATTCTCTGCCCCATCGTTCTCCTTCGCAGCATCTCTGATAACAACGATTCCCTTATACCCCTCTGGTACCTGTAGGCTTTTCCCTTTCAGCTTCCTTCCTCGGAAGTATGCTTCCAGATTCCCATCTATCACTCATCAGCTCCATGACTGACTGTGCGCTCTCTAGGTCGATAAGTCTTCTTGCCTTTATCGTGTTCTGGAGCCCAGTATTTGGTTGATGCGTTCACAGGTCCATCGTGGTCGATGCGGCATGGAAGAAGATTCGGTATACATTTGGTCGAAGCTGCAGCCTCAGACGAGCTGATTTTGAACATGTTTCAATGAAGACTTTGGATAGGCGTGAGGATTTATTTAGGGACGGGACTACTCGAAAGACGCGACGCGCCGTAAGCGTTATATATTCTCAGCGGTAAAGTATTCAATCACTCTAAGGTACCTAGGAACCAGGTATTCTGGTTCTAGCGAATGAATTTGGTACTCAAGTATTAATACAAAAATGCTTTTAGAGGGCTAGTCTTAGCAAGGACTGCCAGACGTTTGGTTCACGAACCGATTCAAGGGGGAGTTTATGAAGAATCCATGCCGCAAATGCCATAGGCTCTAAATATTGCCATGAAGTCATTATAGTATCCCTATGTAATAGATCCATTACTCCGTATGAGTACGTTGGATTCACGTCCATAAAATGCGGTGAAAGACCACAAAAGCAGCCGATTGGCCCGCCTTATCAGATCTGATCGCCAGGCACAAAGGATGGAGGCTCGGATCGTTATCTCGAAGGATCAGAGCCGTGGCTCTTGATCGCGACTCGCGAGATCTCGTTCTTTGTCTTTACTTATTCAAACGATAGACATTCGACAACACTCGCCAGATCGCACAGCTGGCTAAAGGCTTCTGCTAGGAGCCATGTGAGACTTTACTCCGTAGTCTTTACGGAGTTATGGAAATCAATGTCCCGCAAACTTGCGGAGGGCGGAGCTTGGCCCGGTCCACGATACGATACGATTACGACCCCACTATCGCAATAGTGCATATTTGGTATGTCACTACACTTTTGGGCCGAATTCCTGTACCTGGAATTACCAAAATTTATTGAGAAAATCCTTCACGGCCTCAATGCTTGCGATGATTGCGGTGCGTACGAATACGTATCCTGCTGACATCTACCTCCATTGATTGCGCTACATGTGTACATATGCCAGCAGCAGACTCATCTGAGATTGTTCGTCCAGCTTGCAGCTAGCAAGGTCACTGTCACTCCTCCCTCTCATAGGAGAGACCGCGAGCCATGGCTATCCTCACTCGTTCACTTGGCTCCCTGCGTACCTATATGGGCTCCTTCACCTGGGGGCCTTTGGTGCAGTTTTCGCGCTCCACGGTATTAGGTGCGCTCAATCGAATTGAGGTTGGGCTGTTGATCGTCACAGACAGCGATGGAACGGTGACAGTTTGCGGGCACCCTGGCATAAAAGATGGTTCTCCAAGGACGGAATTGAAGGTGCTCAAAGAGGCATTCTGGGTGCGGGCAATGTTGTTTGCTGATATGGTGGGTGAATTGGTCCTGCTTAAGCGAGGCGCCGGGTTTGCTTGGGTATCGTAGAGACAGAAGTGAGGGCTGAGAGTGTAATCGTCCAGGGCTTCGCCGAGAGCTTCATGTTGGGCGAAATATCGTGTTCAGATCTCGTAGCTTTCTTTCGGGTATGCTGGCTTCCATCACGCCCCGAATTTCGTCTGTTCACTGATGGAGGTAGCTCTTCATTCTCAACCGCGCCCAACTGTCGAATGCCACAACTTTCACCTCTTCTCTCGCTTCGACCGTCACTGGTCTCGCCCGGAGTACAAACACGATGGCCAATTCCCAGTTAAATGTCTCGGCTCATTACGACATCAGCAATGCAATGTTCGCTGCTTTCCTCTCAGATGACATGACCTATTCTTGTCCAATCTGGCAGCCATTGTCGGATCCCAAATCTCAGTATGAGACCCTCGAGAGCGCACAAGAGACCAAGCTTCAGTATTTCATCGATGCTGCCAAAATCAAGTCTACGGACCACGTTCTCGAAATTGGAACTGGATGGGGAAGCTTCGCAATCCAAGCGGTCCGAGAAACAGGTTGCAGGATCACAAGTCTGACCTTAAGCCGAGAGCAGAAAGAATTAGCTGAGGAACGGATAGCAGCCGCAGGATACACAGAAAACATCGAAGTGCTGCTTTGCGATTATCGGGCTCTTCCAACCCCCAGAGAAGGGCTGTACGACAAGGTAGTCAGCATCGAAATGCTAGAAGCCGTTGGCCGTGAGTATTTGGACCAATACTTTGATTGTATTAATCGATTGATGAAGCCTGATGGTGGGATCGCTGTATTTCAATGCATTACGATGCCCGAGACCAGATATGAGGCATACTCGAAGGGTGAAGACTTTATACGGAAGTATATTTTTCCTGGAGGTCATTTGCCGACGGTGAGCCAGTTGATCGGAAGTATTGAGCGGGGATCGAAAGGTACCTTGGTAGTGGACGCTGTACTGAACATTGGGGGACACTATGCGAAGACGCTGCGTTTGTGGAGGGAGAAGTTCAACAGCCGTTTCGACAGCGAGATTCGGCCAGCGTTGATGAAAGAGCACAAAGGGATGAAGCAAAAAGATGTAGATCTCTTCAGACGGAAATGGGAGGTAAGTCTGCTTCGATTCCGCGTACATGATTAGCCTGCTAATCCGAACCGCAGTACTACTTCACGTACTGTGAAGCAGGTTTCAATACCAAGACCCTCGGCGATGTCATCATCACTGTAGGGCGGGAGGGTGCCGCAGAGATGCTTGAAGATATTCCTTCATAGACCGACACGAGATTTTCTGCCCCATGGTAATGGAGGCTTTCTTTTGTAGAATCTGGGTGTTGCTAGCGATTTGAGCCTGCAAAGTCCAGGATGATCCCTACGAGGGCATTGATTTCTGAGAGCACATGATCCGTCTCAAATGGAGCACAGTCATCATCTCTCGACCTTCATTTCTTTCGGTTCTTCCTTTCCTTCCTACTCCCCTGCTCGGACTTATCATCTGCTGTTCGATCATGCCTCCTATGACTCGATCCCCATTTCCTGAGATGCTCCTTCTCGAAGGCTTTCTTCTCTTTTCGAAACAACAACATCGTGGTTTTTGCATCTTCGATACTCGAGTGCTCCCCATCTTGGATATCGACTCCGAGAACTTGGCGTGCCAATTTCTTCAAGCTTGGCGTTTTCCCACCTGCCAGTGCTCTGTATGCCGGATGCCTACTCGTATCCCTGATATCTCTCTTGGAATGTCCCAGTAGTAGCGCTGCCAGATCATGCTTGATGGCATGTCCGATCAGTATCCTCCCATCCAGTAATTTTGCGACATCCGCCAGAACGACTTCGAGGATGCGCGCTTGCTTAAGAAGCTCGGGCGTTATCCCTGATACGAAGGTGCGATAGTCTGTAATGGCCTCCTTAGGTAACACAAAGGAGTCGTAGAGCTGTTGGCCGTGAACATTGACGATCGAGACGCGAGCGAGAGCGGAATCGGTTTCTGGAGTCGGCCCAACACCGACCATTTCGCAGTCAATGGCGATGTATTTGCCGGCTTTAGCCGTAGGCGACAGACCCTCATTGACGTTGTCCACTGTAGTATTCGCACCTGGTATGGAAGTGCTTCTTGAGGAAGTACCGTAGGCGGCTGCTATGTCTTTTGCGGGGATATCGTTATCTTCGGCCCAGAGGGCTAAGGAGGCTGAGGGTGCATCTTTGGTGCTCGACCAGCTCAACCCCATCTTCTTTGGATCATAAACAGTCTTTCGCTCTGTGTAACTTGGTTTTCTGGGGTTCGGCTGAAGTTTGCGGTGTTTAACGCCGTTGTGTCGTGGCTGCAGGACCTCAGCTGCTTTTCGTTTGGGAGGTTCCGTTGTATCGTTCGCTAACGTTTCTTGGAGCTTCTTCCAATTGCTGGAAAGACCTTTAAGCTCTACCCTAGGGCTGACTTCGTTGGCCATAGCATGCTGGACCACGACTGGTGCTGAAAAGGAAATCATTTGTGGTGGAGATCCCGCAGAACCAATTCTGGTAATATAGATTTAGGGCTGACCATATCGCATCACCTGCGAATAAAGGGGTCCTACACTACGACATCAATCAAGCTTAACCAGCAAATCATGTAAGGATTCACGCGCAGAGGTCTGGTAGGATTGACTCTCATTGTGAAGGCCTAGATCTGCTTTGGAGTTCGAAGCGTGCAAAGAAAGGACAAGGGCGACAGGAGCAGATAGATAGCTTCACACTGCTTCTGCGTTATATATGCGATATGACCTCTGTGATGGGGCAACTTCGGATGCGTATAATAGCTTGTGAATAGTTTATATACATCGGTTTCGTTCTGTTCTTTTATGCAGTCCGCCTCTAGTGCGCATTGTTCTTGTGGTGCCCTGTAGCACACGATTAGACTTCATATAGTAAGGTGTATTATTGTAGTGTACATACGGAGATGGAAGTAGTAGTTGTTGCCATATCCGAGGACTAGAAGGAAACCAATGACGTGGATGATGGCTAAGTTAGATGTGTTAGCTGAAGAGGCATCGAATGTGCTGTATGAGGCCCAGCTGTGGAATACTGACGAGCAGCAGAAGGATTCTTTCCGAAATAGCGCGCCTGATATCTTCCCAGCAGCCCCTTCGCTGCGTGTTCCGGTGCTGGACCTCGGGGTAACTTTTCGTAGAAGCTCACGACTCGCTGCATACGTGCAGCATCTTGAGCGCCACCGATCGCCTGGCGAGCACAATATCAGCTCGAGCTCATTGGCGTTTCCTGTGTAGATTGATTGATGTTGCGGAGCGCTGTTTTCTTGGCCGAGTTGAAAGTCCGGCTGTATGGGTGTTTAGGACAATTGGAGGCAGAAACTCACAGACGGTGAAGCAATCTGCAGTAATAATCAGCAGAGTACTCACGTATCATATGAACAGAAGTACCTTTGGAGGGACTAAAGTGGAGAGACCACGCCGAGCGATGAAGCTCATATTGAACAAAGTCTTATAATCTGCTAGTCCATTAGATATATATTCACGGAACAATTGCAGTTGCAACGAGATTATCCTCACATGATGAGATCAATCGTAATTGTTGTCGGTCGCTGTTGACAGGAGACAATGTCACGGTTTGAGGTGATGCAGTGTTGCTCTGAGTGGTGGAGCTGCTCTGAGCTAGCGTGGCAACGAAATAGCTTAGAATAGATATTAACGACGACCTCGCAGCCTTAATACCATTAGCACTAGACAAGATGCCTTCACTACGACCACAGCTTGCTAGTCGGCTCTTGCAAGCCAGCGCAGCAAGATCTCACCACTTGTCAATAAACGGTGTGAGATACGCAAGCAAAACATCCAGCGATAAGTACCAGGATAGATCTGTCCAGCCAGCTCCGAAATCCGATGCCTCAACATCTCCAGCCCCAACCCCAGGCGACTCGCAGATGATCAGACAAGAAGGCCCCATGGAGGGTATGGTCGATCATCGCCCAGACTACGGGGCCCCCATCGATCATGGAACATCGTGGGTACGCAGGTAAACCCCGGAGATGCAATGCTAACCATTGAGCAGCCAATTCTCCCTTGTTCCAAGGCGGGTAATGGACGATAGTGAGCCAGGGGAAACTTTGCCCGCTGCGGTACTCTCTGGAGCTCCTGTTGATTTACAAGCCCGCACAGTTCGGTGGGCCAACGTCCCCATCACGACCCATGAGTATAGTGGCTTACACACGTACTGCAGCATATATCGCCCAGCAAAGACAGCTACACAATCTGGAAACTGGCATGGTCACCAGTGGCGAATGGATTGGGATATACTACAAAAAGGACATCGATGGGAGAACCCGCTGATGGGATGGCAATCGTCTGCGGACTATCTGCAGGGAACACATCTCAACTTCAAGTCAAGAGAAGATGCCATCCACTTTGCGGACAAGCAGGGGTACGAGTATTTTGTGCAGGAGCCGAACGAGAGAAGGATGGTACCGAAAGCATATGCGAACAATTTCATGCACAGCCCGAAGAAGCTGAAGAAGATACCAACAAAGTGACGAGATTGTTTTTATTGTACATAATGACGACCAGCGATTGATCAACGGCAAACCGCGTATGGCGTGGGTTTCATCTTTTAGGCCAATCATTCAGCGCCCAATCCAACAAACATTCAGACTATGCGAATGTCATTGCCGGTGAGCTTCCCTCCTGGACCTTTGGACCGGTGAAAATTGGGTATTCGGCCTTCGAAACGGTCCTCACTTACGTCCGAAATGTGCTGTTTCCCTCAACAAGTCTTGAGCTTGCAGCTTGCCACCTTGAACTTCCGCCCAAGTCCATTTGTACTGCTTTGGCGCTATGAACAGCCATATCTGACCCTCCGTGTATCAGGATCAACGACAGAGGCCAGACTTTACAGGACACTATCCTCTTGCACATCATAACATCCTTCTATTCCCTCACCAAAGCCTTCGACAGCAGACTTTCACTATATCTTGCTATTGCACCAAAACAACGGACTTACACATCTCTACCTAAGTATTGTGATTATACCTTGCGTCAGAGGGCTGCACTTTTACCATATTCTCCGCCAGGGTCCGATCCATCAAGACACGTCTACCTCTGAGCCCCCTGCAATACGATTATCTCGCTATACTTAAGACTTCGTGTTTCATCCGAGAGCGTTGTCTTTCACCAGTCCATTCAGCCTTGAAGAGCTCATAACATTACACCCATACGTCCTTCCCATAGAGAATCTTCTACTGTCCTGCTTCATATTCTTATATTATTGAATATTGTTACGATGGCTAGGAGCTTTTCTCTCTTCAATCGTCGCACGTCGCCTCCATTTACCACACATCAACCTTTGGCTGTTCTCGATTTCAAGAGGCCTAGATTGATACAGGGTCACGCTTTTACAGTTGAAGACATGGCATCTTCGATCTATCTACCATGCATAATTTGTGACAAAGTGATTTACTTTGTCACAGCCATCTATTATATCTTTTCAATACCTGTGTCTTCTTACCATTTCTCCGGTTGGAGTGAATCCTTACGGTATCTATTGAGATCGAAATCTGAAGTCTGTCTGTCCTTTGCCATAACCACTTTCGATGCAAATCCGACCTGTTCTTCCAGAATACCTACTGAGATTTTACGCATGTTCCAAAATTGCAATATTAATGACGGTCAGACTCCATAGAGACAGCATCTCAGACTCGAGGTTGGTTATAGTTGTTTAGAGGTAATCTCCAGAGCAAAACGCAATTCTAGATGATCGAGGCCTACCTTAGGCGATCCACCACAACATGTACTTCAATACCTACATCTCATCAAGACCGCCGCCAAGTCTGGGATGAGTCGCTGAAGATATACATCGCTCAGAACAGCTTTAAGTTATCCTACGTATGCGCATCGTCGATGACTTTCGGACACACTAAAAGAAGGGACCGCGCATTGCTCGTAAGAATAAATATTCATCACCAACAGGAAAGCTGACACTGTGTCCTTCTCTCATCCAGAAAACGAAGGCGATGCATAGCTTCTTCCCTAGATAGTCTAGCGAACATCCCACCTTTTCCACGATATATCATGCCTCTGACACTGCCCAAAATCTGCCATTTTACCTGGCAGCCCATTTCGCATACACACCTAACAACCAAAGTATCTCTTTTCTATCCATCGCTCCTGAAAATCTTCGATAATCCTACACACCACGACCTTGACCTTCGGAAAGACATTGGTCAAGCGGTTCACTCCCATCCTGCCCGCAAAATACGTGACAAACACCACTCTCTCCTCTGGGACTCCATGATCCACCAGCACCCTCACAGCCATCAGTGCCGCACCACCGCTGCTCATCTGGGGGTCCAGAAGTAGCACGCTAGCGTGAGATGCTATGTCGGTGGGCAAATGCAAGTAGTGCAACTCCGGCTCCCCTGTTCGATAGTTCGTTTGTATCAGAACACGGCCGCTCTTGCATTCGGGTATGACTCGTCGGAGGCCTGTTTCGAGGCAAGAGCCGCCACGGAGTATGACGACTGCGCTGACTTCGCCGGCCATTCGTAGGCCTTGGTACTTGCTGCCTTGAGGGGTTGTGACTTCCCATGGGAGAAAGTGGAGGTGTTCCATAGCCCTTTCGACTAGAAGGCTGGACAGTCTGTCGAAATAGAATATGAAATCTACCTCCTGCGTCATTGGGTTTTGAATGATTGTGCTCATGCCCACAATCTGTCTTGTCTGCTTGAGGAGCAAGACGTTTTCGGACAGCGGCTCGTCTTCAACTTCTTGACCCAGCCTTTGCAGGTCTTCCTGGTGCTTTCTCGATTTAACGTCAAGTGTACGCTTGACATGCTCCACCACCATTTCAATGGCAACGCGGTTTTCTATTCCGCGAGGTACTATGATATCTGCTAACCGTCTTCAGCCTCGTTGAGAGTTATGTGCTGGTCCATTCAACTCACCAGCAACTTTTCGCTGCGGCTCAACATAGCGTTCGAAGTTTGGTTTAACAAATGACATCCACTGCTTGATACAACCCTCAATGTCTCTTCCACGTTCTCTGACATCACGCGTAACTTGCTTTGACTTAGCATCAGCTTCTAAGCCGCCAAGCGATGCTGGACGGGTACAAACATACTCCTTCGCGCGAGGCAGACGTCGGCATCCGCGTCTGCGAAGATTCTCATATCCAACAGATCTAACACTCGTTGATCATACAAGGCGAAGATACCCTCCAGTATCAAGACATGGGGGGAGTAAATCGATGTGGTCCTCTCCTGCCTTTGATGGGATTCGAATGAGTAGATAGGTATCTCTGCTCGGCGCCTCCATGTCCGTCAACTTACTGCCGCGAGGAGCAAAGGAGAGGTAGCTACCCGGCCTTGAGATTCTCTAGACGTTCTACCAGAATGTCAAAATCAATTGACGTTGGTGAATCAAAGTCATATTCATTCTTATGCGCTAACATGTGTTGCTGCGGGCTCAGAACTTTATAGAACGAGTCCTACATCGGGAAATAAGTAATAGAAAGCAGGTTCAGGCCAGCCTATCCTACCATCGAGAGAATGACGACCCAAGGCAGGTTTAGAGAGGACACAATTTCTACTGCTAACGAGGTTTTACCAGAGCCCGAGCTGCCAGCAACACCAATGATACTTGTGTCTGCCCATGGTGGTGAATAATGCCCTCTCTCCATGACAGAGAGACGGCAGGCTGCAGGAGAATGCAACGACAACCTCGTGTCAGAATCTACATGTTCGCGGGGAATATATACAATACAGTAAAGTATCTTACGATACGGAGTAGCGCTGCAGAATAAGACCTAGTCCCGATATGGGTCAGCCTTATTCTACCCGTCGAAGCACAAATCATGTGGGAGTATTCTAAAGCTACCTAAGGCATTATTGCATTTTCTTCCTCAACGCTTTCTCACATTATTCCGATGTCAGCTTCCCTCACCTCTGACACTATCAGAAGTGGGATACCGCGAAATGCTATAACATCTACGACGAGGCGGGTGGCCATGGTATTCTATGCATGATATAAGCAGGGCATGGACAACGAAGGCTGACAGCCGCACAGCCTTCCTCTACCTCATCCACTGCCACTCCTTCTAGACATCCCTTCGATAATGACATGGACGAGGTCAAGCTTTCAAAGAGGTAGGTGTAGTCAGTGTCTTGAGGCCAGTCGCCAGTTGTCCCAAGCGGCTCTCTGGTGCCATTCCTGAGGCTGGATATCCTTCCCTCTCAACATGATGCTTTATAACTCAAGTTGGGAATCTCTCCAAATTATCATGCGGAAAATCTAAACAAACTTGTTCTTCTGATACTATATCGATATGCAAGACGTGGAAGAAGCTTCGCTGCTTTGGTGCAGCCATAGCTTGACCCCCATGCTGACCCCGGTGGAATTGACAGCGACCTCAATGCAGTCATCATGGACTACCTCATCAGCGAAGGCTATCCTTCTGCCGCCCAGAAATTCGCGCATGAAGCAAACATAGCACCGATGTTGGACGTCGAATCGGTGCAGGAGCGTGTGGACATTCGGGAGGCTATCAACAAGGGAGATATTCATACAGCGATCGAACAGATCAACGAACTCAACCCACAGGTTAGATACACTACCCCACCATTAATTTTTCCCTGCCGCCAAAGTTCATTGCTATGATTATATTTTGTTCATGCACCACTCATAGACCCTTCGGGGTATTGATGAGAAAACAACTCAAACTACTTCAGTCTTCAGTCTGAGCAATGCCCATTTGTCGCATCCACTTCACACAGAAAACTGGTCTTACATAGACGCTACTGACACCCTGTAAGCTCCTCGATAACGATACATCATTACACTTCTCACTCTTACGGCTACAACTGATCGAGCTCATCCGCACCGCCATATCCACCGAGAACGGCGACATCTATCCAGCTCTCACATTTGCAACTACACATCTTGCACCCCGTGCACCAACAAACCCACAGTTCTTGGAAGATCTCGAGCGCACCATGGCCCTCCTTATCTTTGATCCCAATAATCTTGCCCCACCCTTAGCAGCCTTACTCGAGCCAGCACTCCGCCAAGAAGTCAGTCAACGCGTCAATCAAGCGCTTCTGGCAAGTCAGGGTGAGCGCACCAAAGCTACCCTGTATGACCTTGTCAATCACCGGGCCTGGGCCAATCAAAAAGCCATCGAGGCCAAAAAGGAACACCTGCCACTTCGAATCGAGCTTGGCTATGGTCAGGAGCAGAACGGCCATGAGGGTTCACATAACGGCACATCTCATCGTTCTAACGGGCAGGGTGACGCCATGGCGGCCGGATGGGAGGGATATTAAAAGTGATACCCTGGTTTACTTGAGCGAGGAATTGGAAGGCGGCGTGAATTGAGCATTCAATTTAGCAAGGCGTGTGGCGAACTTTCATGATCAGTAGCGCTGAATATACTGTATCAAGGGTAAAATCTCTTCGATCTTCATGTTCAGAATATGACCACTCGGTATATTGTATTGGTATCTATATATCTGATATTGACGGGGACGGTCGGGGCCACTGACTCAGCCTTATCAAGCCTAAACGATCCTTAAGATCCTACCCTATAATACGCTCTCTTTCATCATACAAACCCATCCACCAAAATTCGTATCACGATCTTGTAATCTTCAAACTTTATTAAGTGACAGTTCCAGACTTTGCGACAGCGATGATCCCCAGAGATGGCTCGCAAGATCGCATCGGAACGCCTGATGCCGTTGAAAAGGGAATGGCGACGGTACACACCTTGAGGTAAGTGTAGACTGAGAAGATTCGAGATATTGGACAAGTTGCTGACAATTAGTTCAGGATCGGAGTGAAGGCTTTTGTCAATAAAGTGAGTTGGTTATTGTGTTCGCCTTTGCAACCATCTATGTCCTTGGCAATTCAGCTCTTTTGCAATTCTCGTTTTGCGCTATCTTCATTCACAAAATATTTCCATTCTAGAGAAGGCCTTGCATCACCGAAGTCTTTCCGAATAGATACTATTTGAGTTGATATGCGCTTTGTTAAGAGCCACTGGGCGCTACTCACTCCCCAGGGTCACATCCTATGCAATATAGGACAAAGCAAGCGATACTGACTCTCAAGCCAAGGATGGTGAGAAGCGCAAAGCCGAGATTTTGTCCATACAAAGCAGGAAAGGTGAACCAAACTATTAGTAAGCTCACAGCTATTCACAGATTAGCGATCTCACATTAACCAACATCCAGCGTCCACTACGAAGACTTCAATAAACGTCTTGATGGTAGGCTAACGCATCATAGCGAAAGGGATCTTGAGTCTCACAGATTGCAGAATGGGTACCTGCGTCACGGCTCGACCTTTCTCAGGAAGTGGAATGGCCACAGCCAGAGGCTCCGACGAAGAAGTCTCAAAAGACATCTACTGCTCCTCCAAAGTCCGCCACTGTGCCCAAATCTACAGCGGGCCAGAAACGACCGCGTCCATCCACAACGGCAGCATCGAGTCGCAAAAACTCCGAAGCACCTGAACTTACACCTTCTACCGGCAACCAAAGCAAGCCAATCCGACCTTCGCTCGTAGGCGGTAAAGAAAATCGACCAGGCAGCGATGGCTCCATTTCTGTTATTGCCCCGGAAATCACAAATGGCACTCCTAAAGGCGGAGAGTCAGAGTTAGATCTCGTTGATATCCAAGATGCTGCGGCAGCTGCCAAAGCGTCGAATCCCCAGCACACCGTTCCTTACTCACGAGAAGAGGAAATCGAGAAGCTTCGCACTGGTGGTAGCATGACCCAAAACCAGACGGAGATTTCGCGAGTGCGCAATCTCGGCCACATTCAAATGGGCGCCTTCGAGATGGAACCCTGGTATTTCTCCCCCTACCCATCAACGTTTACCGAAGCCGACACGGTCTACATTTGCGAATTCTGCCTCAGTTACTACGCTTCCAACCAAACATTCACCCGTCACCGTGCCAAATGTCTGCTACTTCATCCGCCAGGTAATGAAATCTATCGGGATGATTTCGTTTCCTTTTTCGAGATTGATGGCCGTCGTCAACGCCGGTGGTGCCGCAATCTCTGTCTCCTTAGCAAGCTCTTCCTCGATCACAAAACGCTCTACTACGACGTTGACCCCTTTCTCTTCTATTGCATGACCACGCGCGATAAACACGGCTGCCATTTAGTCGGTTACTTCAGCAAAGAGAAGGAATCCGCCGAAGGCTACAACGTAGCATGCATCCTCACTCTACCCCAATACCAACGGAAAGGCTACGGCAAACTGCTCATAGCATTCAGCTACGAGCTCTCCAGACGCGAAGGCAAACTCGGCTCCCCCGAAAAGCCCCTCTCCGACCTGGGTCTCCTCGGCTACCGCGCCTACTGGGCGGAAACGGTGACGGACGTGCTGGTCGAGCAGCGCCAAGCCTCGCCAGACGGCAGAGGCGGCGACATCAGCATCGAGGATATCGGCGCCGTGTCGGCGATGACGACGAACGACGTGCTGCATACTCTGCAGAATCTGAACATGCTAAGGTACTCGAAAGGGAACCATGTGATTGTGCTGACGGAGGCGGTGCTGCTGGCTAAGGAGAAGGCGAGGGCGAAGGAGAAGGCCAAAGGGATTGTGAGGAGGAAGATCGATCCGGAACGGTTGATGTGGAAACCGCCTGTGTTCAATGCCAGTTCGAGGACTTGGAATTGGTGAGATAGAGTGTGGGATCTGTGGGTTATTGTGGCTGCAATTAGCGTGGAGGTTTCGCATGTAGGGTATGCAATACCCAAGTTGTATATAGTTGTAATATGGACTTCCACCTCGAGAGGAAATCTCATAAAAACGAATACCAGTCATATATCAGCTACTGTGAACATTACTTATCCCTATTTGCAATATACCACAATCTATAATCTCTGAAAACACCGGCACCCCGAAAACCATCGCCATCCTCCCATCCCATCCCATCCCATCCCCCTTCAAAGAAAAACTCAGTCCTTATCAGCAACTGCCGTTCATCCATCCATTCATACCTACATCCCTCACCTCCCCTTCACAAAAATCCAAACCTCATGCCCGAACACCCTTAAACCGCTACCATCGATGATACCCATACGATGATACCGCCGTCAGAACCCGCACCTGCACTTATCTGTGTGTAGTTGCGAACCAACTAGCCCACTTCTAACGACGATGACGACGACGAAGAAGCCTAGACTGGGCTTGCATTCGCAGGTTATTGGTGTAAGGGGGGTGCGGGAAGGTGGCGGGTGGTGAGAAGTTGGGGTTTTAGTATGTGATTTGTTGGCTTTTCTGGTGTTGGTGGGTGTATGTATGTATGTAGATGTTTTGATGAGGGGGTTTAGGGGTCTAGGAGGATATGGTGGAGATGGGGTGATAGAATGTTGATGTTAAAAAGGACAGGACGTGAGAATGAGGATACATGCTCGTATGGAGATGGAAGGTAGTCAGCGAATGTTATTGTTTGTTGTTAAGGAGAAGGGATTGTGGAAGGGGTAGGGATCTTTGGGCGTGGCATGTATACAACATATCCGTGCTCTCTTTTTCAGCCAAAGGGAAGGTAAGTAAGAAGTGGATGCGAATGAGTGCCGGACAACGACACATAATCACGCAAGGCAAGCCATCAGACAGAGCAATGCACGATCCAGAAGCAGGACTTAAAGAACACTCGGACTAAAATGGATTCCAGACCTGGATCCGATAATCACATCCATAAGTCCAGTCAGGACCGCTCAGTGCAATGTCAGATAGCTGATGTATCAGCAAAAGTTTCTTTGTAGCTAACAGAAAAGCTAAGAACTGTACTATGCAAGTCGTTGAAGCAAAGATGCTGCACAGAGGTGGGTATCTTCCAATTCAAATGCCAGATGCTCGCTCCTCAACGCATCCATGATTGTGCAAATAAAAAGCAAATAAAGTCGACAATATGCTCCGAGAAGGTAGATCCGCTGGAGCCTGAGTGGTTTCGTTCATGCGCGGCCGTGGGTTTGATCGCTGACATGATCAATCCCAATCTTCGTCCGAACCTACACTCTTCCCGCTTTTCCGCCTTTTGAGTATTGGTCTCCCCTTCTTCTTCTGTGTTGGTGTTCCCGCCATCGAAACGGAAGCTTTTCTTTTCGTGCCTTTGGAGCCGCCACTCATTGGCGTGTCTCGCTCTTCTCCGTCACTAGGCGTCTCGGGACGCTCAGATCCTTCCTCGCCTTCTGCGGCTACTTTCACCTCAGCGTCCACCGAAAGCAGTTCAACGAAGTCTTTGCATTGCTGGATCATTTGTTCTTCGCTAGCGAGAGAGCCGACCTTATCGGCGACAGAGGCCACGAACTTGTCACCATTGACACCTTGAACTCGACTAGGAGTTTTGCTGAGATCTTTCGCTGCAGGTTTGGCTTTGTTTTCCTTCCTCTGTTGGATTGCGCTTAATCCATAGAGTCGGCGGAGATAAGTCCTTGACTCCCAAAGCGAACCGAGGATGATGGACGCCGTCGTCAATTGAGTTAACCTCACGGAATCAATCATTGGCTTCGAGACTACCGCTGAACCCTGATCTTGAGATGCACCTGGAACTGAAGCTTCTGGCATCGACTCAACAGTAATGTTGAAGATCTCTGTGCTAATGCTGTGCGCAATACCAGAGCCGTTGTCAGCAACGATCTTTTCCATACATGCGATGGTGTGTAATGACTCATCCAATCGACCGTAATCGAAGAAGGCGAGATTCTCAATGAGAAACCTTGAGAACTGTAATGCGTTTGCAGCAGCGCCTGGAAGGCCCATCTTCGAAATGTCGCAATTCACTTTCGAACAGAAATTGGAGAGGAACTTCTTCTGATATTTGCCCTTGCTAGTCTTGATGATTTCGAACATGGCAGATAGCTTTGAGGTATAAGGCCGTGCAGTGTATCCTAAAGTATCTCCAACAACGTCCTTTTGATACCTGAAAGCTTCTTGGATGGCTCTCATATATTCCCGTTCGAACATGCTTTCGTGCTGTTGATGTAGAAGACGATGTTCTTGAAAGGCGATCGCGGCGATCGCTGGATTGGTTGAGGTCTCAAGAGCGACTAGGGCAGGGCCCGATTCCTTGGGATGTACGAGCCCCTGCCGATTGATACTCGCAATGACCTCCGTAGCAGTCAAGGCTGATGAGTCTTGGCTGGCTATAGCAATGCTCAATATATCCTTTAGAAAGCGTTGGGCGATCAGTGCCGATGCGCCATCTCCGTCGTTTGCAGTCATCGATCCCCCCAATCTCTCGCCGGATGTAGCGTTGATTGCTTCCACACTCTCAGCACCTTTGGCCTCAGCCTGGCGATCTATCCTAGCGAAAAAATCTCTGAAGTTGGAAAGCACTATTGTTTGAAGTTCCGGCTCGCCCTTGCGAAGCACATCTTGAAAGCCGTTGCTGATGCTTTCCTGGGTGAATTGGTATGGCCATGACTGACAAACAAGGCCGACGCTGTCGAATGCCTGAGCCCTAAGTGACAGAGGCTGAGCGATAGCAGTGAATGGGTCGATTGAGTCAACGATCAGCCCAGCCACTGACCGCCCTTTCCACCAGGTCAGGGAATTCTGGAAGCTTTGACTGTGACTCTCGAAGTCACAATGTTTGCCAAAATAGCCTGCGATTTGTATGTATTTCTTTACTCGCTTGATGTCGTCGCCCTGATTTGAGTCAGGAAGCGTCATCTCCCGCATATTATACAAGTTCTTCAGAACCGATATCATCAATTTCAACAGCATCTGAGGATTCTGCAACGTGCCATTGATAGTCCACAAGCATTCGGCCACCTCGTTGAGCTCCGCCTTCCCAAGCTTGGCAATGCTCTGGAGCAGCGCCGTCTGGATTTCTCGTAGTAGGCCATGTTGCACATTTGACAACGCGGGTAGTACGCAGCGAAAGATGATGACAATTGACCGAAACATCTCAAGATCATCTTTGTTGGAAAGATTGGCGATGTAAGGCTGCAGGCTTTGAACCTGATCTGGAGTAAACAGCTTAGCATTTGCAGCTGCGAAAACAGTCAAAGTTTGTAAGATATGCCGCTGCTCCAGCCGTTCCGCGTTTTGGAAATTGTCGATTATGATGTCAAATGCTGTAGCAACAAGTGATTTGCAAACTTTGAAGTTTGCTGCTGCGTTCTTGGAGCTATTCGAGAGCACTTCTTTCAGAAGTTGAACAAGCAATAGGGCCACTTCTTCGCCTCGCCGGACAGTACTAACGATTAAGCTGGTTTGCCTTCTCGAATCAACTTTGTGCTGTGCGGATGCTTCTGCAAGATCAGGAGTGTTCCAGAAGGGCGACAACCAGACCTCCTCACATGTTAGACGCGCGAGGTCCGAAACGCCAATATCAAGGTCCTTGACTCGCTGTAGCAGGCTATCCACGATCACTGTCTTAACACTATCGTCAGAATTTCGGAGATAGATATCTTTCAGCAGCTTAATCGAGCGTTTCCGGATACCGGCCGCCGGGTCATCGGTCAATTTTAAGATCTGTCTCAAAAATTCGTGTTCAAGGGCTGGCCGGAGAGTAATACACTTCCCAATAAGAGTCAAAGCTGACTCTCGTACCATCGAGGATGCATCAGTCGCGCAATTCGTAATCAAAAATTTGACGTTCCTCGCCCGATCAAGCACCGAAGGATCTCCCTCAAGCATTTTGTCGACACTTTTTAGGCTTCTCGATCGCACAGTGATCTGTTCACTGGTGACGCCGTCGAGCAGGATTTTCAAAATGTAGTCAGATTGGCGGCAGAAGTCCATGCTGAGGACTGTCAATCTGTAAGCAACGCGGCTCTCATTACCCGATAATTTTGGCAAAGTGCTTGTACGGGATTAGCACGAGCTACCCAGCAGATATTCGGAGGGGGTGGTACTCAGAGACAACCGATTTCACTCCTGCGAGCATCTGCGCGAGTTCGAAAGCCAGCCTTTCACTTTTGGCATCTGCCTTAAGACCTCCGGAGGAAGCAGCTTTGGCCCATTGGGCAAGATAGTAAGCGTGCGCGCTCCTGATTTGTAGATCGTCTGAGCTGTTGGATTCGAGATACTCCACTATAGCATGATAAGGTCCATCCCACATGACCAATTCATTGCTTTCCAGAGATCCTCCCATATAATCGTCCAACATTTGGCGAAGGTACCCGCTAAATTCCGAGTCTTGATTCTCGAGAGATTTTGCGGCTTGACACGTGTTTGACACCAAATCCGAAATAGCTTGACCCATCATCCCTAGTAACTCGAGTGCCATGTTCTTTGCAGGGGCTAGGGATTTTGGCAGCTCCGCAATGTTTCGACAAGAAGCGAACACCGTTCGCAGAAGCAGTTCTGCAGCTGGCCACTCAGGTACACCAAGGACAGCGATGAAATCCTGAACGAACATATCTAGGTGCTGTCGATGAGGTGACTCGCTTGTTTTGGCGGTCCTTTGTGCACGCTGTATTATATACTTGATAAAATATTGAGCACTTTTGGTAGCATGGTCGATCAGGAATGTAGCGTTCTTACTCAATTTCTGCATGGCAGTGCTGGTATCTGGATGATCAGTATCCTCAGACTTATCCAAATCTTCGCCGTGCTTCAAATCTCTCTGGAATGGCTTTCCATGCTTCCCTTCAGATACTTCGGATCCGCTCTCTTCGTCCCGGTTGGATAAGGGTGAGGTCCGTTGAGAAGCCGTAGCCGTAGCGGAGACTGAGCGTGATGCACTTGTCTGGACAAGTTGCATTACCAGCGCAGAAACAAGCATAATGCTCTTGCCCTCTGTCAACCTGTATTGTCGAGCGTGCTTCTCAGTAACCGGCAGCTTTTGGAGTGAAGTAAGTATCTCATCGAAGACTGAGATTTGCTGCTCTGGATAACGCGAAAAGATCGTAGCAATCTGATCCATGGCCGTCCTCCGTAGACTCTCAAACTTCTGAATGCCAAGGATTGACTCTTTCTCGCTGTAAGCATTATCGACGAATAGCAACGGGGTGGCGAAGAATTGAATTTTCGTAACGATGATTTCGGCAACTTCGACTTTGATCAATAACTTTGCGATCAAAGCCATGACTTTCGTAGCATCGAACAAAAGCTGTGATAGAACTTTTTTCGAGGACGAGGCAGCTTCAAAGAAACCCGAAGTCGAGCTTGAGCTTCGGAGTTCAACAATAGGAATGACACAGCTGTCTATAACCTTTCTCACAACTCCCAGCAGACTCTGCAATAGCTCTTCTGGAAAGAGTTGCTTTTCCTCCCTACCCCCGGTCATGATCCTCAAGATCGATTTCGCCGAGCGGAGCCCAGCGTCGACAAGATCGAGCCTCGAAATCCAAGAATCGAAGTCGTCCGCATTGTACCCTGCATTTATGTGTAGCTCTGATGACTCGGCGGAGTTTAAAGCGCCCACACTAAGCCCTTGCAAACGCTGCAAATGCTCCACAGGGACGTCGCCAAATCTGCCAAGCTTGATCACTTTGTGTAGAAGCGAGTCTAATCTTATATGGACAGCCGGCGCCAATGTCAAGATCTCTCGGTCTTCGTGATAGGCCGAAACAAAATAGTCCACGTTGATCGAGACAGCCCCCGATCCGTCGGGTTGCGATTGATCTTCAGCCTCGAAGACATCTTGGATCACTTCTTGTAATTGAAGCAAAGTCTCCTCAGATGCCGCCCTTTGATCTTTTGTTTGCGATTGGTGTGCCCCGGGAAGACCTTCACTATCACGCTTGCGCTTTCGGGGTTGACCTTTGTTCTCAGCGGAGGGCTCGTCATATGTAGTGAAGTCGGTACGGCGAGATTCGGCCGAGGAAGGAGGGATAACGACCATCGGAGTCAGCTGGGAGTGTGTCACAGTCGGTACATGTATACTCTTCACAGAATCCCGTGGTTTCTGTGAGTAAGCCATATCATTATGGATGAAGCGTTGAGCTACAGGAGTAGTTGGCAACTGCTGTTGTAAACTCTGCATCTTGGGCTTAGGACCTGAAATAGATTGCGGAGAATTGGGGGTCCTCGGGGGTTGGGCCTGAAAACCTGTTGTCGAGTGGCTGATTTGTGGTTTTGGTTTTGACTTTGGCGTTGGAGAGGTTCCTTCAGGGCTTGTCGGAGTAGGGTCTATCAAGGTAGACGGTCGTTAGTCTCAGAATATGTTGATAGCTCAAGTACATACATCTATTAGCAAGGTTTGTTGCCTCGAGCATCATATTGGCGAAGGGCCCGACCCTCGGGGCTGATGCAGAGCCAGGACCAGACTCACTTTCCTTTCCACCAGGGCGTTCTTGACCACTTTGGAATTCTTTTAAAGATTTAAACTTACTGTTCACAGATGTTAAACCAGAATTATTAGAACGTGGAAGGGAAACTCACAAGTCACTTATGAACGCCGGATCCAAGAAAGTCTTGAGATCATGCCGAGCACGTTGAGCTGCACTCGATCGACCTTGAGTCTTGATGAGTTCTTCATCGAGGTAATGTAGGGATTGCTGGGTGGTATGCTGCTCGGGTAAGGTCGAATAGGCCTGCTGTGAGCCAGAAAGGTTGGCATTGGGTATAGGTACAATACCTGCGCTATTAGCAAATGCTTGCCCAATACATTGAGTAGCTAGTACCTGAGCCGAATGGAACGATTGATGAGAATGGCGAATACTGCAAAGCCTCTTCAACCTCTAAGAGCCTTCGTCGACTTGGGACGACTCCTTTAGACTTATGGCTCAGTGACCCATTGGTTTGCTGAGGAACCTTCCCATTGACGTGCGCTCGACCTGATCCGTTTACATTCTGCACACTTTGTCCATGCGAAGGATGCTGTGGGGAGAATGCATTGGACTCCCTAATAGCTGTTGTTCCATTCGGATGCCTCGTAGATATACATCCAGTGAAATTGGAAGGGACACTAGGATTTCCGTTCGACGACCGATTGAAGACCATTCCATTTGACTGAGCCAAAACCTTACGAGGTGAAGTGAATTGGCTTCGATTGTCACTGGCAGGAACGACAACCGCAAGGGCAGCTTTATGGTTTGGAGAAGCCATTGCTACCAGAGATTACAGCGGATAAAGCAATCCATATTTGTAATACCATCTGAAGAAAGTCGAGATGCTCATCATGTCAGTGGAGATATCACGTATAAAGAGTGTACAATAATTAGACAACTGCTGAAGTATAGAACTAAGGTAAGTACCCACGTACCTAGGTGAGTAGGTGGAACTCAGCTTCATGATCTGCACCACCAGCCCTACCCGATCGGGATGTCGGCATGTGCGGACCGAAGGCCGCGACTTGTTCTCTTATCAGCGATGAGTATCAACCTCGTTGCGCGATGAGAAGACTCTTCACCACGAAGAGGCACGGAAACACATCCAAAAATACTCAATGTCTTCATAGGTGTTAGCTTAGTAACAGCCGCATCTACCAACAGCCTATCACCAATACTCTTCAAATAAGAGACAGATCTTGCCTAAACTCCCAAGATGGCAGCAATTGGATCACTTGTGTTTTGCACCGATTGTGGGAACCTCCTGGAGGGTTCCTATGGAGATGAGAAAGCGATACTTAAGTGCGATGTATGCGGTACGGAAAACAAAGGTACCATACCATGGCTTCAAGCACTACTGCGTGATAGCGGAATTCATGTTGTTTCCACAGACACATCCTCAAATGCCATCACAACCCGATCGAAGCCGACAGCCTTCCCGTCAGCCCTCCGTTCCAAGCGCTCAGCAGTACAGACCCTCACTGAGGATGACGTCCAGGGGGATGCCGTGATCCAGCAGACGTGTTCAGAATGTGGCAGAAAAGAGATGAGATACTACACGCAGCAACTTCGGGGTGCAGACGAAGGGTCAACCGTGTTCTACACCTGTGAATGTGGCCACAAGTAAGCCTCCATATGCTTTGTCCCCTTCATCCTGTATGCAGGCTGACAGGCGAGGTCTGCAGATTTAGCACGAATAATTGATTCCGAACACACTGTTACTGCCATCTTTAGCACTTCACTTTCGCCAAAGGTGAAAACGCTCCTTCGTCCGGCAAAGTCGCATACTCTATTTGCCCACTCTTCTCGAACTCGGCCATATCCAGCGCGACAACCACGCTATCTCTTACCACCTGCTCTGGATCATCCAAGAAACCTCTCAATACGTCTTCCACACCCTCTTCGTCGCCTAAACTTCCCAGGGCCTCGGCCGCCTCATGCCGTACCATACTCTCCTCTTGTGTGTTGCTCAAGGTCGAAATTAGACTTGGTATTGATGCTGGATGTGACAGTTGGCCGAAGACAAATGCGATTTCGTGGCGAAAGAGAGCTGACGAGTCGGTGAATCCGGACGCCAAGGCCTTGACTGCTGGTATCGCTGTAGGAAGATCAGGCGGGGATGATAAGTCTCGAAGAGCGAACATTGCTCTATAACGATCGAAGAGAGGAAGTTGTGTGTCCTGCAACTTGGCTTGGAGCTGGGTGACTGAGGGGGTTTCAGTGGTTTGTGCAAGCGGTGGAGCTGGATCAATGGATGTGAAATCACTATTGCCGGACTATCAATTTCCGTACCAGCGACCAGGACAATCAGTGCCTACCTGTTCCGTATCCTCTCTACTTTTCTGTCGGCGCTGTGCTCCCATTCTATTCTCTCGACTGCAATATCACAGGTTTCCCTGACAACCTCTACCTCCCACGCATCATCTCTTAAGCTTCTCAACAACTCGAGTGAGTCCCAATCACTCACTGCACCCAATGCCTCTGCTGCTTCATGTCGACACATAGGGTCCTCCCCTCTATCCTCCAGAACCCTCCGTAGGAAGGGGACCGAGTCTAGATTCTTCGTTTGGCCCAGGCAGTATGCGAGCTCGTGTTTGAGCAGGGCAGACGGCGAGGAGAATGCAGCGGCTATGGCGTGGATGGCAGGTAGAGTATATGGCGTAGGAGGATAGTCAGAAGCATAATATTTCAGGGAAAACAAAGCACGGAAGCGAATAGCCAAAGGCGTCTTTTCGGAAGTGAGAGCACTGCGGAGTGGGATTATGGGATTCGGCTCCGCTTGCACGGGGTTGTTGGAGTGGAGGTCAAGGCACGGTCCTGGGGAGGACTTACCATGTGTCGGAGCGTTGAATAATTCCTGGGGAAGCACAGCTGTTGGCGCCATGGTGGGTAGTCCTCTGGAGGTTGAGTGTGAATTACGAGGCACAGAAAGTCGAATTTAACCACAGCGGCGAAAGTCTTGGCGGAGCGGAGAAGGTTGTGGGGTCCTGTCCAGAATTGAATTACTTCAATACACCTTGTCTCTACCTTGTCCCTTGGCTTCCGGGTCCATCATTATCGGAAATCATACACCATGGGCTCCGTCGTCCTACCCCACTTGGTCACAGGCTGGCATGTCGATCAGGCCATTATGTCCGAGGAAGAACGTTTAGTGGTTATCCGATTCGGTCGTGATTGGGATGCGGATTGTATGCGTCAAGACGAAGTACTTTACAGTAAGTGGCCCATTACATTCATTCAGCTCCTTGATACCGCCTAATCATAGATATATAGAAATCGCCGACCGTGTCAAGAACTTCGCCGTATTATACGTGTGTGATCTTGATCAAGTGCCAGACTTCAAACAGATGTACGAACTCTACGATCCCGTGACACTCATGTTCTTCTTCCGCAACAAGCATATGGTAAGCAGGGTTTTTGCAGCTGCAGTACATGACGGAGTCTAATGACACACAGATGTGCGATTTTGGGACTGGTAACAACAATAAGCTGAATTGGGTGCTCGAAGACAAACAAGAGTTGATTGATATCATCGAGACTATTTACAAGGGAGCCAAAAAGGGTAGAGGACTGGTTGTCAGTCCGAAAGACTATTCGACCAGATACCGCTACTAGATCGCCGAGATCAGGACTAGAAACTGCACAAATAGAGGTTGGGACCTCGCTTGCCGATATGGAACAGGGAAGGAAGGGTAAATACTCCAACGGCGGACACTGACACAGGTTTTAAGGATGGCTCATACCTTGATAGTGTATCTGAAAATTTCAGTCATTGGTTGGTCTCACTGTCAGTGTGGTTAGATTCACGTAATCCAATGCTGACGTCCGGATCTTGGTGAAAAGTGTGGAGAAGAGTGATTCCCGGAAAGTACTCCGAATGCTGAATCAAGTCATTTGGGAAAACATATGGCTCCGAAGCTACCGCACTTTGTCACAACCAAGCCTGCCTTGACTGTGCAGTATGTGGGACTCTCACGCTCTGCTAAATATGCGACTTTATGGATCTTGATGTTCGATCGTGCTATACTTTTCTGAGGAACATATCAAAGCTCTGGACGACATCGATCTTTTGATTCGATATTCTGCCAATTTCAGTGAAGACTCCACGAAGACCTCCAAATTACAGGCCTCTCCATGCTTCTGGATTCTGAGACTGTGTTTTACTTCTATGGCAATTACTCTTTCATATGAGACTTACTCTTGCATTTCAAAAAGCAAAACACCTCGCCGCAAGACAATATACGCGTTCGACTTCGTTGCTTCGGCTGAGACCTCTTCAGTGTAATGGACGCAAGAAACAGCCCTTCCGTACCTCAAGGGGAGCTGGTGGTTCGATAGGACTCATTCAGATTATATCGTTGAGGGTCCTCTTCTACGATGGGAAAAAGACTTTCCTCATCAAGCCGCGCAACACAAAGGCCTCTGCACTGGCGCATTGACTTAAAAAAGCGGTCGATGAGCGAAGGTTACCAATCACAAGGCAGGTTCAAGAGTGGCCCATCTGGATGCACGCAGTCGATGAGACTTCTGCTTTTTTCACCCATCCCCCGAGCCTAATTCTGTACCTGCTGGCGCATGACGTGCTACGTCAAAATACTGCAGTGTTGCGACATGGTAATTATCCTCATTCATTGTCTATGACAGACTATGTATCTGTCATTGTCCCGAGAACAAACGAAAACGTCCATTCCAGCTGATTCTTGAGCTCCAAATAACATACATGGCCAGGAGGCAGTTGGTGATGTGCGCTAATCGGGGCCCCCTGAGTCGCCAGCTCCTATAGGTGATGCGTGCACGGTCGACAGGACTGAAGAGAGAGAGTAATGGAAGGAAGCCAGGGTGAGCTGGATTGAGTAGCATGTCAAGACTCGGCTGTGATCTTCCATGTGGTTGACTTATGCGTGGTTCCGAACAATGTTTATTGATCGGGGACAATACTCAGCTCAAAGGGGCGTCGATAGGGGGTCCTGCAGTTAGGGAGCTGACTTGAGGAATGGGTAGTAAAAGATGAGAGTTTAGTGTCGTGGTGTTGGGAGAAGTTGTGCCTCTCCTCTCATAGTATATCCACTCTAATGGAGTGACCATTCAAATAGACTACAATTTCGGGGCCAAGCTCCTTTATTCAGGCTTGAGCACCTGATGTGATATGTTGAGTTTGAGACGCTCGGAAGCGTCGAATCCATGACAAGGACATGATAGCCATGGAACTCGTATGGTTCGAGAGAATTCTTGGGTTTGAGGGCCGATTGAGGCGTGATCGGGGACAAGCTGGATGGAACAGCGGTGCTGAATGTTGTTGGTCCAGTGGATGAAATGACTAGCAAGTGAATGGGAGTAGACAGGCCTTCCCAATGAGCTAGATCGAACCATCGACTCCAGGTCATGACTGCGCTCTCTCCGTTCTCCCTTTTCGATCTGTCTTCCCCTTAACCCTGTCAACTAAGCTCTTCACATCATCCCCCTCAAGAGCATCTTCAAGTCTCCGCATCTTCAATTTCCGCCCGGAGTCCTCTCCCCCAATCGTATCATCTCCGTTTCCTATCCTCCTCTTCTTCCTCCCCTCATCCAACAGCCTCTTCATTCCCTCCGTCCCCTTGAAGCGCGGATGACTCGGGTCTATAGCAAATTCGTTGGACTCGAAGACATCTCTGAATCTTTCGTCGCCAACGTTGATCTTGAACTTGTCCTTCTCCTTGGCCTCTAAAGCTTGTTTTTCCCGCTCGGTCATCTTCCGTTTTGATCTGTTCTTCTTCGATAAAGTCTTCTCGGCTTTGGCAATCTCGTTGATGTCGAAGTGATTGATGTCTTTCGTATCCATTTTATCGTCCACCATTAATAGCTCAAGCTCCGCTCGTTTCGAGGCTGCTGCGGCTTCCTCAGCAGCGCGTTCTTCTTTCTTTTGCCGCTTGTCGGCCTTTCTTTGAGCAGTACTAACGGCTTTGTCTGTTGTCGGGGTGGTGAAGAAGGGGTCTGCAAAGCCAAGATCTTGCTCCTCTCCCTCTTCCATGTTTGATTTATCGTCGAGTTGCACCGCTGGGTTGACAACCTCTACAGATAGATCGGTACCAGTGCGTGAAGCCTTCATTTTCTCTTTTCGACGAGCTTTGCGTTCTTTCTCTCTTCGAATATACTTCTCCGCCGTTGTCTCATCTCGCTCGGGCTCATTCTCAAATACAGAGCCCTTGTTTGCCTCTGATGTGAGTCCTGACGAAAATGTGACTTGCAAGTCTCCAATAGGTACATGTCTATCTGCTTTTGACTTTTTGCTCACTGACTCCGATTGAAGCCCAAGAAGTGCACGCATCTTCTGTCGCTCAGCTTCCTTTCTAGATAAGTTCAATACAGATTCTTCGCCCTGCTGTCTATCATTTGACGCTGAACCTGGAGCTGCCGAGGTTGCATCGACAATCTGAGGCGCTGGACCCTCGTCTTCCGAGCTGTCGGTGCCTAGGTATGCCTTCAAATCATTCTCATCAATGTCTGCCCGACTACCCGAAAATGCTCTTTTCTGTGCTTCTTTCCTCGAAACATCATCCGCATCCCAAGTAAGCCGAACTCTGCTATGCTGCAACGCATCGGTCACAAATTCATTTGGCCTGTAGCCGTCAGGTATTCGATCGCATTCATCTCGTGGCTCGTCTTCGGAGAAGTCTGTCTCGGGGGATATGTATCGCAGATCGAAGAAGTTGGCTGTAGTGAGGTATTCTGTGCCATCTACAGCATCGTATATGGCCTGGGCGACGGAGACGGAAGTGCAATCCAAGACAGCGTAGTAGTAACGTAATCTCTCAAGCTGATATTGACGCAGCTTTGCGGAATTGAAATCTTGGCCTCTGTCCTCTTTAAGTATTGACTTTCTAATCTTCTCATCTTCGGCCTCATTGCCTTCCACATCTTCTTCTTCCTCTTCTGAACTCTCGGATCGGTCATTCTGCGCAATACTATTTGATTTACCACCAAAGATCTCCTTTGGTGGCCCATCCATCTCTTCTTTGTCCATTCGCTGTTTTCCAAACTCGCTAGGATAGATTGATATTTTCCGTATCCGTCCAGTACTAGGCACAAAACTTGAGAAGACCGCCATGAGATCTGCTGCTCTGATGTTGTCCCAATCCAGGTTGACTACCGCTATTCTGGATGAGAGTTCTCCCTCTGGTACACCATTGCCACCTTCCTGATCTTCAAGGAGACCAAATACTTCATCTTCTGCAGCCTCGTCTAGGTCTTCATCATCTGAGGAGCTGTCATCGGAAGTCGACGCTTCAGCCTTTATACGTTCCAGTTCTGTTTTCACCTCTTCATCTTCATCTTCTTCCTCTGAACTTTCTTCACTCTCATCCTCGATCCTGTAGTATCTCTTCAGCTCGTCCTTTCCAGAATTCCTAGTCAGCTTCCTGCCGTATCTGTCCACCTTTGCTCTGCTGGAAAAATCGTCATCACGCAACATGTGCGCGAAGCGCTTGTCGATTTGAACATGGGTGCTCCTTTTAGACGGCAATCGGAACCGTGGGTCGGTCTGGATATTCGTGAAGCGTGGATCAGCTGGGAAGAGATTAGCCAGCAGATACATGTAAGTGTAGGCAAGCTACTTACATATGTTGTCTCCTATGTGGGTCCCAGACCCCTTGGGCGTCTTCTGTCGCATTGGCTTCGGCATCTGGGGCCAGCTTTTTTGCTGGCAGTGAGCTGGATCGGGTAAAGTGCAGTGGACCAAGCAACAATTTCGATATGAACGAGCAAAGTGGAGGATAGCACTTTTTGCCCCGTTTAGATAAGATAAGCCCTATGCTACTCAGACTAACCCGAAGTCATACAGGCGGCGAAGCTACCTACTCAGGGCTTAACGCTTACCTTATCTACTTACCTAAGGTAAGCTTGTGGAGGCCAGCTTACCTAACGTGCCTAGGTACCTTACCTATCCCACCAGTCAGCCCCAAAAGGTTAGATCCCGCCTTCGTGACTGCCGAAGGATCTCCGCCAAGGACGACCCTTAGCCGAATCGCTTCAATTTATTTCTCTCAGGGGTAAAACTATATGTTTCTATGTTTGATTTACATGTTGCTGGAAGTAAATGTGATAATATCTTGCTCACGCTGTGATAGCTGCGCAAATTTGCAGGATGCTGTCAAGCTCCTCGGCAGGCGTCCTTCCCATGCCACACTCCGTCCCTACGCCTGCGATGTTCGGGAAAGCCGCTTGTGCAGCTTCAAGTCTCTTCTTCGTGCCGCTTTCATCATTCGCGTGGACCACACCTAAAAACAGCTTGGCGTCGTGTAGCTCCAAATTGCTCAACGGCTTGAAGTAGGCTGCGTCTTGCCTATCCTTCGGTACAGGCATATGAATATATGCAATACGGTGATTGGGCCCAACCTTCTGGATAATTGTATTTGCCATGTCGACCAAAAGCTCAGTGTCAGGTGGCTGCACAAAGTGCACATGGCCCATATCGCCGTAGCAGAGATGGTAGCCCAATTCTACGTCAGGCTCAACTGCGGCAGCCAAAGCAACTAGACGATCCACAATTCCCGACTTTACTGGTGAGAAGTACGGCTTCCAGTACTTGTCCTGGATGTTTCCCCGCTCGTGTTCCAGCAGTGCCATCTCCGTTGGCAGATCGAATTGGATTGTCAAGTCAGAGGCAGGAATCTTCTCTTGGATGTGCTCGAGGGCTTCCAGAAGTCGCTTTTGGTATAGCGGATCAACCTGCGCACATACTCCATCATCTTCTACGAAGCCGCGGACGACACTCAACGGTGTTGGTAGAGACACTTGAAAGCGAACGCCTTGCGGGATATCACCAGCCTCTCTGAGTTCCTTAAAGACTCCATATGAGGCAATAGCCTGGTCGTCGTATCCGGTGGGCTTAATATCCTCAAGGGTATACTGCTTTGCACTGCTCTCTGCTGACGGCTGGCCTCCCCAACGCGGCTGTATGACGGCGATGGGGATATTTGGATGCTGCCAGGCAATGAAGTTGCCGCGCATACCAGTTTCACCGTCTGGAATTCGGTGCAGTCGCTTGGATAGTGCGTGGCTAGTCGTTTTGAAAAAATCGGACGCAGATGGGAGTGGTCCGCTGCCCATGAGAATGACTTCGGAAGGCATGTTGTGGCTAGCCATGTCCGAACTGAGGTGCCCTGGATCAGCGTCGATGTCTGCAGGATAAGTTGAGTAATTTTGTGTGATGTGTATCGAGACGCGATGGTTGGTACCTTGCTTTGATCCGGTCAATGGTCCTCGAAACAAATTCGTTGTTGCGTTTAACGAGTGCGCTTATCGAGTGCAGCTCATAGATTGTGCTCCATAGTGGACATTGAAAATGTGGATCCCGTTCGACTCAACATGCCAGACTGTCACTTATTAAGTGCCTTGAGACCGGCACGGACAGCGACTTAATTAAAGGCCTAGCGCTGATGCGCACGTTCATAGCTAAGGTATGGTCTCCCACGCTCTACCAAGCCACCATACCAATTGCTAGGAGCGGATGAACCATAACGTGCAGGGAGATCACCAACTAGATCAACTCTCGTGGGACTCTTGCATGACACCTGCATTTCCGACTTGAAAGGGACAAGATATTCAGCTCCGCATCCTTCGGGGAGGGATTCGACGAGGCACAGACTTCTCACCCATACACCCGACTACGATATAGCCGATTTAATACGTTATCATGCTCTGCTCAAGAGAAGTATGCCGACTTCAGGATCTAATTGCTCTTTGCTCGTACGAATTTCATTATCTCCACACAATTTCTGTGCACCATATCGAAGCCTAGTGGTCTTAATCTCAAGGCATATGTTTTCAAGCGATGGCATCAGAACTACCCCCGGCTCAATTGAAATATTATGAAGAACATGCGAGCGACAATCAACAGCCAAATCTTATTGCAACCGTCATTTTGTGCCTCGCTCTACCTTCCATCGCTGTCGCCTTGAGATTTCTAGCCAGATGGCGGACGCGCGCCGGCTTCAAGGCGGATGATTGGCTCATTTTCCTGGCTCTATTCCCGTGTGCTGGGATGTCCACAACGACCGGTCTCGGTATTCGGTGCGTGAGTATGGCTATGGTATCACGCTTAAGACTGATTCGTGGATAAGATATGGTGAAGGTAGGCACATCATCTACGTCAAGGACCCAGAAGGCTTCGTAAAGGTATACTGCCCGGAATGAAGATCCAGATTCTCATCTAATCCAATGCAGATCTATATTGGTGGAGTGGTCGTGTATAGCTTCACTGTCATATTCATCAAGCTCTCCATCCTCTACCTGTACCATCGAATCTTTCCATCCAGAGGGCTCGTCATCATAGCGAGTTGTATCGCCGCTCTCGTGATTGCCTATTCGACAGCACTAATTATCTTTGCCTTCCTACAATGTATCCCCCTTTCGACTTTGTGGACTGGGAATCCAAAAGGCGTGTGCGTAAAGACACAGCCTGCCTACGTTACCTTGGCTGTCATGAATGTGATAACGGACATTATGATCCTTTGCCTCCCCATCAGGTTCGTCGCGCGACTGCAGATGAAGCCGGCGCGCAAAGTCCAAGTTTTGTAAGGCAGCACGTCCCTTGTCCACTTGAAAATGCTAATTTAGCGCAGTATCGCTTTCGGTCTGGGTGGAATGTAAGCGCTAGGTTCTCTATAACGTCCATACTTACCATCTAATATAATCCAGCGTTACCATATTTGGTATTGTAAGAAGCTACTATGTCGGCAAGGCTTCATCGACAGACACGACGTGGACAGCTACGCCCGGCGCGATTTGGTCGCAAGTAGAGATTGCCGTGGGAATAATCAGCGCCTGTCTGCCAGTGTACGGATCGTTGTTCAAAGGCAGGGCACCGAAATCTCAGGCAAGTTATACAGATTACGCCGGCAAAATACCGAAGAACTCCAGGACCATTCCTTTGTCTGATCGATCCATTACGGGAGGTTGGTCTTCTGTGACTGCCGCCAATGGCATGGAAGAAGATATAGAGGAAAGACCGTTTGTTAAATTGGGGGCAGAGGGTGCGCAGAATGGGAAGTCCCATCCTACGGTGAGGGATATGTACGACTCGAAATAGGGCGCCGTTCAGATATGCGAAGGTCAAGGTGCCATTGATCGAGCGCTGTATGCATAATGGCGTAAAAGTATTGAGGCTAGTCTTGTAGCAATTTCCACGATTGAATGTGCACATACGACACAATATTTCACTCTAGGCATGATCCCGTTACTCGTCCACAGAAGAAGCAGGCTCCTCTCAAACCCTCTAAATCAGTCTACGCTCTAATGGCAACGATCGAGGAAAACGCTAGAAAGTACTCGTCAATGAACGAGTTGCCAGATGCCACAAATGAGCTGCATTGGACAGGCGACCGTTGCTGCAGCGTTTTGACCATCTCATATGCACCGCTTTGGCAGCAGCTGTATCCAAGCCTCGGATCGCCCTGCATGTCTCATTTCAGCTCAGCGCTTATTAGTCTTTTGCAGGATTTGAAAGGATTCCCGTTGTGTCACGGTGGATGATCCAACTGCCAGATACGGCCCAACTCCGTAACTCACGATCTAACTATTTTGCTTGGGTCGCTTGTTAACCCATCGCTCCAGATTCAGAGGGGTGCCTCGATAGTGTAGAATAACGTAGGAAAATGCTGGGATGGCACATGATATTTCCGCACGGGCCTTTCTCGTGGTCGATGCATTTTCATGGTCAATCTGTTTAGAAAGTTTGACTGTCATCTCATCAGCTCAGACACTCCGTTTCACTACATTGTACAGGCGGTCGAAGGAATGGGGGTAGTATTCAGTATAATTACTTTACCCAGAATACGCACTAGCCTGACTAGGATACGGCTCGGGGCGGCTTCGACGCTAGTTCTATGCCAAACAAGATCTAGTGCCAATCACAACATCACCTTCCGACGTCGGACATAAGGTACTTTTTTTCAATACATCCTCCTTGATACTTACACCTAGTGGAGTCTTCTGTGATCATGGAGAGCTCGGCAGAGTCCCCTGTAGAGCATACATGTGTTAGCCTCATCCTCTGGGCTTGCACAACAAAAAGCAAACCCATTCATTTCGTTTAGGAAACGATCGTTCGTTTTCATCGTCTCGGTCCGCTATGGTACTATGTTCTTTGTTAATAAGCCTCACAAATCTCGTTACAGATTTATAGAGAACGTTGAAGAAAGGGGAAAGGCAGAAAGACCTGAGATCTCGCCTTCTGAAAAAAAGAGGAAATGGAAGCTTTTGCTTGCTGTTCTGACATGCTGCACTGCGTTCGCCCTCCTCGTTATAGGCTTTGCCAGTGGTATATACGTCAGACACATACCAAAATGGGGTCTGGACAATGATACTACATCTTCGGCAGTGTGTAAAGACCCTCCGCTCCGGAAAGAATGGCGAAGCCTTGATCGAATAGAGAAACATGACTATATCAAGGCTGTCAAGTGTTTGAAGACTATGCCTTCGCAGGTGGACCAAAATCAAACACTGTACGATGATTTTCCGTGGGTACATATGCATCATGGCGAGTATTGTATGCATCCGTGCCCAAATCATCGGATTACCTGGAAACTGACTGCTTGACCTTCTGGTAGCCCACAATGCGGCCCCCTTCCTTGCTTGGCATCGCTACTTCATTCACGTCTACGAGCGTATGCTAAGGGAGCAGTGCGGATACCAAGGCCAGCTCGCCTACTGGGACTGGACTCTCGATTGGGAGAATTTAACAACCTCTCCTATCTGGGACACTGACACAGGGTTCGGGGGTAATGGAAATACAAGCGTGGGTACTGCGGTGTTCAATGCATACTGCGTTACAGAGGGGCCTTTTGCTCGTCTTGAGGTTCCATACTACGAGCATATATACCAGCCACACTGCTTGTTGCGCGGCTTCGACGACCACCTGGAGGACTTTCGTGATCATTTGAAGCCCGAAGCGTTAGAGAAGCTACTGCTCTCAGCAGACTATGATACTATCAACCTAGGCTTGGAGAACGGTCCGCACGTTGCAATACCCAAAAGTATCAACGGCGACTTTTCGCTACACACAGCACCCTCAGGTAACAAATTTTGCAGAGCTGCGTATGAGACTACCGCTTACCCGCTTCACAGATCCAGTATTCTTCCTCCATCATACTCAGCTCGATCGCACGTGGTGGCGCTGGCAGCTGATGGACCCGAGTACAAGGTCTATCGAATATACTGGAAGAGCAAAGACCAACTCGACGGATGTTGCGACCTTACAGGACCTCATGCCCATGGGAAGCCTAGCGCCTACCATTCAAGTGTCCAATATAATGAGCACAGAATCGGATCTGCTGTGCTATACTTACTAGCGCAATCGACTTATTTGGTTTTGTTATCACTACCTCACTAATATGGAGACCTATAGCTCCAGTACTTGATCACATACCATATATGAACGACAGTAGTACCATACATTGACTCGCATTTGACGCAAAGTGCATCACCTACCAGATGTGCCGAAGCAGCAGTCTAAAGATCCTACGTCGTTCTGCTACGCTCACTCGCAACAGGGACCAGTGGGCAAGTATAAGGGCAGGTAGAACATACAATAGCAGTCTTGTTAGTCGACGTTCCAGGATTGGAAGTCTGCTTGAAAAGGTGCGCGTGGCTTACATTTGATTGGATATGCATGTACTTGCTAGTAATCGCAAGTATGCCATTTTTTCAGTGCTCGTCTAACTTAGGGTGGCTAACATGATGGAGCACTATTCACTGGACTGCATAAGCGCCGTGCTCGCATAAGGTATGTAGCGAGGCTAAAGTGGATAATTTGTAACCCCAAGTTAATATTGTTGCTGATGATATAGTACAAAGTCTCACGACGTTAGGTTACCTCTCCATCCGAAATACAGCATTATAGGAGTCTCCCACACCCTGACCCAAACTATTATATCGACCCTTCTGTCAATCCTCTAAACCAAATCCTCATTTAGTATCCTGCACCAATTGCCTCCAGGTTCACATCCTCTGCTGCGTGGACACGTGGTGATGCCTCTGCAAGAACATTAGCAGCATCCCCTTTCTATGGGAAATTCAGTATATACCAGCAACGGCACCAGCATCAGCATTTGGCGCTGCAACAGGAGCGGCGATGTTAAGAGCAGCGAGGCTGAGCATAAAGAGCGCGACTAGTTTGATTTGCATGGTAATCTTCCCGTAGATCCGGATTCCGTGTAAAATCCTTGTTGAGGAGAACGTTTATCTTGATGGTGATTCAATTTGAGGGTCAGTATTGGCTTGAGCAACTTCTCTGGGGGATTATCTTATAGATTCCTCAGTCAAGCTTAAAGAATTCCCTTGGGGCTTGACTGCAAGATGGTTTCTAGAAGCATCTGACATGAAGGAACGTGTGGCCGTGCGTAGGTCCTGCTCCCCAGGTCCGACCATCCCCCAACATGAGAGGTAGGCCTAGCTGATATCAATGTAGATACATGATGAACGAATCGCTTCTACATCGGAGCATTATGACCATTTCAGTGGTAGGTCTCCGAAATTTTGTCTCCGTTAATCTGAGCGTTTAGGCCTTATCTGTCAACAAAGCGCGAGCCAATTGGAGATGCAGAATTCAAATTGAAATCTGCATACTGCATGCTTTATGCACACAAGTCTATTGAGTGGATCAGTAAGCTGTGCCGTGCTCTACCATAGCTGGACCAAAGGAATGATCTGCATCGTGCTCGATGGTATAGCATCACAATGCACTTACGCGGCCCACTCTTCAGTCCATACGAAGTCACCGTATCACCCGGCGTTACATCGGTGCGGTACTCCACGCTTAAGAAACGCTCTGATGCCCAAATTGACATGAGGGGATTTGATATCAAAGGCACGGACAGGACTCGAGGGTCTCTAGTGTGACTCACGATTGTCTTTGCCTGGCTCTCAGAAGCCTACGGATGTACAGTTATGATACGTGATTGGACCAGAGGTAACGATACGAGCCACGATCTCATCCGACAGTACGCGACTGGCAGCTCAAGGCAGCCCATCGCTCCCGTCATCGCAGAAGCCGAAATGCTCCTTTAACAGCACCGGGTCAATACTATCCTTGTAACACGCCGAATGCTCCGTGGCGAATTCTCGGAGCTGGTTCCAATCGCGACATTTGTGCACCTGGCCATCGCCGACGGTGAAATCGCCAAAGGTATATAACGGGGTGCTGTCTGCATTGCACTGGACACTCTGCGTATGCATTAGCTTATGCGTCACTGCTCTAAATCTGGGTCACCTACTTGACGTAGAGTATCAAAGCAATGCGTCATGTGCATCGACGGTTGCCAGGTATAGGGCCTCCCCTCAACCGCTTCCCAGAAGGTCTTTTGTATGATCCTCTGACTCTCCGTCAGTTGATGGGTTCTGATCCGGAAAATCCAAGGCAAGATCTCACCAAACAATGCAGCTGGTGATAAGCTTCCAGCAAGTACACTCTCTTATTGCCGTCAATTGGGAGTCTCATACTCTCCGGCCATTGCCTCTCGGTGGCCCAGCCTTCATCCATGGCCACGAATCCATGTGATGGCAGAATAGCGTCCCAAAGAGCGTCGCTTTCGCTGTGATTCTTCGGGGAGTATTCGGTGTTCCACCAGAAACGAGTCCACGTCGTATCAAGTGCGATGTCGTTTTGTTTGGCGTATTCGGGTGGGATTGGCTCTGACGTTGCTTTGCGTTGCGTCGAGAAGTGTAGTATCGTTGCGAAGTTTGTGATCAGTAGCAGTACCATTACAGAGACTGTCCATGACTTCGTGTGGTTTCTGCGATTGTTCTTGAAACCTGTCTGCCATCTCTTGGGCTCTTGTTCAGATTCACGGTCATCTTCGCTTATAGGTAAGTAAGTCGAGGACATTCTGCTTGATTCACGTTCGACATAATACTGTGAGCAAAGAAAACACAGAGATTCATCAGAGTATGTTTGCGACTAGCAGATACGAGAGCTCGGTCAATACTCAATCTGGCCAAGCGTTGATGATCTATACAAGGTCCTAGCGCTGTACTGTATGCGAGGTGCATACGTCCTGCAGATTCAAGTTTCGGTTACGAGTTCTGATCTTATCTTTCGGACTAGCTGGACGCCTTGACCGCTTGCACCGCTTGCATGGAAAATCAGCGTCTGACCGTACCTAATGAAGTAGCTCTGGGCGGAAGGACTAGAGTCATGCCTGCAATGTACGGTAGGTCAGTGTCGGCTATGAGGGTTTTCGATACTGGAAACTTCGTTACACCATTTTTTCCGTTTTCGACTTACTTGTGGATGTCGTTGTGACGAGAACGTCATGTTTTCAGAGTATTCAAGGATATCGAAGGTTGTCGAGGAAATCGCTGTTGATGAGGATGAAGACGAGAATGAGAGGCTTAGTTGGCTACGTTCGGAACTCTTCAAAGCGAATGGCATTTCAACCCGCGCTGCCGTTGCCATGGTTGTGGCCATTACCTTCCTTGCTGGAGCTGTAGGCTTCACTATTGGCGCGCTCGTCTTCCGGGATTCCACCCATACTATGCAATCTTTGGGTACTGTGCCACAAGGTCCGCCACCCTTCTAACTTACCTACGAAGGACAGCAACTGACTGACAAAAGCGCCCATCGGAAACACCGTGCAAGTCTTCCAATACAACGAAAGTTTCGCCGCTCCACCAGCAGAATCCGGCAGTCCCGAACCGATCTGGGATTCCCTCATCCCAAACGGTCTAGGCTACGTTCACGGCAATCCCCTCTCCAGCTCCAACCTGTCCGTCATAAGCGCTTTCCATCAGCTCCATTGCCTGTACACTCTCCGACGAGCGTACTACTCGACCACGTCAGGCGGCGAAGATTTCGACTTTGGTCTTGATAGAGGACGGCATGCCGGACATTGTTTCGAGTATCTGAGACAGAGTCTCATGTGCGCTGCCGATGCGACCATTGAGCCGGCTGGGGAGGCAGGAGGGGGTTTTCTGGGCTGGGGTTTCAGACGCCAGTGTAGGGATTATGATGAATTGGGGGAGTGGGCGGAGGAGTGGAGGGCGTTTGATGGTCATGGGTTCCTGGCGCATCCGAGCCACAGGCATGACGAGTAGGGGTGGATTTGCAAACATGGTATGTCACGCAGACAGTTGATGCAGACATGTGGATACATACGACGTCGAATTTAGCCCCTTTGGAGACTCCTTCACCCTTCCCATCTCGCCTCGATGATAGCCAACGAGGAACCTTCAGGTACAAAGGCCGAGACGAACCGGAAGCGACTGTCAGCCTCCTTGAACAACGCCTCCCAATCATCTCTATCACGTTCTCGCGCGTTGCAGAGCGTGAGCATGAGCATATCCATCGACCTTGATATTCATTAACAGCACGCAATACCCATCGTCTGTAAGGGAACTCACCTAACTTCTCTTTCCGTCGTGAGGCTGGCGGTGTTTGGCTCAGGCAGGAGATGATCATTGACAACAACCCTGACACCAGGCCTAAGCACAGGAACCAATTGTCTCAGGATCTTCACAGCGTACGCATCGGGCCAGTTGTGGAAGATATACCGGAACAGATAGACGTCAGCCTCGACCGGTTGTTCGGTAAAGAAGTCGTGAGGCATGAATTCAACCTTTCCAATGAGATCTTTAGGTAATTCGTTTTCCTTCGCAGCTTCGATGACGTCTGGTCGGTCTTGGACGATGAGCTTGAGCGCTGGATGGGCTTGTGCAATGGCCATGCTCACGGATCCGTTGGAACCGCCCATGTCTACAACGGTGCCGGTACCGAGCGAGTCCCAGGGAAAATTGTCGACGAGGAACGCGGGTGTGATGTCCGGACCTTCGCCGAATGCTTGCATGGCGCCGGCGAACCGTTTGGATTTGTCGGGATTGGCTCCTAGGTATCTGAAGAATGGAAGGTCGGTGTTTTGAGCTAGGGCGTGACCCTAGGACGAGATCAGTATATCGCTCCATTGATGCACTTACCAGACTACAGGACTGGCAAAATGATACTCCCCAGCTGGAGTTAAAGTAAGAAAATCAAACCCTACGTACCGACTCACTCATCTCCTGACTCTTAAACTTCTCCATAGCCTCCACAGTCTGTCAATCACACCATCAATCAAAGAACCTCTCCCATCCCCCCACCCCAAATGCCAAATCCGAAAGAAGAAAAAAACCATACCCTCGCATACCCCTGCCAACACTCATCGAACATCACCCCCAGCGCATCCTTCACCCCAGGCCTCTCAACAATACTCCTCGACGCCGCCGTATGCGCCACGAAGCCCTTCCTCGGCTCCCGAAAGCACCGATGGTAGCACATCGCAAAGCGCAATAAACGCCTGAGGTCGGGCTCGTGGATGTCGCAGCGCAGCGCCAAGTCGGGAAAGGAGATCTCGCCGTGCAGCGGCACTTTGGGGGCTATGTCGTATTTGTAGATGGCTTGGAGGCTGGTGCCGTTGTACTATATACACGTCTACTGTTTGAATATTGAAAGGGGTAGGATTTCGGCAGAGAGAGACAAGAACATACGACGGGTCTCAACAACATCTTCGGCCCCAGCAACAGATCCTGAAGCTCCATCGCGCCTTCGATGGCGGAGATGCGCGCTGCTTCGGCGGGTTTGGAGTCGAGTTCCATTTCTGGGGGACCGTCGGTGGCGAAGGTTGGTTGCGGGAGGTTGTGGGATTGGAGGTGGTGGGTGACGGTTTCTGCGTTGGCGAGGATGCGGGTGGCGAGTTGGAGGATGTGGGATGTCATGGCGGCTGTGGAGGGGGGGAGGTAGGGGTGAGGGGGATGAGAGGGGAGGAAGGGATGAGGGGATGAAGGGGGAACGTAAGGGAGTTGGAATCGTAGGAATCGTTGTAGTGGAGGAGGTTCATGCAGGTGAGTGAAATACTTGTGAAATATACCTTTCCAGATAATCATGCACCTAAAGGCAAGTAAACTAGCTTGCAGGAGATATCCCACTTGTATGTTGTATAGTTTATTCACAGAAGCGCGGCAATCATCGACCGTTAGAATACTTTAGTAGCTTCAGAGAAGCCTTACGTGACGTCTTTCGTCATCCAAGGATGGCCACGGTTAGGAAGAATATATGTCGTGATTTTGGATATATTCATCTTTTAATATTTCGTGCGGAGGGTGTCTTATGTACGAGTAAGATGCCAAATTGATAGACGTTTGTTCCGAATGAGATGCGTTGTGCATCTCAAGGAAAGCGCAGCGAGCGCCGCCTAGCCCGCGCTTCGATCCTGCGGAGTAATGCTATGCAAATACCCCCATCGTCTCTCGACATGGATGATTTCGAACGCGTGCTCAAGGTGGCGAGTGATCCGCCCTTGGAGCTTGTGGGGGAAGCCCCATGGCATCTGCTGAGCAAGGACCCGTTCCCCATACAAACCAGGTGCCTGCTCTCATGTCTCATGTTGACGACAGCGGCCGGATCACGTTGGAGTCGGCAAGCCAGGCGTCCCACTGTTCCCAATTGATGATCTGAGTAGCACTGTCCTCCATAGCTGAATCTTGAGCTGGCATGAAACCGAGGTCCATGTTTATCACATCGTCTAGATCGCCGATTTGGCTGTCATTGAAGCCGTTGGTGAACCAAAATGAATCGCTCTCAGGGGCGCCGCCGGTTTCGGTAAGACTTGGAGGGTGTGACGTTGTGCTCTGCTGAAGATACATAGTTTCTAAAGTATTGCTTAAGTCATCCGGCCTCGAGCCCATGTCGCGAGTGTTTGTCTGGGGGTGGCTGCCTGGATCCTCAGGTCGACTGCTCTTCGTATCTCGCGCTTGCCTCTTGGCCTTCGCTGTCTCGCGTTGTTGGCGTAGCTGCAATATAAATTCCGGTGTTGACGGAGAATTATCTCCGTTCTGCAGTGCGGCTTCGCGGTCACTGTATGCTTTCAAGCAGAGATTGCCCACGGCGACGTGGATGGGTTTCCGGGTGTCTAAAATCATATCTGGGGTGTTTTCATATATACTGCCGATGACCTGCCACACTTTCTCGGCGTCTGCTATGAGCGCATTAGCTCGGAGGGTATCAAGTACGTGAATGAAAGCGTGCCATTGCTGGAAATATGCTGCATGCCACGCGAATTGCTTGAGCTGGGGACTGGACAGCAGCATATTGTGTTGCTCGAGAAGTTTAGTACTGATTTCCCAAACCCATTGACGCTCAGAAAGCGGTGTCTGCTCTATGCTGGCCCATCTTCGTGGATGATGTTTCAGAAAGCGGATGACATTCATGGCGAATCGGGCCACCAGCATTGTCACGAGGTGCAACGGCTGCGAAGGGTCACAGTAGCGTATATACTTCGTTTCGAGGGTTTCTTCGACCCCTCTGAAAGCTTTGTCTATCTCGACTTTATCGCTTCCTGGCGCATGGAGGTCCCATTGACTGGAATTCTTTCCATCCTGGCGGAACCTGGCGACACGGGCGGCAGCAAAGTTGGTAAGCTCATATCTCATGGCAAGGAATCCAAAATCTGTCAACGTGTTCGACTCGGCCACGAGTGAAGGCATGCCTGGATAGAGCCGATCATCGTTGACGTTGGTCGGCCACTTCGTGCTTTCGGCACTCGTGTCGAGATCTCGGAACTTGGCGAGGCCACAAAGTTCAGCGGTACGGAAATCGTGCGTCTTCAGTAGCCACCAGATACGTCGCCGTATCTCAGTTTCGAACGGGGGCAGGCCTAAAGATACTCCGTCGCGCTCAAGGCCCATGCCTTGTGCAATGCGAACAGCCACGCCTGTCAGAGACCAAAGGGCACGTGGGTCATAGATATCTCGCACCGAGAGGAGATGAATGACCAGTGCCTGAAGAACAACGAGGCTGATGGTTCCCATGAAGTTGGCTCGCGACAAACCTGCTTTCGTGGCGGATATGTATCGTGATAGTAGGGTCTTGCGGGGCTCTCCAAGTCTCTGTTTGCACTCATCATCTTTCAGTGACATGACGGCCGCACTGTAGATTGCAAACATCAGTGCTTCGAAGCTCCGCGGTATAGTTGCGATATTGCGCGCAGCTTTCTGAATTGCCGGTCGTAGTGAAGGGACGTGCAGGACCTTGGTCAGAGGATCGACATTCTCTATAAAAATTTGCCATAACTGATGTATGCGTTCTGGTGGCGGATGGCGGAACTTATTGTTGGACTTTGGTTGACTATAAAGCACAAAGTCGAACTCCTCATCGGATGCTTCTAGTTCACTCGCATCTTTCGAGGAGTCCTCCAATGCGTCCCCAGGATCCTGGAACTAATGGCGATTTTAGTGGTCCTTCCCACACGACCGCGACAATTGGGCATGGAAATTGATCCAGGCAACTCACCTCCTCTACCACTCTAGTCCATAAGCTACTGGGTGGATATCAGCGTATGACAGACGGATTGCGAAGTAGCTCACTTGTCGATGAAATTAAAGCGCCCTTGACCATGTACTACCTGTGTCTTGTTGACACATTGGTTGGGCTCAGACTCGGTGGAGGAAGGAGTTTGCAACCGAGACTCTTCCGGGCCTACTGCCACTCGTGGCTTAGAAATGGGGCCATCTGGTAGCTTGCTCAGGTCAATGCCTTGCTCTTGAAGTAGTGTTTCGTAGTGTCTGAGTCGATCGCTCAGGATCTGGACTTTGACTCGTGTCTGTCTCTTTCGAGATGGCTGCGAGGGCTTGAAAGTGCATTCAATACTATGCTTGACACACATACTGCATGGTCTTTGCCTGTCGCACCTAACCTTTCGCTCCGCGCAGCGGATGCAGGAATATGTTGGTCTGCTGAGAGTGCTCGATGGAGAGGAAGCTGCAGTAGCCATGACATCCAATCAAGCAACGGTACCTGTGATGAGAAGCCAAGAACTTGCTGACGGCGCTGCCGTTATTGTTACCTGACCATGAAGTAGCAGTGGGGAAATGCTGATATAGAGCGCGAGGAAAGGAGATCATTTCGTTCAATGCAAGCCGTTTGGCATAGAACTAGTAGCCATCGGAACAATTTGCAATTACAAGGCTACTTCTCCCAGATCGCTGACTTTACAAATATTCAAGGCAGGGTATGCCTAGTCCTAGTCGTGTACTCAGGATATATACAAAGTGATTATGTAGGGGAGAATGTAATCTTCGGGATGGAACGCCCACTTCTCCGCCGGCTAACTTTCCCTCGGGGCCGAGTCCTTCAGGAACACGATGAAAACACCTTCGGATTCGGAGCACAATTAGTGGTATTTCCTTGCAACATAGCATAATCGAAGGGCTATATCACAACGGCGGTGCTCGCCTCGAATTCACAATATGCATCCTCTCCATCCCTCAAAAGCCCAGTCCACTGCCCACACTCTCGATCGCATCGAAGCTCGCCATGCGTGTCCTCATCAGCGGAGCGGGCATCGCTGGGCCCACGCTGGCCTGGTTCTTAGCAAAGGCCGGGGCACGGATTACCATCGTCGAGAAATGCCATGCTCTCCTGCCCCATGGACAGAACGTTGACGTGCAAGGCAGCGCCATTACAGTCATGAAGCAGATGGGGCTCATGGACCAATTACGACGATGGAACACGACAGAAAAGGGCACACAATTCATCAGTCCGAAAGGACGGCCCTTTGCCACCCTTCCTGTCAAGGAGGGAACCTCTGCTAGCTTCACGTCGGAATTCGAGATCCTTCGTGGAGATTTAGCAGCGATTGTCCATAACGCTACAAAAGACCATCCGAACATCGAATACTTGTTCAACACCACCGTCCAGAAAGTCGTCTCAAACGACGATGACACCGTCAAGGTCGAATTGAGCCGCGGGGAGGTGCAGGAATTCGACCTTTTGGTCGCAGCAGACGGCCAATGGTCAAAGGTACGAAAGCAGTGCTTCCCTCCAGAGTCCGTCAACGTGGTCTATAAAGGCATGTACGTCGTCTACTACACCATCCCCCGCCTCCCCAGCGACAACGACTGGTGGAACATCTACCAAGCTCTTGGCTCGAGAATCATCACCCTTCGACCCGAACCCCACGGAACTATTAGGGCAATGTTCACTCTCATGCCCTGCAACGACGCCCAGGAAAAGGCATGGCGAGATGCATCCAAGAGCGACAGAAAGATGCAGCATGCGCTCCTAAGAAGGGAATTCGCCGAGGCAGGATGGCAGGCGCAGAGGCTTTTAGACGCCATGGATCAAGCGCCCGACTTCTACTTCCACGTCATCGAACAGATCAAGATGTCCAAATGGTCCAACTCCCGCATCGTCTGCCTCGGAGACGCCGCCCATGCCCCAACGCCGATCACAGGCATGGGCACTTCGTTGGCCATAACCGGAGCCTATCTCCTGGCAGGTGAACTGAGCAAGCTTGAGAAAGGTGAACATCCTGCAAAGGCGCTTGGAGCTTACGAGAGCACCTTTCGCCCTTTTGTTGAGGAGAGCCAGAAGGTACCGACCTGTTTCCCGGCCATTGCGCATCCGGAGACGGCGTGGAAGAGATGGTTGTTCCATGTCTTTATTGGGGCATTCTCTAAGATCGTGGCAGTCCCATGGGTGGCGAACAGATTTGGATTTGGGGACGATAGCAGCGACGAAAATTTCCCATTGCCACGGTACCCGAGCTTCGATGACGAGGGTTCTAAAGAAGGTAGAGATGCATTGCCGGGTGCCGGAACGATCTATTGACACGCTCGAAGTCATACGTCGAGAGGGGTTAGATTCTACTTTACTGTATATTCAAGTGTTACCGCTCGGCGAACAACCAATGCCACGAAGTGTTTCGGGCTGAAGGTAGACCACCTCGGTCAGCGTCTCATCCTGACAGCATCCGTTCGAATTATTGGATGGTGGTAGTTATTTCCATCAGTCTTCAAAGCTTGCGTTGCATAGATACACTCTGACCATCCTCGTCCGCTATCTTCCCCCTCACCTTCGCCTTCCCTCCATTTAGAGTAACCTTGGGTAGCTACAACTACGCTGTCAGCGGCGCCGTCTGCTCCTTTCCCTTCCTCGCAGAACGTTAAGATATGAGCATCATCTTTCCCGTACTGACTGCGATATAACATTAAATCGTATCCGACATTGCTATGTGAAGTAGCTAGTGCTATCTTTTCGACCATGCTCTATCTATTTTTCGCTCGAAGTCCTTCTCACAGGGTTATCTCATCTTGCGAGTACAAGCAACGAGGTTTTCGATATCGGAAAATGGAGAATTGGACTTGTAAACAAGCAAGTAGGGAATTTAATGTTCATGATATCATGTCAACACCCTTGTAGAATGTCAATAGAAAGCGCTAAAGGCGCCAAGTGCGCTTGTGAGTGCTGCACCATATGTACTTTAGACATGAACTCCAGAACGAACCCATTGCGAGATTGAAGAACAACCAACCACATGTGCAGCCGTGCCCCAAATATGCAGCATCTCAATCGTATCAAGAGATTGTCACGAGACACGTTTCCCATAACGCCTCGCTGATGAAAGAGCCTCCCCACCATACAAACAATGCCTCTTCCCACCTCCCCCCCACCTCCCCGCCTAGACCACACCACCTACCGCATCGGCCGCGGCGAAACCGGCGTCCTAACAACCGAACCCTACAAATCCGCCCTCCTCCCCCACTGGCGCTTCAAAACCCCCAGCATAGCCCGCACCTCCTCCGCCGCGCTCTGGGCCGCCTTCCTCGACTACGAAAGCCACGACGACTTCGTAGGCATGGATATGGCGCGGAAGTTCCTGCAGATGGGCATGACGCGCGCGAAGCGGTATGCTAATCATAAGGGTGGGAGGAAGTATCGGGATGGGGTGGAGGGAGGGGGGAAGAGGGAGGTTATTCAGGTGGGGGAGTGGGAGGGGAGGAGGGAGAAGGAGGAGGCGAGTGGGGTTTTTAGGGGGGTGTGGGAGAGGGCGAGGGGGTATGGGCCGTATTTGGAGATGAAGGGGGTGTTTTTGAAGAGGCAGAAGGAGTGGGATAGGGAGCGGATGGCTGGGGAGGGGAGGGAGACGGAAGGGAGGAAGAGCAAAGAAGACAGGGAAGGTGACGGATGAGCTGCCCAGTAAGATGATTCGATGATTGTACATAGCGACCTGTCACGATTTCCAAGGCAATCACAACTGTGTTCGATCGGTAGTGATTAGCAACGGTGTTCAGGATTAATCTTCATACGGTTTTCGCAATTACAATGATACTATATGTGACTAATCCGTACTCCCTGCATCCACGTCGCAGGTTAAGTACAGGCGAGCGTGGGGAAGCGAATCTTCTCAGCCAACGAGTAAAGCGCCTTCGCCTGTGTATCGCAAGCCATATAACGCTGAACCCCTCGCTGATATACGCACTTGAGGAGCCCTTCTACAACCGCAGGTGAAGGGAATTGCTCCGAGAAAGAGGAAGGACGGCGAACGTCAGATCTGTACGATTTGCCGCATGCGCTTGCGCGTTCTCGGATCGGGCGATGATACGATAGCGTAGCCTTCAATGGACTGCACTTGCGGTGCGCGGGCCCCAAGCTGGATGGTTCTTGGGCTGGCCTTGAGACTGTAGATGTGGGCCACTCTGCGGCGTATTTCTCGGAGGCGCAGGGCTGCTCTTCGGGGTCGGACCAAAGTTGCCAGGGCTCTCGCGAGATCTATAGCCCTTATTGGGCTTCGAATTCCCAGAGCCATTCCGCTGCCGTGCTATGCCAGGTTTAGTACTCTGAATGCTCGAGCCAGGCACAGGGATTGATTTTGGCACGCCCATTCCCAGCAAGTTGATAAAGATACGGAGACTGCCATCTTGAATAGTCTGTTGCACCGCAAGGGTGTCTTTGCTGGCAGCTTCAACTTGAATGCTCGTCTTTGATTGCTTGAGCTGACCTCGCTTCGGGGCCTTGGCCTCCATCCATCCAATTTCTGGTGCCTTGGTCGGAATAGACACTGCTGGGAGAGACCCGAATTCTCGATTCTCGAAAAGTTCTTCCTCATCTTCCACGAGTCTTGATGCTGGCTCAAGTGTCCGGCTGATTGGCTCTATGCTCTGAGGAGGAAGTGAGACTGCTGCGGAGGGTTGTACCAGTGGCGAATCCAGCGGTACTTTTGTCGCAGAAAATCCATCAGCTACAATTGCGAATTTCCGTTCTGGGGATGTCTTCTTAACACCTAGCAGCCCGTTGAACCTGTCTTGCCAAGATGGATTATTGACCAGTGGTTGCGAAGCCGCCTGAAATGGCATTGCGCGCACCTCAGATATCTGTGGGGACTGCACGGGCGTTATGATAGTCGGAGGTAGCCTTACCTTCGGCGTCTTATCATCCATTAAATCCTGCATACCAGGGAGCTTGACTAATGGAAGCCTTTGGTCGCGGAAGTAGGCCGGATGGAAATGGTCCTCGTCATCTGGTAGAGGAGGCGAAGTAACACGGTAGGGAAGTGGAAAGCGTACTGCCCCTTGATAATGAGGCTGAAGACCAGTACTTGAATTTGGGAAGAAGCGTGACCCACGACCAATACCGGCAGCAGTAATAGGAGGTATAGCAGATGGGGTCACAAACGATGGCCTGATATCTCCATTGATCTGTGGACCAATGGGTCGGTCATGGGTATTTTGTGCCCTCAAGACCCCAACAACATGGCGTTGAGAATTTTGGTCATCAATCTTAACCTGTCGCCAAGTCTCATTCATGATCGGCAGCTGTGGCTCAGGCCGTTGTATGCCATTGCGAAGGTCTTCTGCAAGTCTAGCTGCATGCTGTTGCTGAAGTTGACGGTTTCTCTCTGCGTCCGTGACTTTGAAGTTGCTCCAGGCAGCCAATGTTGCCTTCTGCTGATCAGGATCACGTAGAGAATGCTCACCATTGATCTGTGGCCTCCTTTGTAAATTAGGTTCGATTGGAGACGGCAATGCCTGACTCTCATCGCCGGTCAAACCACTTGCAACGTTGGGCCTCAAGAAAGGCGGAATTGTCGTATCAGACGGAGGATACGATGGGACTGTCTGAAAATTTTCAATAACAGATACTGGCTTTATATCATTGGGTCGAAGTTCTGGCGCGTCACGGGCTCGCTGCAAATGCCTTGGGGGACCTATTGGCGCAAGCGCAGACGGTGAGAATTGATCTTGAGGTCTGGACTGCGGTCGCTGTATGCTCCCGCCGAATGTACCATTGCCGAGAGCCCTAGACTGCGATGTGGGGCCCCACACACTGCTCGACACAGGCTGCTCTCTGGTCAGATTCTGCCCATTCCAACCACCGTAAGCATTCTGGTCTCTTGCAGAATTGTTCCAAGATTGTTGCCTCGGCTCTCGGGCTGCATTCTGGTTGTGATTATCGGCCGCTCTGTAGACAGGGGCATCTGGATGTTTTTGAGACGACGTTACGCCATTTACCATAGGTGCAATTGCAGGCTCGATGGCTTCCGCACCAGGCTCAAGTTCCGGAGGTGAGATTTTCTGGCTTGAAGATTGGCTTCTCGTCTGTTCCACAACCACACGCTCATTGGTAGCGTGTGGTATATTGTTGGCAGTATTTGCGTGCAATCGCATCAACCCACTTTTTTGAGGAGTTCCAGACACATCGAGCACTGGAGGCTTCGGAGGTGAGTGCGCGACAGAGCTGGAGGGGTCCAGTAAATGCGCAGGAGCCTGAGGAACATTTTGGGTAACTTCCAACTTCTCGGTCTCCTTATCGACCATGACAGCTTCAGGAACCCTCTTCTCGATCGTTTTCTTCTCTGGCTCTTGCTTCTCGTTTCTCTCTTCTAGAGGAGCCATGCCAAGTTTTTCCATCTTGATGCGGATTCGCTCTTTCTTTGCAGCTTCATCTCGTTCCTCTTCCTCCTTCTTGCGCTTTATGGCTAGCTCCCGCTTCTCCTTCATAAGAGCCCTCTGAGCAGCGACTTCATCGCGCTGGACAGGCTGAGCTGCATCAGCTGCACCAATCCGGCTCTGAAATGGCGATTCAGTGGCAGAGCGCGCTTCCTGCACGGTGTGAGAGTGGTGCATTGCTGGGGATTGCAGAGCGGACTGCGGTTGGTGCTCATGCTTAGAGCCAGGAGTCAACGGAGATACCAGAGGTTGAGATTCTCGACGCTGTTGAAGCTCATGCGGAATTCGGGACACATCTGATCCTTTATTCATCGAGGTTCTGCGGCCCGGAGGCCCGCTATCCCCACTAACAGTAGAAGAGCCTCGCCGAGTCCACGAGGGATGGTCTTGTTGGCTTCCAGAACGATGGGTCTGAAAAGCAGCTGAAGGCTCTGCAGGCCCTTGCTGATCGTATTGTGAACCTCTCTGAAGTAGTGAAGGAGGTCTGAAGCTCTGGTCTTTACGGACTGATCCTCGGCGACCGGCATTGGCAGGCTCGTACTGACCCGACTGCGCATTGTACAGCTGTCCAAGATTGCCATTCTGATTGTCCCTCCTTATCCTAGTGAAATCATCCGCAGCAATTTCCATGGCAGGTGGCGGTGCCGGGAGAGGGGCCATAGAATTGTTGTTATTAGATTCGTTGGGTTGTGGTCGTGCGGGCGATGGCTGACCTGGAGGATTGATATCGATGGGAGGAACCTTATCGATCGGTGGTAAAGATGCCCAAGGAGACCTTACAGGAGCTGGAGCTGAGGGCTTCGCGACCAGAGTTGGTTTCTCAGATGTTGCCTTCAGGACAACCCCACCAGACTTTGTTTGCGCCGCAGAGCGCGGCTTTAGAACAGTTGCGTTCGGCCCAACAGTAGTTGTAGGTTTCTGTTGTGCTGCCAGTTTGGACTTGCGTTCTTCTTCCTGTCGCGCCTTTTCAACCATAGCTCTTGCTTGTTCTTCTGCTAGGATAGCAGCTGGGTTATTTTGAGACAGATCTATCTTAGTGCCATCGTTCCACTCGATGGTTTCCGGCGCCCAATCATCCTCATCATCGTCAATGTCCGCCCATTTGGACTCCTTTCCGTCCGCGTCGGCCTGCAATCGTGTAGCGAGATGTATGCCATACTGTTGTTTGAGCTCTTCATCGGTGAAATGTTTAGGGGCGGGTTGTGGGGCGGCTGATCAGCTGTCAGAAGGGAGAGGACCATCCATTTTGGGACATGACATTACCTCTGTTCCTGTTCCATACTTGCATTGGGTCCGGACCAGATCCTCCATGTCTAGACCCGAAGTGTGAAGATTTAGGTATTGAGGCCTTGGTGCCACTGGCGGTCTTGGCGACAAGCCGGGGCCGAGGCGCTGGTGGCATTGTGGAGCCAGCGACTGCTGGGTTTGTAGCTGTGTCTTGTCAGCCTTTGTTGTGCTACCAGTCAGGTGTGAAGCACCATTTTCACCATTTGTCTTGGCGGCTGGCGCGGTTGGGGTGCCCGCTTTGGCGAGGAAGTTCTTCGTGACTGATACCGCTTTGAAGGTGGTAGGCTTCTTGACGGAGTTGGAACGAGCGTGGTGGGGCGCATCGGATTCATCTTTGCTTGCTGTATCTGACTTCACAGGCTCTCCTGTATCGGTATCCGAGCCAGCACTGCCATCGATTGCTATCTGATCCGCCAGTCCTCCGGCTGTTTCCTGCTCGTGAACATGGTCGATAGATGACATACGTATCTGTGATGTAACTGTGGGCAGAGTCTTGTGCGGGTAAAGGTTAGATGAGTGATTGATCGCTATGGTCGTGTTCTTGATGGGGGTGACTCGACGACGTTGCTACTCCGCAGACTGGTCGGACGATCATTTAGATGGACAAACGAGGTTTAGCGCTATTCTAGCCTGGGAAATGCCCTCTTAAGGAGAGCATGAGAAATTCAAGATTATTTCTACTGCTTGAAATTTTCTCCCACAAAGCAGAGGTCTCCACCTTGTCTGACGAAATCAAAGCGTAATTAATGGGTCCATGTCGATGTACTACACAGTTCGTGGTGTCACAGTATTGAACTCCACTCTCGTAGGCTCTTGATACAACACGCTTTCCTCTTCCAATTCGCTAAAAAGGAAAAGGGGTGACATGTCGTCACATATGAATTATCCTCATATCGATTATCGAATCGAAACTAGAGAAACAGTCACTCTCTTCAATCCAGATCCATCATTTCTGACGGTACAGCTTATCGAATTTAGGGCAGCTTCGTCTCCCTTTGACTTCCCCATTGCCCGTATCGGGAGACAACAGGCATTTTGTGTCGAAGGAGATGCACTCCGTATACCCAAGACTATGCAGAATGCCACATTCTACCACCTCTGCCCCGAACCTTATTAGTAGCTGATCCGTGAATGTGGATAGGCGACAGTAAGAAACCAGATGCGGCATATTTCTAATGAGTTGAGGTCACGAAACAGTATGGTACCACTAAATCGGATATTCCATGTTTCGCAATGGATTGCCCTGTGTTTCTTTCAGCTCGCTGTAATTGCTCACCACCTGCCAAGAGCCCAACGCCATGCTGAAAATCAAAACGCTGGCCAACCAGAACTAAATGCCGAGACATATGGTATCATCCTCGGGTCTCTATTATACAGGGCTTTCCCTTTGTTGACGTCTTCGAGTGTGCGCGAAAGCCATCTAGCAAGCACATCCATCGTTGCCTTCTGGTTTCGTAGGATTGATGTTGACATCAATCACTATATCACCATGATCAACATGTAAATCGCATCCAAAGCACGGAAAGGAACTCACTCTGACTCTGTCCCTCCACCCCGGCCCCCTCTCCCTCCATTCCAGGCAACGCTTGCGCAATTCTCCTAAACAGCGCCTTGACATTTGCCCCAACCTTCGCACTCGTCTCCATAAAGATTGCCCCGCTCTTTCTCGCCTCTTCCTCTCCCATTTGGCTAGAGACCTCCCTTTTATCCCCCAGGTCGGTTTTGTTGCCGACTAGCACGATAATGACATCCTGGCCTCTCTCCCCTCTCACATCATCTACCCATTTCCGTGTGTTGTGAAAGGATTTCAGGTTGGAGATATCGTAAACCACCACTGCCACTGAGGAATCGCGGATGTATGAAGGGATGAGACTGCGAAATCTCTCTTGACCGGCTGTATCCCATAACTGTAGGCGAACAGTGCGATCTTCGAGATACATAGTCTTCGAGAGGAAGTCAATGCCGATGGTGGCCTGATACATGTTGTCGAAAGAGTCGTACATGAAGCGGGTTATGAGAGACGTTTTGCCGACTGTATATACAAGCTATAAGCTAGAGCTCTCCTAAAGTAGATGTTTTTGTATGATAGATGCATACCACTCTGTTCGCCCAGGAATACCAATCTGAATATACGTTAACGACTACATTCATGAATTACTTCAGATGCAGCGGAAGACCGAAGCTTACTTAAATTTCTTCAGGGGATTCGAGTATGACCCGACGGTCGACTGGGATGCCATGACGGGCAGCCAGAGTCGGAAGAGGGAAGCAGACCAGTAGAGACAGGGTGTCAAGAGAGGGATTGTCCGCTTGCGGGCTTGCACAAAGACATTGATGTTTATTGCTTGAGGAGCAACCTTTACTTGGCCAAGAATTGAGGCACATCGACTTGGCTCATGGGTGCGGGCCCTTTCCGCTTGCAGCGTCCTTTCGGTAAAATTTTGCCCTCCCCGACGTCGACATTTCATACAATCAACAAAGCATCTCAGTCAAGTCCTCAAGAATATGTCGGTAGTGGTTGAGCGGCCGGTTGGGGCACCGCAACAGCATAAGCAGCCCTCCCGTAAAGGGAAGAGAGCATGGAGAAAGAACGTGGATGTCTCAGACGTGCAAGCGGGGCTTGAGCAAGCGCGAGATGAAGTGCTCAAAGGGTCAGCAATTCATACCATGGTTGAGGTCCTGAAAAGGCTCATTAGAATCGCAGTGGTATCATTGTCGAAAAGCCCTCCGATTCTCTCTTCACTCTCGATACCATCGGCTCCACCGCTATTCAAACGTCCTACAATAAAAGCCACAAACCACTCAAAGCCGACCAGATACTCGCTCAGCGCTCCGTAACTCCAGCCATAGACAGTCGTAAACGTCCCGGAGTCACAGATGGAGTGATCGAGCCTAGCAATAAAAAGCGCAAGACCAATGGTGTCAGTCCTAGAGAATACGAAAGACTACGTCAAGTCGCCTATGGAAGGCAGAGCGTCAAAGATGTCATCAAGAGCGATGATGCGCCCGACTATGACCCATGGGCCATAACGAAACCCGAGGATGAGGTACAAGATCCCAGGTTCTCATATCTGGAGAAGAGGAAACCAATCCGAGCACCCATGACACTGAAGGAGGCACCCATTTCCCTCGCAGCAGGCAAAGGCTCAGTCCCTGCACTTCCAGAACCGAAACCAGGTACTAGCTATAATCCCGTGGCTCAAGACTGGGAAGCGCTGCTTGCTTCTGAGGGCCAGAAAGAAGTCGTAGCTGAGAAGAAGCGCTTGAGAGAAGCTGAAATAGAGAAGGAAAGACTTGACCGTATTGCAGCCGCGGAGCACGAGCGCGAACACGATGATATACAAACAGAAGATGAGTCAGCATGGGAAGGTTTCGAAAGCGACTACTCGGGCGCAGAGTGGCTGAAAAAGAAGCGGCCGGAGCGAAAGACGCCTACGGAGAGAAATAAGTTCAAGAGGGGGAAGGAGGCGGAGAGGAAGGAGAAATTGGAGAAGAAGGAGAAGGAGAGGGGGAAGCAGCTGAAGCAGATCGGCGAGATCATAAAACGAGCAAAAGACGAGGCCAAGGCCAAGGCGTTGGTGATGGCTAAGGGAGATAGCAGTGGGGAAGACGAAGAAATGGATGACAGAGTGCTTGGGCGGAGGAGACTGGGAAAGGATGCGTACGTTTTACCCAGTATTCATTAATGGCACCGAAGCTAAAGTCTTGCAGTCTTCCCGAGCCGTCGCTAGAGCTTGTCCTGCCAGATGAGCTGCGGGACTCGCTGCGCTTGCTCAAGCCGGAGGGTAATCTCTTGAACGATCGCTTCCGAAGCATTCTGGTCAGGGGCAAAATGGAGACCCGGAAACCGATTCAGCAGGGGAAGAAGAAGCGGAGGAGTGTAACGGAGAAGTGGTCGTACAAAGACTTTGAAGTCCCTACGTAGCCATTCGGAATGAATTCATTGACAGAGAGTCTACGATGCGCCGTCTGCGTACCAACGAGACGATTCCAAGCGCCAAGATGAAATTCCCACTCCGTTCCAAAAGCTCCAATGAACACCAGTGAAGATCAAAGGTCCTGCTTGCCTGACCCCCTAAGTTCCAATCCGCCTCGTACGACCCGCACACCTCACTTCCCATCCCTAGGCTCCTGTGCCCTCAGATGCTGCCCCTGATCTCCAGTAACAGAGGGCATGGGCGGTGGTGGACCCTGCGAAAAACACAAAACACATATCAGCTTCCGTCACCCAGATATCATCAAATCAGAATGCGACCTTGCATACCGTACCACTCCTCCGCCTCCTCTCCCTTTCCACAAGTCCCGGCACCTCCGCCTGCGGCACGACAGCTTTCCTCATCCTCCCCATAGCCAACCCCTCACCCATCCACACATCATCCCCCTCTTCGCTGCCCAACCAATACCCCCTCCCCACACCGATCATAGCCCGCCCCAGCCGCCCTTTCCACCCTTTGCCCTCGGGAAGATGCATAGCGAACGGGTTCTCGATAACGTTGCTCGGCTTCCCCGGAGTGTAGAGCTGCGTGCTATTCCTCGCCAGATTGGCCACATGTCTCCTCAGCACCAGCCGCACATAGCTCATGACGACAAGACACATGTAGACACGAACAGCCCACAGCGCACAGATAACGACGATGCTGCTCACAGACTCTGACTGCAGCACCCCATGGCCCAAACTCGGACTCGCCGCCGTCGAAGCCGCGGATCTCCGCACCCCACCCGTAACCATCTCTCCTGATATACCCTGATCCGCTCCAGCCACCACACCCACATGACTGACATTGAACTCCGGACTCGAGAACCCCCCCGTATCACTCATCATCTTCCCCCCCACCCCCGGCACCTCCCCCCCGGCACCACCATCAGACAGATTCTGACTCAGCACCAAGAACCACGTAAAGGCAAAAGCAGCCGTATACGCCGCATTGACGACGCTATCCAGCACGTAGAACGTAGCGAGCGCCAAGCAATGAAAGGGCGACTGCGTGCGTATGTGAGGCGCGAGGGTGAAGGCGATGGCGAGCGCGACGATGCTGTAGATGTACATGCTCAGCTGGAGTGGGGAGAGGTGGAGGCCGGTCAGGAGGGCGAGGAGGCCGTAGAGGCCGGAGACTTTGTTGAGGAGGAGGGAGAGGGTGGAGAGTTCGGTGCCGGTGCGGAGGGACATTAGGTAGAGGAATCTCTGGGGGGGTGGTTAGTGGCGGTTCATTGTATGGGGTTTGCGATGGGGCTGCTGACTTTTGGCCGCGGTATGCGGAAGAAGCGGGAGGTGAGGCCCATCATGGTAGCAAAGGGTGTAGACACCCCAGGATCGTGTAGAGAAAGTCTGTGCAGATGTATCTATCATGAAAGGGAGATGATGGTGTGCATGGTGAAAGGCATTGCAGGGCTTCGGGAGCGATCACGCTAAGATTTGTGGATGTGGTCCCCGAGGTCCCCTACGCTATCATTCCACCACACCCAATAGATATGATTACTCTGTCACGTATAGCCTTTGTAGAAGTTTTCTGTGGGGCAGCATTGTATTAAGATATTTTCTATACTACCATAACCATTCTCCAATACTCCTCCCTCGTTCCCTACAAGGACGCCGGAACGCCCCTTGTAGCAATCCCAAAAGCGCTCACTATATGGCCAGAAGATGTCATGTAACTACGTGCCTCGCACCGTACAGGCAATTATATAGTATTGGTATACCTCCGAACCTAAACCCCACATCTTTTCAACACTTTTCCCGTCCCAACAATTACAACATCATATTAGTATATAAAAAAGCCGCGGTGACCGCAAGTATAATGGCCAAAGGCGAGGCCTTGGATGACATAGCGTCGCCTGTGAATGACGAGGAAGACGGAGAGGTCGAGGACTCTGTAGGCGAGGGCGTGGAGCCAGCCGCGTTCGCGTTGTTCTCACCAGGGGCGGCAGCAGCAGGAGACGCTGCGTTGGCCACGGCAGCTTCAGCTGCTTGGGAAGCAGCGGCTTCTGCGTTAGCAACATTTGATGCTTGGACGGCTGCCGCCTCGGTAGCTGAAGCAATGGCAGCAACGCCGGCTTGAGAGACCGCTGCGACTTGCTCAGGGCTGGCACCAGCTTGGACGGCAGAAGCTACGTTCGCAACAGCCTCTTGAGATACAACTGATACTTGCGCAGCAGCAGCCTGGGATGCTGCCGCCTCATTGGGGGTCTGTGGAGACGAGGCCGTATTTGTCTCGCCATTGAATATGTGGGCGGGCACAGTCTGGACAGTGACCTCTCCACTGGTCATAGTCACACTAAGAAGGAGAGGAGCCGGTGTGGAGGTCTGCACAGTCACTTGATTGCTGGAAGCAGTGGATGTTATGAGGACTGGGGCCGGCGTTGAGGTCGTGACAATTACTTGTCCATTCGACGCAGTGGAGCTGATCAAGACTGGGGCCGGGGTGGACGTCTCAACCGTGACTTGACCACTAGTGATGGTAGAGCTGACCTCAACGGCGGCAGGAGTCGATGTCATGACGCTGACCTGTTCGCTAGATGCAGTGCTGGTGAGTAGGACCACCTCAGAGCTGGTAGTGCCATTGACAAGGACAGCGGAGCTGTTGGTGCTTTGAACAAAAGCCTGAGCAACAGTAACCGCACTGTTCCCCTGGGTGGTGAGAACGACCCCACCAGTAGGAACAAACACTGGGGCACTAGTAATATTGGTGAACTTGAGCGATTGGCCAATGGCGATAGGTGTATTGAATTCTGATGCTGACGTTGCTGCTGCGATAGAGGTAATGACAGTGACAGGGGGGCAGGTCGGGCAAAGCTGGGTGGCTGTGAGGACCTTGTTCGAGTTTGTCGATGTACCAGGGACAACAGGGAAACAAGTAGGGCACTCCTTAGTGATGGTCTCGATCGAGGTCGGTGGGCTTGTAGTAGTGACTGGTGGGCAAGTCTGGCAGAATTGTGTGACAGTCTCAAGGGATGTAGCTGCATTGATTATGACCGGAGGGCAGGTAGGACATGGCCGGCTAACCGTCAATACCTTTCCTGACACCTGGCTAGATGGCGCATTTACGGTAACCAGTGGGCAGGTAGGGCATAGCTGTGTAAGAGTCACAGTTGGACCTGTGCCTGTTGTGGAAACCGGCACGACTGTCACAAGAGGACAAGTAGGACAGATCTGAGTGACGGTCACAGATGGGACTGGACCAACGGTAACGGGGGGACAGGTGGGGCAGAGTTGAGTGACTGTAACTGGAGGGCAATTGGGGCAAAAGCTCGTGATGAAAGGAGGTCCTGCAGAGCCAGTGCCGGAAGCTGTACCCGGGAAAGAGCGGGAGACACTACCAGATGGAACCACGTTCTTTCGGTTTGGTGCACCAGTGGACAAAGGCCCAAGACGGGATCCTGAACCGGTGCCGGTTGAGCTGCGAAGAGCGCGAGTCGAGCTGGTTCCGTTTGTCGATCTTGCTGGACGTGAGGAGGATGGGAGGAAGCCAGTGCCAGTCGATCCGGGCCGCGACGTAGAGTTTGTGAATCTGCCCGGGCTGGAGGAAGACGAGAGGATGCCTGAGCTGAAGCTGCTCGGATTAGACATGGACATCCTCGAAGTGGCTGGCCGGGTCGAGTTGGTCGAGCTGCTGCTGCGGCGGGAAGTAGACCCTCCGGTAGGGGCAGTGACGCCGGTGAGTATGCCTGAGCGGGACGGTGTCTGTGCCGATGCATCACTCGCTATCGCCAAGGCCACAAGGACAATTTCGAAGGCGAACTTCATGATCGCTAGGTACTAAAGGGATTAACGAAAGTGTGTTTTTAGTATAGTAACGAGTGTATGAGAATTGATGATTATCAGATCCTCGAATACCAGGATTGAGGTCTTATAGAAGCATGAGAAGACAGGCCGGTCAAGAATTCGCTAGCCTGACGATTTTTGAAAGCGAACGGATCCACCGCCATAGAAAGACGCGGTTCTTGGTGGTTGAGCATAAAGATGGCGCCGTGAAGCCTTGATGGAGCATCTCAACATCTTTCTTGCCCAGTGCTGCTTCGATATAGGGTTTTGATATAGCTGAGGCGCCCACTTCACCTCAAGCTTGCATTGGCGCCCACATTTTCGGGCAATAAGGTGAACCTTGAATGCTGAACCACTATCGAGGCACTTGACTTCTCTTTCATGCTACACCATTAGACGGAGCTTGGATGTGAAGGTGTCCGAGTGCTGCCGTGGTAGCAAAGCTAAGACAACCTTGTACTCCGTCCTAGATAAGGTATAACGTTGGAAGACTAGACGAGAGATCTTGAGTGATGGCGGAAGGTGGCTGTTGAGCAGAAACAATAGGAAGCCTTCGGAGAGAGTGGATGAAACGTTCCAAAGCGCCATCGTTAAGTTTTTCGGTTCGGCGCAACTTACTTTGATTGCCACATAAAAAAATTGAATCTGTGTGCACCCCGCGGAAGGTGAAGGATCCTCAAGCACTCGACTAGGCGACATCTGTTGAGAGCTCAGTCTATGGCTGAAAACCTTTTCACTAACATCGAATATCTGCGCAATGCTTGCCAGCTGGAGAAAACCTATCCATGCCGACTGAAGAGCTGTTAGATGTCCTGAGCTTTGCCTGCAGAGGTCATCTTCTATAATAGCATCCCCTTTCCACGGAATGAGTCGCAGAAGAAAACTTGATTGCCTAGGCAAACACCAGGCGGCTCTCAAGTCCGCAAGGCACGCACGACACCATGATACCCTCATCTACCAGCAACTGATTAATCGACTGATTCACATGTATCACGTAACAAGGTACATTGCATGTATCAGGGGGAACAAGCCATTGGGCTATGTTGAGTTGTGCCGCCTGTTCACCTCGTTCACCAGGTCCTTGACTTCGAAGCCTCCTTCGCAGTCCTTCCATTTCCCCCCATCCCTTAGACACCAATGCTCTCCTCCCACGCGTACTGTGCAGCTCTTCTTGACACCAGCCTTTTCACTTCTTGTCACGCTTGCTTCTAGCATATCTAAGCCGTTACCCTCTTCGCTGATGCACGCATTGAGATCGTCGAAGGAAACGCCATGCTCCAGAGCGCAGGACTGGACAAGATCCCTATTAGGTATACGCTGGTAAGACATGACCAAGCAGGTGGTAAATCCCAGAGAGATCTTCGTATTATTGGGAAATAAATCGGTCGCGCAGAGGCCTAGCATATTCCCTAGACATTCCGTGGGTCCATGCATACAGTGAATCGTGCCGTTGCCATCGACCTCCCCAATATACGAGAGCCGAAAGTCGACCTTATCATTCACCTGCTCCATCGCAGGTACCACAAGGTCTCTCAAACAATCTCTAGCGTCGGGACACTTGGACATTACGTGAGCTTCAAGCGGCACAAGGCTGGTCTGGTTCGAAGAGGAGAGGCGTGGTGGTGAAGCAGGTGTTATGGCAATCGGTCTCAAATCTTGCTTCGGGAAGATGGTAGGGACGCCATATGCAATGACCAAGAAGACGAGGAGAATAGCTGATACATAGGTGATGATTGAACCGCATAATCGGCTTCGTAAAGATTCAGGCAGCATTGATGATCTCTTGCTAGTTCTATGGTCTTGATAGATCTGATATCTGGGCAGGGAGGACTGTCGGCTGTAGCGCTTCTCCATGGCAGTCTTGTCATCCATGATTGATCTTCGACAAGAACTTCGAGTCGACTACGTTAATCGCTTGCTCTTGTTGTCGTTAACCAGCAAGCCGCCAGCTAAGCCATTGCGGGTTAGACTAGCGTAGGTACTAGTCGGTGTAGTGAAACAGCAACATTTACCGGCTTGGCACTGTGAGGCTCACCTTGCAATCAACGACGAAGGCACGGAGGGGGAATAATCAGACGACGGCGAATCGACAGCGTCACCGTGATCATGTCTGGTTGCTGGCGAATGGAATATATCATCGAAGAAATGGGTTGCCTTATGTAGGCGGTGGCCCGATCATTAGGCCAAGGATGGTACCTGTTTACTAGAGGCCGATGGTACATTCCTTCCTTCATTAGAATAGTGGCTACGAGGTTTATCAAAATTAATACATTCATAGCACTTTTAGCAGCTGCTGCTCCATTTGGAGTGGTCCCTTCGTCCTCTTTACCTACGGGCCCAGCTACTGTACAACCATCGCCAGCACAACGACCAGTTCTCCCTCACTTACGTCATCCGCAACTTCCTCCTACCTCACCCAATCGTTCTCTCATAGTGGGCGAAATTGCGCTGCCATCACATCAGGGCTAACGTAGTACCAGACCATTCTGCCTCAGCAGCTCCCTCACGAGTGGCAACTCCCCTTGCTGCTGTACTTGGAGTAGCAGCTCCTTCGAAAGTATCAGCAGCGCCCTTAGAAGAGCCAATCCCCGTGAGTCCTCCCTCTAAAATAGCAGCTGCTCCCTTAAAAGTGGCAGGCCCTTCAGCTGCCTTTCGGGAGTGGTAGTATTCTAGCTGCTCCTTGGACAGACCCGGGCCCAATAGTTGTCATGGGAATATAGAGATGCGATAATGAGATAACTGACGAGCGAGCGCAAGTCCACTGCCTGCAATGCAATGCCGCCTCGTGTTTACCGTGCCTGAGAATCTGGCTGGGGTCCACGCTTGGCATCAAATTTCCTGTATCTGGACGCTGTGACATTGACGGTATATTGGGCTCAAATCGAGTTGAGTTGGTGTTGCTCGAATGTCAAGGGTATTGGGTCTCCAGAAGTAATTCGAGACCACCAATGTCCCTGACGATGGTACCATCTTGCGATGATCTTTTATCTACAGTGACTCGTTGTATGATTGAGAATAGGTAATTTCCACTGTCAGCGGATCGAGTGAGACCTTCGTGTATAGTACTGCATCTATACCCAAGAGCAAACTATTCCGCACGAGAGAAAGTAAGGTACCAGATACGCCGGTGCTTAGGTACCTTACGGAATATGGGTTAGACATAGGGTGATAGGCACATAGGCTAGTCGATTGCGTGCTCAGCGGACTCGGTTCCGCTTGGATTGTGGCGAGTCGTCGTCTGTGTAAATTCAAAAGTTTCAGGCATAATGATGTACAGTAATATAATCCTTCCTCTCTCTCATCCGCTTCTTGATATGCAATTAATTCTTCTAAGATCCATAATTTCTATTCTGTAAGCCGTGATGTCTACCAAGTATAGGCCGTCGGTAGCCAGTGTCGGTGAAGCAGGTACGTCCCCCCCTGCATCTGTGCCCCGCCTCGGCCGTGGGGTTTCCATGTTTGTGCAACATTGATTGTTCAATTGTCTATCAGTGGCAAGAATTGCATACCTATCCAGCGACATCGTCCTATCTGTCCAGCCTGCGCTTGGCGCAGACTCCGAATTCTCCAAGTCGTTGCACGCATTGGCCTCGGAGCGAACACCTGGAATAATAGCTAGGGAGCCTGAGGTTCGCCTTGAGGAGATACGTCGATACACTCTGCTGACACCTCCATCAGGTGCAAGCACTGAGACACAATGTGGATCCCCTCCTTTCTGCCTTCAAGCCTCTCCGATCTGGCAAGCTTGTCTCCGTCACAACCTCCTCCTCAATCTTGCTGGCCTCAATCCCCCACCTTTACAAGTTGGCCCAGTACCCAATCGTTATCCACGTTGCATTACACCCATATGGTTACCCAGACTACTCGGAAATAACCTCAATACGGCAGTGTGGCTTTATATTTCTACAATCAGAGACATTGAGGGAAGCGCAAGATATCGCCTTGTCAGCGCACGCCCTAGCAATAGAGACTACCAAGGGCGTCATCCACTTCTTCGATCCAGCAAATTCAAGAAAAGATGATCCGGTTCCTGTCGAAGACCGAGGTTTGATCCAGGATGTTTTGGATGTCGACGCTACGAGAGAGTATCAGTACACATCAGCCGGCGTAACTTCGTTATACGTCGATGAGGGGCGGCAGCCTACCATAACAGAGGACACATCCCCGTCTGGAGACAGTAGTCCTGCTCCACCCCGGCTGGCAAACCCACCAAATCTTGCGAACCACGGCCAGGGTAGGAATGGGGACGAATCATCAGTTGGGTCGTCTGCCCGCGAGAGCAGTGCAGACAGTCGTCCTACTATGTCATCGGCAACATCAATAAATTCTATGACCACGCGGCCAATCAACTCTGAGGACATTCACAGTTTCCTTTCGAGTATTTGGTCCAAAATCAGTACGGCTACTGGCCGTGTTTATCGGGCGTTCGAATATTCCGGACCAGAAGATGCGGACGCCGCACTATTTGTCTTTGGCTCTACCGGCATATTTGTCGACGAGATTCTAGCCGCCAAAGCTTCAGATGAATTCGCCAAGTGTGGTATTATTACAGCTCGGCTCTACAGGCCCTGGCTCGGTAGTAGCTTAACCGAGTCAATACCGCAATCTGTGAAGAGAATAGCTGTCCTCGAGCAGATCAGGAAGAAGACTGTGAAATGGGGGCCGGTTCTCATGGATGTTTTGACAAGTCTTCGAATGGGCCCATCGGCGTCGGGTGCACCATTGATTGTCGGACATCAATTGGGGTATCTGGAACCTGCAACAGCTCGCCAAGCTCTTCGTGGAATCTTTCAGAATCTGAAGTCACAAATTCCTATTCAAAACCTCGAGGTTGGTAACCACCAACAAACCCGGGACTTACTAAACGAATACAGTTTGGAGCAGCCCCAGGTTGAAGGTGCGTACATGAAAATACTCAGTCAGGTCTTCGGCGACAGACTACATATTGCGAACCGGCTGGATGCTACGAATGCTGGCATATCGGCCTCTCTTGCCGCAAATCCAGAATTTGGTTTTGGGTCTCTCCTTGCACGTATGGACCATCGCAGACGCTTCATTGGCGAGGTTCAGGATGCCGCATCCACTCGTGACTTTGTGACCGACATACCTCAAAGGTGGCTTTCAAGATGGGCACTGAGTGCAGAGGATCCTAAAAGGGCCAATGATCTAGCTCAAGAAGTGATTGCACGGCTCGGAACCGATGGCTCAAGATTGGCTTCGCAACTTATGTCATCGAAGTCCTTGTTCTTCAAGGAATCGCATTGGCTCGTTGGATCTGACGCTTGGTCTTACGACTTGGGTAATTCAGGTGTCCATCACGTAATTGCATCAGGCGCAAATGTCAATATGCTGATCATTGATTCTCAACCGTGGTCAAAGAGAGTAGCAGCCGATGCAACCAGACGAAAGAAGGATATCGGACTGTATGCAATGAATTACGGTAATGCTTATGTTGCCTCGGTCGCTGTGTATAGCTCTTATACCCAAGTTCTCGAAGCTATGATTGAAGCGGACCGATTCGAGGGGCCATCAGTCGTGGTTGCCTATCTGCCCTACAATAAAGAAAACGATTCACCATTGACTGTATTGCAAGAGACCAAGAAAGCAGTAGATCTAGGCTATTGGCCACTATATCGTTGGAATCCAAATAACGAGAACAACGGCGAGCCTAATTTTCAGCTTGACTCTGAGCGTCTCAAGCAAGATTTGGAAGAGTTTCTGAAGCGCGACAATCACCTGACACAATTGATGAATAGACACCCCATGTTGTCGGCCAATCTTTCGGAATCATACGGCACAGAAGTTCGCTCATTACAAAAGCGACGTGCAAAGGAAGCATATGATAAGATGCTCGACAGTCTGTACGGGGCACCGATGACAATCCTCTTCGCGTCGGATAATGGCAATGCCGAAAGCCTAGCAAAGCGGCTTGGTAATAGGGGTAAAGCGAGAGGCCTCAAAACAGTGGTCATAGCCATGGACGATTATCCTGTTGAGGATCTGTCAGGAGAAGAGAATGTTGTCTTGATTTCCAGCACAGCTGGACAAGGCGAGTTTCCACAAAATGGCCGCTCATTCTGGGAGGCTGTGAAGGAGAACGCCGAGCTCGACCTATCGCAAATCAAATACACGGTTTTCGCATTGGGTGACAGTCACTACTGGCCCAGAAAAGAAGATAAGATATATTATAATAAGCCGGGTAAGGATCTGGATGCAAGAGTCGCTTTCCTTGGAGGACAGCGCCTGATCGATATTGGTCTTGGAGATGATCAAGATCCTGACAGTTATCAAACTGGCTACAACGAGTGGGAGCCCAAGTTATGGCAGGCGCTCAATGTGGACAAGGTCGAAGGCATCCCTGACGAGCCGCCCCCAATTACGAATGAAGACATCAAAATTGAGTCGAACTTTCTCCGCGGCACCATTGCCAAAGGTCTTGAAGACACAAGTACAGGAGCGATTGCAGCCTCTGATCAGCAACTCACCAAATTCCACGGAACTTATATGCAAGATGATCGTGACTTGCGTGATGAGCGTAAGGCACAGGGTCTCGAGCCAGCTTACGCTTTCATGATCAGGTGTAGGCTGAATGGCGGCGTTGCAACTCCATCGCAGTGGTTACAGATGGACGCTATCAGCAGCTCCTTCGGAAACGAAACGATGAAGATGACCACACGACAGACGTTTCAATTTCATGGTGTCATCAAGAGTAAACTCAAGTCTGCTATGCGAGGCATCAACAGTGCCCTTATGACCACCATTGCCGCCTGCGGTGACGTGAACCGTAACGTTATGTGCAGTACGCTTCCAACAAAATCCGCTTACCACCGCGATGTCCACCAAGTCTCCGCCAAAATCAGCGACCACCTCCTTCCCGCGACAACGGCCTACCATGAGATCTGGTTGAAAGACGACAGCGACAAGCAGACTCAAGTCGCTGGCAACGCGCTCGTTGACAGCGAACCACTCTACGGCCCTACTTACCTTCCGAGAAAGTTCAAGATTACTATCGCAATTCCTCCGAATAATGACACCGACGTCTACGCCCATGATGTCGGCCTCATCGCTATCAAAGGTACCAAGGGTCGTCTCGAAGGCTTTAACGTCCTCGCAGGTGGTGGTATGGGTGTCACACACAACAACAAAAAGACGTATCCACGAACAGGCAGCATGCTTGGCTATATTCCTGCAGAAAAGGTACACTTTGCGTGCGAAAAGATCATGCTCGTCCAGCGCGACCATGGTGACCGGAAGAACCGAAAGCATGCCCGTCTAAAGTACACGATCGACGATATGGGGGTCGATGTCTTCAGAGGAAAAGTCGAAGACCTCCTTGGCTATCGATTCGAAGAACCAAGACACTTCGAATTCAAGTCCAACATCGACACTTTCGGCTGGCAAAGGGACGAATTTGGCTTCAACCACCATACCTTCTTCATCGAAAACGGCCGTATAGAAGACACGGCGGACTTCCCCATGAAGACCGGCTTGCGCGAGATTGCGAAGGTTCACAAGGGCGAATTCAGGTTGACGGGAAACCAGCATCTCTGCCTATCGGGCGTGCACGATGACGATCTCGATAACATCAAGAGCATGATGAAACACTTCAAGCTCGACAACGTCCAGTTCTCCGGCCTGCGACTGAGCTCGTCGGCTTGTGTCGCGTTCCCAACCTGCGGTCTCGCCATGGCGGAATCGGAACGCTACCTCCCCGAACTCATCACCAAGCTCGAAGACTGCCTGGAGGAGAACGGGTTGCGGCAGGATAGCATCGTGATGCGCATGACGGGGTGTCCGAACGGCTGCGCGCGGCCCTGGTTGGCCGAGGTCGCGTTCGTGGGGAAGGCGTTTGGGGCGTACAATATGTATCTTGGCGGGGGATATCATGGCCAGCGGCTGAATAAGCTGTATCGGTCGTCGATTATGGAGGAGGAGATTTTGGGGATCATGAGGCCGATGTTGAAGCGGTATTCGATGGAGAGGGGGGAGGGGGAAAGGTTTGGCGATTGGGTTATTCGGGCGGGGTATGTTAAGGCGACGACGGAGGGGAAGACCTTCCATGATGATGTGGCGGAGGTGGAGAGTGATGGTGAGTGATGGTGAGTGAGGCTTGAGGGAGTGAGGAGGAAAAGTGTCATGATTTTGTGGAGGTTAGCGTGCATTATTGTGGCATATTGGATCGGATTGGTGTATATATCTTTGGATTCTGTAATCTGCTGTATATATCGCTTTCTACTTGAGATATTCTAGATGTAGAGAAATGAAAGTCTAGGACCATGACATGAAGACAGACTTATTCCGCATATGCAAGGTATTTGTTACTTATCCGTACCTATGCTGAATGAAAGAGCAGCATGCCTCCGTTGATCTCCTTGGCATCTCACATTGACCATACGTCGTAGCAGCGGTGAAGCGTCCCTGTCATCTCACATCAATCATGGCACATATATCTCAGCCTTTCTCTCATAGATTCTTGAGTAGAGGAGAATTGAGAGACTTCCATCGCCAAATATATTGCATCGTAGGAGATCAGCGTTCCTCCATGACGCTTTCGAGTTGTAATCTAGCCATCAGTGGGACCGTCGGGCCCCATCCTCCTTCGACGAGACTTCCTTACCGCCATTCTATTACGCATGTTCCGCTTCGTGATCTCGTGGTCAGGCCCGAGACTCTTCTCCCAATTAGCGTACTGCTTGTCCATATCAAGACGTCGCTTCTCAATACCTTTCGGTTCCGCGTGGAGGCCTAGATGTTCTTCCGCTATTGCCAAAGCTTCCCTTGTTGTTTGTGTGAAGGGATGATCTGGTCCATACTTTGTCACTCTTTGCTTCAGCATGCGTTGATGGATTTCTCTTATTGCTTCCCATTCGCCTGCGACTCGCAATGAGGCTGTGAGGTTGCTGAGGGATAGAAGTGCCATTTGATGTTGCATATCCTGGTCATCTGGGTCTAGATTCTTCTCCCAACCCACGTACCACTTTTCCCAGCGAGGAAGTAACTGTTTGTATGAATCATTGTTCGCAGCTTCGGATTGCGCGTGCAATGTTTCGTTCAGGTTTTCGACTGCCAGGAGATAATTCGGTTTGTTCGATTCGTCCGCTTCCTTGCGTAGTCGCACAGCTTCCTCGGCCAGGGCAACAGCTGTATTGTAGCTGCCACGTGACCTGAAATACCACGAGAGCTTTTGAGCTAGAGTAGCTTGCGAATAGTCTTCTTCGTCAAGGTACTTTCCGTAGGCATAGACGGCTTGGGCATGAGGCAAGTAGACGTCACACAGGTCAAGCGTTTCAGGACCAGCTGGTGGGAATATTTCAGAGACCTTTGTCAGAGAGACTTCTGCCCATGCCTTGAATCTGCCATGGGTTTTCAGCCAATTTCGTGTTGCCATATGAACCAACCTAGTGACGTTCTCCTTGTTAGTAAGCCTCTTTCAAGACAACGTTATGAACCTAATGTCTCATAGACAAGGGACTAGACACCGCCAAACAATGTCACAGACTTCTAATTAAGTATGGAACGAAATTCTGAGCAGGGAAAGCACCTACCTATGCATACTGAAGGACGTATCCGTCGGGTCCGCAATGATCATACTGTACGCTTTGAGGACGCCCAAAGCATTAGAAGCCTTCACCAAGCTAGTAGGCAACGGTAGGAGGTTCTTAGGCACCGCTTGATCGTCGAGACAGGCCATGTAAGATAGCAGATCCGCAGCGATAGGACAAGATCGGGCAATTTGCTCAAAAGAAATAACGTATGTTGACGCGATCGGGTTCTGTGCTTCACTGTCTCTTGTTGAATCTGTAAATTCCTCAGCCAGAAGCTCTACTCGTGAGGCTTCGCTGTGGTTGTATATCTGACGATATCATCTCGTCAGTGTCATCCTTTTCTAAGACCACATCATATGATCTGGCGCCCAGCACCTTCCCCGGGAAAATACATTATAAGTCAAACCTGTACGGAGAAGCACATTATCGGCTGGGCATGACGTACCTGGAGGTAGTCCAAAACAGAGATAGAATTTTCCGCGACGTAGGATCCAGCTTGAGATACGGCAAGTGGCAGGTATTCTAGGAGATCTAATAATTCAGAGACCTGATCACCATTGGACATGGTTTCGCCAGAACGTGTATTAAGAAGCTCCTTGGCATCTGCAGGATCCAGTTTTGGCAACATGATAAGTCCCGCTGCAGTAGCAAACTTGACGCCAGCTTTCTTGTTTCGAGTAGTGAATAGGATAGAGCCATTGGATGATTGAGGCAGGAACTCGGATATGCCTTTCAACACGAACGGCTCATTGGCTTCCCGCCTGCCAAAGAGTATATCTGTATCATCCGCGCTGTCCACAATCAGTAACCATGACCCAGCGTCTTCTGTGCTTAGCCAGTCTTTAACAAGCTGTTTTGGATCTTGAACTGAGGCTGCAAGTCCAGGGATTTTAGCAAGTCTACCAATCTGCTGATAGTCCTGTTCGAAACGCGAGGCAGTATTTGCGTGAACCCAGAAGACCGAGAGGTGTGGTTCTCTTTCAAGGCGTCGATATGCATACTCCAGTGCCACTTGCGACTTACCGAGACCACCCAGACCAACTAAAGCAATGCGAGTATGTCCCTTATGGCTGTCAAGCTTTAGATCGAGATCCTTAATCTGAGCTTTCCGTCCTACAAAGAGGGCGTTCCTCGCAAAAGGGATAGACGAAAGACCGTGCACGGGATCGGGTCTGGAAATAGATGTTGGGAGGGACTGGGCTAGCAAGAGGCGTTGCATGTCATCTTGCATCTGTGGCAGTAGTTCATCATGAATAGCAGCAACTTTGCCAGAAACAATTGGCAGTTCATCATGAACCGTCGTGATCTTGTCTGCAATATTGGGAATGGTACCGTGAACAGCATGGAGATCCGCTGCGATGCGAGGTATGCCGTCGATCGCACTCAATACTGTGGTGACTTTGCGAATGCTGTCCCTGATGGCAGGGATCTCACGAGATATACCGTAAACGACAGTCTGTACACTAACGAATTCGAGATGGATTGTATTCAGCAAAGCGCTTGCAAATTGTCAGATCGAAAATCTCCTTCGCCAGACACGAAGCTTGCCTATCCACAGTCTCAATACACAGCGCCAATGAGCTTTTCCCCTCCTCGAGCTTCGCAAAGTGAGCGAGGATCCTTTTCTCCTTGCTGACTGCGACTACTGCTTTCCATACTTTTACAGGCCCGTATGTGTTCTCCTTGGGAATCACCTTCAAGAAGATGGCAAGCAAATCATTTACTTCGTTGATGCAGCTGCCGAGGGTGGAAGAGACCAAGTCCGTCTGAAGAGCGGGGTTCGTCTTGATCAGCTTCGCTATGTCAACGAGCTGCTTAACTTGCACGCATTGTTGCCCAATTGACTCAGGAACGTCTCGGATCTTGCTATACAAACTGGATATTGCACCAACAACGTTGATCCCTTGCTCGAGGAGTGCGGACGCAGCAGCTAAAGCTCCCAGGACTTCGAAGCCTGTCATTGCTGCATAGAATACTCTTACATTTCTCAGAACTCACTGAGAAGCCATCACGCAAGCGTGTTATTATGATTGGCGTTTTATCTTGAAGCAAAGGACTAGAAAGGACTAGTTCCAAAAGAGACTAGCGTCTTTCAAGTCAGGTACGCGGGTATGGCTGCCTCGGCTCGAAGTCCGATGGACAACTTTTATGCACAACGACTTCTGAAGACACCGCCGGTGGCTGTGAACCTGGATGTGGACAGCCGTACAGTATGGAGTTCATGTCAAGCCTCCAGAGCGGCTTCGATGACCACAAGCCTTCTCTGTTTGGTATACCTCCATAGTCGAGCCTTCTAGCGAAGCTGGCTAACAACCGCCAGAGCTTCTCTCCGAACAGCAGCTGTCCGCGCTCATTCCACCTTCCCTTCGCTACCTCCTAGCTGTAGCTACTCACCGTCATCCTCGATATCTCCTCCGCTTACTCAATTCTTTCGATGAGATTTACGCACTTCTCATGCTTGCTGTGGAGCGGCACTACCTCAAAACATATGGCGGGGGTTTCACTGAGAACTTCTATGGCCTCAAACGGGAAAGGGTATTGCACATAAAAGGCGGGGAAGCACCTCGGGCGCGTCTTGGAGCTCCAACTTTGATGCGAGAAACATTGCAGCTGCAGAGCCGTGACGTATGGAAGAATCTAGCTATCATGGTAGGCTTGCCCTACTTGAAGCGTAAGGTTGATGAGAGCTATGATATCCACGCGCCACAAGCAGCAATCCTTGGCCCGAATTACAATCGTGATGCTCTTCCACACGATGCTACTATACGGCAGAGGATACTGTACTATTACAAATGGTTTCTTCGGAATGTGTATCCTTCAATAAATGCTGCTTATTATTTCTCCATCCTCGCTTTCAGTCTCGGATACGTTTTCGACAATTCGAAATATTCCTCGCCATTCCTTTGGTTAATTGGAACCCGCATCCGCCGTCTCGGTGAGGCGGATCGCCGTGCAATCGCATTAGCAGAACAGCCTCCGTCAGCCGTGACTCCTGGTGCAGGTGCTCGTCCGGGTCAAGGCTCGAGCATCTTTAACCCCTTAGTATTTGCCTCTATCATATATCCTCGCTTACTCTCGAGTCTCAAGATCCTTCTACCGACATCTATATTCGCTCTCAAGTTCTTGGAATGGTGGCATGCCTCGGATTTCGCGCGTCAACTGTCCAAGAAGGCCGCTGAAGGTCTGGATCTACCCCCTCCAGTCATCTCTGGTCTACCTTCCAAGTCACCTAAACCACCTACCACAACGAAGCCAAAGACATCTTCCAACCCAGCCTCTCCACCACCCATAACAACAAACACAGTCTCGCTCTCTTCTCCACCCCCACAGCCTCCATCTCCACCGTCCTTACCATCAGCCGTCGCCTCCAAGCCTACAAAACTAGGCCCTCCGATATCCTCTACAAGCCGTCTGCGCATCCACACCGTACCCGCCCCAACAGCAACAACATCCTCTCTCTGCCCTATCTGCATGCATCCCATCCAAACGGCCACATCAGCCCAAACGGGCTTTGTCTTCTGCTACACATGCATTTTCAAATGGGTCGACGGTAGTCATAATAGACAGATAGCGTTCATGGCAGGCGGAGGAGGGGGGGATGAGAGATGGGACGACGATGATGATAATGTCGAGGTCGACGGTGCGGGGGACAAGCCAGAAGCAACAGGAAACGACGAGGGGGGCGGGAGCCGCGAGGGTAAGTGGGAGAGTGGGAAGGGTCGGTGTGCGGTTACTGGGAGAAGAGTGCTAGGCGGCACAGACGGATTGAGGAGAGTGATGGTATAACCTGCTGTGTGCTGCGCAAGCAATGGGACCCTTTGACATATTAGCATGGCGTTACAAGGGTAGTGAAATCTTAGATACCACGGAAAGTACCGGCATGGTTTGCATATAGTCACTCAGAGAGAAACAGGATTAATTCCACACACCCTACGCACACCCATCACACATATCATCCATATCAACATAAACCACCTGCCTCCCCTTCCCATACCTCCTCTCCGCCCTCGCCCCCTCCATATCAAACAGCACAAACTCCGCACACAACCCCGGACAGATATCGCCATCGACCAGCGCGTCCGCCGTCTCCAAATACCCCTGCCCGCCATGCTTCCGGCCCAACCCGCGCATCTGCCCGTTGAACGTCATATAGTCTTCAAAGCGCCAATCGCCATCGAGCACCCACTCGTAATACCAGCACATGGTATCGTTCTTCTCTGCCCCCATACCCATACCCACACCCACCCCGGCCCCCACCTTCGGCGGTGGCGGATACTCCCTGCACCAGCCGCTTTGGTGTATGAAGGGCTGCTCGGTGCTGAGGACGAAGGTGGCGTTGAGGTGGTGGTTGTAGTAGGTCCATTGGTAGATGTGGCCGAATTCGAGGGTTGTGGTTGTGTTTTGGGCGATGCAGTGGCAGCGGGTGTCGGTGAAGTAGTCGCCGGGGTGGGGGCCGGTGAGGGAGCCGGGGAGGCGGCCGAGGGTGTTTTGGGGGATTGTGGCGGGGGTGGATGGGGGGAGGAGGGCGAGGAGGAGGAGGAGGAAGGTGGTGGGGAGGGGGAGGGAGGGCATGGTGGGTTGGGCGGTGAGTGGGGGGAGGGTTGAGTGGGTTTGGGGATGAGGTAGGGTGTGGGTTTGGGGATGAGGTAGGGTGGGTGATGGGTATTTTTTATTTGGGGGGGTGCGGAGGAGGGATTGGATATGGTGTAGTATGTTCTAGTTTGTTGGATTGATGGGAAAGAGTGGGAAAGATCGGAGGATATATATTTATGGCCAACAGCGCAGTGCTTGAGAGAGATCCATGATAGAGTTTTGATAAGTTGACAAGTAAACCAGAGTACTATTTTGAGGGAGCCAGGAAATTGGAAGAAAAGTATGGAAGACATTTGGTACAGTGATGAGCAAGCCAGAGTACTGTGTAATGGAGCCAAGAGACTGGAAGAAAAGTATGGATGGGACCTTGTAAAATGGCTCAGCCCTTGGCGACTCCACTCTCTTGTTCTCTTCCTCCCCCCACTTACCTCAGGTAGCGGCTTCCGTGCAAAGCGCTACAATCCGTCGTAGATGTTTGCTTGGGATACTCTGGCATTCGAACCGCTTCCAGTGCACTTCCCAATTGTAGAATGAAAATAAGCAGGCAGTGGGCTAACATTGAATGAAAGGAATGTGATCCAGGCTGGGGATCCGCATCAAGATACGGACGTAGTCTCACCTCTTGGTGACAAGTCTTGACCACATCCCAATCGCAGCCCCATACTCCGTAGATGGAGATAGTTTCGCTGAGTTTGGCTTCCACTAGCTCAATGCCACATTTGAAGCTATTCCCAAAGACACCAGCGACAACGCTTCATGCTTCGGTGGATCGAGGTTTATTCATTTCCGACCGAGCAGGTATTTTGTCATCCATCACCTTCCTGGGTGAGTCTCTCGAGCTATTCTTATTCGTTCGCACACCTTTCGGATGACAATATCACAACACCCTACTTAGGGAAGAAGACGTCGCTCTTATGACAATGCGCTTTGATGATCTTCCTGTTCGAAATAGGGCAAAAGCGGTGGCGTGCGTGGCGGTCAGCCTCCATATTGTATGGTGGAATCGGCTTTCAGCTTCTATGCATTGGATCTTGTTTCCTCAATTGACGGTTGCTCGGTCTGAGTATCATGGACGTTCGCACCGCGTTGCAACGACCGCTTAGAAGGGTGTCTATCGAAACGCTTTGGAGCTTGAGATGACTTACATGATCAGCTTCTCTAGATCATTGTAGAGGGAACTTTTCAAAGTGCCCTCATTCACGAGATACTCTACGTAGTATACATATTACCACCTTTGAGATATTACCTTACCTTGATACGACAAAGGTCCGAGTGGACGCTTCACAACAGTGTACGCGTAAGACTAGCGTGACTAGGTACCTTAGCCCCAAGTAATCAGCGCTAAGTCCAGAGCGGTTAGGTGTACTCTGTTAGTGTCCTCTAGAGGCTACCTTAAAGTGTTGCGAGAACCGTCATTGCGAACCTCTCGTTTGACCTTCGGCACAAGACATGGAATCCAAGGGGATCAGGGATTATTGCTGTAGTCCTTATGGTTCGCGACTTGCGAACATATAGACCAGGATGATGAAAGACGTCTGTAAATACAGAATGGGATACCGCACCGCCTGCGAAAACGATAAGCAAACCTGGTTGAGAACATGATTTTACCTTACTGATCATTAGTGATCAAGGTCGTTATCTGATGCTAACTGCATCCAAGGTATACTAAATTTACCCCTGAGGCTAGCCACGGCGGCTCGCAGATCCCGAGGTAGTTCTTCTACTGGAGGCGCCTCCTTTGTATTCCCTGCTCTCCATCCCTTCAGATATCTGTTGGCCACATCTCTTCTAAACTGAATGCCATTATCTACGACCTTGCAGTACTTGCTCTATGGGGACTCTGCAAGGTACGCTACTGCTGAAAGTAGCAGTGTCACTTTCAGCGCTCGGTCACAGTCGTCAGTGATGCAACTTTAAAGATCGGGAAGAGGTTAGCACTGCAGCTAGGATGGATCTGTCACTTTTAGCTCGCAGTTGGCCAAGCTACCGAGAACTTTCATCCGAATTGATTGGATCAAGCGAGATGCCTAGCGCCCCTAGCCTTCAATAATCGTGAGGTAAAGTACCTAGTAATCCTGCCCCTGCCCCTTTCTGTATTGGCGCTGTCCATGTGGGATTCTGAACGGAAATCCAATTTCCCTTTCCATTTCTCTTGCCCATCCCCAACGCGCAATTTCACCAACATCCCTTTTATCATTTACCTCCAACCTTGTCACCTTGTTTCACAGACTTCCACTCGTTCAGTCTGCAAAAGAAAGTCACTCGTCGCGTATACTATATCTTGTAATTAATCCATTAATATTCATAATGCAATATTCTTATGCAATCCTCGTCCTCGCGGCTGCAGCTTCTGCAAACCCGGTGGCCCAGCTGGTCGCTAGGCAGGCAGTCACCGCCTCCATCGCTCCATCGGACCCGCCACCACCTGGATGTACGGGCGCTGCGGACAGGACATACGGTATCGTTGTACACACTATCAGCACAATACCTGCGCAGGTGAAAAGACAGGCAACAAACACCTCCAGGTAAGTACCTCATAGTTGGACTCGATCTTCAACCACGACACTAACAGGTTTCTGTGATAGTGACCTACCTCAAATCACTCATGGTGCTGTCTCCATCATCGGTGACGGCCAAATCCAAGCTGGCTTCCAGACCAAGGTCATGATGCCAATCGCCAATCAGCTCAATGATGGTCAGCCTCAGATTATGATGGCCCCTGTCACCCAGACCATCGACGGACAACCCCAAGCGCCTACAGTGCCCATCAGCAGCTCCACTATCACCGCTACATCGACCCCAGCAGCAGCAAGTGCAAAATCAACAAGTGCAGCACCAATAAGTGCAGTACCAACAAGTGCAGCACCAGCAACCACCGCATCCCCACAGACCCTTTCCACAGTAAGCAGTGCTACTGCCGCTTCTTCTTCTGCACCTAGCATGAAGATGATTGCATGCGAGCAGCCGGGAGACCTTGCAATCACTCTTAACAACGGTATCCTCAAGGATGCCAAGGACCGCACTGGCTACATTGCATCCAACTTTCAACTTCAATTTGATGGTCCTCCTCAAGCTGGTGCTATCTACACCGCTGGCTTCACATTCTGTGCAAACCAGTCATTGGCTCTCGGAGGGTCGAACATCTTCTACCAATGCCAAAGCGGGAGCTTCTTCAACCTATATGACCGTAAGTGGGCCGCACAATGCCATCCCATCACCATCAGCACTCTCGAGCTGCAACCGTGTTAGACGTAAAATCACCATGAAATTATCTACGAGGAGGCGATAATGGGTGGAAGGGGAGCATCTGGGTTGGATCCTAGCCTTTGATTATGTATGTCATCTTCAACAATTTTGGAACATACCTTCGCCATGGGCGACGAACCACATATTGGCAGATCTGTATTCATGAGGTTGGTGTTGGATCATGACATTCTAGATTATCTTACGGTTGGTATGTTGGATTTGGGGCGACGAGGCCAGGGGAATCGAAGCATGATTGGGCGCGGTCTTTTGGTGTCCCGTACACAATTCGTATCCGAACAAATTACATTCCGTGAGCAACAAACAAAGCGTTTCAGGTCGAGACACTGACTCTCGAGCCACGTTGGTGTCTTGGTCCTTTGTCCCCCTGTTTCCCCTACCTCGGCTTTTCTGGTCCATATAAAGTCTATGGCAAGGTAAATCAGGGTCTTGAGCAGAGTACATCTCGGACAACCACTAATTTAACCTGTCGTGACCGATCGTTATCGGGACAGACGCTGGCGCCAAACACACTGGAGCGCGGCGGCTGATGCAGAAGCGCAAGATCGATGAGTTAAGGTACTTTAGAGATACTTTATTCGAGTAAATTACGGTACTCAATACTGACTTTAGTGTTTCACTACTGTGATTTGGAATCCCCATCTGGGTGCCATTTGATGTAGCTCTGGTATTGACTTTACAAATCAGCACTAAAGACTACACAACGTCATCTCAGCACGATCTTCCCCTCGGTCCTCGGACCCTTGGAGCGAAGCCATACTGTTTCCATTTGCTTCGTTGCGGAGAAGCCTACAAGGTTTGCACTAATTGTAGCTGTCCATCCTTTCACTGCCTTTTCTGCCAATAGCACGCAGTTGTTCAGGCGCATTGTGCGGATGCGGTTGTTGAGTAATCCAGAGACCTGGATGCCGGGTCGTCATGGCGCCTGTTTATGCACGAACGGCTTTGACGTTCACGTCAAGACTCCGAGGAACGTTGATGGATATTAATGGCCTGCGTCTTCCTCTACTGATTGAACCTATCCTAAGTCGATCTTCGACCTTCCAATGATGGCGTTGATCAAAGATCCCAGTGATGTTCCCATCGTTGACATCTGCAGAGGAGGACTCGATTTCTCCATCCTTGATGAATTGCGGGCAACTTTTCGCTTAAGCAAAGGACAGGAAAAGCGAATGCCTACTCTGTTGTTGTATGATGAGCAAGGGCTGAAGCTATTCGAGGAGATTACGTACCTTGATGAGTACTACCTGACGAACGCGGAGATCGAAGTCCTCACTACCCACGCGGACGAAATGGCGAGTCACGTTAGTGCTGGATCCCTGGTGGTTGAATTGGGAAGCGGGTATGATGCCCGACATAGCCAGCGATGTCATCGAGAGCCTCCCAATGACAGGGTGCCGTTGCCGCGGAAGTGCGAATACTAATGGTACGGCAGCAATCTCCGCAAGGTCAATATTTTACTGCAGGCTTTTGAACGGGCTGGAAAGGATATCGACTACTATGCCTTGGATCTTTCTCATCCTGAATTGGAGAGAACACTTGCTGCCGTGGAAGGTAGATATAAGCATGTGCACTGCCGTGGGCTTTTGGGAACTTATGACGATGGACTTGTATGGTTGACAAAGCCGGAAAATCTCAGAAGGCCGAAATGCATTCTCTGGATGGGATCGTCTATTGGTAATCTGAACCGCCTAGAGGCGGCAGATTTTCTAAAGGGGTTTTCGAGAATACTTAGAGATCAGGACACAATGCTAATCGGCGTCGACGCCTGCCAAGACAGGGACAAGGTTCTTCATGCATACAATGACGGAGAGGGCAAGACTCACGAGTTCATCCTCAATGGTCTCGACCATGCCAACACACTTTCGGGGAGAGAAATCTTCCGTAAGGGCGAATGGAAAGTCATCGGAGAATACGATGAAGAAGCTGGCCGTCATCAAGCTTTCGTTTCACCTGTGAGAAACGTCATGGTCGAAGGAGTCTCTGTCGAAGCTGGGGAAAGAATTCGGATTGAAGAGAGCTACAAATACTCACTTATTCAAAGCACAGAGCTTTGGGAGAAAGCACAATTGGTTTCAAAGGCGAGATTTGGTGATAGTCTCAATCAATATCGTAAGTCTTCTCCTACACTATTTCCAATCCGCAAGAACCCGCCATTGGCTAGCTACACATCTCTCTTGACCCTATCACCAATCGCTTTTGTCAATCTGATGTTGTTACCACGCTCAATTTTCCCCACCAAGCCAAGTACGACATACATGTCTTGCTACTAACCTCTCGGTATTGATTGCATCATCTCCTGGCCTCGGAGGCGCTTTGAGCGTGGCCTGAGAACACCATCAATATATTGACATTCGTCGTTCACTGATGGATATCGCGCCAGATATGCATCTTCTTTCGAAAGCAAAATTTTCCTTCCCACTGGAGGCCGTGGAATACGCTGCTCAGCCAGTGCCATCACTCTATGAATTCGAACAGCTCTGGGCAGCCTGGGACGCTGTTACCAAGCACATGATTCCACAACATCACCTGTTGTCTAAGCCCATCAAACTCCGAAATTGCTGCTTGTTCTATCTAGGACACATCCCCGCTTTCTTCGATATACACCTTACAAGAGCCACTGGAGAAGCACCCACAAATCCAGGCTTCTTCCAGAAGATGTTCGAGCGTGGGATCGACCCAGATGTTGATAATCCCGAACAATGCCATGCGCACAGCGAGATCCCGGACGAATGGCCTCCAGCGGAAGAAATCCTTTCCTATCAAGAAAGGGTTCGAGCTCGAACACGATCGCTTTATCAATGTGAGATCTTTGAGACGGATCGAAAGCTAGGAAGAGCAATCTGGATTGGCTTCGAACACGAAGGTAGGTCTCCCAATGTTGCGCTATCAACGACATGACGGATATGTTGACCCTGCGTAGCCATGCATCTTGAAACTCTTTTGTACATGCTTTTGCAGAGTGACCAAACGCGGCCTCCTGCTATGAGACCAGATTTTGAGCTCTTAGCCAAGCAGGCCCAAATGGTAGCTGTGCCTAATGAATGGATCATGGTACCATATTGTACTCTAAGCGAAGGCATGAATGATCCAGAGAATGACGAGGGACCGGACCGTTACTTTGGTTGGGACAACGAGAAGCCTAAGCGTTCCATCCATGTACCAGCTTTTGAGGCGCAAGCGAGACCTCTCACCAATGAAGACTACGCTCGGTTTCTGGACCAGACCAGTCAGCAAAAGATCCCGGTCTCATGGATATCTGGAAAGACCAAAGCATCCCAGTCGAACAACCGTGAATACGCCAACTGTGACAGTACCTACATGAACGGTGCTGGTCCCCGGTTAACTAATGCGTACTTGAGAGACAAGTCTGTGCGGACAGTCTTCGGACCGGTGCCCCTAGAACATGCTCTTGATTGGCCAGTCTTTGCGTCATACGATGAGCTTTCTGCATGCGCAGCATGGATGAATGGTCGCATTCCAACTGTTGAAGAGGCTCGCAGCATCTACCACCATGTTGACATCAACAAGAACAAGCATACTGACAGCATCATCACCAAAAAGGTTTCGGCAGTCAATGGGTAGGCTATTATTCCTTATGTGATGTTTCATAGGCTGAAAAGACTCGGCCAGGCATCTGTCAAATGACGGTGTTGAGATTTCTCCCCCATCACACCCTTCGCATAAAAGCGCCTCTGGCGCCAAGCAGTCTCTAGATCCTAAACAGCTGTTCGCTGACCTCGAAGGCTACAATGTCGGCTTCAAGCACTTCCATCCCACACCAGTCACACAGAACGGCAACAGACTGTCCGGACAGGGCGACATGGGTGGAGTGTGGGAATGGACAAGTTCGGTTCTGGAAAGGTACAAAGGGTTTGAGCCTATGGGTCTGTATCCGGCTTATACAGGTTTAGTTTCCTGCAGAGGTTTTGACGTCTGTGGTGATCTAATGAAATGCAGATGACTTTTTCGATGGAAAACACAATATCGTCTTGGGTGGATCATGGGCCACACATCCTCGCATTGCAGGACGAAAGACCTTGTAAGTTCCATATTCGCCACCGTTCTACGCAAGGCAAAGCTGACAGGATCAAGCGTCAACTGGTACCAGAGGAACTATCCGTACGCATGGTGTGGCGCTCGCCTTGTCCGTGACCTCTAGGCCCAAAAAACACTAGGAGCGTTCAACACAGGTCTCCAATATAAGACGTAGCAGTGAGACGGGAATCAACTTCGACCCTTGATTGAATAAGAAAAGAGTGCGCAGTGTGCAAAGGGACTCAGCTTTGCATTTATTCAGCAGCACTTGGTGCACAAGATCTCCCTTTTCTACTCTCCAATACGAGCGAAATCCACTCCATACATCACCTTTCTCTAACAAAGGCCAGCAGCAGATCAAACCTTGCGTACTCACAATAAGGTGGCATTCATGCTCAGATTGAGACCTTTTTCCATCGAGTAAGAGCCAAAAACAGTAATGACAGGCATGTAGAGGAAAGCTTGCTTACTAATTGCAATATTGTGCGCTGTGCTTCTCGAGCCTTGCGTTCCTCTGTCTCGTGCGCTGCTAATTCCTGATCATGGAGTTCTGAATGTGGCTCCTCCGTCACCTCGGACTCTAAGCTCCATCTTCCCGATGAATGGGCCGGGCTCGACCTTGTTGTATACCCATTCTTTGCAAAGCAATATGATGGAAGCACAGACGTTGTCACTTGTAAAAGGATTACAATGCAGAGCATTGGCTAGGTACGTGCCCCCTGGTAGATACCCGACTCTCCAATTCATGGTTGTTAACACCGCTCTGAATTGGGAGGGAAGTATGTCCATGGTGTTTCTACAATCTGCAAATGGATGCCTATCGACAGCTTGCGCGTATCAACGCCATTTAGTCGATATATTCCAAAGGTGGTGCAAAGTTGGATCCTGAACATGGAAAGGGACAGCCGGTGTTGTCAGATAGCATCCGTTGCTTTGTTTACCCCCCTCGGCCTTGACTACCACAATACTCAACATCATTCACTTTGGATACATAACATCAATAGGCGTCTGGATATCGACAGGACAACATCGGCTCTTCGCATATTGTAATCTCCGGCATCACTCCACAATTGAACCAGTAACATTTTATCAATCATTGACACGAGACATTGTTACATATGCCACCATAATTTTTGCAACAATATCCCATCTTCAAACACACGCATACTCACCTCCCGCGGATATCTCAAAAATCTGCTACTGCTCTTGCTTATCTACACGTTCCTCCAAATCTGTCAAAGGATATTGAAGCCAGCGCTAGCATGCCTGCAGGTATGCTCTACAGGTGGGAGGTGGGTCGAGTCCTAATAGATGTTCAGATTTGATCTGGCTGATTTCCGGCTGACGCGTCAATCTAGGAACGCAATCATGGCTTAGGTACAGCGTCAAACAGGCTGAAACACGTTGACATCCCAGGACCACCATCCATGCTGATAGCAGCATGCAGAACACAAGTGCGGGACCTGCGCTACCGTTCTTTCGAGCCCACGGGCTAAGAAAACCTGTTTTGGTATTCATGAAGAGGTTTGCACCAGATATCACAAGACACTCTTTTACGTTGGTATGTTGACCTTAGTATCACCACTATGCTCGATGAAGGAGTACTAATTGTTCTCGATGCCCAGGGCAGTCACATCACTGCGATGCGTAAGTCGTTAAGATCCCGGTATTAGCCCATCGATTCTGACGTCCTGATAGCTGTCACAAAACCATTGAACTTCACGACAAAAGGCATCGTGAGATTGCGACCCTTATCCAAGATGTACATCGCCTGGACGGATATACCAGCAATGTCTTTAATAGCAGAGGAAAAAGTAAGATCAAGAACAAGCTCAAAATGAACCTGGACGCTCTTAGGCTGGACGCTGCAGAAGCTGAAGATGACGAGCGAGAGGTCAATTGGGACAACAACTCTAGTACTCTGAACGAGGAAGATCCCGAGGAGCGAAAGCAAAACTGGAACGATCCTCTTGTTGGGAAAGCAGCGAAGGCCGAGCGCAAAATCGCAAAGAACCAGATTCGCTTCGACGTCATCACCAAGGAAGATCTTGAAAATATCCAGATTGCATTGCATCCTGTTAATACTATAGACCATGCTAATGAAGCAGCTCAAGCGCCTAACGGGCAGGGCCTTATTGATAACAGGTACGTCATTGAGCGCTGTTCTCTACATTTCTACACTGTTTGTGTGTCATATGTCTAATCCATGTATCCTCGTCGTACGCTTCGAGTAAGGAGATACCTCGATATACAGCAATTGACTACCACTGGCAGTGGGCGGTCATTCTTGTTCATCAGTACCAGCTTCCCAGCTTACGATCTGAGTGCGAAGAGCGATCCAGCTAATATCGTTCCCTAAAATCACTACTTCTATTCCATAATGAAATGAATGCTAACCCAATTCTTGTACAACAGCACAATCGACAAAAACATCGTCTTCAATGCCAATTGTTTCCGATGGTCAAGCTTTCGGCAAAGTGTCCATGAGAAGAAGGTTCTCAAAAACAACAGGGCTCCTAGAAACGTGAACCTGGAAAATCCAGAACAGATCGACGAGATCTTGACGTTAGTTTTCAAAAGGCTAGGAATCAAGACCAATCTCGCAGAGGCTGCCAAAGCGCGCAAGGTCCTAGACAGTAAGCTTCGCAACGCCATACTGAAAGATCTGGCGGCGTTGGAGAATGAGCAAGCGGAAACCATGCAACGTATGGCAGGCTACTGGCGATACGCAAACAGGAGAACATACAACCAGATGGTGGAAAACAACGAGCTTTGGGATTGGGCTACAGGCGCAAAGCTACCGAAGGTCGAGGAAGAGATTGGGCTAGGTGCCATCCAGGAGGAAGATGAAAGCCTCGAAGGTACTTCCGATGGAGGTACGGTGGATGTCACACCAACGACTAGTCCCGAAAGCTGCGGGGACGATTCTTACGAGCTGGGTCCGGAAGATTCACCTTTATTTCCAAGGACAATGGCTTACGAGGAAGAGGACGGAGTCGAGACGCCCACTGCAGCCACTCATGCAAGACATGGTGTGATTCCCAAGACATCTGCTGAAACAACAAGAAGCGGCCTCCAGCACCTTCACATTCAAGATCCCACGTACAGCCCTGGCCGCTCTCCAGGCCCCACACGCACCTTCACCGTTCCATCGCCGTCCCCCAGTGACGACGACCCCTACGACGGAGACTGGCAATTCTGCGAAAACCCTACCAAAACCGACCATATCATCCCCAAACCCTACAAACCCGCAAGAAACCCCCTTTCCCCCAAAACACCAATTTCCAAGCGTACACTCTTCGCCGGCAAAAAAGACACCCGAACCCCAAACAAAGCCGCCTTCATCCGCGAAGCCTCGCCCCCGCAAACCACAACTCCCGACACCAATAGTCCCTGGCCCAAAGCCCCACCACCACTAATCACCCAACTCATGCCCCCAACCTCAACCGACATCCACAATCCCTTCGGAAACCTAGACCGCGACATCCCCGCCCCCTGCGATGATCCCAAAATCCAAGCCCTCCCCCCTCCCAGTGCCACCAAAACCAAAGTCCTCAACATCATCATCCCGCCTCAACCTTCCACCCCCGTGCTCGAAGAAGGGTGGGAGATTCAGGGCGCGCTGGGGAAGAATAACAAAAAGGAGTTCTCGGCTTTTGATAAGATGAAGACGAAGACGAAGACGCCGAAACCGGCTGGGAGCGAGAAAGGGAACAAGACTCCTGCGGCGCCGAAGAAGAAGAAGGGGACTACGTCGGTGGGGGGGACGAAAAGAAAATGACCAACCACCAATTCAGCATTCAAGATTGAAGATGTCACTCCCTACGAACTCTACCCTTGTTCCAGTACAGTACAATATACTTCCCGCATGCATTCTTCCCTTCTTTCGTTCTTTCACACCCCTTCAATCCTCGCTCGGAAATACAACATACATATCATATCATAGCCCTATCCTACCCCAATCCCAATCCCATGTCCTGGCATGGCAAGGGCAAGGGTACTCGTATCAGGTGTTTCGTCTCGGCTAGAATAGAATAGAGCCTGGACCGAAACCCCTGCCTGATATGAGTGCCTGAGGTGCTGGGATATAGGTAGTGTGATGGTGTATTATGGGATCTCGATTCGATTCAGGATGTTTGGTTTGGTGAGGGCTGTGTGCTGTGTGTGTGTGTGATGTCCTAGATAGGAGTCTTACCCACATGTATTCCGTCATCAAGGACGTTTACTAGAACTAGTTGTGTTTTTATTTCTAGAATTCCTTTTCCATAATTTGGAGGAGCTTGTCCACTTTCTTTTAGCCTGCTTGTATCGATGGATCGATGTATGCATGCTTGGATACTGGATAGCAAGGGATGTGGGTTTAGGAGGGTCGGATAGTTGTTGGGGGGTGGGGGGGAGATTTGGTGATGGTGGTATTAGGATTGGTGGTGTGGGAAGTGGTTGTGATGGTTGCGATTGGTGTGTGCGGAAGATTGGATGTGGTCTATGTACCTTGGTATCCTGATGGATAATCTCAACACGCATTGATTCAACATGTAACATATTCCAATGTACCAAGTCCTCACGCGCATCAACAGTCATTGTCATGTTCATAGCCCTACTCACCGAAACCTGACTATCCTATTCTACACACTCTTTAACGAAACTGCTATGTCATCGTATACTTATCCAACCCCCCCAATCCCAGCACAAATCCCCACCTCACACAAGAAAAATAGGTATCTCATCCGCACCCATCACCCCCCCTCCAGACCCCCTCCTCTCCTTCTCTTGCCTTGCCTGCATCCGTCGCCTGCGTGCCCTGAGCGCTTCTCTGTCGAAGGAGGAGCTGGGGTCGTGGACAGGCTCGGGGTAGGGGGTTGGGGGATGGGGATGAGGGTCCTTTTTGGGGGGTTTCGAGGGGGGTTTGGAGGTTGAGGTAGGTGGGGGTGGGGGGAGGGGTGTCATATCGAGGAGCGATCTTCTGGGGCGCGGGCGGGGCGGTGTGGGAGGTTTCGTGCTGGGTTTTGTATGTGGTGGTGGGGGTGGTGCGTGGGACTTTGGCGTAGGATGGGGTTTTGAAGGTGCTGCTGGTGGGTGGGAGGGAGCTCGGGTTGGGGCGTCCAGGTCGTCGTCGTCGTCTTCGGAGGTTCCATGCTTGGTTGCGGTGGCTTTTGCCGTCGCCTTTCCCGGTCCATGTGGCTGCGAAGCTATGGGACTTTGGTGAGTGAGTTTCGATCGCTCGTATCCGGCCGCTGCCCTCGTGTATGAAGTGACGCCTTGTAGACCCGTCAGGCTTGTCAAGGCCTTTTTAGGGCTGGTCATCATGAACCGCTGGAGCTGCGTCCCTTCCCACGGTTGCGCTTGGCCTTCGGTCTCGTCGATGTCGCTGTCGTCGCTCGCGGTCACTGGACGCTTGGGGCCTTTGATACTTTCTACTCCGGCTTTCGTCCTTGCTTCCTGCGCTTGGGCTTCCTTTTTCTTCTTCGTCTCGGCTCGCATGGTGGTTATGCTATCGACAGGTCTGGAGATGTTGGAGAGGGTAGCGCTGTCTCGATTTCGAGCCTCGTTTTTGAGACGGATGTATTCGGCGTGATGGAGGTGTGCGGTGAATGTGCGCGCGACGGAGAGGAATTCGTCTTCGACCATTATGTAGATGTCGTCGGCGGAGAGGCCGGGGCGCATGGGTTCTTCGGTTGGAGGTTCGGGTGGAGGGGAGGTGGATGGTGAGCGCTCTGATGCTCGAAGAGCCGTCTGCTTTATTGGTGATAGTGGTGCGTGCTTCTTCGGTAAAGTTGTTTTGCCTGGAAGGGTGGTAGATTCCGAGTCGGAGCCTGGGTCGAGTAATCGCTGTCGCTTGCTTGGTCTCGTATGTACAGCGGGAGTCTTCGCCGATGAGCCCGCTTTCAGCCATGGAAGAGTCCTCACCATATTTGCGGCCGAATGTGTAAGCGGCGGGGAAGACACGGGATTTGAAAATGAGGAGAGTCGACCAAGATCTGTATCGATAAGAGTCTTGGCAGCGCTAGCCCCGCGCTAGCATAGCTCTCTTTCGAGTCTCCAGCATCTTCTTCTTTCATCAGTGATGATATCCGACTTCTCAAGACCTTAGAGGGAATGCACCCCTACATAGCTGTTCCAGCGACAGTGGCACTCGTGTACCGAGCCTACTCCCGCAAGTCGTTGACACCTGCAGGCATCGTAACAGCGGCGCTGACAGCCATTGTTCATGCCTTACATCCTTGGAGCATATTCTTCGCATTACTTTGTGTGTTCTTCCTCTCTGGGACGGCTGTCACGAAGGTATCTTGCGCGACCTTGGCTTCTTCAGAGTCCACAGACTCATAGCTACCCAGGTCAAACACGAAGTGAAAGCACAACTGACACTGGGTTCTTCCGGAGCATCCGGAGGAGAAGGTGCCAGAACTCATGTTCAAGTGCTTGCGAACTCAGTCGTATCATCGGCATTGATACTTCTGCATCTGTTCTGGAACCCTCTTGCAGCTCATGCGAATTGCTGGGCCTATGGCAGTGATCTGATCGTTGTTGGCATAGTGAGGTGCACTAGGCCGTATCCCACGAGCATCGCATTCTCCTAACTGATAACCTTAGTAATTATGCCGCTGTAGCAGCAGATACGTTCTCCTCGGAGCTTGGCATCCTGTCGAGGAAAAACCCACGTCTTCTTACCTCCTGGAACTTTCGAGAAGTACCACCAGGCACCAATGGCGGCGTTAGCTTGATCGGTACCCTAGCTGGCTTTCTAGGGGCATTCCTCATTGCTTTGACTTCCGTGATCCTGCTACCATTCTGCGATGGGCACGGAAATGCTGGCTCGGGTATATTGTCTTCACTACAGCCCGGATCTAAGCATGAGAGTGGCTGGGGATGGCAAGAGAGGACGCTTTGGGTGCTAGCAATTACAATATGGGGAGGTCTAGGAAGCGTACTGGATAGTGCACTTGGTGGGTGGCTTCAAGCCAGTGTGGTCGATACAAGAACAGGGAAGATAATCGAGGGAGTTGGTGGGAAGAAGGTGAGTTTGATAATCATATTAAGACAGTGGTCGTTAACTCATTACAGGTGCTTGTCGCCGGATCTCGAACCCCAGCATACAAGACGAGCGATGAGCCAAGCAGACACGTCGAAAGTGGTCATAGCATCCTTGATAATAATGGGGTCAACCTGCTCATGGCCTTCCTTATGAGTATTGGTGGTATGGTAATTGCGAGCTTTGTTTGGGACATACCGCTGCGGAGAACGTTATGAATTCTTGTCTCTATGTCTCCCAATCTTCATGAGTCATCTTCGCCATCTTTCTTCTATCCTATCTGTCGAATTTTGTGCGACTTGCATCAACTCATCTCTTTCGTTTCATAGATTGAAGAATGGCATGTCGACGGACGGTTCGCTCCCGCATGTGATAGCTTCCGGGTGCCTGAGCCCAATAAGGAGCCAAACCAAGAGGTCATGCCTCCTAGAATGGAACGGAGAATTCGGCCTTTAACCTAGGTGATAAATTCAATGGCGTCTCTACGTTCACTTTCAACCCCGCCGAACGAGGCCTGGTACACTCTGTTACTGCGCTACCCCGCAAAAGATCTGCGAGAACATTCGATATGGGCCATACTCCTCGCGGTTGAGCGGCTCCTCTGTTTGCTTTCTCTATGGTCTTCTCATGTATTGCTCTTCATTTACAGTGCATTACTCTGCAGTGAACGTCGAAATCCGCAAATAGAAGAAGATGGCAGAGCTATTCTCGTCCTCAGCCAGTGATGGCATACGCAAGATGATGGACGAAACGACATCTGATCCCAACAGAATACCTGGTTGCGTTGCAGTAGTGGTCGATAAATCCGGCAAGACACTCTTCCAGCACGCCAGTGGCACCCGGGGTGCTGATACAAAAGAGCCCATGACTCTGGACAGCGTCTTCTGGATAGCTTCATGCACCAAGATGATTGGTGGCATAGCGGCTATGCAGCTCGTTGAGCAGGGGCGGTTAGCTCTCGATGACGCTGATCTTCTGGAGAAACACTGCCCTGAACTCAAGCACGTGAAGATTATTAAAGGAATCGATAAGAATGGGAAAGCGGAGACTGTAGAAAAGAAGAATAGGATTACCTTACGGATGTTGTTAAGTCATACCGGTAAGCCCATATAATGAAAAGTCTCTGTTATGCGAGCCATAGCTGACGCATTAAAAAGCTGGCTTCGGGTATGGCTTTACACTTATGGCACATAGAACACCTGAGCGCAGAGATTAACCAGAGACTGACAGATACACTTTCTTCAACGACATACTTCGCTTGAACGGCCAACCAGTCGGTATCGACGAGCTCGACGCCCATAGCAGCGGGATACTCGAACAACCCATCATGTTTGAACCTGGTACGCTCTTGGCCGCTATCCCCTTGAACGTCCCTGCTAACCTCTCCCCTCAAGGCACGGACTGGGCATACGGCGTACTTTCCCACCCGAAAGCAATCCAAGACATTCGAAATACTAACACATATCCCTCAGGTCGGTATCGACTGGGCCGGCACCCTCATCGAGCGCGTAACCAACATGTCCCTAAACACCTATTTCCAAACCCACATCTTCGCCCCCCTGAACCTACACCACATAACCCTGTTCCCCACGCCCCAAATGAAACACCACCTCGCCCACATGCACCAAAAGACACCCGGCCAAAACATCCGAGCGCGCGACCACCCCTACCGCCGCCCCCTCATCGCCTCCCCATCCGAACACGACACCATCTACAACTCCGCCGGCGCAGGCGGTTTCGCCCGTCCAACCGACTACGCGCAGCTCCTATCCACGCTCCTCAACGACGGCGTCTCGCCCACGACCGGCGCTCGGATCCTGACGCAGCAAAGCATCGACGAGATGTTCACCAATCAGATCCCCGATTTCCCCAATTTCGGACGCAAGGGCATCAAGACTGCGAAGCCGACGTATTCGAACGATATTCCGCAGCTCTACCCGCAGCCGGAGGAGCAGCCGCAGGGGTGGGGGCTGACCTTCATGCTTACGATACTTGAAGGGGCGACGGGAAGGGGGAGGAATACGGCGTGGTGGGCTGGGTTGCCGAATCTGTTCTGGTGGTGTGATCGGGAGAAGGGCGTGGCGGGGATAGTGGCGTCGCAGATATTGCCTTTTGCCGGTGAGTGGGCAGATTGTCCCGCTCTTTGACGATGGGAACGCTGACTGGCTTCATTGTAGATTCTGAGGTTATGGGGCTGTGGGCGAAGATAGAGACGGCTGTTTACGATGGGTTGGGCGAGAGGAAAGGGGGCGGTCAACAGGACAAGCAACAGGATGATCACCAGAGCAGCGCACCCCAGAATGGGGAATGGGACGGCTATCACGAGGCTTTCGTTGCGAACAGCAATAGGTAATCGATATGATGCTGTACGGAAAGTTGAGAGAAACGCCGCTTGTCCGATGGTTGAATACTTGTACATAAGTTATACGGGCTCGTTGTCTGATGATTGAACAACTGTACATAAATTACACGGGCTCGTTGTCCCACCAATTCTTCTCTTGCCTGGGTGTCATATTCTCCGCCCCGAGTACATGTTTAGGGGAAGCAGGCCCTTCCGTGCCATCCGCCGGCGCTACCCTTTCAACATCACTGCTTTTCACAGCAGACTTGTTTCTCTTCGCAGGCTTGTGTCCGCCAACACCGCCCCTCCAAGGCTTCTCTCTAATGCCGAAGATCAAGCAGTCGACCGCGCATTGGAGGGACAGCAAGACCAGAGACAGGCAGCTGAGCGCAAATGGGGGATTATGCTCCTTTGTGTAAAAGTAGCAGTGGCTGATGAAGGGCGGAAACCACATTACAGCGTAGACGAGAGGGTATATGAACATGTATCGGAGCTGGCGTCGGATAGCCTTGTGCCGCTTGCGCAGAATGTTGTTTGAGTCTTGTTGTGGCTCCTTGTCTTGGTGAGGAAGAAAGGATTTGTCACGTAGGGCTTCGAGGAGGGTTTGCTGGCGACTGGGGGGTTCTGCTGACGGATCTGTTGGTTCCTGCTGACTTGCTACAGGAGAGGGCTCACTCGAAGTCGCAGGTGCCTGGCATCCTATTGATGTAGACCTTTGATGCGTAGTCCACTGGCCGAACCAGCGTCTCGCACGTGACGGTCTATCGGGTTTGGTAGGGCTCTTGGTTAGATCACTCGATGTTCCTTCCGAAATCGTGCTGCTTGCAAGGTTGATGTCAACTTTTCCCAACTCCGATTTGGTGTAGATGTAGATTGTCAGGTAGATGGCCACGATAGAGGTGAGGATCAAATAGCGAGGAATCCAGCTGAGAACAAGACGATACCATATAGGTCGTACAGGAAGGTAACAAAAGGTCCCTTGCGAGACATATGCATCCCCCTGATTGATGAATGCTAAGCTGGCTAGGAGGACGGAGCAACCAGCCGAGCACGCATACGCTGTATATCGGTAGCTATATAACCCTATGGAATTTCCGGGCCAAAGGACCGAGAGTACTGTGTGTATGGCTATGAGTAGGATGATGAAATCTGGCTACCCGGTCAGGATGCTAATACTGTCAAAGCCTTGCGCCAGACACCGACCTGATGCTTCGATCCCAATGGCAAGCGCAAACCCGGACGCTTGACAAACTTTCCAGGCGGTGGGAACATTTTGAGCGAATATTACCACCGGAGGCACAAGATACCAGATCGCCTTGAACAAATCACTCGCAATGAGTAGGATAACGAGACTATCCACCAGTCAGCCGGTCTGGATGTCTCGACACTGGCGCGTTTGATCGGGCAAGACCTACTGATGTCGAAAAAGCAGTGTTCTCACCCTCACGAAGTAGTAAATGGTCAAAAGCGCGAAAAAGACGCTGATTGAAGCAGATGTCACCGCGAGGATTTGTTGGATATGATGCTGACGTGCGGTAAAATTGTTCGGTTTGCTACTGGGAGCGCTTACTACGCCGCTCATCTTGACGTTTGGTGACTGATCATGATGCCCCTGAGTGATCAGATCGAGGGTTTTAGGGCGTAGAGCCCCTTCTCAGTTTCTGTTGTGGCAAATGCACAGCCATATGTTGCTGGGAATTAGGTACGAGCCAGGGTATACGGTCGTGAGTATATGAAAAGTGAGGTTCGAAATGTTTCCATTCCTCACTGAAGCCCTTGCTTAGAGTTTTCAGACAGCTATCCGAAGCTAGGTCCCAATGCTAACAATGAGAACCTCATTTCACCACCACCAGCTTCCTCTTCTCTTTTCAAAAACTTCTTCGGTCCTAATTGTATAGCTGTGTCGCATAGGACGTCCTCTCCCTCCTCGAGCTTTCCTCTGTTCAGCGGCCCTTTACGTGAGCCGTCTAATTCCCAGAGATTGTTCTTTTCGGATTTGACGAACGCAACGTAATGGAGATCGACCTCGTCTTGGGCTGACGGTGCTGCTGTGTCACCCCCTGCAGCTGCATTTGCATGTGCCGATGCTAAATCGTCATTTGTCTCAATGAGTTTGGCGCGAGAGTGAGGGTTGAGCGGTATGGCTTTTGTGATGAGATCCGATAATGGACTCGCGGGTGCTGTTGGATGATTTCAGTATGAATCACACGATCAAATGACGGAGAGTATACCGATCAAATCCCGAGTCATGCCATTGCAAGTTGCATGGATGAGGCCCATCAGGCCACAAGCATTACCGATCGTTTGCTTGAACCAAAGAACCTCTTCTTCAGATCCAGTACCAGTGTAGTCGGGCAGAGTGCTATCTTCGTCCGAACGACCTTTCCTATAAGATGAAGAGGTAGGAAATACCAATAGAAGGGCGTGTGCTGGACGAGGTACAAAAGCCAGAAGGGACGGGTCGTCCAGAGAGTAGACGTCATGCCATGACAGATCCGAAGAGAGACCTAGTTTGTGCACCAGAGAAGACATAACCTCGGGGTTGTTTTCTACCATATGATTAACTGCGATACTACTGGGAAGGCAGTCATCTATTCTAGCTACCTAGTGGAATGAATCTCAGAGTTGTTGACTCTCCCACCTTGTTATTACTTTGAGGAGCCTTTGTTTGTGATATGCCAGCTCCCGATGAGGCCTCCCGACTTGAGTCTGCCATGTCGAGATGTATATCATTTGGGGATAGGGGACGCTGATGATGTGAGTTGCAGTAGTGAAGAGCATATCCTTAGGGCTGAGCCCTAATCTCTGAATTCAGCCCAAAGACGTGCAAGGATCGACCTCTTGTTAAACATACAAATACCGTACCGTGCGTAACAAGTCGAACGTCTGTTGAGCGTAAAGGCAGTGGTTGGCGTAGCCACCTACACAGGACATCCTTTACGAGTCAGCAGACAGTTGGGAACCACAATGGCTACGGAGGTGATCACAACAATATCGCCCTCGACCAACCAGCCGATACTGACAAGGAGCGGCCTTTCATGCTCAGACGTAGCGCTTCTACCTGCTATCGCGGCTCAAGCTTTCAACGACTATCGACTCACATCGTTACGAGAGCGACAGACTATCGTCGGGAAAGCGCTGCAGCTCATCACTGACAGGCAAAATGTTCTTGCACGTGAACTCACTGAGCAGATGGGTAGGCCTATCGCTTATACTGGTAAAGAAATTACAACAGCAGTGACCAGGGGTGAATATCTCTTGAAGATCAGTGAGAATGCAATGATGGATACGCAGGGTGAGTACGAGCATGGTTTCAAAAGGTTCATCAGAAAGACACCCATTGGCCCTGTACTCATTCTATTTGCCTGGAATGTGGGTTGTGACGGCTCAATGTTCAACGTACTGGACGCTGACATGGTATGATCAGTACCCATATTTGATCTTGATGAATTCCCTGATTCCAGCTTTGCTTGCTGGCAATTCTGTTATCCTCAAACCATCCCCTCAAACACCTACCATAGTGGAACACATACATGATATCTTCTCTGAAGCCGGATTACCTGACAAAGTTATACAATACTTCCACTGTGGCTCTATATCGCGCTTGGAGAGTGTTGCACGGGCACCACAGATCAAATTGATTTGCTTCACTGGTTCTGTTGCGGGTGGTCTGCAAGTCCAACGTGCTGCTGCAGATCGGGTGGTTCCTATTGGACTCGAACTTGGAGGCAAAGACCCTTCATATATCAGAGAAGACGTTGATGTTCAATGGGCAGCAGAAGAAATAGTAGATGGAGCCGTATTTAACTCGGGGCAGAGCTGCTGTAGTGTGGAGAGGGTCTATGTCGCTGAGAAGGTCCACGACGAATTTATATCCGCGGTGCAACGCGTGCTTAAAGGCTACAAGCTTGGGGATCCGTTTGACCCAAGCACTAATGTTGGGCCGGTGGTATCACAGAGGTCCGTTGAGACTATAAAAGCACATGTCACGGATGCATTATCAAAAGGCGCTATTGACTCAACGCCCGCAAACGAGACGTTTGAGTTTCCACCACCCAATGGAAACTACGTCAAACCTACGCTCCTCACGAATGTGACCCATGATATGGACGTTATGAACGATGAAACATTTGGACCAGTCATTCCCGTTATGCGAGTCGGTAATGATGAAGAGGCAATTCGACTCATGAACGATAGTGAATTTGGCTTGACCGCAAGTATATGGACCAAGGACGTTGCGAAGGGCGAAGAGCTTGCAGAGCAGGTCGAAGCAGGAACGGTCTTCATCAACAGATGCGACTTCCCCAGTCCAGTAAGCCCCAACGGCCGTCATTGGACGGTCGCGCTAACACGTAGCAGGACCTTGCGTGGACGGGCTGGAAGAACTCTGGCAAGGGTGTCACACTGAGCAAATTCGGGTTCGAGGAGTTTGTGAGGCTGAAAAGCTTCCATATCAAACATTACCCAAATCAGCAATAACGATAGTGGCTTTGGGGTATCCAAAAGACGATTGGCTACGAAGGGACTCCAGGTTTTGTACTCTTGAGCGCTGTCAGCGACGATCAGGACCTGGCTCCGAAGCGTGGCACCAGGAGTTTCGAGAATGCAGATCAGCAACGCAAGGGAGTGGCCCAGGAACCAACGATCCTTCTTCCCGCAGCAGTAGGAGAGTATCAGAGATTTACCTTTCCACCAGGAGTGAAATGTTTCGGGGCTCTTCTCTATGATAGCTGTTTAGGTTTGCGTTGACGAACCACCATTGTGACGGCATTCCAGTAGTGGGAACGAGATACTTCCGAGCTATTCACCATCGCGTGGCCATCGTCATGGGTACGACCCACAATCCTGACTCTCACCACAATTTCGGCGTTCCTGTCCGGATTCATCCTCATTTCGGTCGACGCCCTTCCAATCTTGCCAACTCATCTACCTGCCTGCACACCTTCTCTTCTTTCCTACATTCTGGTGTGAAGCGATTCTTCTGTACTACTTTGCATGGTCATTCGTTCCTCCTCTTTCATTATATTGCCTGCATTTAAGCGTGCCGCGTTGTTCATCTCGGTTTTGGCAGCATTTCAGCGGGTTCTGCCAGTCTTTCCGTCTCCGAGTTCCCACAACATCAGAGCAACCCAACATCTGGTGTATGCCATCACTTCGAGAACGAACAATGACATGCATGGACCAATTCAGATCGTTACCTTTCATCCGTCAAATCTTCCCCCCTCGAGGCAATACTCGCAGTGGAACCCGAAGTCTTCAAATCGTATGTCGATATTGAAGAACGAAGTGCGTTATACTAAGCAAGTGTACAGGGAGCACCCATAGAAGGTAGCTTTCGCAAACACACGGATCCTATGGCTAGCATGGTAGCACTGTCAGGAGACCGGTATGGCAGCTGGCGCCCCCCAACCAGAAAATTGTTGGCTGATGTAGCGTCAGCTCTTCCTTGATGATGGGACAGCATACAGAAAGCACCGCTGCCTTGATTACACGTTCCTTCCTCCTGGAGAGGACGCCGTCGACAGGCTCGGGCCATGGGATGCAGGGTGACAGCACTGCGGACCTTCGTTACAAGCTTCACACGGCATATTGCCCCTCTGACAAAGAAGCCACCGAGGTCTCGATGACTCCCCGGGCCAACATCTGATTAGAGGTACAAGTATTGCACAAAGCAGTGTGCATTGGCGGTGTAAGATACAGGCTCTCGTTTGTGGAATATGAGGGACCAGGAGGCGATCCCGAATAAGAAAAGACCAAAAGTTCCTGTTTCACAACTACCATAGATTGACAGCTGATATTCGGCATACTGTTTTATGAGTATTCTACACTACGCAGTTGATCTGCAGTTATTCAGTCAATGAAATCTTTCTCCTTTCTCCTTTCTCCTTTACCGCTATTCTTTTCTCAAGCCAAGCACGAGTCCGGCAATTGCAGCAATTATCTCCGACGCACCAACGGCATTTCCTGCAATTCGTTCCCCCACCAGAACGTCATATTTCCAATAGTACCTTTTCATCATGCTTTCACCCTCATTTATACAGGCAAAAGAATACATTCCAGTACAGAAGGCTAATCATGATCTTCGGATCGCTTTCAGCCTCCATTGATCGGGATAGGGGTCCATGCAATGCATGCATGGAATATCATAATGCTTTGAAATCCAAAAGTCTAATATTTCTCTAATATTTTCTCTGTTTGTCTGCTATATCCTCTAGGACTTACCTTCATATCCTACCATAACCTGTTCAGCTCCTCATAATGGCACCAACAAACAACAAGCAATGGACGATCGAAGGCAAGGACGGCTTCGATAGCCTCAAGTTCAATGACAAAGCTGAGGTCCCTACACTTGGCGAAAAAGACGTCCTCGTCAACTTTCATTACGCCTCGCTGAACTACCGCGACCTGGCAATTCCCAAGGTAACTTTTCCTTTGAATAATAATTGTGCACTGGGTTTTCGATAACCTCGAGCTCACCCATATCACAGGGCAAATACCCTTTCCCAATCAACTTCCCCATAATCCCCGCCTCCGATGGCGCCGGCACCGTGGTAGCCACTGGATCTCGCGTCACTCGTTTTCAGAAAGGTGACGCCGTTCTCACGCTCTTCAACCAGTCCCATTTGTCCGGCAACATTACGGTGCAGGACCTCAATACAGGTCTCGGAGGGGCCGTCGACGGGACGCTGCGTCAATACGGTGCCTTTGACGAAAATGGCCTGGTCAAGATGCCGGAAACTTTGAATTTCCAGCAAGGCGCTACACTGTCGTGTGCGGCTTTGACGGCTTGGAACGGATTATACGGCGTCGAGGGGAAGAGGCTGATGCCGGGTGATACAGTCCTCACGCAGGGGACAGGTGGTGTCAGTATTTTCGTTCTGCAGGTACGTTTGGCTCAAACCCTCATCTAGGCCTGCGCACTAAACCAAAACGCCGTGTGACAGTTTGCCAAAGCCGCCGGCGCCCGCGTAATCGCAACCACCTCCTCCTCCGCCAAAGCCGAAACCCTCAAAAAGCTCGGCGCAGACCACATCATCAACTACAAAGAGGACGAAAACTGGGGCGAAACGGCCAAGAAGCTCACCCCCGCCGGCCTCGGCGTGGCGCACATCCTCGAAGTCGGCGGGCCGAAAACGATGACGCAGTCCCTCAAGGCCGTGAAGCCCGAAGGCACCATCTCCATCATCGGCTTCCTGGGCGGCGGACGCAGCAAAGACCAGCCGAGCTTCATGGACTGCCTGAGCAACATGTGCACCGTGCGTGGATTGGTGGTGGGGTCGCGACGGCAGTTTGAAGAGATGAATGCGGCGATCGACGCGAGTGGGATTAAGCCGGTGGTGGATGAGAAGGTGTTTGGGTTTGAGGAGGCGAGGGAGGCGTATCAGTATATGTGGGATCAGAAGCATTTTGGGAAATTGACGATTAAGATTTCGGAGCCGAGTGCGTCGAAGTTGTGAGTTGGGTGGATGTGGATTGATGGCTTATGTAGCTGGGATTCTATCGAAGATGGATCAAGAAAGGGATCAAGAATTCCAAATCTGTTGCTCGAATAGTGATATCAAAGCTATGTATCTATGCTGAATGCCTCGCTGTTGGCATATCACCCAACACCCATCTCTACTTTAAACACCACAGCACCATATTCCATAATGCTATAACTATCCACCATCCCTCACAATCTTACATCCCATCCAACGCTCACATTAGCTATGCCTTGACTTATCCCTCAAAAACTCTCGAATCACCCAGGCTATCATCTACGAATATTGGAGGTTTCCCACACACGGGGGATTGGTCAACCACAGCAATCAAAGGAACAACTTAAAAGTAGCATAGATACTTCAAGGAGAAGAGACACGAATTTTATTGAATATGCTTTTCATACACCTCGATCTTGTTACAAAATACGAACAAATACCTACAAGATAACCCTCACTATGCACCACCCTACTTGCCACAAACTATACACGATATCGACCGCAAACGCCAGCATCATCGCTATGCCAACCAAAAAGAACAACAGGGTATAGACCTCAGCTAGCGAATCTAGCCATATGGCGTAATGTTATGTAGCAAAATCCGGAGTAGAGTATTCTCTCGTCATCTAAGAAAAGAAATACTGACTGTCCTTCAACCTCGTGACATCAAAGTCGCCCTGTATCACACATTAAGTCAGCTGGACAATAATAACGAGAGGATGATTCAGTCAAAACATACCTTTTTCGGCACAGGCGGGAAGGTCAACGGTAACCAGACCCACATCTTCCTTATGATCGGCCTTTTGGCCTTCTTCTCGGCCATTGGCTGCTCCTCCTCCACCGCCTCCTCTTCCGCGACTTCGTCCTCCAGGTATTCGCCGTCGTCTATGGATGTAAGAGCATCAGCCTCGATAGCGTCATGGTTTGTTGCGGATTCGACAGGCTCCGTGTTCTCCATATCACCAACATTGAGTTGCAAGTTGGCCTTCAACTTGGGACTCCTCGCAGTCGGTGTCAGTCCAATAGTAGCAGCTTTAGCTTCCAACGGCGCCAAAGCTTTCTCATCTGCGGCTTCGGAGAAGATCTTCGCTGGAGTATTCATCTGTTCACCCTCTTCCCTTTCCCTGGGGTCTTCAGAAGCCAGAAGATCCAAGCGGCGGCGCTCCAGAAGTAATTCGTCGCATTTCCGAGCTTCTATGGTTTTGGCAGGGCTTGGTCTGTCGCCATTGGGTCCCAGCTCCTTAGACCTTTGTCTCCGCCAAGCCAAGATGTTCTGTCCGATGGGAGTATCGTGACGTACAGATGCCAAGTGCATGTAATCCTTGTATCTAGCTTTGAATTCAGCTGCGAGGCGGCCAATAACGTCTTCAGAATGCATCCTGATAAACGCGTCGCGAATGATCTTATTCATTGCGTGGACATCTCCAGCGTGAGTCCAGAAGGAGTCGTGAATCGCTGCAAACGTGAGACCGACTTCTTTGCACTTCAAAGCCGTCAAAAACATGTGCGTTGCATCAAGAGAATGTATAAAATTTGGAGGAAACGCTTGGAGCTGCTTGGCCTTGTGCACAGGGTCCGCAGCTGACCGATTCATGATGGTGATCTTCTGAAGGTTGGTTTCGATCCTACGTGCAGTTTTCTTGCGGTAGGGCTGTACGACAGGCATCTTTAAAGGAGTAGTCCATATCACTGTCGTTTTGAAGTCCGTGATCTCGTCCTTTGCGGTTCCTCTCAAGAACGAGCTTTTGAACGGCCCACTGTGTTGTTCGCCCCGCGACGTCTTATCGATGTAAGCAACCTGCTCGGGGGCAAGTGATTCGGATATTCTCGCGGCACATGCAGTGAGCCAGTACTGTATATCGTGCGCTCCGTTGAACATGGTCGCAAGAGCCGCAAATATCTTCTTAGCGATGTACGGAGCTGCAGCCGCAAGATTTACGTCCGTGGTGTTCGGAAATGTCGTCAGAAGGTCATCCAGCTGCTTTCGAACTTGTCGTTTGGCTCCTGTAAATGTAACGCCATACACATTGGTCATCACTGTCTGCTTGACAACTTTCCTTGTGATTTTACCCTCCAGAGCGTGTGCTAAGCTGCTGCCTAGGGCTGCATCCTTTGCAATCTCAGCCTTGACGATCTCAGCAACAGCCGTATAGATGTCTGAGGGTCTTTGGCCTGGTTCAAGGTTAACTTGCTGGGCACCAGCGACATCGCCACCAAGTGCTGCGTAGTGTTGGAGGCCATTGCAAGTACCGTCTTGATGGATGGCAAGTTGGCAGACATACTTCGTAGGGTCTTGTAGATCTAGCGCGTGCTTCAATTCGTTGCAGGCTGCCAGACATTGCCAGGGATCTTCAGCTTTCAACCACCACCTGCTACCCTTGAGAGGAGCGTTCACGGAATCGCGTATCTCAGACAGATGGCTCTCGGTGAACTCTACTCTCTCTTGGAAGCTGGCTTTGTCGTAACCGTAGACATTGGCAAGATGAACTTTCAACCACCACAGACCCTCGGAAGAAAGCTCTTTGCCATGAGCAAACACCAGTAGTCCCCGCGAGTTATCGGCGCCCATATGATTCAAAAAAGGAGCCATTGGGTATGCACGTCCCCGAAAGTCGCAATTATGTGGAAAATAGAATGTCTCATGTAGGTACGCTCGAGCGACCTCCAATTGAAAGTTCTGAAAACATCTTTGGCTCTTGAGACCCGAACGATGGTTCTGAGCTTCACGCATACGCTTCATCCATCTAGAGCGCGTTACAGGACCTTCGGACGGTGGGGGCTCGGGTATTAGATCTGTAGGGGGACTCTCGGGTGGGATACTGGCGATAGCATCGCCACTGTTCCAAGCTTCGAGCATGGTATCGAAGACGAACCGATTGATCTTCCACGGTGTTTGAGCAAGAACATCAAGACCGGCAAACACTTGATTCATATCGCCGTTCTCGGCCGCAGTAATAGCATATCGTTTTGATTGCGTATCACCAGAGTGGAGGCGTATGACGGGGAGTGGATATTGAAGAAATCCGCCTTCAGCGTATCCTGCCCAAGGTTTGGGCTCGCATACCATTGGAAGGTATTTGGCTATCGCCGAAAGAACGGGTACTCTTGAGAGCTTGTCCAGCACTTCTGAGCTCAGTCGCACTACCCCAACACGTTTGCCTTGGACATACTGATACGTATGAAAGAAAACAGGCCGGGACTCCTGCACCTTGATCCCTGTTTTAGGATCTTTCCGGGAAACCTGCACCTTGGCAACGTCCATCAAATGAGACAGTAGATTAGCCCCCACCTTTACTCTCATGCTCGGACTCCACTCCAATTTGTCGTATGCTCGTGATGAAGAGCTGCGGACCAGCTTTGCTAGCGAGTCGTACCTTGATCTAGCATTGGCCACCGACATAAGGGCACGCCAATTCTTGTCCTTCTTATTTTTTCTAATCGCTTCAGCAATGCTTTCGTTCTGCACCCCATCGCCAATGCTCTGGACAAGGCTGTGAATTCTGATACCTCTCTCGTCAGAAACGTCAGTACTGCAAGTCTTCATCGCTGAGAGGATGGTGATTGCAGACATCTTTTCGGGTGAGAGGGACTGCAAGTATGGACCCCACAGCAAATACTCCTCATCACTTTTGCTCCTCTTCTCCTTCTGCTCGGCTTCTTGTGACTTGCGTATATCGTCCTTGATGAGGGGTACAAATTTTTCGTGCCATCTCCACATCATAGCACCAATAGATGCAGTTGAGAGACCGCTGTTGACGCCTATGCTCTTCAAATACTTGTCTTCTTCCCGCCAACGATCCATGGCAGCATTGATCGTGTTGTTTTCTAGAAGTGTCTGCCGCTCGGCTGGCGTTATATCTTTACCATCGGGACTTGGGATTAGACCTGTGTTTGAGAAAATGGACAATGATTGCTTGAGCGTAGAAAGACCTGCCCCCTTCAGCTGCATCTCGCGTACTTCGTCCACCTTATTCGTAGGTTGACTAAGCATGGGCTCCAGGTTGGTGGGCTCGGCTTCTATGGCCTCGCCAAGATTTTGATCCTGGAGATAGGGAGCAATTTCCTAATTGGAATTGAGTCAGCCGGTATGGTGAACCGATGCAAAGAAATGTGCATACCTGGTCTAGCTCTTCGTACACCGACAAAAGATTTTCTGTCTCCTCAATCTTCCCAGCTTCCTTGGCTAAATTGATATATCTCCTGACCGTGCGATCCTTCCTTACGTCGGCCCCTTGTAGACTGGCTCTTATCATCATAGAATATGTGACAGCGTCCGGCTCGACACCTATGTCCCTTAAGTCCACCTGAAACCATCTCTGTAGATGTTGCAGAAGAGGCTGGTCCTTATTCTTGACAATTCGGTGGGTGAGCTCGGAAACGTACTCATTATGTGCAATTAACAATCCCTCCTCGTCAGGTCTGTAAATCTGGTTGAGCCTCCGCACAAGAACCGCCGCTCGCTCGAGACGACCGACCTGGAGGCAAGCATGTAATGTTTGATGAATCTCATTGGTATCGCCAGAAATGGCATCCTTAGAGGTACGAAATTTCTTGGGATGTGTTGAGAGCGAATCCTTGATTATTATTGGCGGCGAATCGGGCTCGTATCTTGGGTGGACACCAATGCTGGGATCCGTAAAATCTGGCTTATAGTTGTAGGTTTCTGTACGGGACTTATCCCAAGGAATGTAAGAGTCATATTGAGGTGCATAGTCGATAGCGGTGGCAGCAGAGGCAAGACTTCGTCGATGGGGCTCGCCGCAAGCCTTCGGTTGCACGGTGATCGCACGAGACTGATTTGATCTTCGCTTCGGGGTACTTCGGTCGACAGTAAACGTTGTTCTTGCATGATTTGGCTTTCCAAAGAGGGCAGGGCATAGGAAAGGCAGTTGTAAGCACTCCAAGGTGGCAATGGACTGTCTGTAAGCTTCTTGTGGCAAGCTGCGCTTTGGAGCTCGAGCGAACATGCTACAAACACGTCCAAGATTGATGATATCGATCGTCCAGGCCTCTATTCCCAGGCAAACTATGGTGGACCGAAAAAGGAGGGGAATCTATATATTGAAGTGTTGGTTTCCCCTTGATATCACGTCGATATCTCCTTTGCACCAAGAAACTTTTCGGCAGGGATACCAAAAGCGGGTTAGCTTGCCATGCATGTTTGCCACTCCGTATCATCCTAGCCTATCTTAATTCCAAGTGAATCTGTCACCAAGTACATACTTCTCTCAATTACTGGTACAAACATCACATCAATGGATTATCCACTGTATGCAAAATTCCATTTGCGAGTTGACGACATGGCGTTATCTTCGTGAAGAGTGCACAAAGTACGCGACGTAGAGACCAGATATGATAGGGTCTTCAGACCAGCTGTTCAATCTGCCTCAGCGGCCCGAGGGGATGGCCTTTGATACATCCTGCAGAGTCATAACAGTCGGAACCTAGCATGTCCACGTCGATTTCACGCAATTCTCTACAAGATCGATGGGCCGTCCTTCAGGTTGGTATGAAGTTGCAAACCGAGATGACGGCTCTTTGTCGATGTTTCATTTAGGTCAAGCAGGGAGACTGGAGAATTGACATTCCCATTGCAATTCAGACCTGCGTCTGTCCATTGCTTGTTCTTACCGAGAACCGAATATCCGTCTGGTCGACAGAGGCGTGAGAGTATCTGACCCACTCCGTTGTTGTCTTCGGAGAGTGGAACAATAGTCCTTTCCTCAATTTCATTGATTGCCTCTCCACAATATGTCCTTGTCACAATCTGACAATGGAGAAAGGAAGATATGCAATTGTCTTGGGGATTATTATCATCTCCAGTGCCATTAGGTACAATTCGTGCTATGTCCCTCACTACGTCTTCTAATTTGGAACACCTTAGCATCATCAACCGTGACCGCCTCTGCATTCGCAGCACTGAGATCTCGCCGGATTATCATCAGAGCCATACGCAAATCGGTGTCATTAGACCATCATGCAAGATCTACCTGGTAACCAAGAGATACTGGCGGCTTTGAAAACCATAGTCAGTGAGCGGGAGGCTCTTCGACATGAGCTTGCGATCGCCAAGCAAACAATCACTGAGCTTGAACTTCAGAACATCGAATTCGACAGATTACTAAACAATGCCCACAAGCACTTCTATACTCCAGCCCCGGACAAGGGCTCAGTATCACCCCCGCCAACGAGTTGGATTGGGACTTGGCTGAGCTCACCACTGGACTATCCAGCGCTCTTCCCCGTTGAGGAAGCATGGCGTCATGGTCATCTCCAACAAGCTCTGGCTATGATGCCCGCATTGCTTATACGCGAAGACCTTGGTGAGTATCACCACGTCAATTGCAGGCTGCTACATTCAGCGTTGATCCAGTCAACCGGGTCTGAAGTCTCTATCGCTTTGCGATACGCCGAAGAAGCTCTTCAAATTGCTACTGACCAAAAGCTGCATCAACTTGTTGGAAAGGCCCAGTTCCATCGAGGTCTCTGCTACTTGTACATGGGTGAGCCGGCCAATGCCGTGTGGTGTTTCATTCTGTCTTCGCACTTGGATTGCCATGAAAAGATTATTGATAGTTGCAGGCGCGTGGCGGAAAAAGAAGTCGAAGCCCTCTCTGAGGATGATCCCAAGCGATCAACGAACTTCGGGTTATCCCTATCAACTGAGGCTAAAAGGCTATGCGGCAACTCCACGGCGATTGGTAATACTTGTGCATAAAAATCCATACTCGAAAAAACATCATTCTTTTTCATGAGTTTCCTTTTAGTTGCGCGCGATATTTCCATTTGCGGAATATCTGCAACGTGACGTTCTTGGTATCTACCTCCTTTGTCCTAGCCAACTAGACCACAAGAGAGTCCACTCGTAACAAAGACTCGAGTTTAGTAGCACTAGTCTTTGCACCACATATTTTCGAGATGATGCTTGCCGCCAGCATGAACATGAGATCAACGTCTGAGGTATCGTTTCCAAGCTCCAAGGAATTGTAGTCAGCTCTGGGTACAAACCTGTTGTATGGGGCTTTTCTGGACTCTTTTTTGGGGCGCACCTAGCATCAGAGCTACAGGAAAGCGACTATTTCGAATAGTATTGGGTTTGTGTATTGTGACAGTCCTAGTGACGTTGGCGACATGAGTTACCCACCAGACACCGTAAAGGCGGACAGTACGAGAGGAACCATGAACAATGTCGATGACCCTGCCGAAAGAATTGGGTCTCAACCCAAGCGTGCAGCTGAAGCTCCCAGGCAGCCTATCATCGCAACTTTCCCACCTCAGAACATTCCTTCCTCACCTAACGGGAGCCCTGCAGCATCACTCGAGCAGGTGCCGCTTGTGCAATCCGACGAGGGAGCAAGACAGACTATCGGTCAACGGTCGGACGACGTTTCCGCGTTTCCAAGCTTCCAGCGTTCACCCGAACTTCCGCCCATAGCGACGGATTATGATAGTGATGTAGGGGCCTCCATCAGCATCCAGGAACAGCAATTTGCAAGCAATAGCGTCCCACCTTCGCCGAGATACGACATGAGGTCAAAGGATTCGAGAAGTGACGCAGAGGCTGTCATCAGAGAACCCTCTTCAGACCAGGAAGAGCAGGAGGCAAGCCACAACAGGACCAAGATAGCGCTCTTGGATGTCCATAGGAGAAAACAAGAAGTAGAACAGCAGCTCAGACGCGTGCAGATGGACTACGAACAAACACTCCAAGACCACGGTGCAGGACAAGGAATGCCAGGTCAAAGTTCCCGAGGGCTTACTACTCAAGCAGAAGAGCAGGAGGCAGCCCACAACGAAACCAGAACCGCGCTCGTGAAGGCTCACAAGAAGAAAGACGATGCAGAGCAGAAGCTCGATCGCGCGATAGTCCAGTTCAGACGACAATTGCAGGCCGTCGGAATCATGCCAGAAGAAAACGCCCAGCCCGTATGGGAAGTCGACTCCGACGGAAAACGGACTGGGCCCCTTTACAAGGACTTCCCAAACATGTTCCGCGAATCACGCGTCGACTCCCTCGTAAACCGTGCCTGCTGCAGATTCATGCTTGCAGATTATGAAGGGATGGCAACCATTGCGTTTGAAGCCCTCGAAGCCGCAGAGAGCTTGAAGTTTCTGCCTCTATCCGCCCGGTGCCAATTCATGATCGGCATTGCTTTCTATCATAGCCGGCGCTTCAGTGAGGCGCATGAGCGGTTCGGGCTGGCCCTGGATTGTGGGGATAGATACGGTATCTCAACCGAGTGTATCAGAGATTGGCTCGAGAAGTGCGAAGATAGTATGGCTGGAAAGTCTCCTGCAAACGACCAGTCACCTATACGAGATGAACATCCTCGAGATACTGTAAGATTTCGGGCTAGTGTTTTCTTCGCCAGGGCCACCAACGTCGCTCCCGACCTGAGGTCGCCAGACACAGATAGTGATGACGAGGTCGAGGAGGTCGAGGGCTACACATCTTGCCCTTCGCAGGGTTACGATGACGAGAGTGATGAGATTAAGGAGGTATTGAATCTCGATGCAGACGACCCAAGTGAACTCCTTCTAGAAGGGGAACAACCCACACCTTCAAGCAGTCCTACTCGCTCCTCCGCGCTCCTATCTGAAGAGATTAGCCAAGCGGAAGATACGACGGAACAGCCTGGTTGGGTAGACATACCGACCATTAGATCCTCAGACACAGCGAGCGTACCGCTCAGCCAACTGGCACCAGATGCAACCGAGAACTCCGTCGCTACACTACCTTTAAGATCCAGATCCTCAACGACCATAAACCCAACACCCCTAGCATCCTCATCCGCACCCCTCAACCTTCTACGACAGAACCAGATCAAAACCCGAAACCGGGCCACAACACTCATCAGCCCCGAAACCGCCCAGAAACCCAAACCCATCACAGACGAAATCCCACTAAGCGTCCTAACAAAAGACATGCACGACGTCCCGCTCCAAGACATGGGCGTCTGGGTGAATCGATCCTCAGAAACCAGGTTACAGGAAGCAGCCAAGGACCATCGACCCAAACGTTTCGCGGTGGCGTTTATCCTGTATCGATCGGCGTATACGGGGAGGATCAGGCGGATGTTTGAGGGGGTGGATGAGCAGGCTGTGTCGGGTATTGCGAGTAAGAGTTGGGGGGTGGAGGTGCCGGTGGTGAGGGAACGGTATGAGGCGTGGGCGATGCTGGAGAGGGAACGGCAGGGGGTGGGAGGGAAAGGGGGGATATAGGGTTGGGAGCTGAAGGGGGGGGTGGAGATTGGGGTGGGTGGGGATGAGAGGGTAGGGGGGTGGAAGGGGTAAATGTTGCTGAGAAGGAGGGGGAGTGCTGGCTTTGTAGGCTAGGGGGCATTTGTGTAGGTAGGCAGACATCGAATGGCTTCTTTAGCTCAACTAGGCTCCTTTAGTGAGACGAAATTTTGCTGCGTTATTGTGACTTGGAACTTGCCTTTGAGAGACTATTTGGGATTTTGGAATCCTGGTAGGAATGATGCATATGGCAGTGAAAGTTGTTCATGTGGAATATTGTTCCACTAGCATAATATGAAGGAAAGGGAGAGAGAATAAGGGAAGTAGATTTAAGAATGATAGGGGTTTTAATGACGGATAGATATGGGTTCGAAGACTTGTTTTGAATACTATCAGGAGCATGATAGCAGTGTGAGAGAGGAACTTAATCAGGTAGACATCTTTACCATGATATTTCCAACTTCCTAGAGAGGGACGAAGACGCTAGGGACTTTTCTCACAACGCCATTTTGGCATTGAGGTTTATTGGCATTGCCCAATGCCTGGACACTGCTCTACTTTCACGTCTGTTGAGATGTTACTGAGATGTCACCGAGATAGCCAGCATAAGTTGAAGTCATAGAACAAGCCCAATATCTGGGATGTTCCCGCTCGTTGCATGGTCAACTTTGCTACTCACTTTCTGCCCTCCTTGATAGGCAGAAAGATCTCGTTCCAGATGTCGCTGGCATCTCCGAGGTAGTAGGTCAGACTGACATCTGCCATACTCGCCTGAAGACCACCGGACATGGTCTCGAGTTGCGAGATGAGGTTTTCGAGACTGAAGGCTTTACCCACCGATTGGGTGCCGGTAGCTTCACACATGACATGTACCACGTGGATATGGAAGTGGTAGTAAGTCGGTTGATCTGTCTATAATAAGCTTGGGATTTTGGACAGGGAGTGATGGGCACTACATACAATGGACGTAAAGCTTCAACATATCCTTCTCTAGGCCTGTGTAGAGTTTCACCGTAGCATCTAAGATCTTCTCTCGCATGTGCTTTAGCCACTCCACATGGCCTCGCTTCAGGTCCCGCAGGCTCCAGAGGTCCCGCCTCTCCACCAGAGCGAGCAAGTGAAGGCTTGTCAAGGTCTTCTTGTCCCAATTGAGATCTGGTGTGAGGAGAAATCCTTCATCGGCATTAGGAGGACCGGCATCTCGCAACAAGACATCCTCTTGCTCGGCACGGCCTTCGATGATGTTGAAGACCCAATTGAGGCGTCCCTCGTCCCTCATCCTCTGCATATATGGTCGTACATATTGCTTGTAGATCTCCGGCGTCTCTGTCACCATACGAACAGTTTGTGGAGAATATTTTTTGATGTGCTTCTCGGTGCAAGGGTGGATCAGGTTGAGTTTGAGGTCGGGAGGAGTTGCATCTGTGATGCTCGAAGAGGCAAGATACCAGCGGTATATGTCATTGCTGCCCAAATTTTGGATATTTACGATATCGTCATGGATGGATTTCACTTTGTCGAAGTCGCTTGGGAACGCTGCCCGTTCGGCAGTGAGCAAAGTCTGGAGGCCATCAATCTTGCCGAAAAGAGTCACACGGCGACCGCCCTGGTCTATGTGACATTTTATTAGTTGAAGTACTCGTCAATGCTCAGGGTCTCTGTCAGACCTTGGTTGAGAAGTTTGTATGCTTCAAATCGTTGGACTAGCTCGGCAGCAGACGGTGTCTCCATTCTTGCCTCCTTGATGTAATGAATAGCAGCTGTCTCGATTTATGGTCCGTCGAGAGAGCAGCAAAGGACAGGAAAGAGATTTGTTTTGCAACGTTCCTGATATCATTCGAGTATCGGTCACAGGCGTTCAAGTACAGTATGTAAGGAAGCAGGAAAGACAATCCTGTATGTAATCTGCCGCCATCTTTGATTGCTTCCAGGACTTCCAGTTGCTATGTGAGCGAATCATATGTCAAACTACCTCTTGTCGAGAGAAGAGATTGTGGTTGGTTACCACAGGACCTATCCGCGGTGTATTACCGTGTGTATCTCCAGAACGTGATACATTCGTACACCAAGACCAACTGATCACTATAGATATTATTAGACATGGCTTTCTATGGCGTCACAACATCATGAACTGGACTCTGACACCGGCTTGTCGCATAGAGTCTGACACGAGTATAGATGTGATGACCCGCTCCGCCTCTACATCTGGTTCAGTATCACCATTTCTAGCAAACGATTAAGGTTACATAATATACAGTTTGCTTCAGCAAACAAATCATGCTGCACATGGTACGTGATAACAAGTGCTGCAAGGGACCGCACGAATCTATCTTCATATGAAGGAGCGGTGAAGGCCATGACTCTGATGGAGAAGGAGTATGTAAAGCTGATTCTAGCTGCTACGTACGTCTCACTGCGTCGTAACCTTCACCAGTATACCGAGTAGCTAGCCCGGGTCGACGAGCCACAGTCGGTATATGGGACACTCCCTCATAAGCGAACGACGTGAAGAAAGCCAGCTATTCAGAGGCACCTCCAAGCTAGACCGACTCATGATTCGTCCAGCGAAGGAGCCATCTGCGTACAGCTTCCTAATGCTCCCAGCCCGACTCCGTAGTGTTCCAAAAAGTTTATCTGACGCCAATGCATTGGGTATCTCGCGTCCACTTGTCGTCAATTATACTCCCAACACGATTTTCATTCGTTCATAGACGTAAAAGCTGACCGCAACCATTGGTACAACTTTGACGTATCCAATGGTCAGCCCCACCCAAAAGCCCCTCCATCCTGATTCCCCAAAGATCCTACGCGCAGTCTCGGCCATACCTAACCGATGCCTATCGCCTATTGCCCCCCCGACCTGCATCCTCCTCCTAATGACTTCAAGCGGGTATGACGCTGTCTGGGATACCAAACCCGCCATGCCACCTGCAAACAGTTGAGCCCAAGCTGTCAGTACGGGAGGTGCATCGGGACCTCGGAAGGACACAGTGGTAGTGTAAGGCGTCATCCAGGGAAGACTCAGCCAGTCGGTGACCGTGTCGTGGGTCAAAAAGGACATCCCGGCGTAGGGTAACATGCCTGCAAGTGTAGGCGAAAAGCCACGGTAAAAGTTCATGAGGCCAGCCTTAGGGGTAGCGGCTGCAACAACAGCAGCTGGAGCTGCCGTTGACCGAGTCGATTTTGAGGAGACGTCAGGAGGATTCTCGTACAATATCTGGCGGCAGATACTAGAGAGAGAACTATGCGAATCTCCTTTGGTCTCAAAAGCCAGACGAACCCGTATAACTTCGAGCGGGTAGGTGAAGAAGACAGAGGTGATGCCCGCAAGGGAGCCGGATAGTAGACGACGAATGGGCGTTTCCTGGACGGGCGATCTAATGAGCAGATAGCGAATTTGTTCATATGCCACGAACTTGATTGCGGCGTAAGGAAATATTCGGAGCAGGGTCGCAGAGTGACCACGAAAGAGGCCTCGCAGGCCATCCTGGTGGTTGATGTCACGCATAGCAGTTACGACTCCGAACCAGTGGCCTGTATACTTCGCGAATTGTGGATTGGAGGCCTGGAAAAGGATTTTGACTCGGTCGAGAGGACCGACTACCGTTTTTGCCTGTAGTTTTTAGTATAGGACATAGCATGGGCTTGGACCCATACGGCACACCCTGCCAATCCGCCAGCCAGGCCAGTCCTCAAAGCATAGTTTATGTTCTGCTTGTTCTGATGTCTTTGGCTCCCAGCCCCCTTCGATGCTACCGTCCCTCGATCCGTAGGCCGTACACTTCGTGGCTCATCTTGTAAAATCTGTCCGCCCTGAGGCAAGTCCATCTTGGGTGGTTCTGCAGTGTGTGTTGGAGCAGCGGCATGGCCATCGGCCTGGCTCATACCCTTCACCTGGAAGTCCTGAATGAGGTCATCCAAACGGTCAGGTAGAGCTCAACAATCGCTGTAGAGCTAATAGCCGACTGGTTGGAAAGTTGGCGGACGACATGTTGGAAACGTCGCGTGCCTCGGCAACGTGTCAGACCTTGGCGCGGAGATGGAATTACACATAATTCTTGACCATATGCATAGTGCTTACACCAGCGGCTCGCATATCTCTAGGCTACAAGAGTACTGTGATATCTACCTAAAGAGATTACGCGTCGGTCATATCATCATATGTCGCATGAAGTATGGACTTAGGAGATTACGAGATTCTCAAAGCTCCTCCTAACAGGTCTTCATCCATCTTCGTTGAGAAGATTGTACAGCAAGAGTTAGAACTATCGTATCAATCCCTTATGTTGAGACAAGGACCATGGCTCTGGATTCCCCAGATCGACATCGAATACCGACCCTATAGTCACCGTCGGACGACCAGAATCAAGAGACGATCTCCCTGCAGCCTGCAGGTGCGTGTTTGTCGCTTGTCACAGCTCGTCTCTCTGTCCACAAAATTGAAATCGATCGATCCAGGACTGCTTCTCACAGGACGAAAGCCGCTACACCGAGCGTAAACATAGATGACACGGTGAGCTGCCTCTCCGGGTGATGTCTGGAAGATACGCACTTTCGTGGGTCAATAATCATCTCGTCTTTTACGTCTTGTTTTGAGAAGGAACAGTAAAAAGATGCATCACCTCTGATACCATCTTTGCTGCTGGCTTTGTGCTGTCGAAGATGCTCACGAGATCCTCTTCTGCAAATATCTTAGAGCCCCTTTTTGACTCTGCAATCTTCGGACAATCCTTGATTGCATCGCCCCTTGTATTGATCTCACAGTTTCCTGATTTTTGCGATCATGTCTTTGTAATTTTCTCTCAAGCTGTCGTATAAAGGATCTGCCGTGGCCAGACATTCGATAATGAACCCAATGTCTCGCGGATTTTAAAAAGCGATACTTTGAATACCGGCACCGTAACACAGCACGATTTCAGGACCAGTCCATTGCGTTCTCAATATTACCTGTGCTGTATAAGTCGTCCCGTATGAATTCAACGTTGCAATAAGTCCCTCGCTTCAAATGGCAAGCGTCTGTGGTATAGGGTTGAGTGAAATCTTCAAGCCTCCAAGCAATAGCAACAATGAAGTTGACTCTATAATAGTGCGTCGAAACTGTGACAATGATCAAGTCTTTGATTTACAATGTCTACAGGTCAACAGCGGGTCTCCAAGTATGCGTCCGCTACCGGAAGAACTTTGAATTCGATTTCAATATATATTATTGTACCCAGAGATACGCCACCACGTGAACTGCCAAGGCCACCAAAGGTTATAGCTCTTCACATCTATCAGTGAGGACATTTCTTTCGGTGAAGCTGCTATTCGTGCACATCCATCTCGAGTCCCTTGTTGTCCCACCATTCCATTCTTACCATCAGGTCTCCCATTCAGGGATACTCTTTTATATATAACACCTAACTATGTTTCCTCTAAAAACTCTGCACCTGGCCCTCGCGGCTATTTTCATCACTGTCGCCAGTGCCGCAACCCCAGAAGAGGTCGCCATAGGAAAAGTACCAGGCTACTTGGACGGCCAACCCCCACGTCAAAGCGACTTCCTCACCAGCACATTCTGCTATTGCGCCCTCCCCAGCCACGTCTCCAACCGCAAGGAAGAAGCTCACTACTTCCAATTCGAATACTACAACCTCCACCTAAACACAACCTTCATCCTCAACCATCTCTGCGAAGCCTCAGCCGACGACAAATTCACCTGCCTGAGTCCAAGGACCGTTGCCGAAGGAGAATCAGACAATCCAGACTGGGCAGACAAAGTATGCAGGTCCTGGGAAAGAGATGGCCACGTCTCCCACCACGACAAATTCTGCTACATACCGTACAAGAGCGCGTACTCGGACACGGAGGACTGGATGACATTCAACAAGCAAGAGCGGGCCCTTGGTCCTGGAAGCGGGCAAGGGCCCGCGTTTGAGCCGCAGGAAATGGTCGATGATGTTTGCACGGGGCTTTGCGAGGTGTTTACTGGGATGCCGTATCTGAACAATAGCAAGTTGGCGCACAATCGGATCATTATTTATGAGGATATGGATGATATGTGCGATCGTTGTAGGAAGATGAAAGAGTAGAGATTTATATAGGGGATGTGTGGAGTCTTGATAGCTCAGAATTAACTATCCGGTCGTTCCATGAGTATGCGTATAGAACTTTTGCAATGACACCACACTGCTTCGATCATAGCTTTTACATCGTTAGCTCACGTTCTGCAAGTGACGTTATCCCCAGAAACCAATCTGGAGTTGAGATGGGTACAACTGAGCCATGACACTACGCAGACCATCTAGATATACAGGGTGGAGAAAGTAGCTTGCAGTGTCTTTTTTTTAGAATCAGATAGTAAACGCAACCGAACGCAGATAAAGACAAGACTTAAGGAGCCTACAGACCCCATAGAAGTCTATCTTCAATATCACCCAGATTGATGCGCAGCCTGGGAATACTTCAAGTCCTTCGTGCAATGAATTTAATAAGCCAGGCTGCTGGCTCATAAGCGGATTACATAATTTCACTCCTCGTCCGCAACATCAAGCTCATCGAAATCTTCCAGCAACTCGTCCATATCGATCTTCGGCACCCCTTCACCATCCTCCGTCCCTTCAGTCTCCGCAACGCTAGCTGTCTCCACACCCTCCATCCTGTCCTTCATCCTTTTCTCTTGCTGTGCCTTGTACACAGCCAGCGTACTCCGCAATTCAGTATCTTCTTCCACGTCCCGCAGGAACATTTCGTAATCTCGCTCCATCTTCTCCTGGTCCTGCTTCCTAGGTAGCATCTCACCCTCGTCTTTGTTTATGCGCTTTAGACGCCAGTTGCGGGCCTTGCTCTTCTTCTTGCGAGCATAGAATTTCTTGACTAACATGACATCGGGAATGCTGGACGAATAAGCGTTGCTCTCCTCGAGGGCTTCGAAATTCGGGTTGTTGAAGTTGGTGCCTGTGATGTGATAACCCATGACCTGGTCTCCAGGATGTAGGACTGAGCCCAGGTGCGTCCGAGTGAAATATGTTATGTCATTTACTCCAAGGTCTGAAGACCGTGCCACTGTAGCTTCGGCGAGTAAGAAGCGGCCCTTTTGCGGACCTACGGGCTCAATATCCATAACGGTGAATTCCACTAATTCTTGTACGTCTGCTAGTGAAGTGAAAGGCGAACGCCAATAAATAGGGGTTGAGACATCAGCTGTTTGAAGGGTCTGCGGATCTAGAAGATTGATTGATGTGCCGACGCGGTAGCATATGGTGAGGGGAGCGATATTACCAATCTGCTTTGCCAGCTTGAGGGGTAGGGCCACTAGGTCGTCTTTACATATCGGAACTAGTTCAACGGAAAAGGAAAATTTGTAGGATTTGGTCGAGGTGTGAATGTCCATGGAGATGAGCTCCTGGGATTTCTTGCTTCGGACAGGGGCGACGGAGCTGAGAAAGTCGACGAACTTTTCGGCATGGTTCCTTTGCGCATAAAAGAAATCGAGGCCATCCTTCGCTTCTTTGATATTGATAGTGTCTTTATGGGCAGAATGTTTCAGGATCAACTGTTCGAGATATAAGAAAGTCCGCTTATGTGGAACCTTCTGCCGCAGCTGGACGACGGCTCGCCAGGTATTCGCGGTGAATGACTTCGCACAGTCAGGGCATTGATGGTATGCCACCACATATTCAACTTCGAAAGTTTGCTGTAGTATCGTCCCCTCGAAAGCCTCTTGTTGAATAGTGATCTTGACCTTAACCCTCCGTGAATGTGGTTCTGTCCAGATAAAACTAGCGTCTATAATCCTGACTTTTGATAGCTTCGGCAATTTTCGCAAACACAATGCCAGTAATTCTCTCGATTCAGGTGACGCGGTGATCCAGTGGGCTGGCGGCTGCAGCCATCTTTCACAATCTCTGCAAATGTGTAATGTTGCCTCTCTTGGTATGCCTTCAGAGATGTCCACTGTAAGCTTCACGCAATCATAACAAAGTGCACCAGCTGCAGCAGTCCCGTCTATCGGCGCTCCACAATTACAACAGAGTATACTGACAAGTCAGCCTGCGATGGCTCGTTCGGTAGTTTGGGGGAATACCTACGTTGCGCTATCTTGCGGTATGAATGATCTTGAAGGTAAAGCCACAGGCGCATCAATATCCATAGACATTTTCGGGGACTTTGATGTCGACTGCTCACAAGTCTGCAATAGTGAATCGTAGGCGGCAAAAGTAATGATATTAAAGTACACAATTGCGTACTTGCGTCAGTCATTTGCAAGCAGGCTAGTCGTTGGAACTAATCCCGTTCGGTATCCTAGTCAATATGGCTAACCTGAAGGGGCTTGGCCATCATGATTAGCCGACATATTCAGATATCGTACACGCGTGAAAGTTCAAAGTCTTTCCCAGACTCGACTTGGACTGATACGAGCAATACGTCTGGATCTTAGCTGTTGTGAGAGGGAGCCCAATACAGGATGATCTTGAGGAAAACTTTAGCCCCACCTGTTAGCTGCAGCGATTGTCGGCTTATCTGGAGAGCTCTTGCCTCGCCCTCAGGCCTCTCTGTCCGTCCTGCACCGTTCCGCCGATATACGACTCCTCGCACCAGAATCCCCCTACATCGACGAAGTTTCGTCTCCTCTCCACTATGGAGATCAGATCTCGTCGCACAGAGGAAACTGCAAGACATGGCGTCCTATGAAGAGGACCCCAATCACGAAGATCCTGCTGTAGACCTTGGAGAAACGCACACATCAACTTCTGCAACGCCGTGGTACCTCCAAGTCGAGACTCCCCAGCGAGTCTCAAGTTCCTTATTAGAGCGCCAGCGACTCCCCGAGCTACCTCCTGACCCTCCTACGCTACTGAAGCCGATGCTCGAGCATATTTCGATCGATCTCGGCCTCGACGATCTTACCATCTTTGACCTTCGGGATCTTGACCCGCCACCCGCACTAGGTGCAAATTTGCTGATGATACTGGGTACCGCTCGAAGCGAAAAGCATTTGCACGTATCAGCAGACAGGTTCTGCAGATGGCTCAAGGTAACACATCAGTTATCTCCCTATGCAGACGGGCTTCTAGGAAGGGGAGAATTGAAGCTAAAGCTTCGGAGAAAAGCGCGTCGAGCCCGCTTGTTGAGTAATGTTGGATCATCGGAGACAGGTAATGCAGACGACGGGATACGCACAGGCTGGATATGCGTCAACATCGGCTCTATCGAGGACAGAAGGAGTCCTGTAGAGACCTTTGCGGGACGAGAGGGCTATGTGGGCTTTGGGAGCGGGGCTGGAGGAACTAAGGTGGTCATTCAAATGCTCACGCAAGAGAAACGAGATGAACTAGATCTAGAGGATCTATGGGGCAAGATGTTGAAGAGGCATGAGCGGAAAGAAGGCAGGCTGTCTTTGGGTCAGGAAGGCCTTCTACCGGACCAGGAGATTGGTCAAAGCTCTCTATCGGAACAGCTGGTAGTGCCTCACACGTGATCTTTGCGTTCTACAAAGTTCCCTGATACGGTGGGTCATCTACTATAATCACACTAAGCTTTACAATCGTCGCCCAGTATCCTTAGCGGCAGACATTCATCCTGGAGACATCGACCATGAGGGTCTTGACGACAAGATCAACGGAGCAGCTTGGGAAGGCGCACACTATATTGCGAGACTGAGATCAATGGTGACGAAGACGTAGAATCTCTCCCTGGACTCACTTTTGAGCTCACTACTTTTTCGGCTCATGTCCAATATCTGCGAAGCATGCCTTTGGAGCAGACCAACGACACTGTTGGAACAGATGCACACGACCATCCCTCGACTCCGTTCCTGATATTGTTCAATCACACATTGCTTCGGTCTCCAAATGCAGACGTCTTAATTCATCCTCTGGCTATGATACGCCATGGCATTATCATTGGTCATCTTAGCTACACTAAAGAGTATCTAATGGAAAGGTTCTATGAGGTCCAGTCGTCTTCATCGAAGATTCCGGAGAAAGTTTTCCACCGAATGTTTGATGCTTTCCTGACACTTTTCCCCACGGAGGCCGACATTCGACATGACCCTCCCATCAAGAAGTCGAGTTTGTCTGGCGCCATCATAGTCCTTGTTGCGACGTGTTCCTGCGGTCATCCTATACAGGCGGACAGAATACGCGAGAATCTGCAAATGGCAATGAGACAAGCCTCTCGGAGTCGATGTTTTATTTGGACGAGAGATGATGCAAACTGCCTAGAGATGCTCAAAGAACTCCATCAACGCTTGAAACGCAGTCCATGCTATCCTGTGTGCTTGCGCATGCTAATCGAAAGCTCTGAGCAGCAACCAGTGATCCCTATTGAGGAATTATACAGCAGATATAACCCGAGTCTAGAAGACTCTACTACCTGACACTCAAGTATAATACAGGAAGGATATTACACGTAACAACCTTCCCATGCATACTCAAGTACTTGATCACCCCAAGCCATCCATCCAGCTGTCATGTTCCTTGCGAAAACCTCTAACGCACGATAATGTGGTGGCAGCATTGGCTCAACCAGTGCTTTCAGATTTGGTTTTCTGGAATGGAAGTCCGGGACTGCCACAATGACCCTTCGCTGGATATCTTCTACAACCTTGTCAGGTCGATCTTCCGACATCCTACCGACCAATAGCATCTCGTAAGGTTTCCTCCACAGTCCATCGATCTTTGTCACTGGTTCTCCATGCTCCGTCGTCTTTAGCCATGCCCACTCTTCCACAAGCTGTACTTTCCAGACTTCGAAGGCCTCGAGCGCGTCAGCACGGACTCTTGCCTTGTTTGTTATCCAACACGCTACCAGCGCGTTTGGAGCTAGGTGCAGCATCATCATGCTCTGCAGCACTTCCATGGGCTCCGGCTCTCGCATAGTCCTGTACTTTGCTGATCTTTTGACCGACCGGTTTCCCCAGGGGGGATCAAGTAAAACAAAGTCAAACTGTCCAGGGCCTGCAGTGGCACTCGAGTCAGGATACATAGTCAAAGCTGCCATACTGATAGCAGGACTTGTGATATGATCAATCTTAGATAGGAAGAAACTCGCACGCGGTGGTATTATGTAAGTATGTTCTGCTATTTTAGATGGCTGCAAGTGTCGCATCGATAGAGGGTAGAGACAAGGATTATCAATCAATCTGTTGGTGACCTGCCTCACGTTTGGACATATGCCCATGTCTGTAGGATTGATGAGAGATGATAAGTCTACGGGATCTTGAGTATTGTTCTGTGACACAGTGAAATCTAGCTCATAGCTTAGCTCTGATTTGGGAGCACGAGCTTTTGCCCATTGTTGACCGGAGCCTGTCGATTTTCGTTCATTTTCTTCGCAGCCCTCTCGCTCATGTTTGGTTTGTTGGTCTCGTCTGCCCTCTATAAATGGCGACACCTGACGCTCTATGCACCATTCACGATCCCAGATTTTGGCAATTTGATCATGTGCTTCGTACAAGAGGGTTGCAGGGAAATCAACGTCATTGCTATTGTAGGGTCTCGTTCGGAGTACATTGGCTTTTGCTCTGTCGGTCTTCGGTTCGGTGGACGGATAAGGTATTTGTAAAGCCGGGGACGAGTATATCCAATGGTTGCATGGATAGGAAGGCGTACCTTGTCCGATAGATATGGAGAGCGGGATGTCAAGGAGTGTCACGGTCCTTGTAGCGTTTTGCCAGAGGATAGCTGATCGAGGAGGAGACGCAGTCGCCATTGGGTCGCCAAGTAGCTGAAACAACTTTCCTATGTAGCGATGCTGGGTCCTACAAAGCCACAATAGCTACATATCTGGATCTTGAATTTTGTGTGGCCTGTGATTTCAAGAGGCTTTCATCATGTAATTTTGCTGATACTTCGCACTTTCTGGACTCTCGTATCCTTAGATATATCTAAACATATTGTTCTTCACTCCTCGTTTCATGGAAACTGGTTGTCCGTTCTCCAATTCCATGCCAGCTTCGCCGCCGTCCCCAGCTATGCCATCAAGCTTTTGGCGTAGCTCTTCATCCAATTCGGCCTGAGTCTTGTTCTTTTTCTTCAGGGCCTTCTCAATCTTAGATTTCAGACTGTCTGTGTTCTCGCTCTAGAGTAATTAGAACGGTATTGTCATAGTCTTGTTGAGACTGTGTACTTTAGCTTCAAGAGTAGGCTTTTCTATATTTGAGGATTTGGTTGAGGAGAATCTTGGCGCCAGACCGTTCGTGAATCTACTGTGACTGACCACAGTGCGAGAAAAGCTGTTATAAGCGAGTATAGTCCTGCTCGACATGATCGGGATCCTTGAGGACTGTGATCATCGCCATGACAAGTTGTGAAGAAGCACGAAGAGTGACGTCGAGCTCTGTAGGGCTGACCGATCGGCGATTTCTTGGCCGACGAGGCCGACCTCAGGGTTTAGTGAGCTTTGAGACACTTCTCTCATCTCTACATACCACTTCTCCAACTGTTCTCGAAGATGCCTGTCGTCAAGGGTGGTGTCTGGACCAATATCGAGGATGAGGTCCTTAAGGCCTCTGTCTCCAAGTATGGCTTGAATCAGTGGGCACGTGTGTCTTCGCTCCTCGCGCGCAAGACACCCAAGCAATGCAAAGCACGATGGGTGGAATGGCTAGATCCTAGTATTCGGAAGATCGAATGGTCGAAGGAAGAGGATGAGAAGCTCCTCCATCTGGCGAAGTTGATGCCCACGCAATGGAGGACTATCGCGCCTATGGTCGGCAGGACCGCTACGCAGTGCTTGGAGAGGTATCAGAAGCTACTCGATGAGGCTGAGGCGAGAGAAAATGATGAGCTGGGACTAGGTGGCCCGGATGGAGGGGAGACCGCAGCGCCCAGTGCAGACGACGTGAGACGGCTACGGCCTGGGGAGTTAGACCCAGATCCTGAGTCCAAGCCCGCGCGACCTGATACTATCGATCTCGACGAAGACGAGAAAGAGATGCTCAGCGAAGCTCGTGCACGATTGGCCAACACTCAAGGAAAGAAAGCCAAGCGGAAAGCTCGAGAACGCCAGCTAGAGGAATCCCGGAGACTGGCGTTACTTCAAAAGCGTCGAGAGCTGAAGAATGCTGGTATCAACATAAAAATAGTCAATCGGAAGAAGGGCCAGATGGACTACAATGCCGACATTCCATTCGAGAAGAAAGCTGTGCCTGGCTTCTACGATACTCAGGAAGAGAAGGAAACTAACGAAAAGGAGCGGGAAGCCTTTGATCCGAGGAGACAGCAGCTGGCGAACAAGCGGAAAGGCGATCAGGATGATGACATGCAGAGGAAGAAGCAGAAGGGGGACAAGCCAGGCCCTTCGGCGGCATTTGCAGCAGCAGCAAAAGCTGGTCAGATGCAAAAAATTCGAGAAGCGGAGCAAAGCAGTAAGAGGAGAGCACTGAATCTACCGGCGCCGCAAGTGGACGAAGCTGAGCTCGAGGACATTGTGAAGATGGGTATGGTTGGCGAGCAAGCACATCGACTAGCTGGGGAGGGTGATAATGAAGCTACGAAAGGTTTCATTGGAAACTATACCGGCATCGTTGGCGGTACTCCAATTCGTACGCCAAGAGCGCCTCCTCAGGAAGACCACATAGCGAACGAGATTCGCAACATTCGTGCGTTGACAGAGACTCAGTCGTCGCTACTGGGTGGAGAGAACACGCCGTTACATGAAGGTAGTGGATCCACAGGTTTTGATGGGGTTGCTCCTAGGAAGCATGTGGTATCTACGCCCAATCCAATGGCGACCCCGGTGCGTCAAGGCAGTGTGAATGGTGTAGGAGCAACGCCATTGCGGACACCTGCTGGCCCTGGTGCAACTCCAATGCGAACGCCTCGGGACAACTTTGCTATCAATCGAGATGAGTCCGGCGTCATGCAGATTGTTGGTAGCACGCCTCGGGAAGTCAAGCTACAGGAGCAGGCAATGCGGTCGAAACTCAAGTCTCGCTTTGCAGCGCTACCAAAGCCGAAAGAGGTAGACTTCGAACTCGAATTGCCGGAGGAGCAACGGGAGCTCGATGGGGGGCTTGGCGTCTTAGACGAGGATGCGGCAGAGGGTGACCGTCGAAACGAGGTGTTACGTGAAGCCGCCGAGAGGGTGGACTTCAAGCGGCGAACTCAAGTTATGCAGAAGAATCTACCGCGTCCCTCAGTCGTCGACATCGATGCTCTGCTGAAAGTAGCTGCGGAAGTAACAGATCCGGTCAAAGCCATGATAGCCAAGGAGACTGCACTACTCATTGCGAATGATGCGTTGAAGTATTCTTTCCCTGGGGCCAAAGTCCGAGGGTCGTCAAGACCTTTAGAGGTTTTCGACGATAATGCATTGAACCAAGCTAGACTAGAGATAGCCGTTGAAACGCCGTCAAGCGAGAAGGAGAGGATGCAGCAAGACTTCGATGCGTCTTGGGAGAGCTTGCATGCGGCTTCAGGCCTACCCGGCCTAGCAGCCTACGAAGAGGACGAATTTGACGAACGACAAATCATTACCGAAGCCTTGGATAACATTCAAAGAACCATCACGGACGACGCCGAGAAAGGTAACAAATTGGAATCGATACTCGCTGTTCACCTCGGAGGCTATCAGAAGCGAGCGAAGATGCTACGCGGGAAGATTGTTGAGGCTTCCGAGGCGCTCGAAGAGGAGAGGATCAAACTGGATTGCCTGCAAACGCTACAGATCGCGGAACAGGCTGCTTTGCCGAGGCGGCTTGAGAGTTTACAGGATGAAGTCGCCTTTGTGAAGAAGAGAGAGAAAGAAGCACAGGAATCGTATAGGGCGATAATGGGAGAACTGGATGCCTTGCGGAATGGAAAGGGGTCTGTCAACGGTGTCCACTAAGATCCTGATTGGTGATTATTCTTCATGCGCGGGTCTATGAGCTTAGGGGTTCCAGTCAGAAGCACCGATAAAGCCTGTACAGAGCCCCAAGATGCTATCTTTTCCACCAGGTCATGAGTATGGCCTACTGCATTGGGCTGTCGTTACTGGAGTTGCACTTGTATCACCGCGGTCATAAACACACTGATTCAGACCGAACTTATCACAGATCGTATCCAACGGGATTTGGTCGATGGGAATTACAATTGGTACATGGCTCATGAGACCGAACTGGTAACCAGCAGCGTGGTTGAAGTTATTGGGAATGTCGGTGGGCGGAGGCTGGAGTGGGGTTGATCGGATCGTCATTCGAAGCTTGGGAGGAAGGTTCCCTATGGCAATCTTGGGAAGTGTGGGCGAGGGGTCTAGGAGGGGTGACAACAGTCTTGGCTTCGCTACAGCTGTAGAGGAAGTGGTGCATAGTTTTGAGAATATTGGGATCAGATGGGGGATGCCCGTATAAATATAGTTGACATTGCGGTCTTCAGAAGATCTTGCTCAAAACCCTCTGGACCTCATTGAGCTGCTCTATCTCTGCGCCTCCTTTGCCTCTGACTTCGTTCTGCCTGAATCTTCTCTCAAAGCCTCTCCGCTTGCCTTCTCCGGCTCCATTGCCGGTAGTCTCTTGTGCTTTGTCGATGTTTGTATCTTTTCCCTCCACCGGACCATCACCCTCTTTCTTCTGCCTTTTCTGCTTCCTCGTCGCCTCCACCTTACTTCGCTCCAGATTCTTCAAGAATTCTCCCCTCTCCCTCCCCTCCCGCTTCGTACCTACCCTAACCCTCTCTTCCCTCTCCCTCTCCTCCACCCTCACGCCCTGCATCAGATCTTCCCATCCGAATCCCCTCAGGTATTTGGCATTCCATACATCGTCTCTATACCAGCCTCCCTTCTTCCCGCCCACAGTCTGGCCATTGATTGCATCGACACACTGCTTGGCATGTTTCTTCCGCTCAAACTCCACCCAGCCGTCGATGAAGCTGTGTTTCTTGTTGCCGCCGCCTTTCTTGCGGCGGAGATAGGTGGTTGGTGGTTCGGGGGTGAGAAAGATTTTGGAGATGGGACCATGAGTTGTGAGGAGAGTTTTTACGGTGGAGGGGCGCATGAATGGGGGAATGCGCGAGAGGTAGACTACACCAGGTTTGTGCTTGCTGATTGATTTTGGAAGAACGCGGTTGTTCCTTTGAGTGGAGGGAAGAAGAGTCGACGAGGACTTTGCCAGAGCGTGCTCTGGTAATGGCGTATCCGCTTTAGACAGGACCAGAACATCCTCCTTAGACGTCTTATCTGGACCATCAGAGACATAGTCGGCTTCGCTCTCGTCCGATGCTCGCTCGCGAGCCGTCAATTTTTGCCTTTTCGAGCTGCGAGATACCAAGCCGGCTGTTCTACTGTCCGCGGCAGCTTCATAGTCGCTGCCAATGCTCTCGTCGTCATCACTGCCCCTCGCGTCCAGATACTCGTTTCTCTTCCGGACCGGCATATCTGCGACCAAAGGTTGGACTCTAAAGTTATTTCAAAGTTGCGAGGCAGAGATGCGGTAGAATTACGGAGTACTGAGGAACAACCAATTCTTTTTTAGGGCCTTGGCGTGGATCTGGAAGGCGAAGTGGGGGTTGGACGCTTTTCGACGCACGCTCATACCCCTCCTCCTCCCCTCCTGAAATCGGAGGTTCGAATTGGCCTGCGTGCGGTGCATTAGGGGGGTTATCTGTTGACCACGCTGGTCTAATGTTCCGGCACTCTTGAAAGAACGGCGGTCTGAGGTCTGACCCCCTGTTGGCACCGTTCTCCCATTGGCTTGAACCTATCTCCTTTTTGGAAGGGCCTTCTGTATCACCACTATGACTTCCCAGAAACCTATCCGTCCAGGGCGATTATGGTATACGCGCAGCCGATCATCTCTCTATTCGTCGTCCGCCCCTCTGGCCAAGGCTTCTATCGCTAAGGATATGGAGGACGAGCCAGATAACAACCCTGAAAATCCCATTGACGACGACCTGACTGAAGATGACTCCCAATCGGAAAACGAGACTCTGCATCAAACGCTAAGCGATAATGGGCCTTCAATGGTGGGGTCGTACAGAGGACCCAGCTTTACTATAGCAGGCTCAAGAGCCACCATTGGCACAGGCCTGAGAGAACCGCATCGAACGCCCACGAGAAAGGAGCGACACGAAGCCAGGAGAGAAGAGAGAAGCCTCCTACGAGACAACAACGTCATTCCGCCGAAACATCCTCAGATAGGAGAGGGTCCTGATACTCTTGGGCGTCGAGTGTCTCGACATCTGTCCGTGCCAAACCTTGGTATCCCAGGTGGAACTAGGAAAGTGATGCATCCGGGTGCAGGCACCTTCGATGGCCCGACAGATCAACATGATTCTCACTCGGAGACGGCGCCATTGTTGGGCGATCCAAGTCTACCATATGGGGGCCAGGATAACCCTGAAACGCTGGACAAAAAATGGGAAGAAGCTGTACTGGAAGGAAGGATCCAGACAACCTGGCAGCGTGAAGCCAAGGTCCTAGCTCGATATTCGGGCCCTTTGGTTCTCACCTTCTTGCTTCAATATTCCCTGACTGTTGCTAGCATATTCACCGTGGGCCATCTTGGAAAGGTCGAGCTAGGCGCCGTGAGCCTGGCGAGCATGACCGCAAACATCACAGGTTATGCAGTCTATCAAGGTCTAGCCACAAGTCTGGATACCCTCTGTGCACAAGCTTATGGATCTGGGAGGAAGAGTCTGGTAGGACTTCAGACCCAAAGGATGGTGTATTTCCTGTGGTCAATCACTATACCCATTGGAATCATCTGGCTTGGCGCTGAAAGGATTCTTATGAGGATCGTGCCTGAGAAAGATGTGGCTATACTCGCCGGGCGGTACTTAAAGATTGTACTTATTGGTGCTCCTGGCTATGCCACGTTCGAGTCTACCAAGCGGTACCTCCAGGCACAGGGCATTTTCTCTGCTTCCCTCTACGTTCTTTTGATTTGTGCTCCGCTCAACGCCTTTATGAATTGGCTCTTTGTCTGGGTATGTAAACAAATTCTTCGCTCCATCCACTACGGTCTCTTCCTTTCCAAGCATGCTTTGGGATGTCTAGCAAATCTGCCTTGCTTATCTGCTTGGTGGGTACAATATGAGCGTTATATCAAAACCACTGCCAACTCTTCCAATAGTCGACTCTTCCTTTGTGTTCCATAGTATTTTCATCTAACCACATTTTCAGCAATTCAATTGGGGTTTCAATGGTGCTCCCATCGCAGTTGCAATCACGGACAACCTTCTCCCTATCCTCCTGATCCTTTACGTCCGATTCGTAGCTGGCCGTAACTGCTGGCCTGGTTTCACTAAAAGAGGTATACCTTCCATATTGCTTCCCTTGGGGTTGTCGAAACAATCTGTACTGCTGTTGACGGTCTTAGCGCTCCACAATTGGCTCCCTATGATCCGTCTCGCCCTTCCCGGACTGTTGATGGTCGAAGCCGAATGTCTTGCCTTCGAGATCCTAACCCTCGCAGCTAGCTACTTCGGAACATCCCACCTCGCTGCTCAGGTACGTATCGCAGAATCTTTCGTTCCCAGGGCATGTAGCGGCCTCGAGTTACAAGATATATCTCGAGGGGGGCAACTGCTTTTCCTACCGCTCAAATTCTTACATTGGGACATGGATCGCTAACGCCGCACTCCCCTTCAAGTCCGTACTCTCAACCATCGCCTCCTGCACCTTCCAGATCCCCTTCCCCATCTCCATCGCCGCCTCGACCCGAATCGCCAACCTCATCGGCGCCACCCTCGCAGACCCAGCCAAGATCTCCGCAAAAGTAGCCGGCTGCGCCGCCACCGCCGTCGGCCTCTTCAACGTCATCCTCCTCTCCAGCCTCCGCAGCTACATCCCCCAACTATTCACCTCAGACCCCGACGTCATCGGGCTCGTCGCCAAAATCCTCCCCCTGGTCGCCGCCTTCCAGCTCTTCGACGCCTCCGCCGCTTGCTGCAATGGCATCCTGCGCGGATTGGGCAGACAGGAGGTGGGTGGCTACGTGCAGCTTTTCTGCTACTATGCGGTTGCGATGCCGATTAGTATGGGCACGGCGTTCGGATTGGGATGGAGGTTGGAAGGCTTGTGGGCCGGCGTGGCTATTGCGTTGGGGCTCGTGACGGTCATTGAGAGTTTCTACTTGTGGGGTGTGGATTGGGAACGGAGTGTGGACGATGCGAGGAAGAGGAATGAGAGGGGTTGAGAGTGTCGATGTGTGGCGTGTATAGTGGTCCCTGGAATGGGCGCGCCGCGGTGCAGGGCGGCTCTTTATCATTATACTTCCTACAGCGTTGTGTAGCTGACCTATCAAATTAAAGAAAAGTAATCTTCGTCGTGCATCCGTGAGTCGCTCTTCTGGTGATTTGTCTCGTTTCGATATTTTTAGTCCACATGAATTCGGTACTTGTAATCGACAAAAACCATATCCACATTATCCAACGAATGTGTGCACATGGCTCTTTCGAGACTAAACTCACACGGTTCATGACGAAAGGCATGAGAATCTGTCCCGGGAACTTTGCTAGTCTGTTTCTCATAGCCTTCATAAGAACCATCGCCAAGGCAACTTTATATACATAACAAAGTAATGTAAACCCATTTTCTATGCTAATGCACAAACTTCGCCAAATTATACAAAAGATCAAATGCTTTATGTGGTATCATCTCCACGCAACTCCCCCCGGGGGACCAAGAAAGGTTCATCCCAGCCACAAAAACGCCAATGCAATGCAATGCAATGCACCCCGGACGTGCTGGCCGGCCGTCATGCATGGACTGCAAAGAGAAGGATATAGATCTACATGTCTTGAACAGCAGGAGAGTAGTAGTAGTATTTTTGGACACTCAGCCAAGTCGATCATCGGCTTTTCCTAGAAAGTATCGGAGGGTCTCAAACCTGGCGGCAGCGGATGCTGTTGCAGGTAAGCGTCCGGAACCCTGGGCACGCTGGGACTACCTGGCGCTTGACTTCTGCTTCGGCTCTGTGCCCTCAGCAGGCCTCGGTGTCGGTAGTCCTTGCCCTCCAGTCCGGGTGCCATCTTGCGGATGCTGGATTGCGCCCCCCGTAGCGAGGTACTGCCTAGCGATCTCGCTCCGTCGCCGAAGTAGCCCGTAGAGCGCTCATCTTCCGAAAAAGTCTCGTCGGCTTCGTCTCCGGATTGGAATTCGCTGACGCTGTTGACTGCCTTGTTTATCATGTTGTTCGCAGGTGACGTTACGGAACGGGAGTGCAGGCTGGGTCGGGTTGGTGGAGCGCTTGGATACGAGGCTGTGATGGGTGGAGGGTTGAAGGCTGTGGGAGTCATGCTGTTGTTTGAAGGCCTGCGGATATCACGGTAGCGATCGTAATATCCATTATCGTGGTGCAGGGATGAGATTGAGGCCGTTCGGTTTAGAGACTGATACAGTATGGGCGCAGTCTGTTGGTCATAGATGTCACCGCTATGGTCTGCATCATGATCGTACTGGGTGATTGTAACGTTCGAGTAACGGTTCGTATCTTCATCCTCATCAAGCGTGCCGTCGAAGAAATCATCGAGGCTGTTGAGCTTGGTGAGAAGCTCGTCCATGCCTCCCTCCATGGTCCCAACACCGCTATCCGCAAGGCTGTGCTCAGATCTCAAGGTATTGGCGTGCTCCGTGGGGAAATATGACCCATGATGTTCATCGTCGGCGTGGAACTCAATTTCTGGAGTCGGTGCAGCCGGAGGCTGCGTCGAGCCTACCTGAAGGCAGGCCAGATACACAGCTTGCATGTTCGCTCTACAATTATTAGTGTGTACGGCAGGCGTAGGTATGGACCATCCGGTCTCTTCTGGAATACCATACAGACTTTGGGTCTTATCATATGCTTGACGTGTGCTACGTGGCCCGGGTCCGACAAAACTCATTCTGATGTGCTGTTTACTCATGGGTGTCTCTGACATGATCATAATGTGATCCATGACCTCGAGGGCTTGATTGCAGTACTGTGTCTGGAGTAATCGCAGCAGTGGCGAAATGAGGTCTGGTCCTTGGCTTGCAATCTCAGTCCTACGTGTGTCGACATCTTGTATTATCGTGAGGAGGACTTCCAGAGTTCTCAGCTTATACCAAGAGAGCCGATTGGTGAGAAGTCCGATCAGGAATATTAGTGTTTTGAGCTCCCAAATTGGGAAGAAGGTCCGCCGCAGTGATGACAATATTTGGATCAGAAATTCCTTACTTGACGTATATCTGTGCTTCGCAAAGGTATTGAGGACCATCGACAGTTGTGAGTTATCCTGGGACTCTGCGACAGACGCCAATATCTGTGCCGAGCGGTAGCACTCGTTCCGTCGCTCTGGTTCATCGAAAGAATGCAAAAACCTAGGTATATTCGCCAAAGTCCCGAACAGAAGTCGAGTTCGCGTACCGACTAAATCGTTATCGGGAAATCGCACGAGTTGATCGAGGACATGGAGCGTCATCTCCAGAGAAGCGTCCGACTTTAGCCCTTTGTATACAAGAGACGCAATGCCTTCGAAGGAACCATGCCAATCCTTTGGCTTGGCCTTTTCCAGTAGTGTTACTACTGAAGGATTGCTCAAGTCAACCTTTTGGAGTAACTTTTCCAGCGTTTGAAGGGTTGCGATGAATTCGCGCTCATATACCGTGTCCAGGCAGGCACATGTCGTCCAAAACAGCTGAGGATATTGCAAGAGATCTTTCACTTCCAAAGCCTGAATGATAGCTCGCAATGTCGTCAAAATCTCGAGAGAGAATATCTGTACCTCCGGTGCCTTATCAACGATGGTATTCGAGAGGCGAGCAAGTATGTCCGACAGCATCGGTCGGTCCAGAGACGTTAGTATGCAACGGAAAACCTGAAGAGACCTACACGCGATGTGTCGAACGGGGCAGCTCGTAGCCCAGCTCAGACAGATCTTAGCCCACTGTTCCTGGATCTGAGGGTATGCAATAGAGAAGAGATCGATGACTTGGGAGGTTACATAAGACATCGATGCTGGAATTCGATTATCGTCCTGAATATCCGCCGACGCCGGGATTTTGCTGTCATCCTGTACCTCCTTGCCATTCAACTCATCGTACGTCCACACCACATGCGATTCATGCTGTCTGACAGACTCAACGAAGCTTTCAATCGTTGACTTATTGGGCGTAGTACTGTCGTCCTCAATCTTAGTGATTACGAGCTCGTGAATTAAGTGGACCAGCATTTCGCGAGACTGCTCTTGCACTAGCGAGGTATAATGATCCCAAAGCACGATCACTACCTGCAAAAGGAGCGGCACGCTCTCTTTGTTAAGCTTCATCGGCGAAACCATCAGGTCCACTAAGAAGATCATAGAGAGCTGCCCTAAAGAAAATCCGTGCTACAAAATCTCAGCAAGCGGGCGACGAAAGGGTAATCCATTACTGACCTGTTTGGTGCCTATGGGCAACGCTAGAGAAAGATCCGCTACGTACGGTAGACCTAGCTTGTCTGGTGGTGGTAGGACTTTAGGTTCTTGCTGCTTCTGTACCATGTTCCTTGAAGTTATTTGCAAGAGCAGAAACTCGACCACTTTCTGCCCGGCTACTGTGCTGGATAAGTATACAATGATTTGCTTAGCATAGGCCACAAAACTTTGCTCTCGTCTGTCCAGGCACAGGGATATCACGAAGTCCAAGATGAGCTGCACGTTGCCTGCATGTGGTCCAGTAGCAAGCGCTTGCCAAAGTGCTTGTATCTCGTTATGCAGTCCACCACTGACTGTGATCGTGATCTCCATTAGATTTGCCAGTAGCATATATGACTGGGCAGTTGGACGCCCATTGGGCTCCACTTGCAATTCTATCACTTGAATCCAAGGGAGAATGGCTGCCACCATGTTACGCTGGCTATCGGAAGGCATTTTTTTGAAGTGGAATGAGAATTGGGAAAAGACGAAGAAGGCGAGCTCGGTATGCTGCGCCGCCAGCCGCTTTGAGATCTCGAATTGTGCTAGCTTGTAGACCGCCGTTGTTTGGTCCGATATGCTGATATCGAAATCCTGGATTTTTGAATTTCTTTTTTGACGCTGTTCGAGAAGTCGCACGAGTTTCGCCGACTTCGTTCTGATTTCGCTCTTCTTATTGCCTAGGGTAAACAATACTGCGGCCAGTACCCTCCAGAATGCTAACGGATAGTTCACTTGCTCGGTCAAGACCCTGGTCACGACTTCAAAGTAACTCTCCAACGCCCTTGATGGATCTACCAGATACAAACTCTCTATAGAGCACTCTAGTAAGTACGGGGAATCTCGATTATGTGTAATCAGGTTGTAAAGAGCCCGACGTCCAATGGCGTGATTTCTGTCACTTGGAGTCCCGAAGATCTGATTGATCCATGAGAGCATGCGGCGGACATCGAAGGACCGACTCTCTGCGCGGTCCATATTCACCTTGATGGGCCCAGCCTAAAGGAGTGTGAGTACAAAGTCAAAGTAACGATTCGATTCAACCCTTACACATAAAGCGGCCATGGCGCTAAGGGCAGCTGTTCTGAGGTTTTTCTTCTCAATCTCCATTGCCACCGTAAAGTTCGTTCTTTCTCCGGCTTGCTGATGCTGCTCAAAGGCGTACTGCCAGTTCTGTTCTCGCTGATCTATCCTGGCTTGATGTGGAGAGTATCCACACCAATCTTCCATGAGGGCAAAAGCAGATCTCCTTGAGTCAAATGATATGTATCGAGAAGGATCGGATACGCGGTTGATGCTGTCGAAGAGTTCCTCCATCAGTCCACAATACTGAAGCCTTAACTTTTGGCATTCCCAGTCATTCTGAATATTAGCATCATTCAAGAAGATCATGAGGTCTTTTGTGTAGGTGCATAGATTATTCAATATCCAATCATCCTGCAGGACCACTGACTCATGCAAGAAGCGGGCAGTCAATTTGTAGACATGGGTGACTTCTGCTCTGAGACGGTCTGTACTCGGGTTCCTGCGTGGATTACTCCCATTACGCTGATGTTGGATACCTATACGTTGCTTTGCTTCCTCTTTACATGTTGTAACTGCATACTGTAGTGACTCTAGAAGCGTCCTATAAAGGTTGATGTTTATAGAGCCTAGAGCAATCACGATGGCGTCGCGAATAGAGCTCTGAGCCGCCGACAGAAGGGGAATTATGTATGCAAAAAGCTGCCGAGCAGAGCTGATCTTGTCAAGTCCCTGCTGAATACCTCTGGAGATTTTGCGGGCGTGCGGCGTCTTATCAAGCTGGCTTTGCGTCTGAGCACCAGGAATCGTCATTGTAGTGCAGGCCATAACAAGATAAAGTTTCCATTGCTCGATGATTATTTGCGACGATTGTGTCCCATGGCGATCCAAGGTGTGCGGCGTACCGTGGTCTACTCCAGAATGCGACATCCCACGCACATCAGAAGACAATCGAATGATGCTCTCTTGCATATGTAGCAAGCGTGTACATACGATCTCGCGCCCTAGTGTGACCGCAGTATTGCAAAGCTCGTAGCTCAGACGAACAATTCTAGGAAACAATTTTGACCACAATGTTGACTCATGAGGCACGTCACTTCCACAAAGCTCGATCAGAGTACTTGTTGCTGCTTTTCTCCGCTTCCCCTTTTGCAATCGACTCCTCTCTGCGACAGTGAGTTGCTCATCATTACTGTCCATGACTCTCTGAGAGTCTCCCTCCAGAATTTGGATGATTCGTGGATTGACCCTTCCAAGCGCTGTGTCAAATTCTGTAACAATCTTGAGGACTTTAATGGCATACGACCTCACCACTTTAGATTGTGAGCAAAGGAAAAATACACCATGAGACTCGACCTCTTCAACGAGCACTTCCACGCTTGTAAGATCTAGCTGAAGGCCACGGTGTGCGGATGGGCTGTCTCCATATTTCTCTATTGCAGCATCTCTGCTCTTCCTCGTAATCTCCTCGATCCAGATTTGGAGCAATTCGACGTATAGCCTTAGAGTACTCTCAATATGCCCCGGACCCAGGAGGCCGTCATCCGACATCGTTGAATAACGAGCATCAAAACTGAAGATGAATCTTGCGAAGCCCATGGTAACGGGCTGCGCAAGTCCCTGCCGCGCTATGGACCTGAGTGAAATCGCTGATGAAATAGCGATATTGTTTTGCACATGGGCGGTGCCGGTGCATAAAAGATTAATCAAGGGTTTGAGTTGAATGTGCTGTGACAGGCATCGTGGCAACGCTTGCACCGCTGTGTGGAAAAGCTCGTAAAATCCCTGCCTATGCTCTACTAATCCCGCATGTTCGTCCCCGCGACTGAAAGGAAAACTCGCAGTTAGTGGTGTTTTAGGGGTGCCTCCACCGAACTTTTCATCTAGTACGGCTTGTCCTCCAATTGCGTTGTCACAAATGAGCGTAATTCTGCCCAGGATCTCGCAAAACCGGTTGTAGAATTCCTTTGCTATGGCGTCGAAATTGGACGTATTTACAGGCCGCGATAGCTGGTTGTTGTCAAATTCGGGTAATGAAGTAGGTCCCCCCAAGGGCTGGGACGTATATAGTGCGCCAGGCACTGTACGAGAATCCATGGCAAGGCCGCCTCCATTAAAGCGTGGGAACGGTGGAAAGCCCTGTTCCGTGTTCTCTTGATCCGCCATGATCTTCAAGAAGGCCCTGATTCCAATGACGATCTTCTCAGGTTCAAGTTGTTCAACTTTTGTATCCTTACCTGGGGCAAATAGATCGGAATTTATCAGTGGAAAAATGATGTGTCTGAAACAGAATTCTCGATGACCACTGCCAATGATCCGGATGAGCTCGATTATGGGCTCAGAAAACGAAGGATCATTTGACAAGTATGATTTCTTCCCCGAGGGGAGGACTACCTTCATTACATCTTCGAGCTTTCGTATTACAGAAACTGACGGTTCGTTAAGACGGTAAAGATACGTCCACACTAGCCGACAGATAGCCTGTAGAGCAGTTTCCCGCGAGTGAGCTCGATCCTTCAGCTTGGCTTGTAGAGAGGTCGCTTGCGAATGCCATTGCGAGGCGAAATATTCCGTCGGTGATGCACAGAGAAGTACAATAGTGAGACGATATGCTTCTTTCCAGTGTTTAGGCTTGACTATCATTTGCGCTACTCGGCAATTGACCATATTCAGAAAGTCTTTCCATTTTTGTGTATTGACAGCTGGTATCCATTTGGCCGCAACCGGCATAACCAAATCCTCGAGAACCTGACAATAGGCATGCTTGATCTGTATTCCATGCGAGTCGGCAAAGAACTCTCCTACCCTGAAGAGAAAATCACACGATTCCTTCCAGGACCCGTCTGGCAGTGGCCGGATATGGATATGTCGCATGGAATTGATCAAGAGTTCAGCCTTAGCATCGATGAGGCTTGTCGCGCCACCCTTAACATTTGAATCCTGTTGATAGAATGCTAATTCATTGATGAAACGTTGGGTGACAGTCTTGAAGTTAGCACTACTCATGACTCCAAGAAGCTGGCCGTAGATCTTCCAATTGGCATATCGAAAGGGATAAGGCTGGAAATCCTTTTCTGGCTCCATACTCCTCAATTGACTGAATATGATCTCCTCAATCTTCTTGGCCAATTCAGGGTTAAGGGCAGCCACATCCGATTTGTTATAAACTTCAATCAATACCCTGCAAAGGAGATAAATCGAGACTGCAGAACACATCTCGGCTCGATGCACTGAATCATCAAGAGAGGTTGGCGGCGAATACAATGGAATGTCGCCGACATTGCCATGTTGTCTACCATCTGGGTACAAGTTGTAAGAGGCTTCTGTGGTAGGCCTACTGATATCTTTGGGAGTTGGATTTGATGAAGAATTCTATAATTGGTCAGCGTTGACGAACTATAAGACCTGTCAAGCCTACATTACGGAATTCCTTCGCCTTGACGACTTCTTCGCCTTTAGCCCTACGCCACAACATCATGGTATCAACTAATGGCTTGGGCTTTTGCCTGTTTATGTGAGCGAGAGCTGAAATCAACTGATCTAGCTCCACATCGACGCCCGCCCCGCAGAACCTGTCAAGGGTCACCATGTCGGGAGCCGGATTTACGCAGTTTTCAATCTTCTGATCAGCCCGCACAACGAACTGTCGGTCTGTCAGAGTATCCATGTGGATGGTAGAAGATGTGACTAACCCTGTTGAAAAGATGATGAAGGGCGTATTCGCCGACAGACTTCTGCTCGTGATGGTGTCTCGACTGCGAGCGATGGTGACTGTGTCCATTTCGAGATTTCCCGTTCTGTGTTCGTTCGGCGCGCTTCTGTGCCAATGTCCCTTCATTTATATCTCCAGATTCACGATCCACATTCATTATCGCTGATGACGAGGAGACTTGTGTTGACCCATTCACTGTAGAGATCGGCGAGTCACCTGGGTACCGTACTGAAGCTTGACGACGGACCATCGTATTGATGGAAAAATCGGGCAGGCTTCCATCGGTGATCGCAGAGCCAGGGGTCTCTGGACTGAGGGGGCTGGTCGCCGGTGAAGCAACGAAGATTGCGTTGCGAGATTGTGGATAGTTGCTATGAGCCCTTGATGGCTGGCGAAAGTGATTATGGGTTGCGGACGGTCTTCTTTCGAGCGTGCCATTGAGACCTGCGGGTGAGCGCCCTACGCCAGCTGACGACTGGGACCTCGGAGTTATTGAAGTATTAGCTTGCGGAGCCTGCATATTGGATACGGCGATGTTTGGGAGCGCCGGGCCTCGACCACGAGACCCGGAGAGGTCGCGAACATGGCTTCGAGACTGATCGGTACTATTACCGTCTTGCTGATTCGGGCCAGCATGAGAGGAGGCAGCAGGGTTTTGGCTAGTTACTAGGGCATGTCGCCCATTCATCGCTTGAGGTCCAGCTGCAATGATCCTCAGTACCATTTGGTCTCCCTTGGGGACGCCTTGACTGGCGAGAGTTTTGGATACTCACACATGTTGCAGCTTGCAAAGTCACAGTCATAATGCCTCCATCGACTTATCCCGCTTGCCCCTGTCTGATTCCTCGGTATCCCTTAACATGTCGAAGTTGGTCGAAGTTTCGTCGGGTACGTAGGACTGGCTGCGAGGAAGGGCGCAGCGCGGACGAAAAACAGTGGTTTACGAAGTACTCCGTAGCTATATCTATCTTTCCACGACGGCTTATTGTATGATATGGTAAAAGAAGGGATGCCAATCACCTCTTTATCGATTGGATAGCGTTACCGACCCTTCTCACACGAAACAATCGGGTAGATCATGCATCATAGCAAAATAGGTACCAGGGACGCATAGGTACCAGGGACTCGGGCTCTTTGCCTAGCTCTACGCTAAGAACTTATCCTATGGGAGCCTTGGCGGCCTCGGTTACTTAGTTCTGCTTTATCCAATCTGGGACCTCTTTTATATCGATAAGCGCTCAGGGGCCATTGGGAGGCACCTCTTTACAGCGGCGTACCGCTATCATCGTTGGCGGATTGGAAGTCCAGCTCCATGCTTCGAGACTCGTTCCTTGAATGATCGTTTGTGAATGAAGTAGAATTATGTCTAATCAGATACCTTCGAAGGAAATTGCCTAAAATAAAGGAGAATAGCAATAGGTAGGCTGGAGGATCATTATTCCGAGATCTACCGAAACCCTAGCATTTGTATGACACCTTCAACTGTAAGCATGGATTTCTAGAATTCGATCTTCTCCTTCTCGTGATTACTTACTTGCCTCATCTTCGCTTCTCAACAGCATCTCCTACTAGTAACCCAGCTTCTGTATTCGCAGCAAACTCATCAGTCCGTAGCTAGATTCATATTATCGAACCCTCAGGCAACACCCTATAAACACCGCTGAACATTGACTAAGTCGTCGGGTTCATTGAAGACAGTCTTCCAGAGCTTCCCACATACCGCTTTTCTGGTAGCGCCGCTCTGCTCTCTCTCGATTGTGACACCTTGTTGGGAGATTTGTAGAGAGAGACTGAGGATGGCGCAACTGGATACACTTGATCTCATTGTCCTCGGAATCCTTGTGGCCGGTACTGTGGCATATTTTACCAAGGGCACATATTGGGGCATAGTGAAAGATCCATACGCAGGATCGTTCTCGTTAGCAAATGGGGCGAAGTCAGGAAAGACAAGGAACATCTTGGAGAAGATGGATGAGTCGGAGAAAAATTGTGTAGTCTTTTACGGATCGCAAACCGGCACTGCAGAGGATTATGCTTCGCGGCTATCAAAAGAAGGATCTTCAAGATATGGGCTGAAGACGATGACAGCCGATCTTGAAGACTACGACTACGAGAACCTTGATACCTTTCCCGATGATAAGCTGGCAATGTTCGTGCTTGCTACATACGGCGAAGGTGAGCCAACCGACAATGCTGTGGATTTCTACGAGTTTGTTACTGGTCAGGATGTGTCTTTCAGTAATGGGGGCGGTGTGGATGAGAAGCCGCTCGAGAATTTGAAATTTGTCGCGTTTGGACTGGGAAATAACACGTACGAACACTACAACTCCATGGTCCGCCGAGTCAACGATGCATTCATCAAGCTTGGTGCTTCACGGATCGGCAGCCCGGGAGAGGGAGATGACGGGGCGGGTACAATGGAGGAGGACTTCTTAGCCTGGAAGGAACCAATGTGGACGGAACTGTCGGAGAAGCTGGGTCTTGAGGAGCGAGAAGCTGTCTACGAACCCGTATTTAGCATCACAGAAAGAGGGGACCTGGACGCAAACGCTACTGAGGTCTATCTTGGCGAGCCGAACAAGAACCACCTCGAAGGCGCTCAGAGAGGGCCTTACAACTCGCACAACCCATACATCGCGCCGATTGCAGAATCACGGGAGGTATTCACCGTTAAGGACAGGAACTGCTTGCATATGGAAATTGACATCAAAGGCTCAAACCTTAGTTACCAGACTGGTGATCATATAGCTGTCTGGCCTACAAATGCTGGAAAAGAAGTCGACCGCTTCGTCAACATCCTCGGTCTTTCAGAGAAGCGTCATGGCGTTATAAGCGTCAAAGGTCTCGATCCTACCGCCAAAGTGCCATTCCCTACTCCAACGACGTACGATGCGGCCATTCGCTATCATATGGAAATCTGTGGTCCGGTCTCTCGTCAATTTGTTGCATCATTGGCCTCGTTTGCACCGAACGACAGGTCAAAAGCAGAGATGACCAGGCTAGGCAGCGATAAGGATTATTTCCAAGACAAGATCTCTAGCGAATACCTCAACATCGCACAAGTCCTCGAACGGATAGAATGCAACACCAAATGGACAAGCATTCCCTTCTCTATTCTTATCGAAGGCATCCACAAGATCCAACCACGTTATTACTCCATCTCATCCTCTTCGCTCGTCCAGAAAGACAAGATATCCATCACCGCAGTGGTGGAAGAGATTCGCGTGCCCGGCAGTGATAACATCGTCAAGGGTGTCACGACAAACTACCTTCTAGCTCTGAAGCAGAAACAGCACGGCGACCCACATCCCGATCCTCACGGCTTAACGTACGAAATCACCGGTCCAAGAAACAAGTACGACGGCATCCACGTCCCTATCCACGTTCGCCATTCAAACTTCAAGCTTCCGTCGGACCCTTCGAAGCCAATCATCATGGTTGGCCCAGGTTCGGGCGTTGCGCCCTTCCGCGGCTTCATTCAAGAACGAGCCGCCCAGAAGGAAGCGGGTGAGAACGTTGGGCAGACGATCTTGTTCTACGGATGCAGGAGATCCTCAGAGGATTTCCTATACAAGGGGGAGTGGGAGGCAAGTCACACCTTCATCCGTCTTGTTGCACTGGCTGACTGTATCACAGCACTACAAGAATGCTCTTGGTGACAGCTTTACCCTCATCACGGCTTTCTCTCGTGACCAAAAACAGAAGGTCTACGTTCAGCATCGATTACAAGAAAATGCCACTCTCGTCAACGAAATGCTTGAGAAAGAGAAAGCCAACTTCTACGTGTGTGGGGATGCATCAAATATGGCTCGAGAGGTCAGCATCATTTTGAGCAAGATTATTAGCGAGCAGAGAGGATTGAGTGCAGAGAAGGGAGAGGAGATTGTGAAGAACATGAGGAGTAGCAACCAGTACCAGGAGGATGTCTGGTCGTAAGAGCAGGTTTGGTCGTGGGCATCGAAGGCTAGTAATTATGGCAATGATATGAGAATTCCTTCGATGACTGTATGGCAAGCATAGATCGGGATTTGTTCTTGGTGTCTAGGATGTTCATAGATTCAACAATACTTGTTGAGAAGTGGATGTCTTAAACAACTTAGCATAGCGTGTTTTTATCTTTTTAACAATATATCTTCGATTGGCGGTACACAGCAATGGAAGCAACGTTCGCGTGGAAATCTGTAAGATAGGGGTCCAATCCATACTGCAACAACTGATACAGCCACACATGGAGTATTCAGGACCAAGATCGAGATAGAGGTTGCGGACGCGATTTGGCCGAGCTTCACGCGCTGGTGGAACGCCTGTCGATTGGTGGACTCAGAGCATGCAGGAGGGCGATTCACCTCCCGCAGCAAGGGAGATCATGCAAGAAACCCTGCATACCATCTCTGATCTCCTTTTCAACTGTGGAGGGAAATCAAAGGTATGACTACCTGGTCGTTGATGAAGCCGCAATGTGATTGATCATATACAGGGACAAAGCATTGGCTTTCCTGCGTTCACACCGCTCGGAGCAAAGGCTGAAGTATTCGACAACAGTTGCATGAAAGTCTATCATGAACCCAGTAAGCTGGATTGACGTGGATTACGGGAGAAGCTCTGCACTGAAGTGAAAAGAGTCGCCAGAAATTTCTTTCGAAAGAGCTAGGGCCATGTCCTGGGGTACAGTTGCAGCGCCATACTCATTGGACGGTGTAGGAGCCGACTCCGTAGCCTCCGCTGCCACTGTCCCCTCCTACACCCCGGGCTTGACCCCAGTTGGTGTGGGGAAACCGTTGAGACCGACAGGAAAAGGTAATTGGAACGTCAGCGCTATAGCCATCGGCCTTGGCGCAAGGGATAGTCGGACATGGCTCTCCAGCAACTTCATCGGCCTGGTCGTTGGTGAACGGAGACTGACAAAAGCGTTACTGATACGAGATGTGCTGTCCGCTTGATCATAGTTGTGATGGGATATGGTGAATTCGTGAATACGGAACCGAGACTTGTAGCGGAGAACAATCCGGCTTTTGGGCGGATCAGTCTGCAACAATGTGAACGTATGAGCTAAATTTAACAAGTCCATCGTGGAAGATTGAGTTCGGGGGATGTCTTGCAGGTGAGGCTCAACCCTGCAGGCGTCTCGCTAGCTTGATCTTTATGCCCAGTGCAAAATCGACGAGCTCAGGGATATTGGCTCAGAGAGCTATGCTCTCAATACCGGGGCCGAACACATCAGGCACGCATGCTGGCCCATGCAAGTCGCAGAGATTTCGCTCGAGCTGGGGGATGAAATCTGTGAACCATATGCAGAGGGTTTGAATTCTCTGAACGATCTGTTCTTGAGGTAGCGTCTCGTAATGACGCCAATGACGATTACAGTGGTCAGCCAGGTAGCGTAGCAACGAATTGAGATACAACATGGACAGTTCTTTCTCATCTCAGACATCAGAGAATAGCTGGGGTGAAGTAATTGAAGCAGGAGTGACTGCTTAGGCCTTCCTCGATCAATGTCACTGCCATGACGGGAAACTTCTTGGCTAGGAATTGTTTACTTCGACCCCATTCTCCCTCCCTTTCTTTTCTTCTCCCAACATCTCCACATCCTCTCAAGTCTTTCTCCCTCATCATCCGCTACAGCTCCTTGCACATAGTCAAGATTATTGGCAAATTGCTTGCTCATCCTCTCTGTATACAACGTACCAATTGCTCACATCGTATTGAGCTTGCTACTCATCTCTGCCATCATCAGACATCCTTCTCCGTGAGTTCATCTAACCTTCTCCGCTTCACTCCAACAACTTATACCTGCTTCACAGCGTTCCCTGATAGCTCCTAGTTCACCATTTGCTCCACTGTACCAGGAACATCTCCACGCCATTGCTGTAAGTGTTCAGGACTCCACAATGCCTCGGTTCATGCTGACAAGGAACCTTATTGTAGGCCTCAGAAGAGCAGCAATACAAAGTCAGAGCTAATCTTCCAGCAATGCAGAACAACATGTCTCGTACGTTTGGAAGAATGCTTTGTTTCTCGCTTTTCATCTGACCTCGTTATGCATTACACGCCTTATCATGAGCTGATCGGCTGCTTTTTTCATCTTTGTCCTCTTCAAGGCATAGACGTATCATCATTCCCATGTCTCATGCTGTATATCACGGATTGTACTCTTTTGCTGGGTGACATTGCATTGCATCGCTCATCGTGGCTGTCTCCAGCTTTCGTCTCTCTGATGTTCAGGGCTTATTCGTCGTTTTGCATATAGGCAATCTCTACGGAAACATGTCAGCAACGCTTCCAAGTCAAACAGTTCATCCAAGCCAGATGTACCATCAGATGCAGACTTCGGACATCCATCATGAGCATAACAACTCTGCAGTCGACGGCCTCGCAGACAGCTTTGGCAACATCAACCTTCGCAATGCACAAATGATGAGCCAAGCCAAGGCAGGCGTTGCCCCTATGAACGACGTCAACGTGAGCAACATCATAGGCACACAGACCGGCGGTCTTCAGCTTATGCAGCTCCCGGACGGTACCTTCATGTACTCTGGCTCGAACAACAATGTTCAGGGCAACTATTATCCGTATCCCAATGCCTACAATGTGGCTACCACCCAGCCATCACAGTACCAGCAAGCAGCTTATCAAGGCATGGCTCAAGCAGGAATCTCGAATGGACCACATACGCCACGCAACAATGCCTGGATGCCTCCTCAAGGCATACAGCAGATTCCCGAGCTTGTTGGCCCTCGTCGTAGCTCATGGTCCTCGAATGAGGAGCAGAGTCCCCAGACACCTCTCGATACTTATCAGCAGTCGGTTATGATCTCGGGTCAGTCGCCAAGTACCTGGAACACAACACCTTCTCCTATGCAGACCCAGTTTCAGTTCGCCAAGGCTCCAAATGGCGAATATGTCGTCAAAGATTTTTGGGCATTGACCCAGCAAGCACCAGCTATCCCAGCACCAGTTCCGGCTATCCATAGCGGACAAGACGGCGGCCGTGGAAGCCTTGACAAGATCCTGGACAATCGTAACGGAACGACCAACGTCTACATCCGTGGTCTTCAGCCAAACACCACCGATGCAATGCTCGAAGGTTACGGAAGACGATTTGGAGCCATTGCCAGCCAGAAGGCTATCATTGAGATGTCGACCAATGCTTGCAAAGGGTTTGTAATTTCCAGGACTGTTCTCCTATATGCGAAATCCACATGACGTTGTTAACTCTGCTGGCAGGTATGGTTTCATCATGTACCACAATTATGATGACGCGGAAAATTGCATCCGTGCCTTCTACTTCCTGGGGTATGAGGCAAAATTTGCAAAGGTAACGATCCATTATGAATGTGCCTGGTGCCAGTCCTCACAGATTCATCAGGAATCGCACAATCAGCGTCTCAAGGCCTTGAGTGACGAGAACAACACGAATCTTTACGTTTCGAACCTACCTAGGCTCATGGTCGAGGCGGTAAGTCCATACCATCCTTAGGCTTCTCGAAGCTTCCAATGCTGACTTACAAACATCCAGGGATTAGAAGCTCTCATCCAGGAAGTCTTCCCCAAGGAAACATATCCAGAGTATAAGCCTACATCGTCTAAGATCTTGAAAGACGGCAACGGAATCAGCCGTGGGGTTGGCTTTGCCAGGTACGGCAGGAAACCATACAGAGCCTATCAGCATTCCTGACCCGAACACTAGATTCCGTACTCCTGAAATTTGCCAGCAGATCATCGATGCCTTCAACAATAAGACGATTGGCGAAGGCAAGATAGCCACCACGCTCCAGCTCCGCTATGCCGACACCGAGGAGCAAAAGAAGCTGAAGACATTCACGGCGGAGAAGCGGCAATTCAAGACCAATGAGTACAACGAAGTCGTCTATGGCCCAAATTCTCCGTGGAGACGATTCTATTCACCTGTTTCGGCTTCAACTTCTTACTATAGTCCAAATCAAGCGCGTGTGCCAAGCTCTGCCATGCCATGGAGTACTCAGTCGCAGGCTTCGTCAATTTCTCCGCCGTAAGTGATATCAAGCCTGTCCACATATGCTGAAGAAATGCTGACATTCATAAGGTATGCTGCCTACCCACAGTCTGTTCTCAACAACGGATACTATACCCATGATTTGCTCCCAACCTCCACCATGAAATCTGATGTCAATGTTGCCCTAGCACCAGCACGTCATGCTACCCATATTAAGATCGAGAGCCCCAGTGCTACTGCAGCAGCTAAGAAGGCAGCTGCTGAAAAGCTTGAGGATAGCACGCCAGATGCCGAGTCATCCAATGCCTCGGATGAGGAGACATTGGTAGCCAAATCCAAGTCTAGCAAGAGCTATGCAGGTGATGTAGCCTTGTCGCCGACGAAGTCCAAGCTATAGGCTTTGATCGTTCGTCCACAGCTAATTGGACATGACTTCTGTTTCTGCCTCCTGATTTGTCAAAGGCTCGCTCTCGCCTCGGACCTGATACTGTCCTTCTCGTCAATATCATTTTTACGACACAATAATGACTTACACCCTGCATTCAGATGGAGCATGTTCATCGATCCCAGCATCCTCTGCTATGTTTCGACCATAGCGCGCAATTTACGCTCGACGGTCTCAAGAAAAACAGGTTCATGATGGGTGGTTTGCTTGACGCATTTCAGCGGCATATCCTTCGGGGCGTCATTTTGGGATGATTCGGACAAGCAGGTAGTCTAAGGACTCGGCGAGTAGCATTTTGGCTCTGATAGGCGGAGCTCTCTTTGCTTCAGCTTCTACTAGTACAATACATAGGTTAGAGATGGTATCAATATACTGGCTCCTTTGCTTTAGAAAACCTACGCACATCATACATTGTGACCTCTCAATTATTTCTCGACTGTCGCATCTAAGGACTGACAAAGGCTTGCCACAAAGGGTATGGCCCAGAAGTATTTAGCAGATTTTGTTGGCTTCAGTTGCATTCTCAGTATCCTCGTCAGGGTCGTCGGCTTCGTGGTTGGAGTCTTCGGAATTATCTGATTCATCTTCTGAAGTGCGACCCTCGCCACCTGGAGGCCCATCTTCATCGACACCGACAATTTGCATGTACTTTTCGAGCTCCTTCGCCATTTTCTTGGAGAAGCCCGATGCCTCAACTTCGACATCCAATCGCTTATTGTCCTTGCCTTCAGCAAGTTTTCTTGCCTCTGCAAAGAACGGTCCTGGCTCACTACTCACAAAGTTGAAACGACGCTCGAAGAAGCGCTTGACGCAATTGATGTCTCGATCGAAATACATTTCTGCATTGACATGGTCAATGGATACCATCTGGGGGAAGTCGATGATTACTGGCGTAAGGTTTATAGACGGATTCGGTACAGCTTGTCTCTGGGGATCTTGGGGTCGAGGCTCTTGGATTGGCTCGTCTGCCCTTGCTTCCATCGCAGGCGTTTCTGACCGTGGCGGCTCAGGAGACTTTGCCTCGTCTTCCCGTATCAATATATTGAACTCGTTGAAATCCCCATGGATCAGCCCGAACCGCGCCAACCTCAATACAATGCTGATGAGCTCGGCATACAACCCCGCCGGATCAGGCACGCTTTGTATCTGCCTCAGCGGAAACGCATCCACCAACTCCATAACCACCGTATGTCTGCTCTGCGCCACGGGCTCCGGCACTCTGAATCCGTTTTCCCGTAGAACCTTCATGAAGCTGAATTCTTTGAGTGCGGAGAGGCGGGACATGTACATCCAGCTCGCGCTCGTTCGATGTCTCAGGTAGTCGCGGTTGTTTTTTATGCTGCGGAAGGAGATGCGGCCGAGGCGGTGGATTTTCACGATGAGTTGGGTACCGCTTGGGGAAGCGCAGACGTAGATGTCGGATTCCTTGCCCACGCCGATGCAATTGCCTGTGCTGTAGAGGATGGATCGCTTGAGGTGGGTGTGGAGGGCGAGGTAGTCGAGACCGCCGTAGGTGAGGCGGTATCCGTCATCTAGATAGCGGAGTGTTAGCATGAAAGACGGAAAGTGGGAAGGGTGGGATGGGCGCATTGAGTACATTTTGCGTTTTTCATTCGAGCTATCAGGTTCGCTTTTGCGAGGATTGAGATGCTTTTGTGAACACCACTTCCTCCTCGCAGACCGGAGAGTTGGACGATTAGTGGTGTGGGTACTATTTCGTGGTTTTTGCTACCCATTTCCACCTAGGAGGGTCTGGTCAGCCGTTAGTCTTCATGGAAGAGGTAAGGGTATGGATGATCTTACGGCGGTGAGGACCCGCCAGTCCTCGGGCGTGAGATAGCGTAGAGCCTTTGTGTCGAGCTTCATGATGAGTATAGTAGTGGGCTGTAGAGTGTTGGATTTTGCGGATTTCTTCGCGATAGCCATTGACTGATATCGAGTCCTGCCCGTAGCAAGCTTGTGAACTTGCCTCTAGAGCACGCGCCTTCGGTGCATCTCATACGCATCTAAGCTCCACTCGACACCAATATTATCTACCGTCCATTCACAATCCTTCGAAAAGCTGTAGATCGCTTAGCAGGTATTGGGAGACTTAGCTCGTCAGGCACCCTCCTGCCCGAGCCTCAGTAAGCAAGCTCTCCACGAGCCTCATTGACCGGCGACGACCATGACCAAGGAGAACGGAGCGCCCACTGCAGCAGAGAAGGGAAAAGGCAAGGCCACAGAGGAGAAGCCTCACGATGGCCCAAAGCAGGGGGATGAAGCCAGAAAGGACAAGGATGGAAAGCCGATAGTGAACGGAACGAAGGGGGAGGAGCCCCAGGAAGGCATACAATATCTCGGACCTATCGCGCTGGGCATTTACTGACCGTCGCCGCAGAAGAATTAAACGAGGAAGATCAAAATCTCAAGAATGAGCTGGAGATGCTGGTAGCCCGTTTACATGTATGTCTTTCAAAGCGGCATCTTGATCTCTTGCAGCTTACTCACCACTATGTACGCCTAGGAATCAGACAGAAGTCTTTATATTCCCGCAATTGACGCTATTAAAGATTTCATCAAAACCTCGACATCTTCCATGACCGCAGTACCGAAGCCTCTGAAATTTCTCCGGCCGCATTACGAAGAACTCACTAAGACTTATGAAAGATGGCCTACCGGCAAAGAGAAGGATGCTTTAGCCGACGTCTTATCAGTGCTTGGGATGACGCAAGGAGACGAGGAGAAATTAGACACACTAAAATATCGCCTGCTCGCACCTTCAGAAGATCTAGGAGCATGGGGTCACGAATATGTCCGACATCTGGCACTCGAAATAGGGCAGGACTACCAGCGGAGGATGACGGATGACGAAGACGCGCAAGATCTAATCAAGCTGTCAGACGTTCTTGTGCCTTATTTCCTGAGTCACAATGCCGAAGCTGATGCGGTGGACATCTTGAGCGAGCTGGAGAGAATACAGGAGATACAACAGTATCTGGACGATAACACGTATCCAAGAGTCTGCCTCTACATGGTTTCCATGGTCAACCTTCTCACATATCCCGAAGATCAGCAATTTCTACGAACCGCCCACGACATATATAAACAATACAACAAGCTCCCGCAAGCAATGGTACTTGCGATCCGACTTAACGACCTCGACCTCATCCACCAAGACTTCGATTCAACAGAAGATCTGGCGCTGAAGAAGCAAATGGCACTTCTGGTCGCGCGGCAGCAGATCTGGCTCGAACCGCCATCAGAAGCCGAAGAAGACCAAGATCTTGTCGACTGCCTCAGCAACGCAAAGCTATCTGACCACTTCAAGTCATTAGCTAAAGAGTTGAATATCTTAGATCCGAAAATGCCGGAAGACATCTACAAAAGTCATTTGGAAAGTACCCGAACGGCAGGTCTTACCAATGTAGACTCAGCTAGGCATAACCTTGCCAGCGCCTTCGTTAATGCATTCACCAACGCTGGCTTTGGGAACGACAAGATGATGTTGGGTGCGGCTGAAGGTGAGAAGACGAGCTGGGTATGGAAAACCAAAGAAGATGGCATGATATCGACAACAGCATCATTGGGTATGCTGTTGCGGTGGGATATTGAAAACGGCCTCGATCAGATCGATAAGTACACTTATGCGGACGACAACCAGATCAAAGCTGGTGCACTGTTAGCAATCGGTATCCTCAATTCCGGCGTTCGGATGGACTCAGAACCAGCAATGGCTTTGCTCAGTACCGAGGAGAACATTGGGGCAAAGAGTACACCAATGCGTATGGCATCAATAATGGGTCTTGGCTTGTCTAGTGCCGGTACTAATAAAGAAGACCTCCTGGAGCTACTACTGCCCATCGTAGAGGACACATCCCTGGATATGCAGCTGTCAGCTATGGCTGCGTTATCTCTCGGTCTCATCTTTGTCGGATCGTCGAACGACCGTGTCAGCGAAGCTATAATCACAACACTGCTAGACGAAGATCGACAGAAGCAACTGAAAGACAAATGGACACGCTTTATGTCCCTGGGCCTTGCTCTACTCTTCTTTGGGCGACAAGAAGAAGTTGAGGTCATTTTGGAGACGCTAAAAGCGATTGATCACCCAATGGCAAAGCCAGCAGCTGTCCTTGCAGAAGTCTGCGCGTGGGCTGGCACAGGAACGGTCCTGAAGTTGCAGGAATTGCTCCACCTCTGCAACGATCACATTGAAGAGAAGAGTGAAGACAAGAAGGGCGACGAGCTGATCCAGACGTATGCCGTTCTAGGTCTGTCCTTGATATCGATGGGCGAAGATGTGGGCCAGGAAATGGTCCTCCGACAGTTTGGCCATTTGATGCATTACGGTGAAGCCAACATCCGGAAAGCGGTCCCACTCGCCATGGGTCTCATCAGCCCCAGCAATCCACAGATGAAGGTCTACGATACGTTATCGAGATTTAGCCACGACAATGACAACGATGTGGCAATCAATTCGATCTTTGCCATGGGTCTCCTGGGCGCCGGCACCAACAATGCACGGTTAGCACAGCTGCTCAGACAATTGGCTAGCTACTATCATCGGGACCAGAACACCTTGTTCATGGTACGAATAGCACAAGGTCTTTTGCACATGGGCAAAGGCACCATGTCCATCAACCCATTCCACACTGACCGCCAGATCCTTTCTCGCGTCGCTACGGCTGGTCTACTCACCGTTCTAGTGGCCATGATCGATGCCAAGGACTTCATCCTCGCCGAGTATCACTATCTTTTGTACTTCATTGTTACAGCCATGCATCCAAGATTTCTCGTCACCCTCGACGAGGACTTGAAGCCTTTGCAAATCAATGTGAGGGTGGGGCAAGCCGTGGATGTCGTCGGACAAGCCGGCCGGCCGAAGACGATTACAGGGTGGCAGACTCAAAGTACGCCTGTGCTTTTGGCGTACGGCGAGAGGGCGGAGTTGGAGGATGAGCAGTATTTGAGTCTAGCGAGCAACCTGGAGGGGCTTGTGATTCTGAGAAAGGTATGTGTAATTCCATTTGATAAGAGGTGAAACACCAACTAACAATATGATAGAATCCGGCACTAGCGGAATGAAGTGGTGTCGCACCGTTTGAGCAGCTCCAGCAGCGCTGTATGTAATACTTTAGAGATAGAAGCGTGTGTCATAGCGAGCATAACACACGACCTTGTATTATCCCGTTCATCTACATTTAGAGACTTGGCATGAACATAAAGTTTTATTATTGATAGCTACAGGAGAAATAGAACGCGTATCTACGTCGAACACCACCGCAACCGTAGCAGAACGAAGTCGCCTTCTAAGACTGGCTGATGCTACAGATTCCCAAGCCTGTTGCCTTTCCCATAATTCTATCTGACAGAAGAGGAAAAAGCCTTCATAACCCGCTGCCCTTCTCCTGCACTGCTTCTGCTGTCGCATCTCCAATGGTTTTGGGCGGAGGTTGTTTCGTAAAGCCGTCATGACCCTGCACCGGTTCTTGCGTCTGTGCCTCTGCTTGTACCTCTGGCACTGGATGCGAAGGTGGATCTGGCGAACCCATTGCCGTCGCTGGTGGCGCAACTGGAGCCTCCAGAGGTATCAATTCTTCATTCATCTCAGCAAGGTGGCCAGCAGGAGCAGCGCCACTCTCAGCCTGCTTAGCTTTCGCCTGCCGCTGCATCTGTAATTGAAATTCATTCTGCATTTCTGCGCTGGCATCTTGCTGAGGTAAATTGATGGGGTTCACCATTGGTGTTGGTATTACGGGTTGGGACTGTCCTCCTTGTCTCGCCAGATGGGCTGAAGACTCCTGCTTCGCATTGGCATGGTGCTCTGCGGGGATTATATCCATATCGTGTGGCTCCTTCTCCGTTGGAGCGTTATAGTATTGATGCTGATTAGGTCTCAAGGGATCGTACATGTCATCTAGATGGCAGAATAGATCGAGCGCACCGTTGACTGCTCGAGGCGTTGTCTCTTCGATATTTCTGCATGTACCAATTTCACTGCGATAAGTCGCCGCAAAGACTGTTGCAGCTTCGTGGGAGACCTCATTGCTGATCTCGATGCCATTATACGAAAGCAGGGGGAGTTTGGAGACTTCTGGGAGATCGCCACTGTTGGCGAGCAGAGATATGAGGTCGGATGCTAAGAGGCTATGTTCGGTATTTGGCGGAGGTGAGCGCAGTCGCTTCTCATTTCCCGCTGTGATTGGTTCCAAGGGATCAAGATCAGGGGCTGGCAGATCAAGCTTCTTCGAAGTCTGCCCATACTCTTCCGGGACTTGGTAGAGCTCGTGGTGGACGGTGGCGATGGCGTCACCGTCGGCAGGAAAGTTGGGGTAAAGCATCGAGTACCCGCGGGCACGAATGAGTTCGAGTAGAAATTCAAGCCAGGAGGGGTGCTTTTCGCTAAAGACCTTTCGGCGGGATGTCGGTGGTTTCGTTAGACGAGCGGAGAGAAAAGAGTGGAACTCCATCCACTTATCCCCAAAATAGAGCGCTGCGTTGGCGTTGGGAGCTTGCCACAGGAAAGGTGTACGCTCTCCCGCTAGCGCTTTTCCTTTGTCTCTCAGGGGATTTTTCCCTAGTAGAGGAGGTTCGAGCGGCTCAGTATCGTTCAGATGATATGGGGGCAGCTCAAGGCTAAATCCCATAAGGTTAGGAAAAGCGGTGGTGGAAGCCCCGTAGGCGGAGTATTTATATTCCAGCAGATTGTAGATGACATAGTGGTAGTAAAGAGGTGAAAGTTCTAGCTGCGGCGACAGTAAGAGGACATGGGAGTTTCCGGTCCTCACTGGGTAGAATGACTCCACGAGACGGGCAGAGGCTTCATGTTCCGTCGAAGTCCGACGCTTTATGCGGTGCCGCAATGAGACCTGCGAAGCATGCGGTGCTCCGGACCAATCCAACGGTGGCCAGACAAGAGTTTCCAGGTATCTCCACGTTGGAGGATCAATGTCCGTCGGGAGCTCAATTGTCAAATGCGGCCGTCGCATGCCAAAGTAGTCGGCATTCTCGATGGATTTCAAAAGCCGCACTAGAGAACCGGATGACTCTGGCGGCGCTTGAATGAGGATATCGACGTAAGTCGCGGTCCATGCTAGACATGATTAGCGACGAGTTAACACACACCGCTGAAGGCTTCATATACCTGCAAGAGAGCCACTGTCCAAACGAGTCAGCCACATCATAGTTTCCAGGGCGTCTGGCGGAAGTTCGATGATGCCCCTCCCAATGTCCATAGCTTTACTTCTTAGTGCCGAGACGAAGAACATGTCTTCCCTGCTCGGATCATCGATAATGATTACTTGGGGGTGTACAAATGTATAGATATGTTCCATGCTCGCAGTTACACTGACTTCCATACGAAAGTCCGAGCTCCATCGAGAATAGTCTGGACGAGCATCTGCGACCGCGACTTAGCAGAAATTCCCTTAGTGGCGTTTTGTTCCATACCATGCCAATGAATCTTACAATCCTCCTCCACCCCATTAATTTTCCTAATCTCAGCTATATCTATATCGTCCCGTCCCATGACCGCAAAATGAACGTCATTTCTTCCCCATCTTGCCATCTCACATGCCATTGGTATAATCTCGGAAGCGCTCTTCAGATTTGATGCTGCGAACAAGATGTTCTTGTTGAGCTCATGTTGACCACCTAGGCGCGCAATCCCATGCAGCGATGAAGCCAGCATATAGAATTTTATAGGTCCATCGTGATAATGATCCTCCGCCTCAGAAGGGGTGGCAGGGCGTCTCGGCTTCTTTGTCGGTGGATCTTTTGAATCTGTATGAAGCTTGCCCCCTTGGAGGTCTGGCGCACTGGGGGGAAATCGCGGACTGGGACCCAGGTCCGTTGGGATGTTCTTGATGAAAACGTAAACGAGGAGCAGGGCGCAAATGCTGTACATTATGGGCCTCCTCCTCCATTTTGTAGCTGGCTTCCTAGCAGACCATGACGAGGACGGTCCTCCGTTCAAAGGTCTGTGATCATCGTCCTTTTTCCCAAGCTCTTCGTCTCCCGCGAAGATGCTCCCCAGCCAAGACATCTGCTATTTGGCTACCCAAAGCTCGCATGGGGCCACAAGCACATCATCGGCGGGCCATACTGTTCTACCCAGAAGCGAGTGGGTTCATTGTGGAGCTCTGCAGGGATTCCAAAGTCTGCAGTCAGACATAGAATGACCAACTAGCACCAATACTACTTTAAGCCAGACATAAATGAGGAGCCGTACTCCGCAGTTTCTTGACGCGCTATAAGCGCGATATTTACAAGATGTCGCTACTCGAAAGTCGAAACATTGATCGTAAGCTATCATCTGCTCTAAATTGTCACTAAAGTATACTGAAAGCGAGTTTTAAGTGAGACTTGGTCATTGTAAATACCACTGTTCTTCATGAACTCAGCATGAGTATTTGAATGTCCCATTTGTAGGTACGCCAGTATGAAAATATTTCCGTCAGGTCCGGTACTACAAGATAGTGTCTTGCTCAGGGTCACCTCACATGTAAAGAATAAGTATCCCGATAAGCGTTATGCAAGAGGCTATGGAGTTGGACCAAGAGACTTTTCGTGGTACCAAGAGAAAAGCTGAAGATTCTCAGCCTAACCCACAAACTCCGAAAAGAATCAAGGTAGAGAAGCAACGGGGGAGGCAATGGAATGGAGCTGATGGATTAATCTAGGCTCTCGATCAAGATGTCGTGAACAAGATCGCTGCTGGTGAAATTATAGTCGCACCTGTACATGCTCTCAAAGAGTTGATCGAGAACGCTGTCGATGCTGGCTCTACTTCCCTGGAGATTGTGGTGAAAGATGGGGGCTTGAAGCTGCTGCAGATTACTGACAATGGACACGGCATCAACGTCAGTGGGGTCGCCGTAGACTGGTTTGATGTGAAAGCGTTCATGAGCTGACTCCATCCAGAGAGATGACCTGCCCATTCTATGCGAGAGGTTCACGACGTCGAAACTTAAAACCTTTGAAGACTTGAGCTCCATTGGTACCTATGGCTTTAGAGGGGAAGCACTGGCTAGTATCAGTCATATCGCCCATCTTGAGATCACGACAAAGACTGCAGACTCAAGCTGTGCCTGGCGTGCTCATTACGCAGGCGGTAAGTTGGCACCAGCGAAGCCTGGCCAAAGTGCAGAGCCAAAGGCCTGTGCTGGCCGTGGTGGTACTCAGATTAAGGTAGCCTCCATTGAAAAAGCACCAAGACTTTCTACTGATATGGCAATAGGTTGAGGATCTCTTCTATAATGTCTTGTCTCGTCAAAAGGCGTTCCGGTCACCCAGCGATGAATATACCAAAATACTTGACGTTGTAGGTCGTTATGCGGTCCACTGCAACGGTGTGGCCTTTTCCTGCAAGAAGTACGGAGAACCTTCGACGAGTCTTGCTACGCCTTCCAATGCGAGCACAGTCGACAGTATTCGCCAGATTCATGGCGCTGCCGTCGCCAATGAGCTAATCGATTTCGAAGTCAGTAATGAACAATGGGGTTTCAAGGCCTCTGGATGGACGAGTAATGCCAACTACAGCGTCAAGAAGACTTGTATACTTCTCTTCATCAATCATCGCTCTGTGGAATCCTCGGCGATCAAGAAGGCAGTAGAGCAGTCATACTCGGCTTTCCTCCCAAAAGGGGGTCACCCTTTCATCTACCTCCGCCTTGACATCGACCCTCAGCGTGTTGACGTAAACGTGCACCCGACAAAGCGCGAAGTTAATTTTCTCAACGAAGACGAGATTATTGAGAGTATCTGCGCAGAGATCACCACTAAGCTCTCCCAAGTTGACACAAGCCGAACGTTCACGACCCAATCCCTCCTGCCCAGTGCCAAAGTACCCTCGGCAACCCTATCTAAGACTCAAAGAGATAGTCCACAACCAGGTCACGGCAAATCCACGCAGAGGCTCGGTCTTCCCACCCCTACGAAGCCCTATGAGAATAACCTCGTGCGGACGGATCCTCAGCTTCGCAAGATTACATCGATGCTTCCACCCTCCATCAGTAACACCTCAACTTCTACCCCTCCAATAGTCACCTATCTTACCTGTTCCAGAACGCCCATAACCTGCTGCCTCACCACTGTGAAGCGTCTGCGCGCCTCAGTCCGTGACGCCATGCACCAAGGGCTTACCGAGGTTTTTGCCTCGCATACCTATGTCGGTCTGGTAGATCCTAAGCGGCGCCTTGTCGCCATCCAAGGTGGTGTCAAACTATATCTCGTGGATTATGGCATGATCTGCAATGAATATTTTTACCAACTGGGTCTTACGGATTTCGGCAACTTTGGAGCTATGAAATTTGAGCCACCACTTGATATAAAGTCTCTGATTAGTATTGGCACGAAGCATGAAAGAGCTACAAACAAGCCGGAGAACGAGGGAGTGCCCTGGGATGATATTCCCGAAATAGTCACAAACCAGATCATTGATCGGCGAGCGATGTTGGTAGAGTATTTCAACTTCGATGTCAGCGAAAAAGGGTTGCTCCTCAGCTTACCGCTGTTAATGAAGGGTTACACCCCAAGCTTGACTAAACTTCCACGATTCCTCATGCGACTTGGCCCATATGTTGATTGGACGAATGAAGAAAACTGTTTTCATACTTTTCTGAGGGAGCTTGCTAGCTTCTATGTGCCGGAGAAGTTACCAGCCCCTGGACCAGTGATGGATGAAGAGGTAGCTGACAACGAATATGGCCGGGCTAGCATCGAAGAAAGGACAGAGGAGATGGCGAGACTGCTAGAGCACGTGCTCTTCCCGCAAGTCAAGGCCAGAATGGTTGCCACGAAAGGTCTTTTGAAGGGTGTGACGGAAGTGGCGAACCTGAAAGGTCTATACAAAGTTTTTGAGAGATGTTGAAGCTTTAATGCTCTGGAAAATTAGCATGCGTTGGGCTTGGCAGCGTTCTGGGAAATTCTACGTTATGATTTGGGCTTTGAGCACTTCAGCGAGTAACTTAGAAACATACGTTTAGTCTGACTGTAGGTAATGTAGATCTAATACCTAGACGAAGACATCAGTACTAGTGGGTGTGAAAAAACTTGTATTGTGTCATCAGGGTAATATCGAATGATTGGCTCTCACGAATTATTCTATCTGAAACGACGGTGAATTGCATCGAGCTCCAAATCCGGCCTTTTCCAGGGTTCACCTGCCATTGTTCGAGATCTATTGTCATAAGTGCTGGCCTCACTAGCTGGCTTGATACACCGCCAAGATGTGAGATGAACTGCAATGGCCGCTTTCTACTTTCGCATGGCTATTTCTGCGCCCTTTGCAATAGAACTATCCAATAAGCACTTCTAGCCAGTGTCGCCTTCAACTTGGTACAACAGCAGCCGCAAGACCAGCAAGCTCAAGGCTCGATATAAAATCAATACTCGGTGCAGCATTAGCATCCATGGCTTACTTATCCAATCTCGTCAAAGCAACTGGACTTGTGTCTCCAGCGAATCAACACTGTACAGATTCATCAACCATATCGGTTACCGTTTCGAGCAACACGCGCCGCCTCGTCCGGGAATCAATGAGTCCCACGAAGCGCACCAGGAGGTGGCTCGAGGCATCTACTCCCGTAGAGGAAACAGTCATTCACAAGGTGAAGAGCTCCAAGATCACCAAGCGTGGTCGTGACAAACCCAAAAACCGTAGCAGCTTCTGGGGCCTACCGCTTCTCACAAATTTCTTCAGCAAGAAGCAGACTGCAGATACCGAAGACCTTGAAGACGATACTATCAGCCATGATGACACGCTCATCCCAACAACCGAGAGCGAAAACGATTTCACGCTTGTCGCGGACAGTGGTGACTACGACGAGGAAGGCTTGGTGAAAAAGACCGAGCGTACGCTTCAAGATTATCATAGCGACCGCTATCACGATTACAATGACCCGGGGTTCAAGGAGTGGACCGACGATGAAATTTGGTTCTTCACTAGACTAAGGAACCGTGGTCGGGAGCCTTTGTTCGATCACACTTGGGCCTTGGACTTCCCAACCTACCCGGATTCCCTTTTCACAAAGGACCCCAAGCAAATCTTCATCAATAGCACTAATACCACGATCTTCAGAGGTAAGACTCATTGGCATTGATTGTATGCTTTACGCTAACACATAAACTAACAGCTGTTCGAGCCTTCGACAATGTCTCCAGAGCCGGTGGGCACGTCCACGCACAGCTCGCAGGCGGCGCTGTCCCAGAAAAACCTCTCTTCCGCGCCATCACCGATTACTACAAATGGACCCTACTAGATGGGAAGCTAGAAAACAAAGCCCACATTCCCGTAACCGCCATTGCCTGCGCCAAGCCTCGAGAGTCGACAGAGAGCGTCGTCGGCCGCGTCACCGACCAACTGCACGACCTGGGCCGCCAATACCGCGACAAATGGCGCCACCCTGACTGTAAAGAGAGTGATGCGCAGCAGGTTTATACCCATTCCCTACCGACGCTCTTTGGGTTCGTCATCAAATACACCGTGGTGGCTATCGTTACTTGCGACTCGAGTGTGCCAGGGAGCCCGATAAGGACATTGCACACGGCTGATTGGAAGGTCATCGGACAAAACGTGTGGCATGCAATTGCTCTCGCAATCGCATTCGTGAGGCAACGGAACTATCTCATGCAGTTGGATGCGGAGGGCGAGTTGGGGCCTGCGATTGATGAGAAGGGGAGTGATCCTGATAAATGAAAGAAAACAGTCTACAAAAGGTCGGAAGGGGGTCAATGATCTGTGCAAAGTCCGTTGATATACAGCTTGCATACTTGCGCTCGTAAGCGCACTGGTGGATGGTCAAAGTGTGACATGTATCTCAAAATCAATCGCATGTCCGGCTTTCAAAGAGCTGGAACGAAGGTGTTCAGGAGGTGTTGTTTAGTTCCCGAGATACCCCATAAAGCATGGCGTAGCATGCTTTCTTCTAGTTATCTATCATTCGCTCCCAGCGGCGCCTAAGCATGGCTGATACCCTCCATCTCTTGTAGCTATAATTCAGCGTCCAAAACACCTTTCTCTCTTGCCCTGCTTCTTTTACAACCCACCGACGGCTCGTCAAGCAATGCTGTCATTGTAGAAGTCCCCTGTCTATCAGAAAACGCAGCGCAAGGCATGCATCAAGTGATAGAATTACTTGTTTGATCCATTTGCTCTGACTCATTGCCATATAGCCTCTCATCAGTGGCAGGTTCTGCTGGATGAGGATCTCCGCGTACGGACTCTGAGCGGGCATTATGTAGAACGTAGAGGGCAAGCCGAACGGTGACAGAGTACTAATCGGCGAGCCATGGCAACTGGATCCACGACATGCTTGGATCACAACCTCGCTTTCGTCTGGATTTCCTGCCTTCTCCTCTTTCTCGGCAAAGCTTGCTCGGCCGGAGCTGAATTGCCCGAAGCAGCCGCATTCTCGAACAGCTGTCGACCAACCTTGTCCGCTAGGGACAGCACACGAGTACTGACCGTCGCACCATCGCGACGGTTCTTGCCCTCCCTTCTAGACTGCGCGATCGTCTCGATGAAAGCCCACAGCTTACCTTCAGCAACGATACGTCCGGTTGTCGGATCACGGCTTGGGGTCCACGCTTCCGCCAGTTTGGTTGTGGATGCAACCTTCTTGTCGCGGCTCCTGTTGATCAGAATGATGCCTTCTTCTTCAAATAGGAAGAAGGCGTTTTTGAGGGTCTCCTTGTTCACGGCCTCGAAATAGGAAAGGTCGCCTTGGTGGTAGAGGGTTTTGCCTAAGAGTTGTGCTGCGTCTTGGGTTTTCAGCGTGTCGAGCCATACATCGTTTTTCTGCCCAGGTGGCGGCGTCAGCCCCATCAAGGATACACCGCCTAGCCACGTTGACTCAATGAATGGCCAAATCAGGAAGCAATAGAAGTCAAAGTTCTCTCGGCCACTCTTTCTTTCTGTATCATGCAATCCGGCAGAGGATATTTTGCCATTTGTATCACGTTCGATGCTAATTACCTCGTCCTTTTCCAGACCTTGCAAAGTGGCTTCAAGATTGACGAGAAGCCCAGCGGTAGGATATATGAATTCGCCACGGAAGATTTGAGAGAGGAAAGAGACCTGGTCGTAGAGAGCTTCGAAAGATATTCTTTGATTTGCGGGCCCTCCTCCCTGCTTGACACGGGTATACATGGCAGCAGATACCAGTGCTTCTGATATGAACAGATGAATGGTCATGTTTCGGTAAAACGAAAGTTGAAATCTGTCGACGGCGTAGTATGTCGTCTCTGGCAATCCGTCAACGATACCCACTAGACCAGATCCAAGAACCTCCAACCCTCGATCAACAACTACCTCTGTAGGAGCGCCAGCGAAATGAGCCACCCGACCACCCTTGTTCCTCACGCGGTCGCTGAGCCATTCGACTCTGCGTACCAGCTCTGCTTTGCCAACCCCCCGGCCACGTAGAGTCAGTAGCACAGTACCTATTAGGGCTGTAGGCATGACCACCGAAACGGCGTTGATTTCAGAAAGAACCTTGAAACCTAATGTCCTCAACAAACAGACTCTGCCCTCCGAACTCTGCAGATTGGCCTGGCTGTGAAGTGTTGCCGAGTTATTTGCACGAGCTTGTTGCGCATCAATGAAAGCCCGGAGGCTCCATGGTTCGTGAAAGCGAACATCTACTCGCCCAAGCTTCAGGGAGAGCACTGAGGACGCAGACAAGAAGTCCTGAAGGTTCTCTTTAGGTTTTGGCTGACCCAGCAGCTCGCTTATATATGATTCTGTTTCAATGACTTTGTCGTATTGCGTACTGACAGGGCAAATGATGGCGTCCTCTACGCGTCCAGAGAGGACACTGTCGAGAAGAAAGCTCAGTATACCAAATTTGGGGGACAGAAGTTTACCAGTCCTAGATCGACCTCCTTCGATAAAGCATTCGAAATTGAAGCCGTTTTGTAGCAATGTATCGATGTAGGACTGGACAAGGGTTGTATACAAGGCGTCATCTCCGAAACTTCTCCTAATCCACATAGCGCCAGCGTGCTGAAGAAACGACCCAACAACCGGGAAATTCAGGTTATCTGAGCAGGTTTTTGAGTCAGCATGCCCTCGGATATACATCTAGCAGATTATTGGGGAGCATAGGGGGGTGGGAAGAGAAGTACAACAGTATAGACTCGAACAACAGTCGTGAGTTTGAGAAAGCCGTAAAAGAAGGGTATATTTCCAAGGGAATGTTTCAGCACCTCATGCAAAACAGCCCGAAATATGCCTTACCTCCTGCAACCACCGTAGGTAAGGCGATACCAAGGCGGTAGCATATCAGCTGTAGTGAGACATAGTCGACGTGGGAACGATGACATGGCAGGAAAATGATTGATTGCTTTTTCAATGCTGCTTGCTCGGCGACAGAACGCAAACGGAGGACTTCCTCACTCGAGACATGTATTCCTTGATGATATGCCCTTGTCAAGAGTTGCGTACAGAGATAGTAAGCACCCCTAATGAACCTCTTGCTCTCCATTTTGCATATCATGCTGTTGGTCAAGTCGGCAGCAACGTCCTGCAAGCTCGACTCGATTGCAATTTTCCGTCTAACTCTGTTCCTGTACCTGTCCTCATCTTCCCCAAGCAAGCCTTGCTTTTCCTCTTCTTCAACTCTCCTTTCCGCCAGAAGTTCTATGCGCCTCTTCAACATCGGCGTTCTCAGTACCATAGCTATCATATTCTCAGAAAAGCCACTGTAGAAAATTGGTTGTCCAATGACATCATCGTAGGCCCGCCATCCCTGGCCAGAGACATGCAGGCTTACCTCCCTGAGGAAGTCCAATGGTGACTCGCGGAAACGAGCCATGTGCTCGACGAGATTCCGTTCTTGGCCCTCATTCTTCGAAGGAAGCTCGAAGTAGCCGGTTGGGTGTATGGTAACTTGATCGCCCAGGATATCCAAGTCAGGTGCCGAAGTCGAGTCAGGCTTGGGAGAAGACATGTTGGATGTATGTCAGCACTGGTCAGCAACTCTGTGCCATGCGTTGAGGTACCCTTCTTGACTACATAACTGTTTGGTGATGAACCTATGAACATTGACCGAGCCGAGGGAACTTCATCACCTTCATGTCAGAAGTACTTATGTACTTTACTCCCTCTCAGACCAAAAATGCGGGGGTTATCTATCGCGGCTTTCCGGGCTATCTTTAGGCGCCTTCCCCGCTAGAGAGCGTCCCCAGTCCCGCCAAAGCTTCCATCATTGGCCCTCATCTCTCAAGTAACTCTCTCTTATTCGACCATGGCATTCATAGCCCATATCCTGGATCCTCTAGGCACACGAGCCGTGTCAATAGATCGGTAATCCCTACGCCAATACATGATTTCTAGCACCCACTAACCGCCGACAGCTCCTCCACCGCCCATCCTTTTCTAGCTCGCCCTGTCTTCGCACCTCTCCTCTTCCCTAATGAATCTTCTGATGCCCGCGATCACTGCGCCAACGAGCGGACCTTTCTCTCATGGCTTCGTCTGAGCATCTACATGTCAGTCGTCAGCGTTGCTATTGTGATTTCATTCCATTTGAAATCGCAGCCTACGAGCATTGAAAAACGTATAGCTTTGCCTGTGGGCTTGATCTTCTGGCTATTGAGTCTGGCTTGCTTGTGTAGCGGGCTGGCGAATTATGTAAAGACTGTCACGAAATACTCAAGGAGGCAAGCATTGGTTCAGAGTGGGTGGAAGACGCAAATCGTGGGTCTACCATACTTTACAGGCTAATAATATTCTATGCTGATGTGGCCGTCGTAGGTCTTCACAGTTGTAGCCTGTGCCATTGTCGCGGTTTGTGTTTTATTTCTATCAACGAACGCGGCTTCAAGTCGATGATGAAACGCAATATGGCAAGCATCAGCATGCAAGTTTGAAGATAATCGGGCAGCGATTCCATGTTTATGAATTGACAGAGCTGCGCAACGGGCCAAACCCTCATCTTAAGTCAGATCTATTGGGGACATAGTGGAGCAGCACTTGGGCATGATATGCTCCTACCATCCAAACCGGAATTCTTGCGGTCACTGTCAATTTGACTATGAAAATCCGTGTCAGGTATTAGGCTGTTCCGCCGAGCATGCACTTATTTCGCAGGTATCGATCCTTAGGAATTCCTCAATTTGCATCACCATCCTGATCTCTTACTAGAATGCCAATATTAAGGCTTGCAAGAGCGGGATTTCAACATGTCACCACTCTGCTGGCGCTAGTACTTCATATTAATTCGTACACACCAATCATCACATACTCTGATTGGGATGGACTACCACGCACTACTCCTCAGTCTTCGTTTGTCTCCCAGCTTAGTCTGCTGTAGCACGTCCCGCACCTATGGTACAATATCACGGTGCGTGTAATTGCTTTTGTTTTTAAACCGGCTAAGTGAAGCATGCTGACTACCATAGACAGGTGCTAAAGGTGGTGGTTGCGGCAAATGCAGATCTGGAGGACAGACTCATAGATCTTACTCAAACCCCAATGTCTGGGCTCGCCCTCTGCGACGCTCGAATGTTCCGTAGTCGCCTACTTCTGAGCAGTCAACGGGATCTCAGCTACCACGTCGCACTTCTGACAATTATGGCGTTGGTGTACATGAATCGATCACCACGACGTGGTCTATCATCGGAAACCGACGAGCATTCCCCATCATTCGGTTACACCTCCTCAGCCTCTAATTCATCGCCATCTTACTCATTTACAGCATGCAAGGATACAAAGACCGCGGTGGGCGCTTATTCGCAAGATCTCATGTGCAACATTCTTCACATGACTCTATCTTTAGAGCGATCACAACGAATCCTCCAGATCTGAAGGCTCATTCAATGCCTGCAACGACTCCTCAGCAAGGCGAAGTCGCTGATGCATCCTAGGTCGCTCAACGGTAATACTATTAAATACAAGAATTTCCTGCGAATATTTCTCAATTTTCAAATGTGGGCCAGTCGACGTTTGGAATTAGTAAGGCTCGATTCTGATGCTAGGGCCTTCAAAGGCTATTCTCTCTTAACAATGACATGCTGCTTAAAGATGATGCGATCATCTAGAAATATCTGCTTGGAGTTTAAGACGTTTTATGCAAGTGGGGAAATACCCAAGATTAAATGTTGACAGGCTTAGGATAGTTCTAAGAGTAATCTAACTGCCTGGTCCATGTAGCCGAGAAATTTGTGTAATATCCATGCATTCGTGTTAGCATATTCGGAACTACAGATACTTACCTTATGCAAAAGTCTTTGTTGCAGGTTTCTCTTGGCTAATGATAGTAATCACATATTCACAAAATATTCTTTCGTAGCACCATGGTTGGCTTAAATTCAATTAGCCGTCCTAAAGCGGCTAGCTGAATTATACTCTGCTGGAGTCTCCCCGAACAATTGTATCTTCCAGTCCTCCTTTCCAAAAACCCCCAGTACAATATGGCGACCACTACTACTACTGAAAACCCGACGATTACCGCTGACAATGTTCTGCGTCTTTTCCCCTTTGTCGATACCCACAATGCCTCTCAGCCAACAACGCCTGACGATCTCGAGCTTCAGGGATACGATGAGGTCCAAGTTCGTTTGATGAAAGAGGAGTGCATTGTTTTAGACGACAATGATTTCCCAATCGGCAGTGCGAGTAAAAAGGATTGTACGTGTGGACGGGATATAAAACCATACAATACTATAGCTCACCGATAATCAGGCCACCTTATGGAGAACATCGATAAGGGGTTACTGCATCGAGCCTTCTCCGTATTCCTATTTGATACTCATAACAATTTATTACTACAACAGCGGGCGCCCGAGAAAATCACCTTCCCCAACATGTGGACCAACACATGCTGCTCGCACCCTCTGGATGTACCCGGCGAGACAGGCGCTGAGCTTGTTACCGCAGTGGAAGGGGCTAAAAACGCAGCACAGAGAAAGTTGGACCAAGAGCTGGGAATCAAGGCGAAGCAAGTGCCGGTGGAGAAGTTCAGATATCTTACGAGGATACATTATAAGGCGCCGAACGGTGACGGAAGATGGGGAGAGCACGAGAGTAAGGCTATGTATTGCGCTTCCGTTGATATTACGGTTTATTGATTGACACCATTGGTCTAGTCGACTACATACTCTTCATCAAAGCGAACGTCGACCACACTCCGAATCCTAACGAAGTACAAGACACTAAATACGTGTCGGAAGACGAGTTAAAGACAATGCTTAAGAACGACACCCTAAGTTTTACACCCTGGTTTAAGCTGATATGCGATTCACTGTTATATGAATGGTGGGAGCATCTGGACGAGGGTTTAGAGAAATATGAAGGCGAAAGGGAAATTAGAAGAATGTGATGAGGTACTGAAGATTGTCCTTGTCGGCGGCCATGGTGCCACTTGAATGCGGCCTTGACGGAAGCTCTTCCCCAGGCGGTCGATATGCAGCCGGTCAGTATTCGGCATGTTGTGCAGCCAGGTCGTTCAGGCCCTAATACGAGGAAGGTTGACAGATCAAAAAGCCGAAAGCTGGCTTCCTCCCACGATTGAGCTTGCGACCATTGTTTCCGTGTTAAGCTTGCGGGGTCCGCCCTCCATATATCGCTTTCCGAGTTCCTCGAGGCAGACAATTTTTGCGCTTGATTGGCCCGAAAGGCAACGAAAAGCGGCCATACCCAATGTAGCAGCTATAGGCGCGCAGAACAGCCCTGCCGCATATCTTCAAGAATTCCTCCGATCACTTTCTCTACCATTCCCTTCACAAAATCTTCAGAGTTTCGACGATATTGCGTAAATCGACGATTACCTTGCCAGTCTTCTAAGTTGACCGTCAAAGCGTCTCTTATCTGTATCTTCAACCAATCGCCCACTTACCGGTATGTTAGAACATGCAGCCAAAAGGATCACGCGAATCGGAAACAGGTCTAGATGCACTTCCCGCTCTGGCCGCTCCGCCTGGCTTTCCGAGAGGCCATTTTGCTTGGGATGAGAGGCACCGTCGATGCAGCGTATCACAAGACTGTGATATATTCACCGATGGTCCTCTTCGCTCTTCGCTCTTCCATTCTCCATATCTTCATATCCTCAGTCTGCTGACATCTGCAATTCCAATCCCGCTGTAGGCCCTGCAACGACAGCAAGAACAAATCACAGCAGAAGCGACAACGTTTGCATACATCTACCTTCAACGCCTTGATACCCAACTACTCGAGAACCTGACGTCAAGCCTTTTGCATCACGCACATACCTCACTTGCATCTGCAACAACCTGTTATTTGATTCCAAAGAACTCTTTGGGACTCGTCACCACCCTTTTCGTATAACGCACGAGACCTCGGAAGTATCTGCGTTGATGTCGGTTGATATACGCCAGAGCCTCACCTGTTTGCGTTACCCGTCCCGATTCGAGACGGTATCGAGAACGCAGTAAGTTATCTCTTGGAACCTTCCTTAGTACTTCCCCATCCCAGCATTTCCAACCTACAAGAAAATTATAATACCATTAAACTCTCAGACTTATCGCTGTACTCAAACATACCTTGCAGACAGAAATGCTGACCCGATATCTTGTAGATTATCGAAAGAACATAGTGGAGATTTGATAAGACCAATTGATTCGCATTGAACTTATTGTTATCGGAAGTAAGAAACTAAGTTTTCTATTTGTATGCAAGTCGACACGTCTTCGGAGGTACATCCGTGCTCACAACCGCAAGTTTTATGGAAACCAATTTAATCAACACATCAAGACGAGAAGCCAGTCCTCGTTACGAAAACATCTCCAAGTTCAAAAAGAATGGAGAAAGCCAAGGCCTCCATCATCATCGAGTCGATGCCATGTATGTCTCAAGCTTCCAGTTCAAGCCACGCTGCCAGCACCCATGAAATTCGCAGGCTCGACAAGAATGAGTACAAGCAAGCCGCGCAGTGTCTTGCCGAAGCATTCAAAGACGATGAAGTTGTCATGTATCTCATCAAGACTGGCGATCGCCCCAAGTGGACCGCTGAAGATGAATGGAAGCTGCACGTACATATTATGGAATGCATTGTCTACGCTCATTGCATGAAAGGAGCAGCCTTTGTGATCGGTCCAAATTATGACTGCGTCGCTCTCTGGTGAGCATCACCAACGATCAGCTAGCCCAAGTACCCACTGCTGACATGTACAGGATGCCGCCGGGCGAGAATATGGATGACTTTTGCACTATGCTATGGAGTGGCATGTTCGGCTTGAAGTGGAAATTATCTGATGAGGGCAAGAAGCGCTTCTTCAACGAGTTTCTGCCTCTCCTGCATGACACAAAGCACGAAGTTCTTGGCACAGATGACAGCAATTCTTGGTATCTCGTTTACATCGGCACTAAGACGGCAGCCAGAGGTAAAGGCTATGCGAAAGCGCTCATTGAGCATACGACTAGGCAGGTAAATCGACCCTCCCCTCAAGACCAGACGCAGACTTACACGTGGGAAATCTTCCGATGTACTTGCTATGTCGTTTCAACTACTAAAATTCATCCATTTCAGGCCGATAAGGAGAATCGCACCTGCTACCTAGAAAGCAGCAATACACTCAATCTTAAGCTTTACGGCCGACTAGGTTTTCAATTCGCTAAAAAGATTTTTCTCAAGCGTGGCGAGAAGCCAGTGGGATTAGACATCATGACAAGGCCACCCGTTGCTGAACAGCTTGCTGGGAAGACTGTGGGTTTCGGTGCGCTACAGGCAGGGATGTGACTGCTTTCGAGTTTGTGAAGATCGCGGTGTGGAAGGAAAGGTGGGTGCTTGTCCGGGACTGAATCATCACAAGCGGAATATTGACCAGAAGACAGACTGAATGTGTGAAGAAGGGGTAGATATCAGAATGTGCAGTTAATTCGACTTTGGCCACCAGAACGTGCAAAGGATATGGGATTTTGACTATGCGCTTTTTTCGGTTTTGATCGTTTCACGAACAGCACATAGAAGTATTCAAAGACAGTCACTCGCTTAACGGCCTCAATCTCTACTCCTACAAACCCAGAACCGAATCCATGCAAACCGTCTCAATACTTCAGATGAGAAAATGGGAGAGCACTTAATTCAGTGCCAAGGAATATAATCATAACCTCACTCAGCCCTATCTATCTCCGCATTCCAACCCCCCCAACCTCCCCCTACAAAAAACCCACCACGCCAAACCATGCCCCCACCTACCCCCATCCGCCTCGCCATCCTCGAAGCTGATGTCCCCCTCGGCGCCACCCGTGCCAAATACGGCTCCTACGGCGCCGTCTTCGCTTCCCTCTTCCATAAAGCGTGCGACGCGTCGAATGTTCCGCGTGAAAGGCTTCAGATTTCGGGGTGGGATGTTGTGGGTTTTGATGGGAGGGGTGAGGGGGAGGGGAATAGGGAAGGGCAGGGGGAGGGGGGGAAGGAGGGGGAAGGGTGGGAGGATATGGGTGGGGAGTGGGGTTGGAGGAGGAGGAGGGGGTTGCCGAGGAAGGAGGAGGTGGATGCTGTACTTGTTAGTGGGAGTCGTGAGTGGGGTTTTTTTCTTTTGGGGGGGGTGGGAATGGGGTGACATTTGAG